>Ga0308397_1000007_pt1 | contig 211664 bp, 191 predicted proteins | sample Hotspr20SampleT8_FD_202356 | JGI IMG/M metagenome (GOLD analysis project Ga0308397, IMG submission 202356) | Hot spring phototrophic mat microbial communities from Mushroom Spring, Yellowstone National Park, Wyoming, United States - 20051001_T8 ...
TTTTTTTTTTTTGTCAAACAATTATTAAAAATTAAAGTAAATTAAAAAATAAAAAATTTAAATAATAAAAAAACTAATAATTGAAAAAACAATTTTAAAAAGTAAATTAATTTAAGACAAAGTGATTTTAAAATAAAAAATTAAAAATTAAAAATTATTTGATTAATAAACTATTTAATTAAAAATTATAATTTACTCAATTGTAAATTACATATTTATATTTAAAATATTTTTATTAAATTTTTAAAAAAATGGAGTAATTTATGAAAATATTTGTATTTGGTTCTGGTGGAAGAGAACATGCACTTTGTAGAGCATTAAAAAATTCAGATTTAAATAATATTAAAATTTATTGTTATCCTTCAAATGCTGGAATAGAACCTTTAACAGAAAAAAATATGTTTAATTCTTATGATGATGCAATTAATTTTATAATTAAAGAAAAAATAGATTTAGTTGTTATTGGACCTGAAAATTATCTTGCAGAAGGCATTGTTGACTTTCTTACAAATTATAATATCAGGGTTTTTGGTCCTAAAAAAGATGTTGCAAAACTTGAAAGTTCGAAACTTTTTGCAAAAAAATTTATGGAAAAATATAATATTCCTACTGCAAGTTATAAATTATTTGATAATGAAAGAGACATAAAATCAAATATTAAAGCACCTATTGTTTTAAAATATGATGGATTGGCAGCAGGAAAAGGAGTTACTGTTTGTAAGAACGAGAAAGATATAAATGATTTTTGTGATTTGGTTTATAATAAAAAATCTTTTGGTGATAATAATATAGTCATTGCAGAAGAGCTTCTTGAAGGTAAAGAATTATCTGTTATTATAGCAGTTTCAAATCATGATTATTTAGTTTTTCCCTATGCAAGAGACCATAAAAGAGCTTTCGATAATAATGAAGGACCTAATACAGGTGGAATGGGAACTATAGCTTCTTTTGATTTAATTGATGATGAAACAAAAAAAGAAATAGATGAAAAAATAATAAAACGAACCTTAAAAGGTTTTGAAAAAGAAAATATTGAATATAGAGGTTTTTTATTTATTGGTTTAATTTTAACAAAAAAAGGGTCATTTGTTCTTGAATATAATGTTAGGTTTGGAGATCCTGAAGCACAATCGATTTTAAATTTACTTGAAGGGGATTTTGCCAGATTTATTTATAAAACATTTGATAATAATTTTGATAAAAATATTATAAATTTTAAAAAAAATTATTCTATTTCAATAATTGCTGCTTCAAAAGGTTATCCTGGGAAATATGAAAAGGATAAAAAAATTTATGGTTTAAATGAATTTGGTCAGAATGATCAACTTTTAAATGATAATATTTATATTTATCATTCTGGAACTATAAAGAAAAATAATGATTTTTATACCAATGGAGGAAGAGTCTTTTCTTTAAGTAGCTATGGCAATGATTTAGAAATGTTAAGAAAAAAAATTATAAATGGTTTTGATAAAGTTTATTTTGATGGGATGTTTTTTAGAAAAGATATTGGAAACTATTTGTAAAAAGAAAAAAATCTTTTATTATTAAAAAAATAATTTAAAGGGAGGTAAAATGGATAAAATTTTACTTGAAAAACTTAAACAATATAAACAAAATAAAATTATAAATTATATTAGAAATCTTGAAGAGGGAGTTTTACCTGATTCAAATATAAAAATATTAAAATTAGAAAATCAACTAAAAAATATAGATTTTGACTTTTTTTTCAATAAAATTGTTCCATTTAAAGATAAAAAAAGAGAAGAATTAAAAATAGAGCCTCATCCAGTTTTAAAAATGGAAGATATTGATAATGAAAAAAGAGAGTATTACAAAGAAATAGGAGAAAAGGTTTTAAAAAATGGTGAAGTTGCTTTTTTGGTTGTAGCAGGTGGTCAAGGGTCAAGACTTGGTTTTGAACATCCAAAAGGTATGTTTCCAATTGCTCCAATAACTAATAAATCACTTTTTCAAATTCATTGTGAAAAAGTTTTATCATTTTCAAAATATTATAATTTTTCTCCAATTTTTTTAATAATGACTTCGGAAACTAACCATGATGAAACAGTTGATTTTTTTGAGAAAAACAAGTATTTTAATCTTCCTTCAAAATCATTAATCTTTTTCAAACAGGGAATGCTTCCTGCAATTGATTTTGAATGTGAACTTATATTAGAAAGTGATGATTCTTTATTTTTTGCTCCTGATGGACATGGTGGAACACTTTTTGCTCTTAAAAAAAATAATATTTTGAAATTTTTAAAAGAAAAAAATATAAATATAATTTCTTATTTTCAGGTTGATAATCCACTTGTTTATATTGCTGATCCTATATTCTTAGGTGCTCATATTGATGGTAATTATGAAGTATCATCAAAGGTTTTAAAAAAGAGAGATTGGCAAGAAAAAGTTGGTGTTCCTGCATACTTAAATGGTAAACCTTCAATTGTTGAATACTCTGACTTACCTGATGATCTTGCTAAATTAAAAGATGAAAAGGGTAATTTAATATATGGGTTTGGTTCAATTGCTATTCATCTTTTTAATGTTGACTTTATAGAAAAAATAACTTCAAATGATCTATTTTTACCTTATCATATTGCTAAGAAAAAAATACCATTTTTTGATACAGAAAATTATAAAAAAGTTAACCCAGATAATAATAATGGAATAAAGTTTGAACAATTTATTTTTGATTCTATTCCAATGGCTAAAAATGCTTTATTTTTTGAAACAGATAGAGATCTTGAATTCAAACCACTTAAAAATAAAGAAGGTGAAGATTCTATAGAAACTTGCAAAAAAGGAATAAGTGATTTTTATAAAATTTGGTTTAAAAAAGCAGATTATGAAATTAATGATAATCAATTGGTTGAAGTTTCACCTCTTTTTGCTTGCATTGAAGAAGAATTTAGAAGTAAAGTATGGAAATTTGTTAAAAATATTCCAAATAAAATATATATTGAATAAAATGTATTCTTAAATAAATTAAATTAATAAAAAGAGAGGTTTTTATGGGACAATATTATATTTTAGAATTAAAAAATGATTTTGTGGAGACAAATAATATATTTTCTAATATACCAATAATATCTCAAGAAAACTTTGCATTTGATGAATTTATATTAAAAGTTGAAACTTTAATAATTAATAAAAACATTAAATATATTATAATTAAAGAAGATCAATCATTTTCTGCAATGCCTGGACAACTTGAACAGATATTATCTGTTTTCAAAAGATTAAAAGAGAACAATAAAAAATTGATCTACTTCTCTAAAAATTATAGTTTAAAGTCTTTATTTTTATCGTCAATTTGTGATGAAAGAATCTCTCCTTTATTAGGTAGTTTTATTTTTACGGGATTAAAATTTTCATTTAATTTTTTCAAAAGAGCTATGGATAAATTAGATATAAAAATAGAAGTTTATAGAAGAGGTAAATATAAAGGAGCACTTGATAGATTTAGACTTGATTCTATTGATGAAGCTCAAAAAGAAGCTTATGGTAAAATTCTTGAAGGAATTTATAATTGTTTTAAAGATGAAATTACAAAAAATTTAAACATTTCAACTGAATTATATGAGAATAAAATTTATGATAAAATTTTAAAAATAGATGAAGCTAAAGATTTAAATATTATTACAGATATAAAAAATTTTAAAGATATAGAAGAAGATTTTAAGAAAAAAAAGATAAAAAAAATAAAAAAAATAAATATTTCAAAATCATTTGGAAAAGGGAAAAAGGTTGTTATATTAAATTTTGATGGTGGTATAAAGGATGGTAAAAATGATTCAAGTCCTTTATTTGGAAAACAGATAGGTGATGATTATTACTTAAAAGAAATTGATAAAATTGCAAAGAATAAAAAAATAAAAGTTGTTATTTTTAAAGTAAATTCAGGTGGAGGTTCTGCTTTAGCTTCAGATGCTATTGCAAGTGCCCTTTATGATTTAAGGAAAGATAAAATTCTTGTGGTTGTTCAATCAGGAGTTGCAGGATCCGGTGGTTATTTTATCTCTTTTCCAGCTGAGAAAATTTTTACACAAAGAACAACTATTACAGGATCTATAGGTGTAATCAATGGTATGTTTTATATGAAAAATTTATATGATAAAATTGGTATTACAAGGTCAGAATTAAAAAAAGGAGAACATGCAGATTGGGATTCAACATTCAGAGAAAGAACAGAAGAAGAAAAAAAGCTCATAGATTTTCATATAGAAGATATTTACCAAAAATTTATTTCTAAAGTTGCAGAAGCAAGAAAAAAAAGTATAGATTATATTGATAGTATAGGGCAGGGGAGAATTTGGTCAGGTCTTGATGGAGTAGAAATTGGGATAACTGATGAAATAGGTGATATATATAAAGCAATTGATTATATAAAAAATAAATTAAACTGTAAATCTTTGAATATATCATTCTTACCAAAGAAAAAAACATCTTTTATAAATAAATTACTTTTTGAACATAAAAATGTATCAATAGGTATAAATGATATAAAATTAAAAAATGAAATGCTTAATTATTTAAGTGTAATTAATGAGTTTGATAAATTGAACAATAAAAATTTACTTTTTATCCCTGAATTATTATTTGGTGAATTTAAAATGTAAAACAGAATAATTATTAACCTTATTAAATATATAAATACTTTATTTATTGAATGTGTTAAGTTTTAATTTTTTTAAAATATTAAATTGTTTTTGTTTTTAATTTAAAATACTAACACAATAGAATTTATCAAAACATGAGTTGTTTTAATAAAATATTCAATAATTTATAGAGGTAATAATGAGTAATATAAAAAGACCAAGTTGGGATGAATACTTTTTAGCAATTGCAAGAACAGTATCAACAAGATCCACATGTTTCAGAAACAAGGTTGGAGCTGTTATAGTAAAAAATAAAGAAATAATTTCTACTGGTTATAATGGTGCTCCAACATATCAAAAAAATTGTTTAGAATTAGGAAATTGCTATAGAAATTTGCATTCAATACCTTCTGGTACTCAACTTGAAAGATGTAGAGCAGTTGGTTCACATGCTGAAAGTAATGCAGTTGTTCTTGCTGCAAAAAATGGTCATAGTACAAATGGAGGGACAATATATATAACAGGACATAGATTTATATGTAATCAATGCAAAGCTATTATAGCAAATGCTGGAATTGTAAGAGTTGTTCTTCAAGATACAGAAGGAAATATAAAAGAATTTATACCGGAAAGAGATTGGAGTATTCATCCAATAGATTTAGAATAAAAAAAAAGAATAAAATAATAATTAAAAAACAAAAAATAAAAAAACAGCTCAAAAATGAACAATAAAATAAAAGTAAAACTTACAGATAAAATTGTTTTTGGTGATGGAAACATTTACATTCAGACAATGGCTAATATTCCATATGCAGAATTTGAAAAATTAAGAAAACAAGTAAAATTCTTAAAAAAACTGCCAGTTCAAATATGTAGATTATCTCTTAGAAACAAGGATGAACTCAGTTTTTTTTTAAAAATTAAAAATGAATTTGAATCTGATGATTTTGTTTTTGTTGCAGATACTCATTTTGATCCTGAAATCTCTAAAGCAGCAATAAAGTCCGGTGTAAAAAAAATAAGAATAAATCCTGGCAATATGAATTTAAATAAATTAAAAGAATTAATTAAATTAGCAAAAGATTATAATAGTGTAATAAGAATAGGTATAAATGGTGGTTCCTGTAAGGAAAAATTAGGGGATAATTTTAATGAATATGATGTAATAAATTTACTTTATGATTATATTACTACCTTTGAGAAAGAGAATTTTTATAGTATAATTTTATCAGCAAAATTTTCAGATCATAATTTTTCTTTAAATGTGAATAAGTTAATCTCTGAGAAATTTAAATATCCAATTCATCTAGGAGTAACAGAAGCTGGAAATATTGTTCAATCAACTATTAAACATACAATTTTTTATAATAGCCTTCTTCCACTTGGTATTGGAGATACTATAAGAGTTTCTATAACTGATGACCCTGCAAAAGAAGTTGAAGTTGCTAATTATATTTTAAAAGTTTTAGGATTAAAAAAAGGAATCGAAGTAATTTCTTGTCCAACATGTGGAAGAACTTGGGGTAATCTTGTAAATATAGTTAAAAGATTTAATAGAAAAGTTTTATTATTAGAAAAAAAATATAATTTTAATAGAAATATAAAAATAGCATTAATGGGATGTGAAGTAAATGGTCCTGGAGAAGCTAAAGATGCTGATATAGGTCTTTCTCTTATGAAAAATGGTGGTTTAATTTTTAAAAAAGGTATAATTTTTAAAAAATTAGAGTCTAAAAAAATGTTTGAAAATTTCATTTTTGAAGTTGAGAATTTTATAAAAAATGAGAAAAAAAATACTTTTATTTGGAAATAAATTAGATATAAATATAAATTTTATAAATATTACACCAAAAATATTTTTAAAAAATGACTCTATTGAAATATATGTGAATAAAGAATTTCTTTCAGAAAATAATAAAGAAAAATTTGAAAAGTTTATTAACAATTTTTTAAAAGAAAGATTGATGCTTATAGTTAAAGAAATTGTAAAAAAATGGGAAAAAATTTTAAATGTAAAAGTTGACAATATTAAAATAAGAAAAATGAAAAGAAGATGGGGGACATGTTATTTTAAAAAAAACACAATAATATTAAATTTTAAATTACATGAAAAACTTATTGAATGCATAGAATATGTTGTTGTTCATGAAATGATTCATCTTATTATTCATAATCATAGTAAAACTTTTTATTCTTATATGGGTAAATATTTACCAAATTGGAAAAAATTAAAATATGAATTAAATGAATTAAACTATTTAAAAAATTTTAATAAGTCCTAAAATTAAATTTATAGTTATAATTATTAAAACAAAAATAGCAATCTTTTTATGAATCTTTCTAACTATTTTACTTAAACTAAATTTTGAAAAATATTTATTTGTTGATATAAAACCAAAAGAAGTTTGCAAAATTATAAAAATAAAAGCAATTAATCCAATAATTCCATGGATTGTTGAAAAATGTTTTATTCCTATATTATTTACAAATATAAATATTAAATAAAATCCAAAAATTGATAAAAATGTTTTTAATATATTTATAGATTTATGAACTTTTAACCACCAATTGTTTTTTCTAAAAAATTTTGCAATTATTCCAGCTGTAAATGCAAGGACAAATGCTAAAATCATTAAAATCATATGAGGATAAAAACTGCTCATAAAATTATCTCCTTTTTTATAATCACTAAGAAAAATTATTTTTTTATTTAATAATAATATTTATTGTTCCTCTTTTAGAATGTTTTGATTTTATATCCATAGAGTTTGAATATGCCCATATGAGTTTTATTTCTTTCCCTTTTTCTATTATTTTATCTTTACTATCTCCTGTATTTAATTTTCTTGAAAATTCAAAAATATTTTTATCTTTATCTGTTTTACCAGCGAAAGCTAAAATATCAAATGTCCCACCTAATTTTATATCATCTTCATGAGGACCAAATATTCCTGAAGAAAATTGATCATATATTTTTGGTTCATTATTTTGAAAAGAACATATTATCATGTCAGCATCTTTCATTGCATTTGTGGGATTAAATCCTATTGAAACCCAACCTTTTACTTTAGCTTCAAGTCCAAAATAAACAATATCACCTAATATTTCTGAATAGATTATAATTGTTTCTTGATCAATTTTAAAAACATTATTATATTCTCCTTCAGCTATAATTCCATCTACAAGATTTTTAACTTGTGAAAAAATAAAAATTGGGGCTATATTTAGTATTAAAAAAGTTAAAAAACATAATAAGAAAATAACTTGCTTAATTTTTCTCATTTTGTTCTCCTTTTCTTTTAATATGTGATTTTCTGGAGAATTTTAAATAAGTAGATTTTTTTTAATTTTCAATTTTAATTTTAATTTAAATTAATTTTTTTTTCAAACAAATATTAATAAAATTGTATCTTTAAAATTAAAAAATTGACATTAAATTTTAATGATTTATTTTATTAAAAAATATTAATAGGAGAGTATATGCCTGTTAATTTAAAAGGTAGAAGTTTACTTTCTTTAAAAGATTTTACACCTGAAGAAATTAGATATTTACTTGATCTTTCTCATGATTTAAAATCAAAAAAAAGGTCAGGAATAAAACAAAATCTTCTTGAAGGAAAAAATATTGTTCTTCTTTTTGAAAAAACATCAACAAGAACAAGATGTGCTTTTGAAGTTGCAGCACTTGATGAAGGAGCTCATGTAACTTTTTTAGGGCAGAATGATTCACAGATGGGGAAAAAGGAATCTCTTGAAGATACTGCAAAAGTTCTTGGTAGATATTATGATGGAATTGAATTTAGAGGTTTTAAACAAGAAACTGTTGAAATTCTTGCTAAATATTCCGGTGTTCCAGTATGGAATGGTTTAACAGATATTGATCATCCAACTCAAGTTTTAGCAGATCTTATGACAATAGAAGAACATCTTGCAAAACCATTGAACAAAGTAAAAATGGTATTTGTTGGTGATACTAGAAATAATATGGCTTATGCTTTAATGTATGGTGCTGCAAAAATGGGTATGCACTTTGTTTTACTTGGACCTTCAGAGCTTAAACCTGATCAAAAAGTTATTGATGAAATGAAAGAAGTATGTAAGCAAACAGGAGCAAAGATAGAATTTACAACAAATCCTGATGAAGCTCTTCCACAAACTGATGTTATTTATACCGATGTATGGGTTTCAATGGGTGAAGAAGATAAAATGGAAGAAAGAGTAAAATTACTTTCAAAGTATAGGGTAACCATGGATTTTATCAAAAAAACAAAAAATGATGATGTTATTTTTATGCATTGTTTACCTTCATTCCATGATTTTGAAACTAAAGTTGCAAAAGAAGCTAAGGAAAAAGGTTTAGATATCAGAGAGGTTGAAGATGATGTTTTTAGAAGTAAACACTCTGTTGTTTTTGATGAAGCAGAAAATAGAATGCATACTATAAAAGCTGTAATGGTTGCAACTCTTTAATTTTGAAAATATCTTTAATATTTTAATTATTTTAAATTATATTTGAAAAAAGGACTGTTTTTTAGCAGTCCTTTTATTTTTTATAAAAAAGGAGAAATAATGAGTGAATTTAAAGCAGAAAAAATTTCAAATAATATTTTCAGAATATATAATAGCGAAAAAGATATATATCTTATTGGTACTGCTCATGTTTTAAAAGAAAGTGTTGAAGAAATAAGAAAATTAGTAGAAGAAGTTAATCCTGATACAATAGCTGTTGAACTATGTGAGTCAAGATACAATAGTATAAATGATAAAAATAGATGGGAAAATCTTGATATAATTAAAGTTATAAAAGAAGGGAAAGGTTTTTTATTATTTGCAAATTTTGTTTTAGCATCATTTCAGAAAAAAATAGGTTTAAAACTTAAATCAAATGCAGGTCAAGATATGATCGAAGGTATAAATATTGCAAAAGAAAAAGGATTAAAACTTCTTTTAGCAGATAGAGATATTAATCTTACATTAAAAAGGGCCTGGAAAATTACAACATTTAAAGAAAAAATGGTTATAATTGAATCTATCATAGAATCAATATTTTCAAATGAAAGAATTGATGATTCACAAATCAAGGAATTAATGGAAAATGGGGATTTTTTAGATTCATTATTAAATGAATTTTCTAAACAATTACCTTTTATAAAAAAAATATTAATAGATGAAAGAAATATTTATATTGCAAATAAAATTAAAAATTCAGATGGAAAAAAAACTATTGGCATTATAGGTAAAGGACATCTTGAAGGTATAAAAGATTTAATAGTAAATGGATTTGAATATGATTATTCTATTGAAACTATCCCACAAAAGCAAAAAGGTTTAAATATATCAAAATATATTGTTCCAACTATTATTTTACTTATTATTTTATTGGGTTTTTTAAAAGGTAAAAAGGTTGCTTTGGAAATGCTAAAATACTGGGTTATTGCAAATGGTTTTTTTACCTCTTTATTTTTAGTTCCTGTACTTGCTCATCCAATAACAATTATTTCTTCATGGATTGTTTCACCAATAACTTCTTTAAATCCGACAATAGGTGCAGGGATTGTTCTTTCTATAATAGAATCATTTATAAAAAAACCAAAAGTTAAAGATTTTGAAAATTTAAGTTATGATATTACAAGTTTAAGGGGTTTTATAAAAAATCGTATCTCAAAAATATTACTTGTTTTTGTAATGGGTTCTATTGGTTCTTCTATAGGTACTTTTGTGGGAATACCTTTTTTATTAAGTTTATTAAAATAATATTTATAGATAAAGAATTTAAAAATAAAAAATTAAAATAAAAAAAATTCAATATTTAAAATAAACTAAAAATGGAAATAAAAAATAATTTTATAGATGATAAATATGAAGATTTAAATAAATTTTTTAGTAAAAACATTTGCAAGTTTTATAAATATTTATTAAAAATTTTTAATAAAAAGTTTAATAGAAGTATAAAAAATATTAAAAATTTTAAAAAAGAGTATACTAACAATTTTAACAATCAAATATTTTATAAATTATTTGATTTAATAAAAATTTCAAAAAAACAATTTATAAATTCCTTAAATAGATCTTTTGTTTTATATAGAGATTTTAATATTCCATTAAATATTATAAATCATAGCATAGTAGTGGCATTAAATTCCTTTTTAATTCTTTTTTTATCAATATTGAACTATAATTTGTTAAATGTTATACTTTATTATAACAAATATTCTATTTCTAATAATAAAAAGGTAGACATAAATATAAAAATTGATAGAAAGAAATATTTAATCTCTGAAATAAAAAAAATATCAAATTTTACTATAAATCTTTTTAATAATTTGGCTTTATTTGAAAAATTTATCAATAATTTTATTTTAGCTTGTTTATTACATGATATTGCTAAGTTTATTGAAATAAGGGAAAATTATTTAAATAATAAAGAAATAAATCATGCGGAGAAAGGATATATAATTCTTAAAGATTTAGGATTTCCTTTTGGAGCAATATTATGTAGGGATCATCTTATTAAAGATTTTAATGGAAATATCTCAATTCCTTCGAAAATATTGAACCTTTCAGATAAAATGGTTAAACATTCAAAAATAGTTTCTATTGAGGAAAGATTTGTTGATTTAAAAAAAAGATATCAAAAATATGCAGATAAATTTTCAAAAAATAACCTGATAATGTATGAGAATTATACTAATCTGCTTTTCAATACTTGTAAATTAGTTGTTTTAAAAATATTATCTAAAAATCATTCGACAAAAAAAATATTTAAAGAAAAAATAAATATAAAATTTTTGCAAAAAAAATTAACATGTAAAATAAATAAATTATTCAATTGCTTTGAAAAATCTTATATTCCAATTAATTAATTTTATTGTTTCCCATATTTTTAAATGCATTTTTTTAGAAGGTATTCTCCATAAGGATGATTCTGGCCCAAACATTTCAAAAAATTTATTTATATCTTTGTAACCAATTTCGCCTTTTTCAATATTTATAATTGGGTAGAGAGGTTTTTTACTATTAAGCATTTTATACTCTTTATAAGTTTCTTTTATCCAGTAATCCATGTTTTGAATGTACTCATATCCCCAAGTTTCCAAATAAATCTGAGGGAGAAAAGCATCAACATATTTATCAATAATATCTACTCTTATGTTATTATCTTTTGGATTTGCAAATGTTGTGCAATAAAATTTAAAATAATCATTCAAAGCATAAGTATTTAAGTTATTATAATTCAAATAATTTTTGATCTCCTTTTTGTATTCATTTAAAAATTTATCCCTATATTTTAAAAATTCTTTTAATATATTCTCAAGTTTTTTTGTTTCATTTTCAAACTCTTTTTCAATATCAATAACATACCCTAAATATCCATTTTTAAAAGCATAATAGATATTTTTAGCCTGATTTTCTTCATTACCAGGATAATTGTATGACCATGCCCATGGTTCTATTCCATATTTTTTATAAATTTCTGGAATTTTTTTATCAGATATTTCAGGCCAATTAGTAGAATTATAAGAACCATCTCCAACTTTAATATATATTCTTTTTACTCCTAACTTTTTTAGACTTATAGCAATTTCCTCATGAGAATTAAAATTAGTTTCTTCTAAATACCATAAACCACAAAACCATATCCTTTATAGTGTGATTTATAGGTCTTGGATTATAATTTATCTCCTTTTTTGCTTTTTCTGATGAAATATTTGCATTACTTAAAAGAATTTTTATAGATTCAAGAGTTATATTTCCAGTTTTCTTAAAAATTAAATAGTAAAGATCAAAGAAAGGAGCAACAAAATAAAGTAACCAAATTGGAATTGTAATTTTTGGTCTTTTTTTACCAGAATATTTTGCAAAATATTCAATCATTTTTGGGATTTTAATAGTTTCTCCACCTAATATATATATTTCTCCTCTCTTGCCTTTTTCTGCAAGATTAATAAGAGCATCAGCAACATCTCTAACATCAACAAAATTGTATTCTCCAGTTATATTAAAAGGAATTTTCGAATTTACAAAATCAATAAAAAATTTACCCATTCTAGATATTTTATAATCATAAGGGCCAATTATTCCAGTAGGACATGCTATAACAGCATCGATGTAATCTTTTGATTTTTCTTTTACAAGTAAAGTTGCTTTAGCTTTTGATTTTCCATAATCTCCAATTGCAAGGTCTGGATTAATGGGTGTATTTTCATCTATTATTGTACCATGAGGAACATCAGCAAATGCATGAATTGAGCTAACATAAACAAGTCTTTTTACATTGCAAATTTTAACAGCTTCAATTACATTCATAACTCCTTTAATATTAATTTCTTGTAATATTTTTGATTGACCAGGAATTATACTAATATAACTTGCAAGATGATAAACAATATCACATCCATTAAAAGCTTTTATTAAAGAATATTTATCTCTAACATCTCCATAAACAATCTCAATTGGCAGATTAATTATATGTTCAATATTATCAGTAGGGTAGACTAAAACTCTTACTTTTTCATTTTTTTCAATTAATTTTCTAATAAGAACATTTCCAAGATGCCCAGAACCACCTGTAACTATAACCATAAAAACCTCCTTTTTATTTATTTTTTATTTTGTTTTCATTCTATAAGGTTTTATCATCGAGTAAGTAATCACTCATTTTATTTTAAAAATAAAAAACAACAACATAATTTGTTTTGAATAATTTAAAATAATTTTAATTACAGTATTATCTTAACCATAATTGATTAAAAATAATTTTATAAAATTATAATTTTATATATATATTCAATAACTTTATCAATACCTATTTCTTCAATTATATTTTTGTCTGAAACAATATATCTTTTAAAAGATATATCTCCAAAGCCCCATAAAAAATAAATAATTAATTTTAAATTATCTTTTTTTATATTTTTATTTTTTAATTCTTTAATTTCTTTTATATTACTTAATTTTTCATAAATAAAATCTATACTTTTATCAAAAATAACTGAAAGTTTTTGCTTTAATTCTTCATCATCTAATTCGGAAAAAGCTTTATATATAACCTTATAATATTCAACAAAATATTTATTATGAGTTAAGAAGTTTTCTCCTAAAATTTTTAAATTATCATATAAACTTTTATTTTGATTTAAATTTTTTATAAAAAAATCTAGCAATTTTTTTGAAACTTCATCAATAACAGCTAGGAAAATTTCCCTTTTAGAAGAAAAATAATTATAAATAGTCCCCTCAGAGATATCTAATTTTTCAGCAATTAATGCTGTTTTCATATTTTGATAATTTGATTCTTGGATTATTTTAATAGCTGTATCAATTATTTCTTCCTTTTTTCCCAAAGTATTATCCTTTATTATTTGATTTTTAATAAAAAATTCTTCTAATTAATAAATATTTTTATAAAATATATTTACTTAAAATAATTATCTAATAATTTTTTAGAAAATATTTTAATTTATATTTATTTATTAAATTTAAGTGAGTAATCACTCATATAAATAATACAAAATTTTAAAATGTCAAATCTAATTGAAAAATTTTTTAAAAAAACTAATATTTTTTCAATAAAAATATAAAATAAGCTAAAAATATGAATAATTTCTTATTTGTTTTATTAAAAAGTATATTTGACAAGTTTCAAAATTACTCAAATGATTCAAAACTTAAATATACTAATAAATTAATAAATGAAAAATTAAATTATTTATTAGATAAAAATTTATATAGAGAAAATATTAAAAGTGAAGGAATAGAGTATTACAATTACTATAAAATATTTACAGAACTTTTAAAAAATCAAACTTATAGAATAAATCAATTAATAAAATGGATATTTAATAAATATGAATTAGATTTTGAAAAAATGTCAGATCTTCCTCTTGAATTAAGAAAAAAATTAAAAGAGAATTTTGCAACTGTTACAAATTTAAAAATTAGAGAAGTATTGCACGAAAAAAAAACAGATACATTTAAATTAAAATTAATTACAAATGACTTATATATAGTTGAAAGTGTTATATTGAATGATAGAGGTCGTTACACTTTATGTGTTTCTACTCAAATAGGTTGTCCTATTGGATGCAAATTTTGTGCAACAGGTAATTCCGGTTTTATAAGAAATCTTGATGCTCATGAAATTATTGATCAATTTTTATTAGCTAGCAATTTTCTTAAAAATATTAATATTGAAAATGAAGAAAAAAATAATAATATAAATAATATAGTTTTTATGGGAATGGGAGAACCTTTATTGAATATAAAAAACGTTTTTGCTTCAATTGAAACATTAAATAATCCAACTCTTATAAATCTTTCATCTAGAAAAATAACTATTTCAACATCTGGAATAGAAAATAAACTTGAAGAACTTTTCAATTTTAAAATTCCTATAAGAATTTCATTTTCTCTACATAGTCCAGAAAATATAAAAAGAAAAGAAATTATACCTATAAACAATAATATAGATGAAATTATAAATAAATTTGAAAATTATTATAATAAAACTAGAAATCGTATTACAATTGAATATATATTGATTAAAAATGTAAATGACGATGATAATAGTATAAATAAATTAATTAATATATCAAAGAAACTAGGGAATTTTATAAATTTAATTCAATATAATCCTGTTTCAAACATAGATTTTGAACCAACAGATGAAGAAAAAATTTTAAAAATCAAAAGTAAATTGGAAAAATCAAATATTAATGTTTCAGTAAGATATAAAAGAGGAAGAGAAATCAAAGGTGCATGTGGTCAACTTTTATGGGAAAATTTGAATAAGGATAAAAATTAATCCAACAAATTCAAGTAATCCAATAAATTCAGGTTTAAGAAATTTTTTATCAAATTTTTTATCACTCAAATTAAACTTGACATAAAAAAAATTTATTATTTAATTTAATTGTTCATTCAAAAAAATATGAGGATTTAGAATGAGAAAAGAAAATATTTTTAAAAATTTTATAAATTATTCAAATAGATTTTTTAATTATTTTTTAATTGTTTTTAACTACTTATTTAAAAATAAGACATTACTTTTTTTCTTAAAAATTATTTCAGGGGTTTCACTTCTTGCACTTTCTTCTTATGCAACAATTCCTATTCCTTTTTCTCCTGTTCCTATAACTTTACAAGTATTTTCTGTTATATTGATCTCATTTATTTTTAATTCTAATGAAGCTTTAAGCATAATTTTCTCATATATTGTTTTAGGAGTGTTAGGATTACCAGTTTTTGCTCAGGGAACTTATGGAATAATAAAATTATTAGGACCAACAGGTGGTTATCTTATTGGATTTTTAGTAGCAAGTGGTTTTATAAGTTTAATTAATAATAAAAGAAATTTTATAAATTTTATTTCTATTTTTATTCTATCTCTAGTTGGCCTATTTATTATTTATTTTTTTGGCATTATAAGATTAAGTTTTACATTTGGAATTGAGAAATCATTAAAATTAGGTTTTTATCCATTTATTTTCTATGATTTAATAAAAATAATTTTAGTTTCTTTTATCTATTATGAATATAAAAAATTTACTGTATTTAAAAAAATAAAAGATGAAATAAAAAGAAATTAAAATTTTAAAATCTTATTATAATATCTAAATTATAAACAAACTGTAAAAAAATTGCCATAAAAAACTAAGAGCTTGTAATTTTTTTAATTATTTTTGTAAAATAGAAACAGGATTGTATTTGCTAAATATATTTACCATTATAAGTGAAACAACTGTCATAATTTTTATCAAGATATCCAAAGATGGTCCAACGTTATCTTTCAAAGGATCTACAACAGTATTACCAATAATACCAGCGGCATGAGCAGAAGAACCTTTCCCACCATATCTTCCTTGTTCAATATATTTTTTTGCATTATCCCAAGCACCACCAGAGTTTGCTTTAAATATTGCAAGCATAATACTACTTAATGTTGTTCTTATAAGTAATCCACCAACAAACTTAGCTCCAAATAGAAATCCAGAAATAAGTGGAGTTAAAACAGAAATAAATGCTGGAAGTTTCATTTGATTTAAAGCTCCAGCTGATGAAATTTTTATACATCTTCTATAATCAGGTTTTTCCTCACCACTTAAAATTTTTGGATTTTCCTTAAATTGTCTTCTGATTTCAACCACCATTTGTTGTGCTGCTTTTGCAACTGCATTAATAAGTATTCCAGAAAAAAAAATAAGGAAGCGCAGCACCTATAATAGCTCCTCCTAAGCTAAAACTATCTATAAGATTTATAATAAGAGAATAACCAGTGGTATGTTCAGGACCTGCTTGTGTATAAAGGTAAGATGCAAACAAAGATAAGGCAGCAAGAGAAGCAGAACCTATAGCAAAACCTTTACTTATTGCTGCTGTAGTATTACCAACAGAATCAAGATGATCTGCTATCTCTCTAACCTCTGGCTCAAGTTTTGACATTTCACTTATACCTCCAGCATTATCAGCAATAGGCCCATATGTATCCACGCTTACAGTTGCAGAAACTACTGAAAGCATTCCAATAGCAGCCATTGCAACTCCATATAAGCCACCAACAAAGTCAGCTAAGATAATACCAAAACCAAGGATTATGACTGGCAAAATAGTGCTTTTCATCCCAACAGCAAGTCCACTTGTTATAGTTAAAGAAGCACCTTCATTTGAAGCAGCAGCTATGTTTTTTGTTGGAGAATAGTCATAACTTGTATAATATTCTGCAAGCATTCCAATAGATGCAAAGAATATAGGATAATTAAGCAACTTAAGTACTAAGGATATAGTGATTGAGTTTTCAAGATTTTTTGAGGTATAAAAGATATAAGATGCTAAAACTATACTGGATATAATTGCTCCAACATAACTTTCAAGATGGTCAGCTCCAAGTCCTGCCACATCACCAACATTATCTGCTATTGTCGCAGGATTTCTATGGTCATCTTCTGGAATATGTGCTTCTGTTTTACCTACAAGATCCGCACCCATATCTGCAGCTTTTGTATAAATTCCTCCACCAACTCTGTCAAACATTGCTATAATTGAACAACCAAGAGCATAGCCAGAAACTGTCATTGTAAAAGGTATAAAGTTGATACTAAGCCAGTTAGTAACAATTGTTAATTGCTCTTCTGAAAGCTGCTTAAAAAATTTACCAAAAATAAGATAAATAAGTCCAAGTCCCAAAAGGGCAAAACCACCTACAGAAAGCCCCATTACCGAGCCACCTTGAAATGCAGCTTTAAGTGTGCCTTCCATGGATTTAGTTGTTCTGGAGGTATTTGAAACCCTAACATTTGCTATAACTGCTATTTTCATCCCTACTCATCCAGCTTCAAATCTTTTTCTATATTTTTTAACTTTAATATGTTTAATATAAACTTTATCCTTATTCAATATCTTTCTCATGGTCTTTATATTAATATCTGGAAAGTCTTCAATTTTTTCTACTGCAATATTTTTTAATATTTGCATTGATGGTGAATAGATAATCCCTTTTTGTTCATAAGACAACTCTTTATATAAAATTTTTAACTCTTCCTTTTGTTTCTGTGTAAGAAGAGAAATTCTTTTGACCTTTAGGTAGTTCTAAAGGCTTACCTTTCTGCAAATCTATTATACAAGATAGATAACCAGGTTCGGCAGCATTTTCAATAATTTAGCATAATTTTTCATTGTAATTTCTTTACTATCAACCTTTTCAAACTGAAAAACAATATTTTTTTTTAATACCAAATTTTCATCTCCTTTAAATCTTTTTTTTTAAAGAAAATGTTATATTTATTTTTTTATTGTTAAGTCTCTTTTTTTGAGATAAGTGTAAAGTTTCAAAATTTGCTACGCAAATTTTTCAAAAAATACTTGATAAAATCAAAATATAATATATAAATTAATTATGAATAAGCAATATCTCTTATCTCTTATCGCATAAATTCTCGAGTCTTAAAATTTCAATTTTCTTTTATTTTTTTATTTAGGGAATTTAAATATTTTTATACCTCTGGCTTTATATGAATTAGTTGAAAAATCGAATTATATAATTATTATAACATAAAAAATTAAAAATTATTAAATGTTAAAAACTAAAAAAAATTAAAAAAGAGGTATTATATGAAAAATAATTATAAAATAAAAATTTTATTTTCAATTGCAATAATAGCATTTATTTTCATTTTGTTCTCTTGTAATAACATTTCTGATGAAGAGAAAAAAAGTATATTAGTAAACAAATTAACAAAATATGCATTAAAAGAAAAAGTAAATTTTGAAAAAGTATATTTTAATATTAACAATATTTCAAGAGAAAAAGATGAAGATTTACAAAAAGTAGAAGAATTTTATCAAAATCCAGAAAAAACTTTTAATGAAATATCTGAAGAAGAAAAAGGAATCGAAAAGCTGGAACTTTTTGATGCAATGTATGAAAAAGATCAAAATAAAATTCAATCGTGTATGGAAAATGTGGACGAAAATCTTGCTCAATAATATAATAATGCAATCGAAAATCAAAAAAGATCTTTTCCAATGATTTTGTCAAAAGACTATAATACAAGTGGTGATATAATTGTATCAAGTGGTTTTGCTGCTTCTGCTCTTGCAGGTGAAATATTGTATAAATATTCACCTTTTTGGAATTGTACAAAATGGGTGGGTTTGGCAATTGAAATAGCTTCATATGCTGGGTTTCCAGCTTAATTATTAGCTGTTAATAGGCTCGATAAATATTCTATTTTCATAAATGATTGCGCTACTTTAAATAGTTCAGATATTTATGCAAACTTTAACAAAGAACAATTTGAAATAGTATATAAAATGACAATACCATGGGCTGCACCTATTGGTTTTTTATATTTTTGTCTTCCAGGACAAAAGGAAATTATTATTAAATCATGGAACAAATACAAAGAATTAATTATAATAATTGTTGGATTAGTTTCATTTTTACGGGCATTATATGACTATTATTATTAAAACTAATTATCAAGTATTAATAGTATTTTTATGCGCTAACCCTATTGGATGATTCCTCCTTCCTATTAAGGTATAATACCTTAAAATAAATTTAGGAAGGGGGAATCATCTATAGCCTATTATATAGTAGAATAGTCTAATTAAGGTAAAACTAAAAATGAGAAAAATTTATTTAAAGAAAGGGAAAACAAGTTATTAAGTGGCAGAAATGTTTGGTATATCAAGGAAGATTTTTTTAGGTGTTTAAAAAGAGATAGAGTTTATGAAAAAGAAAGATTGATAAACAAAAGAGTGGGAGTAAAGAATATTAAATATGGAATAATGCGAAGTTACTCAATTTAAGGAACACTACAAAAGTAGTAAATTTTTTTTTATTCTTATAAATATTTTTAATATCATAGAAAATATAGATTAAGTATTAATATTGGAGGAGGTAAAAATGTTTTTCAAATTAAAATTTATTATTTTAGTAAGTATTTTATTTTTTAGTATTACTGTTTTTGCTCAGCAAAACGAAAATAATAGCTATAATTTTGATGATATTACAGGTTTTATTGGTTTAGATATAGGATATAGTCAACTTTCTATTGAACATAATTCTATAATATATTATCCAACTGAAAAAAATATTCCATGGGGTATAAGTTCTTTTTTTTATTTTAAAATTTTTCATAATTTTTATATTTTATATACATTTAGCATGTTTTTAGCTATTCCAAATTATAAATATTGGGATTTTAGTAGTCCAGATGGCTCAAATATTGATAAAAATCAAATATTATCATTTGATAGTTTAGGATTTTCTTATAGTTTTAAAATTTCTGATAAAATAAATATTCGACCAGCAATTCAAATAAAATGGGCATTTTTTGAAGGAGATAAAAGTTGGACAAATAAGTTATTTAGACATAAGTCATTCAAAGGAAATATATAATTTAACCACAAACAGTTCTCAATTTAGTATACATTGAATGGTCAAATATATATAAAAATAAAAAATAATTTTTTTATAACCTTACTTTTTCCTGGAATTTTTTATTCAAAAGACTATAAAACAGGGATTTTAGTATTTCAATTGGCTCAAATATTGAAAATAAAATGGCATTTTTTGGTCTTTAAAAGCAGAGTTTGATTTTTCAATTGGAGAATGTATTTAAATTCTACTTATCCTGAAGAGAACACACTAATAGTTCTTGACTGTGATAAACTTTCTGGTCCTTCCTATACTGATGATAAGTGTATAATAAAAACAAAAGAGGAACAAGTGTATTCTGTGTGGCCCTGGCTTGCTCCAAAAGTCATAGATAATAAAGTAATTAGTTCATATTTTTTATCAGGTTTAGACTATAGATTTACTTGTTATGATGAAAGTAAAGATTATGAAAAGATATGGGAAAGCCCAAATGGTAAGGTAATATATCCATGTTTTAATAATTATGTTGGTTGTTTTGACATCAATGATGGCAAACTACTATGGTTTACAGATAATTCTTTATATGAAGATCCATCAATGGATGTGGGTAAAGACAATCATGGTATGGGAGCAATAATGAAAAATAAATGGTATGTACAACCTGTATATTCAAATACAGCAATAATAATATATGATATTGCAAGTGGTAAAAAAATTGGAAGAATAGAAGATATATATACCTCATTTGGTCTTAAAAATCCTTTATGGGTTGTTGGAAATAGAATATATGTTGCCTCATGGATTGGATATTTTTATTGTTTTGAAATAAGTGAAAAATATAAAGTAGAGTATTTTATAATACCAATTTTTCTTATAATAAGCTTTATATTTTATGGGGGTTATAAGGTAAGAAAAAAGAAAAAGAGTAAAGATAAAAATGTAGAAAGTAAAATAGATGAAAAAATAGTGGAAATATTAGATAATGAAAATATATCTAAAAAATATAATATTAAAGAAGATTTAAAAGTTAGAAGAAATCTTGGCACAGTCTTACCTGGTGAAAGAACACTATTCTAGAAATTATCAGTTAAAGAAAACCTATCTTATTTTGCAGATTTGTATGGCTTGAAACCATCCTATTCCAGGAAGATGAACCCACTTTGGGACTGGATCCAGAAGCAGCAAGAAACCTAAGAAACTTGATTTTGGAAATAAAAAAGGATGGAAAAACTATATTGCTAACCACTCATTATATGTTTGAAGCAGATGAACTTTCTGACTTTGTTGCTATAATCAATAAAGGAAAGATTGTAGCTTTAGACAATCCAGAAAACTTAAAAAAGAATTTAGATATAGAAAGAAATATTACAGTATCATCAAAAAAAATATCTGAAACTTTTATTGATCAAATCAAAAATCTTTTTTCCTGTCAGGTTATTAAAGAAATAACGGAAGATGGACTTATTTTGTGGATAAAAGATGTATAAAAATTGGTAATATTGGTATTCATTGAATTGACTTATAACTTATGAAATAGCTTTAGCAAAACTGTTGCGATATTCATATAGAGGATTATCCCCATTATATCTGCTATAGATGTGATAAGAGGACCACTTGCAACAGCTGGATCCATTCCAAATTTATAAAACAAAAATGGTAAAAGAAGTCCTACCAAACTGCTAACTGTTATTATAACAGTCATGGATATTGCAACTATTAAACCAATTGTTACATTAGACCTTATTACCCCAAGTATAAATACGGCAATCCCCATAGATATACCAAGCAATAATGAAACTGATAATTCTTTTACAATTGCCTTAAAAAAATCTTTTGTTGTTAGTTCACCTAAAGCCATACTTCTTATAACAATAGTTGCAGATTGAGCACCAGCATTTCCACCACTATCAACAAGCAAAGGAAGAAAAAAAACAAGAGCAACTACAGAACTAATCAAATTTTCAAAATGGGCAAGACCTGCTCCAGAAAAAATATTTACAACTACAAGTATTATAAGCCATGAAATCCTTCTTTTCCACAAATCTATTATTGGAGTGTTTAAGAATTTTTTATCTAATGGTAAAATAGCACTACCTTTGTGGAAGTCTTCTGTTGCTTCTTCATCTAATACATCCAAGATATCATCATTTGTAACAATACCTAAAAGAATACCATCTGAATCAATAACAGGCATAGCATACATATCATATTTTTTAAATATCTGTGCTGCTTCCTCTTTATCCTGGTTTGAATATAAAGCTACAAAATACCCATCAAGAATTTCTTCTAAAGGTGTTGAAGGATCGGATAATATAATTTTTCTAAGAGGAAGGTCATCTATCAGCTTTCCTTTATCATTGACAACATATATCTTTTCAATACTTTCAGAATCAATTCCTTTTTTTCTTATATGTTCAAGAACCTCTCCAACTGTCCAATCTGGAAAAACTGAGATATATTTATTTGAAATAAGTCTTCCAACACTGTCTTCTGGATAATTTAACTGCAAAAGGACCTTTTTTCTTTCATTTTCATCTAAAAGTTCTAAAAGTTGTTTAACAACTTTAGCTGGTAATTCTTCGAAAAGGGTAGTTCTATCATCTGATGCCATACTGGAAATTACTTGGCGTATTTCTTCCTTTGCAAGATTATTAATTAATGCATTCTGTAAATCAATTTCAAGTAGAGAAAAAACCTCTTCAGCTTTTGATTTTGATAATAATCTAAAAACTTTTACTGATGATTCCTCAGGAAGTGAATTAATAATATCAGCAACTTCAACAGCATCTTGTTCGTTTAAAAATTTTTGTAATTCACTGAATCTTTTAGATTCTATTAACTCTATAATATCTGGTAAAATCATATCTATTATTAGTGAAGTATTTGCATGGGTAGAAATAGATTCAACCTCTTCATTTTCTGGATTTTCAATTATATATATCCACTCAAGTATTCTTGCTTGTATTGCATTTAAATCAAAAATATTTTCAAAATCTCTTAAATTTTCATATTTCATTAGAAATTTAATAAATTTTGACATTATATTAAGGTATTCATTACCTTTATTTTTAGGAATTATGAATAGGATAATTAATTTTGCTGTATCTTTTGTACTATCATTATAAACAATTCCTTCATGTGAATAACCCAATGCACAAATAATATTACCCTCATATGCAATTCTTGCATGAGGGCAGGCAATATTAAATCCCAAATATGTATTTGTAATAGATTCTCTTTCCAAAACAGATTTTAATAGATTAAATTCTTTTGGAATAAGGTTGCTCTTTTCTATAGAGTCACATAAGATTCTTATAGCTCCATCCTTAGAATGTTCTTCAAGTGATATTAATCTTCCTTCTGTTATTGCACTTCTAATTGCTTCCATGATTTTACCCTTATTTTGATATAAATTAAAAATATTATTTTTTATTTTATTTTTGGAAAATATTTTTTATACTTGATTTTAAAAAATCTTAATCTATATTTTTATTTCTATTTTTTATATTTTTATTCATACTTTTATTTATTATTTTACTTCTTTTTTTTAAAATTAATCTAAAATATTACACTTGTTTTAATAAATGGTTGTTATTTTACTAATTTTTATAAATTTATTTGTTAATAAAAATTAATACTATTTTATCTAAATGTCAAATTGAAAAATATTTTTTAACTATAAAATCAAAATATAGTTAATATTTTTACATCCTTGAAAAATAATTTTAATTTATTAGATTACATATGAAATAAATAAAAGTGATTATAAATTAAAATAAGAACTAGGATTTATTATGAATGTTGATTTATTAGTTATAGAAGTAGGCTCAACTATTACAAAAATAAATGCATTTGACAGAATTGATACAGATAAACCTGTTCATATTGGTCAGGGCATAGATCTTACTACTGTTTCGACTGATGTAAATAATGGAGTACAAAAAGCAATAGAAAATTTAAAGTCAAATTTAAATATTACAAATTTGAATTGGGGGGAAGTTTTTGCAAATTCTTCTGCAGCAGGTGGTTTAAAAATGGTTGCAACAGGTCTTACCTGGGAAATGACAGCAAGAGCAGCCAAGGAAGCAGCTTTAGGTGCAGGGGCAGTCTTGAATTATTTAACAGCTGGACCTTTATCAAATACTGATCTTAGAAAAATAGTTGAAGCAAATCCAAATATAATTTTATTTGCAGGTGGTGTTGATTATGGTGAACAGGATATTGTACTTGAAAATGCAAAAAAGATTGCTAATTTAAACTTAAATATACCATTAATATATGCTGGAAACAAAGTGTTAGAGGACGATATAAGAGAGATTTTTAAAAATTCAAATTTTATTCTTGAGATTGTTGAAAATGTTTATCCATCTATTGACCAATTTAATATTGAACCTACAAGACGAAAAATTCAAGAAATTTTCTCAAAACATATTATTCATGCAAAGGGAATTGATAAACTTTCAGAATTTGTAAAAAAAGATATAATTCCAACACCTTATGCAGTTTTAAAAATTAGCGAATTACTTTATGAAGAAATTGGAGATTTACTTGTATTTGATGTTGGTGGTGCAACAACAGATGTTCATTCTGTTACAGAAGGTTCTGAAAGGTATAAAAATCTTTTATTATCTCCCGAACCTTTTTCAAAAAGAACTGTTGAAGGAGATTTAGGAGTATATGTTAATGCTAAAAATGTAAGTAAATTTCTTGAAGAAGAAAATCAATTTCTTGATCTACATTATTTAAAACCTCTGCCAGGAACAAATGAGGAATACTATATTTCAATAAAATTAACAGAAAAAGCAGTAAAAACTTCACTTGATAGACATGCCGGTAAAATAATCGAAAGTTTTACACCTTCTGGTAAAAAAATATATATTACTGGTAAGGATTTAACAGGAATAAAATATATCATTGGAACAGGTGGTGCACTTACAAGACTAAAAGATGGGCAAAAAATACTTGAAAATATAAGAATTAAAGAAGTTATAAAAAAATTATATCCACTTGAATCTGCAAAAGTTTTAATTGATAAAAAATATATTTTTTCTTCTTGTGGGTGTATAGGTTTATATTATAAAGATGTAGCGAAAAAACTCGCTTTATCTTCATTATTTAGTTAAACTTTATTCTATTGAAAATTTAAAATTAAAAACAATTATAAATATATTAATTAAAAATAGAATAAAAGATATTAGATAAAATAAATAAAAATTAAATTAAAAAAAGTAAAAAACTAAAAATAAAAACTTTAGAGGTTTAAATGGCAGCAATATTAAATATAAATCTAAAAAAGATTGCACATAATGTTTCTTTTATTTCTTCAAAAATTAAAGAATTTAACAATGGTAAAATTTTTGGAGTAACTAAAGTTGTTTGTGGTGATCCTGAAATTGCAAAAGTTTTTATCGAGAATGGATATTATGGGCTTGCAGAATCAAGGCTTGAAAATGTAGTTAGAATAAAAGAATCCAGTTTTTATAAAGAATTTGTTAAAGATGGTAAAAAAATAGAATTTTTAAATTTAAGAATTCCAGCCTTTTCTGAAATTCCTGACCTTATAAACTTAACAGATTGTTCATTGGTTTCAGAATATGAAACAATTAAAAAAATTGATGAGATTTGTTCAAAAATTAATAAAAAATATAATATAATAATTATGATAGATCTTGGAGACCTTAGAGAAGGAATAATTCCGAAAGAGGCTAAATCTCTTGAAAAAAAACTTTGGGAAAATGAAGTTTATGATTTTTTTTCAAAAATAATCAATTTTAAAAATATTAACATTGTTGGAATAGGAACAAATCTCGCATGTTATGGTGGTATTGCTCCATCTGTTGAAAATATGAAACTACTTGTTAGCTTGAAAAATTTTATAGAAAAAAACTTTAATCTTGATTTAAAATATATTTCTGGAGCAAATTCTTCAGGAATACCATTACTTTTAGAAGGTGGAATGCCTAAGGAAGTAAACCATTTTAGAATAGGGGAAACAGGTTTATTAGGAGTAAATGTTTTAATTAGAGAAAGTATAAAAGGAATGTTTCAAGATGCTTTTATCTTAAGAGCTGAAATAATTGAATTAAAAGAAAAACCTTCAGTACCAATAGGAAATAAAGGACAAAATGCCTTTGGAGAAATAGTTCATTTTGAGGATAAAGGTATCCAATTAAGAGGGATATTATCAATAGGAAAACAAGATGTTGTTATTGAAAATTTAAAACCTGTTGATAATAAAATTAGTATACTTGGAGCTTCTTCTGATCATCTTGAAATAGATTTAACAAATAGAAAAGATAATTATAAATTGGGAGATTTTGTTGAATTTATTCCAGGTTATAGTGCTTTGCTTGCCTTATCTACTTCAAAATATGTTAAAAAAAATTACATATAAAATTTATAAAAAATTTTAAATAAGAGATGATAAAAAAAATAGAAAATCTTTTAAATTTAACAAAAAATGATTTACAGGTTATAATTGAAGCATCAAATATATTAAAGAAAGATGGTATAGTTGCATTTCCAACTGAGACTGTTTATGGAATTGGTGCTCTAATAAGTTCAGAAAAAGCTATAGATAAAGTTTACAAAGTTAAAAATAGACCCAAAGATAATCCTTTAATAGCTCATATTTGTTCAAAAGAAATGGGGTATAGATTTATTCATTTTAATAATCCCTTAGAAAAAATATTATTTGATTTTTTTGCAAATAAATTCTGGCCTGGGCCTTTAAGCTTAATTTTTAAAAAAAATAAAAATGTTCAAGGTTTTGCAACTTGTGGTCTTGATACTATATCATTAAGGATGCCAGATAATAAAGTAGCTCTTAAACTAATAGAAATTTCTGATGAGGCAATATTAGCACCATCTGCAAATATTTCAGGTAAACCAAGTTGTACAAATGCAGAAGAAGTCTTTACTGATTTTGGAGAAAATATTGACTTAATTTTAGATGGTGGCAATACACCTATAGGAATAGAATCAACTGTAATTGATATAAGATTTGATAAAAAGATTATAGAAATATTAAGACCTGGTTATATAACATATGAAGATATTTTAAATGAATTTAAAAATTTCGAACAATATATAGATCTCTTTTTTGATAATAATTTTGATAAAAATATACTATCTGAATTAAAAGATATTTTTCAATCCGATAAAGATTTAAAATCTCAAATAATTGATTACTTTAATTCTTTTAAAATTGTAAATTGGGATTATAAAAATATTATCATTAATGATTTAAGTAAAGTTAAATCCCCAGGATTAAAATATAAACATTATAAACCTGATGCCTTTGTAATTTTAATAGAAAATAGAGAATTTTATGGCAATGAATTAAAACAAAAATTAATAAAAAAATTCATTGAAAATTTGGATAAAATTATAAATTTAAATAACACTATTAATAACAATAAAACTAATATATTAAATTTAAAAGTTTTATATATCAGTAATGATTTTAAATATTTTGTTGAATCTATATTTCAAGAGGATGACTTAAAATTAAATTTAAAAAATATTGAATTTAGTATTTTTCAAAATGGACATTACTATGTAAACAATAATATTAATATCGAATGGATTAGATTTGAAAATGAATATGATTATGCAAAAAATTATTATTTAATTGCAAGAAAATCTGATAAAGAAAAAACTAATTGCCTTATTTTAGAAGGTATGGAAAAGAAAGGTTTTAAATTATCCCTAATGAATAGATTAATTAAATCAGCTGATATAATTTTATAAAATTTTAATATTATTTGTTTTATTTTTTAATTTAAAGAGTTTTCCATGAAAATTTTTGAAAAAGATAATATAGAGAATAATCTAGAGATAAACAAATCTAAATTTATATGTATTGTAAAAAAAATTAATTCAAAAGAAGATTTTGATATTTTTATTGAAAATGTTAAAAAAAAATATCCAAAAGCAACCCATTATGTTCCAGTTTATAGATTTATTGATAATGGAAAAATTGTTTATTATTTTTCCGATGATGGTGAACCTTCTAAAACTGCAGGTTTTCCTGTTTATAATATAATTGAAAAAAATGATATTATAAACATTGGAGTTTGCATAGTAAGATATTTTGGAGGTATTAAATTAGGAACTGGAGGACTAGTTAAAGCTTATTCAAAAGTTTTTTTAGATATTTTACAAAATAATAAATTAAAAGAATTTAAAGTTTATAAAAAATATGAAATTATAATTGATATTAAATTGATAAATGTTGTTAATTATTTTTTAAACAAAAATGAAATTAAAATATTAGAAAAGTATTTTGGTGAAGATGTTATTTATAAAATTGAAGTAAATGAAAAAGATGAAAATTTACTTTTGAATTTTATTAAAAATAATGAAATAGAAATAATTAAAAACTAGAATAAAAATAGAAAAATAAAAAGAGGATTAAAATGAAAAATAAAAAATTTGATGAAAATGAAAACATTAATATTGATTTAAGAGGGTTTAGAAGGACTCATGCCCTTATTGATTTAAATGCTATAAAAGAGAATATCATTGGTATTAAAAACAAAGTAGGTAATAGAATGATCTGTCCAGCTGTAAAAGCGGATGGTTATGGACATGGATCTGTAGCAATTGCAAGAATGTTAGAAAATGAAAATTTAGTTCATTATTTTGGTGTTGCAACAGTAAATGAAGGGATAGAACTTAGAGAAAATGGTATAAAAATGCCAATCTTATTGCTTGGTTTAATAATGCCAGATGAAGTACTAGATGCTCTTAAATATGATTTAACAATAACTATAGCTTACAAAAGTCTTATCCAGAATATTTTAAATGCTTGTTATATATTAAATAAAAAATGTAAGATACATATAAAAGTAGACACTGGAATGGGAAGAATAGGATGCAAACCTGAAGAGGTTATAGAAATTGCAAAAGAAGTTTTAAAATATAAAGATTATTTATATTTAGAAGGTTTATTCACCCATTTCCCAGAATCAGATAGTAAAATTAAAGATTTTTCATATCACCAAATAAAAATCTTCAATGAAATTATAAATGAATTAAAAACCAATAATATTACCATTCCAATTAAGCATATGGCAAATTCAGGAGCTATACTTGATTTACCAGAAAGTTATTTTGATATGGTAAGACCCGGAATAATGACTTATGGATATTATCCTTCAGATGAAACATCAGAATCAATAAAAATAAAACCTTCTATGAGCTTAAAATCTCAAATTATATTTATCAAAAGAGTTAAAAAAAATACACCGATATCATATGGAAGAACTTATTACACAAAAAAAGATTCTTATATAGCTACAATACCAGCAGGTTATGCAGATGGTATAAATAGACTTCTTTCTAATAATCATAATGTTTTAATAAATGGTAAATTTTATCCAATTGCAGGAAGAATTTGTATGGATCAATTCTGTGTTGATCTTGGTGATGATTTTTATGATATTGGAACTGATGTTTTTGTTTTTGATAATAGAAATTTTACAGCATCAGATTTAGCAAGAAAATTAAAAACTATTCCATATGAAATAACATGCTGGATAAGTAAAAGGGTAAAGAGATATTATATAAATTGATAGTTTTACTTATATTTTTTAATCTTTATATTTTCAAACTATTTTTCATTTTAATTTTATTCAATGTAAGTTTTATTATGTGCTAAAAATAATCTAATTATTTTTTGTCTTAAGATCAATATTAATTTTTCTATTATAATCTTTTATTTCAGTTAAAATTAAATTTTTATTACAGCCTAAACAAAAGTAGAATATATAATAAAAAAAATTTAATTTAAAACCTTTAATCTTAATATATTTCATTAATTTAATAAATATTAAATATTATACTTTTTTATAATTTTAGTTTTTTAAAAAATCAATTTATTATTATTTTTTATAACATTTATATGTTAAAAATTGTTAAAAAATTATAAATAAAAAGGTTATATTTTTTTATACATATTAATGTTTATTTAAAATACATAAGTACAATAATTATACATCATTTTATTAATTTTGATGTTTAATTTGTTATTAATCTTAAAGGAATAAGTTAAAAAAAATTATAACATGGGTTCTTCTTATAAAGGTTTTAATAAAATGAAACATTTATTTAATTTTGTTAACATGATTTTAATTATTAAATTTTTCATTTATACGAAGAAAAAAGAAAAGTTTAATTAATGAGTTATAAATGATCCAAAATAAAAATAAAGGAGAAAATATGGGTTCTATAAATAAAGATGAAAGAAAAAACAATACAATTGTGATAACGCTTATTTTCTTTTTAATTTTTCTTTTAATAAGTTCCATTATTATTTTTTCTAGATTTTCTATTAATTCAAAAAGAGTTGGAACTAATCTTGATAAAAGTACAACAGATATAAAAATTTCTAAAATAGAAGAAGAAAAATCAAAAGAAAAAGAGATAGTTCAACCTTCAAATCAGAAACAAGAAGCTCAGCCCCAAACACAACAACCTCAAGTTGTTCAAAAACCTACAGTGCAACAACAACCACAGCAACAATTACAACAAAAAAGTACAACAGTACAACCTTCACCTCAGACAAAACCACAGCAAGCAAAATCTAAACCTACAACTTCATATAAAGAAACAAAACCTGCAAATTATGTAATAAATGCAAAAAATATAAAAAAATATCACAATGTTTTATTAAAAGAATTTGAAAATGTTACTATTGTAGACTATAAAGTAAAATGGGGTGATACATTGTGGAAAATAGCTTTAAAATATAATACTTCAGCTCATTCAATTTATGTTTATAATGCATTTAATGATCCAGACTTAATAATAGCAGGATCAATAATCAAAGTTCCAACTAATTTTGTTCTTTCAAAAACAAGAACAAATACTATTTTATTAGATTTAATTAGTAAAGAAAAATCTGGATATAACAATTCTTCGTATAATAATTTTGCACTTTTAAAGGATTTAAATAGCGATAATGTTTTAAGTAATAATTATATTATTGATAATTTTGTAAATTTAATTTATATTAAAGATGATTATAATATTATTATAAAAGATATAATTTTGAGGCAAATTTAATTATTTTAATAAGAATATTTAAATTTAAAATTTACTAAATTAATAGATAATATTAATAGATTAATTTAAAAAAATTAATAAATAAAATTAAATGAGTTTAATATTTATTAAAAAATTCTTTTCAAAAAAAATATTTCTTTCAATTTCTTCAATAATAATTTTTTCTTTTGTCTTTATTTTAATTTTGATTGCTCAAGTTAATTATGATGATGAATCATGGGTTTATAAAGAAAAAGGGGATAAATTTTTTGCTTATAAAGACTATGCGAAAGCTATTGAATATTATGAAAAAGCTTTACAATTAAACCCTAAATATGCTGAAGTTTATTATATGCTTGGAAATATTTATAAAATAAAAAAACTATTTGATATAGCATTAACATACTATAAATATGCAGAACAATATAAAAAATATTTTAAGATAAAGGAAATGTATTTTTATCTTTTATATGATATTTCTGAAATATTTTTTTATATAAAAAATTATTCTAATTTTCTTGAATATAATTATAAAATAATTCAAAATGATAATTATTATAAATATTTTAATAAAGAGGTTTTTTCAATTATAAATGTTGTTCCAGAAGGTGAAAATTTATATTCTAAAAGTTATTTTAGAGTAGGATATTTTTATTTCTTTTCTCAAAATTTTGAAAATTCATTAAAATATTTCATTTATTCAAAATTATATAAATATAGGTTAGATATAACTCATTGGATATTATCAAAATTAATGTTTATTCAGAGTGGAACTATTCAATATAAAGAATATGAAAAAATAGCTTATAATTTAAATCCAAATATTGAGAAATTTGATAGTAAATTTAAATGGAAAAAAATTCCTTTTGATTATGATTATCTTTTACAAATGGAAATTTTTATAAATGAATTTTCTGGTTATTATTATTTGATTCCAAAAAGTGAAATAAATAAAAAATATAATAAATAATATTTAATATACATTTGTTTTATTTAATTTATTTATAGTAAACATAATATAAATTATGTAAAATAAATTGAATATTTTTAAATCATTAAAAACAATATAAATAATTTGTTTTTTGAAAATATTGTGTTATTATTTTATTATATTTATATTATATCATTTTATATTATATTATTAAGTTAACTTTCACATCAATTAATTCAATTTTTAAATCTAAAATAAAAAAATTAAAAAGAAAGGATATTTTATGAATTTAATTAAAAGATATTTAAGGTTACTTATTTTTTTTACTTTTATATTAATTTTTTTAAATTTTTCAATTTTTGCTCAAGAAAAAGATCAACCATTTTCTATATTTACTCTTAATTTAGCCATTACAAGGCCGTTTACAGGAACTGGAATTATTTTTGGTGCAAATTATACTTCATATTTTACAAGAGTTTTAGGTGCAGGTATTGGTATTGATTTTTATTATGATACTCCATACAAAGATCTTTATTCAAATATATTTTTAAGATTTGCTATTGGAAGATTTTTTATAGATGGTGGCATTTCTATGATTTTGATCAATAATTATGTTGAATCATCTGTTCAGATAAATAAAAAAATTAACCCATATTTTGACTTTAGATGGGATATTGTTTTATTTGATTCCGAATCTGGAACATTTAATTTATATTTGCTTGGTGCATTTATGGTAACTAAAATTCCAGTTTTGAATCCAGACACAGGAAATTTTTTTGCTGATATTTTATATACTATTCTTTTTACAGGTGTTGGGATAGTATTTAATGCAATAAAATTTGGAATAGGTATTTCATACTCTTTTTATATTTAATTATATTTAATAATTTATTACAATAAATTTAAATAAAATAATATTATTTATTATCCATTTATAAGTTTATAATTATATTTCAATAATTTTTACTAATATCAGCTTTTTCATTTATAATTTAAATTATATTCCTAATCAATAATTAAATTAATTAAATTATTTAAAATAAAAATTATCAAATAATTAAAAATTTGAAAATTAATGTTTTATTTTGTATCAAATTTTTTTAAAAAAAACTTGACATATATATATATATATATTCATATATGTAAGGTCTTACAAAACAAAATAAATTAATTTTAGGAGCATTAATTTATGAAAATACTTATCGCTATATATGATGAAAATGTTAAATTAATAGGTGTATGGATTATTAAAATTCATTAATAATTAAAAAAAAGATTTTACCTTTTCTGCAGAAAAGGTTTATAATAATATATATTATTGGTAGAAATTATGAGTGAAATAATCGGATTAAAAATTAGTGATCTTAAAAAAAACTTATAATAAAAAAATAATTTTTCAAAATCTTAATATATATTTACCTAAAGGAAAAATAATTAAAATCGAAGGGGAAAATGGCTCTGGAAAAAGCACATTATTAAGGGTAATTTCTGGTATAACACCTTTTGAAAAAGGAAATTTTTACTTTGAATATAATAATGGTAAATTTGAAAAAATAAAAGTTGATAGTAGATTTTATAAAAAGCATATAAATTTATCTTTTCAACATACAATTTTAAAACCACAAGATAGACCTGTACCGGCTTTATTCAATTATTTAAAGTTTTTTAATCCAAAAATAAACACTAATAATATTTTATTTTTTTTAGAAAAATTTAATATAAAAAAAGAGGATCAAAATAAAAGGATATTTCAATTATCTGGTGGTACAAAAAAGAAACTAGAATTAATAAAAACAATTTTAACTAATACAGATTTTATGTTTTTTGATGAACCTTTGAGTGGAATTGATAAAAATACATCAAATTATATAAAAGAATATTTAATAAAATTAAAAAATGAAAATAAAGGAATTATTATTTGTGAGCATGGAAATTTATTAGATGATATAGTAGATGAATTATATAACCTTAAAAACTTTTTACTGGAGGTAGGAAAAATGAATGAAAAAATAGTTATTGAATTTGAGGGAAATTTTGAATTAAATCTTGATGAAATAAAAATAATAGATGGTATAATTGATACCAAAATAGAAAAAAATGAAAATCAAAAAATAGAAGAAATTAAAAATCAGATTGAAAATTTAAATAATTTAAATGTTGATAAATTTATTAGCATAAATGTAAAATCTGATAATGAAAATAATAAAGAGGAAATTTTTAATCAATTAAAGAAAATTGGAATTGATCTCGCAAGAATCGAATCAGTTGAATATATACCAATTAATGATGATCAAAATAATATTTATAATAAAAAACTTATAGTTGAATTAAAGTCTGAAAAGAAAAAAATTGTTTTGTTTAATTTAATTGAATATTTTGAAAATAATAAAATAAAATATAAAAATATAACATTTTAACAATATATAATTCTTTTTTATTATTAAAAATATAGAGCAGGAAAATTTCTATGAATTACTTTTTATTATATTTTCTCGATGAAATAAAGTCTATAATAAAAAAAATTGATATAATCATCCCTTCCCTTTTTAGCTCTATTATTCCTATATTAGTATTTATATAGGGTTTAAAAAATTAGATCTTGTTGATTATTCTAAAACACTGATCTCAGGTTTTTTATTTACAGAATTACTTTCTATTTCTTTAAGTGCAGTAGTATTTTTAACAATAGAATTATCAATTTCAGGTATACAATATTATTTTTCATTACCATTTTCTACAAAAACTATAATTATTTTAAAATTTTTAAGTAGTTATATTGTTTCTTTTTTTATTGGGGTAATATCATTTAATATAGCAAATACTTTTTTATTCAAAATTTTTGATATAAGAATACTATACATTTTTATATTACTAATTTTACAAACAATTTTATTAAGTAGTTTTTCTTGTATCCTTATATCACTAGTTAAAGATTTTACAAGATTAGGTTTGATTCTATCTCTAAGTAATACAATTCTTGTTTATTTTTCACCTGTTTACTTTCCTATAAATATTTTCCCTAAATTTATAAAAAATATAATGATTTTTAACCCATTATATTTTCCAATACTATTTTTAAGAGGATTATTAGAAAATAAATTTTATTTAAATTTTCTTTTAATAATAATATTTTTGGCATCTATTTATCAAATAATTTCATATTTTATTTTATACAAAAAAAATAATAAAAAACTTATAATTTAAAGTGTATAAAAAAGTATAATTCAGGAAAAAAGACAAGAGATAAGTGTATATATTTTTATAACATATAATAATTTATTTCAAAACCTTAAATGTTATAATTTAGTTAACTCATAATATTGTTTTTATCTTTTTAATATTTTAATATAATAATTTTTTCTATTTTATTTTTTATATTTATTAACAACAAATTTTTATATTTTTTGTAAAATGCTTTTTTCTATAATTACCATTTTATTATGATTTATTATTATTAATGTTATTGCTATTGTTGTTGTTATTGCTACTATTATTATTACTAATAGTTGCTTTTTTATAATCTGTTGTATAAAAACCAGAACCTTTAAATATTATTCCTATTCCTGCTCCTACTAATTTTTGAGTGTTTTCAGACCTACAATATGGACATTTTTCTTGAGTATTATCAGTGATGCTTTTAAATACTTCAAAAGTTTTGCTACAAGTATTACATTTATAATCATATGTTGGCATAAAAAGACCCCCTAAAAATAAATTTTAATATTATAAAAAAATTCATAAATAAATTAGAAATAAAAATAAATAAAAAATTAATAAAAATTAATTAGCAAAAATAAATAAAAGTTTATAAAGAAAAAATTGATTTTGTGAAAAATAAAAAAAATTAGTATTATATTTTCTAATTAATAAATAAATATCTTTAAATTATTTTATAACAATATGATTTAAATTTTTTTTATAATTATTATATTTTATACTTTTATAAATTATATTTCTTCTAATAAAAATATACTAAAATTTTAAAGAAAAAGTCAATACCGAACTACTCTATTTCAGAAACTTTAGAATAAAACCACAATAATAAAAAAGCACCTAATATAGTTGATAAAGAATTAAGTCCTAAAGGAAATGATGTAAGAAATTTAACAAAACTGTTTAAAAAAGCCCCTAAAATAGTAGCACCCATAACAGCAATTAAAGCGCCGAAAAGAAATGAACCAAGAAATTTTTTCTTCAAAATAACTACAAAATAAAAAGAAGTAAATAAACCAATAAATATATAGTATAGCATTTGAATTACACTTTTAACAACAGTATCATTTAATATAGATTCCATAAATAATTTCTCCTTTTTTATTTATATAGAACTTTGATTTTTTAATATAAAAAATAGAATTTATATAATTTAATTTATTTTTATTAAATAAAGTAAATTTTTTTTTTAAATTAAAAATTAATCTCTATAATATTTCTTCCAAAAATATCAATTACCTTAATTAGATTTCCCGCATTATTTAAAACATATGGAACTATTTTAAAATAAATTTTCTTATTTTTATATAAATTATCAGAAAAAGCTATTCTATCCTTATCATAAATACTTATATAAAAAGAATCAGAAGAAACATTTATGGTTGAAGGTAGTGGATCATTATAATAAATGTAAACATATTTATTTAAATCACTATTACTTAATAACAATTGAGGAGTGGTATTTGAAACAACAAAAGTGTTATTTTCTAAGACTTTTACAAAACATTTAAAAAATATTGGGTTTATTTCATCTCTTACACTATAATAAAAAACATACCCTTTGAATCCACTTTCATCATTAGGAATCTGGAACCAAATAAAATTTAAATTATTATCAAAATTAAGAATAGGGAGTTTTACATAATCAATTTTATTGGGTATACCACAAGAAGAAAAAAAAATTAAAAAGAAAAAAAATAAAACAAAAACAAAAAAAATGCTTTTTTTATTCAACTTTTATATTTTTACCTATTTTATTATATTTTTCAATTAATTTATTAGGATCAAAATCTTCTTTATAATCAATTATTTCATATATTTTAATAGGTATTGTTTTTCCTTTTGCTGTAATTTTATCTATTAATCTTATATAAAAATAATCTTTAATTTTTTCATAAGTATATTCAGAAATTATAATCTGAGTTTTATAAAATTTATTTACTCCTTCTAATCTTGATCCTGTATTAACTGTATCACCAATCAAAGTATAATCCATTCTTGAAGATGATCCCATATTACCAACAATTGCATATCCACTATTAATACCAATACCAATATTTAAATTCAAATCTTCAGGTAATTCTTTATTTAATCTCTCTAATTCTTTTACCATCTCTAAAGCTGTACAACAAGCTAATAGAGCATGATCTTCTTGAGGAATTGGTGCTCCCCAAAAAGCCATTATAGCATCACCTATATATTTATCAAGAGTTCCATGAAATTTAAAAATAATGTCAGTCATTCTAGATAAATATTTATTTAATAAATCAACAACTTCTTCTGGTTTCATCTGTTCAGATCTTGATGTAAACCCCCTAATATCTGAGAATAAAACAGTAATTTCTTTATTTTCTCCACCTAGTTTGATCTTCTCAGGATGCTTTAAAAGTTCATCTACAACTACCTTTGAAACAAAGTTAGAAAAAGTAGCTCTAATAAATCTCTTTTCTCTTTCTTCAGAAACTATTCTATAAACTACTATTGAAATTAGTAATAAAACAACCTCTATAAAAATTGATGAATAAGGAATTATAAGGTAATTTAAAAATGCAATATATGTCAAAATAGTATAAAAAATAAGTATTATAAAAGTTAACAAGTATGTTTTTACAACAGGTAATTTATAAAATAAATATGACAATATTAATGAGAATAATAAAATCATAAATATTATAATATACCATTTTGTAAATGTATAAAATTTTTGATTTATTATTTGATTTGTTGCAAGAGCTAAATACTCAACTCCAAACATTAAACCTGATGGTGTTAACCAAATATCTTTTGCTGCACCTAAAGAATAAATTCCTAAAAATACAAGTTTATCTTTAAAATATTCTGGAGGAACCCTTTTAGCATATAAATCATATGCTGACCTTATTGGCCAGATTTGTGCTGAATTACCAATAAAGTCCATTAACATATTACCATTTATATCTATTGGTATAACAATTTCAGATTTATTACTATTTTTTGTAGGATTTTTTAATTTAATGTACCTTCCAAAATCTACTTCAATGTTTTTTTTATCAATTCCATAATATTGAAGAAGCATAAAAATTATTGCATGAAAATGTATCCTATTTTTATAAATATATATAAGTGGAAGTTTTCTATATTTTTTATCGCTGTCTGGAAATAAACCAACAGTTCCTAAATAACAACCGGTTAATGCATACTCTTTTAATAATGGAGTTATATCGTAAAAAGTTAACCCAAAATTTCTATTTTTAATTATATTATCATCTATTTGTTTACCATTGATTTTTGCTTCTTTAATATCTATAGTAAATTCTTTTTCTATGTAATCTACTATTTCTTTTTGTTCACCAGTTTTTTCAAATCCTTTATTGAAATCAAGATAATATTCTAAAACAACATTTCCATTTCTTTTTATTGAATTTGAAAGTAAAATATCATTTTTTTCTTCACCTTCAATTTTTTCGAGAAATGCAATATCGAGCAAAATAGAATTTGGATATGATTTGCCATTTTCATCCAAAAAGAAATTAAATATATTTACATAAGTATCCCTTGACCATGGAAATCTTCCAATTTTTTCAAGAGAATAACTGTCTATCCCTACAATATCAATTTTTTTACTTGCTTTTTTATTAGGTGTTGATATAAATGTAGTTTCATTTATTTCTTCTGTTGGTTTTCCTGGAATTCTCCAATTTACAAAAATATCAAAAATAAAAGTTTTATCTAAATTATAAAGAATCTGAGAAAGTAAAATAATTAAAATGGCAACAAGTAAACCTATAAAAATTATAGGTTTATCTTTTTTTTTAATATTTACCATAAAAATACTCTTTTATTTAATATTTATAAATATTTTAAATTATCAATTTAAGTTTTCTACTTTTTTATTTTTTATTTAACTTTTATATATTTTTCATTTAAAATTTCATTTAATTGCTTTTCTAACATAAAATATTTTGTATCTTTTGCTAAACTTGAATTTGAAAAATCAGTTTCAACAATATTATAATAATGAATTGATTTTAAAATATCCCCTTTATTTTTGTATAAAAAACCAAGCAAATAAGCACCGTAAGAACCATAAACATTATTTTTATTTGAATTATACAATTTCTTTGCATATTTTATTGCTTCATCAAAATTATTTAATTGAATATAAGCTCTTATAAGACCAAAATTAGCTATAAAATAAGCATGAAAATTTTTATTATTATAAATTTTTTTAAATTCTTTAATTGAATCTTCATATTTTTGATCAATAAAATATATTAAACCTTTATAATAAACAACTCTATTGCAAGTTTTTGTTAATTTATATTTTTTTTCAATATTATTTAATGATAAAAGTAATTCATCCCTTACTTTATCATAATTAGAAATATTTTGGTGATGAGTTATAAACAGTTCAACTTTATCGTAAATTTTTTCAAGTTCAACAGTAGCTAATTCTTCTTTAGTTTTCAAATTATAATCCCAGACAAGAAAAACTATTAAAGATAATATTAACAAAAATCCTAAAATTATAAAAACAACTTGATTTTTTTTGAAATAATAAATTAGTAAATCAACAAAATATTCATAAAAATTTGAATATTTTTCTCTAATAGGTTTAACAAGGTTTAAATCCTTCACTTTATGCTCCTTAAAATAATTATTATTTATTATTATTGAATTATAAAAAATTAATAATTAATACTTATTTATTCCTAATTCTTTTATAAGTCTTGATAGATAAGTTCTTTGTATGTCTAAAATTTGAGCAACTTTTGTTTGTTTCCAGCCATTTTTGTTTAATAAATAATAAATATACTCTTTTTTAAATATATTTAATGCATCTTTTAGTGGCATTTCTTTAAAAATTTCTGAAAATGAATTTTTAGGATCACCTGGATTTATAAGTAAAACATCAGGTTCAATTATCTGGCTATTTGTAAGAACACAAGCTCTTTCTACAACATTTTCAAGTTCCCTAACATTTCCAGGCCAGGAATAAGCTTTCATAATTTCTATTGCTTCTTGAGAAAATCCTACTATTTTCTTTTTTGTTTCATAAGAATATTTTTTTAAGAAATGATTTGCAAGTAATTCAATATCATCTTTTCTTTCTCTTAAAGAAGGTAAATATATAGGGAACACATTTATTCTATAATATAAATCTTCCCTAAATTTTTTTTCAGCTATAACTTTAGGTAAATCTTTATTAGTTGCTGAAATTATTCGAACATTTACAGAGATAGGATTTGAATCCCCTAACTTTTGAATTTCTTTATTTTCAATAAATCTTAAAAGTTTAGCTTGAATAGATAAAGGAATCTCACCTATCTCATCTAAAAAAAGAGTTCCATTGTTTGCAAGTTCAATTTTTCCCATAGTATCTTTATTTGCACCTGTAAAAGCTCCTTTCTTATAACCAAAAAGTTCGGACTCAAGTAAATTTTCAGGTATAGCTGCACAATTTACTTTAACAAAAGGTGCATTTTTTCTTGGAGAGATATAATGTATTAGTTCTGCAAAGAGTTCTTTTCCCGTTCCAGATTCACCTTGAAGTAAAACATTTGATTCAGTAAGAGCAACCATTTCTGCAAGTTTAATTTTTTCTTTAATTAATGGTGACTCTCCTATAATTTTTCTTGAATCTTTAACCTTGTCTAACTCATCTTTTAAAATAATATTTGTTTTTAAAAGATCATTTAGTAATTTTGCATTATTTATTAAAATAGCACATTGGTTTGAAAAAGCTTGTAAAATTTCTTTATCTTCCTCAGTAAAAATACCATCAATTTTATTTATTACCTCAATAACACCTATGATCTGATTGTCTACAACCATTGGAGTACAGAGCAAATTTCTTGTTTTATAATTTACCTCTTCTGAAATTTTTGAAAAAAATCTTGGATCATTTTGTGGATCATTGACAATAAGTGGTTCACCATACAATGCAACCCATCCTGCAATACCCTGGCCTTTTTGTAAACTAAAAGATTTTTTTATCTGATCTCCTTTTTCTCCTAAAGCAATGTAAAAGAAAAGTGTTTCTTTATTTTTATCAAAAAGTAACAAAGAAGCAGCTTCAGCATCAATAACTTTAGAAGCATTATTAATTATTCCACTTAAAAGTTCTTCTATGTTACTATTTCTAGATAAAAGACTTAAAATTTCTAGTATTTTTTTTACTTTTTCAATATTTATCATTTTTAATATTATTCTTAATCTTTCTTTTTTTATTTTTATAATACTATATAAATTATCATATTAATATATTTAAGCTATTTTTTCTCTTTACTTAAAAGATCACCTAGTGTTAATTTTGTTTCCTCTTTATTAAATAAAAATTTTTCCAATTCTTTATTCTGTTCTTCTTCATAATATTCTTTTATTGAAAGAACTACTCTTTTCTTTTTTGGCTCTAAGCTTTTAATTTTTGCCAAAACTTTATCACCAGTTTTAAATTTATCTGTTAATTTATAAATCTTTTCAATATTTGCTTCTTGAAATGGAACAATTCCAATTATTTCTTCTGATAATTTAACAATCAATTTTCTTTCATCAATTTCAGAAATAAGTGCTTCAACAATAGATCCAATTTTATTATTTGCAAGAAAGTTATCCCAAGGATTATCAAATAAGTCTCTTAAAGATAAATCGATTCTTCTTTTTTTATCATCTACAGACTTTATAACAACTTCAATTTCTTGACCAATTTTATTAGAATATTCGTTAACTGGATCAATATCCTTTGTCCATGATAACTCTTCTTTTTTTAAAAGTCCAACAACTCCTTTATCTAATTCAACAAATACTCCAAAATCAGTTACTTTATCTATTTTTCCCTTTACTTTTTGACCTATTTGATGATCGTCTATATATTTTTTAAATGGATTTGGTAAAATATGTTTAATACCAATAATTAACCTTTTATTTTTAAAATCTATTTTTAAAATTTTTCCTTCAACAATATTTCCTTCTTTAGCTAAATTTTTTTCATTTTCTGAATCTTCAATCCATGATAAATCTTTTTTGTAAATATAACCATCAATTCCATCTTCAACATTAACAAAAAGTCCATCAGGAAAAACTTTACATACATTACATTTTACAATATCACCAACTTTATATTTTAAATCTTGCCAAGGATCTTTTTTTGTATTTCTATAAGAAAGAATTATTTTATCATTCTTTTTATCCAATTCGATGATTTCAGCATCAATAACTTGTCCTTCTGATAAAATATCTTCTATTTTAAAATATTTAGAATATGATATCTCTTTTCTAGGAATAAAACCTTCAAAAGAATCAATAGATACAATTACTCCTTTTTCATTTTCTAGTATTTTTTTTACAGTACACTTAACAATATCTTTTTTATTTTTTTCCTTAAAAAATTTTAATTTGTCAATTCTTGCCTTATCTAATATATAATCTTTTCTTGATAAAAGAAGCCTATTGTTTGAATAATTTATAATCTTAAAATCAAAAGTCTTATCTATGTAATTATTTATTGCTTTTTCATCAAATTCTTTAATATCTATTTTATCAGCATAACAAATACCGGAAATGTTTTTAACTAAAACTTGAAATTGATTTTTATCTTTAATATATCTCTTCACATAACCTTTAACTGGTAATCCCTCTTTAAAAGATTTTGCTAATTCTTTTTTTAATAATATTTCTTCAGCTCTTCTTTTCGAAAATTGAATATTATTATCTTTATCCTTATAACAATAAATAAATACTTTGTTTAATTCTTCAGGTTTTTCATCAAACTCATCAATAGGAATTGATATTTCTTCTGTCCAACCAATATCAACAAAAACCTCATTATTATTGAAATAAACTATTTTTCCTTCAATAATAGATCCAGGTTGTGGTTCTTGAATAGTTTGAAGAGATTTTTCTAACTCTTCTTCAAAATTTACAATTTTTTCATTCATTTAATATCCCCTTAAATAGTAAATTTTAAAAATATTAAATATCTCTAACAAATTTATATTATCCAAAAGTAAAGTCAATAATAAGTTAAACAATTTTAAATATTACAAAATTATTTAATAATAGTTTTTATAAATTTTGAAAAATTTTACTTATAAAATTTATAAATAAATCAAAAAGTTTTATATTTAATTTAAATAATGAAAAGATAATAATAAAAAAAACTTGTATAAATTCAAAAGCATATATTGATATATCAAATTTTGTTAATAATAAAAATGTATCTGAAAAAGGAAATGGCAAAAAATTAACTAAAAACAAGATAAAATTTGAATAAATTGAAAATACTAAGAAATCTCTAATTAATTTTATTTTAAAAAGTTCCCCACCAATTTTAATTAAAATAAATGAAATAATTGAAAAAATCAAATTTAATGCCAGAGGTAAAAAAAGAATTAAAGCTTTTTTCGAAGGATAAAGTTTTCTATAATTAAAAGGATAAGTTTTTGAATATCCAACTCCTATCAACATAAATAAAATAATTCCTGGAATACTTATAAAAAAAGAAGATGAATAATTTCTCTTTTCTGATAAAATATAATCACTTGTTAATGTTTTATATATGAAAAATTTTGTTTTCTCTCTAATAACAAATGATAATAAAACACTAAAAAAATATAAAGTAAAAATATATAATATTTGTAAAATTAAATTTGAATCGAAAACAAAATTTTTAAAATTATTTAATAAAAGATTCATTTTTAATCCTACATTATATCTTCAACAATTAAATTGTCTATTAATCTTGTTGTGCCAACAAAAGCAGCAATTAAAATAATAGTATTCCTGTCAATAATATTTACTGGATTTAAATTATCTTTATCTACAATTTCAATATAATCAATTTTTGTCCTTTTACCAGATTTTAAAATATTTTCAATTGATTTTTTTATTTTATCAGAATTTGTCTCTCCGTTTTGCAATAATTCTTTAGCTTCCATTAAAGATTTATATATATTTAATGCCTCTTCTCTTTCTTCCTTAGAAAGATATTTATTTCTTGAACTCAAAGCTAACCCATCAATGTCTCTAACTATATTACAAGGAACTATTTTTACACTCATAGATAAATCTTCTACCATTTTTTTAACAATAATTAATTGCTGGTAATCTTTTTTGCCAAAATAAGCTTTATTAGGTTTAACAATATTAAACAATTTATTTACAACAGTACAAACACCATCAAAATGACCTGGTCTGCTTTTACCACAAAGTTTTTCTGAAAGATCTTTAACAGTAATTGTAGTAAGATGAGGTTTTTCATAAAATGAAGACTCATCTGGAGCAAAAATTATATCAACATTTTCATTTTCACATAAAAATGCATCACTTTGTAAATCCCTTGGATATTTTTTATAATCTTCATTTGGGCCAAATTGAAGTGGATTTACAAAAATAGAAACTACGACAATATCATTTTCACTTCTTGCTTTTCTAATTAAAGAAAGATGTCCTTGATGTAAAGCTCCCATAGTTGGAACAAAACCAATTGTTTTAAAATTTGTTTTATAATTTTTTATTAATTCAATTATTTCTTCACTATCTTTAATTATTATCATATGAATATCCTCTTTAAAAATTTATTTTTTATTAAACCATTTTTCTGGATATTTTTTTTGCAGGACATCATTACACCATTCATTAAGTTTATCCTTAACAATAGAGTTTAAATCAATATATTTTTTAGTAAAACTTGGAATATATGAAGATAAACCTAAAAGATCATTTATTACTGCTATTTGACCATCACAATTTTTTCCAGACCCAATTCCTATAGTAGGTATTTTTAAATTTTCAGTAATAATTTTAGAAGCTTCATCAGTAACACATTCTAAAATTATAGAAAAAACACCTGCATCTTCAAGAGCTTTTGCATCAATTAAAAGCTCATCGATTTCTTTATCAGTTTTACCTGCTATCTTATATCCCCCTTCAATATTGTAATGTTGAGGCTTTAATCCAATATGTCCCATGACTGCAATACCAATATCAACAAGTTTTTTTATTAATTCACATTTCTCCCTACCGCCTTCTATTTTAACAGCATTTGCGTTTCCTTCTTTTATCATACGCCCGCAATTTAAAATATCATCTCTTATATCGATTCCATAACTTAAAAATGGCATATCAGCTATTACTGGTTTATTTATTGTGTTATTTGAAACTATTTTTACCCTATCAAGAATCTGTTCAACAGTAATAGGAATAGTTAAATCATATCCATATTCCACATTTGCCATTGAATCCCCTACAAGTATAGCATCTATACTTTCTATACTATCTATAATTTTTGCTGTATAAAAATTATAACATGTTATCATTATTATAGGAATTTTTTCCTTCTTTTTTTTTGTTAAACTATTAAAAGATTTCATAAATTTTATTCCATTATTTTTTATTTATTAAGTATTTTTGATTGTATTTTTATTTTTTTATTTGTCATTTTGTGGGATTAATTTACTCTCTTCAAGCTCACTTAGTAACTCTTGTAGATATTTTCTATCTCTTATTCCTTGATGAGGTATAATTAAAACATTTGAATATATATTTAAATCTTCAAACTTAATAATATCTATGTCTATATTTCTTTCACCCCAAAAAACTTTTTTTTCATTACCTTTATTTAATTTAGCCTCAATTTTTGAAAAAAATTTTATCAATTTTCCTGGGAAAAAATGAGTATTTATTTGAATTAAAACATTATAAAAACGATTTTGTTCCCTAAAACCAAAAGGTTCTGTAATTTTTATTTTTGTAGTTTTAACAATTTCAAATTTTGCTTTTATAAATTTATAGGCAAGATTTATATAATATTTGCTATTTAATGAATTAGAACCTAATGAAATAATTACATTGAATTTTTTTTTCATATTATAATTATATTATTTTAAATTATTTTATTTTTTTTATTATTCATTTTATTTTTTCATTAATAAGATCTTCATATGTAAAAAAACCTTTTTGCTTATCTTTTATAAACTCTATAGCTTCTATAACTCCATAAGCAAAAACCTTTCTATCTAATGCTTCATGCTTAATTTCAATAATTTCATATTCATTCCCAAAAATAATTTTATGAACCCCCTTTATTCCACCAGATCTTATAACAGAAATTCCTATTTCATTTAAGTCTTTTTCTCTATTTAAATCTAATCTATTATATATTTCTTTTTTTTGAGGATAAACTTCTTTTATCTTATTTAGTATTTTTTTTAATGTACCAGAAGGAGCATCTTTTTTATGAACATGATGTTCTTCAACAAGTTCAAGATCATAATTTTTGAAAAGTTTTAAATACCCTTCAAGCAAATAAATTATAGCATTAATTCCAAAACTCATATTTGGAGAATAAAAAACAGTAACTTCATCACCTAATTTTTTTAAATTATCAAAATCAGATTTATCCAAATTTGTTGTACCACATATGAATTTAATTTTATTCTCGAATAAAAATTTTTGTATAGTTTTTTGTTTTGAAAAATGAGAAAAATCAATAACTATATCTGATCCCTTTAAAATATCGATACTATTATTAAAATAAATTTTCTTATCTTTATATATTATATATTCATTTTCTACAAAATTATAATCCTCCCATAATGCGTAAACTTCATAATTCTGATAATTTTTTAAAAGAGTTATTATTTCATTACTCATTCTACCTTTTGCACCACAAAATCCAATTTTTAACATATAATATCCTTTATAATTATTAATAAATTTTACCAAAATTTATTAAATTATTTTGAAGATTTATTTTTTTCCTTAGAATTATCATCAACTTTTTGTTGATTTTCAGTATTTACAACTTTTTTTAACCCATAATATTCTCTAATAGCATCTTCTATTTCTTTAAAATATTTTTGATTTTCTTCTAAAAATTTTATAGCATTTGCTTTTCCTTGTCCTAATTTTATATCATTGTAATTATACCAAGATCCAACTTTTTTAATAAGATTTATTTTTTCACCCAGTTCAATTATTTCTGCAGTTTTATCAATTCCTCTATCAAAAGTAAGAGTTAAGTTTGCAGTTTTAAAAGGAGGAGCTACTTTATTTTTCTTTATTGTAACTTTAATATTATTTCCTGTATAATCTTCTCCATCTTTAACAGAGTCAACTTTTTTAACATTAATTCTAACAGAAGAATAAAATTTTAAAGCAACTCCACCGGGAGTAGTTTCAGGATTTCCAAAAGGAACTGTATTTATTTTCATTCTAATTTGGTTTATAAAAATAACTATACTATTTGTTTTGGAAATAGATGCTGTTAACTTTCTTAAAGCTTGTGACATAAGTCTTGCTTGTAATCCAATGTGTGAATCTCCCATATCTCCATCAATTTCAGCTTTTGGAACTAATGCAGCAACTGAGTCAATAACAATCATATCGACTTCACCAGATTTAACTAAAGCATCGCATATTTCTAAAGCTTGCTCACCAGTATCAGGTTGAGAAATAAGTAAATTTTCAATCTGTACGCCTATTTTTTTTGCATAAGACGGATCTAGAGCATGCTCTGCATCAATAAAAGCAGCTACACCACCTAATTTTTGAACTTCTGCTATCATGTGCAAAGCTAGTGTTGTTTTACCAGAGCTCTCCTGACCATAAATTTCAATTATTCTTCCTCTTGGAATCCCTCCTACTCCTAAAGCAATATCTAAAGAAATGGAACCAGTTGGGACCACTTCTATCTGCTGGTTAATTTTTTCTTCAAGTTTCATTATTGAACCTTCTCCAAATTGCTTCCTTATAGCATCGATCGTTGATTGTAAAATATCTTCTTTTAGGTTTTCTTTTTCTTTTGCCATTTATATCTCCTTTTTATTATTAAAAACATTTAAATTTTAAAAATAATTGCAAATCAATTCTATATAAAATTAGTAAATATTTTATAAATAGATACTATCATAAAATCAAAAATATTTCATATTTTTTATTTATAAATTTATTTATTTTTTTATTTTAAATTATTATTTTTATTTACATTATCTATTTTTTATTTTATTAAAAAAATATAAATTATTCTTTTTTCTCTGGGAAAAATTTTTGAAGCAATGTTTTTGCTTTTTCTCTGTTTACTTCTTGTGGATCATATTTAGAAATATATTGAAGCAAATATTGAATTTTTTCAATAACCTCCTTTGGAAAATCAAGAGTTTTTAAATCTGAAAGAATTTTCAAAAATACTAATCTTGCTTCTTTTTTTACTTCATTGTCAGAATCATAGAGTGCAAGATAAATTATAGCTTCAATATATTCCTTTGCATTGAATTCCCCTAATGTTTTAATAACTTCTAGTCTTACTTTAGCATTGTTACTTCTTATAAGTTCAAATATAACTTTTTTAGCTTCCTCAGAATTATACTTTTTTAAGGCTTGAGCAGCATATATTTGTATATATGGGTCATCGGACCTTAATGCTTGAATTAATGCATCAAATGAAGATGGGTCTGCAAATTTTCCAAGAGTATATATGGTATATCTTCTTACATAACTATTTTCTGCTTTATCTGCTGCAATTTGATTCATTTTTTCAATATATTCTTTTTTAATTTTATCAAATTTTGAAAAATATAATGCACAGGTTGACCTTAAATCATTATTATTTTTTGAATCTGTATAAAAATTAAATATTTCTTCCATATATTTTATTGAACCCATTTCACCAAGAGATTCAATACAAGCTTTTCTAAGGTCTATTTCATTTTCATACTCTTTTTTATTAAAAATTTCAAAAATTTTATCTTCAAGTTCAATAATTTTTAAATTTCCAGCAGTAATTATAGCAAGTCTTAAAAGAGCATTATCTGAAAATTTATCATTTATAATATTTATTATATAAGGTTTTACTTTATCTTTAGCTTCCTCAATATCTTTTAATATATTTAGTACACCTGTTTTAACTGAAATATCTGAAGTATTAATTAGAACATAAATAAGTTCATCAATAAGAGGTCTACAATCGTAAATAATAAGTTCAGAAAGAACTTTTTTTAAATCATTTATAGTTCCATATTTTAAAACATCTTCATAATATTTTATTTTATCCTGTGGTATAGGCTTTTTTTCAAAAGAATAAACTAGATTAAACATTAATATTAAGATTATGGTTAAAAAAAAGAATAATAATTTTTTCATACTTTTTTTCTATAAATTTTATTTTAAAATTTTAATTATTTACAATTCTACAATGTTTTTTCAAAAATCTATTATAATTAATATATAAATTTTCAAAATTGTCAAAATAAAGATTCATTTCGGGAAGAGTATTTATTATTTGTTTTCCATATGCTTTAGTTTTTATTCTATTATCAAATATAAAGCAAACACCTATATCTGTTTCTTTTCTTATCAATCTCCCAAAACCTTGTTTTAATTTTATAGCTGCATATGGAAGAGAAAGTTCATAAAATGAATTTTTTTTCTCATTTTCAAGTTTTTTCGACTTAAATTTCAATACAGGAGAAGATGGAACTTGAAAAGGCAACTTTGTAATTATTATAAGTTCTAAGGCTCTGCCAGGAACATCTATACCTTCCCAAAAACTTAATGTACCAATTAGAACTGAATTTATTGTATTTTTGAATATTTCTAAAATTTTATTATTATTATTATACATTTTATTTTGAGCAAGAATTGTTAATTTCTCATTTAATCTTGAGTTTAAAAGAAAATCATAAATATAATTTAAATCATAATAAGAGGTAGTCAAGATAAAAGCATTCCCATTTGAAAGCATCAAAATTTTTTCAATTGAATTACAAACAAATGAAAGAAAATCTTTTGAATTTGGATCAGGCGAGTCTTTAACTATCATGAGTTCAGCATTTTCTTTATAATTGAAAGGGGAATCATAAATCTCTGTTTTTATATTAAAAAGCTCTTTATTTCCTAAACCTATAGTATTTAAAAAATAATCAAAATTTTTATCAATTGTTAAAGTTGCTGATGTAAAAAGTATTGTTTTATATGAATCATATATTTTTGTAGCAAGTAATTGTTTATTATCAAGTGGCAAATAATTAAATACAGCACTATCTCTTTTCAAAGTAACCCATAAAATTTGATCTTTTTCAAAATAATCATTAATATCAAAAGATAAAAAATTTGAAAATATTAATTCTGATGTTTTTAAATAGGATAAAAAAAACTCTAAATTTTTTTTTATAAACAAAGTTTGATCTTCATCTTTCTCAATATTTTTTAATAATTCATTATTATAAAAGTTTTCAAATCTCTCTATACTTTCTTTTATTTTTTTATAATAATTCTCAATAATTTCATAAAAATTTAATTTAAAAGATTCAAGTTTTTGACAAATATCATCCATGCCTAATGTAATTGATTCAATTTTATTTAATTTGTTTTTATTTTCTAGATTTTTATTTTCAATTTCTGAAAGTAAATTAAAAATATAACTTGTTGACTCAATAAAGGATTCTGTACTTTCTTTTAAATTGTATAAAATATCTTTAAATAAATCTATATTTAAATTCTTACCCATTTTTAAGAATTTTTGCTTTACAAAAAAAATAAACCCAATTTCTATATTTTCTTTTTTATTATAAAAATAATTCAGTCTACTTTTAATATAATTAGACTCGTAACTTAATGTAAGAACATCTTCCATACAATTCTCAAGGTTATGAGCTTCATCAAAAACAACATACTTTGATTTTGGCAAAAACTCTGCTGAATCTTCACTCAATTCATTTAATAAAAATAAGTTATTGTTTAAAACAATTAAATCACATTTTGAAAGTTTTTTTCTTGAATTATAATAAAAGCATTTACTATAAAATTTACATGATTCTCTCAAACATATTGCAGAATGAGAATTTATTTCATTTTTAATTTTACTTAATATTGTTGAATCAAGTTCATCTAAGATTCCTTTATCTGTTGTTTCAATAAATTTATCTAAAAGATCAAGATATTCTAGATCATCATAAAAAATTGTACTATTTACTTCTTTTTCTTTTAGTAATTTGTACCTAAACAAACATAGATAATTATTTCTACCTATTAAATAATCATAAGTAATATCTATTCCCATTATTTTTAAAATCGAAGGTATATCCTTTTCCATAAGTTGTCTTTGTAGTGAAATAGTACTTGTTGTTATTAAAAATCTCTGTTTGTTGTATTTTATATTTAAAATAAATGGAACAAGATAAGCAAATGATTTTCCAATGCCTGTGTTTCCTTCAATAACTATTTTCTCACTATTGTTTATAGAATTTAAGATAGATTTAGCCATTTGAATTTGTGAATCTCTTTTTTTAAAATCACAAATTATTTTTTTTATATTTTTATTAACCTCAGTTAAATATAAATCAATTTCATTTAATTCTATTTTATTAAATTTTTGAGTTGATGTTGTTGGAACAACAAAGTAAATTTGTGTTACTTCATTATTAATTATTGCAAAACCAATACCATTTTTTGCTGCATATGAAGCAAAAGCATTGTCATTTACTGAAGGTTTGAGGTTTCCTGATGGATGATTGTGAACAATTAGATTATATTTTAAAATAATTTCATCATCAACAATTACAGAATCATCATTTCCATAAAAAATCGGATAAACTCTATTATCCTCATCAACACCAAAAAAAACTTCTCCGTTTAACGCTTTTTTTATTGCCTCTTTAAAAATATCTATTTGCTCATCATCAAAATATTTTTTAATATCTTCAAAATAATTATATTCCATAGAAGAAATATATACAAAATTGAAAAATTTTCTATTAAAATAAAAACAAATAGTTAAAATTTAAATTAAAAATTTATACTTAGAAAAATTGGAAAAGCAACTTAAATCAAATGAAAATTTCTAAATCAAATAAAGAATTTCGATACCAAAATTTGGTAATTTGTAATTTGAAAGATTAATTCATTTTAACATCTAATTTTAATTTTTCTATAATTTTTTCAAATTCGCTTTTTATCTGAATTAATTTGTTCGAAGTTATTTTTTCATTTAATATATTTGCTATATTTTTTGCAAATATAGTATCAAGTTTATGTCCTGCTTTATGAGAAAAAATATGAGCATTTATAGGTCTTGCAAGTAAATATAGATCACCTATTAAATCTAAAATTTTATGTCTAACAGCTTCATTAGGATATCTCAAACTATCATTTACTATTCCATTTTTATGAAAAACAACAGAATTTTCAAGGGAACCACCAAGTGCTAAATTATTTTGTCTCATCCATTCAATTTCTTCAAGAAAACCAAAGGTTCTTGCATTTGCAATTTCTTTAATAAAAGAATTTTGATCAATTATAAAGTTAGCATACTGAAAACCTATAATTTCACTCTTTTCTGAAAAATCAATTGAATAAGTTATTTCAAATCTATCTGAAGGAATTGCAATTATATAAGAATCATTATTTATTGCCCATACAGGAAAGTTTAACATTATCTTTTCTATATTATCATTAAGTTCTATAATTTTTGCCTCAAGAAGCATTTCAACAAAAACTTTTGCAGAACCATCAAAAACAGGAGGTTCATCCCCATAAATTTCAATATCTATATCAGTTATATTTAAACCATGTAAAGCAGCAAGAATATGCTCAACAGTTTGTATTGGAAAATCTCTTCCTATAACTGTTGCATAAGAGGTATTAACAACCTCAAAAGGGGAAACTTTTATAGGGAATTTTTTTTCTCTATCTCTTAATGTATTAAAAAATCTAATTCCATTTTCTGATGGTAAAAATTTTACTTTGGTTTTTTTCCCTGAATGAAGCCCTACACCCTCTTTTTCAATAGTATTTGCAATTGTTTTTCTTTTCATTAATTTTCCTTTTTAAAAAACAATTTTTATAATATATGCAATTTTTATACCAAAAAAATAAGGTAACTAATGATTTTTTATATCAATAAATTTAAAAACTAAGAAATAAATAAAACAAATATAAAAAAATAAAATAAAATTAATATGATAAGTAGAAATATGAATTATATAAATAAGAATAAAAATGAATAATAAAAATTGAATAAAAATTAAATAAAACAAATGAAAAAAATATTTAATTATAAATGGTTAAATAAAATAAGATAAGATAAAAATAAGATAAAATAGGATTAAATAAAAAATCAAAATTCAAATAAAAATAAAAAAATGTTGAAAAAAATCAACAATTAAGTTGAAAAGATTCAACAAAAATTATTTTTTTCTCAAATTATTAAAAATTTCAAAATTTTTTTCAAAATATTTTTCTTTTATATATTTTCTTAAAGCTTTTTCCCAGATAAAATCATCTATTTCTTGAAAATATTTTGAAGAATAAGCAAGTAATGCTATATTAGATGCTTTTGGTAATCCAAATTCTTTTGCATATTCAAATGCATCAAATTTGTCATATTTTATATTAAGTTTTTGAATTATTTCTTCAACATTTTCTGGATAATTAAATTTTCCAGTAGATACACTTATTGGTATAATTTTTTGAGTATTAAATATTATTATTCCATTATTTTTTAAATAACCTAAAAATCTTAAAGCTTCGCAATATTCAAAAGAAATAATAATATCTGCCTCACCATATGGGATAGTTGGAGAATAAATTTTATCTCCATATCTTATGTGAGAATTAACAATACCACCTCTTTGACTCATTCCATGTATTTCATTTTTTTTTACATCATAACCTGCAAGCAAAAAAGCTTCAACAAGTATTTCAGAAACAAGAAGGATCCCTTGCCCACCAACACCATTTAAAAGTATATTTTTAACCATAAATTTCCCTTTTTAAATAATTTTATTTTTTAATTTTTTTTTAATTTTATTCTTTTTTATTTTTTATTTAGTTTTTAGTATGTTCTATTGCATGAAATGAACATACTTGATAGCAAACAGTACAACCCGCACACATTGTTTCATCTATAACTATATTGCCTTCTTTTGTTAAAGAAATTGCCGGACAACCAATTTTTAAACACATTTTACATTTTTTACATTTTTCTTGATTTATTTTTAATGGAGGATTAGTCTTTACCCCTTTTTTCAAAACACAAGGTTTTTTCACAACAATCATTGAAGGACCATCAAAATTAACATGTTCTTCAATCAATTCCTCAATTTTTTTTACATAATAACCATCAACAAAATCGATTTTTTTAATATTAGCTGCTTCAGCAAATTTTTTGATATCAAAAATTGGAGCATTTTCTCCCATCAAGGTTTTGCCAGTCATAGGATTATCTTGATGTCCTGTCATTGCTGTAACTGAATTATCAAGAACTATTATGGTATTTGAAAGGTTATTATAAGCTGCATCAACTGTTCCTGTTAATCCTGAATGCATAAATGTTGATTCACCAATGATAGAAATAACTTTCTTTTTGTCAGAGGATAATTTATTAACTATAGAAAAACCATTTCCCATCGTAATAGAAGCACCCATGCATATAGTTGTGTCCATACCATTTAAAGGATCTGCAAAACCTAATGTATAGCAACCAATATCTCCATGAACAATGTAACCTTTTTTCCCAAGATTATAAAAAGTTGCTCTATGAGGACAGCCTGCACAAAGAACAGGTGGTCTTGGTGGTAAATTGAAATTATATTTTTGTTCTTTATCTTCAAAATCAATATTTTCAAAAAAAATAGATTTTAATCTTTCAACTGAAAATTCATGATAATTTGGAATTTTATTTTTACCTAAATCAATTTTTATATCAGCCATCCTTGCTTGAAATTCAAGAATAGGTTCAAGCTCTTCTATAAAATAAAGTTTTTTTACTTTATCTCTAAATTTCTTTATTTTTTCAATTGAAACAGGATAAACCAAACCTAATTTTAAAATAGAATAATTTGGGAAGACTTCTTTGACATATTGATAAGTAAGACCCGATGTAACAATACCAATCTCTGTATCAAGAATTTCTTCTTTTGAAAATATACTATCTCTACTCCATTTAGAAATCTCTTGCAATTTTTTTTCTAAAATAACATGTTGAGGATTTGAATGTGAAGGTACCATTATATATTTTCTAACATTTTTCTTATAATCAAAATTAGCTTCAACCTTTAAAGGATTACTTAAATTACAAATAGATTTAGAATGTGAAACTCTTGTTGTTAAACGAATAATTACTGGGACATCAAATTTTTCAGATAGTTCAAAACCATATTTTACAAAATCAATACATTCTTGTGAATCTGAAGGTTCTAAAACAGGAACTTTAGAATGAATACCATACCATCTATTATCCTGTTCATTTTGTGATGAATGATTTGAAGGATCATCTGCTGTTATTATAATAAATCCTTTCCCAACCCCGGTATAAGCAGCTGTAAATAATGGATCTGCTGCAACATTTAAACCAACATGCTTCATTGCAACAAGAGATCTAACTCCAGCAATAGAAGACCCTAAAGCTGTTTCAAAAGCTGTTTTCTCATTTGATCCCCATGCACAGTAGATAGATTCTTTATAATTATCTGCAATTGTCTGCAAAATTTCAGTTGATGGAGTTCCAGGATAAGCCATTGCAACTTTACAACCTGCTTCAAAAGCTCCTCTTGCAATAGCTTCATTTCCAGAAAGAACTTCTTTCATTTTTTCTCCTTAATTTAAAAATTCAATAGTTCAAAATTAAAAATTTAAATTTAATTTTTTAATGAATTAAAATTAAATATTTATATTTTTATGTCAAGATTAAAAAAGTTGATTTTAAAAAAATAAAATTTATAACAAATTATTTATAAAATTAATAACCTTTTCTTTTATCTCAGGCTCTTTTTCAAAATCCTTTATAAATAAAGTTGCCAAAGGTGCTTTTGTAAGTTTTTCCATATCTTCAAAAACTTTTTTTTGGATGGAACCTGCTGTACAAAAAAATGCAACATTTTTAAATTTCTTTCCATTTTCAGTAAGAAAAGATCTCATCGGAGAAGATAATCTTCCAGCCCATGTTGGAGAGCCAATTATAACTAAATCAAAATTATCAAATTCTAAATTATTAAAATTAATTGGTGGAAGTTTTTCAAATATTGCTTCATATCCTGACTTAAAAAAATTAAATATACCCTTTCTTGATTTTTTATCTTCTACTTCTAAAACAGAAATATTTAATTCATCTTTTTTCAAATTGTTTTTTATAATTTCTGAAATATACTTAGTCCTTCCACTTAAGGAATAAAATACAATCAAAATTTTTGAGATATTTTTCATATTATTTTCTCCTTTTTACAAAATAGTTAATTTTATTAAATAGTTAGTTGTCAAATTTACCATTATGATTATTATTTAAAATATTATTAATATTTTCATCCTTAAATTCTATATTTAATTTTGAAATAGAAGAAAAATTTTTCAAACTTTTTAATAATTGCTCCTTACAAATTAAAATATTTGATTCTTTTAAAATTTTCAATTCAAGTTCTTTTTTAACATTTGAAAGTATTTGATTCAAATCTTTTTCATTAAATTTATGAATAGAACTTTGTTCTATATCATAAAAATCATAATTCGTTTCAATGCTTAAAATTTCAGGATCAGGTAGTTTATTAAAAATTATTTTTCTTTTTTCAAGATCATAAACTATATCAGATTTAAAAAAATCAAAACCTAACATTACTTTTGCACTAACAACAATCAAAGCTTTTTTCTTTAATTTAAAAAATAATATTTTCTTTGTATCATCAAATTTATAAATTTCAGAAACCTTTATCTCTAAAATAGATAATTTAAAAACTTTTTTTATTGATTCATAGATAAAACTTTCATCAATTGATTTAATTTTTTTTATTTTTTTATTATAAAGTGAAATTAGAAAAAAAATTATAAATAAAAATATTATTGAAAATAAAAATTTAAAAAATATTACAGAATTATCAGACATTTTTTATATTTTCTATCTCTATTTCTTTATATGATTTTTGCTTTATATCAACATTCTTATTAAAAGGAATTTTGTTTTTTAAATATAAATTTTTTATATCATATAAATCTATTTTTAAATCATAGTTAGTAGATTTTCCTATATAATTAATAACTTCAAAATCCTCCTCATGATCAAAAGTAAGCCTTAAATTTTTTATTTCCTCAAATTCTTCAAATTCTTTATAAAATATATTAAAAAGATTACTATTCTCATATATATAAGGAGTTACATGTTCAAATTCATAATCTTTTGTAGAACAATTATAAGCAGTTAAAAAAGCTTCTTTTGATATAATTTCAACACCTGTTCCCAAGGGTATACCTTTTTTAATTATATAGTCAATCTTTTTATAATCTTTTAAATTAAATTTATTATTATTCTTAATATCTAATTGATTCAATGATTCTAAGATAATTTTTAAAGAATCTTTAATATTTATCAATGAAAAATATGGATTATCTCCTGTTGCTCTAATTATATAATCCCCTTCAAATTGGACAAAAGCATCATAAAATCTCTGTAATACATTATAGTGATCTCCCTCAACAATATTAAAACCTCGACTTAAATATGGAAAGAAATATTTTGATTCTTCATAGGGTATTGCAAGTATAAAATTAAAATCAAAATATCTTTTAATATCACCAAGTATATTTTCATCATTTTCAAGTAATAAGAACCTATTTTGAATAAATTCTATTATATTATAAGGACCAAATGTTTGTAAAACTTTTGCTTTAAATCTTTTTGAATTAATTCTTGCTTGAATTATTATTGAAATTTTTATTTTATCTTTCATATTTATTTTATCGGAAAATGGAGGTATTTATGAATATTAAAAAGTTAAATATTGATGATATTGAATGGCTTGATGTTAATCTTGAAGGAGCAAAAAATGCAAAGTATAAAATTTTACTTGGAGATAATTTTGGTGTCCCAAATTTTATACTAAGAGTTTTTAAAATATTTCCAGGAGGACACACACCATTGCATACACATGATTGGGAACACGAAAATTTCATACTTGAAGGAGAAGGTATTTTAAGAAACAGTAAAGGTGAAGAAATAAAAATAAATAAAGGTGATTCTATTTATGTACCTCCTTTCGAAGAACATCAGTACTTTAATAACTCAGAAAAAGATTTAATTTTTATTTGCTTAATCCCAAGAGTTAGAGGAATGAAAAATTAAATCTTATTTCTTCTTTCAATATTGTTACAAAATATAAATTTTGTAGTATTATCAAAGTCAATAATATTTTTATTTTTAAGCTGATGAAGTTGTCCAAGAACAACATTTCTTGGTAAATTTTTATTTTTTTCACAATAAATTATAAAATTATCTTTTGGTACCATTTTTTTCTGTTTTAAATTTGGATCTTTAACTTCATAATTAAAAAACTCATTTAAGGATGATATGATTTTATCTTCCCTATCTTTATTATAAAGACTAACAATTATTTCATTTGTATTTCTTAATCTAGAAATAAGCATTTTAATTATTTTATTTGCAAATTCAATATTTGTTTGTAAAAGTTTAGCAAAAAGAATACCATTTATAACAAGTACGGTTATATCTGTCTTTGCAACTGCAGAAGCACTTCTTGGAAATTTGTCTATAATTGACATTTCACCAAAAAAATCACCTTTTTTTAACACAGCAAGTACTCTTTTTTTACCATCTATTTCTCTATAAATTTCAACCTCTCCATTTAATAAAATAAACATCTCTCTTCCAAAAGAACCTTCAGTAAAAATAACTTGCCCTTCCTTATAATTTTTGGAATATTTTTCAATGACTTCTCTATTAAACACATTTTTTCCTTTTTTTATTTATTTTTTATTTAATTTTTATTTTTAATTTTACTTTTCAATATTATTTAATTAATTTTATAAAATCTTAATTTTTTAAAAAATCTACATATAAAAAATAATTTGAAAATTAAATTTTTCAATTTATTTTATTTATAGGACAATTTTTTATTTTTATTTAATTTAGTATAATTTTTTAATGATTTTTAATATTACATAAAAGACAATTAACTTTTAATTAAAAAATGCAATTAACAGTAATTTTATATATTATTCCAACTATATTTTTACCTTTCTTGTTAATTTTACTTTATAATAAATATAGATTTTTAGATGCTTACAATCAAATTTTTACAAGAAAAATAAGAAATTTAAATAAATTAAAAACATATATTGAAGATTTAGAGAAAAAAAGACCATATTCAAAAGATCTTTTATATATGTTAATTGAACTCAATAAAATTTTAAATAATAATCAAAAAATATTACATTATATGCAACTCCTACTTGAAAAAGATTTGTTAAAAGAGAAATTTGAAATACACAATTTTCAACTTCAAATGGCTTCAATATTATTTGAATTAAATCAGACAACAGAAGCTTTCAATAAATTGATTTCTATAAAAGAAAGTGGAATATATGATCCTAATTGGTGTATTTTGATGGGAAAAATTTTCTTTTCTCAAAGTTATTTTGAAAAAGCAAGAATTTATTTTTATCAAGCAACTAATATTGAAGATAATAATTTCGAAGCAAAATTTTTATTTTATTCTACAAATGCAATACTTTTAAAACCAGAAAATTCAATTTATGATTTTTTAAGTTTCTCTGCTTTTAATAAATATTACCTCTCAGACATAATAATTTCTATCCTTTATTTTTCAAAAAGAGATTTTCAAAAATCTTACAAATTTTCTTGTGAGAGCATAAAAAAAATACCTTTTGATTTATTTTATAAAGATTATTATATTTTGTTTGCTCTGATAATTCAAGAATTATCTAAGGTTTATGGTGAAATTGAAAAAAATTCAAATTTAAAAATTTATAATATTTATATGCAAAATTTATTAAAATCTAATATTTCAAATTACTATAAAGAAAAAATATTAATTTTAATTTTGTCATGTTCATATATCATAGAAGATAAAGATTCTTTTCTTTTTTATAAAAAATTTTTATCAAATTTCAATCCAAAACTTGCTGAAATAAATTTCAATGATTATGAAAAAGTAGCTAAAGAACAATTTGAAAAAATAAACAATAAAACAATAATTTCAGATTTATTATTACTCTCAAATAAAAAACCATTAAATTTAAAACCTGCATTTATTAAAATGGAATTTGAAAAATTTTTTAGTAAAAATGAAGAAAATATTGATAGAGAAAAATTAATAAGAGAATTTATAAAATTATCAAAGAAATCTTTTATAAATAATTCATTAAAGATATGCAATCTATTTAATTATAAAATAAAATTTTATAGATATTTTTATAAAAGTAAAGAAAAGGAAAAGGGAATAAATATTATATGTACAAAAGATTATCCTTATATTACTCGAGAAATTTTATGTATAAGAGTTTTTTCAAATTATAAACTTGATAAAAAATATTTACAATATTTATATGATTTAATGAACAAATATAAAGCAAAAAAGCTAATTTTTATCTGCAATTTCAATTATGATCAAGATTTTCTAAATTATTCTCAAAATTTTCCAGAAATTCAATTATTGGATTCAACTAAACTTGGTTATCTTCTCGAATCTATTGTAAAAAATAAAATAAAATAAAAAGAAAACTTAAGTTTAATAAAAAACAATGATAAAATTAATATTATTAAAATTATCAAAATAAATAATTTGAAAACTGAATTATTTAAATTAAAAATAACTAAAAATTTATTTAAAGTAATTTATTCAATTTGATTCATTGAGTTTATAAAATATTTTATTTTCAATAATAACTGCTTTTATTTTTTTTTCACTTTCAAGTAAATCAATATATTTGTTCAATGTAGTTTTGTCTTTATTAAAAATAGTTTGCAAATCCTCAAAAGTATAAGGCCTTCTTTTTAAAGCATTTAAAATTAATTCTTCTAAATTTCTACTATAATCACTTATCGATTCTCTAGTTTTATATCTTGATATTATTTCAACATTCAAATCTTTCCAATTCCTAACAATATTTTCTAAAAATTCTTTGCTAACACTTTCAACACCTTCATATGCAGGTGGCCTATCAAGAGAATTTAACTGAACTTTATAGGGAAAAATTTCTTTAACAACTTTATATAATTTATCTACATGCATTTTAGAATCATTCACCCCTTTTGCAAAAAATATCTCAAGCCAGATTTCCCCTTTATATTCTTTTTTAAATTCTTTAAGGCCATTTATTATATTTTCAAGCTTTATCTCTTTGTGAGGTTTATTTATTTTATTAAATTCATCTTCAAGAACTGCATCAAGAGATGGAAGTACAATGTCAAAAACTTTTGCTCCTTCCCTAACCTCTTTTAAATTAAACAAAGTTGTATTTGTCAATAAACAAATTTTAATATTTTTATATTTTTCTTTTATTTTTGAGGCAAGAATCCCAAAATCTTTATAAAGTGTAGGCTCGCCAGAACCCGAAAATGTAATGGCGTCTGGAAAATCATTGTTTTTTAAAAATTCATCAATCTCTTTTAAAACATCATTATAATCAACAAAATTTTCTCTTTCTATTCTTAAATCAGTTGTTTTACCACATTCACAATATATGCAATCAAGAGTACAGGTTTTATAAGGTAGTAAATCAATACCAAGTGATACTCCAAGTCTTCTTGAAGCAACTGGTCCAAAAATATATTTATATCCCATTTTTTCGAAATTACTATTTTTTTGTTTTATTATTCTCTTTTGTTTTATTATTATTTTTCAATAATTAATTATATAAATTCCCAAAAATAAATAAAAATATTTAATTTATTTAAAAAATTTTACAAATAAACATTATAAATTGAACCTTTTAAATTAACCTTAAATCTTTTAATTTTTTTTGTTGTAGTTTTTTCAAATTCTTCATAATTTAAATAAAAATATCTTATCATCTTAAACTGAGGTAATTTTTTATTATTCTCTTTTATTTCTTTACGAACTAAATTAACAATTTCATTCTCATATTTTAATATATTTTCAGGTTTTGAAAATTCTTCAAATGAAATATTTAAAATTTTTGAAATATTTTCAAGATTTGGTCTAACAACAGCTATTATAGTTGGTTCTTTAGTATTTGGTTCTTTGCCTTCTTTTACTACAATTTCAACAATTATTTCAGAATTTGTATAAAAATGCTCTATTTCTTCAGGATATACATTTTTTCCATTTTTAGTAATAATTATATCTTTTTTTCTTCCTGAAATAAAAATAAATCCATCTTTATCAACATAACCATAATCACCTGTTAAAAAATATCCATCACAAAAAACACTTTTTGTAGATTCTGGATCTTTATAATATCCAAGCATTACATTTGGACCTTTTGCTCCTATTTCTCCAACTCCTCTATCATCAGGTTCAAATATTTTTATTTCAACATCTTTAGCATATTTACCAACAGAAGATAACTTATAGCCTATGTACTCTGTTTTATTAATTCTATTAACTGAAAGAAGGGGTGAACATTCTGTGATACCATAACCTTGAACAAGGACTATACCTATTTTATTAAAAAATATTTCAACTTCCTTAGGAAGAGCAGCTCCTCCAGAAATAAATCTCTCAAGTTTACCACCAAATTTATCATGTATTTTTTTAAAAACTTTTCTTCTTATATTTTTCCTAAACAAAATTTCTGAAATTTTACAAATAAAATCAGCTATGAAAAATTTAATCTTACCTTTAACCCCAGAAAATCCAACTTCTTTAATCCTTCTGTAAAAAGATTCAAAAAGGAGAGGAACACCTAACATTATTGTAGCTTTACTTTCATATAAATTATCAGCAATTTTTTTTAATGACTGAGCGTAAGCAATAGCACTTCCAGCATCAATTTGACATAAAAAACCACATGTGCATTCATATGAATGATGCAATGGTAGAACTGAAAGAAATAAATCATTTTCATCAATCCAATAAAGGGACCTCATCTGTCTAATATTTGATAAAATATTTTTTTGAGAGAGCATAACTCCTTTTGGAACACCTGTAGTTCCCGATGTAAATAATATAGATGTTACTTCTTCAGGATTTAAATTAATCTTTTGATAAATAGAATTTTTTTCATATATTTCTTTACCTTTACTTATTAAATCATCTATATTTAAGCTTTTTTTTTCATCCTTTTCAAAACTAATTAAATAAATCAAATCAGGAAATTTATCTTTGATAATTTTCAATACATCATAAAATTTATTTTCAAAAATAATAGCTTTACATTCTGCTCTTCTTAAAATTGATTCTATTTCAAAATCTTTGAGCTCTTTATCAATCGGAACTACAATAAAATTTGAACAAGTAATTGCGAGGTATGAAATAGCCCATTTTCTACAATTTTTACCAATTAAAGCAATTTTATCTCTTTGATTTAGGTTTAAACTTAACAATCCTTCTCCTAAAAATGAAACAAGGTTTTCAAATTCTTTAAAACTTACACCTTGATAAATGTCATTTTCATCTTTTTCATAAAAAGAAAGTTTTTCTCCAAATTTTTCTGAAGCAGAACTAAGCAAATCTCTAAAGTCTCTTTTCTCTACTATTTCAAAATAAGGATAATTATTTTTCATATAAAATCCTTTAATAAAAATTAAACACAATTAAAGTATAAATAAATTATTGAAAAATGCAATATTTATATTATTTTAGTTTTTATGTTAGAAATAAATAACATAAAAATTCCCTTGGATATTATAAATGATAAAAATGATGAATTAAAAATAATTAATAACATTATTGAAAAAGAACTTTTTATTGATAATGCGAAAGTATATAAAATAATTATAAAAAAAAGATCAATAGATGCAAGAAATAAAAATAATATTTTTATAGTTTTCAATATAATAATCTATTTTAATGATAAAACATATTTAAACTACCTTTTAAAATTTTATGAGAAAAAAAATTTAATAAAAAAAGACCAAAATTCAATAAATGCTCAAAAATCAGTAAATTATTATTTTACAAATACAAAAGACAAATTAATTCTTAATTTCTATGACTTTAAATTAAATTCACCATACAATATTTTTTTTGTTGATAATAATTATAATAAAGAAGATAATTCTATAAAAAAAAATCAGAGAAAATCAATCTATTTTGATAAGGATTTTTTATACAAAGCTTTAATAGAAGGTTTTGATTTAAAGAAATTCGCTCAAATTTTATTAAATAACTTAAATTATTCAAAATCTGTATTTTTAAATAAAATAAAAGCTCCTATCTCTAATTTAGTACCGATTATAATAGGATGTGGACCTGCTGGAATATTTTGTGCTCTTTTACTCTCTTATACTGGCTTTAAACCTATAATTATTGAACAAGGTGATAAAATAGAGGAAAGAGATAAAAAAGTAAAAGCTCTTTTAGAAAAAAGAGAATTTGATCAATATTCAAATATACAATTTGGTCATGGTGGTGCTGGAACATATTCAGATGGCAAACTTACAACAAGTTTAAACAATGAATTAATAACAATTCTATTTAATACATTGATTAAATTTGGAGCAAATGAAGATATTCTTTATAGCTCAACCCCTCACATAGGAACTGATATTTTAAAAAAAGTTGTTATTAATATTTGTAATGAAGTAGAAAATTTTGGAGGCAAAATTTTCTATAATTTAAAACTTATTGATTTTGATTTTATTAATTATAGTAAAGATAATAATTATACTATAAACTCTATTTCAAATAATAATTTTTTTAAATTGAAATGTTTAAATACAAAGACGAAATCTATAGAATATTTTGAAACAGATACTTTAATTTTAGCAACTGGAAATGCTGCTAAAGATATTTATAGATTACTAATTAGTAAAAACATAAAGGTTAATTCAAAGCCATTTTCAATTGGAGTTAGAATTGAACATAAAAGAGAAATGCTTGAAAACTCTATTTTTGGAAGATATAAAGGACATCCTTCTCTCCCTTCTGCGGTTTATAAACTTGCTACTCACTTTTATGATGAAAATATTAAAAGGGAAAGAGGAGTTTACACATTTTGCATGTGCCCTGGTGGTTATGTAATTCCATCAACAACTGAATTTAATTCTATTGTAGTTAATGGCATGAGTTATCATAGAAGAGACGGTGAAAACTCAAATTCTGCTATTTTGGTAGATATAAAACCTGAAGATTATAATATAAAAAATCCTCTTGAATATATTTTATTTCAAGAAAATATAGAAAAAAAAGCATATCAAAAAGCTTACAACATTGATAATCTAAGTTTTAATGCACCTGGCTTATTCTTAGAAGATTTTTTAAATGATACTTTAATTTACAAAAATTTATTTTACAAAAAATATGGAAATTATATAATTACTCCAACATACAAACCAGGAGTTTCTTATACTAATTTTTATGATATTTTACCTAATGATATAATATACTCATTAAAAAAAGGAATCATAGAATTCAATAAAAAAATAAATAATTTTTCCTATAAATTTTCTTTTCTTACAGGAGTTGAAACAAGAAGCTCAGCACCTGTTTGGATATTAAGAGATGATAATTTCATGACAAACATAAATAATTTATTTGCAATAGGCGAAGGTTCTGGATATGCTGGTGGAATTGTTTCTTCAGCTTTAGATGGAATTAATTTAGCTATTAAATTTTTAATAAAATATTAACAAATTTCAAAATAAAGAAATAAATGAAAAAAAATTATAATAATAAGGTTAAAAAAATATTTAAACTTAGAAAAAAAATTGACAAAATTGATCGAATTATTATTAAAAATTTAATAAAAAGGTTTTTTATTTCAAAAGAAATAATTAAAAACAAAATAGAATTAAATAAAGCTATAGAAGATATAGAAAGGGAAAATGAAATTTTTATAAATATAGAAAAAGAAATAAATAAATTATTAGAAAAAAATTTTAATGGCAAAAATTTAAATATTTCTATTTTTAATAGACTTAAAATAGAATACATTGAAATTTATAAAAAGATAATTGAAATTTCAAAATACATTTAATTTAAACATTTTTGTTTAAAATTTTTTAATATAACAAATCTATGTATTTAAATAGATATTGATTTTCCAAATACTGAACTTCATATTTTAAGCTTAAATTATAAATTTTATTAAGTATCATTTTTAAACTTCTATTTGTAAAACTATCTAAATTTAAATTCAATAATTCTTTTTTAATTTTTTCATATGAATTAATTCTTCTAAAATATCCTACCATATGTTCAATAGTTGATTTAACATTCTCAAATTTCCTATTAACTAAGATTTTATCTATTTTTGAATAAAAACCTTTAAAATCTATACCTTGTTTTGTAGATTTTGAGATATCTTTATATAAACTATAACTAGCAAGCATTACAAGATACTTATAATTTTTCCACTCTTCATAAAGAGAACCAATATTTTCATTAAAATATAAAATATTTAATACTTTATAGGCAGATATATCTTTGTCTTTAGTTTCGAGCATTATATCAATATCATAATCTTTAATAATCTCATAAAAAATTAAAAAATTTTCGGAATTTACAAATTCAGAGTGAGCACCCTTTTTTTTAAATAATGCTGAATCTGAATAATGTAGCTTAGGTTTACCATCTTTTTCTTTCCATGTTTTTGTATATTTTTCTATTATTTTATCTATTTTTAATTTTGAAGGATTTATAAGATTATGAAAATAATCAAAAACTATTGGAGCACCTGTATATTCATAAATATAATAAATATCATTAAAATTGTATATTCTTTCATCATTTTCTATCACAAGTCTATTTTTTATACTATTATCAATAATTTTATAATTTTTTATAAATCTATTAATTGATTCTTTCTTATTATCATATTGCCCACCAATATGAATAATTATTTTATGACTTGAATCAACATTAAGTGAATTTAAAAAATTGTTATGATAAATTAAATCATTTATAGCATTTTCAACAACATCATTTTTATTCGAATTAATAACAGTATACTGCCCAGGATGCATTGAAACCCTGATATTATTATTTTTTATAAAAGAACCAATATTTAATAGTTTATTTTTAAATTCATTTTCAAATTCAATTTTTTCAAAAAGATCGTTTGATTTTTTAATTTCTTTTATTTTGTTTTCACTTAAAAAAAGAGAACCAAATGGTATTATATCTGAACTTATCCTAAATAAAAAAATATTTGATTTTATATTATAATTTAAAATCTGGAGTAAATCATTTAAATTTTGATCAATTATCTTTAAAATTCTTTCCCTACTAAAATTATTTACAAATAATTTTCTTGTTGTTTTGTAATTTACACGAAGTGGTATACAAGCATAACCTATTTTATGTTTAAACATATCAAAATTAATTAATTTAATTAATTTTAATTTATTTCTCAATTATTTTTATAAACTTTATTTCAAAATTTAAAAAATTTTCATCAAAAGATATAAACTTTGCAAAAATATCAACCTTTATATTATTAAAAAGAAAAGAAGAATTATCTACAAAACACCTTATTATACCTTTTATATAAATATCTGATTTTTCATAAACAAGAAGTTTAAAAACATTATTCTTTTTATCAAGATCATTTATTATACCTTTCCATTTAACATAGCAATTCAAATATAATTGTGGTGATTTATATATTTCATCATATGTAGGAATACTAATATTATCATAATAAGTAGGTTCATTAATAAAACTTAAATATCTTCTTGCTTTCTCTTTAGTTAAATATTTCGCATTTGAAAGATTTATCTTATTTACAAGAAAGATAACTCCATTATAATTTTTTGTACTTATATAATATTTAATGCTATCAAAATCTTTTTCAATTTCTCTTTCTGAATTATAAAATATTGTAAAATCTTTATTTTTAATATTTTTATCAATTGGTAAATAATTTGTATTTATATTTTCAATATCATTTTTTTCCCCAAAAATTTTATAAACTGAAAAATAAAAATTATAAATACTTAAAGATATAAGAGAAAAACATATAATACCTAATATTATAAAAATGAAAATTTTTATATTTTTTTTATTTAATTTTAATAAAAAATTATATTTATTGTAATATGGTAATGAACCTACTGCATTTTTAAAACTTATTATTTTACAGAAATATTTTGTTGAGTTAGTTCTTTTTAAAAAATCAAGCATATATTTAGCTTTTTTATTGGAAGGATCAATTTTTAAAACATTAAGCCAATAAAAAACAGCATCTTCAATATTTTCAAGTTTTGCATTAGCAAAAGCAATAAGAAGGTTAATATAAACTTTATCAGAAGAAATTTTTTCAAGTTTTTCCCAAAATTTTAAAGCTTTTTTTATATCTCCCAAAAGATAATAAGAATAACCAAGATAAATAATTATGCTTTCTTCAAAAGGATAATTATTGTATAGCACATTGAATAATCTTACTGCTTCTTCACCATAACCTTTTCTAACAGCTTCAATTGCTTGCTGAAATATACGATTCTTGAAAATTTCCATCAATAATTTTTATTTATTTTATTAAAACTTAATTAAATTAAAACAATTAATTTATTAAAGGCTACATTAGAATTATAAAATATCTTTTAAAAATTTTAACCTTTTTTAACCCTTTCTACATATTCATTTGTTCTTGTATCAACTTTAACAACATCCCCAACAGAAATAAACAATGGGACATTGATTTTTAAGCCTGTTGATAAAACAGCTGGTTTACTTCCACCAGATACAGTATCCCCTCTTAAACCAGGATCTGTTTCAATAACTTCCAATTCAACAAAAATAGGTGGATGAACAAAAATTGGTGAATCATTATAAAAATCTATATCAACTATTGTCCCTTCTATAAGATAGTAAGCTTCATCTTTAATAATTGAAGAGTCAACTGTAAACTGTTCAAAAGAATTTTGATCCATAAAGTGATACTTATCTCCATCATAATATAAGTATTCGCATTTCCTTCTTTCTATTTGTACATCTTCAAGTTTTTCTTCTGAAGAAAAAACATATTCATAAATTGAGCCTGAAGTTAAATCTTTAAGTTTTGCTCTAACCATTGCTCTTCTATTTGCAGTTTTGTTATGCTGATACTCAAGACATATATGTAACCTATCTTTAAACAAAAAAATTGTACCTCTTCTTAAATCATTAGCAAAAATCATTAGTAAAACTCCTATTTTTTATTTTTTCATAAATAATATTTATAATATAAAAAAATCAAGAAATTTTTAAAAATAACATTTATATAAACCACTCTTGATAAAAAGGAATTAAAAAAGAGAAATAATATGTTCTATTATTTTTGGAAGATAAACTAACTTCAAGAAATATTTTTATAAATCCATTGCGTGCATCAATATTTATTAAAACTTTTTTTATTGTATCTTCTTTCTGTAAACTAGTAAATACAACTAATAATTCATCCATAACTTCTTTTACTTTTAATTCATTTGCTTTTTTATAAAAAATAATTCCAAGATACGGGGTTATTAAATTTACATCAATATCATATTTATACAATTCTATATTTATATCTTTATTCCTATTATAAAGATAAAAATTATAATTATATATTTTTCCTGAACTATTCATCAATCCAAGATTAATTATACAGCATGAAGGTAAATTATAAATATATTTTTGAAGATCTTCAAAGTTAATAATATTAAGTTCTTCCAATTTTATACCATTTATAGAAGATATTGTAAAAAATTCTGTGTTTTCCTTATTAATATCCTCATCTTGATATAGTTTTTTTAATTTTAAATAATTTACTAAATTTTTAGCACCATAAATAATTTTATTTTTTCTATAATAAAATCCAATCCATGATCTTTTTGGTAAATCACTTAACTTTGAATAAATTAATGTATCAAGAAAATAGGATACAGGGATTATAAAATTTAAATTTTGAGCATTTTGAATTCCAGCAAAAGATATACCTATGAGTTTAAAATTTTTGTCAATTACTGGTCCACCAGAATTTCCTGGATTCAATGCAGCATCTGATTGATATGAAGAAACAAGTGGAAGAATTTTTCTTGACTTATTAGAAATAATACCTCTTGTAAATGTGTGTTCAAGCCCATAAGGAGAACCACAAGCAATCACCTCTTCTCCTAAACCAATATTTTCATTAATATCAAAATATTTAAATTTTTTATTTGAATAATTTATCCTTAAAACAGAAATATCATGCTCTTCATCTTTATACAAAACATTACATTTTATCTTTTGCCCATCAATCAATACATATAAATCATTAAATGCTTTTCCTTCATTGTCAACAACATGATAATTTGTTACAAGAAGATTATAATCAATATAAAAAGCTGTTCCAATCATTATATCTGGAATTTCATAGCCATTTTCAACTTTAAATCCCTTATCATTGTAAATAGTTACAACATTACTGATTATATCTTCAAAATTATTTATTTTTTTTTCATTGTTAATTTTTGGTAATTCAAGATTGATATCTTTGACATATTTAGTAAAATACTTATAAAAAGCTAGTTTATAAAAATAATTATTCTCTCTATAATAAAAATTTGAAAGAATATTTTTTATATCATCGCAAATATCTTTTAAATATTTTATTTCTTCATAAGAAAGACCAAAGACATTTTGATTTGATGAAATTTCTTTTAATTCAAAATTTAAAAGATAAAGTGAATTTATATTTAAATAAATATTTATAAGACCTAAAAAATTACTATTAATTTCATACTCTTTATATTTCCTTTTAAAAAGAGAAAATATTTCATTTTTGTATTTAATTAAAATTTCTGGGTAAATTATTGATAATTCTAAAATTTTATCAAGATCTTTAGAGTCAATATAATTTTTTATGATATTTTCATTATATTCTGGTTTTATATAGTTTTGTTTTTTAATAGTTGATGTTTCAAGCAAATCACAGGAGAAAAACAAATAAAAAAAAGACAAAATAAAAGTAAAAAGAAATATTTTTAAAAAAGGTTTTTTAATTTTTCTATTTCTATTAACCATTTTATGTCCTTAAATTAATTTTTTTTAAAAATTTATATATTTTTATTTTTTGTTCTATTATTTTCAAATAAAATAATTTTTAATTTTTTTTTGTCAAAAATAAAAATTTGAAAATAAAATTTAATTTATTAAACTAAAAAAAATGGATCAATTAAAATAGCTATAAAATATTTTATTGGGAGAATATTGTATGATAGATGTAGTAATCATTGGTGGTGGACCTGCTGGTTATGTTTGTGCTATTAAACTTGCTCAATATGGCAAAAAAGTTTTACTTGTTGAAAAGAAATATCTTGGTGGAACATGTACAAATGTAGGGTGTATTCCTACAAAATCTTTACTCCAATCAGCTCATTATTACTATGAAATCAAAGAAAAAGGAAAAAAATTTGGTATAAAATATGAAAACTTAGGCTTTGATTTCAATTCTGTCAAAAGGCAGATGAATAAAAGCGTCACACTTTCAAGAAAAGGAATAGAATTTTTATTAAATAAATATGGAGTAATATTAAAAAATGGTGAAGCAAAAATAATAGATAAGAATAAAATTAAAATAATTAAAAATGATGGAGATTCTGAAGAGATTGATTGTAGTTACATTGTTTGTGCTCAAGGCTCAAAACCTTCAATACCAAAACTTTTTGAAAATATACCTGGATTGTTAACATCAGACAATATTTTTGAAATGGAATCTTTTCCTCAATCCATAGCTATTGTTGGAGGTGGAGTAATAGGTGTTGAATTTGCAACTTTTTTTTCATCTTTTGGGATAAAAGTTTATCTAATCGAACTTATGCCTCATATTTTACCTTTTGAGGATGAAGATGCTGCTTCTATTATAAAAAATTCATTAAAATCTAATAAGGTTGAAGTTTTTGAAAATTATAAAGTTGAAGAAATAAAATTTGAAAAAGAAAATAATTACAGTATAAAATTGAAAAGTAATTCTGAAGAAAAAGAAATAAAAACAGAAAAAGTTTTAATAGCAACAGGAAGAATACCAAATATAACAGAAGATATTATTAATGCTGGAATTAAAGTTGAAAAAGGCATAATAACAAATGAATATTTACAAACAAATATAGAAAATATTTATGCAATAGGTGATATAAGAGCTAAAGTTATGCTTGCTCATGTTGCACTTTATGAAGGAGTTATTGCAGCATTAAATATTTGTGGAAAAAAAGAAAAAGCTGACTTAAAATATTACCCATCTATAATTTTTTCAAATCCAGAAATTGGAAGTACAGGATTAAAAGAATCAGAAATTGAAAAACTTGAAAATAAAGATGAATTTAGCATTGCTAAATTTCCGGTTTCAGCTAATGGCAGGGCTAGAACTCTTGATGAAAAAGATGGATTTGCCAAAATCATATACAATAAAAAAACTAAATTAATATATGGAGGAACAATAGTTTCACCTTTTGCAACAGAACTTATAATGCAATTAATTCTTGCTTGTAAAAATAATATAAAATTAGATGAACTTTCATTAACTATATTCCCCCATCCAACTTTAAGTGAAACAATACATGAAACTTTTGAAATTGCTGAAGGTTTCCCAACTCATATTTAATGGTGCTTTACTTGTTTTTGTTTTTTCGCTTTTTTATTTAGTTTTATTTTGTTTAATTTTATATATTTTATAATTTTTCTTTTTTAATCTTTTTTATTTTTTATTTTTACTTCTACTTTTATTTCTATATTTTATTTATAATCTTTTTTAATTAATTTTTTTATCATTTTTTTAATTATCATTTTAATATTTTTTTATCTATTTAATTTTAAAAATTTTAGTTTTTAATTTCATAAAAGTTTGACTTTTATAATTTTTTATATATTTTTATAAAAATTTATTGCTTAAATATGCAGGAGGATTTATGCCTAATACTTATGGTACTAATAAAATAAGAAATATTGTTCTTCTTGGACATACTGGATCTGGAAAAACAATATTATTGGAAAATTTATTATATATGAAAGGAGTTATTAAGGAAGTTGGTTCTATAGAAAAAGGAAATACTGTGTCAGATTGGGATGAAGAAGAAAAATCAAGAAAAATCTCATTAAAATCTTCTATAGCTTACATTGAACACAATGGATTCAAATTTAATTTTATTGATGTTCCAGGTTCATCAGATTTTGTTGGTGAAGTTAGACAAGCTTTGAGAGTTGCAGATGGTGGAATTATTGTTGTAGATGGTGAAGCTGGTGTTCAAATTGAAACAATTAAACATTGGAACTTACTTGAAAAATACAATATACCAAGAATGATTTTTATTAATAAACTTGATAAACCAAATTCAAATTTTGAAAAAGTTTCTCAAGATTTAAAAGAAAATTTCAGTAAAACAACAGTTCCTATAGAAATTCCTATTTTTAACGATAAAAAAGAATTAATTGGAGTTATCGATATTATAGAGCAGAAAGCTTATATAAAAGAAGGGAATAATATTGTTGAAAAAGATATACCTCAAAATTATTTAAGTCAAACTAATAGTTATAGAGATTCATTAATGGAAGCTGTAGCTGAAGCTTCTGATACTTTAATAGAAAAATTTTTAGCAGGAGAAAAATTAACAAAAGAGGAAATTTTAGAAGGTTTATTAAAAACTGTTGAAGAAAGTAAATTCATCCCAATTATATGTGGTTCAGCAGAAAAACAAATCGGATTACTTTCATTATTAAGAATTAGTTCAGAAGCATTTCCAGATATTACTTATAAAAAAGAATTTGAAAATAGATTAAACGAAAAAGAAAAAGTAAAAATAGATCCAAATGGTCCTTTTATTGGTTTTTGTTTTAAAACAGTTATAGATCAATTTGCAGGTAAGCTTTCCTATATTCATATTATTTCAGGTAAAATAACTAAAGAAACTGAATTAAATATTCCTGAAAAAAATTCTAAAATTAAGATTTCAAAAATATTAATACCAATTGGAAATAAATATAATGAAATAGAAGAAGCTCATTGTGGAGATATAATTATTTTTCAAAAAATTGATCAAATATTTATATCAGATACAGTTTGCGATAAATCAATTAATGTTGCATTACCAAAATTAGATCTTCCTCAACCAATTTACTCAGTTTCTATTTCATCTCCAGATAAAAATATGCTTGAAAAAATAATTTCATTATTAAATAAATTTTCTGAAGAAGATCCAACATTTAAAATTTCATTTAATCCTGAAACTCATGAAAATGTTGCTTCAGGAATGGGAGAATTACATCTTGATGTTTATTTTTCAAAAATTAAAAGGGTTTTAAAAACAAATATTGATACATCTATTCCAAAAATCAATTATAAAGAAACAATTAGAAAAGAAGCAGAAGCAAAATATAGACATAAAAAGCAATCAGGTGGCCATGGTCAATTTGGAGAAGTTCATATTAGAGTTAGACCAACACCAAGAGGTAAAGGGTTCAATTTCATAAATGCTATTGTTGGTGGAAAAATACCAAAACAATTTATACCTGGAGTAGAAAAAGGTTTAATTGAAGGAATGGAAAGAGGTGTACTTGCTAAATATCCTGTTGTTGATATTGAAGTTGAATTATTTGATGGTATGTATCACCCTGTAGATTCATCTGAACTTTCATTTAAAATAGCAGCAAGACAAGCATTAAAAGAAGCAATACAAAATGCTGATCCAATTTTACTTGAACCAATTATGAAATTATATGTTTACACTCCTGACAAATATACAGGAGATATAATGTCTGACCTCAATTCAAAAAGAGGAAAAATACTTGGTATGGATCCACTTCCTGGCAAAAATACATTAATAAAAGCTGAAGTTCCACATTCAGAACTACTAAAATATGCTATTGATTTAAAATCAATAACACAGGGTACTGGTTCTTTTGAAATTGAATTTGATCATTATGCTCCATTGACTGGTAAATTAGCTGAAACAGTAATTGAGCATAGAAAAAAAGAAATTCAAGAAGAAGCAGAGGAAGAATAAAATTTATACTCATTTTACTAATTTTAATAAAAAAGACTGCCAAATTTAATTGGCAGTCTTTTTTAAATATTAAGTTTTAATATAAATTTAAATTTTATAATACCTTTAATTTCTTTTATCTAATAATAATTTTTGATTTTAATCTTTAATGATTGATTAATTTTCAATTATTAATTACTTTGTAGATTTTTTATATCTTCATAATGAGTATAAGTATTCTTACCTTTGTTTTTTGAAAAATAGAGAGCTTGGTCTACCTTTTCAAAAATTAATTCTTTATCTAAATTTTTTTGTGATACTTGAGTATAAATTCCTATACTAACAGTAACCTTTTTATTATTTATTAAACAATTATTATAATTATTCATATTAAATAATATTCGTGCTACAATTCTTTTACTACCTTCATAATTGGTGTAAGGTAATAAACATATAAATTCATCGCCACCATATCTTGCAACAAAATCAGATTTTCTATGAAAAGAATTCTTTATAATATTAGCAACATCTTTTAATACAATATCCCCAATATTATGTCCATATAAATCATTTATTTTCTTAAAATCATCAATATCTATCATAATTATTGATAAAGGTTTTTCAGATCTTGTACATCTTTGAACTTCAACTTCAAATCTTTCTTCAAAATATGTTCTATTAAAAACATTTGTTAAAAAATCAATCTGACTTTTTTCTTTATATTTCCTTTCATTTAACTTACATTCAGTAATATCAATAAAATTAAAAATAATATATTGTACATTTTTCGAAAATTGATTATAAAATTTTTTAATAGTATACTTTAACCATAAATCTTCTTTGTTAATTAATTTTAAATTTAATTCATCACTAAAATATTCCAAATTATTATTTTTATAATCATCATTAACTATTCTTTGAATCTTTCTTATAAGTAGGATTATTTCTTCAGATGTTAAATCTTTACTAATTATCTTACTAAGATATGCTAAATTATTGTAGACAATATTTAAATTACTATCAAAAATAATCAATCCTATTGATGAATCATTTACAAGAAGAAAAAAAATATCATTTAAATCTTTAAAGTTTTGTTTAATATCAATTTTTCTCATATAATTTATTTAATTCGTTTAGTAATTTATCTTGAATAATTAATAAATTAATATATTACTATTAAATAATAAATTAAATTTAAATTATTTCAATTTTAAATTATTCTCTAACTTTTTTAGTAAATAGATATCTGAAATTTTTTTATTATTTTCAAAAATATTAAGTTCTTTTATTAATTCAAAATTAAAATAAGAAATATTTTTTAAAATATCATCTTTTTCATGATGATAAAATTCTATTAAAAATTTGTGGTTATTAACCTCTAAAACCTTTCCTTCTTTTTGAGGTATATTATTAAATAAAAAATATGAATTAACTTTTAATAAGCTAAAAACATTTTCAAATAATATTTTAATTTCATTTTCTTTTATATGCACCAAAATAAATAATCCAATTATTATATCAAAAAAATTTTCGAATTTTTTTGGAAAAGGCTTTAAAAAATCATATAAAAAAAAATTATCAATTTTTAAGTTTTCTTTTATTGCTTTTTTCTTTATTTCCTTAATCATATTTTCAGAAATATCAACTCCAAAAATTTCTGATTTAATATCCAATCTATCACATAATTTCTTTATTCTAAAAGATTCCCTACCATCAGCACATCCAAATATCATAATATTAATAATATCATTCGATTCATTTGTTGAGTTTTTAGAGTAAATATTACTTTCTATATTTATTATATCTACTTTATTTTGTTTATATCTTTTATTATTTTTTTTAATCAATAAAATATCTTTTAATAAAATTAAAACCTTTTCCCAATCAAAAGAATCAAGATGTTTATATTCTTGTTTATAGAATTTTGAGTATAAATTATAACCTTCAATAACATTTAATTTTTTCATAGAAAAATATAATCATACCAAATATTTCACTTTTTTATCAAAAGATTTAATATAAAATTTATTATAAATAATATTATTACTAAAACTAAAGGAAAGCTTTCACTTCTTAAAATATTTTTTAAAAAATAAGGATCAGTTTTTATTTTGAAAAATAAATATTTTAAATTTTGAATAAAATTAGTTAAATAAAATTTAAAATTTGAAAAAAAATTCTTTACTTTATAATTTAGATTTTTAAAAAATGGAATAATATTCGGAGAAATATCATTTAGAAATGAGTTGAAATTATCTTTAAATGTTTTAAATATCGATTTTTTATTCTTTTCAACAGGGAAATATTCAAACCTATTACCACAAACTTTACAAGTTATCTTTAATCTTTTATTAATATTTGGTATCCTTAATTTTTGGGAACATTTTGGACATGAAATTACTAAATATTTTGCCATATTTAAAATATAATAAATTTAATTTTTAAATGTCAATTTAAATTTAATATAAATTTAGCAGCCTGCTCAAGCATATTAGATTTATATATATTATTAACATTTTCTTTAACAAATTGCATTTCTTTTTTTAAATTTTCATAAAAATTTTTATCTTCAATTAATCTTTGTGAATAAGTAAATAAATTTTCAAAATTAAAATCTTTTTGAAGAAATTCTTTTCCTATCTCCTTTTTGGCAATAATATTAGACATCCCAACCCATTTTGTTTTTACTATAAATTTTCCCAAAAAAAATGTTATATTCGAAATTTTATAACATATTAACATTGGGCAATTTAATAATAAAGCTTCCAAAGTAGAAGTTCCAGAAGACATTAATGTAAATTTGGCCTTCGAAAAAACTTTATAATAATTTTTATCCAAGAGAAAAATATAATCTCTATTTTTTATTATAGATTTTATTTTATCAACAAACTTTTCATTTGAAACGGGGATAATAGAATAAATTTTATACCTTTTATATATTTCATCAGCAACTTCAATAAATAAAGGTAATAAATTTTTAATCTCTTGATCTCTTGAACCTGGCATTATATATATAAACTCATCTTTTTCAAAATCAAAAAATTTTCCAATAAATTGAGGATTTTCATTAAATTCAAGGTTTAAATAATTTTCATCAAAAAATGGATGTCCAAAGAAAAAAACATTTTTTTCATTAAATTTTTTATATTCTAAAAAATCTTCATAAAAAGGTGTTATAAAATAATTTATTGATTTTTGAAGCTTTTTACCATTCCATTTTCCCCAGATAGAAATATGTGGAGGAAAATAATAGATTGTTTTTATATTAAAATCAATTTTTTTTATATTGAAAGACAATGGGATATTAAATCCTTGATTATCAACAAAAATAAAAATGTCAGGTTTTTCTTTTTGAACAACCTTTAAAAATTTTTTTCCAACTTTTATTCTATCAAAAGCATATGGAATAGATTCAAAAACTCCAATAGAAGACCTATGGGTTAAATCTTCAAATATTTCTACCCCTTCATTTTTTAAAAAGTTACCTCCAAGACCAAAACCTGATATTTCTATATTATTAAGTTTGGCAATTTCTTTTATAAAATGATAAAGAAGTGAAGCTTGAAAATCTCCAGAAACTTCACCTGCTGAAAAACCAATTTTTAATTTTCTCATATTTAAAATTTTTTAATATTTTTTATTTATCAGTACTTTTTCTCTCTATATCCGAAATTTATCAATATATCTTGTCTCCATTTTTTCTCATTTTCATCTTCAACACCAAGAGGAGTAAATCCATCAATAACACCAATAATTCCTCTTTGATCTTTTTCTTCAACAATAATAACCTTTGTAGGATTTGCAGTAGCACAGAAAATATTACATATCTCAGGTATATTTTTTAATGAATTTAAAATATTAACTGGATAAAAATTTTCTATAAAAATAATAAATGAATGACCTGCTCCAATATTTTTAGCATTTTCAATTGCAAGTTTAATCATTTCTTCAGAAGTTCCAGAAAATCTTATAAGTCTTTTACCTGAAGCTTCACAAAAAGCTACTCCAAATTTTGCATTTGGAATTGTTGATGTTATAATATTAAAAATATCTTCTACTGTTTTTATAAAATGTGACTGTCCTAAAATAAAATTTATATTTTCAGGTTTTTCAATAGATACAAGTTTTATCTCCATAAATCCCTCCTATAAATTAAATTAAAAATTTTCATTTCTTTTATAGTTTTTTAAAAACTCATTATAAAAAATTTCAAAATTATCATTTAAAATAGCTTCTCTAATATCTTTCATTAAATTAAATAAAAAATACAAATTATGAATAGAAAGTAAAGTTAAAGCAGTAATTTCAGAAGCTTTAAAAAGATGTCTTACATAACTTCTTGTGAAATTTTTACAAGTATAACAGCCACAATTATCTTCAAGAGGACTAAAATCCAATTTATAAGATGAGTTTTTTATATTTGATTTACCATTTTTTGTAAAAAAAGTACCATTTCTACCTGCTCTTGTGGGAAATATACAATCAAACATATCAATACCATATTTTACACCATTCAATAAATCTTCAGGGGTACCAACTCCCATAAGATATCTTGGCTTAGTTTCCGGAATAAAACCATCAAGAAAATCAAGTATCTCATACATTACTTCTTTTTCTTCACCAACAGATAATCCACCTATAGAAAATCCAGGTAAATCATAAGAACATGTTTGTAAAGCAGATTCCTTTCTTAAATCTCTAAATTTATTACCTTGAATTATTCCAAACATTGACTGCTTTGATCTATCAATATAATCAATATAATAACGGTAAGATTTGTCAAGCCATTTCAATGTCCTTTCCATTGCAATCTTTGCAATATTATAATCTATAGGGATAGGAGTACATTCATCCAACGGCATCATTATATCTGAACCAACAATTGATTGAAATTCTAATACAGATTCTGGAGTAAAAAGATGTCTTGAACCATCTATAAATGAAGAAAAAATAACACCTTCATCCATAACTTTTCTAAAATCAGATAGAGAAAAAACTTGAAATCCTCCAGAATCAGTTAAAATATTTCTATCCCAACCCGAAAATTTATGAAGACCACCTGCTTTTTTCAAAACCTCGACACCTGGTCTCAAAAAAAGATGATATGAGTTTGATAAAATTATATTAAAACCAATTTGTTTAACTTGATCAAAATTTAATGCTTTAATTATTCCATTTGTACCTACAGGCATAAAAACAGGAGTATCAACTTCACCATGGGGTAAAATTAACTTACCAGCTTTTGCACTACAATTTTTTGATTTTTTTAATATTTCAAACTTCATAATATTCAATTAGAAAATCAATTTAAAATAAAATCAATCTTTGTTATCATATAAAAATGGTTCAGTAAATTTTTCATGTTTAGGTGAACAGAATTTATATCTTTTAATAATAATAAAGCTTCTATCTCCTTTGATTTGCCTTATCTCTCCAAAAGTTCCAGCTCCTAAATAAACAAGTTTATTTCTTGGTGAAATATTATTTTTCTTTTCGATTTCATTTTTAGCACATTCAAAACAAATTAATCTTTCTTCACTACCTTCTTTTAAAGCAAAAGAACTATACTTATCATAAATTGTTTTACCACATATTGAACAAGTATTTTTTATTTCTGAAAATTTTTCTTTTTCTATTTCATTAATAAGTTTTAAATTTTCATTTATTGAATTTATGCTCTCATCTAATAAATTTGAAGTATTTTCACTTTTATCTTCTAATTTTTGATTTTTTTGATTTGAAGAAGGATTAAATTTTAAAGATGTTTTATAAGAAATTGTTTTACTTTCATTTTTTTCTTTTTTTTTATTATAATCTTTTTTATAATTGTTATTTTTATTAAAAAATAAATTTTTAAATCCCTTTGCCATTAAATTTCTCCATTCTCTTTATAAAAATTTTATAAAAATAGTTTATCAATTTAATTTTGTTTTATTTATTTAATTTTTCAAGTTTTATTTTTAATAAATTGTTGACAGTATTAGCATCAGCTTGCCCCTTTGATTCTTTCATTACAAGTCCTACAAGGTAACCAAAAACTGAAGTTTTTCCATTTAAATATTTTTTAACAGCATCTTCTTTTTCTTTTTCAATAATCTTATCTATTATTGAAGATATAAAATCTTCATCATCAATTTTTTTATTTCTATTTAAAAACTCAGAAATACTTAAATTACCAAATATTATATCTTTTAAATTTTCTTTTAAAGATTTTTGAGTAAAATCTCCTTCATTTAATTTTTTAATTAAAAATCCAAAATCTTCAGCTTTTATATTTAAATCACTTAATTCTTTATTATTTTCATTTAAAATGCCAAATAAATCTGAAACTAAATAGTTTGCAGTTTTTATAGGATCACTTGAAATAGAAACTGCTTTTTCGTAAAAACTAGCAATATCTTTTCTTGATATTAAAATATCAGAATAATAAAAAGAAAGATTATATTCTTTAATAAATCTTTTTAATTTTTCATTTGGAGATTCTTCTAAAGAATGTTTTATTTCATTTATAATTTTATCCTCAATAAAAATTTCAGGTATATCTGGTTCTGGAAAATATCTATAATCAGAAGCAAGTTCCTTCATTCTCATAGGAATAGTGATTCCTTTATCAACATCAAATAATTTAGTCTCATTCTCTATTTTTTGACCATTTTTAAGTTTTTCTTTCTGCAACTCAATTTCATATTCTAAAGCTCTTTTTATTGATGCAAAAGAATTTAAATTTTTAATTTCAACTTTATATGATAAAGGGAGATCAATTTTATTAACAGAAACATTTATATCACACCTCATGGATCCTTCTTCAAGGGAACATGTTGAACTTTCTGTGTATTCAATCTCTCTTTTTATTTGTTTTACATAATTAACTGCTTCTGTTGGAGAGTTTATATGAGGTTTTGAAACAATTTCCACAAGCGGTATACCAGCTCTATTAAAATCGATATAAGTTGTTGCATAATCTTTATAATGTAACATTTTTGCAGTATCTTCTTCTAAGTGAACTCTTTCAATTTTTATTTTTTTAAAATTCATATTTTCATCAGGAATTTCTATAAAACCATCATAACAAAGTGGATAATCATACTGAGTTATTTGATAACCTTTAGGAAGATCAGGATAAAAATAATTTTTTCTGTCAAATTTTAATATATTATTTATTTTACAATTTAAAGCAAGTCCAATTTTAATTCCTTTTAATACCATTTCTTTGTTAACATTTGGAAGAGTTCCAGGTTCTCCTACACAAATTGGACAAATATTTTGATTTGGTTTTAATATACTAAAATCTGTAGAACAATTGCAAAAAGCTTTTGTTTTAGTATTTAACTGCACATGAATCTCAATTCCTATAACAACTTTATATTCCATTTTTTTCCCTAATTAAAACTTAAGTAAAATATTTTAATATTTTTACATCAGAAAATTAGCATAAAATAAAATAAAATCAAAAAAGAAAAATATTTTGAGATGAAAATTATTTTGACATTCTTATGAAATGATCATTTATAAATCTATCAAGTTCAAAATCAGTTCTTAATTTTTTCTTATAAAAAAGTGTATAAAGCAAAGACTCAAAAATAAGAGCAATTTTTATATTTTTTTCTACATTTTTATTATTTGTAACATAAACGAATTGGGTATTTAGAAAATCAGAATCACATAATAAATTAATTCTTTTTGATGCTTTTGGTGTTATTTTTCCTCCTATAGAAATAAGAATATCTTTTTTATATGATCTTATTACATCTATTATATATTTAACTATTTCAAGAACTCTCATACTATTTACATCTTCTTTCATAGATTGTGATAGATCACTTCTACCAATAGTAACCTGTTTAAAATAATTTAAATAAGTTTTGATTTTTTCAAAATTTTTAACCATTGTTATTGTTTCTAAATTTATAGACAAATCTATATCAAAACCAAATATATCTCTAAATTCATGATAAGTTTCTAAAAAATTTTCAATTGCATATTCTGTCTCTGCCATAGGTAAAATTATAGAATTTACTTTAAGTATAAAAGCCATTCTAATATCATTTTTAGCTCCAGCTCCACCTATTTTAAATTTTATTGGTTCTTTAGGGAACAACTCTCTTACTAGTTTTATTTCCTCAAATGTATTGCCTTCAACTTCAGTACCAAGCTTTATTCCTTCAAACCAAGAACTTGAAGAGATTTTATAAAGCATATCAAGTATTTCATTTTCAGATAAATCTTTTATAAAATCTTTCTGTATATTAACTATTTGAGATATACTATTGTACATCCTGTTCCTCCTTCCTCAAGAGAAGCATAATGATAATCTTTCACAAAATTTTTATCTTTCAGAAAATCCCAAACAAATTTTGAAAGTATACCATCCCCTCTACCATGAATTACATAAATTTTTTCATAATTAGAAAGAATAGCCTTATCAAGAAATTCTTCAAGTTTAACTCTTGCCTCAAAAACTTTTAAACCTCGGATATCAATTTCAAATTTAACACTTGGTTTATCAATATCTAATTGAATTCCTTTTATCTTATAATTATAATCGTCATATATTAGATTATCCTTAATAGTATCAAAAACAAAATTTTTATAAGCAATCTTTATTTTATCTCCATTAATATCGATAATTTTTCCCCGTTCTTTCAAACTTTTTATAAAAACCATATCTCCTATTTTAAATTCATCTTTTGCTATTTTATTAAATTTTTCTTTTTCTTTTAAAATCTCTTTTTCTTCTTTGTTTTCATTATAAATATTTTCTTCATTATAATCTTTATCTATTTCGATATTCTTAAATTGATTATCCACAAATTCCTTTTGAGTAAAATATTTTTCATCTATTTTATCAAATTTATCAGTTAACAAATTATTAATTTTTTCTTTTTCAAAAAAATTGAAACTTTCAAAAATTTCTTTTGATTTTTCTTTTTTATATCCTTCTTTTTTTATTTGAGAGATTTTACTTTCAATATCTTTTTTAAATTCTTTAAACTCATTATAAAACTCACCTACAAATTCTTTTTTTATTTGTTCAAAATTTTTTTCATATTTTTGTTTTAAACTTTCAAGTTCCTTTATTAAAATATTATATTTCTCAATATATTTAGAAAGCTCTTTATTTTTATCATCATACTCTTTAACTTTTTGTTCAATATTTTTTAAAATAAAATAATCAAACTTTCTATTTAACAAACTTTTAGCATTATTAATAATATCTTCACTTATTCCTAATTTTTTTGCAATTTCTATTGCAAAAGATTGCCCAAAAATATCATTTTGAAAAATATATAAAGGTTTTAAATTCTCTAAATCAAATCTCATAGAACAAGTATTTATTTTAGGATCCTGAAATCCTAACATTTTTACTTTTTCAAAATGAGATGATATAAAAACAAAGGCATTTTTTTCCTTTAATTTTTCTATAATTGCTAAAGATAAAGCTTCACCCTCTTGTGGTGATGTTCCAGTACCAATTTCATCTATTAATATAAGTGATTTTTCTGTTGATTCTTCAATTATTTCTTTAATTTTAATCAAATGAGATGAAAAAGTAGAAAGGGATTTATCAATAGATTGTTCATCTCCACAGTCAATAAATATATTATCAAAAATTGGAAGTTTTGAGCCAATTCCACAAGGTATATAAAATCCAGCTTGAAAAAGTAAAGAAGCTAATCCAATACTTTTTAAAAGAACACTTTTTCCTCCTGTATTTGGTCCTGAAATTATAACTATGGGTTTCTCTTTTTTAAAAAAAATACTGTTTTTTACTGGATCTTTAATAAATGGATGATATAAATCCTTTAATAAAATTTGATCATAAGATACTGATGCTTTTTCCCATCGATTTTTATAACAGTATAGAGCTTTTGAATGATAATAATCAAACAAATAGTATTGATTTAAAAACCTTTCTATATTTTCAATTTCATTAAAAACTTTATTTGTAAGTTCTCTTAGAATCCTATTAATTTCAATTAGTTCATCTGATTTTAAATCAAAAAGTTTATTATTAATTTCTAACATCTCATATGTTTCTATAAAGAAAGTTTTTCCACTTGAAGAAATATCTTGAATTACCCCTTTTAATTTGTTTTTAAAATTTGGCTTTACTGGTATCAAGAATTTATTGTTTTTTATAATATAATTATCCGATGCAAGTATATCAATGTAGTTTGGATTTTTGAAATAACTTGCAATCAATTTACTTAAGTCTTTTTCTACTCTTTTAATCTCTATTCTTAAATCTTTCAATTTATCAGAAGCATTATCTTTAACATTAAATTCCTCATCAAATATTTTTTGAAAATTATATTTTAAAAAATCAAAATTTATAAATTCTATTTTGAAAAACTTAATAAAATTATCAAATAATTTATGGTTATTTGATAAAAAAAAATTAAAATTATAAGATTCTTGTATAATTTTATAAACTAAAATAAATTCTTCTATGCTTAGAATATTACCATTTCTTATATTATCAAAAACTTTATCTATTAAAGGAATCTCAATAATTTCATAATCAAAGCCTTTATAAATAGAGCTTACAAATTCATCTAAAACTTTAAATTCATTTATTAATGAATTTTCATCAGAAAAAAAGTTTATTTTTTCATATATTAATTTTGCTTTTTCAGTTTTACAATTTTCTTTAACTTTTCCCAATATTTTATAAAACTCTAAAATCTTTATTGTTTCTTTGTTCATATTAAAATTCTTCCATATATATTTTTAATAATCTATAAAATTTATTAATAGATTCTCTAATTTCTTTTTTTGTAAAATAAGTTATATAATCAAGTTCCTCTTGAAGAATAATACTTCTATTTTCAGAAACATTTCTTAATATTTTTCTTTTTTCTTTTCCTTCTAAATTAGATAAAAAAGCAACAAGTTCAAGATTTGTCATTTTTTCGCAAACTTTAGCAATTATATCATCAAGAATACCTGATATTTTTGCTTTTGGTGGAAAATTTTTTACTAATTTATAATAATAATCATCATTTACATTTCTAATATTTTCTAATATAACACCTTTTTCTTTTTCCCCTAAATACTCCATTATAAAAGAAATAATGTCAATAAATTCAGTTGAGTCATTAATTAATTTTAATAAAAATTGATCACCTTCATCTATAGATAAAGGAATTACTATAGAATTTGTTTTTTCATCGAATGTAAGGTCATAAACAATTTTTATCATTAATTTACCAATCTTAGTTCCAATTAATTTATCCTTTTTATAGATTTTTATTTCATTTTCCTCAAATATTAAACCATCTTCAATTATATCCTCAAGTATTGGAATATAATTCTTTTTTTCAATAATTTCTATATCTTTTTGAGTTAATTTTTTTTCTTCTATGATTTTTTTTAATTTTTCGGCAAACTTTTTTTTCAAAATCATAATAATACCTTCTAAACTAAGTTATACTTACTTTTAGATGAAATATAAATATTAAAGAAAATCTTCCAACAAAATCTATTATTAAAAAAATATTTTAAATTCTATATTAGATAAACAGTCTCAGTTTCAAAAATATCTTATAAGATATAGAATTATTAAATATTTCATCAATAAATATTATATTAAGTTTTATAATATATTTGTGGTATATAAAACAAATTAAAAAAATTAAACATAGTGACTCTATAAAACCAACAATCAGTCCAAGTGTTCTATTAATTCCTCCTACCCATGAATAATTTGTATTATTTTCATAACCAGAAAGTAAAGGATTAAAAATAAACCTTAATATTAAATAAAAGAAAAAAAAGACAAGAATAAAAGCTAAAAAAACAATAAAATAAATTTCTCCCCACTTACTAAAAACAAATTTTTTAATATTTTCTGAAATAAAAAATGTAAGCAAAAAACTTGCAATAATATAACTTATTGAAAATATTTTTTTTAAAAAACCACTAAAGTATGAAGTTATAGAAATAGACAAAATTATTAGAAGAGAAAAAAAATCAAAATAATTAATTATTTTAAATATTTCCATAAAATACCTCTATAAAATTAACAATGATCAATAAAATTATAATAATCTTTGAAAAAATATAAATAAAAATTATTTAAATAAAATATAAAAAGATCAAAACTTAAAAAAGATAAAAAAAAATTTAAAAATAAAAGAGTTGCCCCCAAAATAGGCAACTCTTTTATATAAATGATTTTCAAAAATTTAATTAATTTAATTTATTTAATTTATTTTTTCTTCCAGTATAAAAATCTTCTATCAATACCAATAACTGTATCATAGAAGAAATTTTCAAGGCCTCTTTTTACTGCAACAAGACCTAATCCTTGAACAGTATAAATAAGTGGTAATTCTTCAACTAATATTTTCAATATATTTGACCAGTAAACTTTTCTTTTTGCATTATCAACTTCATATTTAAATGGTAAGAAGTTTTTAACAATTTCAAGTTCCCATGGATATGCAGGGTTAAAAATATCCTCTTGATATGGATACCACATATGTAAATTACCATTTGGTAACCATACATTTTCACCAGTTTCTGGGTATCTTGAACCTGTCAAACCAATCTCAATACAATCCCAATCAAATGTATCAAGTAATTTTGATACAAGAGTATTAAAATCTATTGGTCTTGCAGTTGTTTTGAGACCAGCTTTTCTTGCTTCTTCATTAACTATGTTTAATATTCTTTCTCTTACTGTGTTACCAGCATTTGTAAACATTTCAAATTCAACAGTAACGCCTTTGTCATCTTCTAAGAAACCATCACCATTTGTATCTTTCCAACCCATTTCAGCAAAGAATTGTTTAGCTTTAGCTGGATTATATGTATAAATATTTTTTACATTTGGATCATACATTGGTGATTGAATAGGAGTTGGTGAAAGTTGAGGAGCACCTATACCATCCATTACGTTTACAACAATAGTATCTCTATCTATTAACATAGAAAAAGCTTGTCTAAATTTTTTATTTGTAAACCATCTTAATTTATGAGCTGGAACTTTGTTTGGATTTTGGTTAAATACAAAGAATGTTGTTCCTAAAGTAGGACCACCTGACCAAATATCAATTCCTAATTTATCCATATCAGGATAGAGAGTCTTATAATCTTCTCCTCTCATTCCATAGATATCTGATTCACCATTTTTAAATCTTAAAAGGTCAGCATTTTGATCTTTTACTATTGAAAATACTAATTTATCAAGATAAGGTAATCTATTACCTTTTGCGTCTTTTTTCCAATAATTTGGATTTCTTTTCATTACTATTAAAGAATTTGTTATATATTGTTCAAGCATAAAAGGACCATTAATAACAAATTCTTTTGGATTTGTTCCAGCATTCCAGAAAGTTTTAAAAGATTTACCATCATCTTTTGAAATAACAGGTTCAATAATATGTTTTGGCATTACAGCATATGAAATTCTTAATAATGGGTTTGCTATAATTCTTGGGAAAATATATTTTACAGTATATTGATCAACTTTTTCTGCTTTAATTGGTTGTTCACTTCCATCAGGTAAAGTTAAAAAATATGAATTGTAACCATTAATTAAAATATTTTCATTTAAAATAACTTTGTTGTGATAATATACTACATCATCTGCTGTAAATGGTTTTCCATCTGACCATTTAACATCTCTTCTTAATTTACATGTTATTTCTAATTTTCCTGCAGGTTTATTAAGTTGTTTGTCAATTTGTCCATATTTTTCATCAATTTTATATTCCCAAGATTCAACAAGAGCACCTGTAAAATCTTTTGTATTTGGATCAATTTCAAATAATGATTCAAACATTAATCCAATAAGAAATGAAGAAGTTGCATCAGCTGTTGCAGCCATATTAAAAGTTTTTGGATCTCCAAGTAATGTGTCTCTTAATTGTCCACCATATGTACCTATACTATAAGTTATAGGATACTGGATTACTTTTGTTCCTGGTAATTGATACATACTCATATCGATTGCACCACCAGAAGCTGGTTGACCTCCTTTACCAGCAAAAAACAATAAAAATGATAACATCAACAAAGTAACAATAAGAAAAGATAAACCTTTTCTTTTCATAATATTTCCTCCAAATTTATTTTAACTTAATCAAAACTTAATTTAAATGAATATTTTTATTTGTCAATATTTTTTTTATATTTTTTAAAAAAAAACAACTTATTTAAAAAATTGTTAAGAATTGATTTAATATAAAAAAAAAGGGGTAGATTTAACTACCCCTTCATAAAATCTCATTCTTTATTTTATATTTTTTTAATCTTTAATATAATTTTATAATTTTAAAAAATTATAATTTTTGATTAAAAAAGTTTAAATTAAATTTCATAATATTCTTCCTCTGCTTTTTCAATTATAGATTTTTTTTCAGTTTTTATAATTGAAACTTCAACACCAGATTTTTTATCAATAGCATCAAATGGGCAAACATCATAACAATTACCACACTTTATACATTTGTCTTGATCAATAACAAATGGTGTTTTTCTTATTTCTCCAGAAATACAATTTACAGGACAATTTCTTGCACATATACCACATTTTTTACATTTTTCTGGATCTATTTCAAAATAAATCAAATCTCTACATTCTTTTGCTTCGCAGTAACCTTTTTCTATATGATCTAAATACTCATGTTTGAAATATTTTAAAGTTGAAAGAACTGGATTTGGAGCTGTTTGTCCAAGACCACAAAGAGCTGTTTTATTTATGTTTTCCCCCAATTCTTCAAGTTTTTCTAAATCTTCTAAAGTACCTTTCCCTTTTGTTATTTTATCCAAAATATTGTACATCTGTTTCAACCCTATTCTACATGGAACACATTTACCGCAAGATTCAAAGCATGTAAATTCAAGAAAAAATTTTGCTGTTGCAACCATACAATTTGTTTCATCCATTACAATACATCCACCAGAACCCATCATAGCACCAAGTTTTACTAAAGATTCATAATCTATAGGTGTATCAAGATATTCTGCTGGAATACATCCACCTGAAGGACCTCCAAATTGAACAGCTTTTATCTTTTTATTATTTGGAACTCCACCACCAATATCAAATATTAATTCTCTAATTGTTGTACCCATTGGTACTTCAGCTAAACCTGAATTTTTAATCTTTCCAGATAGAGCAAAAACCTTTGTGCCTTTTGAAGTTTCAGTTCCAATAGAACTAAACCACTTTGCACCGTTTAATATAATATGTCTAACATTCGCATAAGTTTCAACATTATTAACAAGTGTTGGTTTTCCCCAAAGACCTTTATTTGCAGGAAATGGAGGTCTTGGTCTTGGCATTCCTCTCTTTCCTTCAATAGAATGAATTAAAGCTGTTTCTTCACCACAAACAAATGCACCAGCTCCTATTCTTATCTCAAGATCAAAGCTAAAATTTGTTCCAAATATATTATTACCAAGAAGTTCAGATTCCCTTGCTCGATCAATCGCATATTGAAGTCTTTTAATAGCAAGAGGGTATTCTGCTCTAACATAAACATAGCCTTTTTTAGCTCCAACAGCATAAGCAGCTATTGCCATTCCCTCGATAACAGTATGTGGATCCCCTTCTAAAACACTTCTATCCATAAATGCACCAGGGTCACCTTCATCAGCATTACAAATTACAAATTTTTCATCTCCATTTGCTGATCTTACAAAACTCCATTTTAATCCTGTTGGGAAACCACCGCCTCCTCTACCTCTTAACCCACTAGCTTTAATTTCCTCAATAACCTGTTCAGGTGTCATAGTTGTTAAAACTTTACCTAAAGCCTCGTAACCTCCAGTAGCAATATATTCTTCAATTGATTCTGGATTTATAACACCACAATTTTTTAAAACAATTTTTTCTTGTTTTACAAAATAATCAATTTCTTTATGAGATTCTACAACTTCTTTTGTAATGTCAGATTCATACATTAATCTTTTAACAGGTCTACCTTTAAGAAAGTGTTCTTCAACTATTTCTTTTGCATCTTCAGCTTTAACAAACTTATAAAAAACCCCTTCAGGGTAAACAAGAATAACAGGTCCAAGCTGGCATGGTCCCATACATCCAGTTTCAATTATTTGAATTTCAGATGAGAGGTTATGATTTTCTATTTCTCTTAAGAGGGCATCTTTTGTATCCTTTGATTTTGCTGATAAACATGCAGCACCAGAACAAACAAGAACATTTAATCTAACTCCCATTTTTATCTCCTGGTAATTTAATAAATAAAAAACAAATCTTCATTAAACTAAATTACATTTAACTAAACAAATTTTAATTTTTAAATTTTAAACTAAAAATTCTTTTATTACTTTTCCACCAATAATATGATCTTCAATAATTTTAATAGCTTTTTTACTATCTATGTTTCCATATATTACTTTTTCTTTTCCTTCTTCAACTATTTCAACTACTGGTTCTGCAGATGATAATCCTTTTTCACCAGTTTGAGTTACAATTACATCCTTTAATCCTCTTTTTGAAACTTCTTCTACTAATGTTTTTAAAACTTCCCTTGCTCCAGCAGCAATTCCAGAAGTTCCCATACCTACAATAATTTTTATTTTTGCTTCACTATTTCTTAATTGTAATTCAGCTTGAGCTTTTTCTCTTATTTTTCTTAATTCTTCTAAAGATTTCATAATTCCCCCTTAAATTATTTATAGTATTTTAATAAATCATTTCTGTACTTAAGCCTATTTCATTAAATCCTTCTTTAATATAATCTTCAATAAATCTAATAACATCTGGATGAGTTATACTTAATCCATCTAATTCTTTTTTTATAATTAAAGTATTTAATTCAAATACTTTATCTTCATTTGCTATTTTTATAATAAATTCAATATTGGAATGGCCGAAAATTAAAGCGATTATAGTATCATACAATCTTCCAAGTGGTTGTCTATCAATATTATCTTTTGTAAAAAGAGCTTCTACTTTTGTACCTTTACCAATTTCGGAATCAATCTTAAAAAATCCACCTGTTAATTCAGCATTCATCTTAAAAAGTGGTAATCCAAGACCAACCTTTTTTTTTCTTTCTTTTTTTGTAGTATAAAAAGGGGATTGGATAGTTTCAAGTTTTTCTTTTTCTATCCCCTTCCCGTTATCCTCAATTGATATAAATAAATAATTTTTTTTACTATTAATTTCAATCAATATTTTAATCAAACTACTTGAAGCAGAAACAGAGTTTTCAACAATATCAATAATATGTAAACAAAGTTCTACCAGACTTATTTTCCTAATTCTTTATATTTTTTAATAATTTCTTTTATTTTCTTCTTATCTACATTACCATATACATCTTCATTAACCATAACAGAAGGAGCAAGACCACATGCACCAAAACATCTTGCAGAAGAAAGTGTAAAAATCATGTCTTTTGTTGTATCACCATGCTTTATACTTAACTCGTCTTCAAAACTCTCCATAACTTTATTTGCACCTTTAACAAAACATGCTGTTCCTAAACAAACATTAATTACAAATTTACCTCTAGGTTTCATGGTAAAAAAGTTATAAAAAGTAACAACACCATAAACTTGAGACATTGGAACTCCAAGCTCTTTAGCTACAAATTTTTGAACCTCAATTGGTAAATATCCAAAAATTTCTTGTGCTTTATGTAATACATTAATAAGAGGTCCTGGTGTATTTTTAATTTTTAAAATGTATTCTCTCAATTCATCATATTTTTGATGAGATTCACTTTTATTAATCATCAATAATCTCCCAAAAATTTTTATTTCCTTTTTATTTAATATTTTTTTAAAATAAAGTCAATTTAATTTTTTATAAAATTAACAAAAATTTGATCTAATTTAGAAAAAAAAGGTTCTAGTTCTTCCTTATCATAATCAAGAAAGTCATGGAAATAATCTTTTAAAACAAAAATATTGCTACTTTTTGTAATATTTGAAATAAGTCTTGAAATATTTAAAGTTCTCTCATTATCTACAATAATATCTTTTTCTCCAATAAAGATATAAATGTTTTGTAATAATTTAATAAAAGACTCTTTATCTTTATTTTTACATATTTTTTTAATAAATTTATAAAGTTCATGTTGACATTTTGTAATATTTGAAAGCCACCTCATAGATCTTAAACGATGAATTCTTGTATCTTTAAATCTCCTTTTCAAATATTCATAATTATCTGTCAAATTTTTATATAATTCTATATAAAAATTTTCGTCTTTTGATAAAATCATTCTTTGAGTTTCTTGAGACATTAATATATAAGGATTAAAGATTTTATAAAGATATTTTAAAAATTTTAATATAAAAGGATTTGTTATTCTTTTATGAGTGTTTAGCCAAGGACATAACAATATAATAGTTTTTATTGAATTAAAAAATTTCAATTCATTTTTATTTTCTTTTGTTTTATTATAAAAATAGATTAAATAAAAATAAATAACTTCGAACCCACCCATTGAAAATCCAATAAATATAAACTCGGGATAATTAATCTCATCATTTTTTTTTATATTTACTGCTCCTTTTCTTAAAAGTAAAAGTTTATTATAAAAAAACTTGTATATTAATTCTATATTTTCAAAATAATAATCTGCATTTACAATTGTACCCCTAATGCCATCTGAAGAACCATAACCTTCCTGATCAAATGTTAATATATTAAAACCTTTTTTTAACAGGTAAAAGAAAAATAATGGATGAGAGGAAGAATTCTCAGCATTTCCATGAAGGAAAAAAATCGTTGGTCTAAAAGGATCAATTAGCCAGTATTGATAAAATAATCTTATATTTCTGTTATTTTTTATATATCCAGAATAATGATATTTATTTATACCCTCATCTAAATAAACAATGCCAATATCACTATTTATCTCAAAAAATATCTTTTTATTTTCAAAATATAAACTATCCTCTATCTTAACAAAATCCCTTAATTTTTTTTGAAGATCAAAATCAATATTATTCTTTTTATATTTTTTATCCAACAATATATTAAAGTTTTCCAAAATAACTCCTTATATATTTTATTTCTAATTAAAATTAAAAATAAATGTTACTTTACCAGAATCAATTCTATCTTCTGAAATCATACTAAAAATCCATTTCTTAACAGCATCTTTACATAAATTATCTAGTTCAGGTATACCGGAAGATTGAAAAATTTGGACAAAAATAACTGAACCAAACTTATTAACTTCAATATAAACAACAACTATGAATTTTCCGGAAAGTTTTTTTAAACTATCAGGAATTTGAGGTAAAACTTTTACTGAAATTTTCCTTGTGACATTATTATCCCAATTAACATCTTCTTCCAAGCCCAAATTTGTTTTAGCAACTTTAGAAGTTAATTCTGATAAGAGTTCTTGATCTTCACTTGTCTGTTTTTCATCTGTTTCAGCAATATTATTAGATGTTTTTTCATTTTTTTTATCAACAACATCAGATGGTTCTAAACTTTTTTTATCAGTCTCATTTTTATTAATCTTTTTATTATTATCTTTTTTTATAGTATTTTTTGAAATATTTTCTTTTATTTTTTTTTGATTATCAACATTAGCTGAAATATTTTTAAAATAATTATCTTCATTTAAAGATATAAATTCTACATTGATAGGTTTATTAAAATAATACTCTTCTTTATTAAAATCAAACTTAATATTTATGAAATAAATAAATAAAAGAATATGTAAAAATGTAGAAATTAATAAGTATTTTTTAATAATTTACCTCTTAATAGTAGTTATATTCAATTATAATCATTATTCTATTATTTTTAATTTCAACTTTATTCCAAGCTATTTAATAACTTTTTACCCCTAAAGAAATATTAAAAAATCCATTTTTTCTTAAAATATCTATAATATCAATAATTAATTTATATTGAACATTTTCATCACCATTTATAAAAACAGTTGAAATACTATTTTTATCAATATTTTGCAAAAAAGAATCAAGTTTTTTTAATGATACAATATTATCATTAAAATATATATTATTTTCTTTATCTATAAAGATAGTTATATCTTTAATTTGAACTTTTTCAGCAGTTTGGGAAGAAGGTAAAACAATATTTAACTTTTTATAATTATCCAGTGAAGTTGATAAAAGAAAAAATATAAGTAACAAAAAAACCATATCAATAAGTGGAGTCATTTCTATAAAAGTTCCATTTATTTTCTCTTTTCTTTTATAAAAACCCATATAAATTTCCTCACATTTTTAAATATTTTATCTTTTTTGTTTTTTTAAATACTTTTTAATCTTTTTTTAATTTAAATATTTAGTTATACTTTTAACAATTTTGCTTCATTTTAATTAAATTTTTATTTTATCTTTTTTATCTATTTTTTTATTTTTTCTTTTTTTATTAATTAAATTCTTTTAATTAACTTCAAATCAACAAATCCTCTTTTTTCATTTATTGAAAAAATTGAAACTAAAAAATAATCCCCTAATTTTATTGTATCATCTTTTTTATTTTTTTTAAAATATATTAAAAAATCTTTGTCAAAAACATAATTTTCTTTATAAATTATAAATGATGGGACAAAACCTTCTAATCCATATTCTTCAAGCTCTAAAAATATTCCATTTTCAGTTACGCCTGAAACAAAAGCTCTAAATATTTTATCCTTTTTAGTTTTTAAGAATCTTGAACCTTTAATCTTTAAGAAATCTCTTTCAGCTTCAACAGCATTTCTTTCTGTAATAGAAACGTGTTCTGCTATTTTTTTTAAATCATTTTCTTTATATGGAGGTTTTGTATTATCAATAATCGATTTTAGTATTCTATGAACTACAAGGTCTGAATATCTTCTTATTGGTGAAGTAAAATGAGTGTAATTTTCAAAATTTAAGCCAAAATGTCCAATATTTTTATCAGAGTAAAAAGCTTGTGCCATAGATCTCAAAATATATGAACTTAAAAGTTTTTCTTCATTAGTCCCTCTTATAAAATTCAATATACTATTTATCTCTTTTTGATTATATTTTTTAGGTTTTTTTAACCCTAATAATTCCAAATATTTGTAAACTATTTCTCTTTTTTCTTCAGGTGGTGAATCATGAACTCTAAATATCATTGGAGCTTTATCCTGTAAATATTTTGCAACTGATTGATTTGCAACAAGCATAAATTCTTCTATAAATCTTTCTGTCTCACCTCTTATATATTTATAAATATTTGAAGGGATAATGTTAGATTTATCAAATTCCATCTCAACTTCTGGTAGATCAAAATCTATTGAATTATTTTCTATCCTTTGTTTATATAAAATCTCCTTTAATTCTTTGCATAAAATAAGGAAATTGTAATATTTATTCCTTTTATCTTTTAGCCATTCATTTCCTATTTCATATGGTATTCTTTTATACACTTTAATTATAGATTTGTAAAAATAATTTTCTAAAATTTCTCCATTTTTATTTAATAAAATTTCAATGGTTAATGCCAATCTTTTAACCCCTTCATTCAATGAGCAAACTTCATTTGAAATATAAAATGGAAACATTGGTATTACGCATTTTGCAAAATAATATGAATTACCTCTTTTATAAGCTTCTTTATCAAGTTGAGATCCAATTTTTATATAATGAGAAACATCAGCTATATGAACATATAATCTATAATTATCATCTTCTTTAATTAATGAAATAGCATCATCAAAATCTTTTGCATTTAAACCATCCATTGTAACAGTAAAAAGAGAAGTTAAGTCTTTTCTTTTGTTACTTATAGTTTCTTCTTCTATATCATTTATATAATTCTCTTTTATATATAAAGCTTCTTCTAAAGCTTTGTTTGAGAAATAAGGATCAATTGCAATTTTTTTTAAAATATTTTTAAAATCTTTATCAATTGCAAATAAATAAGGTAAATAAATATTATTTTCTTTGTATATAAGTTTTTTATTTATTAAATCTTTCAATATCTTTTTTAACTTTTTATTTTCTTCTTTTGTTTTTAAACCAAAATAATTTATAAAATCATCAATAGTAGCTTTATCTTTTATATAAAAATATTTTATAATATTTGAAACTTTTAATTTCATTTCTTTCTACCTTAAAAATTTTATTTTAATTATAAAAAACTTAGTCTATTAATTTTTTAAAATTTTTATTTCAATATTGTAACTTTAATTTTATTAGGTAATATTTTATTGGAAGAGATTATTTCAAAAATAAAATTATCATATGTATATTTCTCCCCTACTCTCATCATTTTACCAGTAACATAAAGTAAAAAACCATTTAAAGTGCTAAAATCCTTATCATCAAAATTAAAATTAACAAATTTTTTAAAAAACTTAAAATTTAAATTTCCATCAAAAATATAACTATTTTCTGAAATTTTTTCAGTATAAAAAATAATATTTTTATTTTGTAATAAAATTTGCCCAGAAAAGTCAATAAAAATATCTTTTATATTTATTATTCCAGATATTGCTCCAAATTCATTTATTGTAAAAAATAATTCATTATTAATTTTATTATATTCTTCAAAAAGATATAAGAGAGATGAACTTTCAGAGATATATACAGGAAAATCTATCATATAAAATTTATCATTTGTATTTTCATTTTCTCCATTTGAATATAGCAAATTAAAAATTTTCTTAATATTTAAATAGCCATAAACTTTTGTAAAATCTTTTTTTGTAATAATAATATAATCACAATTATTAATTTCAAGTATATTTAAAACTTTATCTTTTAGTTTAGAAAAACTACAATTATTATACTCTAAATCATTATTAAAAATTATTAAATTATAATAAGAAAAAGGTTTTTTAAAATGTACTGTTTTATAAGTTTCAAGTTCTATAAAAATATCAATTAAATTATCTTTCCCCCCAATGAGATTTTTTATACTCTTTTTTAAATAAAAGTTTATGTAATCTTTATTTAATTCTTCAATTTCGCTCTTTTTTATATTAAATATTTTATCAAAAAAAATAACTATAAATCTAAAAAAAATTGTAAAAGGAAATAAAATATATTTAAAAATAATAAAAGGATAATAAGAAATTTTGGATAATTTGAAAGGGATTTTTGAATATATCATTTTTGGAAAAATTTCTCCAAATATTAATACTATAAATGGAAAAATAAAAACCATAAATAAATAATTAAATTTAAAATTACCTAGTGATGATACCATTAATTGGGTAGAAGCTATAATAGAAAAATTTGTTCCAATCAAAGTAACTAAAATTATATCTTCTTTTTTTGAAGTTAGTTTTAATAATTTTTTTTCCCATTTCTGACTTTTGCTTTTGAATTTTAATAATATAGAATCTAGAGAAAAAAAGCCTGTCTCAACACCTGCAAAAAAACCAGATATAAAGATAAAAAGAATTGATAAAATTAAATAACTTAAATTCATAAATATTTCTTAAACATTATAAACTTTAAAAACTTTTTCTATTAAATAATCTAAATAAATAACTCCAGATAACTGGAAATAATCATCAACAACAAAAATTATTTGATTTGAATTAAAAAATATATCTGAAATAACATTTTTCACATTAATTTTTTCATATATTATATATGGTTTTTTTAAAAATTTATTAATTAAATCTTTTACAATTTCTATCTCTTCACTTTTGTTTTTATTATTAAAAATATTATTATATTCTGATTTAATATAAGACACCAAATCCCTTTTATCAATATAACCATAAATAAAATCATCTTTTTCATCATAAACTGGAATACAAAATTCATAAGAAGAATATAATGTTTTTATAAAATCAAATATTTCAGTTCTATAGTTTATATAATCAATATCTTTATATGGAACCATCAAATCTTTTACTTTATATTCTGTAAAGTTTAATAAGTTATTATAGATAGAATACTCTAATGAATTAAATATTTTACTATTTAATCCATCCTTTAAAATGTTTTTTAATTCGCTTTTTTCAAATGAATAATTTTCCTTTTTTAAAAATTTTATTGGATATATTATGATAGAAATAAACTTATTTATATTTTTCAAAAATTCACTTAAATAAAAAACTATTATAAAGTTGAAATTATATAATTTTTCATGAAGAGATATTCCTAATTTTTTAGGTAATATTTCTCCAAAAATTAAAAGAATTAATGTTGATAATAAAATTATTATAAAAATATTTGTATCTTCAGGAAATATTTTATAACCTAATCTTTCAGTTATTAATCCTATAAAAATATTTACAATAGTATTTGAAAATAGGATAATAACAAGAATATCATCTTGATTATTTTTTATTAGAAGATACTTTTTATAATTTTTAGATTTTTTATTTAAATCATGCTCATTCGTTAAATAAAGAACTGTTTCCGTACAAGAAAAAAAAGCTGATAAAACTATCAATATAAGTAATAAAAATATTAAAAATATCATCTTATCTTAAAATTTTTATTTAATGCTTTTTATTTAATATTTTTTATTAAATAACTTATTTTCAACTTATTTTTTAAAACTAATAATTAACATAATATTTTGGAAATTAATCTATTTTTTTGCAAATTATAATTTAGTTAATCTTTTAATAATTTTAAAATTTCTTTAGTATAAACTTGTATTTTATCTTCTATTGAATTTGCTCTATTTTCAAGAATAGTAAAAAATAAAACAATAGGTATTGCTATGAATAAACCTGTAGCAGTTGTTATTAAAGCTTCTGAAATACCTGATGCTAATGCTTTTGGATCTCCTGTTCCAACTTGAGCAACAACTGCAAAATTCTTAATCATTCCTAAAACTGTACCAAGGAGTCCAAGCATTGTTGAAATATTTGGTAAAACTTTCAATATTGGTAAGAATTTATAAATATCAGTCAAAACTTTCATTATTTCAAGTTCAGCAACCATATCAAGATCAGGATTTGAAATTCTTTTCTCTTTTATTAATGTTTCTGATATTTTTAATATAGGTGATTTAAATGTTTTTAAAAAAAGCAAAGCTTCATCATAGTTTTTTGCTAATAAAAATGATTTAAATCTAATGAAGTTTATATCTTTGAAATCATTTATTTTTTTATAATAAAAAAATCTTTCTAAAATAATAGCAAAAGCAAATATAGAGTTTAAAATAAGAGGATACATTAAAATTCCGCCAGCTTTTAAAAAATTATTCATAAATTATCCTTATTTTGAAATTAAAATAGCATTTAATCTATCGATTTTAATAAAATTTTCAATTATATAAATAAAATTTTATATATTATTTTTAAGTTCTTAAAAAATTAATAATGTAATTTTAATTACAAAAAAATATTATTATAAATAATCTTTTATGTCAAGTATAATAAACATTTTCAAAAATTTTTAAATTTGACAAAATTATAAATTTAAATTAAAATCAAATCAGAAAATTTAAGGATTCAATATGAATCTAATAAAAATTCAAAAACAAAAACCAATGAGAATTGTTTTAATATCATTAATCCCAATTATTGTTTTTTCATCATTTTTATTTGGTATAAAAGTATTAATATTATTATTATTAAATTCTATTTTTGCATATATTTCTGAATATATTTTTCTTTTCAAAAGAAAAGAAAATGTATCAGAAGCTGTTTTTGTTACTTCTTTTTTATATACATTAACTTTACCTCCTACAATACCAATATGGATTTCAATAATTGGAATAATATTTGCAGTTGTTATTGGGAAAATGGTTTTCGGAGGTTTTGGAAGAAATATATTTAATCCTGCTTTAACAGGAAGAGCTTTTATTTATATAAATTTTGGAAATTATCTAACATCAAGATGGGTAAATCCTATAATAATAAATAATAATTTTGATATTAATTTTACAAACTTTAATTTGAAAATTTTTTTTAATAAATTTATAAATATAAATTATGATTCTATAACATCTGCAACTCCACTTATAGATCCAACTAGTTACAAATTAGAAAATTTAATTTTCGGTTTCATACCAGGTTCTATTGGTGAAACATCAGCTATCTTAATAATAATATGTGGAATCTTTCTAATTCTTAAAAAAGTAGCAAATTTTAAATCTATTTTTTCTACTCTTATCTCATTTGCAACATTACAAACATTACTATTTTTAATAAATAAAGAGTCCTTTTTAAATCCTATATATGCAATTTTTTCAGGTGGTTTTCTCTTTGGATTATTTTTTATGGTTACTGATCCCGTATCATCACCAAATAAAAACTTATCAAAAATAATATATGGAATAATTATTGGTATTCTAACTGTTATTATAAGAGAGTTTGCAAATTGGCGAGAAGGTATGATGTTTGCAATTCTTTTTGGTAATATGGTTGCACCTACTCTAGACATTATTTTTAAAAAAACCTAAAAAGGTTTAATTTATGAAAATTAAAAAAGAAAAAATTTACCCTGTTATTTATATGTTTTTGGTTACTTTTATATTTATAGGTTTTCTAACAATATTAAATTTTATTTCACGAGAAAAAATTAAGCAAAATGAAAACTTCTTTAAAATTACTGCAATAATAAAAAGCTCCGGTTTATTAGAAAAAGATAATATTCCTGCTAATCTTAATAATCTTCCAAAAAATGAAATAAAAAATATCTTTGATAAAAATTTTTCAACAATAAATATAAAAAATAAATCATTCTACATTTTATTTAATAATGAAAATGAAAAATTTGATTTTGATAATAAAATTTTGAAATTAAATGAAATTTATCAAAATTTTAATTTAAATAAAAATGAAATAATAAATAAATATACATCTGAATTAATAAGTATAATCAATAATTTTATTGATAGCAATAAAATTTATTCTTTTGTTTTTGAAATAACTGCACCTGGGCTTTGGGGTGAAATAATTGCAACAATAGGCATTAAACCTGATTTTAAAACAATAGAAGGTATAGAATTTTTAGTTCAAAATGAAACACCAGGTTTAGGAGGAAGAATCTCAGAAGATTGGTATAAGAAAAGTTTTAAAAATAAAGAGATTCCATTAAAAATTAAAAAAGATGAAAATGAAAAGGGAAATAATAGTGTGGAAGCTATTACAGGAGCTACAATAACATCAAATTATGTTATAAATATTTTTAATAAATTTTTAACTGAAGAGATTAATTTAATTTTTAATAAATAAAAAATAATTAAAATCAATACACAAAATAAAATAAAATTAAAAATAAAAATAAAGTAAAAAATAGAATAGAATTGAAATAATTATAACTTATTACAAGATAAAATATTAAAAAAATTAAAAAAGAGAGTTAATATTAAAAATAATTCAGGAAAAATTATGAGAAAAAGTGAGATAATAAAAATTTTCAAAGATAATCTATTTTATAAAAATCCTGTTGTAGTTCAGATTCTAGGTATTTGCTCTACTCTTGCAATCACAAATTTTGTAAAAAATACTCTTGTTATGTGTATTGGTCTAATATTTACTACCTCTTTTTCAAGTTTTACTGTATCTTTATTAAGAAAAACAATCCCACCAAGAATAAGACTTATTGTAGAAACTTTAATTATAGCTTCATATGTTATAATAATTGATATAATTTTAAAAGTTTATTTACCTGATATTTCAAAGCAACTTGGACCTTATGTAGGTTTAATAATAACAAATTGCATTGTAATGGGAAGAGCTGAAGCATATGCATTATCAAATCCACCAATTGCTTCTTTTATTGATGGTTTTTCTTCTGGCTTAGGTTATTCTTTTATCCTTCTTACTATTTCAATTTTTAGAGAATTATTAGGAATGGGAACAATTTTTAATATAACAATTTTACCAGATAGCTTTACAAAATGGACTTTAATGGTTATGGCCCCAGGAGGTTTTTTTATGCTTGCTATTATTATTTGGTTATTTAAAGCTTTCTTTTTAAAAGAGGAGGTTAAAAAATGAGTTTACTAAGTTTATATATTTTATTTGGGGCTATTTTTACAAACAATATTCTTCTTACAAATTTCCTCGGGATGTGTTCATTTCTAGCTGTTTCAAAAGATATAAAAACATCAATCGGTCTTGGTATTGCAGTTACTTTTGTTATGACTTTTACATCTGCACTTAATTGGATAGTTTATTATTATATTTTAATTCCAATCGGAGCTGAATTTTTGAGATTTATAATTTTTATAGTTGTAATTGCAGCATTTGTCCAAGCTTTAGAAATGATAATAGAAAGAGTATCTGAATCACTATATATATCCCTTGGAATTTTTCTTCCTTTAATTACAGTAAACTGCGCTATTTTGGGTTTATCTCTTTTTATGATTATTAGAAATTATAATTTTATTAATTCAGTAATATATGGCTTCGGAGGCGGTGTTGGTTGGGCATTTGCTATAACAATAATGGCTGGCATTAGATCAAAATTAAAAATTGATAAAATACCAAAAGGACTTGAAAATGCAGGCATTTCTCTCATAATAGCAGGAATAATGTCTTTAATTTTTATTGGATTTGCAGGAATAATAAAAATTTGATTTATATAAATTATAAAATGAATAATTTTGTTTCAGAGGTTAAAATGGAATATTTTTTTTTATTAAAAACAATCATAATAATTTCATCTTTTACAACATTATTGACAATTATTATAATTTTCATTGACTCTACAATAGGAAATTATGGAATAAAAAAGATTAATATAAATGATAAAAAAATAATTGAAGTAGAAGGAGGGAAACCACTACTAACAACTCTTATTTCTAATAAAATATTTATTCCTTCAGCATGTGGTGGTAAAGGCTCTTGTGGTCTATGTAAAGTTAAGGTTCTAGTGCCTGATAAAAAACAAATTTTACCTACTGAAGCCCCATGGCTTTCAAAAGAAGAAATAGATAATGGTTATAGATTATCTTGTCAATTAAAAGTTAAAGAAGATATAAATATTTTTATTCCTGAAGAATTTTTTAGCATAAAAAAATTTGAAACCGAAGTAATTGAAATCATTGATTTGACATATGATATAAAACAATTAACATTAAAAATTTTAAACAATGAAAAAATCGAATTTAAAGCTGGACAGTTTATTCAACTTGAAGTTCCACCATATGAATTAACAGAACAATCTGTTTATAGAGCTTATTCAATATCCTCAGATCCAAAATTTAATGATAAAATAGAACTTATGATAAGGTATGTTAAAAATGGAATTTGTACTACTTACATACACAAGTATTTAAAAAAAGGTGATAAATTATTCATAAATGGTCCATATGGTGAATTTTATCTTAGAGATACTAACTCAGAGATTATCTTTATAGCTGGTGGTTCTGGAATGGCACCAATAAAATCAATAATTCATCATATGATAAACAATAATATACAAAGAAAAGCAACTTTTGTTTTTGGAGCAAGAACAATTAAAGATCTTTTTTTACTTGATTTTTATTTAGATATTGAAAAAAAATTGCCAAATTTAAAATTTATATCAGTTCTTTCAGAACCAAAAGTAGAAGACAACTGGAATGGTGAAGTTGGTCTTGTAACTGATGTTGTGAAAAAAGTTGTTAATCAAACTGAAAATCTTGAAGCTTATCTTTGTGGAAGTCCTGGTATGATTGATGCTTGTGTAAAATTATTAAACTCTCTTGGTTTACCAAATGAAAAGATATTTTATGATAAGTTTGCTTAAAAATATTTTATGTAATTTTTTATTTATAAATTTAATTTTTTATATATAGAATTATTTTTTTAATATTAAACTAATAAAAATAATAGGAATTTTTATGAAAGAAATACCAAATTATAAAAAAATTGAGGAAAATTTAAAACCTGGAAAGTTTTCTTTAGAAGGATTTCTAGGGAATGACAATAGATCTCTTTTTGATATTATTTCTGATGATAAAGCATTAATTTTGCAATTAAATATAGATATAAAAGAAATAATAACCAGATTAAAATATTTCAGAGACAAAGGTTTTGATTTTGATGGAACTTTTATCATTGTCGACGAAAAATGGAAAGTATCTGTTATTTCTCATAGAGGTAAAACAAAATGTCCATTTGAAGATAAAGGATTTTTTGCGAAAACAGAGATAAATCTTATATATTTACCAAAAAATATTGAAATTAATTATAGTGATCTTTCCATTCATTTAATTGAAGAACATGGCTTTTTTGGAGGAAAAGGCTCACTATATAGACTTGAACCGGAAATATTAAAAATTGCACTTGAATTATAAAATGAAATTAATAATTTTTATCTCTTTTATTTTTAGTATTATTTTAGATATAACTTTATCTGAATACCCCAATTATATTCATCCAGTTTTTTACATTGGTTGTGTTGGAAAATTTTTTGATAAGATTTTAAAAAGAGAAAAATTTAAAAATAAATTTTTACTTGTTTTTTTAGGTTTTTTATCCTTAATTTTGGAAATTATAATCTGGCTTTTTCTTATAATTATTTTTGAATATATGCTAAAAATAACATTTTTTAATTCCCAAATTTTTATTTATTATTTAATATATTCTATATTTTATATATTTATTTTAAAATCTACTTTTTCAATAAAAGCTCTTTATAATCATGTTAAAAATTGTGATACTGAAAATATTGAAGAATTAAGAAAAAATGTTTCTAAAATAGTCAGTAGAAATACTTCTATATTAAATCAAAATCAACTATATTCAGCTGCACTTGAAAGCCTTTCTGAAAATATTCACGATAGTATAATAGGTCCTCATTTTTATTTCATGTTATTTGGGTTAAAAGGAGCTTTTATATATAGAATTATAAATACATATGATGCACTTTTTGGTTATAGAAATGAAAAATATGAATATTTCGGAAAAACTCATGCAAGACTTGATGATTTTTTTAATTTCATTCCAGCAAGAATCTCATGTTTTATTATGTTTTTTTTAATCCTAAAAGTGTTATTAAATATATAAAAAAATATGGAAGAATTAAAATCAATTCGACATTACCAATGTCTGCATTTGCAGGTATTTTAAAACTAGGTTTTGAAAAAAAAGATTATTATAAATTTAATGGAAAATTACCTCAAAAAGAAGACATAAATAGAGGTTTAAAAATATTTACCAAAATTGCTATAATTTGGATTTCATTAATTATTATTATACAACTTATTATTATTTTAAAAAATATGTAGTAAAAAATTTAATATTGTTTATTAATAAAAGTATCAAAATAAAACACTTTAAAAATTAATATAATAAAATGAATAATTTAAATCATGGTGGAACCAATTTACCTAATTTTATAGATTTTTCTATATCTGTGAATCCTTTTTCTCCAAAATTTTTAAAAAATGTTTATAAAAATATCGTAAATTTTGATAAAAAATATAACTATATAGAATGGATCGAAGAGGATTTTAAAAAAATATTTGGAAAAAACTCATCTATAGTAGCAGGAGCTACAGAAGCTTTTTATATTATTGGTTGGACAATAATGGAAAATTCTACTGTTTTAATACCTCAACCAAACTATTCTGAATATGAAAAAATAGCTAAATTTAAGGCAAATAAATTATATAAAGTAAATTATTTTATTGATGACAAAATTAATTTTGAAATTGTTTTAAAAGAAATAAAAAAATTAAGAAAAAATGAAAAAAGTAAAATTATCTTAATTTTTGGAAATCCACATAATCCTACAGGAATTTATAGTAAGCTTAAAGATTTTTTAGAAGAAGTTACTAAATATGATATTATTGTAATTATTGATGAAGCTTTTATTGATTTTGTTGAACCTTCAAAATTAGAAAATAATAATGAAAATAATAAAATAAATTATGATAATTTAATATTAATTAGATCATTTACTAAAATATTAGGTATTCCAGGAATTAGAATAGGTTATTTAAAAACAGATAAATTTTTAAATATTTTTGAAAACTTCAGACAACCTTGGGCAATAGGTAGCTCAGGATTTTTAACATTAAAATATTTAATAGAAAATTTTTATGAGTTTGAAAAATTTAAAATTAATTCTATTAATTTTTTTAATAAAGAAAAAGAAAAATTTAAAGAATTTATTAAAGTTTCATCTGATACAAACTATTTTATGATAAAAACTAAAAACAAAACTATTTTATTGAATGATCTTTATAAAAATTCCATTTTTGTTAGAGATCTAGGTAATCTAGGTTTAAATGAATGGATAAGAATTGGAATTAAAAAACCAAATAATAATAATCTTTTAAAAAAAATTTTAATAAAAAATAAAGAATCAATTTTTATAAACTATGAAAAATAAAAATATTTATGAAGAAGTAGCTTCTTTAATAAAAAAATCTCATCATTGTGTTGTATTTACTGGAGCAGGTATTTCCGTTGAAAGTGGCATACCTCCATTTAGAGGAGAAGGGGGAATATGGAACAAATATGATCCAAATTTTCTTTATATTGATTATTATTTTAAAAATCCACTAAAAAGCTGGAAAATTTTAAAAGAAATATTTTACAATTTCTTTAATTCAGTAAAACCAAATAAAGCACATTTAATAATTGGTGAACTTTATAAAAAAGGCTACATAAAAACAGTAATAACTCAAAATATTGATAATTTACATCAAGAAGGTGGATGTATTAATGTTATTGAATTTCATGGGAATTTAAATAATTTTGTCTGTTTAAATTGTAACAAAGTTTATAATAAAAAAGAAATTATTATAGATGAAACTCCACCAATCTGTCCTAACTGTAAAAATATATTAAAACCTGATATTATTTTTTTTGGAGAATCTATAAAAGAAAAAGTTATTGAAAAATCATTTGATGAGATAAAAAAATCTGATCTATTAATTATCTGTGGTACTTCGGGAGAAGTTGCACCCGCAAATAACTTACCATTTCTTGCAAAAAGCAAAAATTCAATAATTATAGAAATAAATAAAAAAGAGTCGTTATATACAAACAAAATAACAGATATTTTTATTAAAGATTCTGCCGTAGTAGCATTTGAAAATATTTATAAATATTTTTAAGGAAAAAAATGATTAAAAATGTTTTTTTACTTATTCAAATTTTTTTATTAATTTCCCTTTTTAGTTGTGAAAACTTTAATATAGATCAAAATATTGAATCTTCGAAAATTCTATATAATTTTAATCAAGAAAATATATATAAACCTTTTTTTGAAAATTCATTTTATGAAAAAATTAAAATTTATAATACATCAAAAAAGATGATAGAAATTAATTTGCATTATAGAATATGGAAGAATTTTGATAATTTTCAAGTTTTTAAAAAAGGTAAAATAAAAAAACTATTTTTAATTCATGGCTTTGCTGGTTCAACATATTCCTGGGAAAATTTTTCAAATAGTTTAATTGAATATTTTAATAACATTGAAGAAAATATTTTTATAGTAGCAGTTGATATCCCAAATTTTGGTTTTTCTCAAAGAATTAGAGAAAAACTAACTGATGAAGATTTTTCAATTTTATTTTTTAAATTACTTTTATTATTAGATCAAGAATTTAAAATTGACAATTTTGAATGGATTACTTTTGGTCATTCAATGGGTGGAAGAATTGTTTTTATTTTTAATACAATATATTATATTTTTAATAAGAATAAATTTGAAAATGAAAAAACTTTTGATAAACTAAAAGATTTATTAACAAAAAATGATTTACTAGATTATTTAAGAAACAAAAAAATATTTTTAAGTAACAAAATTTTTCTTGTTGCACCTGCTTTATTTTCAAATAATAGTTTAAACTTGTTCATTCATAATTATACTCTTAATAAAATTTTAATTAACCTTGTAAAAGCAAATATAAATTTTAATAATATAAAAAGAATCTTAAAAGAGGTATATAAAAAAGAACCATCCTTAAAAGATATATATGGTTACTTAAATCCATTATTAATTAATGATACTGTTGAAAATGTTATATTTATGCTCGAGAGAAAAAATTTAATAGATATTGAATATTTTTTAAATAAAATAGATCTTGAATTAATATTTATTTGGGGAGAAAAAGACAGTTTGGTTCCATTAAATCAATATAATAATGATTTAATTAACAAAATAAAAAATAAAAAACTTTATATAATTAAAGATTCAGGGCACTGCCCTATGGAAACAGATATAAATGATTTTCTTAAAATAATAATTAATGAATTAATATTTTCTACCTCTAATAATTAAAGCCATTGAGAGAATGACAAGAAAAAGTAAAACCAATGAATAAATTAGAACAACTGGTAATCTAGTTCTATATATAAGAACATTTGTAAATATAATAAATACTCCATAAAAAATCATTATTATAACAAAAGAAACAAAAAGAGAAAATCCTAAATTTAAGTTTCTAAAACCTTTTAAAATTGAATAACCGGAAATTCCAAATACAAAGGTTGAAACCAATAAACCAATTTTTAAATAAAAGATCGTCTCTAAATATCTAGAATCTAAAAGACCATAAGAATTAGAATTTTTTAGTATTATTTTTTTATTTAATGAAGGATCCACTTTTAAAACATTCTGAATTATTTTATTATTTTCATCATATATCTTTTTTATTTCATCCCATAAAACAAATAAACTTTTTTCAATTAAATCTATTCCTAAAAAATATGTTATCTTTGGGAAAAATAGAGCAAAATTTTTAAAATACACTTTAATAATACTATTCTCACTATCTTTAATAACATTAACAATATATCCATCTTCAAGAAAGAGAACTATCTTTTGTTCACTATTATAATCTTCAAAACTTAATATATTTGCTTTTTTTGCATAAATAAATCTATTAAAATTATTTCCCTTTTCATATATTTTTATATCTTTATAATACTTGCTTTTATTTTTTTCTTGATAAACAATTTTATCAACAGATATATAATAATTAGAATATTTATTAACTTTTTTTTCGACAATATATGATTCTATAGATCTAACTCTATGTTTATTTATCTCTTGAATATATAATTTTTTTGAATAAGGTAATAAAACCTCCATATCAAAAAATAAAAAAAGAGAAATAATAATAGCAAAAAAGAATATTGGTTTTAAAAAAAATTTTAAGTCAACTCCAAAACTTTTTATTGCAAGAATTTCGTTGTTAATAGAAAGATTTCCAAAAGTTAATGCTAACGAAAGATTTAAGGAAACAGGTGCTGATATCATAATATGTTGTGGAACAGTTAATAGTAAAAGTTTTATAATAATTAAAAATGAAATTGACGCTGTTGATAGTATTGAATCTATAATAATTCTTAAAGAACCTAACATGAAAAGTAATATAAAAATTAAAAAAGATCCTATATAATAAAAAAAATTAATTTTTAAAAAATATTTATCCAATCTGTTAAATTTAAAAAAATCCAAAAATTGCATAAACCCCCTGTTCATAAGTACATATAGTAAAAATATTATAAGAATAATTTATATCAGTAATTTTATAATATTCAAAATTATTAACAAAAACAGCATTTAAATTTTTTAAATTTACTTTTAAGATACCTCCTTTTATAGATATAACATATAGAAAATTATCAACAACTACTATTTTTAGGCAATAATCTATTAATCTTTTATCTATTATATTTTCAATATTTAATTTATCTGTATCATTTATTTCTTCAAAATTTAATTGGTAAACTCCATCCCTATAAGAACAAATAAAAATTTTATTTTCATATAGAGTAAATCCTTTTATATCTTTTCCAGCTGATAAAATATTTTTAAAAATAAATTTATCTTTTTTTAAATCATATATAGAAAAACCATTGTCTAAAAATCCTACAAACAAAATATCTTTATATATAAAACAACTTTCACAAATAGAATTTTTTAAAATATTTTTTGTCTCTTTATTTTTTTTATTATATATAAAAACACCATTAAAATGAGTAGAAACAATTATATAATTTTCATTTTCATAAAGAGAATTGTAATTTTTTTTTAAACTAAAAATATTATTCTTTCTTATAATTATATTATCTCCATGTACTAAAATTTCATTTATACCTTCATAAGTAACAACATAAAGTTTATCATCATAAATAAAAAAATTCCTAATAAATTGGGAAATTAAATTTGAATTATATGAAGTAAAATATTTAAACAATTCCCCATTTTGTTTAAAAACATAGAGTCCACTTAAAAAAGTTCCTATAAAAAAATATTTTTTATAAAAAATTCCTTTGTAAGGTAAAGATTCTTTATTTATAACATCCTTATAAAAATTTATATAATTAAATTTTTTAATATTTTCAAAGTTCTCTTTTTTAACAGGATCTAAATCCTTAAACAAAAAGAAATCCACATTTTTTAAATAGAATTCACTATTTTCATATTTAGTAAATAAATTATAAGAGTATAAAAGGTTATTATAAAAAAAATAATTTATATATAAAATTATTTTATCTTTTAATAAATTTTCATTCACATTTTTTAAAATATCTAAAGCTTGATTTATATTATATAATCTTAAATATGAATAAGAGACTAAATAAAAAATAAAATTTTTTAATTCAGATTTTAATTCTGAAAAAGTTTCAAAATTTTGATTAAATCTATATATAAAGGTAGAATATTCTCCTTTTACAAAAAAATATAAAACAAAAAAATAATCTAAAATGTATTTATTTTTTGAAATTTTAAATAAATAATTATAATTTAAATAAATATCATAAAAAAGATCTTCCATTTTATCTTTATCAATATTATTTGAGTTCTCAAAAGCAATTATGTAAAATAAAGAAATAAAAGTAAAAATAAATATTTTCTCTTTTTGTAAAGGAAATTTATCTTTATTTTGAAAATATTTATAAACATAATTAAAAGAATTTATAAATTTATGCTTAAAAAAATAATCATAAAAAATCTCTTCATTAAAGTCTTTTAAATCTTCTCCTTTTAATTCTTCTTCTTTTAACACATTCATTGTATCATTAGTCTTACATGATAATATAAAGAAAAAAATTATTACAAAAAAAAGAAAAATAATTTTTATAGTAAATTTTTTTTTCATTATTTTTTAATTTTATCAATAATTTTTTCAACTATATTTCCAAAAACAATACCACCTTCTTTTTTAGCAAAATCATAAATATATGGTCTACCACTATCAGATGATTTAGAAATATCAGGATCTATTGGTAAGTTCCCAATCACATCAATATTATATTTTTCACTCAAATTTTTTGAAGCTTTTCCTTCAAAAATATTTACTTTATTATTACAATGTGGACATACAAAATAAGACATATTTTCAATTACACCTAATATTTTTAAATCTAATGTTTGACAAAATCTTATGGATTTACTTACATCTAACATAGAAACATCCTGGGGTGTTGTAACAATAATAGCTCCATCAAGAGAACCAATTAATTGAACCACTGACAAGGGTTCATCACCTGTACCTGGAGGACAATCAATAACTAAAACATCTATTTCTGGCCAATAAATATCTGTTAAAAATTGCTTGATAGCTCCCATTTTTAATGGCCCTCTCCAAATAACCGGATCATCACTATTTTTTAGAAAAGTTGCTATAGATAATACATATAAGTTTTCAACTACCCTTATTGGGTAAAATCTACCATCTTTACTTTTTTCTAAAGTTGTTATATTTTCTATATTTGTCATCTTAGCAATAGATGGACCATGCAAATCAACATCAAGAAGTCCTGTTTTGAATCCTCTTATTGCAAAACCATATGCAAGATTCACAGCAACTGTAGATTTACCTACTCCACCTTTGCCAGATAAAACAATTACTTTGTTTTTTATTCTGCTTAAATTATCTTTTAATAGTATGTCTCTGTAATCTACATTATTATTCATTTTTAGTCCTTTTAATTTAACTATATTTTTTTAAAATTTTATATATTTATATATAAAATATATTCATATTTTATTAAAATAATCAAAAATTTCCATTAAATAATTTTCATTTAAATTTTTAGAAATTTTTCCAATTTCTACATATGGTTTAAATTTTCCATGATAATCTGAACCACAAGAAAAGGGAATCCTTCTCTGACAACAATAATCTAATAAAAATTTTTCTTCATGCCTTTTATATTCAGGATAAAAAGCTTCAATTCCATCAATACCCTTTTCAATAAGTTTATCTAAAAAAAATTTTAAATTTTTTTTATCTTTTAATAAAATTTCTGGCAAAGAAATAAAAGGATGAGCTATAAAAACTTTAGAAAAACATTCTTTAAGTTTAAAAAGAGTTTCTTCAAAAGTAAAACCTTCTTTTTCAAAATAAAAAATATTCCCTCTTGTAAAATATTTTTTAAAAGCTTTTTTGAGATTTTTTTCAATTTTAGCATCAACAACAACTTGAGCAAAATGAATTCTTGAAACTTTATAAAAATCCCAGTTATTTTCTATTTCATCAAAATTATAATTTATATTATTATTAAAAAAATATTCTTTCATTTTATTTAAAATTTTTAAATTTCTTCTTTTTCTAAAATTCTTAAGATCATTAACAAGATTTAAGGCTTTGCCATAATCAATAATTTTATAACCTAAAATGTGAACAGAAAATTTAATATTATCATAAATAAGAGAAGCTGAAGTTTCTATTCCATTTATAATTTTTAAAAAAGTACATTCAAATGCTATTTTTTCATATTCATCTTTCTTTAAAATATTATCATGATCATTAATTGAGATCAATTTCATATTATTAAAAATAGATTTTCTAACCAATTCTTCAGGAGTATCAGAACCATCAGAATTGCTCGAATGCAAATGAAGATCAATATAAGATAAATTATTTTTAAAATAATTTATTTTTTTTATTAAATCCAATGATTTTATCCTTTATAAATAGAAAAATCATTAAGATTTTCTTCAAATTCTTTTTCAAACTTCTTATATAAAGAATTTAAATAAATAACAAAATCTTTTTTTTCTTTTCTATTTAAATTATTTGTTAATAAAGGTGTTTTATAATCTATATATAAAGAAGCTGGAAGGTTAAAATTAAATTCTCCAGGTTTTAAACATTCTCTTGTACCTTTTATATATATTGGTAAAATAGGTTTTTGAGAAATTAAAGCACCAAGAATTCCTCCTTCATAAAAATCTTTAATAAATCCATCTTCACTCATTTTTCCCTCAGGAAAAATAATCAAACTTATTCCCTTTTTCAATTTATCTATAATTTCTTTTAATGCTTTAACTTCAGAAGCTTTATCCCCTCTTTTTAAAAAAACAGAGTTAGATTTTTTCATCCAATAGCTAAAAACAGTTAAATAAGAAAGTTCAATATTTGAAACAAATCCAGCAAGAACAGGTATAGTTGCATAAATTAGAGGAATATCAAGTGGTGAAAGATGGTTTGAAATAAATAAATAGTTTTTATCAATATAAACATTTTCAAGTCCTCTAACATAAACCTTAACATCTAATATTTTTAATAAATCATTACCCCAACTTCTTAAAACATTATAAGTAAGATTATTTAATTTACCTAACTTTTTATATGGTAATACTTTAATTATATCTTTAGCTGCAAAAAACGATCTAATAAATAATTTTGATAAAAGTAAAGTTTGAGAAGAATTTGTAAATATTGTTTTCCATAATGCAATAAAGGGAGATTTAGCTTTAGATATTTTTTCACTATAAACTAAACCTCCCTTATAGTTTAAATTTTCATTATTTAAATTATAATTAATAAAAGAATCTTTTTCTTTGTTTGTTTTAGAATTTTTTTCATCAATATTTTCTTTAAAAAAATAATTTGAAAACATAATTTTTATTATTAATTCAATATTAAATTTATTTTTATATGAACAAATTTATCATAATTAAATAATTATTATAACTAAATAAAATTAGATTACACTTAAATTAATTTTGCATAATATTATTTTTATTTTTAATATAATTAAAACAAGCAACAAGATGTCCATTACCAACATCTTCAAGTTTTGGTTCTTCTACAGCACATTTTTCTATTGCATATTTACATCTTGATCTAAAATAACAACCTTTAGGAAGAAAAATTGGAGAAGGAACATCTCCTTCAATAGGTATAACATTAAATTTGTAATCAGGATCAGCTACAGGTATTGCTGATAATAAAGCTACAGAATATGGATGCTTTGTTTCATTATATAATTGATCAGCTGTTGCTAATTCTACTATTTTTCCAAGATACATTACTGCAATTCTATCACTCATATATTGAACTACTGTTAAATTATGAGAAATAAACATATAAGTTAATTTAAATTCTTTTTGCAAATCGATTAATAAATTCAATATTTGAGCTTGTATCGAAACATCTAAAGCAGAAGTCGCTTCATCACAAACTATAAATCTAGGATTTACAGCTAAAGCTCTTGCAATAGAAATTCTCTGTCTCTGCCCACCTGAAAATTCATGGGGATATTTGTTTGCTGAAAGCTTTGGAAGACCAACTATATCAAGTAATTTATATACTTCTTTATAAGCTTCACTCCAAGGTATACCAGTATGCTCAACTATCCCTTCTGCAATAATATCTTTAACATACATTCTTGGATTCAATGAAGAATAAGGATCTTGAAAAACAATTTGCATCTCTTTTCTTTTATTCTTTAAAAGTCTGCTATCCATATGGTAAATATCATATTTATTTGCTAAGCTTACATATTCATTTTTTAAATCATTAAATGATTTTAATTGCTCTTTAGATATTTTATAACCTTCAGCTTTTAGTTTATTTAACTCTTCTTTTTTCTTCTTAAAAATTTCTCTTAATTCTTCACATTTCTTTACAATATTTTCATCTGTATCAATATAGCAAGCACCTGATGTTGGTTCATACATTCTTAATACTAATCTACCTGCAGTAGTTTTCCCACAACCTGATTCACCAACAACACCCAATGTTTCTCCTTCATTTATATGAAAAGAAATATTATTTATAGCATGAACTTGAAATTGTGAAAAACTAAAACCACCAGCTTTTAAAGGAAAATGTTTAATTAAATTATAAACTTGAATCATTTTCATAATTAACCTCCATTAAAATAACCAACAAGCTACTAAATGATTTTTTTCAACTTCTTTTAATTCAGGACATTTTTCTTTGCAAATATCCTTAACATAAAGGCATCTTGTATTAAATCTACACCCATCAGGAAAATTTTTAGGTGAAGGTACAACACCTTCTATTTGATATAGTTTACCTTTTTGTTTTGTAAATCCAATAGGTGGAATAGAATTTAAAAGTCCTTTAGTATAAGGATGTAATGGATTTTTAAAGATATCCCTCTTTATCCCAGATTCAACAATTTTACCAGCATACATTACCTGAACTCTATCAGCAAAATTAGCAATAACACCTAAATCATGTGTTATAAACATAATAGCTGAATTAACTTTTCTTTTTAATTCATCTATTAATTTTAATATTTGAGCTTGAATAGTAACATCCAATGCAGTTGTTGGCTCATCCGCTATTAAAAGAGAAGGTTCACATGCTAATGCCATAGCAATCATAACCCTTTGTCTCATACCACCTGAAAGTTGATGTGGATAATCATTAAATCTCTTTTCTGGATTTGGAATACCTACTAAATCTAGATAATTAATTGCTCTTTCTTCAGCTTGTTCAAAAGTCATTGGTAAATGATTTAAAATCATCTCTCTAATTTGATCACCAATAGTATAAAGAGGATTTAAAGAATTCATTGGTTCTTGAAAAATCATTGATATTTCTTTCCCTCTAATAGTTAACATTTCATCTTCAGTAAGTCCTAACAAATCTGTACCTCTATAATAAATAGAACCACTTACAATATACCCAGGTTTATCAATTAATCTCATAATTGAAAAAGCAGTTTGAGATTTTCCACAACCTGATTCACCAACAACGCCTAAGGTTTCACCTTCATATATTTCAAAACTAACATCATCAACTGCTTTAGCAACATGATCAAACAAATAATAATATGTTTTTAAATTTTTAACTTCTATAATTTTATTTTTTTCATTCATATTTATTTCCTTAATTAATTTTTTAAAAATTTGTTTTTTACATTTTTTTTGTTTTCTTTAATCTTAACTCTTATTAATTTATTTTAAATTCAATTATGTAAATATTTTTCTTATAAAATTTATCTATAGTCTATATAAAAATAATCTTTAACATAACATTAAATTTTAGTTCTTGGATCAAGAGCATCTCTTAAACCATCCCCTATCATATTAAACGACATTGTAGTTAAAATAATAAAAATAGATGGAATCAAAATCCAAGGATAGTAAAAAATATTACTTGGGTTATTTGATTCAGCAAGTAATAATCCCCATGAAACTGATGGTTCTGTAATACCTAAACCAAGAAATGAAAGACCTGTTTCACCTAATATATATCCAGGGATAGACATAGATATTGATACAATTAAATATGAAGAAAGTTGAGGTAAAATATGTTGGAAAATAATTCTTCTTTGATTAATACCTTGAGCTTGAGCAGCAAGAACATAATCTTCATTTTTTAATGATAAGAAAAATCCTCTAACAACTCTTGTTAACCCTGCAAAACCAATAGCTGAAAGAATTACTACAATTAAAATATAAGCCTGAGCTGGAGGAATTGACGCAGGAATTAAAGATCTTAAAAACAACAAAAAATAAAAACTTGGAAATAATAATAATATCTCACAAAACCTCATGATAATCCAGTCAACATTACCTCCAAAATATCCTGAAATACCTCCTAAAATCAAGGCAATTATTAAACTTAAGAATGTACCAAGAAATCCTACTGTTAATGAAACCCAACTACCATGTAATATTCTTGAAAATATATCTCTTCCAAGGCTATCAGCTCCAAATAAGAAAACAGGGTAAAGATGTTCATCGGTAACAGGATCATAACTCCCTTTAACCCCAAACAAATGAATATTTGTAGGGATTATCCAGAACAATTTATATGGTTCAGCTTTAACAAAAAAACTAATTTTATATTTCTCGTAAATATTTATCTGTTTATTTTTATAAAACTCAACATTTTCAACTACTCTTGAATATGATTTAAATATTGGATTAATCATAGTATATTTATAAACAAAAGGCCCAACAAATTTACCTTTTTCATCAAAAAAATAAATTTTTGTAGGAATATTATATGAATTTCTTTTAAATTTTCTTTGTGCAGAATAAGGTGCAATAAAACCCGAAAAAAACATACAAATATAGAAAAAAATTAAAATCCAAAAAAATATAACTGCTAATTTATGTTTTTTAAATTTTCTTATAAAAAGAGATAAACTTGTTTCTTTTCTTTCTTTCTCTTGATATTTTTTTATCTTATATTCATGTTTTTCGATTTCTTTATTTATTTTTCCATATAATTTTGTTTTTCTTTCTTCAACTACTTTTTTATCAAATTCTAACATAATTTTACTCCTTTTTTAATCCTAACTAATTCTAATTCTTGGGTCTACAATTGTCAATAAAATATCTGAAATTAACAAACCAATCAGAGTTAAAAAAGCTGATAAAATAAAGTTTGCCATTACAAGAAATAAATCCTCAGAAAGCAATGCTTGATACATTATATAACCTATACCTGGAAAATTAAATATAATTTCAGTTAAAAGAGACCCTGAAAGTAACCCAGCAAATATATAACCAAAATTAGTAACAAATGGGTTAATAGCGTTTCTTAAAGCATGTTTATAAACAATCATATTTCTCTTTAATCCTTTTGATCTGGCAGTTGTAATATATAATTTATTTAATTCTTCAAGCATTTGTCCTCTCATAAATCTTATGAATGAAGCAATTGAACCCATTGAAGTTGCTAAAACTGGTAAAATCATTCTTGAAAAATAATTTCCCATTTTTTGTAATGTAGTCATATCATACCAATTAAAAGGAGTTCCACTACCAATTGGTAAAAGACGAATTTTCAAAGCACTATTTAACCAGAATACAAAATACAAAAGCATTATTGCAAAAAAATAAACAGGTGTTGATAAAAATATAAAAGTTATAAAAGAAATTAATCTATCTTTCCATTTAAATTGGTTTAAAGCTGAAGTAACTCCTAATGGAATTGCAAAAGCGTAAATAAAAATCAAAGATAAAAAATTCAAAAACAATGTATGAGGTAAATTATCAGCAATAAGTTCATATACAGGTCTTTTATATGTTAAAGATTCACCAAAATCCCCATACAATATAACACTTTTCATCCAATCTAAAACTTTTCTTATAAATGGTTTGTCTAGTCCATATTGGGTTGCGAGTTTTTTGATAACGGATTCTTTTATTTCTGGATTAAATCTAAATTGAGTTAAAATATCTCCTGGTGCAAGTTCCATAAGGCCAATTGTAATAAATATAATAAAAATCATAATTGGAATCATTGCTAAAATTCTTCTTACAATAAAAGTAAAAAGAGGATATTTTGTAACTCCAACAAGCAAACTATTCATTAAAAAATACTTAACAGTACCACCTAATGTTCTACCTGATTTCAATATTAAATTTTCACCAATAAGTTTAATGCTTTTGATAAAGAGAAAAATAGAAAAAACAATTAATAAAAAAAATATCCATTGATCAACTCTTGAATTATAATCTCTTACTACAACTTTGAAAGACAAGCGATTTAATAATTCTAGAAAATATGTTGATGTTTTGTAAGAATAACTCTCATAAAAATGATAAAAAGAGTATCCTATTAAATAAATACTCAAAATGGTTAATAAAATCCCTATAAAAAATAGAAATTTAATTTTCATAAAATATACTCCTAAAAATTTAAAACCTTTTTGTATAGATTTTTTTTACATATATTTTTTATTTTGTCAAATAAAAATATTTTAAAAAATAAAACTATTGATTTTAAAAAAAAATATCATAAATTTATTAAAAGATTAATTGATAAAGGAAATAATTATGGATACTAAATTTAAAAAAGGTTATTTAAAAGTAATTATTGGAAGTGCTCTTTTATTATTTTCATTATTGAGTTTTTTAGGTTTTTATGCTTTATATCTCGAGTCAAATTTTACATTATTTTATATACTTTTAATGTTCGGGCTTACTATTTTTTTTGTGATTAAAGGCACCTCTTTGATTTCAAAAGGAAGAGAGTATTTAAAGTATTCCAAGAATAAATAAATTATAATTATTTTTTAATTTTATTTTTATTTATTTTTTATAACTTTATTTTTATTATAAATTATTACAGGAAATTTAATGGGGTTTTTATCGGATATTTTTAATTCTTTTTTTAAACCACAATCTTCTAGTGAGTTAATTTTAAGAAAAATAGCAAAAGATATTTTAAAAGATAATCCGAAATATTATAACCCAAAAAAAGATATAATTTACAAAAATTTTGCTAAAGATTTATTTTTTTTAAAAAATGAATTATCATATTTTAAAAAACCTCTTGAGCATCTATTTTCAAAAAAAGAAACAAAAGAAATAATTGTAAAAAATATATTGATTGATTTTCTTGATAAAGAAACTAATACATATTTTAATTTACTTGAAACAAATAATATAGAAAAAGTTATAGAAAAATATGGATTAAAAAAATCAAAAGAATATTATAATAAACTTTTTAGTATTTTAAAACAAAAAATAACTACTTCATTGTTAAATCAAATTGATAAAATAATTTCCGAATTTAAAAATTTTTTTGATATCGTTGATTATAATTTTAACAATATTTTATCATTATTTGATGTAAAACTTCTCTCAAATGTTGATCCAAAATATAGTCCATCTTTTGAAGATATAAAAGTATCTGAAAAATTTAAAGAAAATCTTGCTGATTTTAATTTCTTAAATATAAATTTTAATCCTGATAATTCATTTGAAATCTATTTACAAAAATTTTTATCAAGGTATTTTGCACTAAATAATGAAAAGTTTTCAAATAATCTTTTTAGAAAAAAATTAAAAAACATTTTAGAAGTCTTAAAAATAAGATTCGATCCATTAAAAATAGAAAAATATCTGCAATATCTTTTTAAATCTCCAGAATTTAAAACAAAAATTGTTGTATTAAATGATAAAATAGCAATTAATATATTAGAAGAAAAAATTAATAAAGCTAAAAGCTTTTTTGAAAAATATGAAAATAATTTAAAATTAAAAAATCTTGACCATAAAATTAATCAACTTTTTAATAAAATTGATTTCATAAAAGCAAATTATTATAATGATAACTATTCAAATATATTTTTATCAACAGGTCTTTACGATTTAAAGTATGTTAAAGCTTATCAAATTATAAAAACTTTTTTAATAATTTTTTTTGAAGGAAAATATAAAAACTTATTATTAAATTTAATATATAAAGCTGTATTTTTAGATGATAATCTTAACACTGGTATAAACCAGACAAATCATAATTTAAGTGATTCTGTTGATAAAATAAATAAATTTGAAAATGAAGCTTCAATTTTGGAAAAAACATATAATCAAATATTAAAAAAACCTGAAAATTTTTTAAAAAACAAAACCCTTGTAAATATAGCAAATCAGGAAATAAATGATATTAATGAAAAAGCTCTTAAATTAATAAGAGAAATTTTTGAAAATTTTTATTTTTTAAATAAATTAATAAAAGAAATATTAAAAGATTATAAAGAAAAAAAATCTATAAGAATAAAAAATCTTATCTCAAGTTTTGATGAAAATTTCATTAATGAATTTTTAAATTTTTCAAAAAATTTAGATCTACTTGAAGAAATAATTAAAGAATTAATACCAACTACTAAAGAGATCGAAGAGGATAACTTATAAAAATTTTATTTTATTATATTTTTTAATTTACTAAAATCCTCAGCTGAAACTTTTGGACTATGGTCAGATAAATCATATTTTATTAATTTTTCAGGAATATAACTTATAAATTCAGATGGTTCACATATTATTTCCTCTTTATATCTAATTCTCTTTTTATTATAAGAAATATATAATTTTTCTTTAGCACGTGTCATAGCAACATAAAATAATCTTCTTTCCTCTTCTATTTCACTTTCATTTATAGAATTTATAGAAGGAATTATTTCTTCTTCAACACCAACAATGATGACAACTTTAAATTCAAGTCCTTTTGCAGAATGCATTGTTAAAAGATTTACATAATCATCAATTTCATTATCTTTATTTAAATCATTATAATTACTTTCATAAGATGATAAAAATTTTAATTTATTTATTAAATCATATATTGTCTTTATTTCATAATCATAATCATTGTTATTTGAACTTATAAAAATAGAACTCAACAAGGTTTCAATATTATACAATTTATATTTAAATACTTTCTCTTCATATCTACTTTTAAGATAATCTATATAATTTATATCTTCTATAAGTTCTTTTAAAACATTATAAATATTTTTTAAATTTAAAATCTTTTCAAAATAATTTTTTATTGTTTTATAAAAATCATATATTTTAATTACTTCATTTTCTTCTAAATCAAATACTCTTTTATTTTCTTCTGTTAATCTTAATATTTGTATTAAACTTAAATTATTTTCTTTAGATATTTTATTTAATTTTTCAACTAATTTAATTCCAATTCCTCTTTTAGGAACATTAATAATTCTTAATAGAGATATTTCATCAAATGGATTAACAAGAAAAAAAAGATATGAAAGAATATCTTTTATCTCTTCTCTATCATAAAAACTTTTAGAACCATATATTTTGTAAGGAACACCTTTAAACTTAAATAAATCTTCAATAGGTTTTGATTGATAATTATTTCTATATAATACAGCTATATCTTTATATTTTATACCATTTTTATAAAGATTTTCATAGACAATATCATAAACAAACTTTGCTTCATTTTGAGGGTTTTCACTTTCATATATAACAATTTTTTCTTCTGAGTATTTTATTGATTTTATACTTTTTGCTTTTCTATTTCTATTTTTATTTATTACTGACAAACTAGCATCAATTATTATATTTGAACTTCTATAGTTTGTATCAAGAATGATTGTTTTTAAATCTTTAAAATCATTTTCAAGGAAAAAAACATTTTGATAGTTTGCCCCTCTAAATCCATATATACTTTGGTCATCATCACCAACACAAGTTAATATTGCTCCATTCTCACACATTTTCTTAATAATATTATATTGTAAGATATTTGTATCTTGATATTCGTCTATAAGAATATATTTAAATCTTCTACTTATTTTCTCAAAAAAATCTTTATTATTATTTAAAAGATTGAAAAAATATACAAGTATATCATCAAAATCCATAACATTATAAGATTTTAAGTATTGTTGGTATTTATCATAAATTAATTTAATATTTTTAGATTTTAGTTCTATTTTAAAATATGAATTTTTATACTTACTTATTATTGAATAGACTTCCCTAATATTATAATCAAATAATTCAATATTTTCCTCTTCAATTATTTTTTTTATAAGCTCTTGAGATTCATTTTCATCATATATTGAAAAATTTTTTTTGAACCCAATAAGATCAATATTTTCTTTTAATATTTTGTAAAAAAAAGAATGAAAAGTTGATATTGTTAAAGATGATCTTTTTGAAATATCAATTTTAAGATTTAAAATATCTAATACTCTTTCTCTCATTTCTTTTGCAGCTTTATTTGTAAAAGTTAAGGCTAAAATATTTTGAGGGGATATTTTTTTTTCAATTAAAAGATACACTATTTTATATGTTAGTACTTTTGTTTTTCCGGAACCAGCAGGTGCCAATACAAGAAGATTACCTTCATTATATAAAACAGCTTCTCTTTGTTTTTCATTTAGTTCATTTAAAAAATTTAAATAATAATTCATTGTAAAAAACCTTTTTAGAAAAATATACAAATTTTAATTTTACTCAATATTAAGATAAAAAGTTTTTCATTATATTTTGAAAATTTCCACTCTATATAAATAAAAAAGAAACTAACAAAAAATAAATTAAAATTGAATATAAGATTTAACTAATTTTAAAATTAAAATTAGAAATAAAAAATAAAAATTTAAAAATATATTTGAACTTCTTTTATATCATTCATCTTTTTTATTTCTTCATCTGATAAGTCCATTGTAGAATACTCATTCACCATTATATTTGGCAAATATATTAAAATCCTCCAAACTTTTCCTTTATATAAAACAACATGCATAAAAGAATAAGGAGTATTTGGATCTATTTTTATAAATAATAAATTGTTAATAAATGAGGCAGGAATATATATAGTTTTTACATACCCAGTATATGTAAAATACTGAATTTTAGCACCATATCTTGAAAGTTGGCATAGTTTTAGCCTAAAAACAAAATGTTGATAATTATCTTGATTACTTCCTTGTTGAGCAAAAACAGGGAAAAAAATAAAGAATAATACAATTATTGAAATTAAACTAATCACCCATTTTTTCATATTTAACTCCATTTATATTTATTAATATTTTAAAAGAAACTTTTATTCTGTCAATATTATCGGAATTATCAAAATCAAAATATAACAATTTTTGTATAAAATTTTTTTTAAATATTTTAAAATAATTTTTTGTGTTACTTTTTAATTTTTGTATTAATTTTTAAATATGAAAAGTGAAGACTTTCTCAAACCACAAAATAGGATTTTTTTCATAAGAAAAGGGAATGAGCTTTTTAACAAAGGTGATTACTCAAATGCAGAAAAAATATTTAAACTTACAAGATATATAGATGGTTTAATAAGGTTAGGAGATTATTATTTTTTTAAAAAGGGAAATGTATTAAAAGCATTAGAATTATATAAATTTGCAAATTATCAAAAAAGAATTGATGAAGTATCACAAATTATAGCAAAAATAATAAAAAATTGGCTTAAAGATTAAATTAAAAAGATTAATTTAAAAAATAATTATAAAATCCCTTTATAATAGTTCGACTTAAGTTCTTTTGAGCTTCTAACAAAGGTTTTTTTATTTTTCAAAGCAATAACATTTTGTAAAAGAAAAAATATTAAAAAAGTAATATGTAAAGTAACATAAAATATGACATAAATATTGTTTTTTATATTTTTATTTTCAAATAAATAAACATCTTCTTTTTTTGAATTTTCATTTATAATAATGAATTTTTCATTTTTATCTTTTTTTAATAAAATAATTTTAGATGAATAATTTGCATTATCCTTATTTTTTAAATAATCAATATCGCATTTTAAAAAATAATTTTCTAAATATAAATTTTTTAAATATTCACTTTTTTTATAAAGCTCATTTTTTAATTCAAGGAGAGAGAAAACATTTATAGTTGAAAAAAAAGTTAAAAAAATATAAAAAAGAAGTAAAAAAATATATACAAAGTTATTTTTATTTTCCATTCAATAATTTTTCGGAATTAAAATCAAACTATTTTAACAAAATTAAAAGTTTTTATTTTTTTAAGTTTGAATTTTAAAATAAAAAATAGCGGCGAAGGGATTTGAACCCCTGACCAATCGGATATGAGCCGACTGCTCTACCACTGAGCTACGCCGCCATTTGTTGACAGATATAAAATATAAAAATATTTTTTTTTGTCAAGAGGTTTATCAAAATAAAAAACATTGACTTTTTTTTTTATACTTAATATTATTTATTAAGATTCTATTATTAATTATATTGGAGTTAAATATGGAAAATAAAATTCTTTCAAAAGTAATTGATATTGACAAAACAAAATGTGTAAAATGTTTTGAGTGTATCAGAGTTTGTCCTGTAAAATTTTGTAATATTGTTCATGATGATTTTCTTGATGTAAACCCTGATCTTTGCATTGGTTGTGGTTCTTGTATTGATGTATGTACTCATGAAGCAAGACATGGAATTGATGATTTTGAAAATTTTATAAATGATTTAAATAAAAAGTATAAAATTGTTGCTATATCAGCACCAGCTATAGCTAGTAATATAAATAATTATTTGAAATTTAATGGATGGCTTACTAGTATAGGAATAGAAGCAATTTTTGATGTAAGTTTCGGAGCAGAATTAACTATAAAATCATATATAAAAGCTGCTAAAAGTAAAAATTTAAAACATATTATTGCTCAACCCTGTCCAGCTTTAGTTACTTTTATAGAAATTTATACTCCAGAACTTTTAAATTATTTAGCTCCTGTTGATAGTCCAATGATGCATACTATAAAAATGATAAAAAACTTTTATCCACAATATAAAAATCATAAAATTCTTGTTGTATCACCTTGTTATGCAAAAAAAAGAGAATTTGAAGAAGTAGGATTAGGAGATTATAATGTAACAATTAAATCTTTTGCAAAATATTTTGAAATAAACAAAATAGATATCAATAATTATAAAGAAGTAAATTTCAAAAATCCTTTAGCAGAAAGAGCAGTTTTGTTTTCTACTCCTGGTGGCCTTATGCTAACAGCTATGAGAGAAATACCTGAAATTTATAAAAATACAAGAAAAATTGAAGGGCCATCAATTATATATAAATATTTAAAAAACTTAAAAGATTCAATAAAAAATTCTACAGCTCCATTTTTAATTGATTGTCTTAGTTGTGAAATGGGATGTAATGGTGGACCTGGGACATTAGCTAGAAATAAAAATTGGGATGATATAGAATTTGAAATAGAAAAAAGAAAAGAAGAGCATCAGAAATATTACATGAAAAAAAAATCTTTACTAAAAAAAACTAAAAAAATAGATCATAAAAAAATAAAAAAGGAAATTGATAAGTTCTGGGCTGAAAATATATATAATAGAAATTATAGAAATTTATCAAATTTATTTAAAAATAATATTAAAATACCTTCAGAAAAAGAATTATTAGAAATAAATAAATCGATGTACAAGTTTAATAAAGAAGATTTTCTTAATTGTTCTAGCTGTGGTTATGAAACATGCGAAAAATTTGCTATCTCAGTATTTAACAATATCAACAAAAAGGAAAATTGTAGACATTATAAAGAAATATTGATAAAATTAATAGAAAAAGAAAAAAAAGAAGAACTAATAAAAGTTCTCAAAAAAATAATAGATCTTATAATAGAAATAAATGAATCTATTAAAAATTTAAATAATGAGATTATAGATGAATCTTCTTATATTAATCAATCGCATTTATCAATTGAAGAAATAAATAAAACTTCAAATTTTATAAATGATTTTATTATTCAAAATACAGAATCAATAAATGAGATAAATGATAATTTAAATAACATTAAAAAAAGCATGGAAAAAATAAAAAATGACATGTTAACAATAATAGATAATTCAAATAAATTATTAGAAATTAATCAAATAATTCAAAATATAGGTAGTCAAACTAGTTTACTTGCTATGAATGCATCTATTGAAGCTGCTCATGCTGGAGAAGCTGGTAAAGGTTTTGCAATTGTTGCTGATGAGGTTAGAAAACTAGCTGAAACTTCAGAAAATCAAACAAAAAACATTTCTGAAAACTTAAAAAAAACAAATGAATCAGTAAAACTTATATTTGAATCTGTTAATAACTTTTTTTCAGACATTAATATAGTTGATAGTAAGATTTCAAAATTTTTATCAAATGAAAATGATATTAAAAATTTAATAGCAAATCAGGCTGAATCAATTAACAATATTAGGACAATGATAAAAAATATAAATGAATTAATGGACAAAATCAAAATAAATTCAAATAATTTAATAGAATCAAATCAAAATATCAGGTTAAAAATTGATAATATTATTTCAGATTATAATTCTTAAATAATATGAATTTTTATTAATTAAAAATTTGGTGGAAATTATGTTAAAGAAAAAAATAATGTTTTTTTTATTTATCTTTATAATATTTTTTCCTTCATGCCAAAAGTATAAAAACATAAACTTATCAAAAAATAACTCATTTTCAACTTATACAGAAAAAGTTTCTTTTATTAATTCAAAAATAAAAGATAGTGATAAAATTACTTCTCATAACAATTTTTTTAGTACAAACCCACAAAATATAAAACAGTATCTTGTTTATAGTTCATTTATTAAAGGAAAAATAACTTCTAAAAAATATTTTCTCGAAAAATTAAATACAACAATAAAAAAATTTGATGGTTATATTTTTTCAATGGAACAAATTAATAATGAAACAGTAAACCAAACTTTAGGAGAAACTATCTATATTATAATAAAAATTCCTTTTCAAAATTTTTCTTCTTTTCAGGATGAATTAATTCTACTTTTTGATTCTATAGATATTTCAAGAACCAATGTTGAAGATATTACTGAAGAATATATAGATGTAGAAACACGACTAAAAACTAAAAAGGAAGTAAGAGAAAGATTTTTAAATTTACTAAATAAAGCTAATAATGTTAGTGAAATTTTAGAAATAGAAAAAGCGCTAAAGGAAATAAATGAAGAAATAGAGGTAGTAGAAGGAAAATACAATTTTTTAAAACATAGAATATCTTACAGTACTATAGAAATAGAAGCATATACAGATAGTTTAATAATCAATAAACCAAAATTTATCATTCAGGTTTTAAAAGCTTTAAAAAATGGTTTAAATGGTTTTTTATCTTTTATATTAATACTATTAACTTTATGGCCTTTATACATAATATCAATAATTATTTTATTCATTATTAAATTATATAAAAAGAATAAAAAAAAGAAAATAATTTAAAAATATTTGAATTAAAAATTTTTATCTAAAATAATCTATTCATAATTTATTTATTCAAATTTAAATCTTTTATTAAAATAAAAATTTAATAATAAAGAAATAATTATTATCAATCCACCTATAATTGTATTTCTTGAAATTTTCTCATTAAAAACCAAATAAACCCATATAGGACCAAGAAAAGTTTCAATTAAAGTTATAATTCCTGATAAACTTGCTGGTAAATCTTTACTTCCTCTATAAAATAAAATATAACCAAGGCCAATTTGAAAAGTACCAAGTAAAAATAAAATAAATAAATCTTTAGTTGGAATAAAAAATGTTGGTTTAAAAAACAACGAAAGAAAAGAAGCTATTAAACCTCCTACAATTGTTGCTGGTATAAGGTTTAAATGGGGATTTTTTCTCACTATTAATATTTGGAATGCAAGTCCAAAACTCGTAATTATTGCAAAAAAATTACCCCAAAAATTATTAATATTAATTATATTTCCAATATTTCCATTATCTTTAATTATTATAAAAATACCAAAAATAGATGCAATGATTGTTAAAAATACTAAAAGATTTATTTTCTCTTTTAAAAAAATAGCAGCAAAAATAGTAGCCCATATAGGAGCAGTACCTTGTAATAGTAATGCATTTGCAACTGTTGTTTTAGAAAGAGATAAAATATAAAAAAAAGTTGTTATGCTTAATAATAAAGAAACAAGCATCCCCTGAAAACCTAAATTAAAAAATATTTTAAAAATATCTCCATTATAGTATAAAAGACAAAATATAAAAATAACAATACTCATCCATAAAGATCTATAAAAAATAATAGTAAAACTACTAACAGAAAGTGCTCTAACCCCTAAACCACCTAAACTCCAAAGAATAGGAGCAATTAAAGTTAAAATAAAACTTTTATTTTTAATAAACTTTCTCCTTATCTTAAAATCATTTTTTAAATATTAATATAACTTTTTTTATTATGAGAAAAATAATAAAAAACCAGAATGAAATAAATAAAAACCCAAAAAACCAATTTTTTTTCAAATCAATTTTTTCATTTTCAGCTTTAATTCTACATTCTTCTATGACATTTTTTGGAATTAATTTAATAGAAAGACTAATTAAAAAAGGCAATATTAATAAATCATCAAGATACCCCAATATAGGTATAAAATCTGGAATAAGATCAATAGGACTTAAAGCATAACCAATTGTTAAAAAAATTATTACTTTTGGCAAAATACCTATATCTTTTCTTTGATAGGCAAAATAAATTGTTTTAATTTCTTTTTTTAATTTATAAGCATTTGATTTTAATTTTTTAATAAATTTCATTGTTTTTTATTACCCAATTTTTTTTATCATTTTAAAAATAAATTTATTATTATTTCAAATATAGACCTTTATTAATAATATAATTATAGACTTCCTTTGTAAGAAATTGTTTGAATGGTTTATTATTTTTAATTTTTTCTCTTATTTCTGTTGAACTTATATTTAAAAACCTCCCTATTATAAAAATACCATCCTTTATTTCAATTTTATCAATTTCATTTCTATTTAATTTATTAAAATTATTTTTCAAATTATACTTATCAAAAGTAGCATCATTAAAATTCAAAATATCTCTTTCTCTTAAATAAAATACAATTATAACATTTGAATAAATATAATCAAAATTTTTCCATTTAGAAATACCATCGAACCAATCCATTCCCACAAGTAAATAAAATTGATCATCTTTATTATTAAAAATTTCTTTAAAATATTTTATAGTTTTGTAAGTATAATTTATTGATTCACTTTTTATTTCAAAATCTGATACTTCTATAAAATCATAATCTTTTACCATCTCATTAACCATTTCAAACCTATCATAAGGAGAAACATCTATTTCTTTATCAGTCTCATATTGTTTTGTTGGAACTATATAAACTTTATCAAGATTGAATTTTTCATAAAAATCACAAACCATTATTAAATGGGCAACATGAGGAGGATTAAATATTCCAGGAAAAATACCAATTTTCATAAACATGCCTCAAATATAGCTTTTAATAATTGATTTAAATTAGTTTTATTTATTGATGAAAAAGGATATACAGTTTTATTTTCTTTTTTCATTTTATCAATAAAATTATTTAATTTTTCAAAATCATTTAATAAATCAATTTTTGATATAGCAATTATCATTTTTTTATCAAGTAAAGATTTATCAAAAGATATAAGTTCATTGATTAAAGAATTATATTGCTCATAATAATTATCTTCTTCAGAATTCAACATAATTAATAATACTTTGGTTCTTTCAATATGTTTCAAAAATTTAATCCCTAAACCTTTACCTATGGAAGCTCCCTCTATCAGTCCTGGAATATCAGCAATTATAATATATTTTTTACCATCATATGAAAAGGTTCCTAAATTTGGATATAATGTAGTAAATGGGTAAGGAGCTATTTTAGGATTACTTTTTGTTACAACTTTTAAAAAAGTAGATTTACCTGCATTAGGTTTACCTACAATACCTACATCTGCAATTATCTTGAGCTCAATTTTAATAACTTTTTCTATTCCATTTTTTCCTTTTGTAGCAATTCTTGGAGCTTGATTTATAGGAGTAGCAAAATGTTGATTTCCTTTTCCCCCTTTACCACCTTTTAATAATAAGATCTTTTCTTCATTAATAAAATCATGTATCAAATTACCATTAGCATCAAACACTTGAGATCCTACAGGAATTTTAATAATTTCATCTCTACCTTTTTTCCCTGAACAATTTTTAGTTTTACCATTTTCTCCATCCCCTGCTCTGTAGGTTTTAGCTGATGAGAGGTGACTAAGGGTATTTAATTCATAAGTAGATTCAAGATATATATCACCTCCATCACCCCCGTCACCTCCATCAGGCCCACCTTTTGGTACAAACTTTTCTCTTCTAAAAGAGATTATTCCATCACCACCTTTTCCAGATTTAACTTTAATAATAATTTCATCTTTAAAAAAGCTCATATTTTTAACCTTATAATAATTATACTATTAAAAATAAAAAAAATTTCAAAAAATTTTTAAATCTATTATTTTATTAATTAATAATTATTAAATCACATAATAAAAAATCCATCTAACAAAAGTTAGATGGATTCATATTTTCAATCTTAATATAAAATGGTAAGTGGTTTTATAATTTTTTTAAACCTTAGAATTTATTTATTATCTGGGTAAACAGAAATAATTCTTCTATCTTTTTTCCATTTATGATTTTCGAACTTAACAATTCCATCAATCATTGCAAACAATGAATCATCCTTGCCTCTTCCTACATTTTCACCTGGAAAATATTTTGTACCTCTTTGTCTAACTAAAATTGAACCAGCAGAAACAAATTGACCTCCAAATCTTTTAACACCTAATCTTTTAGATTTGGAATCTCTACCATTCTTACTACTACCACCACCTTTTTTATGAGCCATATTAATTCTCCTAATATTTTTATATTAATTTAAAATTTTTAATTTTATTTTTACTTAATGATAACTTTATATTAATTAATTACATTTTTAAATTTTTTAAGTTTATAACATTATTTTTCAATATTTATCTCAAGTTTTTCTTCTACTTTAATAAAATCTCCATAATTTTTTTCTAATAATTTTAATGATTCTAAAAGGTAATTTACAAAAAAATTAATTAATTCATTTTTATCATAATTAGTATTATTTTTAGTTTTATTATTAGTATCTTTTTGTTCTAAGTTTTTATAAAGTCTATTAAAATCTAGTTCAATCAAAACTTTTTCTTTATCTCTTTTTTCAATATCTATCCCAAAATATTTAATAATATAAAAAGAAAAACTCTCAACAATAAAAGAAAGAGATGCACAAACAATATCTTCTCCCTTCTTTTTATAACCAGTATGCCCTTTAATTAAAATTTTATTGATAGTTTCACAATTGATTTTTTTAATTTTAAAAACATATATATTTGTCAATATTATCCTATTTTCTCTATTTTAATAATTGAATAGCTTTCTCTAATACCTTTTTTATTTCTATAACCTTTTCTTCTTTTATATTTAAAAGCTATAACTTTTTCCCCTTTTATTAATGGCTCAATTATTTTAGCTTTTATTTCCATACCTTCAACATATGGTTTACCAATCTTTATATTTCCATTATCATCTTTATAAAACATAACAGTATTAAAATTAATAGTGGAATCTTTTTCACCTTCTAATAAATCAACTCTATATTCCTTACCTTCTTCAATTTTGTATTGTTTTCCTTTTATTTCACAAATAGCATACATATTAATTCCTCCAACTTTTAGGTGTTTCTAATTTATTAAAATAGTTCATTTTGTCAAGAGATTTTATAAAAAAATAAACCCCTCTTTTAAGAGGGGTAATTTGCGAGGGCAGGATTTGAACCTGCGACCTTCGGGTTATGAGCCCGACAAGCTACCGGTCTGCTCTACCTCGCGTTCTTAAAAAAAGTTTATATTTTTTTATAATTTTGTCAAGAAAATTATTAAATTTTCCTACCTAAATTTAAAACTACTTAATAAAATAAAAATTAAAACAAAAAGATTAAAAATAAAATATAAAGACAAAAAAGATTTAAAGAAGAAAAAATTAATTTATAAAAGTTTTTATTATTTTATATTCATTAATTATATATATTAATTACATTAAAATCAAAATAAACTAAAAACATTTAAATATTTTTCTAACTCTTTTCTAAAAAAGCTTACAGACTCATCACTTATATTAAAACTCAAATTTTTATCAATATTTTGAATATTCTTTATAAAATTACAACAAAAATTATTGATATCATCATTTAATAAATTCAAATTTGCTGAAATATACTTGTATTTTTCTGAATCAATTGAATAATTTTTATCTTTCAATTCTTTTGAGATTGTTATTTTTATATTTTTTGCTTTTTCCTCAAAAACTTCAATCTCAAATTGAGTTTTATCAATTATTTTTATTGAATCTAAAATACTATCTATATTTTTTTTATCAAAAAGATAAAATTTTTCCTTTATTATTTTATTTAATCTCTCATATAAAAAAGGAACCCATACATAAAAATAAAAAGAAACAACAAATTCTATTTTTTCTATAAAATTTATTTGAGGTAAATTGAATCCTTCTAAAAATTCATTAAATTCTTTTTCAAGAAAAATAAAATTATATTTTCTTAAATTTAATTCATTTATATGTTTTTCTATATCTTCTCTCTCTTTTCTTTTTATTTCTTTTTCTATGTCAATAATTTTATTTTCAATTCTTGAATCAAGTAGTTTTATTGTTTCATTAAAAAAATCTATTTTATATCTAACAAGATCATATTCATAGAGTGGATTTTTATTTATTATTTTTAATATTAACTTGGCTTTATCATCTTTTATATAAAATATTATTGAATAAATTAATTTATATACTTCTTCATCTTCTATATTTAAACCTATATCTACACTCTTATAATAATTTTTCATATGATTGATAACTTCATTTATTAATTCTTCTTCAAAAGGAAAAAGCATGATTTTTTTTAATAAAAGTTCCAATCTATCTTTTAATAAATTTAATGGAATAAATTCATTAAAATTATTTTCAATAATTTTTATAAAATCATAATCAAAATTAAAAAAAAGAATAAAATTATAAAAAACATACATTAATTTATTAAATTTTTCTTCTGTTTTTCCTCTTAAAGATTTTAAAAAATCAATTTTTAAATCCATTAATCTTTTTTTATAATTAACATTTTCATATATAATTTTTTCAATATTTTCATCACTTAAATTATTAAGTCTTTTTTTTGCATTTTCATCATAAGTTTCTTGCAAAAAATATAATAAAATTTTTTCTCTTGTTATTTTTTCATTAAAACCTTTTAAGAAGAAAGATAGAAAATCTTTATATTTATAAAAAAACAATATTATATAATTTATTCCTGTTAAAAATCTTTTGTTTATAAAATTTTGTTTAAAATCAAAATACTTAATCCCATCTGAATTTAATTTTTTTACAATTTTTGAAATTTCTTTATTAACTATATATTCCTTTAAATCAAAGTAACCAAAAATTGATTTAAAAAAAATTACTATTTGATCAAGAATTGTTAATTTATATTGTTGAATAAGAATTTCTTTACTTTTTTCATTTTCGATATCTAAATTTTCAAGTTGGGAATCATTTTCAACTAACAATATTTTTGAAAATTGTTGATAAAGTTTTTTTCTTTCTTCATCAGATAAATTTTTAATAATAGTTTCAAAATATTTATTTTCAGAACTATTCTTATTTTCCATTATTTCTTATTAAATTTACCCACTTCTTTTATAAGGTAAACCTTTAATATAAAAAGCTGGATTCAATAACCTACCAAATCTTCTAATTTCAAAATGAAGGTGTGATCCTGTTGATCTTCCAGTAGAACCCATTAATGCAATCAATTGTCCTTTATTTACAGTTTGACCAACTTTTACTTTTATCATTAAAAGATGCCCATAAACAGTTTCATAACCCAACGGATGCTTTATAATTATTTTATATCCATAACCTCCATCCCAACCAGCAAAAACAACTACTCCATTATATGCAGCATAAACTTTTGTACCTTCATCATTTGCTATGTCAAATCCTGAATGAAATCTTCTTATTCCTAAAAAAGGATCTATCCTAAAACCAAAACCAGAGGTTATATATCCATATGTGGGAAGTCCAAAATCTATACCATAAACTTTTAGTTTCTCAGAAGGAGGAAGTTCAACATTTGGAAAGAAAATATTTTTAAGACTTACAAGTTCATCTTTATTTGAAGCTCTATTGGAAATTAGAACAGATAAAAGATCAACATCATATTCATTTAGTTTTTTATCAAGTTCATCTAATGAATTCACTTCTACCATTAAACCTGTTTGAGAAGGAATTATCAAATTCATCCCTATTTTTAAACTGTGTGCATCCTTTAATTTATCTTTATTTAATGAATATATCGAATCTACAGATATTTTATAATTTTTTGCTATACCCCATAAAGTATCGCCTGTTTGAGTTTTATATGAATAAAAATTTACAGGCTCAAGAACTATATTTGAATCACCACCAACTGATGAAATAATAGAATAAATATCATTAGTATAAATCGAGTCTGCATAAATATTTTTTAATTTTAAAAAAAGTTTCTCTTTTTTTTCATCATGGACAATATAATTAAGATCTCCATTATTATTATTAAAATTAATTTTTTCATTTTGGCCATAATACAATGAAGAAATAGTTTCTTTAATAAATAATTCTTTGTTTAAATTCAATGTATATATTGATTCATAAATAAAACTATAATTAAATCCAAGAATTAAAAATAAAGCAAAAGTTAAGACAATTACAATGATAAAGCTTGAAAAATCAAATTTTTTCTCTATATTATTTTTAAGAGTATTTAAACTTTTAGATATAATATTTGAAAAAAAGGAAAAATTTTTAATTTTTTTATATTTTATATCTTTTTTCTTTAATAAATTTCTTCTTTTACCCTTTATGTGCTCAAGTTGACCATCATAAAACATATAAATCCCTTTAAAATTCTTTTAATTTTTTTATTTTATCTTTTATTTGTTCTAAAAACTTAAACCATTCCGCAGGTGTTGTATTATAAATATCGAAATTTAAAATCGAATTTAAAATAATTTCCTTTTCATTTTCGTAAAAATCAAACAAAAAATTTTGTTCTTTTTTTTTCTTTATTTCAAAATCAAACCTAATATCATTTTCCTTTATAAGATTTAAGAGGTTTGTTGCCCTTTCGATAACTTCAAAAGGTATTCCTGCAAGTTTGGCAACATAAATACCATAACTTTTATCAGAATAGCCTTTTTCAATTTTCTTTAAAAAAATAATTTTATCCCCCCATTCCTTAACAACAGTGTGATAGCATTCTACCTCAGCATTTTCATCAAGGTGAATAAGCTCATGATAATGGGTAGCAAATAATGTTTTAGCTTTTATTTTATTAATTATATATTCAGATATAGCGAAAGCTAAACTCATACCATCAAATGTTGAAGTGCCTCTTCCAACTTCATCGAGAATAATAAAAGATCTATGTGTTGCATTTTTTAAGATATTAGCTGTTTCAAGCATTTCATTTAAAAAAGTCGATTGCCCACGAGCAATATTATCAGAAGCACCAACCCTACAAAATATCTTATCAAAAATAGGTAAAACAACTCTTTTTGCAGGAACAAAAGATCCAATATGAGCAAGATAAATAATTATTGCATTTTGTCTTAAAAAAGTTGATTTACCAGACATATTTGGACCTGTAATTACATGAAAAAACTTCTTATCATTCATTTTCAAATCATTTGTAATAAATTGTTCTTTATTTTGTTCTTCTATAAACTTTTTAACAATAGGATGAAATCCATCTTCTATTATTAAATCTTTGCTTAATGTAAATTCTGGTTTTGTAAAATTGTATTTTTTTGCAACAATTGTAAAAGATATATATAGATCAAGAAAACCAATTTTTTCAAAAACATCTTCTAAAAATATTTTAATATCTTTAATCTTTTCACAAATTTCACTAAATATTTTTTTCTCTATATTTAATCTTTTTTCAAAACAATTTAAAATATTTGATTCAAGTTGAATTAAATACTCAGTTGTGAACCTTTCATAATTTGTTAAGGTTTGTTTTCTTATAAAATAATTTGGAACTCTATTTATATTACCTTTCGAAATTTCAATAAAATAACCAAATACTTTGTTGTATTTTATTTTAAGATTTTGAATATTTGTTTCACTCTTTAACTTTTCAGCATACTCAACTAAAAATTGTTCTGAATTTTGATTTAATTTAATTAAATCATCAAGTTCTTGAGAAAAGCCTTCTTTAATCACACCTCCATTTTCAAGAACAACTGGTGGTTCATCTACTATCGCCTTGTCAATTAGTTCAAGATATTCATAAATTTTAGGTGAGATTTTAATAAAATTTTTAAATTTCTCAAATTTTTCATTTAATATATTATTAATTTCATGGATAACATAAAAACTTGTTTTCAAGCTTATTAAATCAATAGGATTAGCTTTACCCAAATAAATTTTTACAAATAATCTTTCAATATCTTTAATTTTTTTTATTTCTTTAAATAAAATATTTGTTGTTTCAAAATTACCTAAAAGCTCAGAAATATAAGATAACCTTTCTTTTATGTTATCAGCATTTTTGAGAGGATATAACATTACCTCTTTTAATTTTCTTCTTCCAAGAGATGTGCTTGTATAATCAAGAAATTTTATAATTGTTGTATCCTTTTCATTTGAAAATAAGGGGAAAAAAATTTCTAGATTTCTTGATGTCTGTTCATCAATCTCAAGATAAAAAGAGTCTTCAATTATCTTTATTTCTTGAAAAAACTTTAAATTAGAAATATGATTTTTTTTGAAATTATCAAATAATATCCCTGTGCTTAAAATAAAATATTTATTATCTAGATATATTTCTTCTTCTTTTTTAATTTTCAAATTTTCAACAATGAGATTTTTATAATAATTAAAATTATCATTTTTTTCAAATTCAATAAGATCTATTTTAAAAAAATTTAAACCTGCAAAATAGACTTTCTCCTTTATATTTTTTAAAAATTCTTCCTTTAAATTATTTTTTTTTATTAAATCATTTTTTTCTATAAAATTATTATTATCTTTTTCTACTTGTTTAAATCTACTTGTATTATCTTGTTGGATATTCTCTTTATCAAGATTTATTTTTAAATCGATCTTTTCAAAAATTTGATAGTTTACAACTTCAGTCAAAATTAATTCCTTTGGTTTTATCATTAAAAGTGTATCAATAAAAGATTCACAATCATATTTTGTTGAAAAATAAATTTCTCCAGTAGAAATATCAGCCCAACAAGAGTAAATATAAAAATTATCTTTTACATAATATAAAGCATGAAGTATAAAATTATTTTCCTTTGATAAAAACTCATCATTTATGATCATCCCGGGGGTATATATTTCAACAACCCCTCTTTTCACTATTCCTTTTGCAGTTTTAGGATCTTCAAGTTGTTCACAAATAGCAACTTTTTTCCCATTATCAAGTAATTTTTTTAAATATGGTTTATAAGAGTGATAAGGAACACCACACATTTTATAACCAGCTCTTTGAGTAAGAACAATATTTAAGATGTTTGAAGCTTCTTCTGCATCAGAATCAAACATTTCATAAAAATCTCCTGCTCTAAAAAAAATAATATAATCTTGATATTTTTCTTTTATAGAATAGAATTGTTTCATCATTGGTGTTAAATTTTTTAAATCTAACGTATCCATAAAAACAAATCCACCTTACTAAAAATAAAATAAACAAATAAATATTTAAATTAAAATAAAATTAAAAAATTATTAAAAAATTTATTAAAAATTAAAATAAAAATTAAATTAAAACATAAGTTAAAATTTTAAAAATAAGAAATTAAATTATAAAAATGATTGTATTAAAAAATTAAATTAAAATGGATAAAAATTATTTTCATAAAAATAATTTTCTTCTAAATCTTTTAGCTCTTTATTTAAAAGATCATAATGTCCCATTTCCCATTTTGATAAAGAATTAAATAAAACTTTTAGTTCATCTTTTTCAGCTTGTTCTGCCATTTTTTTATACAATTCAAAAGAATCTTTTTCAAGTTTTATTGCAATAGATATTGCACTTATTTCAAAATGTTTGTTTTTAATATTTCTTTTAAAATCATCAGAAAAAATTGGAGAACTTAATTTTCTATTATTTAATTTATTTTCAAACTCTTTAATATCAAACTTATCCTTATTTTTTGACCATTCAAAAGCAATCTGTTTTAATGTTTCAAAATGGTTATTTTCTTCATCTGACAAAAATTTAAAAATCTCTTTTGCATTTTTATCTTCAGTTTTTTCAGAAACAGTTTTATACAATTCCCTTCCTTCAATTTCTCCTTTAATTGCAATTTTCAAACCTTCCATAAAATCCATATTACACCCCTTAAATTTTTATTATTTAAGTTGAAAAAAAAGATTTAAAATCTAAACTAAACCTGTTAATTAACTAATGATAATTTAATTTGTTTTGAAAATTTTTCAATATTATGATTTTTATAATAAACATTATAATTACTATAATATCAAATACACCGAACATTAGAATATAAATAAAAAAATATGGAAAACATTATAAATAAAGATCTTATAGATAAAATAGAAAAAAGAGAATTAATTATTTGCGAAAATTTTAATAGTTGTTATGAAGCCTTAAAAAAAAATATTAAACCATTAATATTTATCATCAAATATGACTTTTTAAAAAGTGAAAATTTTACTAAATTGATTAATATTCTAATAAAAAAAATTAAACTAGATTTAATATATAAATCAAAATTAATAAATAATTTAAAAGAATCAAATAATATCATAGAGACAAATAAATTAAAAAATTTAATCTATACTATAAAATTAAATAATCAAATAGACCAAAATATTTTCAATAAATATCCAATATTAAAAAAATATTTTGTAATTGATAAAGATGAAAAAAAATTAAAAAAATTATCTTCAACTAAAACACCATATTCAATTGTTGGAATTTTTTATACTCCAGAAAACATAAAAATATATGAAGAAAAAAGATATGAAGGAATAAATAATAATGAAATTAAAAATTTAAACATAGAAACCACTCTCTTTGCTTTTGAAAATATACAAGATCCAAATAACCTTGGAAACATTATTAGAACAATTATTTCTTTTAATTTCAAAACTCTTATAACAATTGGTTCTTCAAGTGTATATCATTTCTCACAAAAAGTTATAAGATCTTCATCAGGAAATATTTTTCATTTAAATAATATTTTTAAATTTGAAAAAATTGAAACATTTTTAACTTTTTTTAAAAATCTTGGTTTTAAATTTGTTTCTTTATCACTAAATGGAGAAAATATTTTAAATGAAAATAATTTATTTAAAATTTTAAGCATACCAAAAAAAATTTATATTTTTGGAAATGAGGGAAGAGGAATATCAGAAAAAATAATTGAAAATTCAGATTATAAAATAAAAATTCCTATTAATGAAAATGTAGATTCTCTTAATGTTGGTAATAGTGTTGCAATAATAGCATGGGAAAATTATAAAAATAATATAATAAATAAAAACTCTTAAATGAAAAATATTAAAGATATTTCAAATTATAAAGATTTTTTAAATATAATTGATTTTAAAGATCTTTTATATAGTATTTATAATCTTTTAGAAAATGAATTTAATAATTATCTTAATTATGATTATTTAAAATTTGATCCAATAATTTTTCCAAAAGAAGCTTTATTAAAAAAAGAAAATAATGTTGAAATGATTGCATTAATTTCTTCTACCTTTGCTTTTGGAAATAGAAAAGCAATAGTAAATTTTTTGAAAAAACTTTTTAATATACTTGATTTAAATCAAATTCAAATCGATTTAAAAAAACTTTTTATTGATAAAAAAATTTATGAAAATTTTTTAGATTATTTTTCAGATAATGTTTTATATGAAAAATTACAATCTGATAAATTATTTAAAATAATTAATGATATCCCAAATGAAGAAAAAGAAATTTTTAATATAATTTCTAATAATATTAAGATTTTATTTAAAAAATATTATGAAAAGATAAAAAATTTAAAATACAGGTGGCTTGATAGTAAAATAATATTTTCATATATTTTATCTATTATTTTTTTCTATTTTAATTTTGACAATGTTGAAAGCTTTCTTTTAAATGGAAAGATTATTGATAACAAAAGTTTTTTTCTAAAAATAGAAATGATTTTAAATTTTCTCAATAGTTTTACTAAAATATTCTTATTTATAATTATTAATAAAAATGAAAATATTGATAATAACAATTTTTATTTTGATAAAAATTTTAGTCAAAAATTAAAAAAAGATTTTATTAAAATAAATTCATTAACTCCATCATTAAAATCATCTTCACTGAAAAGATTTATGCTTTTTTTAAAATGGTGCTCTTTTTATGATTCATTAAACTTAGGATTATGGAATAAAAAATTTCAAAAATACTTGCTTTACCCTTTAGATACTCATATACTAAATAAAACAACCTTTTTTATTTTAATAATTCTATATAAAATTGACATTCAAAATTATAATTTAAAAAAAAGTATAGAAAAATACATAAATAAAAACATTAATATCATGAATAAAATAATATTTTTTTCATACTTTTATTCATCCAATTTAAAAGAAATCAATAATGAAGAAATTAAAGATATATTATTAAAAAATTTTGAAACTTTTTATAAAAAATATAAAATTTGTTTGAAAAATAACTTGAAAAGAAAATCTTTTTTGAAAAATTCCCTTAATGATGCTATTATAATAACTGATTTTTACAAAATTTTTTCAAAGGAAAATCCTCTTAAATATGATTTTTGTTTAACTTTTTTATAAATCTAATTTATATTATATATATTAATTTTCCATTAAGATAATTATTAAAAATTTGAAAGGCTAACTTAATCTACATTATCTATATTAAAATCCTCCCCTAAAATTATGGTAACATCAATCCCAAGATTAGTATTTTTGTTTGTATTTATTATTCCATTTTTTAATATCATTTGTATACTTTTTGCAAAAAATAGATTTCCCACTCTATCTATTATAACTGTTTCCTTCAATGTTCTATCATAATTGCCATAACTTATAACTTCCACATTATAATAAACAAGTTTATTTCTAAGAAGTTTTGCAAGTCCTAATTTTGTAGAAGCATTTAAAATTTCAACTCTAATTTTAGTTTTTAAAATTTTATCATTTGAAGCTAAAAACTCTCTTAAATTTCTAAGTCTTTCTCTATCGTAATTTCCTTTTTGTAAGATTTCAAGATAATTTACATTATTTATCCTCAAAGGTTTTGTTAATACCGATTCATAATAAATATTAGAAAATTCAACTTTTTCAAATTCTTCATATAAAGATTTTATATCAGAAAGGGTAAAATTTGTTTTTAATTTTTTATATAATATTTCTATTATTTTAGGTAAATTTTTAAAACTTAATATATCATTTTTTCTTTGTAGTAAAACATTTATAAAATTTATTTGTCTATTAATTCTACCAATATCTCCTTCTTCATCACTTCTAAATCTTAAATATTCTAAAACTTTTTCTCCATCAAGTAACTGTAATCCCTTTTTTAAGTTTATATAAAGTGACCCTGCTTTATCAATATATTTCATGTCTTTATCTATATAAATTTTAACCCCACCTAAAATATCCACAAGACTTGAAATAAAATCATAATTTATAACGAGATAATATGGAATATTTATATCAAATAAAGATTCAACAGTATTTTTTAGAACATTAATATTATAATTGTTATAAATAGAATTTATTTTACTGTAAATCACTTTATTTGGATCCGCAACTTTAACTCTTAAATCTCTTGGAAGTGAAAAGATCAATATTTTTTTTGTCAATAAATTATAAATAGCAATAAAGATAGTATCTGTTCTTCCATTTGAGATATCATTTGAATCAACTCCAACTACAAGACAAATTATCTCATTTTTATCAGAAGCAAATTTTTTTATTGTTGAAACTTTGTAATATTTATTTGTAACATAAATCAATAAATAGATAAGAATTAATATTATTAAAAATGAAAATATTAAAAAAATTGCATTTCTTCTTTTCATAAAATTAAAAAATATTTTTATAATATTTATAAAATTTATTACCCAATCTATAAAACCTAAAATAATAGATTAAATTATAAACATAGCATCCCCATAAGAAAAAAACTTATAATTATTATTTTTCGCATAATTATAATATTTAAAAATATTTTCATAACCAGCAAAAGTACAAACTAATATTAATAATGTTGATTTTGGTGTATGAAAATTTGTAATCAGACTATCAACCACATTAAATTTAAATCCATATTTAATAAAAAGATCAGTAGTATGATACCCTGCAACAAGTTTATTATATTTATTAAAATTACCTTCTAAAGCTCTAAGAGTAGTTGTACCACAAGCTATTATTTTCCCATTTTTTTCTTTTGTTTTAATAATTTTATCTACAATTTGTTCACTCAAGAAATATAGCTCTTCATGCATTTTATGATTTATTATATTATTTGTTCTTATTGGGCTGAATGTACCAGCACCAACATTTAATGTTAGAAACTCTATTGTTACACCTTTTTCTTTAATTTTTTCTAATAAATTCTCTGTGAAATGCAATCCAGCTGTTGGACTTGCAAAAGAACCATAATTTTTTGAATATATTGTTTGATAATATATTTCATCAATTTTTTCACTATTTCTCTTAAGATAAGGAGGGATAGGAATATATCCATATTTATCTAAAATTTCAAAAGTAACTTCCTTATTAAATTTTATTTTAATCTTATCATCAATAAAGTCTACTATACGAAAAAATAAATCTTTTTCAATTTTATTATTTTTTAAGTTTTCCAATAAATCAACATATAAAAAATCATTAATTTTACATTTTTTTCTATTTTTTATAAAGGCAATATAATTAAAATTATCAAGTTTTTCTACAAGATTTAATTCATGCATAATATTTTTATTTATATTTATACAAAATAATTTTGACTTTACAACCTTAGAATCATTTAATATTAGAAGATCATCTTTATTAAGAAAATCTATGATATCATAAAAGAAAGTATCTTTTATAATATCACCTTTTTTATTTACTATAAGTAATTTACACCTATCTCTTTCTAAATTTGGATATTTTGCTATAAAAGAATCTGGAAGCTCAAAATCATAACTGTTTATATCATTATAGTCTGTATTATTATTCACTAACTAAGTATAATTAATATTTATAATTTATCAATAAAATTATAAATAAAGATTATTAAAAGAAATACTTTAATAAATAAATGAAAATAGAAGAAAAAAAATTCCAGATACAATCATTAAATAATAAACTTTAATTTTAATTTTACTATTTAATACAAATAAATTAATAAAAAATATAATAAAACTTACAAAATACCTAATATTAATAAAATTCTTATTCTTATGTATAAAATTTTTAAAATTTAAATCCACCAATATATTTTCATAAATATTTTTAAAAAATTCTTTTAAATTGAAAATTTCAGAAAGAAGATTTATTGCTGCAATAAATATTAAAATAATAACAGATTTTAAAATTATTTTTAAAAAATCATTATTTGATTTATATTTTTTTGAAATAATTATAATTACAATTATTATTAAAATTGATGGTAATAACACTCCAAATGTTGCAATCAGGGAACCAAAAAAACCAGCTACTTTATAACCAATAAATGTTGCTGAATTTATTGCAATAGGGCCAGGAGTAATTTGAGCTATAGATATAAGATCATAGTATTCCTTTATATTTAACCATGCGTTAGAAACAACAACTTCATGATAGATTAAAGAAATAATAGTATAACCACCACCATATGCAAAAAGACCTATTTTGAAAAATATAAAAAATAATTTTAATAAGATCATTTTGAAATGCTTTTAAAATTTATCTATTTCACAAATAAATTTCTACTTTTTATTTTAATTAAATAAATAGAATAATAAATAAAAAAACTACCTAATAAAATAAAAATAGGATTTAATTTAAAAATATAATATGAAATTAAAAAAATTATAAAAATTATTATACTTAAAAGATCATTAAACCTTTCTTTAAATAATTTTAAACCTAAGTTTATAAGAAGAGCAGCAAGACAAATTTTTATTCCATAAAGAAAATTATTTATATAAATATTTTTTGTAAAATTATTATAAAAAATAGAAATTAAAAGAATAATAAAAAAAGGTGGAATAAATATTCCTAAAGAAGATATCAGTGCTCCTAAGAAACCTCCTATTTCATAACCAATAAAAAGTGAACAATTAAATGCTATAACTCCTGGCGATGCTTGAGCTTTAGCTATTAAATTTAAAAATTGCTCTCTTTCTAACAATTTATAAGTATTGACAATCTCATCTTCTATAACAGGTATCATTGCATAACCACCACCAATTGTTAAAGATGATATTTTGAAAAATATAAAAAATAATCTTAAGAATTTGTTATTTTTCATGAAAAATATATACACCATCCCAATCTTGTGGGGGAGGATTATCTTTATAATATTTACATCTTTCTATATACATCAAAGAAGGACCATCTTCATTTTTCTTGTAAGCTTGGTAAAAATACTCTATTGCTTTATCCCAATTTTTTGATTTATAATAATTAAGACCCTTTTTATATAAATTTATAACTTCTCCAATATCTTTATCAATAAATTCAAATGGTTGATAAATTGCAAATGGAATAGTCTTACCCTTAGGTCTAATTAAATCAAGCTCTCTAACTTCATAATATTTTTCTATATACTTTTTTGTATATTCTGATATAAGTATCGGAACTTTATAAACTTTTGTAAGACCTTCTAGTCTTGAAGCAGTATTAACAGGATCTCCTATAACAGTATAATCTACCTTTTGCTCTGAACCAATATTCCCTGCAATAACTTCACCGGTAGAAATACCAATTCCTATTTTAAATTTTATCTTTTTATCTTCTTCCTGCTTTTTATTAAATTCTTTTAAAGCTTCTATCATCTGAAATCCTGATTTAACACAGTTATATGCATCATCTTCTCTAACAATTGGAGCTCCAAAAACAGCCATTATAGCATCACCGATAAATTTATCAATAATCCCTTTATTAGATATTATCCTATCAACCATATAATTAAAGTATCTATTTAAAGATTTTACAAGTTCATCAGCTTTCATTGATTCTGATATTGTTGTAAAATCTCTTATATCTGAAAATAAAATAGTACAAATTTGTTTATTTCCAATTAACATTGAAGCATTTGTTGCTTTTATTTTCAGCATTTGATCAACAACTTCTTTTGGAACATATTTCTGGAAAACTGTTCTAACTCTTTGCTCATTTTCTTTTGCTATAATTGCTTTATAAGCAAAATTTTTTACAGAATTATATGCAGAATTTAACGATTCTGTCATTATATTAAATGATGCAGAAAGATTACCAATTTCATCATTATAAATTATTTCAACTTTTTTATTTAAATCATTTGTTTGGATTATTTCATTTATAGTATTGTTTAATAATTTTATAGGATGAGTAATTTTTTTAACAACAAAGGATAAAATAATTATAATAAAAATAATTGTAAAAATTCCAATTAATAAAATCTGATATTTTATTTTATCTGTTTCAGAAAAAAATGCTTTACTATCTTCTGAAATCAAGATATACCAATTCCATCCAGAAAATAAAATATACATCCCAACTCTTTTGCTATTTTTAAAATTATACTCTATCCAACCAAAATCACTTGATTTTAATTTATTAAATAATTCATTATTGGAAATATTTAATCCTTTATTTTGAGGGGATATAATAATATTTCCTTCTCTATCAATAATTTCTATATACCCTGTTTTTGATAATTTTATAGTTTTAGAATATTCTTCTATTCCTTTTAATGTTTTTTCAAACATTTCTTTATCATTTAATAAATTTGTCTCTTGAAGCAGATCATATTGATATGAAACATTTTTATATATTTCTTCAAGTTTAAAAGACAATAAATCTTTTGCAATATTAATTATTCCATCATTGGCAGTTTTTGTTGACATTAAAGAAATAAGTATGAGTGGAAAAATTATAAGAGGTATTGTTACTGCTAAAATTTTACTTTGTATATTCATAAAATTCTCAATGTTATTTTTTATTTTATATATAAATAATCATTCAAAATATCAAAAAATCAATTTTTTTTTATTTTTTTTATTATTTTATTTTTATTAACTAATTACATCTCAATAATTTTTTTAATCCTTATTGATTTTCCAAATTTATTCTATAAATATTTGTTTTTATAAATTTAAAAATATAACAAAAAAGTAAAAAAACAAATATTAATTTTAGACCTATCACTGTCAAATTTGTTGTTTTATAAATATTTTCGGTATTAATATTAACTTTATTAAAATTATCAATTAAAACTGAATTAAAAAATAAACCAAAATATCCTAAAAAATTTATAAAAAAATGGAAAATTGTTGAATAAATTAAATTGTTTGTAATCAAATAAATATATGAAAATGATATTCCTATTATTAAAAGGTAAGTTAATCTATCAAAATCAAAATGCAGAAAGCTAAAAAAAATGTTTGGAATTATTAAATAAAACCATATAAAAATGCTCTTTTTTATATTTTTTCTTATAATTGAAAACAAACCTCTAAAATAAAACTCTTCTGAAATAGGAGCTAAAATTACAATAAAAATAAATGATAAAATTTTCGAATTATTGAATAAGACATTTATTTTCTCAATATAATCTTTTGAAAAGTATTCATCTTTAATAAAAATATCAAAAATTAAAGATTGTATAATTGTTGCAAATAAAAAAACTACAAATAAAAATTTAAAAATATTTATAAAATCATTAGAATTTATATTCGAATAAAAATCGATTTTCTTATTTTTAATTAAAAGGAGAGAAAAAGGTAAAATAAATAATAAAAAAAATTGCAATAATAATGAAAGAACAAGATTAAACCATTGATCATTTTTTAATTTATTTAAAAAATTATTATAAAAGTTAAATTTTAAAAAACCTAAAATAACAAAGATAGTCCACAATAATAAAAAAAGTATAACTGGTGATAAAATTATAAAGAAATATATTAAAATCTCCTTTTTCTTACTCTCCATAGATAAACCTCATTATTATTTTTACTATATATTTTTTATTTAATTAATTCCATTTTTTATTTCTTACAATCTTCTTTAAAAGGAGCAAATAAAAATCTCATTAAATATTTTTCAAGAAGATTTAAATCTCTTTTGGTTATAAAAGGAGATGTAAAAATTCTATTAAACAATCTTTTAAACTGTTCAACATCATTTCTTATAAACAATTTTTTCTTCTGAGCAGCTTCAAAAATATTTTTAAAAAATCTTTCTTTATCAATTTCATCAGCAATTTTAAAAATAGATTCAACTTGAAAATTTAAATTTGAAGGATTTTTATAATTATTTAAATTTTTATCATTACTTATTGAAATATTGTTATCATCTTTAGTTTCATCTTTTTCTTTAATATCATTATCATTATTTTTATCTTTGTTTCCATTTTTATGTATTTTATTATTGATTTGTATATTAAATGAAATATTAATTTTTTCACTTTGATTTAAGAAATAATCTCTATAAGTAATTGTCTTCAAATAAAAAATTTCATTTAAAATAACACATACTGCTTGAGATAAATTTAATGAAGGTGAATCAGGGTTTGTAGGAATATATAACAATTTATCGCATTTTTTAATAATTTTATCATCAAGACCTGTACTTTCCTTACCAAACAAAAGAGCTATTTTTAAATCTATTTCTTTTAATTTATCTTTAGATGATATAAAAAAATTATTAAAATAATCTCTATAATTTGAAGAAATTTCTCTTTCCTTTCCAGATCTTCTTGTAAATCCAATAATAATATTTGGACGCACTTTTTCTATAAAATCATCAATATTTTTAAAATAAGTTGCATTTTCAAATATTTTTTTGCCATGTGGGGTATGTGACATCCATAAACCTTCAGTTTTATCATTCCACAAGGGGTTTATAAACACAAGTTTATCAAAATTATAATTCCCCATAACTCTAGCAACAGAACCAGCATTACCAGAAAACTCATTTTCAACAAGTATTATATAAAATTCTATCATAAGAGCTCCCATAATAATTACATTAAATAAATTATAAATTAAATAATTCTTTAATCATTTTAATCTTCAAATATTTAATTATTTAGTTCAAATATTTTTAAATATTTACTCATTTATTTAAATATTTATTTATAAAATTTATAATTGCTTCTTGGCGATGAGAAACATGATTTTTCTCAGATTTTTCAAGCTGAGCCATTGTCTTACCAATAGATGGAATATAAAAAATTGGATCATATCCAAAGCCATGAGTACCTTTTGGAAAATCAAGATAACCAAAACAATAACCATTAGAATATAATTCTCTATTTTGATCTACATAATAAATTGAAGTAATGAACATAGAAAAACTATATAATTTATCAAATAAATTTAAAAAATTCCCATCATCAATAATTTCTAAAATCTTTTTTAAATTTAATGAGCTTTTATCCAAATTTAATAAAAATTGGTAAAGAAAATTTTTAAATTGTTCTTCATACTTTTCAAAATAAAATTTATGGAAAAAATTATTTATATTTAATAAAATCTCATTTCTTAATAAAGTATTATCAATAAAACAAAATCTTTTTGAAAATACTCCAGGCAATATTGAAACTTTTTTATCAAAAAGAACAAATTTGTAAAATTTTATTATTTTGTTTTCAATAGCTTCTAAAATGCCATTATTTTTTTTATTATTTACAGATTTATCTATTTCTTTCTCTTTTTCAAACTTCTTTAAATACTTTAAATATTCATTCTCAATAATTTGATAAAATTTATTTTCTCCAATTTTATTCAAAAGAAAAGTTTGAAATAAATTTATTATACCAGAATCTTCTCCTATTGTTGGTTTTTTTAGTAATTCAAAAATTTTTTTTGCTTTTATTTTAGCATTTTCTAAAAAAGTATTTCCATCCTCTTCTATCTCAATATTTATGTTTTCTTCTTTTAATGAAACAATATTAATCTCTTTCAATTTTTCTCTTATTTTAATATCAAAATTATTGTCATTTAATATAGAATTTATCTTATCATTAATTTCTTCAATTTTATGATTATTATTTGTTGCAAAAATAATTTTTTTCATTTTTTTATCACTTATTATTTTAAGCAAAATATTTTTAATTATTTTATAATTTTAACTATTTTTTTAAACAATTTTTCAAATTTTAAAAAAATATCATTTGTATCTTCATTCTTATTTTTAAAATTTACATCATTTTTATATATTCTTGGATACTTTAAAAAAGGAATTATAACATCATTCTTAAAACTATTTGTTCCATCATAGATAATATTTACAACAGACACTCCAAAAATCTCTTCTATCCTTTTACAATATGCTTCAGTTATCAAAGATGGACAAAAAAATGCAGGACTTGTATGCACAAATAAAGATAAATCAGGATATTTTTCCATTAAATAAAAAACTTTTAAAAGATTATCTTTAGTTTCACCTTCCTGTTCAAGAAAAATATTAAACATAGCTAATTTTTTCTCTATATCTTTATTTTTTCCTGATGCACTTTTACCTATATAATTAATAAAAGGGGAATAATATTTTCCATCAATAAATTCAACAAGATAAAGCAAAGCCTTATAAAGAATAATATCAGTTATTTTTAATTCTTTCATCCAAAGTTTAAAATATGCTGAGGCTGTTATTTTAGCATATTCACTATAAGGTGTAACAACAACTTCACCACCATTGTCTTCTATAAATTTAATTAAATTTTGATTAAAAGTAGGATTATCTCTAACATAAAGATCACCAAAAATAGCGACTTTTGGTTTAATTTTATCCTTATAGATCTCAATATTTTTAAAAAGATTTAATACCTCTTCAATAGCAGCTTTATATGAAATTTCACCTCTTAATGAAGAACTGAAAGATTTTAATCCTTTTTCTATAGCGTTATTAGTTGAACCTTTTTCTTTCTCATAAGGTCTAAATCTACACCCTAATTTATATAAGATTCCGCTAAATAAATAAGCTAAATAATTTTTGATTGAAACATTTGGTCCAAATTCTATTTGAGTCATATTTCCCAAATAAACTGATGCTTTTTCTAAACCATTCCCATAAGACTCAAGCAAACTTTTTATATAATATGGATATAATCTAATATTACATGACCAGTTAGATTTTGGTAGCCATAAAGCAACTTCTTCTGGATTTAAATTATTTTTAATTATTAAATCTTTAAATTCATTAAAAATAGCATTGATTGGAACACATTGACCTGTATTTGTCTTCATACTTTCTACAATTTTTTCAGGAGTTTCTTCTAAAATTAAAACATCTTTTGCTTCATTCCTCAAAACTTCTTTGAGTAACCTTACAGTTAAAGGATCCCAATTTGGAAGAACAAGAATTTTATCTTTGATGTTGGTTTCTAATTCAGGATTAACTTTTAAATTTGATGTATAAAATTTTCTCTCAGATTGAGTAAGATGATTTTTAAATGCTCTTATTGCAGCTTCAATTCTTGTTTCATAACCAACATTTGAATCATGTTCATCTAATTGTAAAATTAAATAAGGTTTATTATTCTTATCTAAAATTCTATTAAAATACTCGATAACAAAAGAATCTGGAGCACATTTAAATGATGTTATTAGAACAGGATATATCCCTTTTGTCTTAGCGCAAAAATTTGCAGCTTTTAAAATCATTGTTGCATATGACCAATGAAATGCTTCTAAAAGTTTATCGATCTCCTCATCATTATCTATTAATGGCAGCATATCTTGATAATAAACTGTTACACCTTGATTTGTAAATAAATCTGGAATATTTTTATTCATTACATTTGAAAGAACTGTATAAGGTCTTCCTAATAAAACTATTTTTATTTCATCATTTATTGGAAAAGAAAATAATTCTTTTAACCTATTTTTATAATTTTTATATTCTTCAATAACTTCATCATATGATTTTGATAAACTATCAAAATTTATATAATTACCATAAATTTTAAATAAAGAATTATACAACTCTTTTTTAATATAATTTTCCTCTTTTCTATAATTTATTATTGGCATTATAAATTTCTTATTTTTTTCTTCTACTATTTGAGAAGCAACAGAAGAACTCATTTGTGAATAAAAACAATATTTTCTTAACCAATTTTTATTTTCTTTTTCAACTCTATCTTCGAGGTAAACAGGTAAAAAAATTACATCCGATTTATCTGCTATATAATTCACATGCCCGAAATAAGCACTCATAGGAGAACAAAATTCAGCACCACTAATTTTTTTACCACTTGATATAGGATCTTTGAAATCTTCACTTGTTACAAAAGGAATTTTTAATTTGTTAAAAAATTGTTTCCAAAAATAAATTTTATCAAATATCTGTAATCCTGTAGGAATACCTAAAACAGGTAAATTTAAATCTTTTGAAATAATTGCTTTTTTTCTAAGAGACAAAAGAGATTCTTGATCTTTTTTAGGAATATACTTTTTTGAATTATAATCTCTTCCACATAAAAATCCAAATGCTATCTCTTCTTGATTAACATTAACAATCCTTATTCTACAATGATTCAAACATAAATTACAAATTTCATTTCTCACTGGTATTTCTTCTTTATATATATCAATCCCTCTAAATTTTGATTTCCTTACATTTTCTTCTATTAAAGTTAATGCAACTCCCATTGCCCCTGTTAAGTGACAATATTTAGATACAAAAATTGTTTTTTTTAATTTTTGTTCAAAAGCTGCAACTAAAGCTTTATTTTTAGCTGTAGCACCCTGAAAACATACATTATTTCCAATTGCACCTTCAACAGCTACTTTTAACAAATAATTTTCTCTAACTGCAAATAATACAGCAGTTAAACATTCTTCTCTTGAAAAATTTTTAGAAAGAAAATAGGAAATGTCTCTTTCCATAAAAACTGTACACCTATCACTTACAAGTGGTGATTTTTGCCCTTCTATTAATTTTGAAAATTCTGATAATTTTACATCTAATTTCTGTGCTTGTTCTTCTATAAAACTACCAGTACCTGCTGCACAAACAGTATTCATTTTAGAAAAAGTTACAATTCCATTTTTCATTGTTGTAAATTTTGCATCTTGTCCACCAATTTCTATTATTGTGTCGATTTCTGGATTTAATTTATAAGCAGCTTTTGCATGAGCAGTTATTTCATCCAAAATTAAATCAGCATTAATTATTTTACCTATAAATTTTCTTCCCGAACCAGTAGTTCCAACTCCTAAAAAAGTTATTTTTATTTCATTTTCTTTAATTATATAGTCAAGTGAAGAAAACAAAGCTTTAATTGCTTCAATTGGCCTTCCTGATGTTCTTGTATAAAAGCCTGCAAGAGGCTCTTCAGTCTCATCTAATAAAATCATTTTTGTAGATGTGGATCCAATATCTATCCCGACATAACAATTATAACTATTTCCTTTAAAAAATCTTTGATAAATATCTATTTCAACTTTTGGTAAATTATTATTAGGCTCATAAACTAAACTTGAAAAAGAAGTAAAGTCTGGATAATTTGATAATTTTAATTCAAGCGGTTTATAATAATATTCTTTTTTTTCATTGTAGTTCTTTATTTTAATTAAATTATAATTTATAAAATTTTCTTTTTCTTCTGAAATCAACAATAAAATCGCACCTATTACACCAAAATATTGAGAATATTGATGAACTTCAATTTTATGATTCAATCTTTTTTCTAAATGTCTCAAAACTGCTTTATTTTTAGAAACACCACCTGAAAATACTAAAGGGAAATCAGGTTGATTTATAAATAATGTATCAGTAATATTATTTACAAGGCCTAAACAAATCCCATCACAAATTTCAGAAATAGTATACCCTTCTTGTTGAGCATGAATTAAATCTGTTTTTGCAAAAACAGAACATCTTGATGCAATTTTTGGTGGTTCATTATAATTTTGCAAGGCAATCTCAGATAATTCAGCAATATTTTTCAAACCTAATCTTTTTGCCTGCTGATCTATAAAAGAACCAGTACCTGCAGCACATGATGTGTTACTCTTCATATCTAAATAATTACCTTTTGTATCAAATCTAAAAAGATAGAATTTTTCACCTCCGACATGCAAAATTGATCTTAAATCAGGGTAAAAAAATTTAGCTCCTTCTATTATAGAAATTATATTTTCATATACTTTGCAATTTTCTAAAAATTCAGAAGATGAACTTGTACAACAATAAATTTGATTCTCTTTTATAAAATCTTTAAGAAGATCCTCTAAATTTTCTCTAATTTTTCCTTCATGAAACCTATATTCTTTTTTTAAAATATTTTTTTCAATATCCATTTCTACAATTGCTATAGAAATAGCTCCTATATCTATACCAACAAAAGTTTTTTTCATATATTTCCTCACTTTTCAAAAAATTTTTATTTAAAATATTTTTTTATTTAAAAAATTATTTAAAAAATAAATTCGCTATCGCTTTATCCAATTTAATAAAATATATTTAACAGATTCTTCAAAAAACAACCCATTATAAATGTACGAATAATATAGATACGATCTAAATATTTTTTTTAAATAGATTTGTGTTTCAGAAATATCTATAAATTCTGGATCAATTATTGGGTTAAACTTTTTATTTTCAAACATTCTCTTAATTCTATTTGGACCACTGTTATATGCAGCTAATGAAAGCCCTTTACTTTTTAATATTTCATAAGTATAATTTAAATAAGTTATTCCAAGAAATATAGAAAAATCGGGTTCTTTTAACTTATCTAAAAAATCTTTATCATGTTTATAATTTTTTTTATAGTATATCTGATAAGCTGTTTGTGGCATAAGCTGCATAAGACCTATAGCCCCAGCATTTGAATAAGCTTCTTTGTTAAAATATGATTCTTCTCTCAATAATGAAAGTATCTCAAAATTATTAAAATATTTTCTATCATTGTACTTGTCAATTATATCAATATAAAATATTGGAAATGAAAACAAAAACTCTTCAAAATTATTTGAAGATATATAGTTATTTAAAATATTCATTGTTTCTTCGCTAATATAAAAACAATTATTTAAAAACAAATTTAATTCAAAAGGATTTTTAAAAATATCTTTAAATGTTTTTCTTGATACTAATCGGTTATCATCTTCTAATATTAATTTTAATTTTTTAAATTTTTCATCTTTCATAATAAATTCATTATTTATTTTCAAAGAAAATCTTTTTGATTTTTCTGTAAAAATTAGATTTTGATAATAAATAGTTAAGTTTAAGTTTCCAATAAAAAAATATAAGTTTCTATTTATTTCATAATAAATAGTTTTATCATCATCAAATGTTGAAAGATAATTTATTATTGATGTAAATCTTTCTATGAACCCACCATTTAATAATATTTTTAAAAAATTAATAGTTTCTTCATACTCTTCATTATTAAAACCTAAACTTTCTATCAAGATTTTTTTTAACTTTGTTTTTATTTTATTTTTATTAAAAAAATCATCTAAATTTTTGTAAAAATAATTTGATGTAATTTTTCCAATATTGTTTGCTTTAATATCAACAATATTTTTTAAAATAACATTTTCTTTATCATAAAACAAACTATTAAAAATTGAAATAGATAAAACAGAATAATAATAATTTGCTCCAACAACAAAAGAAATAATAAGATAATTTAAAAAATTTGAATAATCAGCTTCAAGAAGGTTTATAAGAGATAAGAAATAATAAATTTTAGAAAGGTTTGAACTATTATTTATCCTATTTGAATAAAGAATATTTAAAACAGAATATTCTAAATAGTATAAATTATAAAAATATTGATTTGTTTTATCTATAGCAATCTCATATATTTCCTTATCATTATATTTTTTATTTTTCTTCTCATATTTTACTTGAGATTCTATTTTATCTATTAAATAATTATAAATTAATATTTTCAATTTTTCTTTTTTTTCATAATAATAACTCTCATCTTTAACAATTGACTCAGAAGATTTATTTGTCTCAAAAATCAATTCAAAAAATTTTATAAAAAAATCATAGTGTTCATTTAAAAAACTTAAATACATTTCATCAATGCTTTTTATTAAATTATTAGTATCTTTATCATTAATTTCAGTTTTCTGATTAGCTTTTTGAGGATTAATGTATGTTCTATCAATAAATTCAATATATTTTTCAGAAAAAATATTGTAAGGTTTATTTTTTATTTCTCTATAATAAAAAAAAGCTTTGTCATAATTTTTTAGTTTCTGATATGCAATTGCATTTAAATAATTTATTAAATCCAAATATTTTTCATCTTTATTTTCTATATTATTAAATCTATTAATCAAGTTTTTTAAATTATTTTCATCCCATATTGTTTTTTCATCTAATTTATATGTATTTTCATTAATAAAACTATATAAATTATAATAATCTATTTTATTTTCTTTAATTAATTTAAAATAACCTGAGTTTAATAATTCTTTACAATAAAAATCAAAATAATTATAATCAATAAAATTTTTTAAGCTTGAATTACAATTCAAAATTAGTAAATATAAACTTATAAAAATAAATAAAATAAATTTATAATTTTTAAACTTCTTAACAACCATTTCCATTTCCCTTATTATACAATATTAAATTCTTCTATTACTATTATTAATTTTATATTCCTTTGATAATTTAATTATATATATTAATATTGCAAGAAAGAAATTATTTCTAATAATAAAAATATTATTGACTAATTCTTAAATAATTTTATCTTTTTTTTGAGTTTTTAACAAAAATAAAAATATTTGATTTCTTAAGAATAATTAATTAAATAAATAAAAACAAGTTAAATTATGTTTATATTTTATTAAATTTAAAGGATATTTTTATGTCAGTAGAATTGAAAGAAGTCAAATCAAAAAGTGATTTATTGAAATTTATAAAAGTACCTTTTGAAATTTATAAAAAAAATAAATACTGGGTACCTCCTTTAATAAATTATGAACTTAGAAATCTTATGCCCTCAAAAAAAAATCCTTTTTATGATTTCTCTGAAGCAAAATTTGTTATAGCATATAAAAATAAAAAACCTGTTGGAAGAATTTGTTGCATTATAAATTCTAAAGAATGCGAAATGCTTGACAAAAAAGTTGTAAGATTTTCTAGATTAGAATTTATTGATGATAATGAAGTATCTAAAGCTCTTCTTAATTACGCTGAAAATTTTGCAAAATCGAAAGATGCAAAGATTATACATGGACCTCTTGGTTTTACTAATTTTGATCATCAAGGCTTACTTGTTTATGGATTTGACAAATTACCAACAGTTGCATCTGTATATAACCATCCATATTATGAAAAGCATCTTATTGATGCAGGTTATACTAAAGAAATAGATTGGGTAGAGTATAGGTTTGCTGTTCCAGAAAAAATACCTGAAATTGCTGAAAGAGTTGCGAATGCTGTAAAAAAAAGATACAACATTGAAGTTTTAAAATTTAAAAAAATAGATGACATTATCCCATATAGTAAATCAATATTAAAAATTATCGAGGAAACTTATAAAGATATATATAGTTCTACATTAATGAGTGAAAGAGCAATTAATATTTATATAAAAGATTATCTTTTAAAATTAAACCCAGAATTTATAAAAATAGCAGTTAATAAAAATAATTCGGTTGTTGGTTTTGTAATCGGTATGCCATCCCTTTCTGAATCTATGCAGAGAATCAAAGGAAATCTTTTTCCTTTTGGATTTTTAAAAATATTTGATTCAATCAAAAAACCAAAGTACCTTGATCTTTATCTTGGAGCTGTAACTCCTTTAATGCAAGGAAAAGGAATACCAGCTTTACTTATGACTGAAATGACAAAATCTTGTATTAAAAATAAAATTAAATATGTTGAGACAAATTCAGAACTTGAAACAAATTCAAAAGTTCAAAGTAACTGGAAGTATTTTAATGCTGAAATTCATAAGAGAAAAAGATGTTTTATAAAATATTTGTAAAGAGATCTAATTAAAATAAAAACTAAAAAAATTTTAAAAAAATTTCAAAATAAATAAATTAAAAACAAATTAAAAAATGGTTAAAATATTAATCTTAAAGATTTCATCAGCTGGTGATATTTTACATTCAACAGCAATTTTAACAGGTTTAAAAAGATATTTTGACGAGAAAAATATTTATGCATCTATTGATTTTGTTATTGATCCTCAATATATAGATCTTGTAAAAAATTTAAATATTGTTAACCAGTTTTATCTATACGATGAGTTAAAATATAAAAGATTATTAAAAGAAATAGTTAGAAAACCTTATCTAATTTTTAAAAATATTTATTTGATTTTTAATGAAATTTATAAAAATATTAAAGAAATCAATAAAAATTCTTATGATTATATATTTGATTTGCAAGGAATAGAAAAATCTCTAATATTCTACTTTTTTTCTAAAGGAAAAAATAAAAATTGTAAGTGGAGCTTACCATATAAATATTTAAACCAAAATAAAACATCACATGCAATAGATGCAATGGCTTTTGTAATTAAAAAATATTTCAAGGATTTTAGCCCATATAAAATAACAATAAATATAAATGAAAGTGAAATTGAAAAAGAAATAATTTTTAAGATAAATGAAATTGGGGATTTTGATTTTAAAAAAAATAATTATATCGTTATTTCTCCTTATTCAAGATGGGATACAAAAAATTTACCATTAATTTATTATTTATTATTAAGTTATTATATAAATTTAAATTATAATTTTAATATTTTGTTTATAGGCTCAAAATTAGATAGATTAAATTTTAATAATTTTATCTTTCAAACTATTTCAAAAAAGGAAAAATTTATAGAAGAATATTATTCTTCAGAAATTGTAATTGCTAAAACAAATGAATTTTTAAACAAAATGTTAGAAATCGACTTAAATCATTTCATAAAAATTTTAGAAAATATTTTAGAAAATAGTACAAATTCAAAAGATCCCTATAGAATCATTAATAAAAATATTTATAATTTTAATGGTTTTTTTTCATTAAAAGAGATCCCCTATATTATAAAATATTGTAATCTATTTGTTGGCTCTGATTCAATGAATCTTTTTATAGCTGACTCTCAAGAAAAGAAAATAATTGCATTTTTTGGCCCAACAAATCCACTAAGATCTTCACCTTATAATATAAGAAATTCTGAAAATCTTTATATTTATCAAAATGAAAATCTTTATTGCATAAAATGTAATAAAAGAAAATGTAATAAAAAAGGTGTATTTTATAAAAAATGCTTATATGATATAGATTTTGATATTTTAATTGAAAAAATAAATTTCTTTTTAAAAAATTAACAATAAAATAAAATTAAAATTAAATAATAATTTCATAAACAATTTTTTAAAAAAGGAATTTCTATGAAATTTGATGTTTTAAGATGGAATCAAAAAAATAAAACTATTAATATAATTGATCAAACTTTATTACCTATTGAAAAAAAAATTATTGAATTAAAAACAACAAATGATGTTTTTGATGCAATTTATAAATTAAAAGTTAGAGGTGCTCCACTTATAGGAATTGCTGCTGCTTTTGGAGCTGTTATAGGTTACTATGAAACCTTAAATAAACTTAATATAGATAAAAATATTTCAGATATTTCAAAAAGTGAAATAGAATATATTTTAAATGAATTGAAAGAAAATTATTTCAAAAAAATAGAATATTTAAAGTCCTCAAGACCCACTGCTTATAATATGTTTTTCCTTTTAAATCAAATGATGCAATACTTCGAAGATATGATTTACAGATTTAAATCTTCACTAAATGAAAATTCATGTGCTAATGTTAATGAATTTTTAAACTTTCTTGAATTAATTGGCATAAACTTACAAAAAAAAGCAAATTATTTTCAAACAGAAGATGCAAAACTTTGTGAAAAAATTGGTGATTTTGGTCTTACTTTAATTAAAGATGGTTATACAATTTTAACGCATTGCAATGCAGGATCTCTTGCTACAAGTGCCTGGGGAACTGCGTTAGCTCCTATATATAAGGCATTCGAAAAAGGACTAAAAATAAAAGTATATGCTGATGAAACAAGACCATTATTACAAGGAGCAAGACTTACAGCTTATGAACTTTCCGAAAAAGGTATAGAAACTTATCTTATTTGTGATAATATGGCTGGGTATGTTATGCAACTTAAAAAAATTGACATGGTAATTGTTGGAGCTGATAGAATCTGTAAAAATGGTGATTTTGCTAATAAAATAGGAACCTATTCAGTTGCTGTTCTTGCAAAATATCACAATATCCCATTTTATGTTGCAGCACCATATACTACTTTTGACTTAAATCTTAAAGATGGTTCCCAGATACCTATTGAGCAAAGACCAAAAGAAGAAATTATTTATGGTTTTGGGAAGCAAATAGCTCCAACAAATATTAATATTTTCAATCCTGCTTTTGATGTCACACCTAATGAGCTTGTTACAGGGTATATAACAGATAGAGGAATATTAAAACCACCTTTTAATTTTTAATTTTAGTTTTATGAGCACAAATAAATTAATTAATGATTTTTATCAAAAAGTTGAAGAATTAAATATTTATAATATTGAAAATATTAAAAAAGCTTTACTTTTTTCTAAAAGAAAACATGAAGGACAAAAAAGATTATCAGGAGAAGATTATATTACCCATCTAATAAATGTTGCTTTAATACTATTAAATTTTAAACTTGATGAAGATACAATAATAGCAGCTCTATTACATGATGTTCTTGAAGACACTGATACTAAAGAAGAAGAAATAACAAAAAACTTCTCAGAAAATATATTAAAATTAATTCAAGGTGTTACAAAAATTTCCACAATAAAATCTTCTTATAAATATTTAAAAGAAGAGTATAATTTAAGAAATTTTATTCTTGCTTTTATAGATGATATTAGAGTTTTATTTATTAAACTTGCTGATAGATTACATAATCTTCAAACATTACAATATCAACCTCCACTAAAAAGACTCCAAATAGCAAAAAATACTTTAGAAATATATGCTCCTCTTGCTGAAAGAATTGGTGTAGAATGGATAAAAAACGAATTAGAAGATAGAAGTCTTTATTATTTAGACCCTAAAATGTATCTTTATATAAAAAGTTTAGTTGTACAAAAAAAAGAAGAAAGAGAAAAAGAACTTGTTGAAATTATTTCAAATATTACATATATCCTAAAAAGCCACAATATCAAAGATTTTGAAATAAAAGGAAGAGCAAAACATTTTTATTCAATTTATAAAAAAATGAAAGAACATAATAAAACTTTTGATGAAATATTTGATCTTATAGGAATTAGAATACTTACTAAAAATGTTAATGACTGTTACACTATACTTGGAATAATTCACAATAAATATAAACCAATAACAGGAAGATTCAAAGATTATATTGCTTTACCTAAAAACAATTTATATCAAAGTATACATACTACTGTAATTGATAATAATAAAAGAAAACTGGAGATTCAAATAAGAACTTATGAAATGGATCAAATAGCTGAATATGGTATCGCAGCTCATTGGATATATAAAGAAAATATTAAAAATATTGAACAAATTCAAGAACAAATCAATATTGTTAATAAAATAAGAAAATGGGATTTAAATGACTTTAACCAAAATGAAATTATTTCAAATATAAAATCAGATTTATTAAAAGAGGATATATTTATATTTACTCCGAAAGGAGATATAGTACAACTACCTAAAGGTGCAACAGCTTTAGATTTTGCTTTTGCTATACATACGGAGGTTGGATTAAAAGCAATAGGTGCAAAAATAAATGGAAAACTTGCTCCTCTAAGAAAAGAATTAAGAAACACTGATGTAGTTGAAATAATAACTTCAGAAAAAAAACTTCCTTCAACTGACTGGTTAACTTTTGTAAAGACAAGAAAGGCAAAAACAAAATTAAAAAATTATTTTAATAAGTTAAAAAATTTAAATAAAGATAGTTCTATTATAATAAATCAAAAAACTTTACAAATTATAAATGAACAATTCTATTTAAATGAAAAAAATGAACAAATAAAAGATGATAGCAAAACAAACAAAACATTAGATAATAAAGTAAATATAGAAGAAAATTATGAATTAATAAAAAAAGAGCAATTAATTCAAAATAGAGATGCTTATAAAATATTTATAAATAAAGAAAAAAATATTGATTATGAATTTGCAAAATGCTGTAATCCTTTACCTGGAGACAATATAAAAGGAATAGTTTCAATAAGAAGAAAAAAAATTATAATACATAAATCAAATTGTGAAAATATTAGAAATATAAAAAATAAAAACAAAATTTTTGATGTTCAGTGGTCTGAAGAATTTAAGTTCTATTTTTCAAAATATAATATAATTGGAAAGGGAAATTCTACTTATGTTTTATCAGAAATATTAACAGCAATAGATAAATCAAATCTTATATTGGAACATTTAAATTTTCATACAAAACCATTTGACAAAGTAATTTGCTATGTAATAATAAAATCCAAAACCCAAGAAAATATAAAATATTTTGAAAGTATGATAGAGAAATCAAATTATATATTAAATTATAGAAAAGTTAATTAAATTATTTTTAATACATATATAAAATAAATATCAATTAATCAAATTATCTAAATAAAAAGAATTTAATACTTGATTTTTTTTTGTTTTATATTAACTTTTAACAAATTTACAATCAACATTAATACTTGTTAATATTTTAAAACATTTTTATGTATTTAATATGCTTTTAAAAGGTAATAATTTTAAAAAGCATATTTATTGTAGTATTTTTTAATCTATTTTGGAGGGAATTATGAAAGTTTGGGTTGATAATGATTTATGTATAGGTTGTGGTGTATGTTCATCAATGGCTCCTGATTGTTTTGAACTCTTAGATGATGGTAAAGCTCAAACTATTGAAGGAGCTGATTTTAATAGCTGTGATATAGATGAAGTTATTGCATCTTGTCCGGTTGAAGCTATAAAAAAAGAATAATTATTTTATTTATCATTTTCTATCTTCTAATATTATTTGTGAAAGAAATTTAAAATCTTCTTGAAAATATATTTTATAAATATTATTGTTATCAAAGAAATTTTTTATAAAAAGTGAAGTTTTAATTTTAATACCAGTTCTCATAAATATATTGATAGTATCTCCAATATGATTGTTTGTATCATTATAAATAAGTGGAGCTTTGTAGGTTAATATATTTAAATCTACTACTGATATATAATCTTTAGTAATTCTAAATGATTTATCTTTTTTAGAATCATACTTCATATCATTATTTAAATCAAAATAAATATATAAAGAATAAAAATAAAATAATTTATCAAAAATAAATGCATAATCTTTGAAAATATCTTTAAAATTAAATTCAAATTCATAACCACTTTTACTTTTATAATCAAATATAATTTTTCTTAAGGTTATACCATTAAAATAAAGGTTAATATTTATATTTTCATAAGGTTTAATTATTTTTTTTTCAAAGCAAAAACCATTTATAACAAATTCATAAAGATTATTTGAATTTAAAACTCTATTTGTAGAAATAATTGCATATAAATTATATTCACCTGGTTTTAAATCATATTTATAATTAAAAACAGATTCATTTTCAAAATTTAAATCCCAAATATAAGAAAATATTGGTTTTTCTTCTTTATCTACAATTGTAAATATAATATAAGCAAAATTACTTTGATTAACAAGATTTATATTTTCATCTTTAGAAAAAGAAATTATAAAAGATGAATTTGGCATACAAATAACTTCATATGAATTAGTGCAAGAAAATACAATTAATATTGCAAAACCAAATAAAGTCATTATAATTACTTTTAAACCTCTAAAAAGGATCAAAAAAATATTTTTATTTTCTAACATATCAAAAACCTTTATTATTTTTTTTATTAGAAAATAATTTTACTATATTATATTACTATCATAATTTTTAAAATATTTCAATATTTTTTAAATTTTTATTGATTTTTTATTTAAAGAAAATTATATTTAAAATAACTAAAATTTAATATAATTTCACCCATTTTAAGGAGGATAGATTATGTCAATTAAAAATAATGTTATTATTACTTTTATTATAATTTTAACAATTCTAATTTTTATTTTCCTTTTCGCAAATCCATTTGTAATAATAAAATATGGTGAAGCAGTAGTTGTTGAAAATAGAATTTTTGGAACAATTAGAAAAATAATAAAACCTGGATTCCATTTTTTAATACCATTTTTAGAAGTTTATCAAAAATATAATTTAAAAGTTCAATCTTATACAATAGTTACTCCTGATGCCATAGAAGTTTTAACTTCAGATGGTCAACCTGCATGGCTTGATATAACACTTTTATATAAATATGATCCTGAAAAACTTATCGATTTTCATAAAAATTTTAATGAAAAAACTTTTATTGAAAACATTTTAAAACCAATTTTAAGAAGCACAATAAGAAATATTATTTCAAAATATTCATCTATAGAGCTTTATTCATCTAATCCAGAAGATATAGCAAAAACATTGGGTAAAAAATTAGAAGATTTAAATAAAAAATATACCGGAAGAATTGGTATACAAACTGAAATATTTGAAACAATAACAAAAGAACTATCTGAAAAATTTCTAATAATCGACGATTTTAAGATTAGAAATGTTAAATTTTCAGAATCATATCAAAAAGCTATTGAAGAAAAACAGATTGCTCAACAACAAGTTGAAAAAGCTGAAAGGGATAAACAAAGGATAATTATTGAATCTGAAGCATATAAAGAATCTGTCCTTATAAAGGCAAAAGCAGATGCAGAAGCAATATCACTTGTAGGAGAAATGCTTAAAAAATATCCAAATTACATAACATATTCATATGTTCAAAAAATTGCTGATGATGTTAAGATTATTATAACAAATGAAAAAGCTATACTAAATTTAAGTCAATTTTTAACTGAATAAATTTTTTTAACTAATTAATATTTTTATTAATTTATTTTTCTATTTTTAATTTTATTCCTATTTTTTCTTTTAAGTTGATATTTTTTAATTTATTTTAATTTTATTTTTTTACTTTTTATCTTCATCATCAATTTTTTTTCTTATAAAATTTAAAAGGTTATCTTTAGAAATTTTTAGTTCTTTTTCGATTTTTTTAATAAGTCTTTCTTCTTCATAAATGCCATCACTACTTTCTGCCCAATTTTTTAAAACAGAAAGTTCAGTATAAGTAAAATCAATATCTACCTCTATTTCTTTATTTGCATTAAAATCTTTTTTCTTTTTATTTATTTTATCAATTATAGAAGTTTCTTCACCAATATAAAAAATATTATCTCCAAATCTATTTCTAGTATTTAATTCATACCATTTTTCAATTAATTTAATCTCTATAAAATTCAATTTCATAAAAAAAAAGATAGTTTAAATTATTTAAAATTCAACATCTCATTATATTAAAACAAAAAAAATAGACCCTTTATCTACTTTTGTATTTATAGCAAGATAAAAATCATAAAATTCCATTATTCTCTTAACTATATAAAGTCCGTAACCTTTGCTTAGTTTTGAATTTGTATTTTTTCCTTTATAATTTGAATCAAATATTTTAAAAATATCATCTTCATATATACCTAAACCATTATCTTTAATAATTAAACATATTTTCTTTTTTTCTATAAATTCTTTATAAAAATTTTCTTTTTGTAATATAGAAGAACTATTTATTAAAAATACTCTATCTTCAAATAATAAATCATAAATAAAATTTTCCAAATTGGGGTTTTTCTTCTCAATATTTAATAAATAAAATTCTATTAATTTTTCATTACTTAAATTATGAATAATACTATTTTTTAGTATATTCTCTACAATTGACCTAAAATGATTTCTTTTTATTTTAAAATAAATATCTTTTTCAATATTTTTATTAATAATTATTTTTTCACTTTTAAAAAAATTGAATATTTTTTCAATATAAATTTCTGATTCAAAAGAAAGATTTAATTTTTCTAAGTTATCTTTATTTATTTTTTCTTCTTTATTTTTATTCTCTATAAGATAAAATATATTAAACTGATCTACTAATTCATTAATTCTTTCTACTTCTGAATCTATATCATTAATATTTTTATCACTTAAAGCTATTACCCCATCTTTTATACCATGAAGATATGATTTTATTATATTTATAGGAGTTGAAATATCATGTGTAATATTTGTAATAATTAATTTAGTAAATTCATTATCTTTTTTTAATTTTAGAGCTAAATTGTTAAAATTTTCTATCATTAAACCAAACTCATCATTTCTTTTTAAATCAATTTTGACATTATAATCACCATTTGATAGTTTTATCGTTCCTTCGGTTATTTTTCTAATTGGTGTAGAAAAATTTTTCGAAATTAAATAAGAAGCTAAAAATGAAATAAAAATAAGAACTAAATAAAAAATTATAAAATAATTCCTTATTGTTTTTAAAAATTTATTTGCATCTTCGTTAAAAATAATAATTTTTAATATATAATTTCTATTTTCACTAAATCTATAGAGAAAAACCTCCATAAATAAATTATTTGCTAGTTTCATTGGTTTTATATTTTCTTGATAAGGGTAAATTTTGTTTTGAAAATTTATTAAATAATTTATAATTAATTTTACCTTTCTTTCATATTGTGGCGGAATATTTAAATCTAAAGGGGGAGGTGGATTATCGAATTCAATTGGGTGCGGTGGTGAAACTAAATTTTTATTTTTCTTTAAAACCATATTATTATCATACCTAAATAAAAGATATCTATTTAAATAAACATCAAAAGAAACGATAAATGAATATTTAGAAATAGTCTCATTCATATTATTACTTAATTCTTTAAATATTTTTTCTCTATCAATAATATTTCTTATATTATTATTACTTTTAATATTTAAATCTTTGTTAATTTTTATAAAAAAGTTTTTATCAAAATCTTCAAGAATTATTTTTACTTTTTCTAGAAATTCTAACCTTTCTTTTGAAATACTTTTTATTAAAAAAATACCAAATTGATTATTTATTAAATAGATAATATAAAAATAAGAAAAAATTGTCAAAATTAAAAGAAGTAAGTTTATAGATAAAAAAAGTTTAAACCAAATAGGTATTTTAAGTTTTGAAATTTTATCTCTAATCATCTTCAACTTTATATCCTAAACCAAAAACTGTTTTTATATAATCTCTATTTATTTTTTTTCTTATATTTTTTATATGAGTATCTATTGTTCTATCTGAAACAAATGAGCCTTCGGGTGTAATAGCATTTACCAACTGATCTCTTGTTAAAACCATACCTTTATTTTTAATTAATTTAAATAAAATTTCAAACTCAGCTTTTGTTAGATCTACTTTTGAATTATCTACTAACACAATAAATTTATCTTTATCTAAAGTTATATCTCTATATTGAATCTTATTAATACTTTCCGAATTTTTACCACTTCTTTTTAGTATAGCTTTAACTCTCAAAACAATTTCAAAAGGCGAAACAGGTTTTACCACATAATCATCACAACCTAATAATAAACCTTCTATTCTATCTTCTTCTGTTCCTTTTGCAGTTAACATTAATATTGGAATATTATTGTTGTTATTTTCCCTAACTACTTTAATAAGATCATCACCTCTTCCATCAGGAAGCATTCTATCTAGGATTATTATATCTATATTTTTAGTATTTTTAATAGTTTCTATTGCATCTTTTAAATTTTGAGTTTTATCAACAATGAATCCTTCTTTTTCAAAGTATAAACTTAGAATGTATAATAATTTTTCCTCATCTTCAACTATTAAAATTTTCATGAAATTACCTTAAAAATATAAATTTAAATATCTTTTTTATTTAATAATAAATTACATAAAAATCTATTTTAATTTTGAAAAATTTGTGAATTTTTTGTGTTTTTTAAAATTTTTTACATTTTTTGATTTTATTTAAATTCAAATTTATAATTTTTATTATCAATATATTTTTTAATATCAAAAAATAATCTTTTAACCTCTTCAAAACCATAAGGTTTTAGTAAAATAAAATCAAAACCATATTCAAGGTAGTTTGACAAAACAGGATTTGATGAATATCCACTCGAAACAACAAAAATTATTTGTGGGTATTTGATTTTTAAGATATTAATAAGTTCTTCCCCACCTAATGAATTTGGAATTATTAAATCTAAAATACAAATATCTATTTTATTATTATTCAATACATTAAAAAGTTCTAAGTCTTTTTTTGCTATATAAATATTACAGTTTAAATATTTTAAAATTTTCTTCATATTATTTATAATAAATTCATCATCATCTAGAATTACAACATTAAAATTAAATTTTTCTATGTATGTTTCTTCTTCTTTATGTTTAATAAGAACTTTATCAGTTGTTGATGGAAACAAAAGATAAAAAATAGCACCTTTATCTTTTTTATTTTCAAAAAAGAGATATCCATCATGATTTTTTACAATTGATTTAACAGAAGAAAGTCCAAGACCATTTCCATTTGATTTTGTTGTAAAAAAAGGTTCACTTATTTTATCTTTTATTGATTCAGGTATTCCAGGTCCCTCATCCTCAACTGCAATTATAAAATAAAAATTTTCTTTTATTTCTTTATCCAAAAACTTATTTAATCTTGAATATCCGAAACCAATTCTTATTTTACCCTTATTTTCATTTGCCTGTATAGCATTGATAACTATATTATTTAATGCTTGAAAAAATTGGTTTTTATCAGCATATAGATAATACCTATCAATTGTCTTAAATTCATTTTTATTTGTATCGTATAATAGTTTTTCTTCTATATTTTTATAATCAGTAAAATACTCATCACTTAAATAATATATCTCATAATAAAAAGATGTACCTTTAATACTAAAATTTATAACTGATTTAATAATTTCAAGAGGATCAAAGACTTCTTTAATAGGAAGAACACTTTTTGAAAATGTTAGTAATTGACTAGTTAATGTCTTTGCATTTGTTGATACTTCTAAAGCATTATTTATAATCTCTTCGAGCTCTTTTCTATCATCAATATAAATCTTAGCAAGACTTAAATTTCCAATAATTCCCGTTAAAAGATTATTGAAATCATGAGCAATTTTACCAGCAAGTAGCCCGATAGATTCAAGTTTTTGCATCTTAATAATTTCTTCTTCTGTCTTCTTTTCATTTGTAATATCTTTAGCAATCGTTAAAACTGATTTAATTAAATATCCTTTATAATTTACAAAAATAGGAATTTTTAAAACATTTATTATTCTATTCTCATTATTTTTATTTAATACCTCACAAATTCTTTCAATAGTTTTACCTGTTTTAAAAACAGTCTCATCATCATAGGCAATTTCATAAAAATTTGCAAAAGATCTATTATCAAAAAAATATAAAAGATTTAAATATCTATTATTAAATTTATTTTTGTTTAAATAAAATTTATTTTTTTCATAAAATGAATTATCTAATTTAATGTTATTTTTAATTTTATTAAATTTATAAAATTGTTTTTTAAATAAATTGTAATCTATATTAAAAAATTTAATAAATTCTTTATTAATCTCTTCAACAAAAAAATTATCATTTATAAGATAAATAATATAAGGTATAGAATCAATAATTTTTCTTAATCTTTGTTGACTAGACTCTCTATATATAAAAATTTTTCTTGCTTGATAATAATAGATAAATATAATAATAAATATTAAAAACAAAAATAAAATAATTGCTGGTGATAGATATTTTTTAAATACTTCTTTTTTCTCTTCTTCAAGAGAAGAATAACCTATCCATTTTTTCTCAATATTTGAAATAACTCCTAATTCTTTTGCTTTTCTAATACCTTTATTTAATATATTAAGAAGTTCTTTTCTTTCTTTATTTAAACCAAAATAATTTAAACCAACATATAAAGGTTCACCTATTTTTTTTAAAAGTTTATTGTATCTTCTATTAAAAATATGATACCAGACAACCTGCTCATCTCCTATAACAGCATCTGCTTCTAAATTAACAAGATAATCTATAGCTTCATAAAAATCATTTACATAAATAATTTCACATATAATATTATTTTTTCTTAAAAATTCCTCAGCATAATCCCCTTTTTGCATAGCAATCTTTTTATAGAAAAGGGAATTTAAGCTATTTATATCATACCTATCAGCATAAACAAAAATAGAAGCAAGTATTTTAAATATCACTTCTGAAAAATTAAATCTTTTTAATCTTTCTTCAGAATAAAATAAAGAGCTTATTCCATCTACTTTTCCTTCAACTACTAAATCTTGTGCTTCTTTAAAACTTGTTGACAAAAACTCTATTTCAAATCCATAATATGTAGTAATCCAATTGAAAAGATCAACCATCATTCTTCTTGTATTTCCTTCAGGATTAAGATACTCAAAAGGTGCATAATTAGATTGAGTTACAAACTTAATTGTTTTAATTTTTTTAAGTAATCTTTTTCAGCTTTACTTAAATTTGTTGGAGATAAAATAGTAAAAAAATCAAAATCACTTAAAATAAAATCATTTTTTTTCAAAAAATATAAAAATAAAATTGTTATAAAAACTAAAATTGATATTAAAATAATTAATTTTTTGCTCATAAACATTCAAAATTTATAAAAATATTTTAATTATAAAATTAAACTAAAATTAAAAATATAATAAATTAAAAATATTTTATTTAATATTTTATATTCTAAAATATAAAATTAAAAATTCAAATTTTAAAAAAAATTTTTTTTACCCTTCAATAGATAAAACTTGAGCTCTCACAAGATCATGTATTGATAAAATACCAATGACTAAATTATAATCTTTATTATTTTGTGATTTATCATCACTTAAAACAAGAAGTAAAAGAGATTTGGTAAATTTATTTGCAACATCTTTTAGCTCTTCTTCTTCAAAACAGTAATCTATTTTTTCAATTTTTTCTTTTATTTTATTCTCTATTATATTTTTATCAATTTCCTTTTCAAAAATTGATAATGCTAATTCTTTTTTTATTAAACCCAAACAATTTTCTTTTGTAAAAGGTTCAAAAATGAAAACAGGAAAACTAATAAAATTGTAATCTTCTAATATTTTTTTGGAATAATTTATATCAGAAAGATTAATAGCATAAACTTTTCTATGCATAATATCTTTTACTTTTAAAAATTGCCATAAATTTAAATTCTTTTTTATTGTAATATCTGGTAATTCTATGTTATCTTGTTCAATTAGTTCATCATAAATATTTTTATTATTAAAAATTTTATTTATAATAATACTAATAAAAACAGCTAAAGTTAAAGCAGGCACTACAGCAAATTCATGAGTCATTTCAAAAACAATAAAAATTGATGTTAAAGGAGCTTTTATCAATGTTGCTAAAGAAGAGCTCATGCCAGCAATAGTAAGAATTAATATTTCCTCATTATTTAATAGAACAAAACCAGAAAATATTTTTGCAAGAAAATATGATAAAGTTCCACCTATAAATAAAATTGGAGCAAAAATTCCTCCTAAACCACCAAAACAAAAAGCAAATATTGTAGCTAAAAGCTTACCTAAAAATAGAGCTAATGCTGCATTTACTGGAAAATTTCCTAAAAAAATTTCAGATAAATCTTCATAACCAAGTCCAAAAATACCTACTTTATTAAAAAAAATAAAAACAGCTGCTCCAATAATCCAAGTTATGATACCAGCAATCAAAGGTTTTATATAATTTGGAATAAAATTAATTTTTTTTATCTTTTTCCTGAAAAATAGAATTGACTTTTTAAAAAAAATAGAAACCAAGCTACAAATAATTGCAATAAAAGGTAAAATAAAATAATGTTTAAAACCGTAAGAATTACCAATATCAGGGATATTAAAAGCTGGATTTTTCCCCATAGTAGCATGTACAGAAAGTGCTCCAATAACAGATGCTAAAATAGCTTCCCCTAAAAATTTATTATCAAAATCATTGACTATTTCTTCAATAACAAATAATATTCCAGATAATGGTGTATTAAAAGCAGCAGACAAAGCAGTAGCTGAACCTATAACAATTGCTTTTCTCCTAAAGTTTTTTGGAGTACCTAAAAAACCATCAATATTAGATGAAATAGATGCTCCAAGATAAACTGATGGACCTTCCTTACCAAGGCTTGTTCCACCTCCAACAGTCAAAACACTTGCAATAAATTTATAAATAAAAGAATTAAACGGAATATAACCCATATCTTTTTTATAAGCAACTTTTACTTGAGAAATACCTAAACCAGAATCTTTAGAAAACTTATAACCAAGAATTCCAGCAAGTAATGATGTTGAGAAAACAGTTATAAAACTATAAATTAGAAAATGAAAATTATCATATTGCTTAAATTTAATAAAAGTATTATTATATAAAAATTTGATCAAAATTTGATAAAGAATAGTAATAAAAGAAGCACTTAATCCTAATATTATTATTTTAAAGTAATTTTTTATATTTAATGGTAATTTTTCAAATAATTTTACAAATAGTAATCTCAACATAAATACTTTTTTTTAAAATAAACAAAACATAAATATTTAGCAAGTTATTTTATATGATTTATCAAAAAAAATAAAATTTTTATAATTTCATTGTTACAATTGAAATAGTTTTTTAAGATATTATATTTATATAAGTATTCTAACATTAATTATTATAGAACATTTTAAGATATGAGTAATTTTTATATTATATTAAATAAGTTAAAATTTTTATATGAAAAAAATTAAATTTTTATTTCTCTTCTTTATTTTATTATTAAATTTATCTTTTACAATTAACTTTAAATTTTTAATAAATAATATAAAGTATTATGAAAAAAGTAATGGAACAATATTAAATTATGAAAGGAAAGTTTATTTTTCAATTCAATCATTTCAAAATGACAATGCTTTTGAAAGGTATTTAGATTTTTTAAAAAACAACAGGATAAGTGGAATAACATTTTATGGAGTACATAAAAAACTTAAGGTCAGTCCTTCAGAAATTTTCGCAAAATTAAAAGAGCAGATACCTAAAATTGAGATATATATTGCAGGAGATAACTTTGATTTTTTCAAAAATATAAATGATGATAAAAATTTGATACAGTATATAGATGGATTTCATATTGAATATGAATATTGGAATTATTTTAAATATAAAAAAAAAAAAGATAGAAATGATGCTTTCAATTATTTTATATAAGAATCAAAAAAGATCAAAATTCTTTCAGATGAAAACAATAAAAAATTTGAAGCATATTTTGGATGGTTTACAGAAGAAGAAGCAAAAATATTTTTACCTTTTTATGACTCTATTTTGATTCATTTATATATAAAAGATGCACAAAAATCAGGTGAATATATATCTGAAAGATTAAAAATTCTAAGTAAATTTGATCAACAAATCAACTGGTTTATATTGTGTTCAGCAGAAAAAGAATTTATGGAACAAAATTTAAAAGATTACGGATTATTTAATTTAGAAAAATTAATATTAGAAAATATTGAAAAAAGCTTAAAAGAGTCTATAGGAAATAATTTATATTTTAATTTATTTAAAAATTTTAAAGGATTTTATTGGTTTACAGGAGAATTATTAGAAAAAACACTTAGATAGTATTTTATAATTTAATTTATTTTGATTTAAATCCTTTCCTTTTCATAATTCCCCAGGAGCTTTTACCAAAAACATAATTAAAATAAGCAACTACTCTAAAAACATTCATAATTTGCCTAAAACCTAAACTTTCTAAAAAACTAATAAAAATTAATAAAAAATCTTCTTTTCCTTTAAAATATTGATCACTTTTTTTAGAAATAGTAAGTGAAATTATCGAAACAAAGATTCCTAATACTATTGAAGAAATAAAAACAAACAAAAATAAATTTAAATTAATTAAACCAAAGATTAATCCTAAAATAGTCAATAATAGACCAAATACTTCATAAAATGGTCCTATTACTTCAAAAATTAAAAAATATGGTAAAGCAAATAAACCAATATTTTTATAGTTACTATTAAACATCATTTTTCTATGGTACATTAAAATCTCGATTAAACCTCTTTGCCACTTATCTCTCTGCTTTCTAAGTATCTTAAAAGACTCTTGAACTTCTGTCCAGCATGTTGCATTTATTGAATAATTAATAATAAATTTATCTTTTTTTTCTAAAGCATTTCTCCTAAGTCTAACAACCAACTCCATATCTTCACCAACAGTATTTTGTTTTGAAAGACTTCTATAAGTCATATAACCACCTATTTCAACAACACTCTTTTTATCAAAAATACCAAAAGCACCAGAAATAATAAGTAAACTTTTTAAATATGACCATCCAAGTCTTCCTACAAAATATGACCTAATATATTCTAAAGTTTGAAATAAAGCCAAAATATTTTTACTCAAACCTATTTTTAAAATTGAACCATTTTTGACAACACATCCATTTACAGGCATTATTTTCCCACCAGTTGCAATAACCTTTTCATCATACTCCAAAATTGGAATGATTGCATCTAATATAGAATCTTTTTCTAGTAAACTATCAGCATCAATTCCACAAATATAACTTCCATTAGAAAAATTGATTCCTGCATTTAATGAATCTGCTTTTCCCCCATTTAATTTATCAATAACAATAAGATTTGAATATAATTTGCTTTTATAAACACCTAAAATTTCAGCAGTTGGAATAAAATCTTTTTTAATTTCAAAATATATTCTTTCAAGCTCAAAAGCTTCATTTAATACTTTAAATGTATTATCAGGAGAGCCATCATTTATTAATATAAGTTCATAAGAAGGATAATTTAATGATAATAAAGATCTTACATTTTCTACAATTGTTGCTTCTTCTCTAAATGCTGGAACTAAAATTGAGACAGAAGGGAGAACACCTTTTTGGAAATAGTTTGTTATTGATCTTGAAAATTTAATTCTATTTTGTTTTATAATTTCTAAAAACGCAAATATTAAAAATAATATAGAAAATAAATTAAGAACTATTGAATAAAAAGCAAATAATTTTAAAAAATAATTTAAAAAGATTTGAAAATTTTTTAAAAAATTAATTGATAAAAGGTTATGATATTTAATAAAGAATAATAAAAATGGTAAAAATAATATTATTATTAATAAAAAAATAGCTAAAGGTTTATCTTTTTTAGATACAACAGGTAACTCTTTTTTATAAGAAGTTTTCTTTTGAGGAAGGTTAAATTTCTTAATCAATTTTTCATCTAATGCTAAAATAAATTCTTCAAAAATCGCAAATCTTTTTTCAAAATCTGACTTTATAACATTTTTAATATCTAAATTTTGCATTATCTTTAGTATTAAAAGATTTTCAATTTGTTCATTTTCACAATTATTTATGAAAGAAACAATGGAATGTATCCATCCATTATTTATACAATAAGAAATCAGATCATTAATGTTATCATCAATTATCCAATTTTTATTTGATAAAAAATAAAAAAGATTTTTTTCTAAAATTTGTCCTGTTTTCTTTTTATAATATTCTTCTTTCTCTTTAATAAATATTTCTAAAAGAAGTTCTTTATTTAAGTCATTTGTTTCTAAAGCTTTAATTAATCCATCATATGCAAAATTCTCAAAATCTTTAATTTTTAAAAATTCAACTAATTTATAAAGATTTTCACTAGTTCCAATTCTTCCTAAAGCCTTAATTGCATAATATCTAACCTCTTCATTTTTATTATAATAAAAATAATTTAAATCAAACATTTGAGGAATTAAATGATAAACTATTTCAGCTGCATTTGATGATAACTCTTCATCATCACTCATTAATGATTCGATTAATATCCTTTCAAGTTTTTTATGTGGAAAATATTTACATAATTTTATTGCTAAAATAGTTTTTCCTTTATTATATGGATATCTCTTATCAAGGTATTCAACAACAATTTCAAAATAAGGTTCTAATAGAGAAATATAAGCATTAAATTTATTAAAATTTTTTTCCTTATATTCCTCCGAAGCAAGATCTAAAATAAGTGGAATCATATCAAAAGCTTCAGCAAAAATAAGAGATTCTGCTATTTTAAATTTTACACTACTTGATTTTTCATTACCTAAAAATCCTGCAAGAACTTGTATTCCATCCAAACCGTAAAATCTTAAAGCAAAAGCACCTTCTAATCTTATATTTATCTTTTTTGATTTTAGTTTTTTTACATATTTTTTAAAATGTTTAGATTTAACATTTTTGTAAATTGAAATATTTTTAAACTCTTTTGGAATAATTAATCTTTCACATAAAATATTTATTGCTTGAATTATAAGATCATCATTATATTTTGAAAAAATATTTTTTAATCTACTTTTATTTATATTTTCAAGGTTATCAATGTTTTGATCATCTAATTCCTTTAAATACTTGCATATTTCATAAGAAAGAACTGATACTAAATAACTTAAAATTCTTTTCTTTCTATTTTCATAAAATTTTATAGAGAACAATATTATCACTGAAATTAATTCTGTAGGATAATAGGGTTTTTTAAGATAATAACTAATTCCATGAATTTTAGAACGTTTTAAAAGATCATCGTTTTTCTTTGAACTTAATAATATGACAGGAATATCAATATCATCTTCGATAAGTTTTTGTTTCAATTCAAAAATACTTAATCCTGGAATATTTACTTCTGAAACTATACATGATGGATAGTATATTTTTATTTTATTATATGCTTCCTCTCCATCTATAAACCAACGACATTCAATATTATAATTTTTTAATAAATTAATTATTATATTTGCATTAAAAGAATCTGGTTCTATAATAAATATTTCTGGATTTATAATATCATAATCAAAATTAATAGGGATAATTTGTTCACTTTCATTTATATTTCTTTTACTTATAGATTCAATTAAATAATTAAGAAAATTATTGGAATCAATATTTTTTTTATCACTTTTATTTGAATTTTTTTTTATATAATTTCTGATTGAAAAAAGAAATATATTTAAATTAAAACTCTCAGCCAAATAAGTTTGATTATAATAAGAAATAAATAATTTAGCTTTTGCAATTATTTCTAAATAATTAAATCCAAATGAAAAAACAAAAAAACCATCATTTAAAAAAAACATGGGTGAAAAATTATGTACACTTTTTTTCAATAAATTAAAAATTTCACTACTTAATTGCTTAATCAATTCAATTTTATTTTCAATATTTAAATCACTTTCTCTTTCAAAAAAATTAAAATAATATAAAGAAGCATCTTCATCATATTCAACTAAAAGCTATATTAATTTATCAAGAAATTTTATATTTTCCTTAATGTCTAATATACTATCAATTTTTAAATAACTTAACCCATTTTCAAGTTCTTTTGAAATTAGCTTTTCTTTTAACTTTTTGTTTTCTTTTTGTAATTGAAAAATATCCTTATATTTTTTCATTTTTTGAAAAAACTTCTAAACTATAATCTTTATAAAATTACAACTTTAATATAAGAGCAAAACCTAAATCTTGATATCCCAATTTACTTATAAAATATGGTTGCCAATAAGCTATTATATAGAAAATAGGTAGATTAAGTTTTAAACCTATTAGCACTCCAAAATTGAATAAAGATTGTTCAATAGCAAAAGTTAATCCTATTTCTGGTCCAATTATAGGAAATAGTGCAAGATAAGTTTTTATCCACATAGCATAAGATACTTTCTTCCCAGTTTCGAAACCTAAAGCTGAATTTACAGAAATATTATAACCATTAGAAAAATAATATATTGAATAAATATAGCTTGTTCCTGCAAAAAAATTTGGTGCAAATTTTAAATTTTGTCTAAATGCTAAATACCAATCTTTACTTTCAAAATTAAAGTTAAAAAGAATCTCATGTTTATTAATTGTTTCATTAAAATAAAAACCATACATAAGGTCTATATAAAAATTTTTAGGGAAAATATATGTTCCACCAAACATAAATTTAAAGCCATCATCACCTTTAAAATAAGAATAATATCCAAAAATTGCAGAAATATTTAAAAAATAATCATAAAGTTATTTTTATCAATTAGATAAATCACTTTTTATATTTTTTATCTTTAATTTGTATTTTTAATCAGGAATTGTAAATTTGTTCCTTTCAAAATTCTCAGACCCAATCCATATATCTATCTGAATCCCATTACCTCTATTAATAACATCAATAAATTTGACTTGCCATCCTATAAGATCCAATCTTGCCTCCCCTAAAAGATCATTGCCTGCAAGATTTCCATAATAACTTGATAATTCAGGCTTTTGACCAACAGATATTCTATTTTTTATTTTTTTTATTTCATCTTCTGTTCTTACTACATTATCAAAGATAGCAAGATGTATTCCTTCTTTCTCTTTGTGAAGTGAAATTACCATTTTTGAAGGATCTTTCTGTAAAATAAAATGAGCTACTTCACTTATAATTTTAATAATCATTTCTTCCTGTTTCATAATTGTTCCTTCTAATTTTAGTTTTTAACTTTTTTTATAATCATTTCACTTTTTTAATTTAAAATTAATAGTATTTTCAAACCAATCTATAATAGCAACAATAAAAGTTGCCACAAGACCACCTGCAAACCCATTATTGTAAAGGTTTAATCCTCCAACCCAGCCAGCAGTATACTGAACAAGAATTATATGTAAAACTCCACCAATAAATCCCACAAAAAAACCAAAAGTTCCTGATAATGGAGCTAATGTTGTTGAAAATAAAGCACCTAAAATAATAGCAGGTGAATTTAATGGTTTATTTAATAATATTGAAGTTACAAAAACACCTAATAAAATTGGGATACAATTTCTTATATTTTTTCCAAAAGCTGCAAAACCAAATATAGTAAATAATCCTCCTAATACAGGGCCGTTTATAGGTGATCTTGAAATCAAAACATACAAGAAGTAAATAAGTGTAAGTATTCCCATATTTAAGAAGGTTGCATCTTTTGAAGATAGAATTAAAAAATCCGATGGTAATCTCCCATTTTCTTTTTGTAATTTTATAAACTCTTCTACAGCATTTTTTGGTTTTTTTAATATACCAGCTATTATAAATATTATAGAACTTAAAGGTACAATTAATGTAGAAAAAATGTCTTTTCCCTCTGACCATAAATCAAAAAGTTTCAAATCCACATTGAGATTCCTTAAAATAGAAGATATAAAAAGAGATAAAAAACCAGCAGTCATTCCTACATTATATAAATTATAACCCTGGTGAAATCTTAAAACATAAATTGCAGTTGGAGGAAGTAAAATTCCAACAATAATAGCAAATAAAATACCTAAAAATAAGGAGAGATATGGAGTCATAGTTAGTTCAAAAGTTATGATAGAGAAAACAGGTGATAGTGCAGAACCAAAAAATGCAATAAAAATATATTCAATAAATTTTTTTCTTGCTATTAAACTAGAAATATATACCCCAATCCACAGAGTTAAAACAGAAATTATATTTTTTCCAAAAAGCGCAAAACCAAAAATTGTAAAAACAGAAGCAATAACAGGACCACTAACATCCATTTTTAATATTATTATTAATATAATGCTGATAATTGACAATAAAGAGGCATTTAAAAAAGAACCACCAATTCCCCCTAAAACAAAGTAATCTGAAATAAGCCTTCCAGGAGAAATTTGAATTCTTATAAATCCTTTTATTGTTTCTTTAATCCCAAAAACTAAAAATGATGAAAAGATAATTATCATGAAATAAATAATTAAAAATAAATGCAATTTAAATTTTTGCATTAGTACCTCCGAAATTAAAATCATAATTTTACTTATTTTATTTTTATTCAATATTTTTAATTTTCAATTTTTTTTAAAAATTTTTATTTTAATTTTTAATAAACTATAGTTAATTTAAATAATCTCAGAATTAATCATAATAGAAAAAACTTTAGACTTTATTAGAATATGACAAAGAAATATATTTTTATACTGATATGGAAGCTCTGATAACAAAAATATTATTTAAACAAAATATTTCCTAAAAATATTTTGATAGTAATTTTTTTATATCATCTATTGTAAAAGGTTTTTGAATAATTTCGTTAAAGCCAAATTTTTGAGGTTCAGAAAAAATAGGTCCTTCTGTATATCCACTCATTACAAAAGCAATAACATTAGAATCTATCTTTCTTATCTCTTCAATTGCTTTATCTCCACCCATACCACCTTTTATAGTCATATCAAAAATTAAAAGATCAAAATTTTCCCCTCTATCTCTTTCTCTATTAAAAATTTCTATTGCTTCTTCACCATCTTTAGCTATCAAACATTTAAAACCAATATGACTTAAAATCTTGCAAAGCACTTTCTGGATAACTTCTTCATCATCAAGTATTAAAACTTTACCGGTTCTTAATATTTTCCCATTTTCTCTTTTTGAAATTTCAATAACATTTTCTTTTTTTGCAGGAAGATATACATGAAATGTTGTACCTTTGCCTTCTTCAGATTCAACTTCTATAAACCCTTTATGTTTAGTAATAATGGAATGACAGATTGAAAGACCAAGTCCATTTCCCTTTTCTTTTGTTGTAAAAAATGGATCAAATATTTTAGGTAAAATCTCTTTTGGAATACCAATACCATTATCTGCTATAGAAATCTTAATAAAATATGAGAGATTTTCCCTATCTGTAAAATTATTATCCATATTTTCATATTTTTCATAATTGACTAATTTTCTATTACTTAATTTATCTTTATTAAAAACCTCATTATCAAGTAAAATATTTTTAGCACTTATTTTTACAACTCCACCTCCTGGCATTGCTTGAACTGCATTTATAACTATATTTTCTATAACCTGTGAAATTTGATTATAATCAAATTCAGCATTATATATTTTTTCTTCAATATCAAATTCTGCTTTTACTTTTGAACCACTTAACACAAATTGAGTAACACTTTTCAATAATGGAACAATTGATTGTAATTTTTTAATAGGTTCTCCACCTTTTGAAAATGTTAAAAGTTGATTTGTAAGAGCTTTTGCTCTTTCAATAGATTCAATCGCATTTTTTATAAGTTCTATTGTCCTTTCATCATTTGTATAATGTGATGCAAGCTCAATATTTGAATAAATACCAACAAGAATATTATTAAAATCATGAGCTATTCCTGCTGCAAGTAATCCAATAGATTCAAGTTTCTGGGCATTTTGAACTTGTTCTAATAGTTTAAGTTTTTCAGTAATGTCTCTAAAAACAAGAACAACACCAACAATTTTTCCAGATAAATCTTTAATTGGAGCTGCACTATCATTTATAAATCTTCTTGATCCATCTTTTGATATTAGTATAGAATGATCGGGTAATTCAAAAGCATTACCTGTTTTCAACACAGTTTCAATAGGATCTATAGAAACTTTCTCTCCCTTTTCATTATAGATATTAAAAATCTCCGAAATATTTTTTCCAACTGTCTCAAATTCTTCAAAACCTGTTAGATTTTGTGCTGCTTTATTGATAAGAATAACTTTCCCATCTTTATCTGTTGCAATAACACCATCACCAATACTTTGCAAAGTTATCTGTAATTTTTCTTTTTCTTCAGCTAAAGCTTCTTCTGCAAGTTTACGTTCTGTAATATCAAGAACACTTATTATTGCAGCTGGTTTTCCATTATAAATTATACTCGAACCATATAAGTGAACCCATTTTACTTTTCCTGATTTTGATATAATTCTAAATTCATAATCATCAGGAACTTTTTCTTCTCTCTGTCTTCTTTTCCCTCTTTCAATAACAATTTCTCTATCAAGAGGATGAACATAATCCCAGAAATTCATATTCAATAATTCATTTTCATCATACTCTGAAAGTTTTAATGCAGCTGGATTTGCATATATCCACTTATCATCCTGATATAGTAAAATTGAAGTTGGGCTCATATTAGCTAAAATTCTAAATTTTTCTTCACTTTCTTTTAATTTTTCCTCAACTAATTTTTTCTCTGTTATATCTTCATAAGTACCTAAAACACCAATAATATTCCCTTCATTATCTTTAAGTGGAACTTTACTTGTCCTAAGCCATTTAGTTCTACCTTCTTTTGTTGTTTGGATCTCTTCATATCCTATTTTAGGGGTATCTTTTTCCACTACTATTTTATCATCTGAACTATAAAGATCAGCTTGTTCTTTCCAGGGCATTTCATAATCATCTTTTCCTATTAATTCATCTGGATTATCAAAGCCAGCATCCATTGCAAAAGATTTATTGCATCCTAAATATTTTAAGTTTTTATCTTTCCAGAATAATCTAGCAGGTATTGTATTTAAAACTATGTCTAAAAATTTTTTTGATTCTTTTAAAGCAATTTCTGTTTCTTTTAATTTGGTTATATCAATATGAATCCCATACATCAAAAGAGGTGTACCATCATCAATCCACTCTACAACTTTTCCTTTATCAAGAATCCAGACCCAAGTACCATTTTTATGCATCATTCTGAATTCACACTCATATTGCGAAGATTTACCGGAAAAATGCTCTTCAAAAGCAAGGTATGCTTTTTTCCTATCATCAGGATGAGTTAATTCTTTCCATGTTTTTGAAGTTATTGGCTTTAATTCATCTAAAGTATAACCTAAAAGATTTGCCCACTTCTCATTATAAATTATTTCATCTGTTAATAAATTCCACTCCCATGTTCCTATATTTACTGCATCAATTATTGCATCAAGCTTTTTTGTATATTTTTTTATTAATTCCTCGGTTTTCTTTCTTTCAGAAATATCTCTTACAACAGCAATAAGTCTATCTTCACCTACTATTTCTGCCCTCTTTAAACTTACTTCAACCCAAAATTGCTCACCATTTTTCTTTTTTGCAAGCCATTCAAAAGTTTGAGGTCCTTCTTCAATTGCTTTTTTTATCCTTTTTTGTGCTTCCTCTTCAGTGTATGGTAGTATATTAGCACTTAAATCACCTATATTTCCAGATATTACCTCTTCTTTTGTATTATAACCATAAATTTTTAGCATTGTATCATTGACATCTATTATCTTTCCAGTATTTGCATCATCAATAAATATCGCCTCATTTACCGAATTAAAAATCTCTCTAAATTTCCTCTCACTTTCCTGTAATGCAAGTTCATTTAACTTCTGTTCTGTAATATCTCTGATAGTCTCTATTGCTCCTATTATATTACCATTAATATCATATAAAGGAGAAGCTTTTTTCCATAAAAAAACTTTTTTGCCCTTAAAATTATCTATTGGTATCTCAACTATTAATATATCTTCTTCTTTTTTAATATAGTTATATTTTTTGGCAATATTTTCATCATAATTCAATGCTAAATTAACAAGAATTGGCCTTCTTTCTCCATAAAATGGGATAGCATATTCATAATTACCTTTTCCTATAATATCATTTGCCTTTATACCTGTTAATTCTTCCATTGCTTTATTAAATGCAATAACTATACCATTTGAATCTATTACCAAAGTTGGATCAGGTAAATATGAAATAATATCAAAAAGTTGTTTTTGTTGTTCTATTATTTTTTGTTCGAATCTCTTTTTTTCAGTTATATCTCTAATAATAGTTAAAAGATATAATTTACCATTTAATGTAAATGAATTTAAACTAACTTCTGTATAAATAGGAGTTTTATCATATTTGCAATGTAACCACTCAAAAAACTGGGGTTTGCCTTCAATTGCATTATTAATTTTTTCTAAGGCTTTATCATAAGAGCTTTTGCCATCAGGTTGATACTCTGGAGAAAATTCATAAGGTGATTTACCTACAAACTGTTTTTTTGTGCATCCAAAAATCTCAAGTGCTTTATTATTACAATCAATAAAATTATCTTTATCCAATATAACAATTCCATCATTTGCTGATTCAAATAGTATTCGATATCTTGTTTCACTTTCTATTAAAAATTTTTCAGATATTTTTTTCTCAGTTATATCTCTTATTAAACTTAAAAAAGCTTTTGGTTTTCCTTCAAAATCATATAACAAGTTTGTAGATGCTTCTATAAATAATTTTTCCCCATTTTTATTTAAAACTGTGTATTCATTTCTCTTAATAAAACCTTTTAATGCAGTTTCAGTCATATTTTTAATAGCTTTTTCTCTTTCTTCGGCAACTATTACATCAAGAACATTTTTTACATTATTAAAAAAATCTTCTTTTGATTCAAAACCTAAATTTCTATAAGTAATTTCATTTATATCTAATATATTGCCATTTAAATCATGTATTATTATCATGTCAGGAGAATTTTCAAATAAAGCTTTATTCCATTGTTGAACTTCTTGAAATTTAATTTCATAATCTTTTACTTTAATTTCGAGATCTTTTGATTTGTTCTCAATCTCTTTTATTTTATTTTCTAGTTCATTTATTCTGTTTTTTAATTCTCTTACATTCTCTATATCATTTTTATTTAACACAATATCATCAAAATCCTTCATAAAAACCTTCTTAAGTTTGATATTTCTAATTATTTTTTTAATTTAAGCCTTATCCATAAAATTTTTATTTGATGAAAAATTATTAAAAAAAATTTCCTATTTAATAATAATATCATAATGAAAAAATTCAATTTTATTTTATTTTGTTTTTATATACTTTTTTTGATAGTTCTTTTTATTTTACTTTTTTTATAGGAGTCTTTCTATTTGATATATAAATAGAATCTAATTTTTATCTAAAAAATTCAAAAATAATTTGAAATATAAAAAATCAAAAGTATAATTAGATTAAATAATTTAAGGAAGCATTATGAAAATTAAAGAATTATTTAAAAAATTAAAAATACCAATAAAATATTTTATCTTTTTGATCATAATTTATTTTTCTTTGTATGGGTTTCATAAATTTTTATTAAAATTGCAATACAATAACATGGCTAAATATGCAAATGAAATAGAAAGTAAAAATGAATATACATCTATTACAAAATTTAATAAAAATGGTGGAAAACCCCTTTTTCTTATAAAGCCAAAGAATAATATTACTCTTTTCTTTATGGAAGGCTTTAGAACTCAAAATCCAGCAGGTATGTATAGAAATTGGTTTAATTTTTTGCATGAAGAATTTAATATAAATATTGTTGTTCCAATATATGGAATTCAGAGTTCTCCTTTTTATCTTAGAAACAGAGAATGGTTTTTCGAAGAAGATTTAAGGGAAATTATACAAATTTATGAAGCATACACTGCAAATTTGCCTGAAAACCATAAAATAATAGTCGCATCTCAATCATTTGGAGCTCTTCCAAATTCCTTTATATGTCTTGAAGCAAAAAAGAAACCTGATCTTGTTGTTTTTCTTTCTCCCCTTAATTCTTTTATGGAATATAGAGCATCTGGTCCCATTGTACACTGGCTTTCAAAACAAACTTCATGGCTAAGGCATATTTTTCTTTTTACTAAACCAGCAATTCCACCAAATAGAAAATCTGTCTGGGATATCGTAAATGATGAAAAAAACCTATATTATGCCAAAAATTTTCCTATAAATCCTGAAGATAGTTCTGAACTTGGTTATAGATCTCAAAAAGCAGCATTATTTATGGAAAAAAATATTCTACCTTTTATTAAAAATTTAAATATATTTATTGCATGGGGAGATCAGGACCTCTATTTTTCACAAAAAGGTTTTGAAAATTTTGTAAAAATTTTATCAAATCAAAATAATGTTGAATATTTAAAACTTGAAAATAGTGGTCATATGGTTTTACTTGATAATGGTGAAAAAATATTAAAAGAAAGAATATTAAGTTATATTTTAAGATTTAAATCTGAACAAAAAAAATAAAAGGTTATTGCTATGGAAGTTATCAAATATCTTCTTTATGCTGCTTATGGTTCTAATCTTCTTTTAGAAAGATTTTATGCATATATTAAAGGCACTGAATTTAATGGGAAAAAATATACTGGATGTCATGATAAAACCTAACCTGAAGATTATGGTAGTATGATGGTACCTCACAGATTATATTTTGCAAAAAGATCAAAAAATAGATGTTGTAAAAAAAGGACTGATTCAGACAAAAGGCTTAAGTGTTGTAGAATGCGAACAATATATAAAAAAATTTATAAAATAAAAAAAAATATTAAATAAACTTCAAAATCTCTTCAGCATGCCCTTCGGGAGTTACTTTTTCGAAAATCTTTTTTATTTTACCATCTTTATCTATTATAAATGTTTTTCTTAAAGTACCCTCGACCATTTTACCATACATATTTTTTGTTCCCCAAAAATTGTAAAGCTTTATAACCTTTGCATTTTCATCTGCAAGTAAAAGAAATGGTAAGTTATATTTTATTTTAAATTTTTCATGGGATTTTGGACTATCTTTAGAAATACCAATAACTATAGCACCCTTTGATGTTATTTCTGAAAAATTGTCTCGAAAACTGCATGCTTCTTTGGTGCAACCAGGAGTATCATCCTTTGGGTAAAAATACAAAACAACAGTTTTACCTTTATAGTCACTTAAACTATGTTGCTGCCCTGTTTCATCAGGCAATGTAAAATCAGGTGCCAAATCATTTTCCTTTAATATTTTTTCCATATTTTCCTCCTCTTATAATTTTTTAATCTCTCAATTTATATAATAACTAAAAATTATAATAAAAACTAAATTTATTTTTAGTTTTACAATTATATTAATATATATAATATATAACTTTTAATAATACAAATAGAACCATTTAATAATAAATATTTAATTATTTTTTTTGTAACTTACGATCAACTGCAACGTACCAGCTAAACAAACTATAAAAACTAAAAGCCAAATAAAACTTATATCAAATTTTTTCTGAAAGAATCCAGAAAAAATAGGCCCTAAAAGAAAACCTATTCCACTTAATATTTGAAAAATAGAATTCATTTGAGCTCTTAAATTAATTGGACTTTTATTAGCTATATAAATATTTTGATTTATTATTTGTATAATTTCACCTATACTCCAGATAACTGTAGAAAATATGAAAAGTAGAAATAACCTGAAAATACCATAAAGTCCAAAACCAACTGCATAAAAAATTCCTGCTATTGCTACCATTAATAATGGTGGTTTTCGATTTGTTAAATTAGAAATAATGGGAGTTAAAAGAATAACTGTTATTGCATTTGTAGATTGCAAAAATCCATAAATTTTTGCTCCTTTTTGGGAAAAAAGATTTGATAAATAAATTGGTAATGTAAAACCAACTTGTGAATAAGCAAAATAGTAAAAGATTGTAGTAAGAATAAATAAAAGGTACTGCATATCCTTTAAAATAAATTTAATTACTGAATTATTAATCTTTAAATTTTCTTCTGATAGATTTGCTCTCTCTTTTTCTATAAAATTGCTTGTTAAATCTTTAAAATTTAAAGGTTTTGTCTCTTTCAAACTTAATAATACAAAAAAACCAATAAGACTAAATAAACCATTTCCAAAAAAAATCATTGATGTATAATTTTCAAATAAAAAACCAGCTATTAATGGACCAAAAGCAAAACCTACATTTGTTGCAAAATAAGTTAATGAAAAAGCTTCATTTCTATTTAGTGGGGTTGTAACATCTGTTATAACTGCTGAAATTGGAGAATAAGTCATTGATATAAAAATATTTGCAATTATTAAAAGAACAGCAATTATTTTATTTGTAATAATTTTAAAATGGTAAATAAAAAATACAGAAAAAATAATTATTAAATATATAAAAACTGCAAAAACAAGAATTTTTTTTCTTCCATATTTATCCGCAATTTTACCAGATATTATGGAACCTGGCAAAAATGTAAATCCTGATATTATAATATAAATTGAAGCTAATTGAGGAGATAAACCAAGTTTTTTAACCATGAAAAGAGTCAGAAAAGGATAAATAAAGTTACCCATTGAAAATATAAATCTTACAAAAGAAATTTTATATATTTCAATAGAAAGATTTTTGTAATTATTAAAAAATAGATTCACAAATTAAAAATAACATATAAATTAAAAATCTAAAAGTCTTTTTTCACCTTCAAGCTTTTTTATCTCTGTTACATCCTGAGAAACTTCAAGTGTACCTAAATAATTTCCTTCCTTATCTCTTACAGCAAAATATCTAATATAAATAAACCTTCCATGTAAGTCTATCCAGAAATCAACGTGATCCTTTTCTCCTTTTTTAAAAGCTTCAATAATTTTATTCACTTTTTCAAGACTCTTTTGAGGATGACAATTTTGAACTTCCCTTCCAATAACTGCTGGACTTCTTGGAAAAATCCTTTCTTTATTATTTGAATAGTAAGCAACCTTGTCATTTTCATCAATAAAGGATATATCTACTGGTAAGTTTTTTAGAATAAAATTTAATTGAACAAGATTTAAATACCCTGTATCCAATATGATTTTTTTATCCAATTCATCTTTTATAGATTTTTCTTTTTCATATTCCTGCTTATCTTTTATCTTGTTTTGCAATTCAATATCTTTACTTTCTTTTAATTTAAGTTTTTTTATAGCATATGTATCCCATAGACTTCCTGGTATAATCCAGCTATAACCGATATGGCTTTCTCCATTTTTAATCTCAAGCCACTGCTCTTCACTTATCTTTCTTGCACTTACAGGAAACAGAATTTTTTCCTCTTTAAAAATCATAGATAGCATATCTGATTTCAGTTTTTTTATCATATTATTAAACTTTTTAATCTCATCATCTGAAAATGTATTTTTATTATCAAGAAAAGCAGATATTTCTTTTATTTGTGCTCTTATTTCATCATCTTTTCCCCACATAACTTTTTAAGGACCGGTAAATCCCCTTTTTTCAAGATATGGAAAAAGTTGATTCTCCTTTCTAAGATAGTGCTTATCAATTTCCTTCAATGATTCAAATTCTTTTTTAATTAAATTTATTAATTCATCTTTAGATTTATCTTTCATATGTTTCAATTTATCAGTTAATTTTATAAGATTTTTTAATTTCTTTTTTAATTCTTTATTCTCTGCAATAAAAGTATGAAGAGGATGTCCTGCAATTTTATGAGGAACACCTTGTTTTTTAATAGAGGATTCAAAAACAAAAACATGTAAATCACATAATTTTTGTATCTTTTCGACTGGATATCCCTCAGATATTAAGCTTTGTTCCATACTTGCAATTTCATCAGCATCTGTATTTTTTAATAGTTTTGCAAATTCTTTTTTTGCTTTTTCGAAATTTCCTGAATAATCTGCTTCTTTTAATATTTTTTTCATTATTTCTATCTTTTCTTCTCTTGTTAATTTTTTCATGAAAAACCCCCTTAATTACAAATTTAAATATCAAAATGAAATTCTCTTTATAAATATATTTTAAATCTATATTAAAGAAAAATTTGAAAACAAAATTAATATATAATTATTTTTCTAAGTTAAAAATTATTTTCTGACTAACCTATAAGTAACTTTATATCATTTTCAACATTTGTAATTGTTCCAAGCCCAAAATTTTTTATTATAAAATCAGCTACCTCTTTAGATAAAAATCCTGGCAATGTTGGACCAACATGAATATTCTTAAAACCTAAAGATAAAAGAGCTAAAAGAACTAAAACTGCCTTTTGTTCATACCATGCTATATTGAAAACAATAGGTAAATCATTGACATCAGCAAGATTAAAAATCTCTTTTAATCTTAGTGCTGTTAAAGCCAATGAATAAGAATTATTACATTGACCTGCATCTAAAACTCTTGGGATACCATCAATATCACCAAGATTTAGTTTATTATACCTATATTTAGCACAACCTGCCGTAAGAATTACTGTATCTTCTGGTAAAGCTTTTGCAAAATCTTCATAATACTTTCTTGTTGGCATTCTTCCATCACATCCAGCCATTACAACAAATTTTTTAATTTTACCTTTCTTTATAGCGTCTACAACCTTATCAGAAAGCTTCTCAATAACAGTATGGCTGAACCCTCCAACTATCTCACCTTTTTCAAGTTCAATAGGTGGTAGGCATTTTTTTGCAAGTTCTATTATTTCACTAAAATCTTTATAACCTTTCTCGTCAGCCTCAATATGCTTAACTCCTTCAAAACCAACAATACCTGTTGTAAACAATCTATTTTTATAACTTTCAGAAGGTGGAACAAGACAGTTTGTAGTTAAAAGAATTGGTCCATTGAATTTTTCAAATTCTTCTTTCTGTTTCCACCATGCATAGCCATAATTCCCTGCAAAGTGAGGATATTTTTTAAATGCTGGATAATAATGAGCTGGTAGCATTTCACTATGAGTATAGATATCAACTCCCTTTCCTTTACTTTGCTCTAAAAGCATTTCAAGATCTTTTAGGTCATGGCCGGAAATTAAAATCCCTGGATTTTTTCTTACACCTATTTCTACCTTTGATATCTCCATCTGCCCATAAGTTTGTGTATTTGCTTTATCAAGTAAAGCCATTGTTTTAACACCATATTCTCCAACTTTCATTATTAGAGAAATCAAATCTTCATTAGTTAAATTATCATTGATAGTTGATGCTAAAGCATTATGCATAAACTTAAGTATTTCATCATCCTTATACCCTAAAACTAAAGCATGATCTGCATATGCCGCCATCCCTTTTAAGCCATAAATAATTGTTGCAATAAGTGATCTTCTTGTTTCATCAGATATAGATAAAAACCCAACAGCTTTAGCTTTATTTAAGTACTCTTCTTCACCCTTCTTCCAGTTAATTGCATCATTATCCAATAAAGTTTTATCAATTTCAATTCCATTTTTATTAAGTTTTTCTTTCAAGTTATCTCTAATATTAAGTGCTTCTGTAATTCTTTTAATGAACCATTCTTCATCGAAATTTGCATTTGTAATTGTTGAAAATAAAGATTGTAAAAGGAAAGAATCCTCCTTTTCTGTAGAAATTCCATTTTCTATTGCTTTAGTTGCCAAAACTGAAATCCCTTTCAATGTATGGATAAGCAAATCCTGTAGATCAGAAGTATTTTCCTTTTTACCGCAAACACCTTGTTTTAAGTTACAACCTTTGTTTTTCATTGTCTCCTGACATTGATGACAAAACATAAATACCTCCTTAAATTTTTTTTTATTAATAATTTTTTATTATTAATTCTTTATTATTATTTTTATTTTTAATATTTTTTCAATATAGACTTTTTTTTTACTTTTTTACTAATATTTAATTATTTTTTAATATAAACTTCTCATTATAAAGTAAACATATAAAATAAAATCAAATAGTTTTTTTTGAAAAAATTTTCCCATCAGTAGATAGTATTATAAGATCTATATTCAAATTTGCTGTTGATCTTTCTATAGCTTCTTTTACTAAAGAAACAAGCCCCATACAGCATGGAACCTGCATTATTAATACTGTTATGCTATTAATCTTTTGATTTGCAAAAAGATAAGTAAGTTTATCAATGTAAATTTCTTTGCCAGTATCAAGTTTAGGACAGGCAATTATAAGCTTTTTATTTCTTAAAAATTCACTATGAAAACTAGAAAAAGAAAAAGCTGTACAATCCGCAGCAATTAAAAGATCAGAATCATTAAAATATGGAGCCATAGGATTTATAAGATGAAGTTGAATTGGCCAGTTTGTTAATTCAGAATGGATATTTTCACTATTTAAAGAATATTCTATTGAATTTGCATGTTCACAACAAACACTTTTTTCTATTTCATTTTTATCTTTATTATAGCTATTATTTTCAAGAAACAGTTCAAATTCTTTTATATCAATTTTTATTTCATTTTCTTTTATATATTTAATAGCTTCTTTTAGCCAAGAAAATTGCCCATGTTCTTTTAAATGTTTAAGATGGGCAAAAATAACCTTTTCGCCTTTTATTTTTAGATTTTCCATAACTTTTCTTTCATTATATGGTTCTGCTTCTTTTTCTACAATCTCTATGGCATCTACAGGACATTTATTAATACAAGCTCCAAGGCCATCACATAAAAATTCACCTACAATTTGGGCTTTTCCATCAATTATCTGTATAGCACCTTCAGGGCAAGCTAATGCACATGCGCCACAACCATTACATTTTTCTTCATTAATCTGAATAATTTTTCTTTTCATTTTTATTTCCTCCTTTTATATATTTTATAATAATGGTATTATGGTATTATTTAACCATTATTAATTAAAAAAAAAATAATAAATTAAATTACTATTAAATTTTCTTTTATAAAATTATTAATCTTTTTTCTTAAATTTTTAATTTCATATTTTTTGCTAAATCTTTAATAGTTGTTTGTTCTAAAATTTTTATTATTTTTTTATTATATTCTTCTATTTCTTTTCCAAGAATACAGCTAGTTGACACACAATTTTTAAAAAAAGGACAGAAGCTTTTATCAATAGGCCCTTCTATTATTTCGATAACTTTTTTAAGAGTTATCTTCTCAGAATCCTCATTTGGATAAAATCCTCCCGATGGTCCTTTAATAGAGTTAACAAGTTTATTTTTAACTAAAATTTGCATAATTTTAGCAAGATGATTTTCACTTGCACCAAGCTGATTTGCAATTTCTTTTGTTGTTAAATAGATTTTATCATTAATTATTATTAAAGCTAAAGCATGAATAGCAAGCATAGTAGCATTAGAAAAATTTATTATACTGTTTTTCTTCATATATAGGTAATATAATACCAAAATACCAAGTTGTCAAGTTTAAAATTTAATTTTTTACTTTTAATTTTATTCAGTTTTGATTAAATTTTATTCCAAATTTTTTCAAAATCCAAGAAAAAAATATATATAAAAACACTGTAAAAACTGAAACTATAAATAAAGAAACATAAAAATTTATTCCTTTTTTTAATAAAAAAGGTAAAAGTAAAAATAAAGGTAAGGAAGGAATAACCATCCAGAAAATACTATTAGACAAACTAGATATTTTATTTATGTCTTTTTGTTCAATATAGATCCATATAAATGAAAGTATAGATACCAAAGGTATTGCAGCAAAAATTGTGGCTAAAAAATTATTCCTTTTTGATAACTCACTTATTAAAACTATGATAAATAAAGTTAATAATAATTTTAAAATAAAAAAAAACATATAATAACCTCTTTTTTATTAATATTATCTTATTTTCTTTAAAAAACATAATTCCCATTAATAAAAAATAAAAAAACCCCCTAAACTTAAATTTAGGGGGTTAATCTTATATTATAAATACAGATATGGTTATTTATTAATAAATTTCAATATAATAAATAAAAACATCCCATGTCCAGCCATTGCAGGTAATCCTAAATTCTTGTATTTGCTTATCTGAAGGTATATCATCTCCATTCATATGTTTTGTTGGTAAAATAAAGGAAAATGTATAAGTCTGTCCTATATTCAAACCAGTTTGCAAATAACCTCCACTTGCAGACCCACTTAAATTTGTAAATGCTGCAATTAAATATTCTATATTATCAGCTTTTATAGTTATTTTAATAGGTGCTTCAAAATATGGACTTGAACAAGGTCCTCCAGCAAAAGAATTTATTTTAAATGATATTTTTATTGTTTTTCCAGAACCTGTTTTAAGTGAGGTAACTGTACTTGTATCTTGATATAATGCCATTGATGAACCATTTGAATTTGGGTTTGTAGTATACATTCTTATAGAACCTGAAGCTATATCTATTTTTGGATGGTCTTCTTCTGGATTCCATATAGTAAATGTCCAGCCTGGTAAATAATCACCATTAGAATTATTAAGATATGTACTTACAGTACTACTATCAATATATGTTATATCAGAATCAATCCACCCTGATTGATTAAAATAACCATTAACTAATAAATTTTATGAACCACCACCACTACTATAATTAATATTAATTTTTATTATGTCACTTTTGTTATCTCTTTCATCATATCCTTGAACATAAATATTATATACTCCTGTTCCTAAATTTGATAAATCTAAATTAATAGAAAACATATCATTCTCAAATTCAGAATCAATTCCATAAATTGAATTATTTTCATATAACCAAGCTTTTACATATATTAAATCATGATCAGGATCAACTACTATTCCCTCTATAACAATATTATTTGATGATATTTCTTCAAAATTGGATAAAACAACAACAATAGGTTTTGAACCATTAAAATTAATAATCGAACATAATTGCATTGAAAGCAGAAATATAGAAGATATAAAAAGAAATAAGACTATAATTGGTTTTCTCATAAATCCTTCCTTTTTTATTTTTTAATTTTTCTTATTTTTTTATATTTTTAATATTTTTTTTTATAAAACTTCAAAACAAAAAATAAAATTAAAAATTAATGGTTAAATTCAATTTTAACAACAGGGGTCACATCTATATATTTTATCTTTTTTTCATCTTTAGAATAATATCCGGAAACAAAGACCAATCTTAAATTTTGAACACTTTTTTCGTCTATTCCCCACATAATTTTTTTATTGAAAACCATTGAAACAACAGAATAAGGATCTTTCTTATCAAAAGACCATGGGTAAAAGGTTGCATCAAGTTTTTCAATGTCGAGAGTTATAGATTTCACAAGGTTATCATTTTTATCATACATATTAACATAAAAATCATTAGTCATTGCAAAATAATAAAAAATATCATATGAGCCATCAGACCAAAATTCAACAAAACCATAAAAAACATCATAATTTCCTGTTATAAGCAATTTATGATAAATATCAAACCTCATATATGTCTTATCATCTGCAGCAGTAACTTTTACAATATCAAGTTCTGGAATATTCATTTCAAGATCTTCTGATTTTTCATTTAAACCAAAAAGATCTTTTAAATCATCAAAATAGATATTGAATACATCTTTTACCGAATTAATAACAACATATAATTCTTTTTCTTCTTTTAGATATTCATTTTGAGCACATTAACTTAAAGCAATTGAAAGAATAAAAATTGAAACAAATAAAAATAAATTTTTCTTTTTCATATTTCTCCTTCAAAAAATAACAATAAAAACAGCTTCAAAAATTAAAAAAAATTTAAATAAAATGATTTTTCAAAAATAATCTTTCAAAAAAATTGAAAAATAATATTTTGAAAAAATGATTTTTAAAATTTTATTAATAAAATGATTAAATAATGTATATTATAAATTATAACTCAAATTTTATTTTTTTCAAAAAAAAAAAAAATAATTTATAAAAATTAACTTAAAAAAAATATACAAATTTAATTGAAATCAATTATTGCATAAATATTTTTATCTGCTTTATTTTCAAAAAAGATTATAAAATAAAAATTATATTTTGATCTCTTATGAAATTAAATTTAAATAAATTTAATAATTTAATTAAAATATTAAAAATAAAGTTATCTAAAATTTTCAAAAAAATTATTGAATTTTGTTATAAAAATTTATTTAAAAAAAGATTTACAAAAAGCATTATCAAATTTGTAATTTTTTTCTTTTTTATACTTTTGATAATTTTTACAATATTTGACCTTTTTATAACTATTTCAAATAAAAAAAAAATTTACTCATCAATTAACCTCTTAGATAAAAAAGAATATTGCTTACTTCTTGGAACTTCTAAATATACAACTAAAAAAACAGAAAATCTTTTTTATAAATATAGAATTGAAGCTGTAAAGGAACTTTATAAGTACAATTTATTTAATAAAATTATTTTAAGTGGAGATTCAAGAGAAAAATATTATGATGAAACAAAGTTTATGAAAAATGACCTTTTAAAACTCGATTTTCCTGAAGAAATATTGATAGTTGATACTGATGGATATAGAACAATCTGGTCAGTAACAAATCTTTTTAAAAAATATAATATAAAAGAAGCAATAGTTGTTTCTCAGGATTTTCATTTACAGAGAGCACTATTTATTGGTAGTGTTTTTGGACTTAATCTTATCGGTTATAAAGCTAAAGCTGTCAATGGCTTATCTGGATTAAAAATTCAATTAAGAGAAAGAGGTGCAAGAGTAAAACTTTTTTTTGAATTAATTTGCTATTTTTTCAATAAAAACAAATTTACAAAACCAATTCCACATAAGATAAAATTTAATAAAAAATAAATATTAAAATTAAAAAACAATTTAAAAAAAATTATAAATAAAAAAATAAAAAAAATAAAAAGCAAATTAAAAATTTAAAGATAAAAATAGATTAAAATAATACAAATAAAAATATAAGTAAAAATAAAAATAATAAAATAAAATAAAAAAAGGGACAGAAATTTTCTATTCTGCCCCTTTTTATTTTAAGATTACTTCTTATTTTTTTGAATATTTTTCTATTTCAAAATACCTAATTATAATACTCAATACTTACAAAAAATCACCCTTATAATTTTTTAATCTTTTTTACTGTAATCCATTGCTGCCAATCTTTTATAAGTTGCAAGTCTTCTCTTAGCATCTTCTTCAAGAGCTTTGAAAAGTCCTTCAGCAACATCTGGGAAAGTTTTAGCAAGAGATGCAAATCTTACCTCATTCATAATGAAATCTCTAAAACTTTCAGTTGGATCTTTTGAATCTAACTGGAATGGATTTTTTCCTTCTGCTTCTAATCTTGGATCATATCTCCAAAGATGCCAATAACCAGCCTTAACTGCTCTTTCTTCTTCTTCTTGACTCTTACCCATACCCATTTTTAATCCATGATTAATACATGGAGAATAGGCAATTATTAAAGAAGGACCATTGTAGCTTTCAGCCTCAGTAATAGCTTTTAAAAATTGATTTTTATCAGCTCCCATAGCTACTTGAGCAACATAAACGTATCCATAATTTACAGCCATTAATCCTAAATCTTTTTTTCTTACTCTTTTTCCAGCAGCTGCAAATCTTGCAACTGCTGATATTGGAGTCGCTTTTGAAGATTGACCACCTGTATTTGAGTAAACTTCAGTATCAAGAACAAGTAAGTTTACATCTTCTCCCTGAGCAAGAACATGATCAAGACCACCATATCCTATATCATAAGCCCAACCATCACCACCAATTATCCAGATAGATTTTTTAATAAGATACTTTGTTTGAATTAATAAATTTTTTGCAACTTCGCTTTTTTCTTTTAATAAATATTTTTCTATCTCATCAACAATTTTTATCTGTTTATTTACATCTTGTTCATTAAGATAATTATTAAATAAATTTTTTATAGAATCACTAACAAGACCTTTTGAAATAGCATCTTTAAAATCTTCTATTGTTTTCTCTTTTAATTTTCTATTTGCAAGATATAAACCATATCCATATTCTGCATTATCTTCAAAAAGACTGTTAGCCCATGCTATACCTTTACCTTCATTATTTGCTCTATATGGAGTTGCAGGAGCTGAACCACCATAAATAGATGAACAACCTGTTGCATTTGCAACTATCATTCTTTCACCAAAAAGTTGAGATATTACCTTTATATATGGAGTTTCACCACATCCAGCACATGCCCCTGAGAACTCAAACAATGGTTGAGCAAATTGGCTGTTTTTAATATTTGTAATAGGTTCAATTTTTTTATATGTAACATTTTTACTAAAATAATCCCATCTTTTTGATTCTTCAAGTTGAGTTTCTAAAGGTTTCATTTCAAGAGCTTTTAAACCTTTTTTCCCTGGACAAATATCAGCACAGTTTCCACAACCTGTACAATCAAGAACAGAAATCTGAATCCTATATTGATAATTTTCAAGGCCTTTACCGATAGCTTTTAAAAACTTAGTTCCAGATGGAGCATTTTTAACTTCATTTTCATCTGCTAAAAATGGTCTTATTACAGAATGTGGACAAACAAAAGCACACTGGTTACATTGGATACAATTATCTGGATTCCATTCTGGAACATTTACTGCAATTCCTCTTTTTTCATACTGAGTTGTACCTGCTGGGAAAGTACCATCTTCTCTACCTAAAAATGCAGAAACAGGTAGATCATCTCCTTTTAAGCTATTTATAGGAATCATTACTTTTTCAATAAACTCAGGAAGATCAGAATAATTTTTCTTTTCATCTTCTAGATTTTTCCATGAAGGATCAACTTTTATCAAAGTAACTTCTCCACCTCTATCTATTGCAGCAAAATTCTTTTTAACAACATCTTCACCTTTTTTACCATAAGTTTTTTCAATAGCATCTTTCATTTCAGCTACTGCTTTTTCATATGGAATTATATTTGTTACCTTAAAAAAAGCAGATTGCATTATAGAATTAGTTCTACCTGGTAAACCAACATCTTCTGCAATTTGTGTGGCATTAATAATATAAAATTTAACATTTCTTTCTGCCATTATTTTTTTCATTGAATTTGGAATATGGTTTAAAACTTCATTTTCATCCCATATTGAGTTTAATAAGAAAACACCATTGTTTTTTATAGGTTTTAATAAATCATACTTATCAAGATATGCTGGAACATGACATGCTACAAAATCAGCTTTTGATACGTAACATGGTAAATGTATAGGTTTTTTACCAAATCTTAAATGTGAAATTGTAACTCCACCTGATTTTTTTGAATCATATGCAAAGTAAGCTTGTGCATAAAGATCAGTTGTTTCACCAATAATTTTAATAGAGTTTTTATTAGCTCCTACAGTACCATCTGAACCAATACCATAAAATAAAGCTTCATAAGTACCTTCAGGTGTAACATCTACTGGGTCAGCAGGTTTTAATGAAGTAAAAGTTACATCATCAATAATGCTTATTGTAAATCTATCTTTTGGTTCATTTCTTTCAAGATTATCAAAAACAGCAATCAAATCTTCTGGTTTTGTATCTTTTGAAGATAAACCATATCTACCACCAACAATAATAGGAGCATCTTTTTTTCCATAAAAAAGAGACTTAACATCAAGAAGAAGAGGTTCACCATTTGCACCTGGTTCTTTAGTTCTATCAAGAACAGCAATTCTTTTAACAGTTTTTGGGAAAACTTTAAAGAAATATTTTTCAGAAAATGGTCTATACAAATGAACAGTTATAGCCCCAACTTTTCTTCCCTTTGAAACAAGATAATCAATAGTTGGTTTTAATAAATCTGTAACTGAACCCATTGCAACAATTATATATTCTGCATCATCTGCACCATAATATGTAAATGGATGATATTCTCTTCCTGTTAATTTAGAAAGTTGTTGCATATATTCTTCGACAATATCAGGAATTCTATCATAGTAAGGATTACATGCTTCTCTTGCTTGAAAGAAAATATCTGGATTTTGAGCTGTTCCTCTTGTAACAGGAGATGTTGGAGTTAAAGCATTCTTTCTGAAAGCATTCAAAGCTTCCATATCAACAAAAGGAAGCATATCTTTATAATCCCAAACTTCTACTTTTTGTATTTCATGAGATGTTCTAAACCCATCAAAAAAATGTAAAAAAGGTACTCTACTTTTTAAAGCTGCAAGGTGAGCAACTGGGGCAATATCAAGAATTTCTTGAACAGAACCTGTTGCAAGCATTGCAAAACCTGTTTGTCTACAAGCCATAACATCTGAGTGATCTCCAAATATAGAAAGTGCATGTGTTGCAACAGTTCTTGCAGAAACATGAAATACTCCTGGTAAAAGTTCACCAGCAATTTTATACATATTTGGAATCATTAAAAGTAATCCTTGTGAAGCAGTGTAAGTAGAAGTTAATGCTCCTCCTTGAAGTGATCCATGAACTGCACCAGCAGCTCCAGCTTCAGATTGCATCTCAACTACTCTTACAACTTCTCCGAACATGTTTTTCATACCATTTGAAGCCCATTCATCAACATATTCAGCCATTGTTGAAGATGGTGTAATAGGATATATAGCTGCTATTTCAGTAAAAGCATATGAAACATATGCAGCTGCATTATTACCATCCATTGATTTCATATTTTTTGGCATCTTTTCCTCCAATTCTATTTAATTAAACTATTTTTTCTCTTTTTTCTTTTCATTAACTATTTTGCAAAATTTATAAAAAAAAGCAAATTAAATTTTATAAAATAATATTATTATAATCATTTTTCTTTAAAATTAATATTAATCTTCAAAAATTTTTGAAAAAAGTTTTATTAAATCAAAAATCCCTTTAATTTTTCTCTTTAATGACTTGTTATATAAAAAATTTAATGCTCCTGTTAAACCATCCCATAATTTTTTAGAATATGGATGCCACCATAACATTTTTTTTGCAAATTTTAATGAATCTTTAACAATAATTTTCGGATATACCATTTCATAAAAACCTTCTTCTCCATGAGTTCTTCCAATACCTGAATATTTCAAACCACCCCATGGAGTATGAGCAAGACCATGAGACATAAGATGATCATTTATCATTATTACACCTGCTTCAATTTTTGGAGCAATTTCTTTTGCCAATTTTATATTTTTTGTCCAAATAGATGCAGTTAATCCCAACTTTGAGTTATTTGCAATTTTTATTGCTTCTTCTATATCATCACTTTTAAATTTTATAAGACCTATAACAGGGCCAAAAACTTCATCATTGTAAATTGGCATATCTTCATTAATATCTATCAAAACCATTGCAGGTAAAAAGTTTGAATTGTCTTCAAGTAAAAGATTTATTAAAAAGAAAGAATCTTCCTTTGATAATATGTTATTTGTTTCAAATTTCAAAATTCTTTTTAAATTCTCATAAGTTTTATTATCTTTTTCTTCAATATTTTTTAAAATAAATTGTGGTAAGCTTGAAATTGCAAATAATTTTGCTCCTTTTTCTATACAATCAATAACCTGTCTTATAACTTTTTCCTTTTGATCTTTTATAGTCATAAAACCTATATCTACATTATCTATAGTTTCATTATAAGGATAAGTTGGAGGATTAAGTTTTAAAATTTTTTCTTTCAATTTTATTTTAAATTGATCATAAATAGATTCATCTATAATAACTCTTTGAACACCACCACATGATTGACCACTATTAACAAAACCAGCCCAGATTATACCCCAACAAGTTTTATTAATATCACAATCTTTTAAAATAATTGCTGGATCATTACCTCCTAGTTCTAATACTGTTGGAATCAACTCTTTTGAAGCTTCAGCTTGAATTATCTTACCAGTCTCAACACTTCCTGTAAAAAATATTTTGTCTATTCTCTCCTCAATAAAAGCTTTTAAAACTTCAGGGCCTGATGCATTTACAATACAAAATAAACCTTCAGGTAAATTTGCCACCTTAAAACTTTCAAAAAGAACATTACCAACAGCTTGAGTTTCAGTTGCTGTTTTTAATATAACTCCATTCCCTGCAAGCAAAGCCATTATAACTTCAGAAAAAGGAATTGAAAAAGGATAGTTCCATGGAGAAATAATTCCTATAACTCCATATGGACAAAAGATTTTATATGCTTTTTTATTAAAAGTTAATATATTATTCCCTTTATATTTTTTTGGTTTTAACCAATTTTTTGCATAATGAGTATAATAATCAACTGCTAAAATAGCCGGCATTACCTCAGTTACAAAAGAATCTATTAAAAGTTTTCCATTATCATCCGAAATTGTCTTTGAAAATTTTTCATAATTATCAATTAAAAATTTCTGAACTTTTTTTACGCTTTTTATTCTTTCTTCTAATTTTAAATTAGCCCATATTTTTTGTGCAGATCTACTTTTTCTTATAGCTTCTTTTATCTCTTCAAAATTATTTTTAGGAAATTTTGCAAACTCTTTACCTGTTGCTGGATTTATTGAAATCGTATATTCCATATAAACTCCTAAAAATTTCTTTTAGTGTTTACCTATAAATGAATCCATAGAAGAATGTATACCTAAAAAATAAGCAATTCTATCAAATATTTTAGTACTTAATAATCTTAGAGGCCAAGTAAAATAAACAATAAAAGGAAATATAATTCTTGTTTTACCTTTTTTTATACCTTTGTAAATTATATTAACAGCTTTTTCTGGCTCTAATATTGGTAAAAGAAATGGAAATTTTGTTTTGACACCTTTAAACATACCCGTATTAATATAATATGGACAAACAATTGTTGTTTTTATTTTACTTTTTATTTTGAAAAGCTCCATTCTAAGGGATTCATCTATACCAAAAGCTGCAAATTTACTTGCACAATAATCTGATAACTTTGGTACACCTATAATTCCTGCTGCTGAAGAAATTGTTACAATATGACCTTTATTCTTTTCAAGCATTAATGGTAAAACTTTTTTAATAGTCCAAAAATGAGAAATAGCATTTACAAACATGGTTTTTTCAATTTCACCATAAGAAGAATCTAAAAGAGTTTTACCTGTAACAATACCTGCATTATTAATTAATATATCAATAAAACCATATTTAGCTATGATTTTATCAAATGTATTTAAAACTTCTTCCCTTTTAGAAAAATCACAAATATAATAATAAACCTTATCTTCACCATATTTATTTTTATAGTCATTATAAACTTTATCTAACCCATCTCTATCAATATCAATTAAGATACTTAAATCACCATCATTTAAAAATCTTTGAGCTAATAATCTCCCAAGAACTCCTGCTGCACCTGTTATTACAACTATTTTACTATTATCTTTTTTCATGAAATCCCTCCATTTTTTAATTTAATTCCATTTTTAAAAAATAAAATTAAAATTATTATTATATTTACCTTTTTAATAATACTAATTTTTAATCATTAATCAAAATCTCAATAAATTTAATTGTTTCTCTTTTAACCTCTTCAATTTGTTCTTCTTGAGTTATTTTAGCAGGTTTATCTCCTGGTTGATTACCATAATCAGCAAATTGAGCGTGATTTCCACCATTTATAATATAGAAATAACTATCTTTACTCATAAATTTTTTATGTTCTTCAATCTTTCTTCCATTATCTAATCCACCATCTTCTGTTCCATAAATGGAAAGCATCTTTATATTTTTATCTTTTAGACTATCATTTGCAGGATAAGAAGCCCAAAAAATAATTCCTTTAAATAAGTCATTTTTTGAAGCATAAAATGCAGCAGCAACTCCACCTAAAGAGTGTCCACCAATAACCCATATTTTTATGCTCGAATATTTTGAGTAATCTTTTTTAAAAAATCTGTCTGCACTATTTATATCAAAAAATGCAAGATTTAAATTAACTCTTAAAAGAACAACCAAAATAGATTCTTTTGAAATCATGTATAAAATTGGAGAATAAGCCCTAAAATCAACATGTCCTCCAGGATAAAATATAAAAGCAGCTTTAGGATTAGTATTTTTTGGTTCAAATATAATATAATCTTTTTTATTAATTATATTAACATAATCATCTGAATTTAAATATCTAAGAGCAATTTCATGAGGTTTACTTGGAAAAAGAACCCAAATAAAAAAAACTAACAAAAATATTAATATTAGTATTATTATTGAAAAAAATATTCTTTTAATTTTTTCTTTAATTTTACTCATTTATAATCCTCTATTATTTTTTTTAATATTTAAAGTTATATTTATTTTTTATAATTTAAATTTAAAATCTTTTATTAAGGATAATATCATACTGAAAACAATACCAGAAAGTATATTTGCTATCGCCTAGCTTTTAAATGCAACAGATTTTTGTTTATCCCTAAACATCTTTGAAACAATTTCTATTAATAAATAGGTAAAAATTATTATTCCAATAATAATCAACAAAAAGTCTACAATTTTAAGGTTTATAAGAATTAATTTAAATTTTTCTGTTAGATAGAAAACTAAAGTTGTTAATAATCCATAGAAAAAATCTCTATAATACTCTTTTATATCAAGCTCATTAACAAAAACTGGATAGATTAAAAGAATAAAAGTTAAAATAAATGTTCCAATAGAAATTCCTGCAAAAGCCTGTTTTAATAAAAACTTTTCTGCTTCTGGTATCAATTCATAAGATTTTTTTGCAACCTTAAATAATAATGGATCAAATATTCCTGTAAAATAATTAACAACAAAAATAAGAGTAATTAAAAATAAAAAAAACATAAAAAAAGATAAACTTATTTTCTCTCTTTTTCTCATAAATTAATATCCAAATATAAGTTTTTTAATACAATTCATAAGTTTTAAATGGTTCAACAACAATTGAATTTTTAAAACCAGCTTCATTTAGATGCATTTTTAAAGTTTCCAGAGCTTTTGGTTCACCATGGATTAAAAATATATTTTTAAGCCTATTTTTATCATAGTTATTAAGGTAATCAGTCAGTTCTGAATAGTCAGCATGGGCTGAAAAAGAATCGAAAACAGCAAGCTCTGCATTATTTTTATAATACTTACCAAAAATCTTAACCTCTTTTTCTCTTTCAAGTATTCTTCTTCCTAAAGTGTTTTCAGCCATAAAGCCAACAATACATACCGCATTTTTTGGATTCTCTATAGAATTTGCAAGATGATGCAAAACCCTTCCTGCTTCTGCCATTCCACTTGACGAAATTATTATGCATCTTGTCATATCATTTAACTGCTTTGACTGCTCCACAGTTTCTACATACTTTAACTTATTAAAACCAAATGGGTTTTCTGAATGCTTAATAAATGCTTCTTTTGTCTCTTCATCATAATAATCTTTATATTTCTCAAATATTTTTGTTATATTAAAAGACATTGGGCTATCAACAAAAATTTGCATATCCTTTGGAATTCTGTTTTTATCTTCCAAAAGATGGATTAAATAGACAAGTTCCTGAGTTCTACCTATAGCAAAAGAAGGGATTATTATTTTATTTCCCCTATCATAAACTTTATTTATAAAGGCTGCAAGCTGATCTTCAAGATTTTCAAATGCAGAATGAAGCCTATCTCCATAGGTTGATTCACAAATGATATAATCAAAATCTGTATCTATCTGTGGGTCTTTTAATATAGGCATTCCTTTCCTTCCAAGATCCCCTGTAAATAGTATTCTCATGATTTTGCAAGGTTCTTTTTCTATCTCAAAAACGACCTGAGCTGAACCAAGTATATGCCCTGCATCAATAAGTTTAAACCTTATTCCATTTTTTAATTCTACATAATTATCATAATCAATCCCCTGCCATAACTTCATAACATTTACAACATCTTCTTCCTCATATATTGGTAAAATCTCCTCAAACTCTTTCCCCTCCTTTAAAGCTCTTTTTCTTAAAAATTCAATATCGCTTTTTTGTATATGTGCAGCATCTTTCATTACAATTTCAGCTATCTCTTTGGTTGCATCTGTTGAATAAATTGGATTTTCGAATCCATTTTTGGTCAATGTTGGATAATTGCCGCAATGATCATAATGCCCATGAGTACATATTGCAAAATCTATCTTCGATGGATCAAAAGGCAGATTCCTATTTTTTCTTTCAACTTCTTTTCTTCTTCCCTGAAACATACCACAATCTATCAATATATTCAGGTCATTGGCTTTTAACAAATGCTTTGAACCTGTAACTTCCAGTGAACCTCCAAAAGAAACCAATTCTATAGACATATAATTCCTTCTAAATTTATTTTAACTTAAAATAATTTTATTCTATTTATTATGCTTTTTTTGTTTTTATTTAATTTTTTTATTTTTATTAATTATCTATGTTCTAATTTATTTTGTCACTTTCATGTTTTAAAAATTTTATTTTAATTTCTTTTCCATTACCATAGCCACCAAACCAACCAATATCACCATTAGAATTTATAACTCTATGGCATGGGATAACTAAAATAGTTCTATTTTGAGATAAAGCATGACCAACAGCTCTATAAGCATTTTCATTTCCAATTCTTAAAGAAAGTTCTTTATATGATATTGTTTCTCCATAATTAATTTTCATAAGCTCTTTTAATACTTTTATTTGAAATGGAGAATAAAAGGAAAAATCAATATTTATAGAAAAATTTTTCAAATTCTTGCTAAAATACAAACTAATTTCATTTTGTAGTTTTTTAAATTGTTCAAATATTTTATAAATTTCATTATATTTATAATGAGAATAAACATTTTTACAACACTCTTCTTTATTTTGTTTTTTTGGATTTAAAATATCACCTTCAATAACTATTATTTTATGTTTTTTTTCATTTTTTATTTTTTGATCAAAAAGCAATTGATAAAGCCCATTTTTAGAAAAATAAGGATATAAAATACCAAAATCTGTATAAATTTGAAATTTATAAAAAAGAAATGCGTTTTTTGACTCCATTTTTATAATAATTTTTTATTAATTTTTTACTTATTTTTTAACCAATTTTTACTTAATTTTAAGTTCTTTTTATACTTTTTTTATAATATAAATTTTTAAAATATATTTTATCTTTTTCTGAAAATTTCTCTATAGAATATCTAAATGCAATATTTTTTATTTTTTCTATATTTTCTTCCAAATAATTCTTTTCAATATTCAAATCTCTTTTACCAATTTCCCTTAGCATCCAACCAACAGCTTTCTGGATCAGATGATATCTTTCTTTTAGTGAAAGATTTATGATTTCTAAAGCAAGTTCAAATTCATTTTTTTTAATAAAATAAAAAGTTGATAAAATAGCTATTCTCTTATACCAAAAATTATCTGAATTAATTAAAGGTAAAATAATCTGTTTTTGATTTTCTTTACTTAATGAATAAAGATATGATCCTAAAATATTAGGAGCTGAAAAATCTATTAGATCCCAATTATTTATATAATCTATATTTTTAAGATAAAAATTTGCTTTGATTGATAATTCAATATTTAATTTACAAAGAATCATCAAAGCAACATTTCTATATTCATGAATATTACTTGATAAAAGCTTTGAAACTATATTTAGATCACATCCTTTATAGTATTTTGTGGCAATTTTTCTAAGGTTTGGTACACTGATACCTAAAAAGATATCATTTTCACCATATCCACCAGGGAAAGCTTGAAAATATTTTGAAAGAATTTTTGCTTTTTTTGGATTAGCTAAGGAATAAATTTGATTTTCAATTTCTTTAATCAAATTCATATAAAAAAACTAAAATCAATTAAAAAATTTGCAAGAAAAAAACTATTTTTCAAGAAGAAAATCGATAAGATATTTATGCTTAACACCATCTTTTTCTGATGGATAATATTTATCTTTTGCTTATTTGCAAGAGAATAACAAACCTGAAAATATGATTTTTGCCATTTATATCATATCTCTTGATTATCCTTATTAAAAAGATATTTTCGAGAAATTTTATATAACTTAATATTGTGTCAACTGATATCTTAATTTTTTGAGATTCAAAGAAATTTGAAATATTTTTTAAGGTTGAGAGGAATATAATGATTGAATACCAATTGAAACTTTTACGGTATATGCACTAAACAACTATGGGGATTTTTGTTGAAGCGATTCCTGAAACACGAATATTGATTGATTTTCCGATGGCTTTAAGCATTGAGTCAGAACGTAGTAATCCTGGATTTCCTTTGTATTTTTTAGTTTTATGTTTTCTGATTTTTGAAAAGCGTTCTTAGTCATTCAAAAGGTAATGTCTGCCAATGATTGTTTTGATAATCCAATTTCCTCACATACTAATTGATATATAAGAAAAATATCCTTCTTTCAGGTAATAAAATAATTGTTCAGCAGAAAAAAAATTTTTTAAGGTTTCAATAAAAAATTTAATTTCAGTATTGTTATTCCAAAATGTCATTATATTTCATTTTTTAAAGGATACTCATTTTTTCCTTTCCTCAGTTGATTTCTTTTTGTCATAAGCACTAACTACCTTATATATTAAATTTCCTATTATCTAATCTTTTTAGTATTATATATCACCAGTATAAAAGAATTTACCGAAGGCATTTGGGGGAGCAGAGCGAAGCCTTTTATCTGCTGTTAGGCAACGCTACCCTCATTTCCAAATATCCTGTTTTTCTTCCCATCGCTTTTTGACCTTCTTGAAATACTCTATTCTATCTCTGACCTTTTCTATTTCTCGGGGGTAAAATTCAAATAAGGCATCGCATAATTTCAACATCCACTTTTTCCTTGAGTATCCATGATTTACCACAATGTTATTTGCATTAGCAATTTGTATTTGTCCCCACCCTAATGCACCAATCGTCAAGCAATCCCAGGACAGAAATTCAATTGGGACAAAATAGACTTTCTCAACATGAATACTAACAGCAGAAACGACATTGTAAGCCACCATTAGCACCACAAAATAATTCGTATCATCCTCGTAGAATCGTGCCAATCTTTCAACAGATGTAAGATTAGGCATATTAAACTCTGTCTCTAACCTGTGAGTTTTTACATCCACAACATAATACAAATCCTTTTGGTCCGTAAAAGCTAAATCAGCCATTGATCGCCTTGCAAATTTACCAGAATATTCTTTAGAAAGTTGTCCAAGAATATCCAGAAAGTTATTTTCCAAAATATACTGAATGGCATCTCACACAGCCCTTGTGCTTGAGATGGTATCTTTGCTCAAAAAGTCAGGATATTTGTTAATGAAATTTTTGATTTTTTCTTCAATTTCTTTATAAGAATTGGTATAAAAAATCTCACTCTTCATTTGTGGTCTCCGTTGAAATTTAGGAATAGAGATAATTCATCTACACTTTTTATTTTTTTTTTGTCCCTGCTCTTTATGTCTTTCAAAGTGTTCCTTTCCCAAAAAACGCCGTCAGAATATCCCTGAATAGTAGCATCTTCTTCTGCCATCAGTAATCTTTTAATAGCATAAAGACAGTATTCTTCGTCTATCTCTACCATAACAAAATTTCTCTTTAGCTTTTTTGCTACAACACCGGCAGTTCCTACGCCTGCGAAAGGGTCAAAGATAATGTCTCCTTCATTAGAACTAGCGAGAATAATCTTAGCAAGAAGTTTTTCAGGCTTTTGCGTTGGATGGGGAGTATTCTCTGGCATTGACCAGAAAGGAATTGTAATATCTGTCCATATATTTGAAGGATAGGTTAATCTATATTTTCCATCTTCTTCTTCTGTCCAATCTTTAGGTATTCCATTTTCTTGATAAGGAGCAAGTACCTTTCTCTTTAACTTTACTGCTTCAGCATTAAAGATAAACTTATTAGAAACAGTGCAAAACCATATATCCTCAGAATTGTTTTTCCAATTTCTTTCTGCCCCTCGTCCTTTTTCCCTTTCAAATGTAATTCTGTTTCTAACGATAAAATATTTTTCACAGAGTAAATGAATAGCTGATGAGGAGCGCCAATCACCACAGATATATATTGATGCGGTAGGCTTCAGTAGTCGTATCATCTTTTGAAGCCAGGAATCCATCCATTCCATATATTGATTTATTGACATCTGCTTAAAAGAACGAGTATTGAAAGTCTTTGCTAAATTATAAGGAGGGTCAATAAAAAGGAGGTCTACAAATTTTGATGGCAGGAAATCTATTGCCTCAAAGATATCTTGATTAATGACCCTATTTAATATTTGCTCAAGTGAAACAGGTCTATCTATCTTTAATAACTTTTGGCGATAGGCGTATCTGTCTTTGTCTAATAGTGTTATCGTTCGGTTTCGTGGTGCTCTTCTCATATTTTATCCGTATTTGGAGTAGTGTCGCCTAACTTGTTCATAAACGACAATGTCGCTTTTTGTCCAGTTTTGGAATGATAGACGACAGTGTCGTTTATCCATACTTTTAAGTTAACCATTTTTTCTCCTTTAAAATTTGGTCTAATGGGTTTTGTATAATCCTGAAATCTTTACTGCTTACATGGGTATAAATCTCGGTTGTTTTTGAACTTTTGTGACCCAGTAGTTCTTGAATATATCTTAGGTCTATTCCATTCTCTAAAAGATGTGTTGCGAATGAATGTCGAAGGCTATGAATAGTTACCTCTTTCTTTACTCCTGCCCGTTCACATGCCGTTTCAAATATTCTTTGACCGGTTCTTACTGTTATGTGCCTTTCTTTATCAGGTCCAGGAAATAACCATTTTGTTGGTTTGTATTCCTTCCAATATTCTCTTAAGGACTTCAAAGCAACATCTGATAGCAATGTGTATCTATCTTTTCTACCTTTAGCACCTTTAACAAAAACTAATTTTCTTTTACTATCAATATCTTCTGGCTTTAATTTTATTACTTCACCAACTCTTAAACCAGACGAATAAACAAGCATCAGGATTGCCTTATGTTTGATATTATCAACAGATGAAAGAATCTTTGCCACCTCTTCTTTGCTTAAAACAACAGGCAATTTTTTATCTTTTTTTGGCCTCTTGACCTCGTAGATAAATTTCTTTTGCAGCATTGTGCCGTAATAAAACTTTAAGGCATTGATTGCTTGATTGAGCGTGGAGGTCGCCGACTGTTTTTCTTCCAAGAGATAAACGAGGAAATTCTTAATGTCATCGTTAGTAATGTCAGATGGAGATTTACTCACGAAATTTAGAAAATTTTTGTTGTAATAAAGATAGGTTTTGACGGTTTTGTAACTATATCTTCTTGATACTAGTTCTCTTCTCAGGTCTTCAAAAGCAACCTTGCCCTCTCCCACAAGGGGTGAGGGAACATTTTTAGTCTGCAAGGCAGGGTCTATATAGATTTTTTCACCTTCAAAGACCTCCAAAATCTTCTCCAGTGTTCCATTAGAGTTTGGAAAACTCCAATATTTTTCTTCAGGATGCCATCTGTGCCCCCTTATAGTTTTTATCTTCTCCACAAATTGAGGATTATATGGGAAAGAAACGATTAAATTATTCTCTTTGTCTTTTAGGATTTTTATTTTTAATTCCATAATTTCATTATATCCCAAATTGAAAGATTCTTTTGGCATATTTAAA
>Ga0308397_1000008_pt1 | contig 206556 bp, 181 predicted proteins | sample Hotspr20SampleT8_FD_202356 | JGI IMG/M metagenome (GOLD analysis project Ga0308397, IMG submission 202356) | Hot spring phototrophic mat microbial communities from Mushroom Spring, Yellowstone National Park, Wyoming, United States - 20051001_T8 ...
TGAATAACAAGTATTTGGTCTTGATCCATTTCCATAGCAATATTTATTGCTCCAGCAAGTGAAGTGTTTCCAGCAGGGCCTCTTTCAAGACCTTCCAAAGCAGCTAACATTTCAGTTGCATAGAATACTTCTCCTTGAGTAACTGTTATGTATCTATCAAGATATCTTAAAGGTCTTGCAGCATTTCTTGGAGTATCTGTTCTATCTGGCCATGTTGCAAAAGGTACACCGAATCCTGTATGTCCTGTTGTAAAAGATTTTTTGTTAAAATCATTATCTGAGGCCATATGTAAGCCTGTTAAATCTACTGAACAACCTATAATTTCAGTGTAATTAGTTTCTTTCAATATTATTTTGGCTTTAAGTATTCCTCTTGCTGTTCCTGTAACATTACCACCACCAGCATGAGTTATAATAACTGCATCTGGGTCTCTTCCCTCAATTTGTCTCATTTGATGAATTAATTCCCACCCAAGAGTTTCTACTCCAGCAATTGCATAAGGTGTATAAAGAGAAGCATTGAAAAACCCTGTCTCTTCAAGAGTAAGAAGCAAAGAATAAAAAAGTTCTGGCCCAACAGAAGACATAATTACTTCAGCACCATAAGCATCACAATGTCTTGATTTTTCAACAATTTCTGGTTGACCAATATATTTAGAATCAAAAACTTCTTGAATAATTATACATTGAAGTCCTTGCATAGCAGCTTGAGATGCAACGGCAGCTCCATAATTCCCAGAAGTAGCAGCAATAACTCCTTTATAACCTAATTTTTTTGCAAGATAAACAGATAATGAAGCTCTTCTTGCTTTAAAAGAACCTGAAGCATTTGCTGCTTCATCTTTAATATATATTTTAGCTCCTTTTCCTTTTTTTGCATATTTTCTAACTAATTTTGTAATATTAGGAAGATAATATATAGGGGTGTTACCAACTTTAAATTTTCTTTGAATATTTAGTATTTCTGGTACTGTATAACCAACATCATCCATCATTTTTTCATAATCGAAAGCAATATCACTTATATAATATTTAGAATAATCAATTCCCAAGCTTTTTTTCATTATTTCATTTTTTCTTTTTATAACACTATCATAACTCTTATCATTTATAATTTTTTTATCTTCATTTTCTTTTTTATTTTCCATAATAACTCCACTTTTTTATTTTATGAAAATATTTATAAAAAAATATAAATTTTTGCTTAGTTTATAAATTAACTTAATTGAATTAAAATCTTTTTTAGTCATAAATTTTTTATTTCATTTTTAAGTTCCATATTAATGTCAATTAATTCTTGAACAAAATCTCCAAAGTTATGTTTAAAGGAGGGATTTACTTCTATAAGTTTCCCTTTTAATGTTCTTCCAATTCTTGTTTTTATTTCTACAATATCACCAATTTTTGCATCCTCTTTAAGATAACCAATAGAATGATAAAGATATGGTACTTTTTTTGTATCATCAGGTAAGTTGGCTGTTCTTTCTTCTGGATTCAAAAGTATTGTTTCAATTTTTACCCAGCTGTTTTTTTTGACTAACATAAGTTCTCCTTGATGAAAAAAAGAGTATTTTAATTACAAATAAACTATAATAAAATAAAATAAATTATCAAGTTTAAGTTTTGCAAATTCAAATTAAATTTTTAATGGATTAAATTATTTTTTTTATAAATAAATTGAAATTAATTCTTAATAATTTTGATTTCATTTCCATTTTGATCAATACATTTATAAATTATTAAGTTGTTTGAAATTTTTATAATTTCTTTTATTATCAATTTTCCATACCTTTTATTAATAAAAATATCACCTTCGTTTAAATTTTGTAGTTCATTTTTATCATTATTATCAGTTTGATTAATATTTTCTTTTTTTTCTTTATAAAACTCATTGTTGTAAGAATTAATATTATAATAATTAGAATCTATGTCATCATTTATAAAATCTTCTTTATCTATTTTAACTATTTTATTATTAAAATTATCATAAGAATAAAAATTTACAAAATTTAAATTTTCTACTGAATTTAAAAAAGAAGAAATTTTGCCATAATTAGGAAATTTTGTAATAAGGGTAAATAATAAGTCTTTATTGTAAAGATAAGGTGGTATATATTTATGAGTAAAGATATACAGCTTTTCTTTTGCTCTTGTTATAGCAACATAAAATAATCTTCTTTCTTCTTCGAGATTTGTCGCTTCAGGGTTTTTAATTCTTACATAGGGTAGAAGACCTTCAGTTAAACCACAAATAAAAACAATTTTAAATTCTAAACCTTTTGCTAAATGAATTGTAAGTAGTTTCACACCGTCTTTATTGTTGTATGATTCTCTTGTATAAAGAATATAATTATTGTAAAAATCAAATATAGTTGCATTTTGAAACTTTTTTTTGAAATCTTTAGCAAGTAGTATTAATTGATTATAATTTTCCTCTCTTTCTTCACTATCTATTTCATCATATCTTATTTTTTCAAAAAATGTTTTTAAGTCCATTATTTCATAAAGTTTTTGTAAAAAAAATTCAGGATCATTTGTATAATTTGTTAACTCAATTATTTTATATCCAAAATTTCTTATATCTTTTTTATTTTCATATTTCAAAATATAATTTATTAAAGATTCTTCTTTTTGATAATTATTTTTTTTTAAATAATTTTCAAATTTTTCAATTGTTTTTTCTCCTATTCTAATTCTATTTAAGTTTATTAATTTTGAAAAAAGATAAAATGAATTTTGATTTGTTAAAAAACTAATAAAATCAAAAGCAACTTTTATTTCTTTTCTTTTAAAAAAAGATATTGAACCAAATATTTGGTAATTTATCTTATTTTCTAATAGTAATTCTTCAATATTTGCTGATTGCCAATTTGCTCTATATAAGATTGCTATTTGATTTAAATCCTCTTTTTCATCTATTAGTGATTTTAATATAGAAACAATTGCTTGTGCTTGTTCTTCTATATTAAAACATTTTATAATAGAAACTTTCGAATCTATATTAGTTGTTGGTATTAAACTTTTATCTCTTCTTTCTTTGTTTGTGGAAATTATGAAATTTGCGAAATTTAGTATATTTTTTCCTGACCTAAAGTTTTCGGTCATAAAAATCAATTTTGTATTTGGGAAAACTTTTTCAAAATTTAAGATATTTTCAATTGTACCACCTCTAAAAGAGTAAATTGCCTGATCTTCATCTCCTACAGCAAGTAGATTATTGCTACTTGAAATATATTTTAATAGTTCCATTTGGATCCAATTTGTATCTTGAAATTCATCTACCATTATGTAATTAAATTTATTTTTAAAAAATTCACTAATATTGCTCTTTTGTAAACCTTTTAATACATATATTAGAAGATCTTGAAAATCAAAAAAATTGTTAATATTTAAAAAATTTTGATATTCTTCAAATATTATTTTTAATATTTCATCTTCTTTTTCAAGTTTGGTGAAAATTATTTTATCATTATCGAATTTGATTTTGTCAAGTTTTATAAAATTTATCTTATCTGTAACTTTATATGGAAATTTTTTATCATTTATATCTATTTCCTCTCCATCTAATATTATTCTTTGCTTGTTAAAATTTTCTATTTTATTTAAAAAATTTTTATTATTAATTATATTTTTTATAACTTCTATTTGTTCATCATCATCTATAATTGAAAAGTTATTATTTATCCCAAACATATCATAATATTCTTTAAGTAATTTTAAACAAAATGAGTGAAAGGTTGATATATATGGAAAATTAAAACTATATTTTTTTGATACTCTTTCTATAATTTCATTTGCAGCTTTATTTGTAAAAGTTAAAATTACTATTGTGTCAGATGGTACACCAAGTTGAAGTAGATAAAATAGTTTTTCTACAATAATTCTTGTTTTACCAGATCCTGCTGAAGCAATAACGAGAATTGGTTGGCCAAATGATTTTACTGCGTCTTCTTGTGTTTTTGTAAGATTTAGCATATTTATATTAATAACATTAAATTTATTTATTATCAATTAAAATAATTAATTGATGTTTTGATTTTTTAAAATTTAAATTTATAAATTTTTTATTTTTATAAGAATATTTTTTAAAGCAATAATTGTACTTTTTTGATTTAAAAGAAAATTTTTTTCATTTGAATTAAGTTTATTTATAATTTTATATTTTGCTCTATAAATAGCATTATCAATTGATTTTTGTCCTCTTTTTAATATTTCAGAGATTTCTTTGTAGGAGTAATTATTTAAATAATATAAAAATATCTCTCTTTCTAGTTTAGAAAAATCATTTAAAAAGATTTTTTCAAGTTTTTTATATAATTCTTCAGAAAATAAAAGATCTTCTTCTGTGAAATTATATTTTATTTTTTCATCAAGTTCATAAATATTTATTCTATTTTTTAATGTTTCAATTTTTTTTAAATAGTTTATAAGATGGTTTTTTATTGTTATATAAATATATGTAGTAAAATTTGAATTTAAGTCATTATTATAAGAATCTAGTCCTTTAAAAAAAGCTATTGATGCTTCCTGTAGCAAATCTTTATAATTATCATCGCCATTTTGAAAATAAGAATAAAATTTATTTGTTATATTAACTATCAAAAAATAGAATTTGTTATAAATTTCTTTTTTTGAAGGTAAGTCCCCTTTTTTTGCTAAATTTATTATATTTATAAGATCTTTTGTGTTTTTCATTTAACTTATTTATTTCATATAAATCGGAATAAAATTATTAAAAATAAAATAAAAAAAGTGTAAATACCTGCTATAAGATCATCTATTAAAATTCCTAATCCTTTTTTTAATTTTTGAGATTTTTTTATTCCAAGAGGTTTAAAAATATCAAAAAACCTAAAAAGAACAAAATTAAAGATTAAAGAGATGATTATAAATAATAGAATTTGATCTTTATTTATTGAAAAGTTTTCAATTTTTATTTTAAAAAAATTGTTTTTTATTATAAGTTTTAATAAAATAAAGGAAAAAAAGATTGATAAAGATGCACCTGCAATCTCATCAAGTGTAAAATTTTTTGGATCATCATCTCCATATAAATCATTAGATTTATTTCCAATTAGAATTGTCAAAAATGAACTTATTAGTAATATGAAAAAATATAATGAAATTAATATTGAAATATTATTTATAAGATTATTTAATTGATTAAAATTATAAATATTTTGGTCTTTTGAAAAAAGAACGATTTTTATTATAAAATAAGATATAAAATAAAAAATAAAAGATGAAAAAGTTCCTGGAAATTTAGGGAAATAACCAGTATAAAAAAATGAAGAAAATAATCTAAATATAGTATTTATAGAATCTTCTTTTTTCTTTTTGATATAATCTATCGCTGAACTATAAGCAAAAAATAATACAAGTATAAATAATAATAATGGTAATGTTTTTGTAAAAAAGCTTTCTATATTAATTTTAAAAGAAAATAAATAGACAATAAAACAATAAATTAAAGTAATCATTTGAATTGTTGTTTTTATTTTTGCAATAAAAGATGTTTTTAAATTAACTTCATTTTTGTTTTCGATTTTATAATTATTTGATTTATCTGTATCTAATTTAAGATTTTGATCTATTTTTTCTTTTAAACTCTTATCATAAGTTAAATTTAATGGTTTTAATATAAAATCAGTTTCTATTCTCAAAAGTGTAATAAAGATTTCTCTTATTATGAGTAAAATAATTAAGTAGATTGGTATAGAAATGTTTGTTTTTAAACTGAAAAGAAAAAAACCGGTTATAACTAAAAATTTATCGGCAAGAGGATCAAGAAAAACTCCAATTTTTGTTGTTAAATTAAATTTTCTTGCAATTTTTCCATCTAAATAATCTGTAATACAAGCAATAATATAAATTATAAAGCTTAAAAGAGTAGAATTGAAATTTAATTTTATAAAAAGAAAATAAAAAGGAATAATTAAAAAAAATCTAATAAAAGTTAAAATATTTGGTAAATTTATCATAGACTTTTTCCTTAAATTTCTTCACATATAAGATCTTCAAAAATAGTTTCAATAACCTTAACTTTTATAAAATCTCCAATTTTGTAATAGTTAATATTTTTTTTTGGGTTTTCGATTATTGAGATTCCATCTATTTCAGGAGCTTGAGAATAAATTCGCCCTAATACTTTTAATTTATTGTTAGATTGTGTTAATGAAGATTCTATACTATCAATTATCATTTCATATATTTTTCCTTCATATCTCTTCATATTTTTTGAGTGAAAATCTTTTAAATTTTCAGTTAAGATATTATATCTTTTTACCTTTTCCTTTTGAGGGACTTTATTTTTATAATTATATGATGGGGAATTGACCATGTCGGAATAAATAAAAGTTCCAACAATGTCAAATGGTAACTCAGTTATATTATTTAATAAAAATTCAAAATCTTCTTTCTCTTCATAAGGAAAACCAACAATTACAGTTGTTCTAATAGCTATTTCAGGGAAAGTATCCTTTATTTTTAAAATTATATTTTTTATTTCATCAAAAGTTTTTTTTCTACCCATTTTTTTTAATATTTTGTTTGATAAATGTTGAACAGGAATTTCAACATATTTTAAAAGATTTTTTATTTTAAATATTTCAAGAAATTTATCATCCCAAGAATCTGGATTAAAATACATCATTCTAATCCATGGAAAATCGATTTCAGAAATTTTTTTCATAAGATCGACTAAATTTAAACCATATCCAAGTGTATCTTGTGAAACAATAATAATTTCTTTTGTGCCTAAATTTTTCAATTCATTAGCTTCATTTAAAATAATATTTTCAGGAAATTTATAAAATTCCCCTTTGATTTTTGGAATTATACAATATGTACAATTTTTTGAACATCCTTCAGATATGGAAAGGTATTTGTAATGATTTATATTGTTAATGTTATATCTTTTTGAAAATAATATTTCATCATTAAAATTTAAAAAATTCTTTAAATCTTCGTAGTCAAAAATATAATCAGCTTCTTTTAATGAGAGCAGTAGATCTTTTTTGAAAGGAATAGTTGCACAACCTGTTAAAATAATTTTAGTTTTTAAATTATTTAAAACAATTTTTTTTTTCAATTTTAAAGTTTCTTCAATCGTTTCTCTTAAAGCATCCTCTATAAAACCACAACTATTAATGATAACATAATCAGAATCTTCAACCTTATCAGCTATTTGAAATTTTTTAGAGGCAATAAAAGCTATCTTTTCTGAAATTATTTCGTTTTTAGGGCATCCAAGAGTCAAGATAAAAATTTTATTCTTTAAATTCATAAATTATTTTATATTGATTTGTTGATTGATCAAGAATATATTTTACAACTAAAAAACCTAAGAATGTTTTTGGTAAATTTAGAGTTTGATTATTTATTGTTATTGTGGTGTATTTTAAATGAGAAATATGAATTTCAACATAATTATTAGCAGTTATAAAAAGTGAGTTATTACTATTTAAAAATAATTCTTTAACAATATTATTATCAGCAAAGTATTTTATAAAACAGTTTCTTTTTGTTTTTATTTCTATATTTATATTTGTTTGAGAATTAGTTTCAACAGGATTTGGTTGCTGTTCATTGGAAACATTATTATTTGGAGATTCTGCTAAATTTGATATAATATCAGGTGAAGGTAAATTATCTGACAATCTTTCAATTGTTAGATAAATAATTTGAGGATTAGTAGTTGAAAAAGATTCAAATCTTAAAATTAAATCATTTGAATTATTATTTTTTGAAAAACTAAAAACTACTTCTTCTCCTTCTTTTAAATTGATATCTATATTTTTTTCAAAAAAATGGATTAGTATCTCTTTTTTTTCGAGATTAATTTCCTTAAATAAAAAATGCAAATTGTAAGAATTTGGGTATATAACAGTTATTCCTTCACTTAGTAATAACTCTTTTATAATTTTTTTATCTGAAAATTTATAAAAGTTTTTGAATGATTCATTTTCTGTATTTAATTTATTGCTTGTTGCTATTTGTGAATTGTTTTTTACATTATTTGAAACTATTTTCCTTGAACTTTTTATTATTGAAAAAACAAGGATAATTAGGAATAAAAAACTAAAAATTGCTATACTAATAAAAATATATTTTTTATCTAATTTATTAAAAAAATAATTTTTCTTGAAGGGTTTAGTTAATTCCTCCATTGGAATAGGTTCTTCTATTAATTTTAATTTTTTATAAAATTCAATTAATTCTTCTGGATTTAAATTTAAAGCTAATGCATATGTTCTAAGAAAACCAATATAATAAGCCTCACCTGGAAACTCTTCGAAATTATCATTTTCTAGTGCTTCTAAGTATCTTTTAGATATTTTTGTTTCATTTGATATTTCAGATAAAGTTTTATTTAGTTCTTCTCTTCTTTTTTTTAAAATTTTTCCAACGGAATTCATTTTAGAGTCCTTAAAAATATATATTAATTAAAAGCTTCTTCTATAATTTGGACATTTGATGGAATAAAATTTTCATATTCAAAAAAGTTGTCTGCAAGATCAACATTAAAAGAAACATCTTTAAAGTAATATACGACAGTTTTACCTGTTTTTGTTGTACCTGCTTGGTAAACTATAAATCCATCATTTCTAACATAAAGTTCAATTTTGGCAAAACCAGCTGTTGGTGTAATAGAATAACCAACTATTTTATAAACTTTAAATTGTTTAAATTGGTATAGATTTCCATCTGTAATGAATTTGAAGGAATAATTGTTTAATAGGTAAGATAAAGTCTTTTTTGAATTTTCAAAATCAATACTTCCAACTCTTGATAAATCCTGTTTTACAACTGCAAAAATTGTAGAGATATAAATCCATAAATATCTTCCATTTGTAACAATTTCCCATTTATATGGCTTTTCAAATATAACTCTTAATTTATTTGGAAATTTATAATATATAGATCCTTCATTTTCAGCAGCTTGAGAATCATAAGATGTTTTTGTATAATATACAATAGTTCCTTCATAATCTTCTATAGTTGAATATTTTTGTTTCATTATTTCAATCAATTCATTTATATTTGTTATTTGGGAAGCTCTTAACGGATAATTAATAGTAAAGAATAGAAAGATTATAAAGTAAAAGATTATCTTTTTTATATAAGACATTTTATCCTCTCATTTATGAAAATTAAATTAAAAATAGAATTTTTTTATAAAAATTATTTCTTAAAATAAATATTTTCCAATAAAAAATTATATAATATTCATAAAAAATCAATAAAAAATTAAATATAAATATCTCTTGTTTTATCACTTTTTAGTTTGCTAATATAACCTTTTTCTTCCATTATTTCAATTAATCTTGCTGCTCTATTAAAGCCAATTTTGAGTCTTCTTTGTAAATAAGAAGCAGATATTTTTTTTTCTGTTTTAATAATTTCTAAAGCTTCTTCAAGCAAGGGATCTTCATCAGTGTCATAATCTTCATCAAAATTTTCAAATTTTTTTTCAATTAAATTTATTTCATCAATAATATTTTTGGTTGGAAAATCTTTATAAATATTTTTTATATATTCAACAATTTTTTTTACCTTTTCAGTGTCTATAAAAGTGCCTTGAATCCTAATAGGTGGATAACCACCAAGTGAAAAAAGCATATCGCCATAGCCTAGCAATTCTTCTGCTCCATTTTCATCAAGAATAATTCTTGAATCAATTTTGGAAGTAGTTTGAAAAGCTATTCTAGAAGGTAGGTTTGATTTTATAATTCCAGTTATTACATCAGATGAAGGTCTTTGAGTAGCAAAAATGAGATGAATTCCAACTGCTCTTGACATTGATGACAATCTAATAAGTGAATCTTCAATGTTTTTTTGAGCGATTTGCATAAGAGAGTAAAATTCATCTATTATTAAAACAAGATATGGCATTTTTTTTTCTGATATTTTATTATAAGATTTAATATCTCTACATTGTCTTTCCGATAATAATTGATATCTATTTTCCATTTCTATGATAAGCCATTTTAATGCTTTTGAAGCAAGTTCTGGAGATATAATAACTTCACAGAGGTTATGAGGTAGTCCTTCGTAAAGTGACAATTCAACCCTTTTAGGATCTATTAAAATTAAATTTAAATCTTCAGGTGATTTTAATAATATTAATGATGAAATAATTGAATTTATACAAACTGATTTTCCAGATCCTGTTCTACCTGCAATTAAAAGATGTGGTGTTTCAGTTAAGTCAACTATTTGGTCTTTTCCATATATATCTTTTCCTAAAATAACAGGTAATTCATATTCTTTTTTAAGATTTTCTTTATTATTTAAAAATAGATCATCAAAGTATACTATTTCTTTTATTCTATTTGGCACTTCAATTCCCACAGCTTTTTTACCAGGTATTGGTGCCAAAATTCTTATTTTACTTGCAGATAAATTGTAAGCTATATTTTTTTTCAGTTTTTCTATTTTGCTTAAATTAACTTTTTCATCAATTGAAAGTTCAAATCTTGTTACAGAAGGGCCTTTAATATGATTTATAATATTTGATTCTATACCAAAGTCTTTTAATGTTTTAATTATTGTTTTTCCTACCTCAGAAAGATTATCTTGATTTTCATTATTTTGATTTTTATCAGTAGAATGTTTTTTAAATATACTTGAAAAATCATCTTCATATAAATCATTTATTGAAGTTGCGAAAACTTCATTATCATTATTTGAATTTTCGTCATTTCCTTCAAAAAAATTTTTCTTTAATGTATTTTCATTGTCTTTAATGTTTAAAATTTCCTTTTCTCTTTCTTTTAATAAATTATTAAAAAAAAGATCTTCATTTTCCTCATTATTACTTTCAGAGCTGTTAGTAATTAATTCATTATTAAAATCATTATTTGTATCTTTTTTTATATAATCTTCATTATTTATATAATCTTCATTATTATTTATTTCAAAAATATTATTGTCTTTTTCTAAGTTATCTTGTTCAAAAATAGAATTATTGATTTCAGAGCTAAATTTATTTATATTTATTAGATTATTTTCATTATTTTTTTCATCTATTTCTTCTTCTAGTTCGTTCTCTACAGTTATTTTACTGTCTATTTTATCAGGTTCATTAATTTTATCTTTTTTGACTTCATAATATTCTTCAAAATCCTTATAATTCTCATTATCCTTAAAAGCCTCTTTATCAATTAAAGTAGCATATATTTTATCAATTAGTTCTATTGTACAAATAATGAAAAGTAAAAAAGAAGATACAAAAAATATATTAAAAAAAATAGAAGAAAGATTGTTATTTTTTAAAAAAATTTCAAAAAGAGAGAAATTTTCTCTAATTTTTGTAAAATTTACTTTTATAAAAGTTGGGATAAAAAAAAGTAGAGTTAAAAAGATGGTTAAAAAATTAAATTTATATTTATCATTAAAAAATAATAAAAATAATGCAATTATAAATATGTAAAAGGGAAAAAATTTAAAAAGAATACCAAAAATATAAATTAAATTTGCTACTTTATCCGTAAAAAAGATTAATATAAAAAGAAAAATGCTTAAAAAAATGAAGATATATCCAAAAAAGTATCTTATTTTCATAAAATAATTTTATTATTATAATAATTTTAGTCAAGATTATCTGATTTTTTTAAACCATATTTAAAAAAAATGTTTAAAATTAAAATAATTTTGTTATATTTTATTTTAGAAGGAAAAAGAAATGAAGTTTTATAAATATAAAAGTTTGATATTTTTTAAGGTATTAATATTTTTCTTTTTTGTTTCTTTTTTTTCATGTACTGCTTTTGATTATACGATTCAAAATATTGATAAAAAAGATGACAATGAATTTTTTTCTAACTTTTACCCTCATAATGAATTAGATTATGAATTTTGGTTATTTACAGGAATCCTTTTCTCAAAGAAAAATTATTTGTTTAGTTATTCTTTTAGATTAGATAAAATTATTATTGAGAATCAAACATTTTATCTTTTAAATCTATCCTTATATGATTATGAAAATAAAAAGAACTTTTATTATGAAGATTCAAATATTCATCCTCTTTATCAATTCAAAGTAGAAAAAGAAAAAATAAAACTTGGAAATAATTATTTTTTATGGAGATCATCAGGAAAAAAATCTATAGAAATATTTTATAAAAATAATGATGTTGAATTAAAACTTTTTTTTCCATTGAATACTTCTAATAATTTTCTTCTTCAAAATTATGAAAAAAAAAGAGGTGCATTTGTTTCAATACCATTAAATTCTAATGGTTATATTATTGAAAAAATTGATAAAAAGAATAAAAAAGAAGAGCTAAAAGGTTATTCTATTTTTTATAGAGATTTTTATTCAACCTTAATTGATAGGTTTGAACTTTTTTTCTTTAAAAAAGATGATTCTTTTATTTATAATATAAATTTTCCAAAAAAGAATTTAAAATATTCTTTTGAGTATTTAAATGGAAAATATAATGAAGCAAAGGTTGATTATTTTTATAATTATGTCTTAGCTGATAAAAATAGAAAGTATGGATTAATTTGGGATTACGTTATTTTTGGTGAATTATATAAAGTTGAGCCATATAATTTAAAAAATATAAATGAAAGTTTTTTATATGATTGGTATGAATCTCTTGTTTTTATTATAAAAGTTAATTATGGAATACTATCAGGTCTTGGGATTTCATACATTCAGGAATTTACAAGAGATAAGTATTAATTAGGATAAATTAAAAAATTAGATTGAAATAAAAAATCTAGGAAAAAAGAATAAATTAAGAAATAATTAAGATTCAAATTGCAAATTAAGATTTTTAATATTAATTTTTCAAAATCTTTATTTTTCAATTTAATGAATATATTAATAAAAAAGAGAACGAAATTAAATTGGAAAAATTTTCGAGAATATCAAGATGAAAAAAATGAAATCTATTTAAATCTTTTGATTATTGTTGAAGAGATTTCAGGTTTAAAAAGAGAAAAAATTTTAAATTTTGATTATAATTTTAAAATCAGTTTTTATAAATTTATAAGATTAATTTTATATTTTATTTTGCTTTATTTTGATTATCCAGTTTCCTACATTATTAAAAAGAAATATTTTTACAAGGATATTTTTTATGTTAAAAAAGGGGTCTTAATTCCTCGACCTGAAAGTGAAATACTTGTTGAGACAGTTTCTCAAACTTTGATAAAAATGTTCTTGGAGAGATTTTTTAAAAAAGAATCTCTATCTAATTTATATAATTTTAAATCAAATTATTTATTAAAATTGAAGCCTACTGAAGAAATAAATAAAAATTTAGATTTAAACTTAATTTCAAAATATGATTTCAAAGAAAACACCATTAGAATTTTAGAAATAGGAATAGGTTCAGGAGCACTTTTAATATCAATAATGAAAGAATTGATATCTTTTTTGCTTAAATTTTTTAAAGATAATAAATTAAATAAAAATTATTTTAATTTAAATAAATTTAATTTTTTCTTTTTTGGAATTGATAAATATAAAACGCCAATAGATGTTACAAAGAAAAATTTTAAAAATATAATAAAAAATTTTCTACAAGAAAATAAAATTAGGGAAAATATTGAATTTCAAGAAATTTATGAAACAAAAAAAATAAAGTTTTATTCTATAACTATTAAATTAAAAGAAAATAACATTATTTTTAATATTTTTGTTCTATTTTTAAAAAAAGATTTTTTAAAATTAAAAAGAAGTAATATTAATTTGATAAAAAAAACAAATAATCTTTTGAAAAAATATCTTAAAAATAAAAAAAATAATAGATTTTATTTTATAAGTAATAAATTAAAAATAGATTTTAATTTTGATTTGGTTTTTTCTAATCCACCATATATTTCAAAAAATGATTTTAAAAAATTAGAAAAAAGAATAAGATATTTTGAGCCCAAAAAAGCTTTATTGGCTAAAGATAATGGCGATTTTTATTATAAGAAATTTTTTGAACTTTTAAAAACTAATAATTTTTTAAATGATAGAAGTGAGATTTTTTTCGAAATAGGAGATGATGAACAAGCTTTTAGGTTAAAAAAATATTTTAACAAATTAAATTACAACATTAAATTTATAGATGATCTAAGTAACAAAAAGAGAGTTTTAAAGCTATTTAAATATTTTTAATTTTATATAAAAGGAAATAAAGAAGGAGGTTTTATGATAAATTTTCAACTTACTATGCCAACAAAAATTTATTTTGGTAAGGATAGTATCAAAAAAATAGGAAAAGAACTATCGTCATATAATAGAATTTTACTTTTATCAGGAAGTGGAAATTTAAAAAGAATTGGTATATACAATAAAGTCTATGAAGAAATAATGAAGTGTAATGTTAAAATATTTGAACTTGAGGGAGTATTACCAAATCCTGATATAGAAAAAGTAAGGGAAGGTATAGAGATATGTAAGAAAAACAATGTAGATTTAATAATTGGAGTGGGAGGGGGTAGCGTTATTGATAGTGCAAAAGCAATAGCAGCTGGATTTTATTATGATGGTGATCCATGGGACCTTTTTTTGGATGAAAAAAAAGTAAAGAATGGATTACCTATTGGAGCAATACTAACTTTAGCAGCAACTGGCTCAGAAACAAATGGAAATTCAGTTATTTCAAATAGAAAAACAAAACAAAAATTAGCAATACATAGTGACTGTTTAAGACCTAAATTTGCAATACTTGATCCAACTTATACTTTTTCTGTAAATAAATATCACACAGCAGCTGGATCTGTTGATATAATTTCTCATGTTTTGGAACAATATTTTTCTCCTACAAAGGAAAATTTTTTGATAGATAGGTTTTCAGAACAAATTATAAAAACGGTTATCAAATATACAAAAATAGCAATAAATGAACCTGAAAATTATATAGCAAGGTCACAATTAATGTATTCTTCCACTTTAGCATTAAATGGACTTTTGTCATCAGGTAAAATTACAGATTGGGCTTCACATGCTATGGAACATGAAATTTCAGCAACTCATGATGTAACTCATGGTATAGGTCTTGGGATAATTTTTCCTAAGTGGATGAGGTATGTTCTAGATGATGAAAGAGTATGGAAATTTGAAGAATTTGCACAGAATGTTTTTAATATTAATGATGGGGATAAGTATGAAAAAGCAAATTTAGCAATAAAAATGTTTGAAAACTTTTTGTCAGAAATTAGTATTCCAGATTCTTTAAAAGATTTAAATATAGATAAATCATATGTTGAAATATGGACAGAAAATCTTGTTCAAAGAAGGAAGTCTATTGGAAATTTTAAAGTATTATTTGAAGAAGACATAAGAAATATTTATAATAATTGTTTTTAAATTAAGTTTTATTATTTATTTTTTATTTTCTTTGTCTATTTTTTAAAGTCTATAATTTAAATTATTTTTATCTAATTTTTCTTTTATTGATTTATAAATTTCTCTAATTACTATTATTTTTTAATTTTATCTAATTTTTTATTGATTTTTTTAAAAATTGTTTTAATATTACTAAAAAGGTAATATTTAGGAATATTATGAATTTAAATACAAAATTAAGATATGGGCTAAGAGCTATTTTATACATATATAGGAAGGATGATAAGTTTGCAACAATATCTGAGATTTCAGAAAAAGAGAAAATTTCAAAAAGATATCTTGAAAATATTTTTTATAATTTAAAAAAAGGAGGAATAATAGAAAGTAAAAAGGGGAAAATGGGTGGTTTTTATGCTAAAAAAAAACCATCTGAAATAACAGTATATGATATTTTTAAATTACTTATTGGTGATATTCAAATAGTTGAATGCTTAAATAATGTTTTTAATTGTGAAAAAAAAGATTTTTGTTCAACAAAAAAATTATTCGGCGAGTTAAATGATATAATTATTAAATTTTTTAAAGGAAAAACAATAGAAGAATTGATGAAAAGTTAAAAATAATCATAAATAAAAAAATATAAAATTGGATTATAGAATCAAAAAACAAAATATAGAGAAAATTATAAAATAAAGAAAACAAAAAGGGGGATAATTTGGAAAATTGGGTTTATACAGATAAAGTAAAACAACATTTTATGAATCCTAAAAATATATTAAACTGTTCTCCTGAAGAATATAATGCTGATGGAATTGGAGTAGTGGGGTCACCTGCATGTGGAGACATGATGGGTATTTATATAAAAGTAAAAGATTCAAAAATAATTGATATGAAATGGAAAACTTATGGGTGTGCTTCTGCTATTGCTTCAACATCAGCTCTTTCTGAAATGGTTACAAGAAATGGTGGAATGGAACTAGAAAAAGCATATAAAATTAAACCTGAAGATATTATTAAAGAACTTGGAGAACTCCCATCTCATAAAATCCATTGTTCAGTTTTAGGAGATAAAGCTTTAAGAGCAGCTATTGATGATTATTTTAATAGGTTGGGGAAAGAGAATCCTTATAAAGAAAAGAAAAGTTCTCAAGTTGTTTGTGAATGCTTCAATATTACAGAGGATGATATTAAGATGGAAGTTTTAGAAGGTGCTTTAAATTTTGAAACATTGCAGGAAAGAACAAAAATAGGAACAAATTGTGGAAAATGTATAGAAAAAGCTAAACAAACTTTAGAAAAGTATGTTAATATGTATTATAAAGAAAAAACTTATAAACCACAATAAAGAGGAAATTTATGAATGTTTATCTTGATAATAATGCAACTACTCCACTTCATCCTGATGTAAAAAAAGCTATTATTGAATTTTTAGACTTTTATGGGAATCCAAGCTCTATGCATATGGATGGAAGAGTTGTTAAAGAAAAAATAACAGAAGCAAAAAATTATATATCTAAATTTTTTAATATTGATATTGATGATTTTATTTTTACATCTTGTGCTTCTGAGGCAAATAATACAATATTAAAATCAATGCTTTTTTGGCCTGAAGACCGAAAACATTTAATTATTTCAAAAATAGAGCATCCTTCTATTCTTGAAACTGCAAAGTGTTTAGAAAAAAATGGAATAAAAGTTTCTTATATTGGGGTTGACTCAAATGGTATAATAGATTTAAATGAATTTGAAAAAAATTTAAATGAAAAAACTGGGATGGTATCTATAATGTATGTTAATAATGAAATAGGAACAATCCAGCCAATTGATAAAATTTATGAAATAATAGCTTCAAAATCACCAGAAACTATCTTTTTTACTGATGCTGTTCAAGCTGCAGGCAAAATTAAACTTGATTTAAGAAAATTACCTGTAAATTGTGCATCTTTATCTGCTCATAAATTATATGCTCCTAAAGGAATAGGATTACTTTATATTAGAGATTTTAAAAAAAACATTAAAAAGTTCACTCCTCTTATACATGGAGGGCATCAAGAAAAAGGGTTTAGAGCTGGAACAGAAAATACAATTGGTATTATTGCTTTTGGAGCAGCATGTAAAGCTTTAATAGATGAAATTGATAGAGATATTGAAAGGGTAAGAAATATTAGAGATTATTTTGAAGAGAGAGTAGAAAATGAAATTTCAGATATTATTATAAATGGAAAAAATGCAGATAGAGTCCCAGGAACTTCAAATATTACTTTTAAGAAAGTTGAAGGTGAATCGATTCTTTTAAGGCTTGATATTGATGGATACTCTGTTTCTACAGGAAGTGCATGTTCGACAGGAAGTCTTGAACCTTCCCATGTTTTAATGGCTTTACATAAAAATGCTGAAATAGCTCATGGGTCTATAAGATTTTCATTTGGAAGAGAAAATGATATAAAAGATGTTGATAAACTTGTAGAGAGTTTGAAAAATTGTATTAATATACTAAGATCAATTAGTCCATTAACGTAAATTTTTATTATTTTTATTAAAATAGTTTTCTATTTTATTCTTTGAACTATTTTATTCTTCTAGGTAATGAATCTTTACTTTTTCTTTAAATATTTCTTCTATAAAGTTTTTTAAATTGTTATCAATCGTAAAAAAAATAAGTTGCCAATTATTTTCTTTATAAAATTTGTAAATTATTTCTAACATTATTTTTATTCTTTCAATATCGAGTGAAAGAAAAGCATCATCAAATATTAAGAAATCTGCAACACTAATTTTTTTTGCAAGAAGTAACCTGAAAGAAAGTAAAAACATGTCCTTTGTACCTGTAGATAGATAATCAATTTTTCTCTTAATTCCAGTTTTATCTTTTAGTTCAACATCTAATTCTTCAATTGAATTTATTTTTACATCTTCAAAATGAGGGAAAAAATCCTTAAATTCAGAAGAAATTTTTGATGATAATTCATTAAATTTTAAATTAAGATCTTTTTTAATATCTAAAAGAATATCCCTAACAATACTACTTGCTTTTTGTTCGTTTTCTATTTTTCTTATCTCATTTTCTTTTTTTTCTATCTCTTTTTCAGTATTTTTATAAGAAATAATAATATCATTTACTGCGGATAATTGTCCCTTTTGGCTTGAAATTTCTCTTTCTTTTTCCCTTATAGTATTATTAAGATAATTTAATTCCTTTTGTAAATTCTCAATCTCATTCATCTTTTTTTTCAGATCTATTTCATTAAAATTTTGTATTGATATACCTTCATCTTCAAGCTTAGAAATTTTATCTATTAAAGACATTTCAAATTGTTCTATATCTATAATATTAGGAAAATCCTTCATGTTAATATTAATTTTTTCTGTTAAATCAGCAATTTCTCTTTTTAAATTATCAATTTTAATCTTTCTTTCTAAAAGTTCTTCGATTGATTTTGCATTTTTTAAACATAAATAATCATTTATATCTTTATCAATTGATTGAATTTGTGTTTCTAAATCTTTTATTGATTTATCAAATTCAATAATTTCATTTTGTTTTTTTATAATTTCATTTTCTTTTTCTTTAATTTGATTATAAAAAGATTTTACTTCATAAGAATATTTAATAAAATATTCTTTTAAATCTTTTATTTTACATTTTTTATTCTCATCTAAATTTAGTATTTTAATAGTATCTTTTTTTATCGATCTTGTAAAACCATATAAAAACCAAATTTTAGAAATAAAGAAAAAAGTTGCTAAAGAAGATACTATAGATACAATATATGCTTTTTTAATAATAGTTGCTGATAAAACCCCACTTAAGATAGTTAGTAAAATTAAAAAGAATACAATAATCCAGTGGGATCTGATTCTTTTGTCTATTTTTTCTATTTCATTTATCTTTTGGTTTAGGTTATCAATTTCATCTATTGGTTTTATTTTGTTTTTATCTTCTTCATACTTTCTTTTCAATTCCTCAATTTCTTTTTTAAGTTTATCTTTTAAAGTCATGTTTATATCTATTTTATTTTCGAGTTCTTTTTTTTTGTTAATCTTAATTTTGCAATTATTTATCTCATTTTCTTCAACTTCTTTAAGGTTTGATAATTCCTTTTTTTTCTCTTTTAGGTAATATATATCCTTTCTATGAGATATCAAATATTTTAAGTTTTTTGCCTTTTCTAATGAATCTTTTTCTTTTATAAGTTTACTAAGAATATTATTTTTTTCTTCAAAATCTTTTTTTAAATTTAATAATTCTTTATCATTTTCTTTAGCTTTTTCTTCAAGTTTTTTGATCTCTTCAAGTTTTATTTTATATTGTCTTATTGATTCTTCTAATGATTTTTTTTCCTCAATTAGTTTTTTTTTTGCATTTTCATATTTAACATTACCAGATGTTTTAGATTTTGTTTCAAATTCTAAGATTAACTTTTCTAAATTTACCTCTTCTTCCAATAATTTATTAATTATTTCGTTAGAAAAATCTTTTTTTGATAAATCTAATGTTATATCACCAGCTCTTATTGCCAGGATATTTTTAAAAATATTTGAATCAATTTTAGTTAAGGTATTATCAGACTCTAAAACAATATATTTTTTCAAATCTTTTTTATTTATATTTTCATCTGGCTTAAAATACCTTTTAATATATTCATCATTGATTTTAAAATCAATATAACTTGCCATAATTGCATCAAAAATTGTGGTCTTCCCGCTCTCATTTTTTCCATAAAAAACAGTAACTGGTGCAAACTCAAAAGGTTTATTTTTAAATTTACCAAAGCTATTAAGAATTATCTTCTTTATCATTAATTATTCTCCATAATTTCTGACAACTTTTCAATAAACAATTTTCTTGCAATAAGATATATTTCTTTTTCTTTTTCATCTACAAGGTTATTATAAAGTTCTTTCCATCTTTTGATAAATTCTTTATAAATTTTTTTGTTATATAATTCACCAATGTTTATGATATTTTTATCTTCAAACGAAATTTCTAAAACATTTTTAAATTGATTTTTAAGTTTTTCAATAATTCTATTTTTTTCAATATCATTAGAAACAATTCCTTCAAGTTTCAATTCTAAAAAAGTATTTTTTGGGAATTCTGAGATTTTATCAAATAATTCAAAACTATCATTTTCAACTTTAACTTTTAAAGATAAGAATTTACCACCATTTTGAAGTGGAATAAATTCGAGACTCAGATTATCAGTATTTAAAATAGCAAAACCATGTCTTTCATCTTCTCCCATTCTCCAAACTCTTGCAGAGCCGATATAATTAATTTTGCCTTTATTATTAGCCTTATGTATATGACCAAGAAGAACTATATCTGCTTCTAAATAATCAAATAATCCATCATCAAAATAAACATTTTCTTCCTCATTTTCATTTGAAAACTTAAAATCTAAAGTGCTTCCATGTCCTATAACTATTCGTTTTGATCTTTTTTCTGGTAAATTGCTTTTGTAAATATCACCAGTATTCTTACTAAAAGGTATAAAAATAACCTCAAAATCGCTAAAATTTTCATATTCGAATGGTAATTTTGATTTTAAAATAATTTTATTTGAATTTAAATTAAAACTAATATTTTCTAAATCTTTTAAACTTTTACCTTTTATGTCATGGTTGCCAGGTAGAAAGAAAAGTTTTTCTATCTCAGATTCTTCCACAATTTTTACAAATGTATTCTTTAATGAAAATAGATCTTCAAAGCTATCAAAAAGATCACCACCTAAAAAAAGATATTTTATATTTTGTTTATTGAGTTTTTCTAAAATTTCCTTTAAAACATCAAGTGTCCAGCTTTCATTGTTTTTTAAATGTAAATCAGAAGCAAATGCTATTTTCATTTAATTTCCTTAATAAAAAAATAAATCAAAGTTTATTATTAAATATTTCAAAATAATCGATTTTCATAGCTTCTTTGGCTTTTTTTAAAACCTCATTTGTTATTTTTATTGCTCTTGATGTTCCATTATAAATAATATCTTTAACCTCGTTTATTCTATTTGAGTAATAAATTCTTCTTTCTCTTATTGGAGAAAGAAAATTATCAGTATTTGACAAAAGCTCTGTTTTGCATTGTACGCAACCTCTTTCTCCTTTTATGCATTCATTGTAAATTTGCTCTGTATTTTTTGAAAAAAGTTTATGATAATAATATACCATACAACCATCAGGATGTCCTGGATCATTTTTTCTTATTTTTTGAGGATCTGTATATGCACTAAATATTTTGTTTTTTAACTCCTCTTTTGTATCTTTTAAATATATAGCATTTCCTAATGATTTACTCATTTTAAAGTTTCCGTCAAGACCTTTTATCCTTCCTGTATTTGAAACTTTAGGTTCTGGTTCAATAAAAACTTCATTATAGATATTATTAAATCTTCTTGCAATTTCTCTTGTGAGCTCGATCATAGGAAGTTGATCTTCTCCAACTGGAACTAGATTGGCATTAAAGGAAAGTATATCTGCAGCTTGAGAAACAGGATAACCAAAAAAGCCATAAGTAAGTCTATCATTACCAAAAAGATTTTGTTTTTGTTTTATTTCTTCTTTTAATGTTGGATTTCTTGATAACCTAGAGATAGTAACAAGGTTAGAAAAATAAACAGTTAATTCAGCAATTGCAGGTATTCTTGATTGTACAACTATTGAACAAATTTCAGGATTTATTCCAGAAGCAAGATAATCAAGAGTGACTTCTAAAATATTATCTCTAACTTTTTCTGGTGTTTCAAAATTATCTGTTAAAGCTTGAACATCAGCAATTAAAATAAAAGTTTCGAAATTATTTTGAAGTTCTACCCTTTGTTTTAGAGAACCAAAATAGTGACCTATATGAAGAGGGCCTGTAGGTCTATCACCAGTTAAAATTCTTTTTTTATTATAAGACATATTTTTCCTCTAAATTTTATTTATAAATGTATATTTTTGATTTAAGTTTTTTATTTTTTGTTAATTTTTATCTAATGATTTTTTATTGCTTTATATTATCTTTCAAACACTTTAATTTTTAAATACTATTTAATTTATGATATTTTAGAATAGTTCAAGTTTTAATCTATTTAATTTTTAATAATTTATAAAATAATATAGTTTAGTCAACTTTTTTATATTAAACCGAAAAGAGAAAAAAAAGAAGAAAATTGATTGAAAATTTAATTAATAATTGAAAAAAATTAAAAAATAATTAATAATTTAAGAAATTATGAAAATTATATTTAAAAGAGGTATTCAAAAAAGATGACTATAATAAATATTTTAAATATAAAAGATAATTTAATAATAAAAATTTTCTTAATTTTAATAATGTTTTTAATATTTTTAATATTTTTAATTTTTCCTAAAAATATTGTTTTTAGTGATGTAGAAATATATACTTTTTCTACTCCATTAGAAAAAGATTCAGTTTATATTGAATTTTTAGAAGATATAAAAACTATGGAAGATCCTGTGACATTGCACAATTTAGATAAAGTACCAGAATTAAAATTAGCATATTATAAAATCAATAAAAGATATGATGATATATATTCAATTGCATATTATTTTCATTTAAATATTGATACTTTGATTTATGTTAATAATTTATATTCTAGATTCCTGTTTGATGGTCTTGAAAAAATAATTATACCAAATATGAATGGAGGGTTTGTAAAAATTGAAGATAGTGAAAAAATAGAAAGTCAGTACGGAATTAAGAAGGAGATTTTGTATAAAATAAATAAAATAGATAAAATAGAAGATGGAGATATTTTATTTATACCATTTTTAAAACTTTCAAAACTTCAAAAAATATTTTTTCTTGGTTCTGTTTTTTTAGATCCTTTAAGAGGTGAAGGAAGTTTATCTTCTCTTTTTGGTAAAAGAATAGACCCAATAAATGGGTACCTTGCTTTTCATGGAGGAATTGATTTAGCGTGTTCTGAAGGTAAAGAAGTTTATCCAGCATACCCTGGAATAGTTGAATATGAAGGTGAAAAAGGGGATTATGGATTGCTTGTAGTAATAAAACATGATTTAGGCTATGAAACTTACTATGGACATTTAAGTAAAATAGTTGTAAAAAGAGGGGACAAGGTTGGTTTTAATGATATAATAGGTTATACTGGTTCAACTGGTAAATCAACTGGGCCACATTTGCACTTTGAAATAAGGTATAATGGAAAACAACTAAATCCTTTAACTATGCTGTATATCCAAAATAAGAAAAAATAAAAAAATAAAAAAATAAAAAAAATTAATCTTTATTTTTTATCTATTAAATCATGTAAAGAGTCGAAAGGATATATTTGTTCTAAAGATAAAATTATATAAGAAAGGTTTTTGGAAAAAATAATTATTTTCATATCTTTCTTACCAAATTCTGAGATAACCTGCCTGCATGCTCCACAAGGTGGTAGAGGATAATCAGCTTTTTCACCATAAATAAATAAATATTTAAAATCAAAATCTTCATTTAATATTGCATTAAAAATGGCAACCCTCTCTGCACAAATTGTAAGACTATATGATCTGTTTTCTATATTTACACCCTCATAAATATTTTTTTCAGTTATAAGAAGAGCAGAAACAGGAAAATTTGAATAGGGTGAATAGGATTTTTTTACAATTTTTTTAAGTATTTCTCCAATTTGAAAAATTTGATTTTGATTATTTAAATCTATTTCTTTTAAATTTATATAATTTTCATTATTTTGCATATTTTTATCATTTATATTTTTATATTTATTTGAATTAAATTCCATTAATCCCCCCTTTGTTATATTGACGTTCTAAAATTAATATATTATATTTTATTTGAAATACAAAATATAATTATTTATATTTATTATCTTATTTTTTTGAGAGGGGAATTATGTCAAATATTGTTGAAGTTGATAAGATATTACCTGAAACTTTACCTATTTTTCCAATTATTCCTAAACCTATTTTTCCTGGTATAGTAATGCCTATAGATTTAGATATAGATTTGATTCCTGAGGGATTAAGAAAAGAGCTTGAGCCAAATAATTATTTAGGTGCAATTCTTGTTAAAGATCCAAATAAAGATTTAAATTCTATTGAAAATTTATATGAAGTTGGAACAATTATAAAGATTGCTAAAAAGATAAATATTTCAGAAGAGATTGTTTCTTTATTAATTTATTCTGTTAAAAGGTTTAAAGTAAAAAAGATTTATAAAAAGAAAGATATAATTTTTGCAGATGTTGAGTATTACGAGGAAAATTATGATCCTGAGGATCCTGAGATTAGAGCTTATCAAGCTTCTATTATAGATGAAGTAAAATCTCTTGCTGAGCAAAATCGATTTTTTATGGAAAGGGTAAAAGCAACTGTTTTTAATGCCGATACTCCTTCAAAGATTACAGATTTTACAGCTTATCTTTTAGATTTGACAAGAGAAGAACAGCAGGTTATTCTTGAAGCTTTTGATTTAAAAACAAGGATGAGAAAAGTTGTTGAATATTTGCAAAAACAGATGCAAATTGCTGAAATTCAGAAGAGAATTTATAATCAAATAAATGAAAAAATATCAAAACAACAAAGAGAGTTTTTTTTAAGAGAGCAATTGAAAGCTATAAAAAAAGAACTTGGAATTGAAACTGATGAAAAAAGCCTTGAATATGAGAAATATAAAAATCTCTTAAAAAATCTTGATTTACAAGGTGAAGTAAAAGAAAAAGTAGAATCTGAACTTGAAAAGTTTGCTTCCATGGAACCACATACATCTGAATATGCTGTTTTGAGAAACTGGCTTGATTTAGTTTTAACATTACCATGGAATACATATTCAGAGGAAAAAATAGATATAAAAAAAGCAAAAGAAATACTTGAAAGAGATCACTATGGACTTGAAGATGTTAAGGAAAGAATACTTGAATTTTTAGCTGTTAGAAAATTAAATAAAGATATAAAAGGATCTATTTTATGTCTTGTTGGACCTCCTGGATGTGGTAAGACATCTTTAGGAAAATCTATTGCAGAAGCAATGAATAGGAAATTTTTTAGATTTTCTTTAGGTGGAATGAGAGATGAAGCTGAAATAAAAGGTCATAGAAAAACTTATGTTGGAGCTATGCCTGGAAGAATAATATCTGCATTAAAAATAACAAAAACTAAGAATCCGGTCATTATGCTTGATGAAATAGATAAACTTGGTATTTCTTTTCAAGGAGATCCGGCATCTGCATTATTAGAAGTTCTTGATCCTGAACAAAATTATGAATTTAGAGATAATTATCTAGAAGTACCATTTGATCTTTCTCATGTTTTTTTTATTACAACTGCAAATTCTTTAGATACAATTCCAAGACCTCTACTTGATAGAATGGAGGTTATTAGATTATCAGGTTATATTGATGAAGAAAAATATAATATTGGAAAAAAATATCTTTTACCAAAACAAATAAAGAAACATAGACTTGATAAAGATGATATAAAGATATCCAAAGAGGTATTTTTCTATCTTATAAATAATTATGCAAGACAAGCAGGAGTAAGAGATTTAGAGAAAGAGATTGAAAAAATAGCAAGAAAAATTGCAACAAAAAAAGTAATGGGACAAAAATGGAATAAAAATTTGAAAATAAGTGATATAAGGGAGTTACTTGGTCCACCAAAAATTAGAGAAGAAGATTTGATTCAAGTTAAAAAACCAGGTATAGCTATAGGTCTTGCATGGACACAAATTGGAGGTGCAACTTTGATAATAGAATCAATTAATATAAAAGGTGGTAAAGGGTTTAAATTAACTGGACAACTTGGAGATGTAATGAAGGAATCTGCAAATATTGCATACTCTTATGTTAGATCCATTTGTGATAAATATGGAGTAGATCCTAAATTTTTTGATGAGTCTGAGATCCATTTGCATGTTCCAGAAGGTGCAACACCAAAAGATGGACCTTCAGCTGGTATTACAATGGCAACATCTTTACTTTCTCTTGCTACAAATAAAAAAATTAGACCAAAAGTAGCTATGACAGGTGAATTAACACTAACAGGGCAGGTTTTACCAATAGGTGGGTTAAAAGAAAAGGTTGTAGCAGCAAGAAGAGCAAATATAAAAGAGATAATAATACCTAAAGGAAATGATGTTGATCTTGAAGAAATACCAGAATATTTGAAGAAAGGTATTAAATTCCATCTTGTTGATCATGTGGAAGAAGTTTTTGATATAATATTTTAACTTTTGTAAAAAATTTATAATTTAAATTTTGATTTATTAAAACTTTTTAGTTGATTAGTCCAAGAGAGGAAGATGTTCCAATTCTTGTTGCTCCAAATTTAGCAAGTTCGATAGCAAAGTCTAATGTTTTTATCCCTCCAGATGCTTTAACTCCTCTTTCTCCAAATATCATTTTCATTAAAACTATATCTTCAAGTAAAGCTCCAGAAGGTCCAAATCCAGTTGATGTTTTGATAAAATCTGCATTAGCAATAAAAGATAAAATTGAAGCGAATACTTTCTCTTCAAAATTTAAGTAACAAGTTTCTATAATTACTTTTAATATTTTATCTTTACATAGCTTTTTTATTTCTTTGATTTCATTTAGAACATAATAAAATTTATTTTCTTTTAAAAAGGATATATTTATAACCATATCAATTTCATCAGCACCATTTTTTAGAGATATCTCAGTCTCATTAAACTTAGTAAAGTCAAAAGTATAACCAAGAGGAAAGCCTATTACAGTAGCTATTTTAACTTCTTTGCTTAAACTTCTTGCAAATGGTATAAATGTTGGAGGGATGCATATAGCAGCAAAATTATATTTTAGGGAGTCACTTACAAGTGATTCAACTTTTTTATAATTTATGTCTGGTTTTAAATATGTATAATCTATCAAATTATTGATTTTATCTTTTTGGGGGTCGAAATATTTTTCTGGTAGATAATTTAAAATGTTTGATTCAATTTTTTTTATTAAATTGTTATCAATTTCAATATTATCTTCTTGTAAGATATTAGTTAAATTTTGTAAATTATTTAATAGCTTAGTTTGAATTTGTTGAATCATTTACTATCCTTTCAAGTTTTTTTATCATATTATCAATATTTATAAGATTTAAATTGTATTCTAAAGATAATTCTTTTATTTTAATGTTTTCATCTAATAGATTAATTGCAAAATAAACTAATAATTTAATTTTATCTTCCATTTTAGTTAAATTTTCAAGTTTCTCAATTTTTTCTTTGAATAGTTCTATAAGATTTTTTAAATATTCATCAGTTTCAATTTCTGAAGATATTTCAAAATTTCTATTAAATACTTCAAAATTAATTTTTCCCATTTTAATCCTCAATATAAATTTTTCAAATTTACTTACTAAATTATAATTTTTATTTATTGAATTTTCAAAAAATATTATTCTACAAATTATAAAGTTTCATTATTTTCATTTTGATTTAAAAAGTTATCATCTAATTTTGTTTCTAAATTATCTTCTTTTTTTTCTTCTATATTTTCAAATAATTCTTTATTTGAATTTTCATTTGAAATAGAATTGTTGGTTAAATTTTCATTATTAATTGGATTTATATCGATAATTTGATCAAATTTTTCTAGTTTATCTATTAGTTCAATAACTTTACTTTTTAAAAATTCAAAATCATTTTTAACAACTTTATTTTCTTCTTCTAAAGTTTTTATATAAGATCTTAAAGATATATTTTCTTCTGTTAATTGTTCGATTCTATCTTTTAAGTGAAAATTTTCTTCATTTAATTCTGATGGAGCATTTTTAATATTGTTATAATCTTCTAATAATTTATAATATTTTGAATAAACATCATCTATAAGTTTTTCAAGTTTATTGAATTTTTCTTTCCAGTTTAAATCAATTCCCATATTAACTCCACTTATTATTTAATTTTTTTAATAAATAAAATTTAATAAAATAAATTAGAAATTCAATCATAATTGAAGATTAAAAGTATTAAAAATAAAATCATTATTAAAAAAAATTTCAAAAAATATATTATTTGTAATTAAATTATAAATTTAATTTAGAATATTTCAATAATAAAATATAAATAATGATGAAAAATTAAAAATAGAATAAATGAAAAATTTAAAAATAAAAAAAATAAGGATTTATATAATTTTCTTGTTCAAAAATTTTATTATTCATTAAATTGTTTTCAAGAAAACTTTTAAATCTAATCCAATTTTCATAATCACTTTGGGGATTTTGTGTTATTAATCTTAAAATATTTTCACATCTATAATTTTCATTAACTGAATAATTTTCAATGTTTATATAATAAATATTTGTATTACATAGTTCAAAAATATTTTCATTTTTAGATATAAAATTGAATTTTTTTATATTAACAATTTGTTCTATTTTTAAATTAAAATTAAAATTTAAATCATTTAAAATTTCTTTTACCAATTTGTTATTCTGTATTAAATCATTAATTAATTTAAAATTATTATTATTGTTATTTTTATTTGAAATTAAAGAATTTAAATCTTTAAATGAGATAGATTCTAGATTAATTTTTTCTTTAATATTTTTAATTAAGAAAAAATCTTCAAAATTAAATGGTTTTCCTTTTATATAAAAATTAGCATTTAAAATTATATTATTTTCTTCAATTTTGCAAAATAGAAAAATATTATTTAATTTAAGCATATTTTTATTATCTATTATTATCAATTTATCAGATGATTCATAAAAATTAATAATGCTATTTTTCATTAAACTATATATTAAATTTTTCTTGGAATATATATTTTTTTCAATAATTTTTATATTATTAATAATAGATTTTGAAAAAGTTTGTATTAAAGACATTTTTTAAACCTTTTATTTATTTTTGAAATAATAAGTTTTATTTATTTGAAATTTTTAATCTAATAAAAAAATTTAATTAAAAAAAGTATTATAAATAAAAAATTAAATAAAACAAATAAAATAAAAAAAGGCTCTTTTAATAAGAGCCTTTTTATAAAATATATAAAAGCCTTTTATAAATTTAAGCTTTAACAGCTTGAACAATTGATTTGAAAGCATCTGGATCTTCTAAAGCCATGTTAGATAATATTAGCCTATTAAGTTTAATATTGTTTTTATTTAAAAGGTAAATAAATTTGGAATATGACAAATCATATTCTTTAAGGGCTGCATTTATTCTAACAATCCAGAGTGATCTAAAATCTCTTTTTTTGAGTTTTCTACCTATATAAGCATAAGCCATACTTTTTAATTGTTGAGTTTTTGCAACTCTATAAGCATTTCCTCTTCTGCCATAATAACCTTTGGAAGCTTTTAATATCTTTTTTCTTCTTTTTTTTGCTGATACAGCAACCTTAACTCTTGGCATTTATATCTCCTTTTTTTATAAATGTAATATTTTAAAATTTTTATTTATAAGGGAAACAACCTTTTAAAATTTTTTCTTCAGATTTGTTTAATATAGTTGGTTTTCTTAAATTTCTTTTTCTTTTTTTTGATTTTGAAGTTAAAAGGTGGCTTTTGAAAGCTTTAAATCTTTTTATTTTGCCAGAACCTGTTATTTTAAATCTTTTTTTTGCTGATGATTTTGTTTTTAATTTTGGCATTTATTTCTCCTAATTCTTTTATAATATTTTTTAATTTTTTTTTATCTATTTCTTCTTTGAAGGAATTATAACCATTGTAAGATTTCTTCCTTCAATTTTAGGTTCTTTATCAACCTGTCCAATATCTGATAGATCTTTTTTAATTTTTTCAAAAACATCGAATCCTTTATCAGCATGTAAAATCTCTCTTCCTCTATATCTTAATCTAAATAGAACATGACTTCCTTCTTCTAAAAATTCTCTTGCCTTTTTAATTTTAAATTCATAGTCATGTTCACCAATTCCTGATGTAAACCTTATTTCTCTTAGTTCTATCTTTTTTTGGTTTTTTTTGGCTTCTTTTTCCTTTTTTTCTTTTTCAAATAAAAACTTACCAAAATCACCTATTTTACATACTGGAGGATTAGCATTTGGAGATACTTCTATCAGATCTAAACCTTGTTCATATGCAATATTTATGGCATCTTTTATTGGAAAGATACCAAGTTGTTCTCCATTGTTGCCAATAACTCGAACTTCTTTTGCTTTAATTTCTTCATTTACATTTGTTTTTGAACTTTTATTACCTTTTGTGCTTATAGTAAACCCCTAAAAATTATTTTTAAAATTTATTTAACATAAATTATAATCTTGTCAATAAAATTTTATTTTTATCCAATGTTTAATATAACTTTTATTGCATTACCATTCTTAATCTCTTCAATTCCTTTCTCAATTTCATTTAATTTTAATCTATGAGTGATTAAAGGTTTTAAGTTTAACATATTTTTTTCAAGTAAAGCTGATAACTGATACCATGTATCAAACATTAACCTTCCAGTTATTCCATAAATTTTTAAGCCTTTAAATATTATATCATTGTTAAAGTTAACAGTTGGGTTATTATCAAATATTCCTAAAAGGGAAACTCTTCCTCTTTTTTTCATTGATTTTAATAGTTGATCCAATGCTTTTTCATTTCCTGACATTTCAAGTCCAACATCAACACCAAGTCCATGTGTTTCATCCATTATTATTTCAAAAAGATTATCTTTCAATGGGTTAACAACTAAATCAGCCCCCATTTCTTTTGCAAGTTTGGCTTTCATTTCATTTATTTCTGATACATATATCTTAGATGCTCCACAAGCTTTAGCTACATTTATAGCCATTAAACCAATTGTTCCAGCACCTGTTACAAGAACAGTTTTTGTTGCAATATCATCAGAAAGAACAGTGTAAACAGCATTCCCAAGAGGTTCTTGTATTGATGCAATTTCAGGGTCTAGATTTTTTGGATTAACCCATGCATTTTCTTCAGGTATAACAACATATGATGTGAAAGCACCATCAGTATGAACTCCTATTATTTTCATGTTTTGGCAGATATGTTTATTACCAGTTTTACACATGTAACAATAACCACAAGCTATATGTGTTTCAGCAGAAACAAAATCTCCTATTTTTATACTTTTAACATTTTTCCCAATTTCAATAACTTCCCCACAAAACTCGTGACCTATAATTCTTGGGGGAGTAATATTATCATCTGACCATTTATTCCAATCATATATATGAACATCTGTTCCACAGATTGAAGCATTTTTTACTTTCACAAGAACCTCATTAGGCCCTACTTCAAGTTTAGGTTGAATATAATCAATAGTAAACCCTTTTTCTCTTTTCGTTTTTAATACTGCAAGTGTTTTTTCCATTTTTTTCTCCATATATTTTTTGTGTATTTTAACTTAGTTTTTTTATACTTTTAATTTAATTTCATAATTTATTATTTTTATTTTTTAGATATAATTTTTTATATTATTTTTAATTCTTTTTCAATATTTTTAAAATTTTCTAAAGCAAAATCAAGATCATCTTTTGTATGGATAGCATGTATCATTACTCTTATTCTTGCTTTACCTTTTGGTACAGTTGGATAACCAATAGCTTGAGCAAAAATACCTTTTTCAAAAAGTTTTTTTGAAAACTCTTGAGCAATTTTAACATCTCCAATCATTATAGGTGTTATAGGTGTTTGAGTTTTACCAATATCAAATCCATTTTCTTTCATTTTTGATTGAAAATACTTAGCATTTTCCCATAATTTTTTTACAAGCTCGGAAGATGATTTTAAAATATCAACTGCTTTAATTGCAGCATAAACATCAGCAGCAGTAACAGCAGAAGAGAAGAGAAATGGCCTTACTTTTTGTTTCAAATAATCAATAAGGATGGTTTTGCCGGATGCAAAACCGCCTACAATTCCAAATGCCTTAGAAAGGGTACCAACTTCGACATCTATTTTACCGTGTAATTTAAAGTGATCTACTATACCAGCTCCATTTGTCCCAAGTACCCCTTCTCCATGAGCATCATCAACATATACAAGTGCATCATATTTTTGAGCAATTTCATAAATTTCAGGTAAAAGAGCTATGTCTCCATCCATGGAAAAAACCCCATCAGTTATAATAAGTTTTGTGCATTTCTTATCTTTATTTTCTTTTAATTTGGTTTCCAAATCATTTAAATCATTATGCATATATCTTATTATAGGAGCTTTTGAAAGTCTACATCCATCGATGATTGAAGCATGATTGAGTTCATCAGAAAATATAAGATCATTTTCTGAAACTAATGCAGGAATAACACCTAAATTTGCACAAAAACCAGATTGTAAGTGGATTGATGCCTCGACTTTTTTAAATTCAGCCAATTTTTTTTCAAGTTCAAGATGTTTTTCTGTAGTACCTGCTATACTTCTAACAGCAGCTGGGCCAACACCATATTCATTTATTCCTTCTATAGCTGCTTTTTTAAGTTCTGGATGATTTGCAAGTCCCAAGTAATTATTTGAACACATATCAAGAACTTTTTTACCATTAACTATTATCCATGAATCTAAAGCTGAACCAATTGTTCTAATAGTGTTGTATAAACCATCATTTTTTAATTGGTTAAGAGTATTATCTATAAATTCAAATTTATTCATAATTCCTCCATAGGATAAATATCTAATTAAATATAAAACTATAGTAAAAAAAATCAAATAAAACTAAAATAAAAAAACTTATTAATTTATTAAAAAATTTGATTTTTATAAATATTAAATTATATGTATATATAGAGGAAAAATTTAAAATTTTTATTAAAATTATTTAACAATATTAATAAAAATAGTTAACTAAAAAAATAAAGAGAAAAAATAAAAATGAAAAAGGATAATTTTTTCAAAATTAAAATATCAAAATTATTTTTATTGTTTAATTTTTTTATTGTAATTTTTTATTTCAGCTCAATTATAATTTTTGCTCAAAATTATAACTGGGTATCTATTGAAGAATTTAAAAAATTTTCTAATAATAAAGCAAAAAGCTATCTAGATGAGATGATTTTAAAAGATCCTGGAAATAGTAATATTTATAAATATATTTTAATCTTAAAAAGTGATCAAAAAAAATATTTTGAAAAATGGGCAAGTAGTTTAAATAAAAACTCTGTATCTCTTGATAATAAATTTATTGCAAATTCATTTATTGTTAGTTTTTTCTTAAACAATGTTGTAATGATAGATTATTATTATGAATATGGATTTAAATATTTAAATGATAATGATAAAGCTATTTTTTATTATCTTTATAAAACTTTAACAATGAATTTTTATTCAAATAATAAAGATATTGAAGAAGTTGTTATAACTATATTACAAAAATTGGATGGGTTTCTTTATTACTCTATTTATTATCTTTATGAAAACGAAAATTTGATCAATATAATAATTAAAAATGCTGATAAAATTGATTTAAAAAATTATCAAAAACAATTACAATATATTTATAAAAATAGCAAAAATTATTTTTTAATTGAAAATTTTATTTATTATTTTCAGAAATATGACAATAAGTATTTAATAGAAAGTTTAAATTTTCTACATTCCCATAAAGATATAAATGCAAACATAATGGCTTTAGAAATTAGTATCAAGATAGATATGTTTGATAAACTTGATCCATCAAAATATAAAAAAATTTTATATAGTAATGATATAGGTTTTGTGGTTAATATATTCTCAAGACTTTTAGATTTAAAACCTCAAAATAAGAAACTTGAAGATTTATTATTTGAAAGATACAACAATTTACCTGATTCTTTAAAATCAGTATTTATTAAAATTTTTTATAAATTTTATTATCTAGATGTTTTTACTTTTTTTCTTAATTCATATGATAAGACAAATGATAGTAATTTAAAATTGGAAATGAAAAATCTGTTAACCTTTTATATGAATAATAGATACTATTCAAAAGATGCACTATTAAAATTTATTGATGGAATAATAGTTTATAATGAAGAATATTTTAGAGATCTTGCATTTAAGTATTTAAATGCAAAAGATGTTCAAATAAAAACTTATGCATTAAGATATTTTCATTATAATTTTAGTTTTGATGATAAAAAATTTTTAAAAGATTTTCAAAATAAAATTTATAATTTAATTTTAGAAGAAGAGGATGAAAAATTTATCTCAACCTGGTTTTTAGTAGTTTCCAAAAATAACCTAAAAGATATTTATGTATCAAGTTTTAATGAATTTTTTAGTAAATTAAAGAAAACAGAAAATAATATAAAACTTAAATATTATATAAGATATATAGATTACTTTAAAACAACTGAAATATTTATTACGATTATAAATTCAAATTTGAAATTAGATAGGGAATCAATTATATATATTGATAATATTTTTAAAAGAGGAATAGATTCTTTTTCAGATAGTTTTATAAGTGGATATTTTTATATATTAAAGAAAAATAAAGAAAGTGAACTTTTAAATTATTATTTAAATCTTAATGATAGAGTATCATTAATATGTTTAAAAGTCATTACTGATTATAAAGATAAAATTTTTATTCCTAATCTTATCTATCTTCTTCAAAAAGATGAAGAAATATCAAATTTAGCAATTCAAATATTAATTAATTATGAATTAAGTGATTATTATAAAAATATTTTTAATATCTTACTTTTTGAAAATTATAATTATTTAAAATCAATAATAACAATTATAAAGACAAAAAGAGTTAAAGAATTACAATATTTGGGCAATATTATTTATCTTTTAAAATATCATAAAAATGATAATTTCTATTATTTAATAAAAGATTTTCTTTTAGAATATTTTGAAAAAGAAGATATTAATATAGAGTTATTTACTTATTTTTATAATGCAAGAGAAAATAGTATAGAAATTTTAAATGAATCATTAAATATTTTTAAAAATAAAAAGGATTATAATTCAATAAGAGCAATATTAAAGCTTTTAAAGGAAAAAAATGATTTAAAAGAAAATAGCAAACAAATAGTTGATAATGTTTTTAAAATACTTGATATAAAGGATAAAAATCTTTTATTTGATTGTCTTGATCTATTAAAAGAATTTGATTGTACAGAATATAATGATAATTTGATTTCTCTTTTTGATCAATATAAAGATGATTATCTAATATCTATTAAAATTTTAGATGTATTAAAAAATTCTTATAGTGAAACTTCAAAAGAATTCATAAAAAAAATACTTGATAAAACTCAGAGTTTTGAAATTAAAAAGAAAACCTTAGAAATTATAAAAAAAATTGGGAATGAACAATATATTGATCTTATAATTAATAAGTTAGATGATTTACTTTATTATGAAACATTGCAAGGAATTTATAATAATATAGATGAAAAAGAAAAAGAAAATTTAATAGAAAAAGTAAAAGAAAATACGAAAAACAGGGAAATTGATTATCTTTTATTTATTTTGGATGGGATAAAGAAAGGAAATATAAATAATAAAGATAAGTTTTCTTTAAAAATACTTTTAAAAAATTATGATAAAATTTATAAATATATTTTTTATGAAGATGAAATTGAACAAAAAAGACTTATTTCTTTAATTATTGCTTCGGATTATTTAGATAAACATTTTGAAAGAATAAAAAATATTTTAGATAAAAAAGAAATAATAGGTTTGATATCTTTTGGGCTTGCAAGTAATAATATAGAAAAACAACAATTTGCATTAAAAACTTTAATAAATTATAAATTTGATGATTTAAAAGATACTTTAGAATTTTTAAAATATTATAATTTTGATAATTATAAGAAATACTTGTATCTTTACGCTTTAGATAAAAATTTTAATTTTGATACTTTTATGTATGTTATTAACATGAAAGATAAAAATCTTACTATAAATCTTTTAATATTATTAAAAAATTTAAATTTTTCAAATGATTTTCTTATAAATCTTTCAAATTTTCCAGAATATTTTGTTTTTATAAATAGTGATATGAGTAATATAGAAAAGCTAAATGATGAAGATAAAAATAAAATATTTAATAATCTTGTTGAAAAAGGTAACCTTTCAAATATCGAATTTTTAAAGTACTTAGAAAATTATTCTACCTTAAAACTTTATAAAGAAAATCTATATAAATTAATAGAAACATATATTAATTTTTCTAAGGGAATTGGAGATTTCAAAGGAAATATTTCTTATCTTGAAGAGATTATTTTAAATCAATTATCAATTAGGGAAAATTTTGTTTTTGTAACTGATCCAAAAATTTCAGAATTTATTAATATATATAAAGATTTAAATAAAGATAGATTAAATTTAGTTTTTAATACACTTAAAAAATTAAAGTATTTTAAATATGCATATTATTTTATAGATTCTAAAGATGACCAATTACTATTTGCAAGTTCATTATATTCAACTTTGACAGAGTCTCAAATTATTTATTTTCAGAAAGTTTATGAAGATACATTTTATAAAATGCTTACTAAAATTAATAAAATAAATATTGAGATTTCTGATGAAGAATTTTTCATTGAAATTATAAAAAATTCTAAATCTTCTAAAAATTTAAGTTTGCTTTTATCCAAATTTGATTTTAAATATTTTGAACATTATATTTTTAATGATAATTTTTTTGAAAAATTGAATAAAGATGAGATGATAAATATATTTATAATATATCAAAAATTGATAAATTATGATTTATCAAATAGTAATTTGAATTTTTTAATTTATTTGAATAATTATAATTTTGATAAGATATTTACTTATAGTTATTTTAAAAAATTTAAAAAAATAAACCTTTTAATTTATAATAGAATAAAATATTTAATTGAAATTTATAAACTTGAAAATATAAAGAATTTAATAAATATTTTATTTTAAAAATTTTTTGAAATAAATTAAAAATTAATAAACAATAGATGATAAAATAATAATATAAAATGAATAAAAATTAGGGGAAATAAAAATGTTAGAGGAAATAATTAAAAAAAATATTTTTAAATTTTTTATTTTTTTCTCTTTATTTCTTTTATTTTTAATATTATTATCTTTTTTGTCATATAAAGTATATGCACAAGCTTATATTTTTGTTTCATCAGATCCATTTAAGGCTGATATATATTTTGATGGAGAACTTATAGGGCAAACACCATATTTAATTACAAATGTTTCCATAGGTATTCATAAAATAGTTTTAAAAAAAAATAATTTTCAAACACATGTTGAAGATATTAATATTGATAAAGAGGGAGTTTTTAGGATAAGACCAAATTTAATTCCAATTAACTTTTCTTTTTTTGTTCCAAATGTTTTTTATATTATAGATAAGAATAATGAAAAAATAATAGCTCCTTTTTATGTAAATGATATATCTAGTGGTTTTTATAAAATTGTTCTTGAGGATCAAAAAGTTGAAATTAAAAAGTTTAATTTTTTTAGTTATTCAAAATGGATAACCTTATGTTATTCATTGATTTCTTTATCTTCTGGTTTTTTATTGGACAAAATTATTAAAATAGATGAAAATTTTACAAAAGATTATTTCAATATAACAAAAGGTTTATTGGTTGGTAGTGGGACTTTGTCTTTAATTTTTTCAACTTTATTTTTTATATTTGATTTGAAAACAAAGAAAAATGGTACTATAGAAATTATTCCTTATCAATATAAAGAATCGGAGTCAGATATTTATTCTAAAGCAATGTATTATTTGAATTCATCTAAATATGATGAGGCAATTTACTATTTAACTCAATTTTATGAATCATATCCTGATTCAAAATTTATATCTGATGTAATTTATTACCTTGGCTATATATATGAAATAAAAGAGGATTATGAAAAAGCATTAAAATTTTATCTTCTTCTTATAAATAATTATCCAGTTTATGAATGGTATGATTTAACTGTTTTTTCTATTGCAAAAATATATTATAAGCAGAAAAGGTATTTGAAAAGCATGGAAACATTAAGAAATATACTTTTTATTGATGAAGACCTTGTACCAAAAGAACTAGTTTATTTGTACTTTTTTAGAAATTGTTACTATTTGAGAAAAGAAAATAATTTATTTAAACAAAGCATTACCCTCTATTTTAATATTTTTAAGGAATATTATCAGACTTCAAAATTTATTTATGAAATTTATTATTTATATTCTCTTTTTTTAATAGAAGAGGGAAACATAAAGGAAGCAAAGGAGTTATTAAAATATCTTTCTTCAACTGATAATATTTATAAAAATGAGGCAAAAAATTTATTGGAAAAATATAATTGATTATTGACATAATAAAAAAAATTATTATATTTTATTTAGAAACTCAAAATGTGTTTTCTCATTTTCTTTCATTTTAATTTTATTTTATAAAGGGATAGGTTTTAAGGTTATTTAGTCATCATGTTATTTAAAATAAAAAAATAAATTTATTCTAATTTGAATTTAATAGAAGTTTTTTAAATTTATTATTTAATTTTTTATTTGAACAAAAATAAAAAGTCAAATAAGTTTAAGAATAAATTTTTAAACAATATTTTTTGATTTATTTTATATTTTTAATTTTTTTAAGCTTAATTAAATTTAATTAAAAATCTATTTCTTTTTGAATTAGTAGGTATTTTAAAATTAAAAAATAACCAATAGAAAAAATAAAAACAAAAAATTAAAAAACAAATAATATAAAAGAGGTTTAAATGAGTGATTTAAAAAATCCAAATAATGAAAGTCCAGAATTAAACGAAGTAAAAGAAACGAGTGATTCAGGTGAAAAAAAGAAAAAATTAAAAAAAATTTTACTTAAGAAAAACCCTTTATTTAAAGATGAATCAAAAAATGAATCATCAACTAATGATTTAATCAATAGCAATCTTCAAAATGATGAAAATCAAGAATTAAAGATTAAAGAAGAGCATTTTGAAACAAAAAGTTTAATTGATTCAGAAAAAAATAGTGATGTGGATGAACAAGAAAAAATTTTATATCCTTTCGGTAAGGATATAAATAATTATGGGTCTGAATCAGAAAACAATTTTAGTTATAATAGAGATTCAGTTTATGAAGAGAATTCATATATTGGAATAGATATAAACAATATTGGAGTTTTTGAAGAAGAGGTTAAAAATATTGATACTAAAAGTGTTGAAGATTTAATAAAATCTAATTTCAGATTGATTGACAAAGAAATATTTATAAATGATTTTTTACAAAAAGATTTCTTTTTAATAGTTGATTATGCTAAAAGAATGGGACTTGCAGATTGTTCAAATTTTTCCAAACAAGAGTTAATATATAAAATTATGGATATTCAAAATAAATTGGGTGGAAAAATATTTGTTAAGGGAGTATTAGATCATATAAAGACTAAAAATATTGCATTTGTAAGATATCCAAATTATTATTATTTTGAATCTAGTGATGATATTTATGTAGAGTTAAACCTTGTTCATAGATACTCATTAAAAACAGGAGATACTGTAACTGGAATAATAAGAGCTCCTTCCAAACCAAATGGAAAATATTTTGAAATGGTTGATATATTAAAAGTAAATGATGATGATGTTAGTGTTTGCAAAACAAGAGTTCCTTTTGATAATTTAACACCTATTTTTCCTAATAGGAAAATAAAATTAGAATATCAGCCTGACAAATATGCTACAAGAATTTTAGATCTTTTTGCTCCAATTGGAACAGGTCAGAGAGCTCTAATAGTTGCTCCTCCAAAAGCTGGAAAAACTATGATTTTACAGGAAATAGCAAATGGTATATATGCAAATCATCGAGATTTTTATGTTATTATTTTGCTTATTGATGAAAGACCTGAAGAAGTAACAGATATGAAAGAATCTGTTCCTTCTGCTGAAGTAATTGCATCTACTTTTGATGAACCACCTGAAAGACATGTTAAAGTAGCAGAACTTGTTATAGAGAAAGCTAAAAGACTTGTAGAACATAAAAAACATGTTGTAATTTTGCTTGATTCTATTACAAGACTTGCGAGAGCTTATAATTTAACATGTCAAACTTCAGGGAAAGTTTTATCTGGTGGAGTTGATGCAAATGCTTTATATGGACCTAAAAAATTCTTTGGTGCTGCAAGAAATATTAGAGAAGGTGGATCTTTGACAATTATAGCAACAGCTTTGGTTGAAACAGGATCAAAAATGGATGATGTTATTTTTGAAGAGTTCAAAGGAACAGGAAACATGGAAGTGAACTTATTAAGAAAACTTGCAGATAAAAGAATTTTCCCTGCTATAGATTTAGTAAGATCATCAACAAGAAGGGAAGAGTTGTTATTAGATGAACATGTAAAAGAATTAGTATGGATGATGAGAAATGCTTTTGCTGACATGGACGAAGAAGTTGCAATTAAGAAGGTTATGGAGAGAATGATAAAAAGTAATAATAACACGGAATTTTTAACAATGATACAAAAATGATTAAAAAATATTTGCATTTTTGCAAATTTTTGTTTTAATCAACTTACTTAAAAAATAATAAATAATGTGTATAAAATTAAAAATTTTTATAAACTATAATTTTCTAAAAATTAAATTAGAGGTGAAATAAATGAAAAAAGATATTCATCCAAAATTATATAAAGCAAAGGTTATTTGTGCTTGTGGAAATACTTTTGAAACTCTTTCAACTAAACCAGAAATTCATACAGAAATATGTTCAGCTTGCCATCCGTTTTTTACTGGTAAAAGTGATAGAATTATTGACTCTTCTGGAATGGTTGAAAAATTTAAAAAGAAATATGAGAAATTTGATAATCCTAAAAAATAGTTTAAATTAAAATTTTATTTTAATGAATGTAAAATTAATTTCATATACACCTGACCCCGAAAAGGTTGTAGCTTTTTCAGCAAATTTATGTTATTCAATAACTAATATTGATGAAACAGTAAATAAGTTTTATAATAGATCTGAAATAGAAAGATTAATAAAACTCTTAATTTCTAAAAACCATTTTTCACCTTTTGAACATGTTAGTTTTACTTTTGGAATCGAAGGAATTTCAAGAGTAACTTCTCATCAACTTGTAAGACATAGAATAGCATCATATTCTCAACAGTCTCAAAGATATGTTAAATATAGTAATAAAAATTTTGATTATGTTATTCCATATTCAATTAAAAATTCACAATTCTTAAATGAATATATTGATTATATTGAAAAAGGACAACAACTTTATAATAAATTTATAGAAAATGGTATTCCTAAGGAAGATGCAAGATATATTTTTCCAAATTCTACAATGACAAATATTATTGCAACATTTAATGCAAGAAGTCTTTTTAACTTTTTTGAACTTAGATGTTGTATGCATGCACAATGGGAAATAAGAAATCTTGCCTATAGAATGTTAAAACTTGTAAAAGAGGTAGCTCCTAATATTTTTGAGAATGCAGGGCCTACATGTTTTAGAGGATATTGTAGAGAAAGTGATAAAAATTGTCCTTTTTATAAACAAAAATTGGAAGAATAATAAAATAAAATTAAAATTTTAAATGTTGAAAAAAATCGACAAAAGAGATAAAAAAAAATATAACAAAGTTCAATAATTAAGTTTTTAAATTTTATAGATTTATTTAGTTTCCGTTTAATTTATATTAATTTAATTTTTTTAATTATCTTATTTTTCAGTTTATCTATTTTTTTAATTTTTATCTCTATTTTATCTTAATTATTAATTTTATATTTTTATCTTTTGATTATTTTATCTTATAATTTTATAAAATATATTAATATAAACTATTAACTAAATATTTAATCTTTTTTAATAAATTTTTAATAAAAATGTTTATTATTAATTTATTAAATTAAAATATTTTTGGCATTAAAATTGCAGTAATTTTATTAAAGAATATTTTAAGGGTTTTGTTATGTTAAAGTATGAAGAAAAGAAATTATATTTGAATGAATTTACAAATGATGAAATAATTTATTATGTTATCAAAGCTAAAGAAAAGGATATTGAATCTTTAAATTTTTTAATTGATCTTTTTGAATCTTATATAAAAAATTTAGCAAAAAAATATTCAAAAGATAAATTTATATTAGATGATCTTATACAAGAAGGTAAAATAGCTTTGATATATGCAATAAATAAATATAATTATTCAAAAAGTACAAATTTTAAATATTATGCTATTATGTGGATAAAACAAGCAGTATATAGATATTATCAGAAAATAGTTGATGATATTAGCATACCTTTAAGAAAAAGACAAATTATTAGAAAAATTAAAAAATTATTAAATTGCGATTCTAATGGTAATTTTGATAATAATTTTAATGGTACCTTTGAAATTAAGTATAATAAAATTTCTAATTTTATAGATGATAATGATTGCAATATTAATTCTCTTAATTTAAATGAAAATTATTTATTAGAAAATAATGATAAATTTGAAAATTTAATGAAAAAGAAAAATTTTCTTCAATATGATTATAAGTTTATCTCAATTGAAAATGAAAATTCATCTGAAGAAAATTATTCTATTTATAATTATGAAAAATATAATAATTATAAAGAAAAAGATCCAATAGAATATGTTGAAAAAGATAATTTTTTTGAAAAAGTATATAAAGCATTAGAAAATTTAAATGACAGAGAAAAAATAGTTATTTTTTATAGATTTGGACTAAACAATTATCCTGAGCTTACATTAAAAGAAATTTCAAAGATTTATAATTTATCTTCTGAAGCAATAAGAAAAATTGAAAAGAGAGCTATAGATAAATTAAAGGAAAAACTAAAAAATCTCTGATACAAATAAAAATTCTATTTCATTTGTTGAACTTATATTATTTAAATATTTTAAAAAATTTATAGTTTCATTTTTGGTAATATGGCCTATTAAAATTATTATATTGTTATTTATATTTTTTATTTTATCTATTTTATCTGGATCTTTTAATTCTCCATTTTGTAATGCTTTATAAGTTAGTATTGCATTGCTAAATATATTGTTAATTTTATTAAAATCATTTTCATTATCAAGAAAATAATTATTTATCTTGATATTGTAATTTAGTTTAATTGATGAAATTTTAAAGTAGGAATTATTTGTAGTATTAGAATCAATAAATTTTATATTGTATTTTTTTAATATTTCTAATATTTCTTCTGTTTTTAAACTACTTTCTGAAATTTTAGAGCCCATATGATTGTTAGCATATTTTAATGGTAATTCAATAAGAATTCTTTTTATTTTATTTTCAAGATTAAAATAATCATCTTCTAAAAGAAGAAAGTATTCTTTGCTATTTTCATAATTATTATAATTATTTATTAGAGTTGAATTTTTAGGTTCCATAGGTATATGAATTAGTGGGAATAAATTTTTACTGTTATTTATAATATTTAAGGTTTCTTTTGAATACTTTAAAAAAGGTAAAATTGAAATATTTATTTTAATTTTTAAATCTTTCAAAATATTTAATTGTTCAAGAGAATATCCAGCATCATCAAGTATAATACATATTTTTATCTTTTTTTCCAAATCAACTTTTTTTTCAAAAGATTTGTAGTCTAATTTTTTATCTTTTTGGTCATTAGATATTATATCCTTTGATATTTTATCTTTTTTGATATTGTTAGGTTTATTTTTTTTATCTACATTTAAATTTGAATTATTAATTTTTTCATTAAAACTTTTATTTAATTCATCATAGATTTTTGTGATATTTTCTTTGTATTTTATTGAAACAATAATAGTAAAACAAAGAATTAAGCAGAAGATAAGAGTTAAAATATAGAGAAGATTTCTATAAAAGGTAAGTTTTTTTAATTTTGAATTATTTTTTATTTTATTTTTATTATTTTTTATATTAAATTTTAGTTTATTTTTTTTGATAGACTTTATGTTACTTTTTTTATAATTTTTTTTATTGAAATTTTTATCTTTTTTTAATGCCATAATTTCTCTTATAATAATTTTCGATAAAATTATTATCTAATAAAATATTAAAATAATTAATAGATTTATCATCAAGAAAGAATATTTTTTCCCCATATTTATCAACAGGTAATAATTTATTTAATAAAATTGATGCATGAAATCTATAAGATAGGATTAAAAAATTAAAATTTTTGTTTTTATTATATTTTCTGATTTTGTTATTTATTAATTTATTGTTTCTTTTTATTTTTAAGTTTTTTAATACAATTTTGAAAAATAATGAAAAATTTGTGATATTTGAAAAATTATAAATTTTAAATTTATTAAAAGATGAATTTATTTTATTTTTTATAGTATAAATATTTTCATTTAAAAAACTTATATCTTTTTCCTCAAATACTATAAAAAATAATCTGTAATTTTTTAGATTTATTTTTTTTACAATTTTTAATATATTTTTAAAATAATTACGATTAAAAAAAATAATTATAGTTTTATTTACATAAATCTTTATATTTTTATTAAAAATTCTCTTTATATTTGATTTTTTGTATATTACTGAATTGATTTGTTTTAGTCTAATTAAGTTTAAATATTTTGAACAATATAAATCAAATAGATCATAAAAAAGAATTGTTTTTGATGCTCTATCTTTAAGTAAAAGGTAGGAGTAATAATCTCTTACCCAAACATAATTTATAAATGGAAAATTTAATATTAATTTTTTAAAAAATTTATTATTAATATTTTCAATAGAACAAGAAATAAATTTTATTTTCTTAAATAAGAGTTTTGAAATAATAAGAATAGAAAAATAAAATAGAAAAGAGAAGTACGATGTTTTATCCTGCCAGATTCCCCCAATAAAATGGATTTCATTAGAAATAAATATATTTTTTAAAGTTTCAAATACGTAATTTTTATTTTTATTTAATAAAATAATTTTATATTTTGAAGGTGAAAAATTATTTTTATAAAAATATCTATAAAAATTATCCCCAAAATTTTTTGTTGGGCTAATAATAGCAAATATAGTATTTAATTTTTTTTTATTTTGTAATTTTATTGAAGATGTAAATTTAAAATTTATTTTTAATTTTAATGTAAATATTTTTGTCAAAAATAAAAAAAATCCTAAAAATGCTCCTAAAATTATTCCAATTAGAGCTCTTATATTTGAAATAAAAATATTAGTATTATAGTGTGAAAATGTATTTATTATTGAGCTAAAAAACAAAACTTGTCCAAAAAAAAATATAAATTCAATTGTTTTATAAGTGTTCTTATTTTCTAAAATATATTTATTTGAAAAATTATTTTTATATAAAAAAATATTATTTTTTAAAAAGAGAAAAATAATAAAAGGAAAACTTAATATCTCTTTTATCCTTGGTCTTATGATAAATATGTTTTCAATGTAATTTTTAAAAAGTCTTATAATTGAAAGGTTAAATAAATTTTTATCCAAAAAGTAAAAGATTAGAATAAAAATAAAAAAAGAAGGATAGAATATTTTGTAATTAATACTTAAATTATTGGTTAAAATAAAAAAGATTAAAAAATATAAGTAAAAAAGAAGGTAAAAAAGATAAGTATTGTTAAATAAATTTAAATTGAAGAATAAAAATAAAAAATTTTCAAAAGTTATAAATTTATAAAAAAAATTGAAAAATGAAAAGATAAAAATTTTATAAAATATTTTTAAAAAAATATGTAAAATATTACAAAAAAAAATGAAAAGAATTAGATTTTTTATAAGAGAAGTTATATTATTATAAAATTCTTTTATAAAAATATCTTTTAAAAATGTTATAAAGAAAGTAAATATAAGTAAAGTAGAAAGACCAAAAATTATGAAAATCAAAATAATAGGAATATAAACAAGTGTTTTATATTTAGATTTATTTTTATAATTAAAAAGATCTATATTTTTATATATAATTTTATTAAAAGAGAGTAAATTAAATATTTTAAGAAAATTATTAAACTCATTGATTTTATCAATAATTTTTTCATCCTTTAATTCAAATATAACAACATTTATATTTCTTTCATATAAAGCTCTTTTTATAATAAAAATAATTTCGTTATTATTATTAATACTTTCTGGAATAAAGTGAATTTTGATGTTACCATTGTTAATTATAAAATCTCTAAAATCATTTAGCTTAATTAATTTTAATTTTTTAAAAAAATTTTTTTCGGAAATTTTTTCAATTTCTTTTTCTTTTATTTGAGAAATACTTAATTTTTTTTTAATTTTATAATTATTTTCATAAAACTCATGCAAATATTTGTAATTTTCAAATAAAAAAAGAAACAAATAATTTAAATTGTTTATTTGAGTTTTTTTCGAAATATTGTTGAAATTTGAAATTAAAAAGTAAAGATTATTAATTCTATATAAAATTAAGTTATTATCATTATAAATAGATTTTGTATTATAAAAATAAATTTTATTAATTATGTAACAAAAAGCTATTAATAATAGAAGAATAATAATAAAAATTAAAATTGATATTTTTTTATTTATTTTTAATTTTTTCATTATTATATAGTTTATTTTATTTAAAATTAATTATTTTTCAGAAATTTCCAATTATTTATTCTACTTTTTTAAAATTTAAGTTTAAAAATTTTAATTGAATGCTATATTATTTGTAATATTTAGAAAAAATTTTCATAGTTACTTTATTTTTATTTTATGAAAAAAATTAATTTATTTTTTTTGTTTTTTTTATTTATTTTTCAATTTTTCATTGTTAAAGCTCAATATAGAGATGAAAACAAAATTAAATATATAAATTATTTTAAGAACTTTGTTTTTCAATACCAAGAAGTAAAAAATTCTGATGATAATATTTATTTTTATATTGATGATATTGATTTAAATTTCATAAGTGGATATAAAATCAATTATATAAAAAATCTTTATAAAGAAATTACTCAAATAAAATTATCTTTAAATAATTTAAAATTAAATAGTTGTAATTTAAATTTTTATCTTTTAGATAATAAAACAAAAAAGTATAATGATGAACCTTATGATATTTATTTTATTTTAAAAGACAATGATGGTAAAAAGTATATTTCTTTTAAATATTATGAATTAAAAAATAATAATAAAATAGAAAAGGAAGAAAAAATTGAAATTAAAAGTGATATTCCTTTTCTTATTCCATTTAATTTAGATATATTTTTTTACTTTTTAAATTTTGATTTAAATTATAAAAATAATAAGATTTATTTTTTATTTTTTAATAAAATTTTTGATGGAAACATTAAGAGTTTTGATATTAATTTAAATAGTAAAAAATTTGGTGATATTATAGATGAGAATTTTATAAAAAATAATTTTAAAAGCGATGATTTTACTTTTAATAATTTGAAATTAAAGCAATATTCAATTTATCTAAATGGTATTGTTAAAATATATATTGACAAATTAGATCTATTTTTAATAGAATTTTCCAGTTTTAAATTAGTAAATTTAAAAAAATTAGTAGATAATAATTCTTTATTAGATAATCTCACTATATTTGGTGGTTTTAAAATTAAAGATAGAAATGAATTTAAAATATATTTTCTAAAATCAATTTTCTATAAAGAAACTCAGTTTTTTAATGATTTTATTAAAAAAATAATATCAGAATAAAATGTATCAAATAGAATTTTTAAAATAATTTCTTTTAATTACTTATTCTTAAGGAAAATTGAGATTAAAAATATAAAAAGAGATAAAATTATGCTTATTAAAATTGATGTTGTTAAGGGAAAATAAAATACAAAGTTTTTCCCTTTTATTTTTATATCACCAGGGAGATTACCAAGTTTTTTAAAAATTTTTAAATCCAAGGAATCAATTAATAGTAATATAATTCCAACTATTAAAATTAAAATTCCACAAATTATTAAAAAGTAGGATAAACTTTTCATAAAAATATTCCCGGATTTTTTTATTATTCTAAATATTTTAACTATTTTGTACTATTTACTATTTTATTTGCAAGTTCAATATAATAATCAGAAACATTTTTAATTTTATTTGAAATTGAATTTAAACTAAAAAATTCAAGATTATTTGATTTTAATCCAACATAAATTCCAAATTTTTTCTCAGCAATCAGATAATGTATTCTCTCAGCAAATCTTGAGGCAAGAATAATATCAAAAATATCGGGATTACCTCCTCTCTGAATATACGATAGAATTACTGCTTTTGGTTTCTCTGGTAAATAATCTTTTATTTTTTCCGCAATAACCATTACTATTCCCGATCTATCAATATTTGGGAAAATTAGATCTTTATCAACAGATTTAGAAATATTATCAAGTTGTAAACCTTCTGCAATAAGAATTATATTATCATTTGAACCTTTTAATCTATGTTTTATAAAAACATCTGCTATATTTTGCAAGTCTGTTTTAATTTCTGGAATAAAAAAACCTTCAACTTTTATAGATAATGCAGCAAAGACAGTTAACCATCCACTATCTTTTCCCATTATTTCAACAAGAACATCTCTTTCGTGAGACTCATTTGTAGACCTTATAATCTCAATAGAATTAACAATATTTCTAACTGCTGAAAAAAAACCAAGAGTAAAGTCTGTTTCTGGTATATCATTATCAATGGTTTGAGGTATAGCGACTATATTTAAACCTTTTTTGCAAAGTTCTTTTGCAATTCTAAAAGTGTCAAAATCTCCGCATATAACTATAACATCAAGTTTGTTTTCTTCTATATTTTTAATTATACGAGCAATATCTTCTTCTTTCTGCAAAGGATTATATTTTGAAGTTTTTAAAATAGTTCCACCTAAATTTGAGATATTTTCTACATTGATTCTGGTAAGCTTTTTTATTTCATTGTTTACAAGTCCTAAGTAACCTCTATATATTCCATAAACTTCAATATTATCTTTTTCAAGTAAATAGTAAAGAGACCTTATAAAAGCATTTATTCCAGGAGAATCTCCTCCTGATGTTAAAATTCCTACTTTCATAACTTTAAACCTTAAAAAGATTTATTTTTATGAGAATATCTCTATTGAAAAAATAATATAATATTTATTAAAATCAATTTTAATATTATTATATAAAATAATTATTTTTCAATTTTATAATAAATTTTTAATATTTTTTTAAAAATATCAAAACCTAATATTTTATAAACAAAACAAGATAGTTTTTGAATTGAAGATGCAATAATGTAAGATGATTTTAATTTTTTTTTCTCTATTATTTTTACAATTTTTTTTGAAACATAGATAGGGGATAGTCCACTAGACTCTTCATTTTCAATAATTTTTTGAGTAATATTAAATTGTTTTTGATAAACATTATCCATTTTTAATTTTTTTGGAAAGATTCTATTTTTTATTACATTTGTTTTAGTATCACCAGGATTTATTGTTATTGTTTTAATTCCAAAATTTTCAGTTTCAAGAGATAGAGCTTGAGTGATTCCATTTATAGCAAATTTTGTTGAAGAATAGATTCCTTGAAAAGGTAAGCCAAATATACCACCAATTGAACCAATGTTTATTATTAAACCATTATTTTCTTTTCTCATATGAGGTAGAACTTCATTAATTAAACAAATAGGACCTATGATATTTGTTTCAAAGATAAGTTTAATTTCATCTTTATCAGCAAGTTCAATAGGTCCTCCTAACATTATTCCAGCATTATTTATAAGAATATCAATTTTCCCTTCTTTTTTAATTATATAATCTACACAACTTTTTATAGAATCATAATTAGTTAAATCAAGTCTAATTGGATAAAAATTATTTTTAGGGGTTAATAGATTTATATTTCTCGAGGTTCCATAAACAAGATAATTTTTATTTGTAAGTTCATAAGCTAGAGCTTGCCCTATTCCAGAGGAAGCCCCAGTTAATAATACAATTTTTCTCATATTATCATTTATTGTCTTTTTTCAAAAAATTATAATTTGCAAACTTAAATAGTTTAAAAGTGCAATTTTTATTTTTAATTTAAATTAAACTATTAAAAAAAAATTTCAAAATAAAAAATTTAAGTTTATTTATTTTTAATTTATTTTATACTTTATCAAAGGAAAAGATTATGTTAAGATACCTTGAAGAATTAAAAAGCATTTTTGGGCCTTTTAGATTATTTAGTTCAAATTCGTTTATTTCTATTTTAGGTTTTTATTTATCATTTTTTCTTTCATTTTTTTTATTACCAAAATTTTCAAAATATCTTCCAATTGATAGAGGTAGAAATTTTGCAGTTGATTCTGAAAAAGCTAAAGGTAAGCCAACAGGAGCAGGTATAATTTTTATTTCTGTTTTTATTTTTGTTTCTCTTCTTTCAATAAAATTTGATAAAGAAATATACATTATATTATTTCTTACCTTTTTAACTATGATTTCAGGTTTTTTAGATGATAAAAGTACAAAACCTTGGAACGAATATAAAAAGGGTTTTATAGATTTCATTCTTGCATTATTAGCAACACTAACAATTATTTATTTTGAAGAGACAATTATTTGGGTTCCATTTTACAATAATATGATTTATCTTCCAAAATGGTTATATCTTATAATGGGAATTTTTTTAATATGGATATCGATTAATACAACAAATTGTTCTGATGGTGTTGATGGACTATCTGGTATGCTTGTTCTAGTTTCATTAATAACTTTAGCTTTTTTATTGTATTTTGTTTTAGGGCATAAAGAGATAGCTAAATATCTACTATTACCTCATTTAAAAGATGGAGCAATTTGGGGAATACTATGTTTTATTATGATTGGGTCCTTAATTGCATATATATGGTATAATGCTTTTCCATCATTTATTTTAATGGGAGATGCAGGTTCAAGATCTCTTGGTTTTTTTATAGGAGTTCTTATTTTAAAAATTGGAAATCCATTTATATATATTATTATTTCAACTGTTTTACTAATAAATGGAGGGACTGGATTGCTGAAAGTTGCTTTGATTAGATTTTTAAATATTAAAATATTCAAAAATACAAGGTTTCCTTTACATGATCATTTTCGACAGACAAGAAATTGGTCAAATACTCAGGTTATGGTTAAATTTCTTATTATTCAGCTTTTGATTACTCTTGGACTCTTAGGAATTTTCTTAAAGATTAGATAATTTCAGATAAAAAACTGATTTTTAGATTTATTTGTTTTTATTATGGAGAAAATAAATTTAAAAAATATTTATAGGTATGAAAAGAAAAATGATCTTTATAATATAGATATATCTCTTGATTCTTATGATGATCTATTTGATGAATGGGTTTTTGCTCCATTTACAAAAAGAGAATTTGATTCTGATCTTATAGATTTTATAGAACAAAGTTTTATGGAAATTCCATATAAATCTAAAATTGATATAAACTTTTATCTTCCTGCCAAAATTAGAGATGAAAATATTGAAAATAGAATTTTTAGAACTTTTAAAAATAATATTAAATTTAGGTTACTCAAATTTAATAATGAAAGATTTAGGTTTTTAAAAAGTAGTTCTATTTATGCTATAATTGGATTTACTTTCATTATAATTTCAAACTTGATAGAAAATAATATAAAGGTTTCTCTTATAAAAGATATTTTAGCTCAAGGTATATTAATAGGAGCATGGGTTTTAACATGGAATCTTTTTTCTACAATTTTCTTTAAATTAAGAGATTTAAACTATAAAATAAAAATATATAAAAAATTATTAAATTCTAAAATTTATTTTTATAATTATTAATAATTGATTTATAGATCATTTCAGATAGAGAACTCAATCCATTTTTTGACATTTTTTTTGCGTATTCATCAAAAAGCATATTTTTCCATAAATCTTCTCTAAATCCACCATATAAAATATCTTCTTGAGGATTTAAAGAATTTTTTAATTGATCAAGCATGATTTTTATAAATAAAGATGCAAAATCGGAAGAAATCTCTTTTATTTTTTTTTCATCATATTTTTCAATCGAATTAGTTTTTTGATTTAAATCATTTATCTTATTTTTTATCTCTAGATTTTTTTGAATTTTTATGTAATCCTCAGGGTAATTGTAAATTGAAAGATTAATTTTTTCCATTATTTTTCCTTTTTAATTTAAAATTTTATAAAAAAATAGTAAAAATAATATGGTATATATATTATATTTAATTTTCGGTATTTGATTAAAAATATGATATATATATTTGAAATGAGAGGTGAATATGGAAGAAATTAAAATTCAAATAAAAAAAGTTAAAAGCATTGAGTCTGAAAAGATTATAAATTTATATAAAGATGCTGGATGGTGGACAGATGAGGATAATAAAAATTATTATAAAATTAAAGATCTTGTTAGTGGTTCATATGCTTTTATTGGTGCTTTTATGAAAGATAATCTTATAGGAATGTGTAGAATTATTTCTGATGGTTGTTTTGATGCTTATATTCAAGATTTAATAGTAAAAAAAGAATTTCAAAAAAAAGGAATTGGTTTAAAAATATTAAAATTTGCTGTAGATTACTTAATAGAAAAAGAAATCTCTTGGATTGTTTTAATAGGAAAGCCAAATACATATAAATTTTACAAAAAAGCGGGTTTTAGTTTAATGAAAAAATTTTTACCAATGAAATATGAACACTAGATATAAATACTTAATAATATAAGAAAAAAATATAAATATAAGAAAAAAAAATGTATATAAAAAATAAAATAAAAAAAATAAAATAATAAAAAATAATGGATGATTTAATGGATAAAATTATTTTAAAAGATATTTCTTTAGAAGATAAAGAATTATTTAATTTTTATTTTCAAAAATATCCCTCTTTTTTATGTGATTTTAATTTTAATAACCTTTTTTTATGGAGCTTTTATTATAAATATAAATGGTTTTTATATAAAAATAGAATAATTATATATAATGAATTGACAGATTTTATTTTAGAACCTTTAGGTGAATTTCTTAATATTGAGGAAATATTTTATATATCAGATCTATTTAAAAGTATTGATAAATCTGGAAATTTTATATTTTATAGTATAAATTATTTGAATTATTTTTTAAAACTAAATTTAATTGAAGATAGTAGTGAATTACAAAATTATTTTAATTTATATAATTATCAATTGAAAAATATTTTTAATTATTCAACTAACAATCTTATAAATGAAAAGTTTAATTGTAATCCTTTTGGTGATACTGAAAAATCAGAAGATAATAAAAAAAAAGATATTAATAACCTTTGGAATAAAAAAATAAGAATAAAAACAGATAGAGCTTCTGCTAATTATATTTATAATTCTCAAGATTTAGCAAATCTTTCTGGTAGAAAATTTCATAATAAAAAAAATCTTGTAAACCAATTTATTAAAAATTATAAAAACTATAAATTTGAATTATACAAATCAAGTACTATAAATTGTGACATTTTTAAAAAATGTTATGAATTGAATAAATATTGGTATGAAAAGAAAATTAAAAATTTAGAAATTAATAATGATATTTTTTTTAATGAACTTTTAAAAAATGAGCTCTATATACTTGAAAATTTGTGTAAATATTTTAGTAAGTTAGATTTAGATCTATTTTTGCTCTATGTTGATAATCAGATAGTTTCATTTTCAGTTGGTTCGACTCAAAATATAGATATGTATACAATTCATTTTGAAAAATTTGATTCTGATTTCATAGGTTCATCTCAAATGATAAATTATTTAAGTTCAAATTATTTAAAAGATAAATATAAGTGGATAAATAGGGAAGATGATTTAGGGTTTGAAAATTTAAGAAATTCAAAATTATCTTATAACCCTTATATAATACTTTTACCATTTGAATTTTTATTTTAATTATATTTTTAAGGAGGTAAAATTTGAATTTTATTTTTAATATTTTTTCAAATAATACTGAATTTTTAGGTTTGGTTGCTTCTGTTATAGTTGCTATTTCTCTTATAATGAATTCTGTATTAAAATTAAGAATTTTGAATCTTATAGGAAGTTTTGTTTTTGCAATTTATGGTTATTTTATAAGATCTTATCCCGTTTTGTTTTTAAATATTTTTATTTGTTTTATAAATATTTACTATATTGTAAATATTGTTACAATAAGAGAATACTTTTCTATATTTGAATTTGATAAAAATTCTTTATATATGCAAAAATTTCTCTCTTTTTATGAGAATGATATTAAAAAATTTAATGAATCATTTGATATTAATATATTATATAAAGACTTAGATATATTTTTTATATTAAGGGATTTAATTCCTGCAGGAATATTTATTGTAGAAAATAGGAAAGATTATCAATTTGTTCATCTTGATTATGTTATACCAAAATATAGAGATTTGAGAATAGCTGAGTATTTATTTTATAAAAATAGAGAGTATTTTGAAAAGAAAAATTATAAAAAATTTGTAACTAAATCAAAAAATAAACATCATATAAAATATTTATTAAAAATTGGATTTAAAAATATTGGTAAAGAAGAAGAATATTTTGTTTTTGAAAAAAAATTATAGTAATTAAAAATTTTTAATAAAATAACTAAAAATCTAAAAATAAAAAAATAATATTGAAAAATATTAAAAACTGTTTTATCTTATTGAAAGAAGTTTATAAATATACTATACTTTGGAGGTTTAAGATGAACAGTGCTAAGGTTCAGCAGCTTCCTATGTGGAAGAAGATAATTTATGCAATCGGTCAGTTTGGATGGTCATTAGCTTCTTTTACAGTTGGGAACACACTTTTATATTTCTATTTACCACCAGTTAACCAAAATACTGGTAAAACTATTTTTCCTATTTTTATTGGAATTCCTTTAATAATTAGTTCAGTTGGTTTTGTAAGTAGATTGTTTGATGCTATTACAGATCCATTAATTGCAAGTCTTTCAGATAGAACAAAACATAAACTTGGAAGAAGAAGATTATTTTTATTAATTGGGGGACTACCTTTTGCTATTTTATCTTTTCTTGTGTTTTTCCCTCCAGTAAATGCAGTTCATGTTTTTAATATTATATGGCTTTATATAACAATTTTACTTTTTTATCTTTTTATGACAATTTATGTAACACCATTTTTTGCTCTTATGAGTGAACTTGGACATTCTTCTTCTGAAAGATTACAGCTATCTACTATGATTTCTATAACATGGGCTATTGGTTATATGGTTGGAAATCAAATTTATCTTTTTTCTGGTATTTTTGAAAAAATGGGTTTTTCACCTGTTAGGGCATTTCAAATTGTTAATGGTATATTTGCAATTGTAGGGGCAATTGCAATGTATTTACCTGTTATATTTATTGATGAAAATAAATATGTCGAAGAACATGTATCCCAGGAAGGGACTTTAGAAGCATTATCTTCAGCTTTTAAAAATAAAGGATTTTTATATTTTACCCTTTCAGATTTAACATATTGGCTTTCTTTAACTTTTATCTCTGCAGGTTTTAGTTACTATATTGTAGTTCTTTTAAATTTACCAAAAGAAATGACAACTACTTTTATGACTGTAATGTTCCTGCTTTCATTTATTTTTTACTTTTTTATTCCTTCTATTGCTCATAAAATTGGTAAAAAGAAACTTTTAATTGTTGGTTTTTGTATTTTTGGATTTGTATTTTTAATAACTATTGGTCTTGGAAAATATCCAATTCCAAATGTTATCCAAGGTTGGATTATTATGTTCCTTGCAAGTTTACCTTTAGCAATATTTGGTATTATTCCAAATTCAGTTATAGCAGATATAGCTGAAGCTGATGGTTATGAAAAAGGTAATTTTAAAGCAGCTATATTTTTTGGTGCAAGAACTTTTATGAGTAAATTGGGACAATCAATTACCTTACTGCTTTTTCCTCTTCTTGCTACATTGAGTATAGGTGAAGCAAAACATTTTGATGTTGAATCAAAAGCAAAACTTGTAACAATTGGTGGTGTAAGGCTAACTGCTGTTTTTGCTGTTATTTTTTGTATTGTTGGATTATTATTACTTTTGAAATATGATGAAAAAAGAGTTAATGAAATATTAAAATCTCATGGCGAAAAAGAAAATAATGGATAATAAAGTTTAATGATTTATTTTTTTAATAATTTTAATAATATTATTATTAATTTATTTTTTCTATTGCTATTTTTTGTTTTTATCTTCATTCTTTTTATAATATTTTTGTCTTTATATTTTACAAAAAAACTTCTTAAAGATAAAAAATATTCAGTCTATTATACAATAAAAGATGGGTTAAATAAAGGTGAATTTGGGGAAGAACTTTTATCTTCCCCAAAGATTCACTTTTTTTTTAAAAAAAATAAAAGTAAAAAAATTTATGGTCAAATATTTATAGGTGACTTTGATAAAATAATTTTTTTCTATCATGGTGTAACTTGGACCTTATATGGTATGTATAAATATATTCTTCCATTTATAAAAAATAATTGGACATGCATACTTATTGATAGTAAAGCGCATGGTTTAACTTATGGAGATTTTCCTTCATATGGTTTTTATGAAAAGTATGACTTTAAATGTATAGTTGATTATTTCATTTCAATTTTTACGAAATTAATTTTAAAAGGACAGGGAATCAAAAATGAAGAGAGAAAAATTGAAGCAAATAAAGGAAATAGAATAATTAATGAATTTTCTTTTAAAAATTTTAAAAAATTCAAAATTTTTAAAAATTTTTATAAATATTTTGAAAAAGACCTTTTTATAGATAATATAAATGAAGTTAAATTTTTGGATTTGATATTAAAAGAATATAAAAATATTAATTTAAATGAGAATAAAGAAGATATAGAAGAAAAAAATGAAAATGCAAAGGAAAAGAAAATACTTTTTGGACTTTTTGGCGAATCAATGGGTGCTGCAATTGTCTCTCAAACAGTTGATATTTTGGAAAATAAGCCTGATTTTGTAATTCTTAATTCAACATTTTCAAGTCTTTCAATTTTATCTAAAAATATTTTATTAAATACTATAAAAAATAAATTTATTTCAAATTTTGTTTATATTTTTAGTAGAATTTTTATAAAAATTTTAGCAAGATTTGATATTGAAGATGTTAATCCAATTGAATATATATTGAAAATAGATTTACCAATAATGTTAATACATTCAAAAAATGACCCTCTAATCCCTTTTGATATGGCTTATGAAATTTATAAGAGAAAATTAGAAAAAATGAAAATTTTTGAAAAAGAAAAAATAGAAAAGAAAAAGATTTTTTTAGAAATTTTTGATTGTAATGAACATGCAAGAGAAATCTATTCTGATGAAGAAAAATATTGGGATTCAATCTTTAGTTTTATATCAATTTATTATAAATCTTAATTTTATTATAAATTTAGTTTTTTAATATATAAAATAAACTATTATAATTAAAATTAATTTTAGTTATCTTCAAATTTCTCGATTATTTAAATTGAAGATTATTATATTATTTTATTAGTTAAAAGATTTATTATTTTTTATTTTTTTAATATTTTTATTTTTTATAAATTTATATAATTTTCTAATTGAGGTTTGATATGGAAATAAATAACAAGGGATATTCTTATCGAATTATTCAAATGTCTAAAATGTATTTGAATGCTTTAAATAAAAGGTTGAATGTAATAGCCAATAATATTGCAAATGCAGATACTCCAGGATTTAAGAGATCAGAAATTACATTTGAAGCTCAACTTAAAAGAGCCATTGAAAGGGAAAATTATAAAGGTTTTCAGGCAAAAGTTTCAAGTGAAAGACATATTCCCTTTGTAATCCCAATAAATTGGGAAAATGTTGAAGCAAAAAGGGTAGTTGATTATTCAACAACAATGAGAAATGATGGAAATAATGTTGACATTGAAAAAGAGATGACAGATTTATCTAAAAATAACCTTATGTTTCAAACAATTCTTGATCTTTTGAAAAATAATTACAATTTGATAAATTTATCTTTGAAATAAATTTAAATTATTTTTGTAAAATTAGTAAAAAATGGATAAAAAATTAACTTTCCTTGATAAAGATAAAAATGCTATTTATTATGCAATATCTTTTAAAGAAACATTGAATCAAATTATATCAATTCATAATTTATCACCACAAATTTCATTTTTTGTAGGTAAGATTGGAATTTTAACTCATATTTTTTCCTCTTTACTTTTAAAAAACAAAGAAGATCAACTTCTAATAGATATTGATTTAAATAAGAATAATTATGTAAAATCTTATATTAATAATTTATCAATATTTAAAATTATGGTTAAAAATCCTTATGAAACTGGAAAACTAGAGGATATTTTTACAGATTTCGGTACAATCAAATTTACAAGAAAATTAAAAGGCTTTAAAGAAAATCAACAAACTATTGTAAATAAAGATTCTAAGATAATTGAGCAAGATTTTGTAAAATATTTTTATGATTTAGAAGATAAAAATATTTTGATAAAAACAGATGTAAAATATAGTTTTAAAAATTCAACTTTTAGTGTAGAAGAAGCAGGTGGAATAGCAATAGTTCCATATCCGCAAGCTCATTCAAATTATTTAAATTTTTTATATTATTTGAGTAAAGATAAAATTGATATTTTAGAAAATGCAAATAATGATCCATTAAAAATATTAAAAAATTTTATGGGTAATATTCAATTTAAATTAATTGATGAAAAGGATATTTTTTATAATTGTGATTGTTCATATAATTATGCTTTAAATCTTATAAAATTACTAAAATATGAAGAACTTGAAGATTATATAAATAGAAAAGAATATCCGATTGTAAAATGTGAATTTTGCAATAAAGAATATATTATTAAAGAAGAAGATTTAAAGGAAATATTAAATAAATATAAAAAATAAATATCAATTTATAAAATTCTTAAATAAAATAAATATAAAACAAAATATTTAGAAGATATATTAATTTATATAAATTTTAGTTTATAGTAAAAGTTTCGTGCTTGATTCCTTTTGAGCCTTTTTTAATCCATATTTTATAAATTGAATAATTATTTCCATCTTTATCTATAATGTTATCTATTTCTTCAAATTTAACAACATCATTTAAATCAAATTCATAAAAGATATTTTCATTTGAAAATATAAAAGTAGATAAAAAAATTTTATCTTTTAAATTTGGATTTCTAAAAGGAGTTCCTATAAAGCAAACTGAATTAGCAAGAGAATCATTTGGATCAAATTTTTTTAAATCTTTTAATTTTACTTTTTCTAGTAGATTTTCCATAAAAATTTCCCCCTCCTACTAGTTATTTTAAAAATTAGTAGTTTTGTAAATATGTTTGAACTGATAAAATTAAATCTTTATTATCAAATGGCTTTACGATGTATTTTTTAATTCCCAATTTAGCTGCTTCTAAAATAATATTTCTTTGATTATAAGCTGATATTATGATTATAGGAGTATTTTTATTTAAATCTCTTTTTTTTATTTCAGATATTAATGTTAATCCATCAATTTTTGGCATTGAAATGTCTATTATTAAAAGATCAAATTTTTTTATATCAGTTAGAAATAATGCCTTTTGAGAATCTGTTTCTGTATCTATTTCATAGCCTTCAAGTGTTAAAATATTTTTAACAATTTCTACAATAAATTTTGAATCATCAACTACTAAAATATTGTATGTCTTTTTTGGGTTTCTCCTATCACCTAAACTATTATTTTTTAAAAACTCTTCTTCTTTCGATTGATCTCCATTTCTTTTATCTTTGACCCATTTAGATTTTTTTAATGTTTTTGCATATTTTTTAAGTTCTGCAGCTGTTTTAGAAATTTCAACATAATTTGAAAAGGTTTTATTTTCATTTGTTATTACAGCTAAAGAAATGCTTAAAAAATCAAATTTTTTAGTATTTCCTTCTCTATCTTTTGAAATTATATATCCATTTTTTAAATCAGTTTCATTATAAAAATGTAAAATAGTTTTATCAAATTCATTACAAATATAATTACAAACCTTTTCAACCTTTTCTGGAGTAGTTATAAAAATAAAATCATCTCCTCCTATATGTCCAATAAAATCATTTTTGTTCCCATATAAATTTATGGCTTGCTTTATGAGATTTGCAGTTAAAAGAATAACTTCATCACCTTTTGCAAAACCATATATATCATTATATGGTTTAAAATTATCAAGATCAGAATAAATAATAGCAAACTTTTGTTTATGTTGGGGTTCAATAAGCATTTTTATTGTTTTTTCTATTGATTTGTTTCCAGGTAAACCTGTTAAAGGGTTACTATCTTTGCTTAGATGCATTCTATAAACCATTTTAATTCTAGATTCAAGGTATCTAACATCTACGGGTTTTTTAATTAGTTCATCAATTCCAATATTTACATGCTGTTCAAGATCATTTATTTTATTCTCCTCAATCATTAAAAGTATTGGGATTTCTTTTAACGAATCATTGTTTTTTAAATTTTTTATTAAATTTAATGGAGAAATTAATTTTAAAGATGAATCAATTAAAATTATATCAGGTGAAAACTCTTTTATTATAAAATCAACAGGGACTTTTCCAGATGATAAAACAACTTTAAAGTCTTGATTAGATAAAAAATTTATTAAAGCATCAGCATGCTCATCTTTTTCACAAAAAAATAGCAAATTAATCATAGTTTTTCCTAAAAAATGTATTAAATTATTAAAAAATAGTTTAATTAATTTTATATAAATTTTATAATATAAATATTTATATTCATATAAAATATAATTTAATTTGAATAAAAATCAAATTTTTATAAATTTTGTTTGGATAAATAAAAAAAATAAAACTAAAATAAAGGAGTGAAAAATGGTTAATAGTATAGCTTTAATTGCTCACGATGGTAAAAAGAAAGAACTTGTAGAATGGTTTGATAAAAATAAAGAAATTTTAAAAAATAAATTAATTTATGCAACTGGTACAACAGGAACAATAATTGAAAAAAAATTTGATATTAAGGTGCATAAATTTTTTAGTGGTCCTCTTGGTGGTGATATTCAAATAGGAAATATGATTCTTGAAAATAAAATAGATCTATTAATATTTTTTTGGGATCCACTTGAAGCCCAACCTCATGATCCAGATATAAAAGCTTTATTAAGAATTGCAGTTCTTTTTAATATACCTGTAGCATGTAATCAATCAACAGCTGACTTTTTAATAAATTCTAAATTTTTCAATGAAACATATGAAAGAAGAATAATAGATGAATCTAATAGATTACAAAGAGAAAGAATTATTGATTTTAATTTATAAATTATAAAATATTTTTTAAAGCTTTTATTGTCAATACATATTTATAAGCTGATATTTTATTGTTTTCAAAAATAATTCTATAGAATTTACCATCATAATAGAAATCGAGAATATTTCTATAAAGTACATTTATAGAATTGATTTTATCAATTTCAAATATTATATCTTTTCCTAAAAGAGTATGTATAGCAAAAATATTTCTATCAAGTTTTAGTTTACCACTGTTTATTTTAAAAAGATTCCCTTTCTTTTTTCTTGAAAATAAAATAACAGGTTGATCTTTAAAAAAATAATTTAATGTTTTATCATTTATAAAATCTATTTTAATAAACTCTATTTGCCATTTATTCCAATCATATGGATTATCAAAATAAAGTTTGTTTATTTTTGAAAATTTAGATATTTCAAAAAAGTTATATTTATTTATATAAACTTCATATTTACAATTTGAACAATAAAAAAAATTACCTCTACTTTTATTTTTATTTATTGAATGGCAATGGGGGCATATAAATAAAAAATTTCCAAGCCCTTTTGCTTTTTTAGTTCCTTTAAATATTATGTTTTTTCCTCGAAAATATTCATATTCATTGTAAGAAAATTTTTCATTTATTTCTTTGTATAATTTGTCTTCATCTAATAATTCAATATCTGATTTTGTAAAAATATGTACAAATTCAATTTTAATAGTTCCTTTTCTATAGTTTTTAGCCCACCTTGGATATACCATGTGGGCTCCTTTCATTAAACATATAACTACAGGAAGTGAAAGTTTTTTAATTAATTTTATAGTTGATGGTACAATATTCAATGTTGCACCATCCCAGTTTCTTTCACCTTCGGGGAAAATACCTATAATTCCTTTATTTTCTTTTACTTTATAAATTTTTCTTACAGTGTCAAAATCAGGATAAAATTTAATTTTTGGAATTGCACCAAGTTTTGGTAAGATAAAATTATAAGGAAAAAGCCTAAAAATATCTTCAGTTGCAACAAAATGAAGCGGTTTATCTATAAATAATCCAATAAAAAAAGGATCCCACCAGTTAGAATGGTTTGCAAGAATAATAAATGGGGGTTCTAAATTTTTAATTAGTGAGTCATTTATCTCGAATTTAAAAATTAATGAGAAAAAAATTATTAAAATTTTTCTAACAAACCTTGAAAAATTTAAATCAAAATCTATTTCTTTTAATTTTTTTTTTAAATAAAATATTTTTAATAAAAGAAAAGTTCAATTTTTATACCTCTTTTATAAAATAAATTAAATAATAAATTAAGAAAATAAAAAATTTAGTTAAAAAAAGAAAAAAATAAAACAATAAAAAATAATTTAAGGGTTCTTAATAATAATATTAATCAACAACATTAATGAAAAGAATAATAATTTAATTTATAAAAATAATTAATTAAAATAAACTTTTTAAATCTTTAATTATAATATTTTGGTTCTTCCTCTTTCTTTAAAACTCTTAAACCTCCTAAAGCAAGAGCTTTCATTTCTAATTCTCCTGGGAAGACATAAACTTTTACATTTTTTCCAAGATACTCTTTAACCCATGGAACAAAGTATGTGTTATCATAAGCAATACCACCTGTAAGAACAACACCATCAATATCACCATTTGCAGCAGGGAAGAGAGACATTATGTATTTTGAAACTTGATAAGCCATTGCTTTATAAATAAGTTCAGCTTTTTTATCACAATTTTTAATCATTTCTTGGACTTTTCTTGCATCATTTGTTCCAAGATGAGCAACAAGTCCACCTTCACCTTTTATAATTTTTTTAACTTGATCTAGAGTATATTTCCCAGAAAAACATAATTTTGCAAGAGCACCAACTGGTAATGTTCCAGATCTTTCAGGTGTAAAAGGTCCTTCTCCATCTAGAGCATTATTAACATCTACCACTTTACCTTTTTTATGAACTCCTATAGAGATTCCTCCCCCAAGATGACAGACAATTAAATTAACATCTTCATATTTTTTACCAATTTGTTTTGCAATTTCTCTTGCTACTGCTTTTTGATTTAAAGCATGAAATATTGATATTCTAGAAAATAATGGATGACCTGCAATCCTCGCAACATCTTCAAGTTCATCAACAACAACAGGATCTACTATATAAGCAGGTACATTTATTTCTTTTGCAATAGAATAAGCTATTAAACCACCTAAATTTGAAGCATGTTCGCCATATTTGCATGATTTTAAATCTTCAAGCATTATTTCATTAACAATATAAGTACCTGAAGTTATTGGTTTTAAAAGACCACCTCTTCCAACAATAGCATTGAAGCTATTTAATTTATGGTTGTTTTTTTCTAAAAATTTTTCAATAATATCTTTTCTAAAATTATATTGGTCAATAATATTTTTAAAAGGAGAAAGTTCTTCAAGACTATGTCTTAATGTTTCTGTTAATATTTCTTCTTCATTAATGAAAATTGAAATTTTTGTGGAAGTAGAACCTGGATTAATGATTAACAATTTATAATTCATAAATACTCCAAAAAATATTATTTTTTATTTGTAATATAATATTATAGAAAAAAAATTAATTTTCAATAATTTTATATTCCAAGATATGCTTCTTTTACTTTTGTATTATTTGCAATTTCATTGGATGGTCCATGAAATGTTATATTCCCAACTTCAAGTACATAAGCATAATCTGAAATTTGTAAAGCTTTTTTGGCATTTTGTTCTACAAGAAGTATAGTTGTTCCATTTTGTTTTATTTTTAATATTGTATTAAAAATTTCTTCGACAAGTACAGGAGCAAGACCCATTGAAGGTTCATCAAGTAGAAGAAGTTTTCCACCTGTTACTAAAGCTCTCGCAACAGCAAGCATTTGTTGTTCGCCACCGGAAAGAGTTCCTCCAAGTTGATTTATTCTTTCTTTTAATCTTGGAAAAAGTGAAAATACTTCTTCAAATCTATTTTTTATAATTTTTTTATCTTTAATATTCCATGCAGCCATTTCAAGGTTTTCTTTAACGGTTAATGTTGCAAAAATTCTTCTACCTTCAGGTACATGGCATATGCCAAGCTTAACAATTTCATGAGCTTCTAAAGAACTTATATCTTTATTTTCAAATATTATTTTCCCTTTTTTAGATTTAATTAAACCAGTTAAAGTTCTTAATGTAGTTGTTTTACCAGCACCATTTGCACCTATTAGAGTTATTATTTTATTTTGAGGGACTTCAAATGAAATCCCTTTTAATGCTTTTATTTGTCCATAAAAAACTTCTAAATTTTCTACTTTAAGCATTTTTGTCTCCTTTACCAAGATATGCTTCTATTACTTTTGGATTATTTGCAACTTCTATAGGTTTACCTTCAGCTATTGTTTCACCAAAATCAATTACTTTAATATATTCACAAATTCCCATTACTACTTTCATATGGTGTTCTATTAATAGAATAGTAAGTTGAAATCTATCTCTTATGAAATGAATCAATTCCATCAATTCAGAAACTTCTGCAGGGTTCATACCAGCAGCTGGTTCATCAAGTAATAAAAGTTTTGGATGTGTTGCTAAAGCTCTTGCTATTTCAAGTTTTCGAAGCATTCCGTAGGGTAAATTTTTTGCCTGATCATAAATACACTTTTCTAAATTAAATATTTTCAATAATTGATAAGCTTCTTCTTTAATTTCTTCTTCAATTTTATTGTAATTTTTTGTTCTTAAAAAACAATCAAACAAAGTTAATTTATTTTTATGATCTGTTTGAGAAGAATAATGTTTTGCAACTCTAATATTGTCTAAAACAGAAAGAGAATTAAAAATTCTTAAATTTTGAAATGTTCTTGCTATACCTTTTTGTACAATTTGATAAGATTTTTTCCCTGTTATGTCATTATTTAAAAATTTTATTGTTCCTTCAGTTGGCTTATATACTCCTGTTATTAAATTAAATATTGTTGTTTTTCCAGCCCCATTTGGACCTATAAGTCCAAACAAAGCTTTTTCAGGTAAATTTAAATTAAAATTATATACAGCTCTTAAACCACCAAAAAAGTGGGTTAATTTATTAATTTCCAGAACATTTTGCATCTTTTTCCTCCTCTTCAGGTATAAGGAATTTTAATTCTTTCATTCCCATTAAACCTTCACTTCTGAAAAGCATTATAAATATAAGTAATAAAGAATATAATACCATTCTCCATTGGTCACCTATAGGAAAATTTAAAATATTGCTGAGATTTCCAAGAAATACTCTAAGCCCTTCAGAAAGAAATGTTAAAACAAATGCAGCTATTATAGATCCTGAAATGCTTCCCATTCCACCTGCATAAACCATTATTAAAATAAGAATAGAGCCTAAAAAGCCATATTGAGTTGGATGAGCAATTTGAAGCAAATGGCATAAAAGTCCACCAGCAACACCTGCAAAAAATGCTCCAATTGCAAAGGCAATAATTTTATACTTTGTAATATTAATTCCTAAAAGTTCTGAAGCGACTTCATTTTCTCTTATTGAGAGAAGAGCTCTACCATGTGATGAATAAACAATATTTCTAATTAATATAATAGTTAAAATTGTGAAAATAAATATAATAGAAAAATTTGAAAATTTTGGTATTCCAAGAAGTCCTCTTGGTCCACCTACATAGTCAATATTGTTTAAAATTGTTCTAATAATCTCCCCAAAAGCAAGAGTAATAATAGCTAAATAATCACCTTTAACTTTAAGTGATGGAAAACCTATTATAATTCCAATTAGCATAGCTATAATACCACCAATAATAACAGAAATAATAAAAATTCCATAACTAATAAAAGAATCAGGTCTTATTTTTAATAAAAGAGTTGTTATTGTTGCTGAAATATAAGCTCCAATAGCAGCAAATCCCATATGACCAATTGAAAATAATCCTGTAAAACCATTTATAAGATTTAATGAAACTGCTAAAATAACATATATTAAAGAAATATTTATTATTTGCATTATATAATTGTTAAATATATTTAAAGTGTTCAATAGATTTATTATTATCATTATTAAAAAAGAAAATATAATGAATTTTGATAATCTTTTTTTGATAATATTATCAAATTTTTTTATAAATTTATTTATAATATTAAATAGAGACATAAATTCTCCTTTATATTTTATCTGCTGTTTTTTCTCCTAAAATTCCTTGTGGTCTAAAAAGAAGAACAATTACTAAAATTAAGAACGCTATTCCCTCTCCTATAAGAGAATTTATAGAAGAGGCAAATGTTTCCGCAATTCCTAAAATATATGAACCAAGCATTGCTCCAGGAATATTTCCTATTCCACCTAAAACAGCAGAAATAAAAGCTTTTAATCCTGGTAAAATGCCCATATAAGGGAATATTCTAGGATAGGTAAGGCCTGCAAGCAATCCTGCTATTCCTGCAAAAGACCCTCCAATAAAAAATGTTATGAAAATAATTTTTTCAATATCTATACCCATTAGCTTTGCAGCATCTTTATCAAGTGCAACAGCTCTCATTGCTTTTCCTATTTTAGAATACTTTACAATATATAAAAGAAAGATCATTAGAATGGCTGAAACAATAATATCAATTATAACATAATTTGAAATAAATGAGGAACCTATTGAAAAATTTTTCTTAAATATTATTTCTGGGAATCCTCTATAAGAAGGACCTATAAAAGGTAATGCAGAAAAAAAGTATTCAAGAAACATTGAAACACCTATTGCTGTAATTAGAGCAGAAAGTCTTGGTTTTTCTCTTAAAGGTTTATATGCAAATTTATTTGCTGTAATAGCAATTAAAGCACCTGCAAGCATACTTATTATTAATACAATTATAAAGATAATAGTTGAATGAAATTGTTGACTGTGTTTAAATCCAAATATTGAACCTAATAAAAAATAAGCTCCATATGCAGTATATGCTCCAATCATGTAAAAATCACCATGAGCAAAATTTATTAATCTTATAATACCATAAACCATAGTATATCCGAGGGCTATTAAAGCATAAATGGAACCTAATTGAATACCGTTGATTATTTGTTGAATTATAAAATCCATTTTTTCCTCCTAAAATAAAAAGGACGAAACAAATAAAAGGAGAGCTCTTTTTAATAAAAGGCTCTCCTTTTTTATTAATTTATGGGTGAAAAATTTACTAGAAAATAATTTTTTAAATTTAAATATTTTAAAATAAATTTTCGTATAGATAACTTTTTTTTTGTAAATAAATTTGTCAACAATTTTAATAATTTATAATTATTAAAAATAATTTGCTCCTATTTAAGGATTTACAGTAATATAATATACCTGTTGACCATTTTTAATCTGAATAATTACTGCAGATTTTATAGGATTTCTGTTTTCATCAAATTTAACAAGACCTGATACAACATTTATATTTGTAGCTTTTAAAGCATTTCTGATTTTTTCTCCAACAGTTGAACCAGCTCTTTTAATAGCATCAAACATTATATATGCAGCATCATATGCTAAAGCTGCTAAAGCATCTGGTTCTTTATTAAATTTTTGTTTATATTTTTTAACAAATTCTTGAACAATTGGTCTTTGATCATCTTTTGAGAAGTGGTTTGTAAAAAATCCACCTTCAACTGCTCGACCACCAATTTCTGTTAATTTTGGAGAATCCCATCCGTCACCACCAATAAAAGCTCCTTTAAATCCAAGTTCTCTTGCTTGTTTTGCTATTAAAGCAACATCATTATAGTAATCTGGAATATAAATTATATCTGGTTTAGCTGCAATAATTTTTGTAAGTTGAGCTTTAAAGTCAGTTGTTCCAGTTGGATGAGCTTCAAATGCAACAATTTTACCACCAAGGTTTGTGAAAGAATCTCTAAATACTTCTGCAAGTCCTTTTGTATAATCATTTCCTACATCGAAGATAACTCCAGCTTTTCTAGCATTTAAGTTTTCATATGCAAATTTTGCTCCAACAAAACCTTGGAAAGGATCTATAAAACAAGCTCTGAAAATAAAATCACCAACTTGAGTTACTTTTGGATTTGTTGAAGTTGGAGAAATCATTGGAATTTTATTGTCTTGACATATAGGAGCACCTGCTAATGAACATTTACTCATAACTGTTCCAATAATAGCTACAACTTTATCTTGTGTAATTAATTTATTATAAACTGTTGCAGCTTCAGTTGGATCACCTTTATCATCCTGGAAAATAAGTTTTATTTGTTTACCAAGTAATCCTCCAGAAGCATTCCATTCTTCAACTGCTAATTCTATACCTTCTTTAGTTGATATACCAAAAGTTGCTGCTTCACCAGTAATTGGTCCAACTCCACCTATTAAAATTTCTTTTGCTTCTTTTTTTGTACATCCAACTGTAATAATTACAGTGGATATTAAAATAATAGAAATAATTAATAACAATTTTCTAATACTTTTCATAATATTCCTCCTTAATTAATAAGCTTCTATATTTTATTATATTATTTAATAAAATTTTGTCAATAGTAATAAAGAATTTTTCTTTTAAAATTTTATAATAGAAAAAGATGATATTGAAAATATTATAATTTGAATTAATAATAATAATGTAAAGAGATTTTTTATATATTAATAAAATAAATTAAAAAAAAGAGGGAAATGTGATTAAAAAGAATAATAATAAAAATGAACCAAAATATTTTATAATTGATACAAATGTTCTTTTACATTATCCTTATGCTATAGATTCTTTTGCTGAAAATTATGTAATAATTCCCATAAAAGTTCTTGAAGAACTTGATAAATTTAAAAGGGAAAGAACAGAAATTGGTAAAAATGCTCGTGAAATATCAAGAATTTTGGATTCATATAGAAAAAAGGGATCTTTAAAAGAAGGAGTAAAAACTCATGCAGGTGGAAAAATATTTGTTTCAATGGAGTTATCAAAAGATATTCCAAAGGGACTATCTTTTTATGTTGCTGATGATCATATTTTACTTTGTGCAAAATATTATAAAGATCAAGGAGAAAGAGTTTTTTTTGTTTCAAAAGATATTAATGCAAGAATTAAAGCTGATAGTTTAGGAATTAAAGCAGTAGATTATGAAAAGCAAAAATCAAGTTATGCAACTATTTATGCAGGTTATATTGATATTTATGTGAATAAAGATTTTATAGATCTATTTTATAAAAATAAGTATATAAATTATGACAAACAGTTTTTCCCAAATCAATTTGTATGCTTTATAGATAAAGAAAATCATAAACATACTGCACTTGGAAGATATAATTATAAAGATAAAAATATAAGATTAATTAATTCTTATGATTTTATTGCTTCTGGGATAAAACCATTAAATAAAGAACAAATTTTTGCATTTGATCTTTTATTTGATGATGAGATAAAACTTGTTAATTTAATTGGGAAAGCAGGCTCTGGTAAAACTTTAATAGCTTTAGCAGTTGCCCTTAAAAAAATTATGGAAAAAGGAGTATATAAAAAATTACTTGTTGCAAGACCTGTTATACCTATGGGTAAGGATATTGGTTATTTACCAGGTACAAAGGAAGAAAAGCTTACAAATTGGATGCAACCTATTTATGATAATTTAGAATTTATATTTTCTTTGACTGATGAAAAAATAAAACCTCAAGAAAAGATAAAAAGTTTATTAAGTTCTGGTATTCTTGAAATTGAAGCTTTGACTTATATTCGCGGAAGATCAATACCTGAACAATTTATTATTATAGATGAAGCCCAAAATCTTACTCCTCTTGAAGTTAAAACTATTATATCAAGAGCTGGTGAAGGTACAAAGATTGTTTTGACAGGTGATCCACAGCAGATAGATAACCCTTATCTTGATGAAGATTCAAATGGATTAACATATGTTGTTGATAGATTAAAAGATTCAGAATTAGTTGGTTCTATTTTGTTAACAAAAACTGAAAGATCTCCTTTATCTTCTTTGGCTGCAGAAAAATTATAAATACTTTAAGTTAGTATTAAAAATCAATTTATAGATATGTGGAGAAATTATGGATCTTTATAAATATGAAATAATTTTTGAAGGAATTGTTCAAGGTGTTGGGTTTAGATATTTTGTTAAAAACATTTGTAATTTTTATGGAGTTAGTGGATATGTAAGAAATGAAGAAGATGGTACTGTTTTTGCTTTGATAGAAGCCGATGAAACAATTTTTCCAGAGTTAATAGAAAAAATAAAAAAGGGCAATGGATATTCAAATATTTTTAATATGGAAATAAAAAAGGAAAAGATTTTAAAAAGATCATATAATAGCTTTTTTATTGATTTTTAATTTTATTTAAAATTAATATAAAAAATATCCGAATAAATAGTATCGGTAAAATAATAAAAAGTTTAGTTAAAATTTAAAATGCTTAAAAAGAATATTTTATTATTTTTAACTTTGTTTTTAATTTTTAGATTTATAGTAAATGGTGATAATAGTCTAATTAAATATGAATTTTATTCATATAAAAAAGATTTTAATTCCACTTTAATATTTTCTATTGGGGAAAGTATTTGTTATAAAGTTTTGAAAGGAGACACTCTTTTTTCAATTTCGAAAAAATATGGTGTTTCAATTGATACTATAAAAAATTTAAATAAATTAAAAGATAATAATATAAAAATAGGGCAAACACTTATTATAGCAAATAATTCATTAGAGTTTTATTCTCTTTTTAGTCATTATAAAATTAATTTAAAAACTTCACATATTTTAAAAATTTATACTAATGGATTTTATGAAGATCAAATTAAATGTTTTTCTCCTCTTAAAGATGGAATTATCAAAGGAATTCGTTATATAGATGGCTTTGGGCAGACAATATTTATAACATATTTTGATTACTTGGTTTTAATTGGTGGTTTTTCAACAATTGGAGTAAAAGTTGGGCAAAATTTAAATAGTGATTTATATATTGGAAGTTTAAATTCAACTTCAAGCATATCAGTTTCAATTTTTAAAGACAAAAATATAGTTAATCTATCAAAATACATAAAAAAATAAACTCTTATTTAAATCTTCCAATTTATTTCTTTAAATTTTAATAAAAAATAAAATTATTTTTTTTTAAATAAAAAAAGGAATTTCATATTTTTTTTTGTAATATTATTTGTAAAAATATGTGAAAAGTCAAGGGGGAAATTTTATGGGGAATAGAATTTTTAAAGATGATCTATTCAATGGGAATAATAATTTTTATGATGAGTTTATAGATTATGAGAATTTTGAAGAAGAGGAGTTAAAAAAGTTTGTTTTAAATGAAGATGTTGATGTAGATATTTATAACATTTATTTTAGACAAATAAGTTCTTACAGTTTAATTGATCCAGATCAGGAAGTAAAATTATTTAGGGATGTTTATTATTACAATAAAAAAATAGAGAACTTGCAACAGAAATTGAAGGAAATAAAATCTTTAAATGAAATTGAAAAAATAAATAATGAAATTGAAAATTTAAAAAAGGAAGTTCAAAATATTAAAAATATTATAATAACTGGAAATCTAAGACTTGTTGTTTTTATTGCTTCAAAGTATAAAAATAAAAATATAAGTCTTGTAGATCTTATTAATGAGGGAAATATTGGACTGATGGAAGCAATAGAAAAATTTGATTATAAAAGAGGAGTAAAATTTTCGACATATGCAATTTATTGGATAAAACAAGCAGTTATGAAAGCCCTTTCTGACAAGACAAGAATAATTAGAATACCATTATATTTAAATAATTTGATAAAAAAAATAAATGATTATGTTAATGAATATGAAAAATATAATGGGAAAAAACCTACCATTGAAGAAATTTCAGAGAAATTCAATATAGATAAATTTAAACTATTAAAAATATTTAATGTTACTTCAGATATAAATTATTTAAATGATCCAATTTCAAAAGAATCTAATTTTATGATTGAAGATCTTGTTTATGAAGATGAACCTTTTTATAAAAAAAGAATGTATACTGATGAGGAATTTAGAAAAAAATTAAATGATGCTCTAAATATATTGACAGAAAGAGAGAAAACAGTATTAAAATTAAGATATGGCCTTGATACAAACAAACCATATACTTTGGATGAAACAGGCAAGGTTTTGAAATTAACAAGGGAAAGAATCAGACAAATACAGAAAAAAGCTTTAGAAAAAATAAGAAGTTCCGAATATGGTCAGTTTTTCTTCGAAATTTTTGAAGATTTAAACTAAAAAGTAATTATAAGATATAATTAAAAAATATAAGAAGGTTAAATCTAATTTTTTAATAATGTTTTTTTTTATTAAAAATTTTTTATAAATTTATTTATTATTAAATAAAAAAATATTGAAAATATTTTAATTTATGATTTATTATTTTATATATCATAAATTAATATAAAGAGTTTAAAATGCCTCCATTAACAAAAAAGTATAAAGCAAATTCTATAATTTATTTCAAAGGTGATGTGGACCCTAATATTTACATATTAAGAAGTGGGAAAGTTATCTTAAGAGTTACACCTGCCGATTCTTTTAAGGAAGAGATTGTTTATGTAAAAGAGGGTGAATTTTTCGGACTTAAAAGTGCTCTGGGACATTATCCTAAAGAAGAAACAGCGCAAACAATTGAAGACTCTATAGTTGTAGTTCTTGATGAAAATGAGTTTTTAAATTTAATTTCTAAAAATATAGATCTTCAGGTGAAAATTTTAAAAATTTTATCTAAAGAACTTAGGGATACAGTAAAAAAGATAAGTGATATTTTAAAAGCAAAAGTAATAACTCCTTTTGATGGAATGCTTTCTTATGCAAATTATTATCTTGACAATAAAAAGCCTCAAAAAGCTTTGTATTTTTTAAATTTACTTATGAAAAATTACCCAGAATTTGCTTCAAGAAATAATGTTGAAGAACTTATAAATAAAGCAAATAGCATTTTGGCAGGAGTTTATCAGGAAGAGGAAAGTAAAAAAGTTGAAGAAAATCAACAAGGCGAATTAGATGAGGAATCAAAAAAAATAAAAGAAGAAAATGAAAAAGAATATGTTAAAATTTTCTATAATGGTATGAATTTTGAAAAAAATGAAGATTATGATAATGCCATTCAAAAATTTACTGAAGTTATAAAATTTCAAGATGTTACTGATGAATATAAAATAAAAGCTATGTACGAAATAGGTAGATGTTTATATAGTATAAAAAAATATGAGAATGCAATAAATATTTATAAAAAGATTATAAATGAATTTAAACAAAATCCATTAATCAAAGAAGTAATATATGAGATGGCTCAATCTTATTTAAAACTTGGAGATAAAGAAAAGGCTAAAAACTTATTAAAAAAAGTTCTTGAAATTGAACCTGCAGATGAAACTACCACTAAAACAAAAAAATTATTATCTACATTAAAATAATTTATTAATAAAATATTTATATATTTTAATAATATAGTTATAATAAAAAATAAAAAAATAATTTAAAATTATAGGTTAAATTGATGAGTACAGATCTTTTTTCTAAATTTGGTAAAACTTTTAAAAAAGGTGAAATTATATTTGGTGAATTTGAACCTGGGGATTCTTTTTATGTTATACAGGAAGGTAAAGTTAGGGTTACGAAAATAATTGAAAATAAAGAAAAAACATTGGATGTTTTTGGTCCTGGTGATATTTTTGGAGAGATGGCAATAATAGAAAATCAACCAAGATCAGCGACTGTTGAATCTATTACAGATGTTAAAGTTCTTGAGTTTAATAAAGAAAATTTTAAATCATTATTACAATCAAATCCTATTTGGGGATTGAAATTATTGAAGTCTTTCTCAAAAAGGATATATGAAGCAAAAAGAAGAGTAAGGTTGCTTTTACTTGATGATCCTGAAGCAAGAATTTTAGATACATTTTGCATGCTTGCTGAATGTAAAAATATAGGTAAGAACACTTTTGAACCTATTTCACTTAATGAAACGATAGAATCTATATCTCAATGGGCTGCTTTTGATATAAATAAAACAAGGGATGTTTTAGTAAGTTTAAACAATCAAAATAAAATCATTTTAAAACAAAATGAAATAATTGTTAAAAATATAAATGAATTTTATAGAATAGTAGAAAATAAAATAAATATTATATTAAAAAACGAGAATATTTCTTAATCAAAATATTTCATTTAAATTATCTTAAATAATTTATTAATTTAAATATTTAATTTTTAAAATTTATTTATTTTTTATATTTTAATAATGATGATAATCAAATAACTTTTTATATTAAAGGTATCAAACAATTCTTGAAATTTTTTTTAAATGTTTTAATTTAGTTTCGATTTCAATGTAAAAATTATTTAATTTGCGAAAGTATATAAATAAATGGGGTAAAAGTTGAAAAAATTAATTAAAAATGCAATTTTATTTGATTGGGAACTTTTTTTAGAAAATAAAAAAGTGGATATTTTGATCGAAAATGGTGTTATCTCTAAAATTAGCTTAAATATTGAATCTGAAGGTATTGAAAAAGAGAAAGTTATAGATTTAGAAGGCAAATATTATGTTTTTCCAGGATTTATAGATATCCATTCACATTTCAGAGAACCAGGTTTTGAATATAAAGAAGATATTCAAACAGGCTCTTATGCTGCAGTTCATGGTGGTTATACAACTTGTGTTGCAATGCCAAATACAAATCCTCCAATTTCAACCTTAGAGATAGCTTCATATGTAAAATCAAGATCAAAAATAATAGATATCATTCCAGCAATTTCGGTAACAAAGGATAGGTTAGGAAAAGAACCAAACAATTTTGAAGAATTTTTTAATAAAGGTTATTATATTTTTACAGATGATGGTGATTATATAAAAGATCCTTATATTTTATACATTGCACTTAAAGAATCAGAGAAATTTGGTTTTATTATAATGGAACATTGTCTAGATAATGATTTTTTCAAAAATGGAATTATTAATTTTGGACAATATTCAAAAATCTTTGGTTATAATGGATTACCTGATGTAGGAGAGACATCAGTAGTTTTCAGGGATTTAGAATTATCTTTATTAGCTTCAGGTTATCTTCACTTTACTCATGTTTCTGTTTCAAAAAGTGTAGAGCTAATACTTTTATATAAAGAAAAAAATAAAAATATAACTTTTGATGTTACGCCAAATCATTTAATTTTTAATGAAAGTATATATCAAACTAAAAACGGTCTTTATAAAGTTATGCCTCCTTTAAGAAATGAGGAAAATAGAAAAAACCTTGTTAAATATTTAAAAGAAAATAAAATTGATATAATTTCTACAGATCATGCTCCTCATGCATCAAATGAAAAAAATATTGATTTATCACTTGCATTACCTGGATTAACAGGTCTTGAAACATCTTTTTTATCTTTATATAATTATTTTGTTTTAAAAGGAGAAATTAAGCTTATTGATTTAATTAGAATGATATCCTATAATCCTGCAAAAATTTTTGATTTTGATAAAAAGGGTAGTTTAAAAATTGGAAATAAAGCTGATTTAGTAATTTTTGATCCAAATTTTGATTTACAAATAGATAGAAAATTTTTCTTCTCAAAATCTTTAAATTCTCCATTTTTAAATCAAAAATTTAAGGGAAAAATACTTAAAGTTTTTAAAGATGGAGAAATGATTTTCAATGATGGGAATTTTTTTAGAGTTTAGTTTAATTTTAAGAGAAATATCTAATGGAAAATAGATTTAATTTTCATAAAAAAAATATTTATGATTTAAAAATAATTTCAAACAAGAAAATAAATGAAAATATATATTTATTAGAACTTTCAAAGCCTCAAAATTTTATAATATTTCCAGGACAATTTATAAATTTACAAATAGATAACAACTCCTATGATCCATTTTTAAGGAGACCCTTTTCAATATTTAATATTGATGATAAAAAAATATATATATTGTATCTTTTAAAAGGCAAAGGAACAAAGATATTATCAGAAAAAAGAAAAGGAGAATTTATTAATATTATAGGTCCTCTTGGAAATAGATTTAATATAGAAAAAAATGATTTAAATATTTTTGTTGCTGGTGGAATTGGAATTGCTACTCTTAATTTTTTAGCTCTAAATATAAAAAAGGGAAGAGTTGGGGGAATAAAAAATAACAATAATAATAGTTACAACAATAAAAAAAATAATAATATAAAGAATATTCTTTTCTATGGGGTTAAAAATAAAGATTATTTAGTAAAATTTGAGTATTTTAAAAATAATTTTGATGAAATTTTTATTTCAATGGATGAGTTGGATAAAAATAATTCTTTTAATCAAGAAAGAACTTTTAGTAAAAATAAAATATTCGGATTAGTTCAAAAATATCAAAAAGGTAATGTTATTGATTTATTAAACTCAAAAATATCAGATAAAGATTTTTTTGAAAATAAAATAAAAAATAAAAATATAAAATTTTATGTATGTGGTCCTGATCCTATGTTAAAAAGTTTCATAAAATGGAATGAATATTGGAAATTTGATGCTGAACTTTCTCTTGAATCTTTTATGGGATGTGGATTTAAAGCTTGTCTTGGTTGTGCAGTTCTTACTAAAGAAAATATATATAAATATGTATGTGATGATGGACCTGTTTTTAAATATGATGAATTAGTTGTTTAGTATAGTAATAATAGTTTGAGATTAAAAAAGTAAGACCTTTGAATAATAAAAAATAAAAATAATAATAAAATAAAATAAAAAAATAATAAATTAATAAAAAATAAAAGAATAGGTAAAAATTGGTTTATCAAAAAATATGAGTAATAGTTTTAAAAAAAATCTCTCTGTAAATAAAGGTAAGCTTGAATTAAAAAACCCTATTTTAACTGCTTCAGGGACATTTGGTTATGGAGTTGAATTTGAAGATTTTTTCGATGTTAGTTTACTTGGTGGTATTACTATAAAAGGAACAACTCTTTTACCAACTCCAGGAAATATTCCTCCTCGAATATATGAAACAAAAGCTGGAATTTTAAATTCAATTGGTCTTGCAAATATAGGAATTGAAGAAACAATTGAAAAATATGGAGAATATTTTAAAGGTTTAAGAAGAAATGGAACAAAGGTTATAATAAACATAAATGGTAAACAGGTTGATGACTTTATTAATATTATTGAAAGATGCAATAAGGTAGATATATTTGATTATTATGAATTAAATGTATCTTGTCCCAATGTTAAAGAGGGTGGAATAAGTTTTTCAAAGACTCCTGAAACTGTTTATAAGCTTGTTCATGAAATTGTTCCTGTTTGTAAAAAGCCACTAATTACAAAATTATCACCAAATGTTTCTGATATAAAGGAATATGTGAAAGCTTGTGAAGAAGGTGGGACCGATATAATTAGTCTTATAAATACCCTTAAAGGGATGGCAATAGATATTGATAAGAGAAAACCAGTTTTTAAAAATGTTTTTGCAGGGTTTTCTGGACCTGCCATTAAACCAGTAGCATTATATATGACCTATGAGGCAAGGCAAGCAACTAATTTGCCTATAATTGCTATGGGTGGAATTTGTGATTATAAAGATGCACTTGAGTTTTTAATAGCAGGTGCAGATGCAATTGCAACAGGAAGTATAAATTTTGTAAATCCAAAAGCATCTTTTGAAATATTAAAAGATATAGATAATTATTTAAGTTTAAAAAATTTGGAACTTTCTGATTTAAAAAATATTAGTTTTTAAAAATTTTATAGAATAAATTAAATAATTTTTAAAAAAAAATCAAAAATAATAAAATTTAAGTTTAATTAAAGGCAAATATTTTAAATATATTTCATAGAAAAATCTGCTATATTGACATTTAGGGTTAAATTTGAACCGATAGAGATAATGTCTAAATTTAAACCAGTTTTTATAATTATTTTTGTTATAGAAATTAACTTATTATAATCAATATTTCCTGAAATTTCTAAAAGGAAATTTTTATTATTAGTTTTTAAAAAATCTGCAACTTTTTTATAATCTTCTTCAGAAAACTCATCAAGCATTATTACATCAGCTTTTCCTTCATATGATTCAAGAAATTCATTAAAGTTTTCTACTTCACATTCAATTTTTAATAGTAATGGTGAATTTTCCTTAAGTGATTTAATTGCTTTTTTAATTGAACCAAAAGCTTTTATGTGGTTTTCTTTCAGCATTATCCCATCACTTAAATTATATCTATGATTGTAAAGCCCACCTATTCTAACAGCATATTTTACAAAAGGTCTATATAAAGGTAATATTTTTCTTGTATCAACTATTCTAATATTTTCTAATATCTTTTTTATATTTTTTAAATAATTTATGTTTTGCTTTTTAATTTTATATAAATCTATTATTTCTTTTATAAAGTCTACAATTTCATTATTATAAAGAAAATTTTTTAAATTATCATTTATGTCTTCAATTTTATTTTTATTTTCTAATTTAAGGTAATTTATGAATTTTATAAAATTAAAATCTTCTTTACTACTTAAAAAATAATTTAAATTATCTATAATTATTTCATATAGATTGATTAAAGATAGCCAGAAATTTTTAATCTTATATGCTTTTGTAGATATTCCAGATAAATATGAAAGGAGATTTAGTGCAACTCTTTCTCCTAAAAGTATTGATTTAGCATCACCTTTTATTTCTAAAATAATATCATCTTTTTTAATTAAATCTCCATCATTTTTTAATTTATCAATTTTTAGATTTTGATTTAAAAAAAGAAAAACTTTTTCTGCAATATCAATTCCACAAAGTATAGCTTCATCTGATTTTAATTTAATGTTTGATTTTAATGTTTTATTTTCAAAGATTTTAAATGTTGAATGGTCACATAGTCCGATATCTTCTATCAAAGCTTGTTCAATGAACTTATTAATTATTAAATCGTTCATTATTCCTCTTTCTAATTTATTTTAATTTTTGTTATCAATTAATTCTTTATTTTATCTTTTATTCATAAAGAATTAACTATGCTATTAAATATATCACCTCTGTCAAATTCATTTTTGAAAAGATTGAAAGATGCAAAACCAGGGGATAAAATAACATTGTCTCCTTCTTTTGCAAATTCTAAAGCTTTAAAGATTGCATCTTTAAGGTTGTTATAATAATAATATATATTTTTATAGTTATTATTGGTTAATTTATTTAAGAGATTCTGAGAACCATCACCTTCAAGTAAAATAACAGCTTTACATTTTGAAATTATAGCATTAACCATGTCATCAAGTGGTGACTTTTTATCCATTCCACCAGCAATAAGAATAATAGAGTTTGAAGGATAAGATGTAAGAGTTGCAGCAACAGCTGATGGAACTGTTGCTGTTGTATCATTTATAAAATTAATACCATTAAATTTTCTTATTTTTTCATTTCTATATTTTAAACCATTAAAATTTGATATTACTTTTAATATATTTTTTAATGGGATCTTATTTATTAAAGAAGAGATAATGGCAGAAGCTATATTATACTGGTTATGGATACCCTTTAAGTTTTGATTTTCACTAACTTTAATTAATATTTCAATATTATTATTCTTTTTTATGTAATTTAAATCATTAATTTCTTTTATTTTTTCCCAAAAATATGTTTTTATGTTTGTTTTTATTTCAAAAATAAAAGGATTATTTTCATTAAAATAAATAAAACCATTTATTTTATTATTGTTTTTATTGTTTTTTAATATAAAGTTTATGTTTTCTAAATTTGAAGTAACTCCAATGATGTTTGAGGAAATTTTTGAATTAATAATATCATTTTTAATATAAATATTATCTATGTTTGTAATATAAAAATCATCACTTTTTTGGTATAAATATATATTTTTTTTATCATTAAAATAATCTTCCATTGTTTTATAATAATTAAGATGATCAGGTAATAAATTTAAAAAAATAGCAATTTCTGGTGATTTTTCATGTTTTGAAATATCATCAAGTTGCCATGAAGATAGTTCTAATATATAGAATGAATCTGTTTCTTCAGGGTAAAAATCTTCTAATACAGAAATGGTAATATTTCCTCCAATTTTTGTATCGGGGTAATAATCCTTATAAATATTATATATTAATGTTGTTGTTGTAGATTTTCCTTTTGAGCCAGTTATTCCTACCTTTTTATTTTTAGAAAGTTCAAAGAATATCCCTACATCTGTGTCAACTTTTTTCCCATTTTCAATAGCAAGCTTAATAAATTTATTATCCCATTTAATGCCAGCAGCTTTAATAATATAATCACAACTTAAAAAATCATCTTCTCTATGTTCACCAAGAACAAATTCAATGTTTTCTATATATTCAATTTTTTTTATAGATTCTAATAACTCTTCTTTTTTTTTCAAATCTGTTACAATTAACTTTGCTCCATTTCTTGCAAGAAATTTGCATGTTCCAACTCCACCTCCATTTAAACCTAAACCCATTATAAGGACCTTTTTGTTATCAAAATTAATATTATCTTTTAATATAATATTTTTATATAAATTTTTTTCCACTATTTTCCCTTTTTTTTCCTTTATTTGTTTTTAATTTTATAAAATTAATTTTATAAATAAAATTTAAAAAATAGTTTAAACTAAATTATTTCGAAATCATACTTTTTTAAAAAATTTACTTTCCAATTCATAAAAGGATCCCATATTTTTCCATAAAATTTTAGTCTTGAAAAATCAATATATCTAAACTCATCAGCTTTTGAAAGATTTATCCAAATAAATTTTCCTTTTAATCTATAAATATTTTCTACTTGACTTTTATAGATAAGTTCAATTTTAGGAGAATTTAATGGTACTACATGATAATTATCAAATGTTATAACTAATGTTTTTTGGGCTTTGTAAAGTAAAGTGGACATTAAAAGTTTATTTATTTTTTTCTCAATAATTTTTAAACAATGCTCATCTTCATTTTTAATAATTAATTTTGAAATATAATTTTTATCGATTAAGGCATCTCCATAAAAGAAAAGATAAACAGGATAATCCAGATAATCTTTTGTTTGTAAATTTTCAAATAGATAATATATTTTTTCATATGGTGAAAGATTATCTTTTATTCTATAAAAATTATTTGCAACTTTAAAATTGTAAATATTTGTAAAATAGATATATTTTATATCCTCTTTTAGGAAAAATTTTTTAACAATATAATCACTGTAAAAATATGGAACTAATACTCTTTTATTAAAATATAAAAATTTCATATAAAATAAATAAAATAAAATTTAATTAAAATCAAGTAATTATTTTACTAATTGGTTTTGACAAAAAAAAAATTAAAATTATTATTCTATTAAAATATTTTTATAAAAAGGGTATTTTTTTGATAAATATTGATTTTCAAAATATTAAGATTTTAGTTATAGGGGATGTTATACTTGATGTTTATTATTCTGGTTATGTAAAAAGAATCTCCCCAGAAGCTCCAGTTCCTGTTATTAATGTAGATACTGTAAAATATATTCCCGGTGGTGCTGCAAATGTTTGTAATAATATTATTAATTTAAAAGCAAAATCATTTCTTATAGGATTTTGTGGTAATGATTCATATGCTGAAATATTAAAAGAAACCTTGAGAAAAAATTATATAGATTATCATTTAATTAGCACAAAGTTTAAAACAACAACAAAAATTAGAATAATAGGAGATTTTAAACAACAAATAGCAAGACTTGATTTTGAAGATGAAATTTTCAAAAATTATGGGGATTTAAAGGAATTTGTAAAATTGAGTTCTAATAATGACTATAATGATAGTTTTGATTTGAAAAAATTAAAAGAAAATGAAAAGGAAAATTTATCAAATTATTATGAGGAAATAATTGAATTTATATATAGAAATCTGGATAATTATGAAGCAGTAATTATATCTGATTATAATAAAGGAGTTTGTTCTTATTTACTTTGTCAGGAGATTATAAAGTTTGCAAGAAAGAAAAATAAATTTGTAATAGTTGATCCTAAAAGTAAAAATTGGGAAAAATATAATGGAGCAACAATAATAAAACCTAATTTGAAAGAATTATCAGATGCTGTTGGTTATGAGGTAAATAATGAAGATTTAGAAATTGAAAAAGCTGCAAAAATATTATTAAAAAAATATGACATTGAAAATATAATTGTTACAAGGGCATCAAAAGGTATTTCTCTTGTAAATAATAATATCGTTTTTCATGACAAGGTTTTACCAAAAGAAGTTTATGATGTCTCTGGTGCAGGGGATACTGTTTGTGCTTCTTTAACTTTAGGTTTTGTTTCTGGCGAATCACTTAAAAATTCTATTTCATTTGCAAACAGATGTGCTCAAATTGTTGTACAAAAATTTGGAACAGTTCCTGTTACTATAGAGGATTTATATGAATATCATTTTCTCGATGAAAAATATAAAATCATTGAAGATAAAGAAAAAAGAGATTTTATTTTAAGATATTTATCAATGAAAAATAAAAATTATTTTGCATTTGAGATAGAGGAAGATTTTATAAAGGAAATGAGAGGAAGTGATTTAAATATATTTTCTATTCTTTCTAATAAAATTTTAAAATTAAAAGAAATAAAAATTAGATATAAATATGAAATTTTAATTCTTAATGTCAAAAAAGAAATATATAATGAAAAAAAAGATTTATTTTATTTTTTAAGTAATCTTGAATTTCTTGACTTCATTTTTATTTATGAGTGATTTTTTTATAAAATAATCTTTATTATTTAATGGTTATTTCTTTTTCTTGACTTTTTAGTTATTTTAATTTAATAGTTTTTTAATATTTAAATTTTATTTATTGAAAATAAAAATTAAAGGAAAAATATGATTAAAGATATTTATAATAATTTTTCACAAAATAAAATATCCTCTGATAAAATAACAATTATAGCTTCAATGGCAAATGATCATAAAAAACAACATGGATTAGATAAAACAATTGATGGTACAATTGGAATGTTTTATGATGAAAATGAAAAGCTTTATGTTTTTGAAATTATTAAAGAGATTTTTTCTTCCACAAATTATAATAATTTGTTTTCTTATTCACCAATGTCTGCGAACAAAGATTTTTTTAAAGGTGTAATGAATCTTACTGGGCTTTCAAAATATAAAAATTACAAAGATTTTTTTAGTTGTGTTCCAACATCAGGTGGTCTTGGAGCTATTCACCATTCTGTTCATAATTTTTGTGATGAAAATACATTTATTTTTGCACTTTATCCTTACTGGGGGCCATATCAAAATATTATGCAGGAAATTGGTCTTGAGATGAATTATATAAAGCCACTTGAAATTGGAGAGACAAATATTGATTTTGAAATGATAAAAAAGGAACTTTTTGATAAATTAAGAGGTAAAAATTATAAAAAGATATTTTTTATATTAAATACACCAGCTTCAAATCCAACTGGTTTATCATTAAAGGAAGAAGAATTAATTAAATTATATAATATTTTTTCAGAATTAAAGGAAAGTTTAAATATAAAGATAATAATATTTTTTGACATTGCATATATTGATTTTACAGATTATAACTTGTCAGATTTATTAAATCCAATTTTTTATGATAATTTCGATAATTCATATTATAATGAAAAAAACTTAAATATACAAAAATTAAATAATATTTTTGATGTTATTTTAATTGGTTTTTCTCTTTCTAAAACCTGCGGCTTATATGGATTGAGGGCTGGATCAGTTATTTTTTATTCTAAAGAATTAGATGAACATAAAGAGTTTATCGAAAAGTTTTCTTTTTCATCGAGAGCTTCAACAGGTTCTATAAATCATTTTGGTTATTATGTTTTTGAAAGATTTTCAGATTCTAATCTCTTTTTGAAATTAAAAGAAGAGCAGAAAAAAATTAGAGAAATATTAAATAAAAGAAAAGATACATTTTTAAAAATTTTGAATAATTTGAATTATCCTTATTATAGACATGATGATGGTTTTTTTGTTACTTATAAAAGAGATAGAAATGAAAATATTGATTCTATTAATAAATATTTTGAAACTCTTATTAATAATGGTGTTTTTTTTGTTCCATCTATTGATGGTTTAAGAGTTGCTTTATGTTCTATTCCATTAGAAAAAGTTGAAAAGATTATTAATTTCATATAATTTAATATAAAATAAATAATATAATAATAAGGTTTTATTTTAAGACTTTTTTAAAAATTAAATAGGAGTATAAAATGACTAAAAGAAAAGAAATTTATATAGGATTAATATTAATCCTTATAGGAGTAATACTTTTATTAAAAACTTTTAATATTTTAAATATATCTTTTTCTATTTTTAGTTTATGGCCTATTATTTTTGTTTTTATTGGGTTAGAAATGATTTCAAAAAATATTCATTCTATTATACTTGGACTTATAATTGTTTCTATGGGAATTTTGTGGATTTTAAAAAATACTGGAATCTTGTTATTAAATTTTAATTTAATATCTTTATTTTTTGCTCTTTTTCTAATCTATCTAGGGGTTATTTTAATTTATGGTTATTATAAAATAAATAAATATAGAACAGGGGAAAATAAAAACTCATATGAAGGAGAATTTATTATTAACATTTTTGGAGATTTTAATAAAAAATTTGAGAATGAAAAATTTAAGGGGATTTTTTATTTTATTATTTTCGGAGATATAAATATAGAATTTGAAGATATAGAAATTGAAAAAGATAAGGCTTATATATCTGGTTTTACTATTTTTGGTGATCAAAAAATTAAAATAAGAGAAACTTTATTTGAAAAATTTGATTTTATAAGTAAAGCAGGGGTTATTTTTGGAGACATAATTACTGATTTTCATGAAAAGCAAAATAGTTTAGACGAAACTAATAAGATAATTATAGATAGCTTTTCACTTTTTGGTGATATAATAATTAAAAAAGTTTAATTAGTAATCAAGTTCTGAATCTAATTTCATAAGAATTCCAGGATTTTTGTTTAAAAATATATACATATCCTTAGCAGGAATAGCATATAGATATACATCATGAGTATGAAAATAATCATATTGAGAAGGAATTTTTTCATATATATCTTTTAATTTACCAACATAATCTCCATATTTTAATGTTTTTATTTTACCATTTATATCAACAAAGACTTCCCCTTCATTTATTATAAAGATATATTCAATCTGATCTCCTTTTTTTATAAGGTATCCTTCTCCTGTTTTTACATATGGTATAAACAAAGATTCAAGCCATGTTTTTTGAGAGGATGTGCAATATTTAAATAAATTACTTGTAGAGAGAAGATTCCATGTTTCAGGGCTTCTTATTCTACTTAATCTTCTTAATATAATATCATATTGAGTTCCAGAAATGAAACTTAAAAATTTTTCTTTTTCAATTGTAAGTAATACAACATCAGTATCAGCATAAACATCTGCAGCTCTGACAGTATTATTTAGTAAAGAAACTTCACCAAAATATTCATAAGTAGAATATATTTTCTTTTGTTTTAAGTTTTCATCTGGTATAGAAACATTTCCAGATAAAATAAAATAAAATTTATCCCCAACTGTTCCTTTTTTAACTATTTGATCCCCTTTTTTAAATTTTTCGATATTTATTATTGTTAAAAATTGTAATATTTTTTTTATAGATATTCCTTCAAAAATATCAGCATGATTTAATACATTTAATATTGAATAGCATTTTTCAAATTGTGGTGGAGTTGCATTAAAGTAGAATGTGTTTTCTATGCCAAATTTTGCTAAAGTTAAATCTGTTTCTTGAGGGAAATCTTTTTTTGCTATATGATATACAACTATCTTTTTTTGAATTTCTTTTGGAAGTGTATTTAAATATTTAACAGGAGTATGAAGTGGAGGAATTCCAGCTTCATGGTATATAACATTATAATCCCATGGAAAACTAGATAATTCTTCGTATCTTTCCTTTGTTATTATTCCTTCATTTAAAAGTTTTTTATGTAATTCAGGATCATTATTATGATCAGAAGAATAGACAAAAGATTGATCTTCAAATTTTATTTTAAATCCTAAGGTAGGGATTGAGTGAAGAGTATAAAACATTTCAAATCTTGCAGCATGTATAAAGAAAGGTATACCTATTTTTACCTCATAAAAATTGAAAAGTTTAGAAAGATCCTCTTCTTTATATCCTGTTAAAGATGAATATTTTCTTAAAAAACTATTTATGACAGTTTTGGTTGTATATATTGTTATTTTTTCTTCTCTTAATATTTTTTGAAAAGTACCAGCATCATGATCAGCGTGACAATGTGTTAAAATTATAGAATCTATAAGTTTTGGATTTACATTTGAATCTTCAAGCCATTCAGTTGAGTTTACAGGGGGATCGACCATTATTCCATTGTGATTTAACCAAATAATATACCCCGATGTATTTTCAGTTGGATCAAAACCATGACTTGGACCAAGGCAAGTTACTCCAAATAATGGTGGTATATATGGTTCTTTTAGTCTTTCTCCTATTTTATATTGTATTTGATAATTTATTGTTCCTGGAACTTTTGATAGCAAATTGTTACTTTTATAAAATTCAAAAGAATCATTTCCATTTTTTATAATTTTTATGTTTTTATACTCAACTTTATTATCTTCAAATATAATAAAATCAAGAACATCGTTGAATTGAAGATTATTTCTAAAATAATTCATCTCCTTTTTTAAATCTGGGGGAGGGTATTTTGCAAAATTGCTATCATAATCATTTTTTATATTTATTTTCTCAGGACCAAATAAGGCTTCTTGCAAAACTTTTAATATTTTTTCTTTTTGGTTATTTTCACATATAATTATAGTTTTTCTTTTTTTTAGAAAAAAATTATAATAAATGGGAAATTCGATCTCAGCTAAACTAATGCCTTTTAACCAATCAAACATTTTATTTGTAATAATAAAAACCTGAGGGACTCCTTTTTCCATTAGCATTGAATCTTTAATGGTTTCAGGAGGAGAACCTATCTGAATATACTCATCCCCAATATCAACAATAAATCCACCTCTTGGTAAGGTTAAATAATTGAAAAATTTATCCATATATTAACACTTAATATTAATAATTAAAATATATTTATAAGTTAATATATAATAAAAATAAAGCATATTTTGAAATTTTCAAATAACAAAAATGAAATTTAATTTTTATCTTTATTATAAAATTACTCTTGTTGAAATTATCGAAAAAAATAAGCATAAAATTTATATTTTAAATATATATAATTTTTAATAAATACTTATTTTAATTTGATTTTTTCTTTATGTTTATTATTATTTTTAAAAATTGGAGGAATCTATGTTGTTTAGTGATTTATATGAAAAAGTTAGATCTAAAAATAAAAAAAGAATTGCAATAGCTGGAGCTGAAAAAGATGAAGTTCTAATTGCTGCAAAAGAAGCTATGGATAAAGGGCTTGCAGAATTTGTTCTTGTAGGGGATAAAGAAAAGATTGAAAAAACTATAAAAGATTTAAATTTTAATCTTTTAAATTTTGAAATAATTGATGAAAAAGATGAAAGTGCTAAAGCAAAAAAAGTATGCGAATTATATGCAGATAAAAAAATAGATTTAATTATGAAAGGAAGTGTACCAACAGGAAGTTTACTTAAGAAAGTACTTGATAAAGAATATGGATTAAGAGTAGAGCCTGGTTTTTTATCTCATATTGCATGTATAGAATGGGAGGGAAGACTTTTAGGTATAACAGATGGTGGTTTGAATATTGCTCCTACAATTGAAGAAAAAATATCAATTATTAAAAATGCAATTTCATTTTATAATAAATTGGGTATTTCAAATCCAAAGGTAGCTCTTGTTTCAGCAGTTGAAATTCCGTCATCAAAGATGCAATCAACTATTGATGCAGCTATAATTGCAAAAATGGCTGAAAGGGGCGATATAAAAGGTGGTATTGTAGATGGTCCTTTTGGTTTTGATAATGCTATTTCGAAAAAAGCTGCTCAGATGAAAGGGATAAAATCGGAAATAGCTGGTGAAGCAAATATTATTGTTGCTCCAAATATAGAAGCTGCAAATATGTGTGCAAAAGGTATTATATATGCGACAGGTTTTAAAAATGGTGGTGTTATAGTTGGGTCAAAGTCTCCAATTATTTTACTTTCAAGAGCTGATGATGCAGAGACTAAATTAAACTCAATTTTATTAGCTTTATCTGTTATATAATTTAAAATATTTAATTAAAAAATTACATTTATTATTTTTAGTAATATTTTTTTAAGAATTTTTTATTAATAATTTTTTTAAAAAAGGAAAATTATGAAAGATAGTCTAATAATAATTGGTGGTGGTATTCTTCAAATACCAGTTATAATGCAAGCTTTTGAAATGGGATATAATCCTATTGTTTTTGATTTTAATGAAAAAGCAAAAGCATTTGAACTTCCTTTTGTTCAAAAAGTTTTATGTTCAACACTTGATGAAGATAAAGCAACAAATATTGCATATAATCTTGCAAAAGAGCAAAAAATAGTGGGTGTTTTAACAGTTGGCACTGATGCTTCAAGAACTGTTTCAGCAATAGCAGAAAAATTAAATTTATATGCTATTTCTTATGATAAGGCTCAAATTACTACTAATAAAATATTGCTTAGACAAAAGTTAAAAGAAAAAGGAGTAAATCAAGCTAATTTTTTAATTGTTGAAAATAAAGAACAATTTTTAAAAATTTTAAATGAAATTAAACAAAAAAAGATTTTCCAAAATGGAGCAGTTGTTAAACCATCAACTTCAATGGGTGCAAGAGGGGTTTATTTTATCAATGATGATATTTTAAAAAAAGAAAATCTTTTTGATGAAATCGTTTCATTTAGTAAAGATGGAAAAATACTTATTGAAGAATTTCATAAAGATGCTTATGAATTATCTATTGATGCTTTAATTTATGATAGAAAGATAACAATTACAGGTGTAGCAATAAGATATATACAGAACCCGCCATATTTTGTTGAACATGGGCATCTTATGCCTGCTGATATCGAGGATGATTTAATTAAAGCTGGAGTGGATGAGTTTATAAAGGGAATAGAAGCTGTTGATATAAATATTGGAGCTGCAAAAGGAGATATTTTTGTAAAGTATGTTTATGATGATTCTAAAGGGAAAAAAGTTGCAAAAGGTTTTGTTTCAGAACTTGCTTCAAGACTTTCAGGTGGTTTTATGTCAACTCATACATACCCATATTCTTCAGGTGTAAATTTAATGGAAAATATTATAAAAATTCATACAGGTAATCCACCTAATACATTAACTCCAAAATGGAACATTTATTCTCTTGAAATGGGTATACTTCCAAAGAAAGATGGAATTTTGAAAAAAGTTATAGGTATAAATGATGCAAAATATATTCCTTGTATTAAAGATATTATAATTTATAGAAATATTGGTGATAAAGTTCAGATACCAATAAACAATGTTACTAAAGCAGGAAGTATAATTGGAGCTCATCATGATAAAGATTATTTAAAAAAGTGTGTAAATGATGCTTTAAGTGTTATTAAACTTGAAATAGAATGATTTTATTTTTTTATAAATTTGTTTAATTAAATATAAAAAAATAGTAATAAAAATAAAAAACATTAAAAAATAGAAGCTAATCCACCAAGAGAAGTTTCTTTATAAATAGAAGGCAAATCATGACCAGTTTTTTTCATTACTTCTATTATTTTATCAAAGCTTATTCTATGAGTTCCATCTGATAAAATTGAGTAAATTGAAATATCTAGAGCCCTTGTTGCTGCAAATGCATTTCTTTCAATACAAGGTATTTGAACATAACCCCCAACAGGATCACATGTTAATCCTAAATAGTGTTCAATAGCCATCTCAGCTGCATATTCTATTTGAGAAGGGGTTCCTCCAAATATTTGAGTTGAAGCAGCAGAAGCCATAGCACATGCAACTCCAATTTCTCCCTGGCATCCTACTTCAGCTCCTGATATAGATCCATTAAATTTAACTATATTTCCAATTAAACCTGCTGTTGCCAATGCTCTTAAGATTTTATTTTCATCAGCATTGTATTCATTTTTTATGTGGTATAGTACAGCTGGCAATACTCCTGCAGAGCCACATGTTGGAGCAGTAACAACAATATTTCCAGATGCATTTTCTTCAGCAACAGCTAAAGCATAAGAAAAAATCTGAGTTCTTTTTTTTAGTGTACCTTTATATCCTAATGATTTTGTATAGTATATAGATGCTTTTCTTGGAAGTTTTGGAGTTCCAGGAAGAACACCTTCGTTTTTTAATCCTCTTTCTATAGACTTAGTCATCGTATGCCATATATTTCTTAAAAAATCCCAAATATCTTTTCCTTCAATATCTTCAACAAATTCCCAGAAAGATTTTCCGGATTCTTTTAAATATTCGAGTATTTTTTCTATTTTAGTATAAGGATAAATATTTTTTACCTCTTCTTTTACAATTTTTCCATCTTTTTCTTCAACAATATCTCCCCCACCAATACTATAAAAGATTGATTCCATTATTTTATTATTATATTTATCATATGCTATAAATTTAATTCCATTTGGATGAAATGGAATAGTTTCATTTTTTTGCCAAATAATTTCATAAATTAAATTTTTTGAAAAAGTTTTATTTTTTATACTTTCCTTTTCATTTTTTGATTCATTACTAATTTCTTTTTTAATTTCATTTATTATTGCTTTATCAGTTTGATGACCTAAACCTGTCAAAGCGAGAGAACCATATAGAAAGATTTCTAATTTATAACAGGTTATATTTTTTTTAATTAATTCTTTTATAAAATGGCTTGTAGCTTTTGCAGGACCAATAGTATGACTTGAAGAAGGTCCTGGGCCAATTTTATATAAATTTTTTATAGTTTCCATAAATTACCTTACAAATTAATATTTATCCAATTATTATTTTCATCAAGAGAACATATATGTTTGAATCCAGCCTCTTTTGCAATTTCAATAGATTCTTTATAAAAATAGAGAAGATAATTTTTATCATGACAATCTGTATTTATAATTATAGAAAATCCATATTTATTTAATAATTTTAAAATTTTATATGAGGGATATGGTTCATTTAGGTATTTTCTTGCCATTCCACCTGTATTTATTTCAAATAAAGGAAGTAAAACATTATTTTTGTAATATGAATATTTTTTAATTTTTTTTAATGTTTCTTCGATTAAATCAATATACCAATTATCATTTTGATTAAAGAAAATATTTTTTCTATTATTCTTTTTAAAAAGATCAAAATGCCCAATAATATCTATTTTATTATTTTTGCACATTTGAGAAATACGATTTAAATAATCTTCTATTAGATTTTTTATATTATTTTTGTAATAATTTTTAAGTAAAATCTTAAAATCTTCAAAAGAGCTATCCACTGTAATAGGATTATTTATATCAAATTCCACAAAATGAATAGAACCAATTACATAATCTAATTTATAATCATTTTTTACTTTTTCAGGGGATAGAGTATTTGGAATATAATCAACCTCAAGGCCCTTTTTTATTGAAATTTTATTTAAATAATTATTTTTTAATTTTTCAAGTTCATTTAAATAGATTTGTAAATTTTCTTTACTTAAAACCCAATCTTGTTTAAAAGGAAGAGGTGAGTGTGATGAAAACCCAAGAACTTTGATATTTAATTCAATACCTTTTTCAACTATATCTTTTAGAGTGTCTTTCCCATCACAAAGATTACAATGTGTATGATAATTTTGTAAAATCATAGACTAGGTAAATTTATCATATAAAAAAAATAAAAAAAGGAACAATTTAAAATAAATATAATTTTTTTATTGTTTATGAAGGTTTTTATCTAAATCTTGAACATATCCATCAAAGCCAAGAGTTCCTCCAGGATTAAAGATAAAGTTTGGGTCAAAATAATTTTTTAAAACTTTATATATTTCATATTGATTTTGTCCAATTTGTTTAGGAAACCATGGTGCAAAAAGTTTGCCTATTCCATGATGATGACTCATTGTTGCACCAGATTTTTGTATTGTTTCAAGAATTCCTGCGTGAAATTCTACAAATTCATTCATTTCAAATTTTCCAATAAAAATAAAATATAGATTTCCTCCTTGAGGATAAAAATGAGAGATGTGAGACATACATATTGTTTGAGGTCTTGATTTTATATATTCTCTAACTTTTTGATGAATTGTTTCTATATTTTCCCAGTTTACAGAACATTCAAGTGTATCAATTATTATACCATAATCAAGTAGATCTTCTCTTAAGTAAGGATCTTTAAACCTATCTTTTTCCCAAATTTTTGCAACAAAACCAGTAGAATTCATTGCACCATATTTTTTGCAGATTTTTTTTACATTTTTAGCAACTAGTTTTGTATAACCTTTTGAACCATCCGATGTGCCTAGAAATAAACATCTTTCTCCCTGTTTATAACCATAAATTTTCATTAATTTATCAATTATTGTCCCCTCAACTTTATATAATTTTAATGCTACATCTGTTTCTTCTGGATCTGATAATCTGCAAACTGAAGGATATCCAGATTCTGATTGCATTATTTCTCTTAGAGCATTTTTGGCATCATCCCAATTTTTAAAAATAAAACTAAAATATTTTCTATTTTGAGGCATATATCTGAATATTTTTAATGTAACTTCTGTTAAAATTCCAAAAGTACCTTCACTTCCCATCATAATTTGATCAATATCAGGACCTGTTGCATCTGCTGGAAATTCTAAAGTTTTAATAATTCCTTTTGTTGTTATATATTCTTGAGCAATTACAAGATGTTCTATTTTTCCATAATATGTTGAGTTTTGTCCAGCTCCTTTTGTAACAACCCAGCCACCAACTACAGAATATTCAAAAGATTGTGGAAAATGACCACATGTATAATTGTGTTTTGTATTAAACAAATTTTTTGCATTATTTAAAGCTTTTTCTAAATTAGGTCCTGAAATTCCTGGTTGAACTGTAACTGTTTGATTCAATTCACTTAATCTTATTATTTTATTGAAATTTTTTCTTGTATCGATTGTAATACCGCCTTTTGTAGGTTCAACTCCTCTTGTAACGGATGAACCACCACCAAAAACATATATATTTATTTTGTTTTCATTACAATATTTTACTATTTCATAAATTTGTTCTTTATTTGATGGATAAATGACTAAATCTGGTAAATTTTCTAAAATTTTATTTCTTAATCTTAAAATATCATACATAGTTTTTCCATAAACAACAGAAGCTCTTATATAAGTATCTGTTGAAATATTTTCTTTTCCTAATAAATTTTCAAAGAACATTATATGTTTTTTATCAAGTTTTGAAGGAATCTCGAAATTTATCTCTTCAAGTCCTAAATTTATAGGATTTTTGAAATCTTCATCTGTCATATTAAAAGTTTTTTTCATAAGTTTGAAAAGTTGATAGTTTGGATGTTTGTATTCTTTAGGATTTCCCCACTTAAAAATTGATCTATAAGATCTTGGAGGAAGATCCCCTTCAAACCAATTTGGTTCAAATCTTTTATTTTTATTCATCTTTTTCTCCTTTAATAAAGTTTTTATTTTTATTTTTAAAATTTTTATATTTTGAATTCTATATAATTCTAATATGTTTATTAATTTATTTTATTTTTAATTATTTTTATCATATTTTTTTAGTTTAATTAAAGGATCTTTTCAGGATATCCTGTTATTTCTCTTATTTCATAATAAAGATCATGCAATCTATTAAATATTTTTTTATAAACTTTTGAATAAAGTTTATGATAAATTTCTGAATTTTTAGAAGAAGGGATGAACTCTTTTTTATATTTAACCATTTTATTTATAGCTTCAAAAATAGTTGAATATATACCAATTCCATAAGCCCCTATAATTGCTGCTCCAAGTCCAGAAGTTTCAAAAGTTTCTCCCATTAAGAGATTTTTATTAAAAATATCTGCAGTTATTTGACATATCTCTTCACTTTGAGAAGCACCCCCTGAAACCATTATTTTTTCAATATTACATTTTCCAGCTTTTTCTATGCTCTCTTTTCCTTCAAGTAAAGCAAATCCAAGTCCCTCGATTACAGCTTTATAAAGATGTTGTTTTTTATGAGCATCTCCAAAACCAAGAATTACTCCTTTGGCTGATGGAAATTTTAATCCTGGGGTCCAGTAAGGTTGGACAATAAGACCTAAAGAACCAGCAGGTATATCTTTTAAAAAATCATTCAAAATTTTTTCTACAGGTATACCTTTAATCTTAGCATCTTCATTTTCTTTATGACAAAACTCTTCTTTAAACCACTTTATCATCCAATAACCTCTAAATATTTCAACTTCAGGATTAAAGTATCCCTTAATAGGGGCAGGATATGCAGGCATAAATTTGATAGGTTCAAAATATTTTTTTGAAGTTGTTTGAATAGTTGCAGTTGTTCCAAAACTTAAACTTGCCATATTTGTATCTATAACACCCATACCAATTGTTTCACAACCTTTATCTGAACCAGCAGCTATAACAGATATACCTTTTTTTAGTCCAGTTTCAAAAGAAGCTTTTTCAGTGATATAGCCTATTATAGAACCAGGTTCAACAAGTTCGGGGAGTTTATCATTTTCAACAGGGAAAATTTTATAGTTTAATTCATTATTATTTGACCATCTAAGTTTTTTATAATTGAAAGGAATATGTCCTATTTGTGAGGCTATTGAGTCTTTAAAATTTCCTGTTAATTTAAAATTTAAATAACCTGATACTTGAAGTACTTTATATGTTTTTTCGTAATTTTCTGGTTCAAATTGTTTTAACCAATTTATTTTTCCGTTTATTTCAGTTGTTTTTACAGGTTCAAGCATACCTACAAACTCAAGCCCCATTTTTAATAAAAAATTGGGTTTAAAAGTATTTCTTGCTTTTCTTGTATCTAGCCATAAAATAGAATCTCTTACAGGATTCCCATTTGAATCAACAAATGTTAATGTATCTCTTTGAGTTGTTATTGCTATCGCTTCTATCTTATTAAAAATTTCAGGATAGTTTATCTTTAATTCATTTGTTCCTTTGATTAAGCTTTGATAATAATCTTCAGGATTTTTTTCAGCATAACCAGGTTTTAAACTATAGTATGGTTCATATTCGATTTTTGATTTAGCTATAAGATTACCATAATGATTAAAAATTAGTGTTCTTAAACTTTGAGTTCCACAATCTATTGATAAAATATATTTTTCCATATTTACCACCTTTTTTCTATTTTAAAATTTATGTATAATTAATTTTTTTATTAACTTTTTCAAACAAAATTTCACTTATTTGAATTTATTAATTTTCATTAATATCAATTGAGGAAGTTGCTATGAGATTAATACCTTTTTCAAGAAGATTATAAGCAACAACATCCCCTATTTTTATTTTTTCTTTTACTACTATCTTGTTTATCTCTTCCATAAAATGAAAAATATCTTTCAAAGGAACATCTTTATCAGTTTTAACAGGTAATCTTGGAAAAAATTCAAAAATTGTTTTTACTGTTGTAGTTATTGTCCTTTCTGGGTTTATGATCTCTTTTTCAGCATATTCTTTTCCTCTAATGCATTTGTTAGCTTGTATTGATAATATCTTTAAATCTTTTTCTTTTATTTCTTCGAATTTGACAATTATTTTACAGCTTAAAGGACACTGGATACAAATAATTTCTTTTTCAGACATACTTTTTACCTATTAATTATTTTTATTATTTTTTTTAATAATAGTTTATAATTATTTTTTTAATTAAGACTTAATGAAATAGATTTTATGTTTTTATTTAATCTATTAATATCAATCTCTATTTTTTCCATTTCAGGAGGTCTCAAACTAATATATTTTTTAGTATAAATCTCATTGCCAATATTATCAAATATTTTTAATGTTTTATTTTTAAAGGTATATTTACTTCTGAAAAATAAAGGAAATTTTCCCAATTTAGTTAAATCAATTTTTTGAGGAACTACATATAATATATTATTATCAAATTTTACTTCGATTTCTTCTTTTTTAAAATTTGATTTATTTTTTATATAATTAGTAGCCCAAAAACCAGCTATTTCTGCACTTTCAGAAACATAATCTACAAGATCATTTACATGAAGAGAATTACCACAGGAAAATACACCTTCTTCATCAGTCATTAATGTTTGATTTACAATAGGTCCTTTTGTTTCATTTGATATTTTAATATTTAAAGAATCTATAATATCATTTTCAGGTATAAGCCCTACTGAAAGTATTAAAGTATCACATGGAATAAATTGTTCCGTACCGCTTATTGGGTTTAAATTTTCATCAACTTTTACTATTGTGACTCCATTTATTCTTTCTTTCCCATGAACTTCTTTAATAGTTGTTCTAAGATATAATGGGATATTATAATCATTTAAACACTGGACAATATTTCTTGTAAGCCCTGAAGGTTCATCTTTTATTTCATAAACTCCTAATACTTTTGCTCCTTCAAGAGTTAACCTTCTTGCCATAATTAATCCAATGTCACCCGAACCTAAAATTACAACATTTTTTCCAGGCAAATAACCTTGAATATTTATAAAGTATTGTGCAAGTCCTGCTGTATATATTCCAGACGGTCTTGTGCCATGTAAAAATATTTGCTTTGAAGTTCTTTCCCTGCATCCTGTTGAAAGTATAAGAGATCTTGTTAAAATTTTGAAAATATTATTTTTTTTATTTACAAGTATAAGTTCAAATATCTTTTCATTTTCAATAATTTTTTTTTCTATTTTTAATACAAATGTTTCTAAAAAAACTTCAACTTTACTTTTTTTTATCATTTGAATATAAATATCTGCATATTCAGGCCCTGTTAATTTTTTATTAAATTTTACAAGACCAAATCCATCATGTATACATTGTTTTAATATTCCACCAAGTTTTTCTTCTCTCTCTATTAAAATGACATCTTCGATATTTTTTTGAGCTTCGTAAGCCGCTGCAAGACCGGCAGGTCCCCCACCAATAACAGTTATATTAAAAATTTTACTTTTATAAATCAAATTGTTTTTTATAAAATTTTTAATTTTTTCATATTCAATATCATTTAATTTTTCTTCAAAATTTATACTATGATTTATAAATTTATTTATCATACTTAATGTCCTCTTTTGTTTCTTTATAAAGAATATAGGAATTTCCACCTTTTTTAGTAATTTGAGTCATTTTAATATTTTTATGTTTTGAAATAAGTTCCATAATTCTTGGTGTACAAAAACCACCTTGGCATCTTCCTGTTTGAGCTCTTGTTCTTCTTTTTATTGCATCAAGATCAGCTACTTCAATTGGAGAATTTAAAGCATCGATTATTTCTCCTTCTGATATTTGTTCACATCTACATATAATTTTTCCATATAATGGGTTTTTTGCTATAAGTTTTGCTCTTTCTTCGATTGAAAGAAGATTCAGTCTTGGAATTTTTTTTCGTATAGGATTAAATTGCTTATTTTCTTTTATTTCAAAATTATATATTCCTTCATCTTTTGAAATTTCTTTTAATGTTTCAAGAGTTAAGTTTGCAATATCAATTGCTATTGCAGGTGCTGAGGCAAGTCCTGGTGATTGAATTCCTGCAGCATAAATTAAATTTTTAATATTTTCAGACCTTTCAACTATAAAATCTTCTTCAAAAGTACATGCTCTATTTCCAGCAAAGTATGTAATTATTTGAGACTTATTTAATTTTTTATTTATTGACATTTTTTTCACAAGTTCATCAATATGTGATTCATCTGTTTTATAATCTTCTTTATAAATTGTTTCGCAAGCAGTAGGACCAACAAGAATATTTCCTTCTATAGCTGGAATAATACCTCCACCTTTTGTTTTAGAATTTAATGATTTAAAAGTTATTTTTGAAATAATATGTTTTTGAAAAGATTGGGTTTTTAAATCAAGAATAATATCTACTCCTTTTCTTGGGTGAATTGAAAAAAATCTATCTCCTGCAAGTTCAGCTATATAATCACTATAAAGACCAGCAACATTTATTATAACCTTTGAGAAAAAATTTCCCCTATTTGTTTTAACTATTTTTATTTTATTAAATTCCTTTTCAAAACCTATACATGCTGTATTTAAAAAAAGTGATACACCATTTGTTATAGCATTTTCAGCTAATGCAATTGTGAGATCAAATGGATTTAAAACTCCAGCATCTTCAAGATAAAAACCACCATAAAAATTATCATCAAGATTTGGTTCCATTGCTAATATTTGATTTTTGGAAAGATAAACAAAGTTTTTTATATTATTTTTTTTTGCTCTATTGAAAAAGAGTGGTTTAAGTATTTTAAATACCTTTTCTCCTAATAAAATAATTTCTCCGACTCTTTTAAAAGGAACATTTAATTCTTCTGTAATTTTAGTATAAAGTTGATTACCAAGAACATTGTAATAAGCTCTTTTAGAACCAATTGGAGCTGCAAATCCAACATGAATCATTCCATCATTTCTTGAAGATTGATGTTTTGCAACATCATTTTCTTTTTCGAGCAATGCAATTTTAAGATCATATTTTGAAAGTTCACTAGCAATTGCACAACCTATAACTCCAGCACCGATAATGGTTACATCAAAATATTTTCCTTCAAGAATAGAGTCATTTATTTGGGGAAGAGAAATTTTATCTTCTTCAATCCCTTCAATTTTGATGTAATTAACAACACCTTTAAACCCTTTATTTGCTGCTAGGTATCCAGCTTTTATTTTGTCATCAAGTGTTTTAACATTGCCTGATAAAATTATTGAATTTTTATAAGTATCGATTTCAATATTTTTTAAACCAATTTTAGTAAAATTTTTTTTAATATTTTCAATAGCTTTTTGTTTTTCTTTTAAAATAATTTGTTTTTTTTGATTTGTGTCAAAATTGTTGTGTAGTTTTTGAATTTCTAATTTTTCATTTTTTGAAAAGTTTTTACTAAAAATATTATTTTTATTATTCATATACATCTCTTATTCAATTTTTAATATTTTTTTAAGTTCTATTTCTCCAAAATTTAAAATATCATTCATAATCTTTTCAGCTTTTATTTCATCTTTATTTAAAATAGATAAGAATAAATCATTGTGCATTTTAGTTATAGGTTCTATTACAAAAATATTTTCATAAAAATGGATAAGTATTGCTTTATAAAGGTTTTTAAATGAATTTATAAGTAAATAAAAAATATTGTTTTTTGTAGCATGTGAAATTTCGAGATGGAAATTAAAGTCAAGATCTGCAAAACTTGAACTTATAGAAAAAATTCTATTTTTAATTTTAATATCATTTTTAATTAGATCTATTAAAAGTAATAAGTTTTTGTTATTTTCTTCTCTATTGTTTGGTTTAATATTATTTATAAATTCAGGGTGGTTATAAGAGATATCTTTAATTAAATCTTTTATTTCAAAATTTATTTTTTCTTCATTTTCAATTATTTTTTTTAATTTTTCAATATTATCTCTCGTTCTATTTATTGCAGCTTTTTTTGCTGTATATGATTCGAAAAGAATTCTAATTTCAAGAAAATCTTTTAATAAATTAATATTTAGTTTATAATCATTATATCGAAGAAGAGATTCAAGAAAATAAATTGATCCTTCATTTAAATAATCATTAACAAAGGTTCCTTTTCTTGGAATTATTTTTATTAGATCCATTTTTTGTAATTCAACAAGTCCTTCATGAATTATTGGTCTACTTATATTTAGTTTTTTAGCAAGTTCTCTTTCTGGGGGCAATTTATCTCCAATTTTTAATTCCCCAGACAATATAAGTTTTTCGAAATATTTGATAAATTTATCTTTTAATGATTCATTTATTATTTTATCAAAATTATAACTCATTCTTAAACCTTTTTTATATAAATAAATTTTTTTAGCTTCTCATATTTTTTTGAAAATTAATTTTTAAAATCAAATGGTTGGTGGCTATACCACAAAAATTTTTAAACAAAAAAATAAAATGTCAAGAAAAATTTTTAAAATATATTTAAAATAATTCAAATAAGCAAGAATATAAAAAGATGATATAAAATTTTGAATTTTTAAATAATTGAAATTATGATATAATAAGATATAAATTAAAGTAATAAAATAAATATACTAAAAATAGAAATAAAATAATAATAAACTTTAAAATAAAATTATTAAATAAAGCATAATATAAAAGGGTATAAAAAAGGAGATTAAAAAATGAACTTTAATAAAAAGAAAAACATTAATAATTATCTTAATGATATTTATTCTTTTAACATTTTTTTATGGATGTTTTCATATTAATCCTCCATCAGAACTTTATAATGTAAAAGCTATCCCCGGTAATAAAAAAGTTACTTTAACTTGGGATAGTAAGATAGATAAATATTTTACAGTAATAAAAATAACATACACGCCTGGAAATAAACAAATAGAATTACCTTCATGGTTACAAAGTTATACAATAACAGGTTTAACAAATGAGGTATTATATACATTTACTTTGAAAACAGGTAATTACATAGGCCAGGAGTCAGCAGGAGTAAGTATAACAGCTACTCCTGATATTGGAATTATACACTGGCAAAAAATGTATGGTGGGAGTGGTTATGATAATGCATATTCAATCTGTCAAACATCAGATGGAGGATATATTGTGGCTGGAAGTTCTTATTCAACAAATATACCTGGAGTAACAAATAATGGGGGCTACGATTATTATATAATTAAGATCTATGATTAAAAATTAGTTAAATAATATTATAAGTTTTTCTCAAAATATATTCTATTTTTTGAAATTTTAATCTTAATATATTTAAAATTAAAAATTTATAATTTAATTTTTAAAAGTTTTTAATTTTAAATAAAGGGGTATCAGATTATGATACCCCATTTTATTTTTTTTAATTTTATTTAAATTAATATGAAATAATCATATCCATAATCAAGCTTATAGTTATAGTTTTTCCTGCTTCTATTGTTATTTCTTTTTCTATTGTAAAATCATGATAAACTATTTTGATTTTATATTTACCAGGTGCGAGGTAGATTATATTATTATTTGGATTGTAGTTTATTTTTTCATTGTTTATATAAAGTTGAGCAGAAGGAGGTAGATTTACTTTAATAGCAACTTTTACAGTTTCAAGAGTGAAAACATAATTGTTGTTTTGAGTAACAGAAAAAGTTGTGTTTATTTCCTGATAACCTGAAACTTTTGGAACAAGTCTCAAAGTATATGTGCCTGCTGGTAAATTTGTAGTTAGAGGAGATATACCAACAAGGTTACCATTGATATAAACATCACATTGAACATTTGTTGAAATACCAATGCTATAAACAAGTTGTTGTAAAGTAAAATTAAATGTATTATTTGAATTAACAACTATAGAAGTATTGAGTTCTTGATATCCTGATACTCTTGGAACAAGCCTTAAAGAATATGTCCCTTCATCAAGAGTTATAACTAAAGGGGTGTTTCCAACAAGTTGACTGTTTATATATACCTGACAGGAAATATTTGAATTTATGTTTATATTATATTTTTGAGCAACTATAAATTGAATCTGTACAGAAGTTGTTTGATTGACATTGACAGTTATTGTTCTTGTTTGAGCTGGATATTTCTTATCTTTAGGTTCAACAATAAGAGTATAAGTTCCTGCTTGAACAGATTTATTAAATGGAGTTTCACCTACTCTTATGTTGTTTAAATAAACATATGAAGGATAATCAGCAGTTACAATAAGAGTTCCATATCCTGTCTGAGTTGGTGTTGAAGGGGTTTGAATAATTGGAGTTAAATTAAAGTTAAAGGTATTTGAACCTGTTTGTTTTACTTCAATAGAAGTTTCTAAAGTATTATATCCTGATGCAACGAGTTTTAACTTATACCTTCCAACTTGAAGTTTTAAAGTTAAAGGTGTATCACCTTTATAAGAATCATTGATATAAACTTGAGCTTTTACATTAGATGTAATTGTAACATTAACTGTTGTAAAACTTTGAGCGAATATAGTACATGGTATTAAAACTGATAAATAAAAAGATAAAAAAACAATTAAAACGAAATATAGTTTTCTATTCATTTTTTCTCCTAAATAATTATTATATTTCTTAATATTAAATAAAACAAAAAAAATATTTTTCAACATTTAAGTGTTTACTTTTTTTTTTCATATTGTAAAATTTAACTGAAAATTAAAGAAGTTTGAATTTTAAGTTTTATAAATATCTAAGTTTTATAGATGGGAGGGGGATTTGAAAAAAGGGAAGAAATTATCTTTAATTATTATTGTTATTATATCTTCTATTTTCTTATCTCAAAGTAAAGCTGACCTTGTAAAAGCAGATATAAATAGAAAGGATGGGATTCTTTTTTATAATAATGAATTTTATCAACAGGCTATTTTATCTTTAAAAAAGGCTGTGTCTTTTGATCCAAAAGATTTTCTTGCAAGATATTTTTTAGGTTGGGCTTATATTAAATCTGGTTTTATTCAAAATGCTTTGGTTGAATGGACTAATTTAAAAGAATTAGGGTTTGAAGATCAACATCTTGAAAACATGGTTAATAATATAATGTTTCAAGAAGGAAAACTTAAAAAAGAGATTAAAATAGATCAATTTACATTTTTCTCGAAAATTAATGGGAAAAACATCAAAAATAACTTTTTTATCTGGCCATTAGGGATTGATGTAGATCCAAGAAATAACGTTTATTTTGCTTCTCATAGAGGTTACTCTGTTATGGAACTTGTAAATGGAGAAATTACAAGATCTCTTAATATTTTTGGAAAATTTTTAGGTTATCCATATGATTTAGTTTTTAATGAAGAAGATGATACTTTATATGTTTCTGATTACAAAAATGATATAATTTATAAAATAAATAAAAAAGGTTCTATATTAAAAAGGATTGGTCTTGATAAAAACAACAATAAAATATTAAAAGGTCCTGCTGGTCTTGCAATAGATAGAGAAGGGCAACTATATTGTATAGATCAAGGAAAAAATAGAATTGTTAAATTTGATAAAGATGGAAATTTTCTTTTTTCATTTGGTGATTATGGCTCAGATTATGGTTACTTTTATAAACCTGTAGATATTGTTTATGATTATGAAAGAAACCTTTTATACATTAGCAATTTTTATAATAAAAGAATAGATGTTTTTGATCCTTGGGGGAACTATTTTTATTCAATAGGAGAAGGTATATTAAAAAAACCTAAAGGTTTATATCTTTTTTATAATAAGTATCTTTATATTATTGATGATAAAATAATTTATATTTATAATTTTGAATTAAAAACAATTGATAAAGTGGAAATAGGAGATTATCAGTTTTTTGATCCATACTATCTTTTACTTGATAAAAACCAAAATATGATTGTAACTGATCCGTATCAATCTGAAATCATATATTTTGTTCCAAGAAATGCTTTATACTTAAATCTTGATGTTAAACTTGAAAGAATTGATATAAGAAGCTGGCCACTTGTTGTGTGTTATGTTTCAGTAAAAGATCAATTTGGAAATACAATATATGGTCTAAATGATTCAAATTTTTCATTTTGGGAATATGATACTAAAATTACAAGATTGTCTTCAGAATATTCATATATAAGGGATGAATATAAAGCTTTATCTATAGTTGTTGATGCTATTCCAACAATGAGAGATAAAATTGATAAAGTTGTTTCAATTTTAAATCAAATTTTTAATTCTGATGAAGGGCAAATAAAATATAACTATTTTATGAATACTATTGAAAATGAGATAAATGATTTTAATTTTAATAAACTTACAATTTTAGATAATGTAAAAAAGGAAGAAAATTATAAAATATATAGTAATATTGAAAGAACTTTATATTCATCTATATCTTCATTTTTTCATAAATTTACAAAAGGAGGAGTTATTTATATAACTGATGGAAATTTTAAAAATGAATCTTTCTTATATTATTCTCAAAATGATATTATAAATTATGCAAAGGCTAATTATATCCCTTTTTATATTTTTTATGTAGGAAATGGAAGTGGAAAAACTTTTTTAAAAGAACTTGCTTCAAAGACAAATGGTGCTTTTTTTGAAGGGGATGAACTTTTTAGTGCTGAAAAAGTTTTATTAAAGTTTAAAAATTACCAATCTCCTCTCTATATTGTTTTTTATAAATCACCCTTTTTATATAAAGAAGATATTTTTAGAAAAGTTATGGTTGAGGTTAATTATAATGGTAGAGTAGGCAAAAATTGGCTTGGATACTATATGAAAATAAAAAATCCTTAAAATAAATTTTTGGTTAGTTTAAAATAAAATTTTAATTGAAACAAATTTTTATTAAAATTATTAATTATTTAATATAAGAAAAAGCTAATAATAAAAGGAATATTTTTATGAATTATAAAATAAATTGTTTAAAAAAAATTAAAATAAAAAAGCCTTATCTTTTAATTTTTATCTTTATTTATTTTTTTATTTTTATTTCAGCTTCCCCTATTGAATATTATAATAATGGTGTTAAAGCTTTTAATGAAAAGGATTATATTAAAGCTATAGAATATTTTCTTAAAGCTTTGGAATTAAATAAAAATTATTATAATGCTATTTTTTATCTTGGGCTTTCCTATTTTAATTTAAAAAATTATAATTTAAGTCTTGATTATTTTTTAAAAGCAGAAGAACTTGTTTCAACAGATTATCTTCTAATTTATCATATAGCATTGAATTATAGATATTTAAATAATTTTGAAAAAGCTTTTCAATATATTAATAAAGTAAAAAAATTAAAGCCAACTTATCTTGAGTCTTATTATTTAGAAGCTGAAATATATTTAAAGCAAGGTTATTTACCTCAAGCTTTAAATATATATCAAAACATATTGAAAGATTATCCAAATGACTGGAAAACTTATCTTTTGCTTTATAAATATTATTATAGTTTAGGTTCAAAAGATACAGCCATCAACTATCTTCAAAAATCTATAAATCTTTCCCCTTATCAAGAAGAGATATATGAAGAGTTAATTTATTTTTTTTGGGAAAGAGGTGATTTTCAAAATGCTAATTTCTATCTTCAGACACTTTACAAATTAAATCCAAATAATGAAATTGCAATGTACTTCGAAGGGAAACTAACAAAATACAATGGAAACATAGAAAGAAGTGAAGAAATTTATGAAACTTTGATAAAAATGGATCCCCAAAATTTAAATTATATATGGCCACTAATTGATATATATATTTCAAAAAAAGAATATGATAAAGCTATTATGCTAATTCAGCAAAGTTTGAAATATTTTAAGGGAGATGAGTTGCTTTCAAGTATTTTGAGAGAAATTTTGATTCAAAATAGGGAATTAAATATATCTTTAAGATCAGAAGTAGCTAAAGATATTTTTAAGTGGGGACAATTTTTTTATAAAAATGGATATGTAAACCAAGGGGAATATTTTGTAAAATTAGCGACTTTGCTTGAACCTTCAAATATTGATTATAGGGCATTTTATTTGAATATCTTAAAAACAAAAAACTTAATATTCGAACAAATGGAGCAATATATTTTGATTGAGGCTTATGGAAATGATAGTTTTAAAAAAAATAAAGAAATTCTTGAAAAATATATAAAAAACACTCTTGAATCAAAGTATAATTTACTTGCAAATAAAGAAATTTTTAATTCTACTAAAATTAATTTAGGTATTTTTTTATATATTGAAGATGATTTGAATTATGATGAATTTCAACTAAAATATTTACAAAAATTTATATATGATGTTTTAAGTCTTTATGCAAAAAATTTTAATGTTATTTTAGTTGATAAAAAGTTTAATACTCTTGAATCAATATCAAAATACTCGACTAAAAACAATATAGATCTTTTTCTTGTTTATAATGCTTATAATATCGTGAATGATATTGATATAAAATTATCAGTTTATAATAGTGCAAATCTTCAAAAAATGTTTGAAAAAAGAATCTATTATAAAAGTGAGTTTGCTTTACTTGATACAATATATTATTTTTTTGAACTTATAAACCCTCTTATACCTTTAAGGGCAGAGATTATAAAAGTTGAAGGGAATGAAGCTATTGTAAATATAGGTTATGAAAATGGGGTGAAAGTAAATGATGAAATTATAATTCTTGATTCAAAAAATTTAAAATTGAAAGATAAAGAATTTGATTTATTTTTCAAAGATAACGAAATACAAGCAAATGGAAAAGTTATAGAAGTTTCCCAAAAAGTATGTAGAATAAAATTTGAGAAAATTAGTATATACTCGAAAATTATAAATGGATATTATGTTATATTAAAAAAGAATAAATAAAAAATTTATTAAAAGTTAATATATATTTAGGAAAATATATGTCTGATAAATTAAATAATAAAGAAGAAAATTTTTTTGCAACATCAAAAGATGAAGATATTTATATGAGAAATAATATTCGTGAGAATGAGGAACATGAACTTAAAAATTGTCCATTGTGCAGTTCATTTAAAAAGAAAATTTATTTAAAGTTTGAAAAATATTACTATGTAAAATGTAAAAATTGTGGGATTGTTTATCAAGAATTACAACCTAAATTTGAACATTTAAAAAATAGGTATGATGAGAAATATTTTGAATATGAGATTAAAAATCACCAAAATTTTCATCATCTTCAAAGATTAACATTAAAAGATATTGATTTTGAAAATAGATTTGCACCTCTTGAAGGGAAAAAGATCCTTGATATAGGAAGTGCCACTGGTTTACTTTTAAGATATTTTAAAGATTTAAAAATGCAAGAATTAGGTATTGAGGTTTGTAAAGAATCAGCAGAATTTGCAAAGAAAAATTTTGATGTAAATGTAATAAATGATACTTTAGAAAATGCTAAATTACCTGATAATTATTTTGATATAATTCATTTTTCTCATCTTATAGAACATTTAAAAGATCCAAAAGAATTTCTAAAAGAGGTTAGAAGAATATTAATCCCTGGTGGTTCTATAATAGTGACGACTCCGAGATTAGATTCTCCAGCTTTCTATCTGTATAAAAAAGATTGGAGATCAGCAATTCCTGATCATCTTGTTTTATTTACAAAAAAAACATTAATAAAAATTCTTAAAGAAGTAGGTTTTGAACCATATTTTCAAGAATCATGGGGGTTTATTCCAGTTGGATTTAAATTGAAAAAATTTAAATCATTTATGGATATTTTTGTTAAGAGATTTAATCTCGGCGATGTTATGTGTGTTGTTGCTAAAAAGATATGAATATGTTTTATTTCTCTCTATTATTTTAATATTGAAATAAAAATTTTCTATTTCTATTATGATCTCCTTATCAAATCCTTTATTTTCTTCAATTTTATTTGTAAAAGAGTTTTCATATTCATAGATGTTATAATTATATTTATTATAAAAATTATCATGTAAAACTTTTATAATTAGATTAAAAAGGTGTTTAGGATTGTTTGAATTTTTTGAAAGATGACAAAAGAAAAAATATTTTTCAATTTTCATTTTATCATTATAAATATTTTTTATTTCATTATTGCTATTAATAGTTTTATAGGAAGAAAATTTATCTTTATTTTCAAAAAAAATATTAATTATTTCTATTATAAAATTAATTGCTTGATTATTTGAAAGATGCCCGATTTCAGAAGAGATTCTTTTTTTTAAATGATAAGGGTAGCTACATTTTATTAAGAGTTCATCATCATAATTTGCTTCTATAAAAATTATATCAGAATTCTGGGCTAATTTATACATCTTTTGGTCAACTTTTCCTGTATCAGTAAGATAAAAAATTTTGTTATTTTCAATAGAAATTAAAAAAGCTGATGGATCAATATCATCATGAAAAGTTTTTACAGGATAAAAAAAGAAACCATTTATATTTTTTATAAAATTTTTCTTTTCAAAATAAAATGTAAAAAATTTATTTTTGTTCAAGAAACTATTAAAATCAATAGATTTATTATTTTTCTTATTTTCAGAAAAAATTTTTTCTATAGAATTAAAATTAGAAATAAAATTTATTGAATTTAATTCTCCAATAATATTTATTAATCCTTTTATATGATCTGAATGAAAATGTGTTATAAGAACAATATTATTTTTCTCAAAATTAATATCTAATATTTTAGATCTTTTAAAAAATTCTCTTTTAGATAATCCAAGATCTATAATTACATTGTTGTCTTTAAACTCTATAATTATTGAATTACCATTTGATCCAGAACTTAAGATATTTATTTTTATAAAGTTATCAAATTTAAAATTCATTTCTATTTAATTTTTAATAAAATTTTATAAAACTGATTATGGAAAGTATAAATGTATAAATAGAAAATAAAAAGAAAATATTTTTTTTAATTAAGATTTTTAAAAGTTTCAATGTTAAAAAACTAAAAACAAAAGACCCTATAAAACCAAAAGTGTAAGAAATTGGAGATTTTGCAAAATCAGACAATAAATTTAATTCTGAGATTGATATTAAAACACTTCCAACAATTGCAAAAATAGAAAGTAGAAATGAGTAGAAAAATGCATCTTCTTTTTCAATATTGAAAAAAAAAGCAGAAGAAATGGTTGAACCAGATCTAGAAACTCCTGGAAGTATTGCCATTGATTGAATAATTCCTATAATAATTGAATAAAAAATATTTTTTTCATAAACTTTTTTTTCATTTAATTTTTTCTTAAAATAATAAGTTTTGAATCTAAAACCTAAAACAAGAAAAAATGTTGTAAAAAGAAATGAAAATGGCAATATTTTAGGATTTTCCATGAAATTTAAAAATTTATCTTCAAAGATTTTATAGATAATAAATGTTGTAATTGTAGATATAAAAGAGAAAATAATAATTTTTAGGTTTTTAGTTGAATTAAAATCTGAATTTTTATCAAAAAAGTTCTTAATTTCAATGACCGAACCTTTTAAAAGAACAATTATATTTTTATAAAAAAATAAAATTATTGCAAAAAGTGAACCAAAATGAATTATGATGTCATAGTTAACTCCAAAATTATTAAAATTTAAGATATTCTTAAAAAGTAAAAGATGTCCTGAAGAAGATATAGGAAGAAATTCTGTTAATGCTTGAACTAAAGATAAAATTAATGATTTAATAATTTCCATAAAATATTCCTTTCCTAAAGAATATCAATCAATAAATGATTCTAAAGATTCAATTTTAAAAACTATTATATTCAATTTTTTTTTAAATTAATTGTTATTTTCTTATTGTCAATTTTTTAAAATTATTAAATAAATTTTTAAAATCCTATTGACAAATTTAAAATATGTATAAAAATATGTGGAGAAAAGTGGTAAAAAGTGGAAATTTGTGGAAAAATTATTTTATGGAGAATATTTTTGTACACTTGATGAAAAATCAAGAGTTATGTTGCCTGCCACTTTTAGAAATATTAATGGGGAGGGGGATGAAGTAGATTCCAGCAATGGTGAATGGATATTAACAAGGGGTTTTGAAAAGTGTCTACTTCTTTATCCAAAGGGAAATTGGGAGGAGGTAATTAATAACTTTAAAAAAAATCTTCTTTATAAAAATAAAGAAGATAGGTTATTTATGAGGTTTTTTATATTTCCAGCAAAACCTGTTGAACTTGACAAGCAGGGGAGATTTACAATTCCAAAACCATTTTTAAATTATGCTGGAATCGAAAAAGATCTTGTTTTACTTGGTGCTATTCAAAAAATTGAAATCTGGTCTTTGGAAAATTGGGAGGGGTTATTTAAATATTCTGAAGACCAGATTGAATCTCTCACAAAAAAAATAAAAGATTTTGATTTTTAATTTATAATTTTTCAAAAAAATAATTTTTCTATTTCTTATTTTTAAAATATTATTTAATTTATGAAATTTATTTAATTTTATTTTAATTTTTTACCTATTTAATTTTATTTTTATTTAATTAATTATTTTATTTATTTTTATTTTATTTTTTTTAACAATTTTTTTATTTTGTATTTTTACAATTTTATTTTAATTCGATAATTCTTTTTATTGAAGGTTTTTATGAATTATCATATACCAGTTTTAATTAATAAAATTTTAGAAAATATTAATTTTGATGATATAAAAGGGGATTTTTTTTTACTTGATGCTTGTTTAGGAGAAGGGGGATATTCGAAAATAATACTTGAAAAATTTCCAACTATAAAAATTATTGGAATTGAACAGGATTATGATATTTTTTTAAAAGCTAAGGAAAATTTGAAAAATTTTGGAGAAAGAATAATTATTTTTAATGAAAATTTTGTAAATATTGAAAAAATATTTAATATTGTTGGAATAAATTTTATAAGTTATGCTATTTTTGATCTTGGTATATCAATGTATCATATTAAAGAATCTAATAAAGGAATAACATTTATGAAAGATCAACCTCTTGATATGAGGTTATCAAAAAATTGTGAATATAGTGCTTTTGATGTTATTAATAATTTTCCTTTGGATAAACTTGAAAAGATATTTAAAGATTTTGGAGAAGAAAGGTTTTCGAAAAAAATTGCAATTGCAATAGTTGAAGAGAGAAAAAAGAGAAAAATAAAAACAACTTTTGAATTAAGAGATGTTGTTATAAAGGTTATTGGAAGAAAAACTAGAATTGATCCGGCAACAAGGGTATTTCAAGCTTTGAGAATTTTTGTAAATAATGAACTTGAAAATTTAAAAAAAGTTTTATCATATATACCTCAAAGAACGATATTAAATGGGAGGATTTTTATTGTTTCATATCATTCTCTTGAAGATAGGGTTGTTAAACATAATTTTATTGAATTTGAGAAAATGGGCGTAATAAAAAAAGTATATAAAAAACCAATAGTACCTGATTATGAAGAAATAAAAATGAATCCATCTTCGAGATCTGCCAAATTAAGGATATATGAAAAAATTGTTATGGAAAAAGGAATTTTTTATGAAAATAGTTAATAGTGTAGTTTTTATTTTAATTTTTTTATTACTTTTTTTTATTTCTTATCAAATTATAAATACAAAAAAGGAATTAATTAATATAAATGAACAAATTGAAAAATTAGAGGAAGAAAATAAAAATTTAAAGCTTGAAAAAGAAAATATTCTTAAAGAAAAAAATATTGAAGAAATTATAAAAAATTCAAACTATGAAGATATTGGACAAGATGATCTTTTAATAATAGATAGGAAGTAAATTTTATTAAAGAATCGTATTTTTAAAACTTTTATTTTGTTTTTGGGAGGGGGTTTAATGTTTCAGTTTCTTTTCAATAAGTCAGAATCTTATAAATTTAAAAATATCATTATTTTTATATTAGATAATATAAATAGAATAAGAAAAATAGATAATGATTTTAGTTTTGGTCTTATTTTTTCAAATGAATATCTTTTCAATAAAAAGGTTAATATTTTTCATGATAGTAGAAAACTTTTGAATTTGCCTATCAATAATAATCACAATATCTATGAAAATTACTATAATGATGAGGGTAATAAAAAAACTCTTATTGATAATAGAATCAACATTATTGACAGTAAAACAAAAAATAAAGATTTAAATTTATTTATTTTTATAAAAGGTAGTAAATACGATCCTTATGAAGATTTTGGAAAAATTTATAAAAATGCGGATATTCTTGTTTTAAATTTTAATGAACAAATATCTTATAATGGAAAAAATTATGATAATTTAAACTGTTTTTTATTAAATTTTAATAATGAAGATGAGTATTTTTTTTATAATAGTATTAATAATAAAATATTTATACACACAACAAACACTAAATTACTTTATAATTTTATATTAAAAGCAATTTATATAAAAAGTAACTTTTTAAAAGATTTATCTAAAGTTAAGAAAAATTCATATTTTAACAAAGTAGATTCTAAGAAATTTATTGTTGGTGTAACAGGAACAGATGGAAAGACTTCTGTTGTAAATATATCAAGACAATTTTTTATAAAATATAAAAAGAAAGCTTATTCTATAGGAACATTAGGAATTATGGAGGATGAAAAGGAAATTAAATTTAATTTTTCTACTCCTACAAGTCCAGAAGTATGGGATCTTTACAAAATATTAAGTGAAACAAAAATCAATTCAAATATTTTTGTTGAGTTTTCATCAATTGGTAGCGAAACATATAGATTTCATTCACTTGATTTTGATGGTCTTGTTTTTACTAATATGAAAATAGATCACCTTGATTTTCATAAAACATTAGATAGATATTATGAAGCAAAATTAAAAATAATAGATTTACTTGCACATTCTAGGAAAAAACAAAAATTTGTACTTGCAAATATTGATGATAAAAACTTTAATCTTGTCAAAGAAAGAGTTTCTTATTATAAAAATCTGAAGATTTCTGAAGATTATAATATTTCTCTTTTAACATATGGAACTGATCCCTCTGCTGATTTTTACTTTGAAAAACTTGAGGAAAAAAGGGGGGAAACAACTTATTTGATTAAAATATTTAAAAAAAAATATAAGATTAAGACAGGACTTATTGGTTTTTATAATGGTTATAATTTGATTGTTGCAATAGCCCTTTATTATTTAAGGTATAAGAAAATTCCAAATATAGATAATCAATATTTTGATTTTTTTGTTAAGGGTAGACTTGAAAAAATTTCTTTTAAAGATAATGATATATATATTGATTATGCACATACTGAAAATGCTTTAGAAGAGGTTTTAAATGAATTAAGAAAATTAGGTTATATATATTTAATTACAATATTTGGCTGTGGTGGGGATAGGGATAAAACAAAAAGACCTCAGATGGGGAAAAAAGCTTTTGAATATTCAGACTTAATAATAATAACATCTGATAATCCAAGAAATGAAAAGCCTGAAGATATAATAAGAGATATTATAGAAGGAATAAAATCTTTTGAATATTTTTATATAAATGGTGAATATGAATTTAATAATAATTTCCCTTTGATAGTTGAAAATATTAACAATAGAAGAAGTTTAAAAAGTAAAAAGGTTGTAATTGTTGAAAAAGATAGAAGAAAGGCTATAAATATAGGAGTTAATATTATTGAAAAGCTAAAAAATTCTTGCTTACTGATAGCTGGTAAAGGACATGAAGATTATCAGGAAATAAATGGAATTAAATATCATTTTTCTGATAGAGAAGAGGTTGAGAAAATTTTAAAATTAATTAAATGAGTTTTTATAAACAGTAAAAATAACAAATTAAAAAATATTAATATTTTTTAAATAATTTAATAGAAAATAGTTAGAATTTTTATGGATAAAAAGATATCTTATAAAAAAGAGTTTGATATTATATTATTATCAATGGTTGTTGTTTTGCTTATTATTGGTTCAATAATGATTTATTCAAGAACTTATTCAAAAAATATGATTATAAAACATATTTTGATAATTATATTTTCATTTATATGTGGACTAATCATCTATTTTACAAATATATTAGATTTATTAAAAAAATATTTCATTTTTATTTATATAATAAATCTTGTATTATTGATTATACCAATTATCTTTAAAAATTATTTTTCTGTTAATAATTCTTATAGATGGATTAGGTTTGGTGTATTTTCTGTTCAACCCTCAGAATTAGCAAAGTTAACTATTGTCTTAATATTATCTTCAATTTTTGGGGATAAAAAATCAAGGTTGTTTGATTTTAAGAGAGATTTTTTAATTCCATTTGTTTTAATTTTATCTTATATTTTAATTATTATTTTGCAAAAAGATCTTTCAACATCAATAGTTTTTTTTATTATTCTTGTATTAACTTTATATATTTCAGGGGTTCCTTCAATTTACCTATTTTATCTTTTATCATTTTCTTTTTTATCTTTTGTTTTATTAACAATAAATGGTACATATAGAGCTTATAGATTGGTTGCATTTTTAAATCCTTTTAAATATTCTTCTGATTTAGGTTTTCAAGTATTAAGATCTTTTACAGCAATTGTTAATGGTAGTTTTATGGGGAAAGGGCTTGGTTATAGTTTTATTTCAAACAAAAATATCCCCCTATCATATTCAGATTTTATATTTTCTGCTGTTTGTGAAGAGTTAGGACTTATTGGAAGTTTCTTTTTAATAATATCTTATTTTATAATATTTTTTAGGGGGGTTGAAATTATTAAAAAACAAACAAATATTTATTACTTTTTTTTAGCTTTTATATCATTATCTTTTATTATAATTCAAGCCTTTTTAAATATTTTTGTATCTTTTGGGTTAATTCCTCCAACAGGATTAACACTTCCTTTTATATCATATGGAGGAACTTCAATTTTTGTATTTATAATTATGTTATTTTTTTTGCTGAAAGTTTCTTAATATAAAATTTAAGGGTTATATTTCGATGAAGTATGATATTAAAGATATTGCTGATAAAAAAAGAATTGAATCTTATGAAAATAATAAAAGTAAATTTAATATAAAAAGATTTTTTTCTATTTTTTTTATAATTTTTTTTGTTTTTTTTATTTTAGTTTTTTATTTTATAATTTTTTATGAGGAAATAACTGGTGAAAAGTTTTTTTATCCAAAAAAAATTTATATTAAAGGATTAACATATATTAGTGAAGATGAATTTATTTACAAATTTAAATTAAATGAAAGATTTATTTTTAATTTTTTTTCAAACAAGTTGAAAGAAGAAATAAAAAGTTTATATTATATAAAAGATTTAAAAATTAGATATAAGTTTTTAAATAATATTATAATTGAGATAAAAGAAAAACCGAATTATATAATAGTTTACGATGAAATGAATGGAATATTTTATTATGTATCAGAAGATGGTTTTGTACTTAAAAAGTGTGTCTCAATTGACCTTTTAAATTATATTATTGTGACAATAGAAAGTTATATGCCAAAAATAGGTGAGAAAATAGAAATGCCTATCTGGATAAGTGAAATTAGTAAAAAATATAATCAGCTAATATCTCAAATTAAAATAAATAAAGATAAAGAGATTATTGTTTTTATTAATGGGGTTCCTTTTTATGCAAAAGGGGGAAATTATTTAAATAAAGAAAAGATTGAAAATTTAATTTTAATAAGTAAAGTTATAGGAGAAAAGTTAAATATAAAATTTATTGATTTATCATTAGGAAATGTTGGAAGGATTATTGAAAGGAATGATTGATGGTTAAGTCTAAAATAATAGCAAGTTGTGATGTAGGATCCAGTAAAATTTGTACTTTCATAGGAAGATATGATGAAGAAGATGATTCTATAGCTGTTATAGGTATAGGAGAGGATGAATCAAAAGGGATCAAAAAAGGTGTTATTGTTAATATAGAAGCAACAACAAAATCAATTAAAAAAGCAACAGAAGAAGCAGAAATAATGTCTGGCATTGAAGTAAATTCTCTTATTGTTAATATTGGAGGTGATCATTTACTAGGTATTAATTCAAAAGGAGTTGTAGCTATTACAGGGAAAAATAATGAAGTTTCAACAGATGATATTTCAAGAGTTATAGATGCTGCGAGAACAATAGTTATTCCTAAAGGAAGAGAAATTATCCATGTTTTAGAACAAGAGTATATAGTTGATAATCAAGATGCAATAAAAAATCCTTTGGGCATGAGTGGTGTTAGACTTGAAGCGTCCTGCCATCTTGTTACAGGTTCATCAGCACTTATTAAAAATTTAAAAAGCTCTATTTCAAGAGCAAACTACAATATAAATGATCTTGTTATATCATCTCTTGCTGCTTCAGAAGCATGTCTAACAGAAGATGAAAAAGAATTAGGAGTTCTTCTTGTTGATATTGGTGCTGAAACTACAGATGTAATTTGTTTTTATAATGGATCCGTTTATCATACAAGTGTTATTTCAATGGGGTCATTAAATGTAACAAAAGATATTGCTATTTTATTGAAAGTTCCTATAAAAGAAGCTGAAAGGATAAAGATTATTCATGGTTATGCAAATTCAGATGATATATCAGAAGATGAAAAATTTGATCTTCCACAAATTGGAGCTAATCCTGCAAGATTTGAAAGTAAAAAATACCTATCTCAAATAATAGAAGAAAGATTGAAAGATATATTTTCTTTAATAGTTGATCAGATTGTTAATTATAATTTGAAAGATTATATTTCATCAGGCATTGTTATAACAGGCGGTGGCGCTAAAATTAAAGGTATAGAAAGTTTTTGTAATAAATTTTTGAATTACCCTGTTAGAATTGGTAAACCATATGGTTTTAAGAGTGTGGATAATAAAGTTTTTGACCCACAATATTCAGTTGCTTATGGACTTTTAAAATTAACAAAAGAAGATTTACAAAATGTAGATAATGATAAAAATTCGAATGGTTTTTTGAAGTCATTAAAAAAATTTATGGATTTTTTTAAGAGCTAGGTTTTTTTATTTTTTTAGGGGAAGGGGATTTATGATTGATAATTTTAATATCAATGTGAATGATGCAGAGGATCTATCTTATCCTATACCAATAATTAAAGTTGTTGGAGTTGGTGGAGCTGGCCAAAATGCAGTTAATCACATGATAGACGGGAATCTTGAAGATGTTACATTTATTGCTATAAATACTGATAAACAAGCTTTGAGTAATTCAAAAGCTAAGGTTAAAATTCAAATTGGAACTAAAGTAACAAAAGGTTTAGGGGCTGGTGCAAATCCTGAACTAGGGGAAAAAGCAGCTGAAGAAGATCAAATTAAGATAAAAGAAGCATTAAAAGGATCTGATCTTGTTTTTATTACTGCTGGAATGGGTGGTGGTACAGGTACTGGAGCTGCACCTATTGTAGCAAAAATATCTAAGGAAATTGGTGCTTTGACAGTTGCTGTTGTAACAAAACCTTTTAAACATGAGGGGAAAAGAAAAATAGAAAAAGCTGAAGAAGGGATAAAAAAATTGAGACAATATGTAGATACACTTATAGTTATCCCTAATGATAGAATTGGAGAACTTACAAGAGCATCGATTACTTTTTTCAATGCTTTTGCAATTGCTGATGATATTTTAAGACATTCAGTTCAGGGACTTGCTGATTTATTAACAAAACATGGATATATTAATGTAGATTTTCAAGATGTTAAAACTGTTATGAAAGATTCAGGATATGCTTTGATGGGCATCGGGGAAGGGACAGGAGAAAATAGAGTAGTTGAAGCAGTTACCAATGCTATAACAAATAATTTGATTGAAAATGCTACTCTTGATGGTGCTAAATCAGCTATAGTAAATATAGAATGTGGTGATGATTTTCAAATGACAGAATATAATGAAGTTATGAATATGATCGCTCAAAAAATGGATCCTGATGCATTTATTATTCCTGGTGTTATAAGAAATGATAAATTCAAAGAAAAAGAAAAAATAAGAGTAACAATTATTGCAACAGGTTTTTCTTCTCAAAAAGAAGCTCAAATATCAAAAGAATTATTAAAAGAAGATGTTAGAAAAGCAGTAAATTCAAGAGAAAATTTTATTCCCTATTCTGAATTTGAAACTATAAAAGGATTAAAGCTTGATATAGAAGATGTTCCATCTATAATTAGAAATAAAACATTAAAAACATCAAAAGATAGTGAAAATGGGAGAGTATAAAAGGTTTTGAAAAAAATTAAAGATGAAATATTTCTTATTAATATAGAGAAAAAAGGAGAATCTGTAGCTTTATTTTATCCTAATGATTATTATACAGGTTCAAATAATTTAGGATTTCATAAAATTTTCGAGAAATTAAATAGTTTTAATTTTTCAGTTAAAAGATTTTTTTATTCAGAAAATAGGGTTCTATCCTTAGATTGTGATAATAATTTAAAAGATTTTCCTTTTATTTTTGTTTCTATTTCTTTTGAAAATGATTTAATAAATTTAATTCATGCCTTGTCAATAAGTGGAATAAATTTAAACAAAAGATTGAGAAATAACAATCCAGAAATTATTATTGGAGGAGCTGCAGTACTTTTAAATCCATATATTTATATGTTATTTTCAGATTATGTATTTTTAGGTGAGATAGATTCTATAGATTCTTTTGAAGTTCTAATTTCAAAAAGTTTGAACTCAAATTTAATATATAATCAGTTTTATCTTTTTAATAAAAAAAATGAAAAGAATGTTTATCAAAATATATTTAAAAATTTTACAGATCTTTTTAAAAACAAATTAGTAAGTTACAATTTGTTAAAACCAGCATATTCAACTTATTTAAATATAAATGATAAAAAATTTTATTTTAATATTGAATATTCAAGGGGATGTAAATTTAATTGTAAGTTTTGTAATTATTGGATTTTTTCATCAAAATATAGAATTTTTGATTATAATTACATTTATAAATTAATTGAAAAAGGAATAAAATGGAAAAAAGATATTGGAATCATTTCAGCATCACCTCCAGAAATAGATTTTATTAAAGAATTAGCAGAAAAATTTAATAAAATTAATTTTCATTTTTCATCATTTAGAATAGATGAGAGAAATATTGAATTAATAGAATATTATAAAAAATTCAATATAAGGACAATTACTATTGCTCCAGAAACTCTATTTACAGAAGATAGAAAGATCTTAAATAAAAATTTTTCAAATGAAGATATAGAAGAATTTTTAAAAAATGCAAAACAAAATTCCATTAATAAGTTTAAATTTTATTTTATAATTGGACTTTTTGAAGATGAAGAATATAAGTTCGAATCTTTTATAAATAGATTTTATAAATTATTGAAAGGTAGTATTGTAAAATTTTCAATTAATCCATTTATAAGGAAATCTTTTACTATTATTAAAAATAAAATAATCTCTAATGATAAATATGAAATTATAACAAAAAATTTACAAAATATTTTTTATAAAAAAGGAATAAAAGCAGATTTTCTTCCATATGAAGATGCCCTAATTCAATATAATATTTCGAATATTGATATATTTTATGAAAAAATAGATTATTTTATTGAGAAATTTGATTTTATAGATAAAAAGATTATAAAAAAAGAAAAGGTTCAAAAATCATTTATTAAAGGTATATTTTTAAATTAAAATATCAAAGATAAATAATTATATTGCGTAGCAAATTTTGAAACTTTACATTTATCTTTTAAAAAGAAACTTAACAACAAAAAAATAAATATATCATCTTATTATGACAATATTTCTAAATACAATTATAAAACATAATTCAACATATTCTAAACCAATTAATGATACACCTGAAAATGTTTTTAGAAAAAGTATTAAGATGTTTAGAGAGCTACGAAGACAAGATTTAGAGGATTTAGAAAATGCATTTACAAGAAGATATGAAAGAAAAGTATCTAATACAAATGAAATTAAGTTTACAAAATAAATATTTCGTAGTTCCAAAATATAAAAATGAAGCTTTAGCTTCCTTTAAGGTAGAAGTAAGAGAAAATCCTTAAAAATTCCTAAAAATATATTATAAAGGTGAATTTTTAATAAAATATAATTTAAGTAAGGATAAAATTTATGCTTAAAAAATTTATTAAAAGTGTTAAGTTTCATTTTATGAAATATATGTTAAATTTTAAGTTTGAGCAACAAGATAAATAATTATATTTAAAAAAATCTAAAAATTCAATCTTCAATCCACATTACAACGAGAAATTCTTCATCAGGGAAAATACCAATAATTTTTCTATTTTTATTTTTTAAATCAATGAGATAATTTGAAAATGCATAATTTTGAGTAAAAACCCATTCTATTGACCAGTTTTTAACTTTATATTTTTGTTGAGGTTTTGTATATAGAATATAAAAGTTACTTTTATCCATAGAGAAACCATTTATAATAAAACCTTTAGATAAGTAATCATTTATATATTTTGAGATAATCTTATAAGATTCATCTTTTTTCTTTATATCAAAAGGATATGTTGCAAAATTAAAAGATTCAAATTTTATATCATTTTCGATTTTTATAAAGAAACACATAAATATAATATCAGAAAAACTTATATTTATAGGAAAAAAACCTTTCAATAAATTTATCTTTAAAAGATTTATTATTTTTTCTTTTTCAGGATCACATGATTCGATTTTCCATTCTATTATTTTATTTATTTTATATGGGAAAGATTTTGTAAAAAGGATAGTTAAATTTAATCCATCAAAATATATTCCACTTGGGAAAAAACCATTTTTTATTCTTGCATCAATCTTTTTTTCACTTTCATCTTGCTTCTGCATATTAAAAGTTTCATAAAACCAATCTTTTGTTTCAGAAATAAGTGATATAGAGTTAATAATAATATAGAGAATGAAAAAGGTTAGTATTAAAAAAATATTCTTTTTACTTTTCATTCTTTTATTCTTTTTTTATTTTCTATTTTTTTCATTAATATTAAAAATAATTTTTCCAGTTTTTAAAAAGTTTAGTTATAAATTTCAGAGTATGCTCAATTGAACTTATAGAAACTTTTTCTAAAGGCGAATGAGGAGAGTCAAGTTTTACTCCACAAGATAAAACTTCCATTTTTGGGAATTTTGAAAGGAGTATACCACATTCAAGACCGGCATGTATAACATCAACTTTTGGATACTCATTAAAGCAATCTTTATATGATTCCTTACAATATCTAAGAAATTTTGAGTTAATATTAGGCTTCCATGATGGATATCCATTACCAATTTCAATAGATGAACTTGTTAATTTTGAAAGAGAAGTAATTTTAGAAAGTGCATATCCCATAACATTATCATTTGAAGATCTATAACTTAATAAAATAAATATTTTATTTTGTTTATAATTTGTTTCAATTTTTGCGAAATTATTTGATGATTCAACAAGACCATCTATCTCAGAAGACATTGTAAAAACACCATGAGGTATAAGATTTAAAAAATGAATAAGTTTTTTACTTTCTTCATTATTCAAAAAGAAAGTTTTATCAACACTATTAAGCAAATTTAAACTATAAGAAAAATTTGGTTCTTCAATATTTATCTCTTCTTTTAATTTGTTTGCAAAATATTTTATTTCACTTATAATATTATTTTTATTGTCTTTATCAATTATTATTATCGCTTTTGCTGATCTTGGAATGGCATTATGAGCTTGGCCACCATTTATAGATGATATAAAAAAGTTGAATTCCTTATCAAGCAAATAGTTTAAAATTCTAATAACTAAAATAATTGCATTTGCTCTTTTTTTATTTATATCTAAACCAGAATGACCACCTTTTAAATTATCAATTGAAATTTCCAAAACATTTTGATTTTCATTAATTGAAGAATAAGAAAAGTTTGTATTGTATTCTAACTTAACATCTTTTCCACCTGCACAGCCTATTATAAATGTTTTATCATCATCTGTATCAATGTTTAACATATAATTTGAAGATATAAAGTCTTTTTCAATCATTTTTGCACCAGTGAGACCAGTTTCTTCATCAACTGTAAAGAGTAGTTCAAGTAAAGGATGCTCACCTTCTTTTAATTTTGCAAAAGATAATGCAATTGACATTCCTATACCATCATCAGCACCTAAAGTTGTATCTTTTGCTTTTATAAAATCACCATCAAATATAATTTCAATAGGATCCTTTGAAAAATCATGATTAGAACCTTCTTTTTTTTCACAAACCATATCCATATGGGTTTGTATTACTATTCCTGGTAATTCTTCATACCCTTTAGTTGGAGGTACTTTAATAATAACATTATTATAAGAATCAATTTTATATTCTAAATTATTTTCAAAAGCAAAGTTTACAAGAAATTTTGCGATTTTTTCTTCTTTTTTTGAACATCTTGGAATTTTTGAAATTTGAGAAAAGATTTCGATAACTTCATTTAAATGTTTATTTTCAAAATTCATAAAAAATCCTTTTTATAATTTTATGATTATTTTATTTATATTTTTTTTAATTAGTTCCATAAAGTCTATCTCCCATATCCCCAAGTCCTGGGAGTATATATTTTTTATCATTTAATTCTCTATCTAAAGCAGCAGTAAAAATTTTAACTTCTTTATTGGTTTTTTCGATAAATTTTACACCTTCTGGTGCAGAAACAATAGAGAGCATAATAATTTGTTTTGGTTTTTCTTTTTCAATTTGAGATAAAGCATATGAAGCAGAGCCACCAGTTGCAAGCATAGGGTCAAGAAGAAAAACAATTTTATCTTTTATATCAGGAAGTTTATAGTAATATTCGTAAGGTAAAGCTGTATCATGATCTCTTTGAATTCCAACATAACCTATTGAAACTTCAGGAAATAAATCGCAAATAGGATCAATCATTCCTAGACCTGCTCTTAAAATAGGTATTGCAACAATTTGATCATCTATAATCATTCCATTAAATTTTTCAAGAGGAGTTTCTTTTTCACTCTTTTTTAAATTTAATTCAGAAGAAGCAAAAATTGCTAGAATTGTTGTAATTTTTTTTGTAATTGTTCTAAAAAGAGCAGGTTTAGTATTTTTATCTCTTAAATGTGTAAGAAAATGCTTCATTAAAGGATGGTTAATGATATAAAGATTTTTAAAATTTTCTTCTTTTAGAACAAAATTAAAATTTTCCATAAATTTGCTCTTAAATATTAATTTTTTAATTATTATAAATAATTAACTTCAAAATATAAAATTTTGAAAATATTTTGCTCATCTATGTTAATCCTACTTTCAAGAAGGAGATTTTTAAATTTATTTAAATTTTCAATATTTTCTGTAAAACCTAAAAAAATCCCTTTATTATTTTTGTATTCATCATTTAAAAGTTCTTTAAATATTGGAATTTTCATTTTTAAAAGTTCATTTATATCATTTGTTTCTAAGTAAAATGAATTTTCAATTGAAGAGGAGATAAGCCCAAGGCTAATATCTTCCTTGTATGAAAGATTATTTAAAAATATAAAAAATACATACATAATTATCTCTTTTAGTAATTATTTAATAAATTATAAATAAATTCTAAATCTTTTGAGCTTTTTAAACTGAAACTCGATTCTCTATTTCTAATTATTAAGACAAGTTTTGATAAAATTTGCAAATACTGTTTATGATTTTCAGGGCCACCTATTAAAAAAACAACTTTTACTGGTTCTCCATCAATAGAATTCCAATTTATTGGAGTTTCAAGTATAAATACAGAAATAAAGAAATCTTTTATTGAATTATTTTTAACATGAGGTAATGCAAATGCTAATCCAATAGCGGTTGTAACAATTTGCTCTCTTTCAATAATTAATTTTTTAAATTTTTCAAAATCAATTATTCTATCAATATTTTTAATCTTATTGAAAATCATTTCAAAAGCTTCATTTTTATCCTTAGGATTTATAAAAAAAATGAGATTTTTATCAATATAGTCAGCTAATCTAATCATTTATATGCCTTTTATCTTTTCTAATATATTAATTTGTTATTATAAAATTTCAACAAGTAAAATATCTTTTTATTAATTCTAAAAAACAAGTATAAGCAGTGCTCCAAGCATTTTGTAAATTATAACCACCTGTGAAACCATCAATATCAAGTATTTCACCAATTGCAAAAAGCTCTTTATAATCTTTAAAATATAAACCTTGTGGATTTATTTGAGAAAGATCGATTCCGCCCGCTGTTACAAATTCAGCTTGAATTGATGATTTGTCTTTTGTTATTATATTAAAATTTTTAAAAAAAATTAAAAATTTTTCAAAAAAAATATCATCATTAAAAATTGATACTTTTAATATATTTATTTTTTCATATAGACTGATAAATTCTTTTTTTAAAAATATGTGTAGTAAAATATTAAACAATCTATCTGGCAAGTTAAAAAGGAAAGAACTATTTTTTAAAAGTTTATTTTTATTTTTCAAAATATTATATTTTAATTTATTAATATCAATATCTGGAAGAAAATTTAAAATAAGGTTAATTTTAAAATTATTTTCTTTTATAAAAAAAGCTGCAATTGATGAAAGGTGAAGTATTGCAGGTCCAGATACTCCTTTATGAGTAAATATGATATCATCTTTTATAAAATATTTTGTTCCTTTAATTTTTACTTCTATATTTTTTAAACTTATTCCTTTAATGCTATTTAAAATTTTATATTCATCAATTATATCAAATCCATAAAGTGCTGGTGCATATTCTGTGTATTTTATATCAATATTTTTTATGTATGGTTTATATTGGGCAATTCCTCCAGATGCTAAAACAACACAAGTTGCATAAATTATAAGATTATTATTAATAGTAACTAAAAATTTTTTTAAATTATTTTTTTCATTATTATTTCTCTTATTATTGCTGTTTTCTGAAGAAAGGTTATCTTCTTTTTTAAGATATTCTATTTTAGTTATTTGTGAATTTTTATAAACAATTATGTTTTTATTTGATTCGATTTTATTTAAAAATAAATTTAGTATTTCTTTTGCATTATTGGAAGAAGGGAAACATTTACCTTTTTCATCAATATAGGTTTTTATATTATTTTTATTAAACCAAGCTATTATATGATCATTTGTAAAATTATAAAATATTTTTTTAAAAAAATTTTTTCCTCTCGGGTAATTTTTAAAAAGTTCTTCTTTGTCTTTTAAAATATTTGTAAAATTGCATCTACCTTTTCCAGAAATCAATATTTTTCTACCGAGTATTTTATCTTTTTCTATTATACCTATTTTTATATTTTTATTTTTAAAATAGTCAGCAAGAAGTGATGCAAGAAATAAACCTGAAGCACCACCTCCAATAATTATTATATCAAAAAATACATCTTTATTTTTATTCATTTTTAACTTATTATTTGAAAAAGTTTGACCCCATTACAAGAAGATCTGCTCCGAAATTTAAAAGATTTTGAAAATTATCAAAATTTACTCCTCCATCTACTTGAATTATGTAGTTTAAATTATTTTTCTTTCTATAGTTATTTGCTTCTTTCAATTTTTCATATGAATCTATAATAAATTTTTGTCCTGAAAATCCAGGTTCAACACTCATTATAAGAATAAGGTCTATAAGATTCAAATAATCTTTATTTATTGCTTCATTTATAAAATTTGAAAAAGATGTTTTTGGTTTTAAGGAAATACCAGCTTTACAATTTAGTGTTTTTATTTTTTTTAAAAGAGTTTTAATATCTTTATCTATTTCAAAATGAATAGTAATATATGTTGAACCAATTTCTGCAAATAATTCAATGAAATCTTCAGGATTTTCAACCATAAGATGAGAATCAAAAAGAAAATAACCAAAAGAAATTATATCTTTTGAAACTTTTGGTCCAAAAGAAATATTTGGAACAAAATGTCCATCCATAATATCTATATGAATTATTTTAACTCCTTTATCTCTTGCATAAATAAGATTTCTTTCTAAGTTTAAAAAATTTGATGCAAATATAGAAGGACATATTTTGGAATAATCTATATTTTCAAGGTTACCATTTTTTATGTTGTTTTTGTTAGTTTCATTATTCTTTTCTTTTTCCAACATATATTATTATCTCACTATTTGGTTGTATTTTTTCACCCTCATTTATACTTTGACTTAATACAATCCCAAATTCTTCTGGTTTTTCTGTATTTAAATATTCAATTTTTAATAATATTCCATTTTCTTTAGCTTTTTCAATAGCTTCATTTTCATTTAAACCTTTAAAAGATGGAACAATTATTTTACCTACTAAAGGTCCTTTTGATATGATTAAAGTGATATTATCCACGAGTAATAGATCTGTTCCTGCTTGTGGTTCTTGTGATATAACATAACCAGGTGGAATTATATCTGAATATTGATACAATATTTCTTTTATTTTTATTTCTTTTTTTATAAAAGATGAGATTTCTAATAATTTTTTTTCAACATAATATTGACTTTTTCCTGAAAAATCTTCTAGAGTTTTAACAAATGGTCCAAGAGACACAAGAAGTCTTACATATCTCTTATTTTTTATCATTTTTCCTGCTTCGGGTGTTTGATTGAGAACAAGGCCATATGAGTCTGAAGAATAAATGGATTCGATTTTTGGATAAAGATCATATTTTTGTAATTCAAGAATTGCTTCTACAATAAATTTTCCTTTTAAGGAAGGAACTTTTACATAATTATATTTTTTTACCCAAATGAGAAAAGTTAAATTTGCTAAAATCAATGTAACAGTTATTATTGTTAAAAGTGTTGCTATAAAAATTTTCCAATTTAATGTTTTAAAAAATTGATGGATTGTTTCTTTTAATTTGATTAAAAATTCTTTAAATTTAAAATAGGAAAGAGAAAGTTTGTTTTTTAATAGTGAGAACTTTAAACTAATATTTTCTTTATCAAAAAAATTTTTAAAATTTTTCTTTAAATCATTTAATTTTATCTTCATAATTTATCCTTCAAAAAAAAATTAACATTAATATAAAAAATTTAAATAAATAATTAAAAATTTGAAAAAATTGCTCCTTCTTTTAAAAATTTATATCCTAGGAGGGATTCAGTAATACTTAAAGATTTTTTACCTGGTTTTTGTATATGAGATATAAGAAGTGTATTTTTTCCACATTTAATAAACAAGACTTTTATCTCCTGGTTGTTTGATAAAATAAATTTATCTATCTTTATTATTTGTCCAATTTTTCCTTCATAATCTTTTTCTTCATAAAAAGAATTTAGAAATATAATTTCTTCATTTTCTATTTTTGCTTTTACCTTAGGCCATCTTGAAAAAGCATTTATTTTCCCACAGATTAATTTAGCATCTTCATTAAAAGAAAAAAAAGAATCTTCTTTTGTTATTTTTTTTGTATAGGTTGCAAGCTCTTCTTTTTGAGGTATTGGTTTAATATGTGGCAAATTATAAAAAAAATATTCAATGGTTTCAGTAGAAAGAAATCTTAATCTATCATAAAGAAGATTAAAATTTTCAAAAGGGTTTATATCTATTGTTTTTGAACATAAAATATCACCTGCATCACATTCTTTGACCATTTTTTGAATAGTTATTCCTGTAATTCTTTCATTGTTTAAAAGAGTATATTGAATTGGAGAAGCACCCCTGTATAAAGGTAATAGAGAAGGATGTATATTTATAAAGTAATTTTTTGCTATTTGAAAAATATCTTCATCTATTATATAAGCAAAATCTACTACAACAGCATAATCTATCTTATTTTTTTCATTAAAATAATCTGTAAGTTTTTCTCTTATATCTTTTTTTTTATCAATAAAAAAGACTTTAATATTATTAATTAATGCTTTATCAACAAAAGAAAGATTTGTTATTTTATAGCCTCTACCCTTAGGTTTTGGAGTTGATGTCAAAACAAATTCTATAATATGATTTTTTAAAAGATAATCAAAAACATATTCACCAAATTCTGATGTGGAAAAAAAACCAATTTTGTATTTTTTCATTTTTTATTTTTCCTTTGAAAAATATGTTATTTTTTATTTTCTAATATTTTATTGTATTTTAAATCTATTTCATCAAGCTTTCTTAAGATTTTTTTTTGTTCCTCTTCAGGTAATCTTTCAAAAAAATAAATTCCATTTAAATGATCAATTTCATGCTGTAAAACTCTTGACAGTAAACCTGAAGCTTTTATCTGATATTTTTTTCCAGAAAAAAGTTCATATTCAACAATAATAGACTCTGGCCTTGATATTTTTAAAAAAAGCTGAGGAAACGACAAACAGCCTTCCTCAAAAATAGATTCATCTTTAGAGTATTCAATTATCTTTGGATTTAATAAACATGTATCTTTTTTGAAAGGTTCAATAGATGTTAGAGCAACAATTGAATAATTAATTCCTACTTGATTTGCTGCTAATGCTATTCCGTTATATTTATAATTTGCCTCAATCATTTTTTTACAAATATTAACTATTTCATCATCAATCTTTTTTATATCATTTGTTTTTTCTCTTAATAATGGATTATTATAGTAAATTAATTTTAAATTCAAATTTATCCTCCAAAAATATTATAAAAATCATAACCTTTTTTTTGAATCTATAATAAAAGTGACAGGTCCTATATTTTTTAAATCAATTAGCATAAATTCACCAAAAATTCCAACTTTTATTTTATTGTATTTTTCTTTCAATTTATTTAAAAATTTTTCAAATTCAATATTTGCTTTTGATGGTTCCATGGCATTATCAAATGATGGCCTATTTCCTTTGTGGATAGTGCCTGCAAGAGTAAACTGAGAAATAACCATTATTTCTCCATTTATATCAATTATAGATTTGTCAAACTTATTTTCTTCATTTTCAAAAATTCTTAAATTTAATATTTTTTTTATACAATAATCATAATCTTCTTCTTTATCATCCTTTTCAATTGCAATAAAAGCAACAATGCCTTTGTCTATTTCAGAAAATAATTTTTCATTAATTATACATTTGGAATTTAGAACTCTTTGAATAACAACAATCATATGAATAAATCCTCTTTTTATTTATTTATTGCAACTTAAATTATTTTAATTAAAATAAAGCAAATAAAAATAGTAAGGAAAAGTTAACTTTTTGTAATTGTTTAAATATTTTTTAGTTAAAATACTAAAAAAATAAAATTTTAAAAGAAAAAAATAGGAGGTTTTATGGGAATTTTAGAAAAAAAATATAGAGATTATCTTGTTGATAATTTTATTGAAATGGTTAAAATCGATACAACTTCTGATGAAAATTCTAATAGTTCTCCTTCTTCCAAAAAACAATTTGATCTTGCTTATCTTCTTGAGAAAAAATTAAAAGAATTAGGACTTAAGGAAGTTTATGTTAGTGATAAGTGTTATGTTTATGCAACATTACCATCAAATTGTAATTCAAAGTTTAAAATTGCTTTTATTGCTCATATGGATACATCTCCATCAGTTTCTGGAAAAAATGTTAAACCAAGAATAATTGAAAATTATAATGGGGAGAGAATTTTATTAAAAGAACCTGATGTTTATTTAGATTGGAATGATTCAAAAATATTAAAAAAATATATTGGAAGGACTTTAATTGTTACTTCTGGCGATACTTTACTTGGTGCTGATGATAAAGCAGGTATTGCTGAAATATTAACAGGTTTAAAAATTTTGAAAGAAAATCCACAAATAAAACATCCAGAAATAAAAATAATTTTTACTCCTGATGAAGAAATAGGTGAAGGGGCAACAAATATTGATAAAACAAAATTTGGTGATTTTGGATATACTTTTGATAGAGGTGTTGAAGGAGAAATAGAAAATGAATGTTTTGATGCTTTTTTTGTAAAAGTTGAGTTTTTTGGTTTAAATGTTCATCCAGGAGAAGCAAAAGGGAAGATGATAAATGCTTCAAGACTGATGGTAAAATATTTAAGTAAATTACCTGAAAATCAAATACCCGAAAAAACAAGTAATAAAAAAGGATTTTACCATATAACAGAAATTAAGGGTGATGAATCATATTCTTATTCTAAAATGATTTTAAGAGATTTTAAAAGAGAAAAAAATGAAAAAAGAATAAAATATTTGAAAAAATTAAAACTTACATTTGAAAAAAAATATAAAGGATTACGAATAAATCTTGAAATTAAAAAACAGTATAATAATATGAAGGAAATTTTAAGCCAATATCCTGATGTTGTTAATATTGCAATAAAGGCAATAGAGCTTGCAGGCATTAAACCTATTAGAAAAGGAATAAGAGGTGGTACTGATGGAGCAAGATTTTCTTTTATGGGGATGCCAACACCAAATATTTTTACAGGTGGGTTACTTTACCATTCAATAAAAGAGTGGATTTCTGTAGAATCTATGGAATATGCTGTGAGGACATTTATAAATATCTGTGAGCTTTGGGCTAATAAAAAGTAGAATAAAAACAATAAAATTTATATAAAAAAGATAAATAAGGAGAAAATAGAAGAAAATTAAAAAGCCTCCCAAAAAGGGAGGCTTTTTAAATAGATCTAATTAATTAATTCAAAATTTTACTTTTTAGCTTTTTATTTTTTAATTTAAGTATTTAATAATTATTTATCTTTAACTTTTAATGTTAACTTTTTTGGCTTTTTTTCCTCCTTTTTTGGGAGAACTATTTCTAAAACTCCATTATTATAAGTAGCTTCAGCCTTTTCAACATCAATGTAATCTGGTAAACTTATAGTTCTTTCAAATTTACCTTCCCATCTTTCTTTTCTAAAACATTCTTTTTTATTAGTTTCTTTTTCTACTTTCTTTTCGCCTCTTAAAACAAGCATTCCATCTTTTAACTCAATTTCGATATCCTCTTTTGTTAAACCAGGAACATCAGCTTTTACATAGATATTGTTCTCATCCTGTTCGATATCAATAGCAGGTGCATTGATTTTAAAAGGAGCATCAGAATCAAGATTAAAGAATTTATCAATTTCTTGTCTAATATCTTCAAGTTCTTTAAATGGTGACCAAAAAATTAAATCTCTTTTTGCCATAAATCCCTCCTTATAATTTTATTTTCTGTTTCATCTTATAATTATAGCAAAAATTGTGCCAAATTTTAATTAAGTAAAAAATATGACATAAATATTAAAAATTAAATATTTTTTAAATAAAAAAAATAAAAAAAAGTTTAACAAAAAAAATATAGAATAAACTCGAAAAAGTATCAATAATATATAGGTGTATAAAATATATACATTTGAATTATTTTTTAAATTTAAAAATAAAAAAAATCAAAAACTAATTTTAATAAATGTGTAAAATATATACTTTGTAAAATATGAAATTTTAATAATTGAATAATTTAATGATTTTTAATTTTTTTTTTATAAATTAAGTATTTATTTTTAGTGAATTGTTTTGTGTTATTAAATAAAAAATCATTTTATTTAATATTTAAAATGACATTAAAGAAATTTTTAAATGTTGATCTATTAAATTAGATGTAAATTAAATAGTGTTAAATCAAATCAAATTAAATTAAGTTAAATTTTCAAAACAATTTTTAAGTGGTCTTTTTATATAATATATTTTCATTGGTTAGAATTTATAAATTTTATTTATTTAAATTATTTAGTTTAATTCAAAATTTGAATTTTTTAATTCTTTATAAATATCAAGTATAGTAAAAAAAAGTATATAAAATAAAGGTCCAAGAATTATTCCACTTAAGCTAAATTTATAAATTCCACCAAGCATTGAGAGAAATATTAAAAATGGATGTAGTTTTAAAGAATCTTTCAATATATATGGTCTTAAAAAATAATCAAGCAATGTTATAAATATAAGGCAAATAATAATAAAAAATATCCCTTCATTAATTCTATTATTTAAGAAAAATTTAAAAATTGATACAGGTAACCATATTCCAGCATTACCAATTATTGGAATAAAACTTGAAATAAATACAAATAAACCAAGTAAAAAATAGTTTTCAATATTAAATAAAAAAAAGATAATTGAAGCAATAGTTGCTTGTATTATAGAAACGAAGATATAACCATTTGTAATGGCAAGAGAAACTTCTTTAAATTTTTTTTCAAATATATTTAAATATTTTCTTTCAATAGGTAAAGAATTAATCAATATTTCTTTTAAATTATGCCCATCAATTAAAAAAAAGTAAATAGTAAATATGATCATAAAAATATTTGTAATATTTCTTATAAAAAGATTTAATATTTTTGTAGTATTTGAAAATATTTTTGTAGAGATATTTTGAGCTAATTGAATAATTTCATATTTTAAATCAATTTTATATAAATCTATAAGCCCACCACTTAAATTGTAAATGTAATCTATTATATTATTAAAATTTTTATAGATTAAAAAATTATTATTTTTTGAAAAAAAATCTATTAATTCTTTTGCGAAATTAAATATTTGTTTACTTAAGATTGTAAAAAGATATGATGTTAAAAATATAATTATTAAGAATAAAATTATTGAGAATAAAAAAGCAAATATTGATTTTATTATAGATATTATTTTGTCTTTAAATTTATATATGAGTTTAAATTTTAAACTTATTTTTTCTATATTATTAATAATAATAGATACCAAAAAATTATAAATTGGTGAGATTAATATAGTTAATGTAGCTGCCCATAAAATAATAAAAAAAAATGGTTTTAATAGATAGAAGATAACTACAAAAAAAATAAAAAATAAAATTAAAAAAATAATATTATCAATATTAAAAAATAAAATATTTTTTTTATTATTATTCATAATTTTTTAAAATAAAAAAATGCAGCAGGCGGGAGTTGAACCCGCACGGGAGTTACCCGCTAGCCCCTCAAGCTAGTGTGTCTGCCATTCCACCACTGCTGCATATATACTGCTTTTAATCTAATAAATTTTTTATTATTGTCAAGAGTAAAATTTTAATTAAAATTAAATTAGAAAATACTTGAAAATAAAAGATAAAAACCATAAATTATAAAAATCAATGAAGATACCAATTTTATTGTTTTTATATATTTATTTATTTTTTTTATTAAGTTAAATGAAAAAAATATAATAAGTCCGAAGATTAAAAACATTAAAATATATGCAAATGAAAAGGAAAGTAATAACAAAATCCCTTTATAAACCAGTTGATAATTTGATGCAATAATTAAAATAGAAGCAAGTATAGGTCCTATACATGGTGACCAACCAAATGCAAAAGTTATTCCATAGAAAAATGCAACAAAATTTTTATAACCATTTTTCTTAATGTGAATTCTTTTCTCCCTATTTAAAAACTCAATGTTTAATATTCCTGATAAAAAAAAACCTAAAATTATAATAATAATTGAAGAAAAAATTGTATAAAATTTTTTATATTTAATTAAAAATTTACCAATAATTGTAGAAGATGCCCCAAGTAAAATGAAAATAATAGAGAAACCAATCCCAAAAAATATTATTGGTATTAAAATATTAAAAAGTTTTTTAAAATTTTTATCATTATTTATTAATTCTTCAGTTGAAAGATTTGTTATAAGGGCTATAAATGATGGAAGAAGTGGAAAAGTGCAGGGAGAAAAAAAAGCAAGTATTCCTGCTACAAAGGAAAGAAGAAAATTTACATCTATTGTTTCTAATAAAGGATTCATTTTTTATTTTTAAATAATATTTTATTGATTATTTTTCTTAAATTCATTAAAACTCATTTTTTCATAAGAATTTGTTGCAATATATTTTAATATAAGTAAAAAAGTTGGCCATTCAATAAAACCAGGAATATTATATAAAGTTTCACCATTTGTTTTTAAAAAAATTGAAGTAGGAACTCCTTGAATCATGTAGAAGTTTGCAAGTGAATTTCCTGTTTTATTTAATATTTGAGAAACAGTTTTTGAAGAGTTAGCATCTATGGAAACTGAATTAAAATAATTATTTAAATATTCTATAACTTCTTTGTTTGTTAATGTGATATTTTTCATTTTTTGACAATAAGGGCAACTTTCTGTCCAAAAATATAAAAAAACATGTTTTTTATTTTGTTTCGAATCATTTAATGCTTTATCATATTCAACCCAATTAATGGAACTATTTTGAGAAAAAATATCTTTAGTCGTTATAAAAATTAATGTAATAAATATTAAAATAAAAGTAAATTTTAATAAGAATCTATTTTTCATAAAAAATCTAACTCCTAAAAATTATTTTTACTTAATTAAAAAATAATATAAAAGTTGTTTTTGTCAACTAATTATTTAAAAAAAATTAACAATGATTCGAAATGAAATCAAATTTTGAATTGAAATATATAAATTAAGCACAAATAAAGTTTTTTTAAATATTATAATAAAAATATTTTTTAGTAAAAGTTTTTATATAATTTTATTTTAAATGAGATATGTCAAATCCTGGTATAAAAAGTTTTTTTTCAATATAATTTGCAAGTTTAGTTATAAAAAAAATCATAATTAGGTATATTATACCTATGAAAACATAAGTTTCTATAAAAAAGTATGTGTCTGAAGCAAAAAATTTTGCTTGAGCGAATAGTTCTGGCACAGCAATCAAATAAGCTACAGAAGTATATTTAATAAGGTAAATTATTTCATTTGTTAAAGCAGGTATGGAAAATCTAATTGCTTGAGGTAAAATAATATATCTTATTGCATTCCATTTATTAAGTCCTATTGAGTAAGCTGCTTCAAGTTGTTCTGTAGTAATAGCAAGAAATCCACCTTTTAAATATTCAGCTTGATATGCAGCTGAGTTTAATACAAAACCAACTAAAGCTGCTTCAAATGGTTTTAGTTTTATACCGATTCCAGGGAACCCATAATAGATAAAAAACATTTGAACAATCATTGGAGTTCCTCTAATTATTGTTATATAAGCTTTAGAAAGGTTTTTAAAAAATTTGTTTCCATAAATAACACCAATAACAATAGGAAGTGCTGCTAAAAAACCAAAAATAGCACATAAAAATGTTAATTTTAATGTTAGAGATAAGCCATAAAGAAATGATGGTAATCTATCTATTAATTTTGAAAAGAAAATCATTTTTCTTCTCCGTAAAGTTCGCTTATTTTATTTAAAAAAGTTCTTGTTCTTTCATTTTTTGCATTATAAAAGATTTCTTTGGGAGGAGCTTGTTCAACTATTTTACCTTTTTCCATAAAGATTATTTCATTTGCAACTGACTTTGCAAAACCCATTTCATGAGTTACACATATCATTGTCATACCTTCATTTGCAAGTTTTTGCATAACTTGAAGAACTTCTCCTATTAATTCAGGGTCAAGAGCTGATGTTGGTTCATCGAATAACATAAGAATTGGATCCATTGCAAGTGCCCTAGCAATTCCAACTCTTTGTTGTTGACCACCTGATAATTCAGCAGGGTATTTATCTTTATGGTCAGCAAGACCCACTCTATTCAGTTCAAAAAGAGCTTTTTCATAAGCTTCTTTTTTGGGCATTTTCAATACTTTAATTAAACCTAAAGCCACATTATCAATGGCTTTAAGATGCTTAAAAAGAGCAAAATGTTGAAAAACCATACCTATTTTTCTTCTTACTTTGTGTAAATCTGTTTTTTTATCAGTAAGGCAAATATCTTCAAGATAAATTTCACCACTGTCAGGAGGGTTTAACATGTTTATACATCTTAATAAAGTAGATTTTCCTGTTCCTGAAGGTCCAATTATAACTTTAACTTCACCTTTTTCGACATTAAAAGAAACCCCATCTAGAATTATATTATGCCCAAATTTTTTAGTAATATTATTAACTCTTAAAAGTGGCATGTTATCTCCTTTTTTCTATCATTTAATTTTAGGATATTTATTTATTAAATTATTCATTTTTTATTTAAACAATTTTATTTTTTTAAGTTCATTAATTTTTTAAATAATTAATTTTATTGAGAAATAAGAAATCCTGGAACTTCAAATTTTTTGGAAATATATTTAAAAAGGTTATAAAATATCTGAAAAAGAATAAAATATAAAATTGCAGCTGCAAAATAAATTTCAAAAGGCCTTGCTGTATTAACAATTATATCTCTTCCGTTTTTTAATATTTCAGAAATACCAACAGCATAAGCTAAAGGTGAATCTTTTAGAACAATTGTAAATTCATTTGTAAAACCAGGTAAAGAGAGCCTTACAGCTTGTGGAATTATTATATATATTAATGTTTCAAATTTAGTTAGTCCAATAGATAAACCAGCTTCCATTTGATGAGCTCCAATTGAAAGAATAGCTCCTCTATAAATTTGAGCTTGATAAGCTGAAGAAGCAAGTCCCAAGCCAAGAACTACTGCCAAAAAAGGATTTAAATTTACTCCGATTATTGGTATATGAGGAATACCAAAATATAAAAAAAATAGTATGACAAGTATAGGAGACCCTCTTAAAATCCATTCATAAAAATATACAATTTTCTTAATTGTTTTTGAACCATATATGTGTAAAAAAGCTATAAGAATGCCAATAATCATACCTATAAATATAGACAATATTGTTATTTCGATTGCTACTATTGAACCTTTTAATAAACTAGGAAAAGATTTTAAAATAAATAAAATAGAATCTTCGAGTTTTAATAAAAAGTTTTCTAAATTCATAAAAATCCTTTTTGTTATTTATTAAGTTTTGAATTTATTATTTTTAATTTTTATTTTTTTTATAACTTATTTCTAAAATTAATTATTAATTAATTTTTTATTTTTTCAAACTAATTTTTTATTTAATTTTAATTTTTTAATAAAATTAAAGCAATAAAAATGAAATGTGAAAAAAATCCCTCCTTTATATGGAGGGATTTTTTTAATATAATTTTATAAGGTAATTTTATAAAAATTAAGTTTTTTATAAATATTTTAATAAAATATTATTCCACTTGTCAGAATTCAATATATTTTTTAAAGCTTCATTTATTTTTTCTAATAATTTTGAACCTTTTGGTAATGCGATACCATAATTTTCACCTGTATCTATTGTAAATAAAATTTTTAAAGGTTTTAATTTTGAATATCCCATAGCAGCTGAATCATCTATTATAACTAGATCTATATTTCCATTTAACATATCTGTAATTGCTTCAATGTTTGTTGGGTATTTAATAAAGTTATTTGGGGGCATTTTTCCTGTTGCAACAAGATTTTCATCAATATAAATTTGTCCTGTTGTACCATTTTGAACGCCAATTTTATATTTAGCAAGATCATTGATAGAATTGATAACAATTGCTGATTGTTTTTTAGCAATTATTGCCTGATTTGCAATATAGTATGGTATTGAAAAATCAACAACATTTTTTCTCTCTTCAGTTATTGTTATAGCAGCAATTGCAGCATCGATTTTTTTTGCTTGAAGAGAAGGAATTAATGCATCAAAATCCATATCAATAATATTTAATTTCATTCCAAGATTATCAGCAATTAGTTTTATAAGTTCCATATCTATACCAACAAATTCACCAGTTTTTTCATCTTTGGATTCAAAAGGTGGATATTCAGCATTTGTACCAACTGTTAAAACTTTTGTACTACTAGACTTACAATTGAAAAATGAAATTAAAACAAAGAAAATTAACAAAAATGTTAAAAATTTTTTAAATAAATTCATATAAATCCCCTTTTTTAATATAATTTTAACAAAAATAAAAAACAATTAAAATTTGTCAAGTAAATTTTAAATTTTTAGCTATATTTTGAAAATTTAAAAATGTGGATTTCATTTGTTTTTTATATCAAGTTCATACATTACTTTTTTATAAAGTTTAAAGTAATCAGATTCAATAAAATTTTTTACCTTATCTTTTGGAAGTTTTTCTATGATATCATTTATATAATCAAAAATATCTTTTAAATCTTTATAATTATTTGTATTATTTTTTAAATTTTCATTATTTTCTAATATTTCTTTATTTTCTTCTTTTTCTTTCAAATTTAAATCTTCCAATTCAATATTATTTAAAAATTCTTCATTAATGTTTTCTTCATTTGTATCAAAGTTATCTTCCTCATCTTCATTTTGTTCTTCTGTCTCATTAATTATGTCAATTTTATCATCACCGAGAAGATTTTGTTCTTCGTTTTTAAATATATTTTTTGCTAAATCTTCAGAAAATTTATTTAAATATTTATTTCTCTCTGTTTCTTTATATTCATCTTCTTTTTTATTATTATAATTATTTTCCACTATTAAATATTTTTCTTGACTTTTTTTTTCATAATATTCTACAAGGTCATCAAAACTAATAATGATAACATCATTATCTTTTATTAAAGTTTCACTAGTAATAAGTTTATCTATTTGAGGTTTTGAATTATCTACTTCATTTTTTGAATTGAAAATTTTTAAATTATTAAAATTATTCTCTTCATCTTTAAAATGTTGAAATTCAATTTCTTCAAGATTTTTTAATGATTTTTCTTTTTCTAATTTTAATTTTTTATCAAATAATTTCTGATCATTTGATTTTGTTTCAGATAAATCATTTAAACTACTTTTATCCATTATATTAAAAATTTCATTTTCAGAAATATTTATAACTTTTTCTTCAATTTGCTCAGAAATTTCTTCTATAATCTGATTATCTTTTTTTTGATCTATTTCATTTTTTTTTAAATCTTTTCTTTTTATAGGAAATTTAAATAAATTTTTTATTTTCATAAATTTATCCTTTATTTTAATATACTATAAAATAAGATTTGATTTTTTCAAATGTTTTTTCGCCAATTCCTTTTATTTTTAATAGTTCATCAATAGATTTAAAACCATTATTTGTTTCTCTATATTCAATAATTCTTTTTGCAAGAGTTTCTCCTATCCCTGGTACTTGAATTAATTCATCAAAAGATGCTTTATTTAAATCAAGAGGAAATGATACCTGTGTTTTTAATTTGTTTGAATTATTTTTATTGTTTTGATTATTTTGAACTTTATTAATATTTTTATTATTATTGGAATTTGAATTTATATTAGTATTATTTGTTTCAATTTTAATCGAGTTATTAAAAAAAACATAAAACTTATTTTTTTCATCTAATGGTTGCAGGTTATAATTTTTATATATTTCTAATATATAATTTAAATTTTGACTTTCATAATCAATAAAAATTATTGAATCTTGGTTTTTAAGAATTTCCTCTATAACTTTTTTTTCAAATATATTTTCTATATTAAATTTAATAAATAAAAAAACAAGAATTATAATTAATAAAACTAAAAATAAAATTAAAAATTTTTTTTTAATCATTAAACAATACTTTTGTATTTTGAATTAAAGTTTTAAAAATATTAATATTGTAATATTAATAACAATTATTAAAAATTATTTTTTTCTTTTAATTTCTTTAAGCCCATTCATATAAGGAATAAGAACTTCTGGGATTTTTATTGAACCATCTTCTTGTTGATTTATTTCAAGTATTGGTATCAAGATTCTTGGAGAAGCAATAGCTGTATTATTTAATGAATATGGATAATAAGTTTTTCCATCTGAAGATTTTATTTTAATATTTGATCTTCTTGTTTGATAATCTAAAAATGAACTGCATGAATGAGTTTCTCCATACGAATTTCTTGAAGGCATCCAAACTTCGATATCATCTTTTTTTATTTGACCAGCTCCAAGATCACCAGTACATACTTTAACCAATCTATAAGGTAGATTTAATTTTTCTAAAATCTCACAGGAATTTCTTAAAAGAAAAGAGTGCATTTTATCTGATTCATCTTTATCATTTTTACAAATTATTACTTGCTCGATTTTTTCAAATTGATGAATTCTATATAATCCCTTTGTATCTTTTCCATAAGTTCCAGCTTCTCTTCTAAAACATGTTGAAATACCAGCAAACATTATGGGTAATTCTTTTTCATTTATAATTTCGTCTGAATAGTATGACATTAATGTAACTTCAGATGTTCCAATTAAAAAGAGCTCATCTTTTTCAATATGGTAAGATTGTTCCTTTCCAAATGGAAAATAACCTGTTCCAATCATAGCTTTTTCTTTTACAAAAAATGGTGAATAGATAAGATTAAAACCTTTAGAAATAAGGAAATCAATTGTGAATCTTAAAATAGCATTTTGTAAAAGAGCAGCTTCATTTTTTAAAAAGTATGTCCTAGATCCTGATATTTTTGCAGCTATTTCAAAATCTATGATATCTAAATCAATTCCAAGTTGAATATGGTCTTTAAGTTCAAAATTAAATTTTGGGATTTCCCCCCATCTATAATATTCAACATTTTCAGAATCATCTTTACCAACAGGTACATCTTTATCAGGAGGATTTGGGATTTGAAGGATTTTAATATTAAATTCTTCTTCAATTTTTTTATATTCTTCTTCTAAATTTTTTTCTTCATCTTTTAATTTTTTTAATTCATTTAATAGTTTTTCTTTTTCTTCCTTATCTTTAATTGTTGGAATTTCTTTTGAAATTTTATTTTTATTAGCTTTAATTGTTTCAAGCTCCATAATTAAAGATTTTCTTTTTGAATTAAGTATTAAAAATTGATCAAGATCAAAATTGAATCCTTTTTTTATTATACCATCTTTTATAATTTCATAATTTTTTTCTATAAATTTTATGTCAAGCATACCTAAGCCTTTTTTATTAAATATAAAATAGTTAATTTTATAGTCAATATGATTATGAAAATTTTTGATTTAAAATAATTTTTACTTGTTTTATTTTTAAAAATTATAGATTAAAATTTAATAAATAATATCATGATTAAAAAATAAAATTTAAATTAAAAAATAATAAATGAAAACTAATAATTTTGTTATAAAATAAAAAACTTAACAAAGGAAAAAAATTAAATAATTTTTTAGTATTAAATTTCCGAAAAGTAATAAAAATGTTCTCTAAATATTATTTTTAAGGTTAAAAATGAATAATTTGATAACCAATATTGATAAAAATATATTATTTGATAAAGATTTAATCAAAGAGTTTCCTAAAATTGAGTTACATAGACATCTTGAAGGAACAATGCCTCTTGATGTTTTGTTTAAAATTTCATTAAAAAATAAAATTGGATTGCCTGAGGATTTTGAATCATTTAAAAGTGAAATCCAATTTCCAAAAGATTCAAAACCTGACTTTCTTCTCTTTTTATCAAAATTTAGAAACAATTACTATAAGTCTTTGGAAGATATTGAAATATTGACTTATGAATCTGTTAAATCTTTAAAAGAAGAAAATATTTTTTATATTGAGTTAAGATTTTCTCCTGAACACTATTCTTTTGAAAATAACTTCGATAGGGGAGAGGTTACCAAGCTTATAATAAAAACTGGTAATGAAGCAGCAAAAGAGATTGGCCTTAATATTAAATATCTAATAACTTTTAATAGAAATAAACAAACTCAAGAGGAAATGATTGAGCTTTATGAAAAAATAAGGAATCTAGAATTAGAAGATATAGTTGGTATAGATCTTGCAGGGGATGAAATAAATTATCCTCCGAAAAATTTTATTAAATTTTTTAATAAAGTTTATAATGATAATTTGTATAAAATAACAATACATGCAGGAGAAGTTTCTCCTTCCAAACAAATTTGGGATGCCATTTTTTATCTTTATGCATCAAGGATTGGGCATGGAGTTGCTACTATAAATGATAAAGAATTACAAATGTTTTTAAAAGATAATGCCATATATTTAGAGCAATGTTTAATTTCAAATAAATTGACTGGTTCATGGGAAGATGATAAAACACATCCATTTGGAACTTTATTTAAAAATAGTATACCTGTTACACTTAATTCTGATGATCCAGTAATTCAAAATTCCATTTTAACTGATGATTACATGAAAGTTATTCAAAATTTTGATTTTGATTTAAATGATCTTATAAAATTAAATATAAATACAATTGAAGCCTCATTTTTAAGTAATTCAGAAAAAAAGTCTCTATTAAACGAGTATACATCTGAAGTAAATAAATTCTTAAAATCTATAAAATCAAAAAAAATATAAAAAAATTGAATAGAAACTTAAAAATTTATTGAAAAATAATATCTTTATTTTAAAATTAAGAGAGACTAATATTAAAAAATATAATACTAGATAAAAAAATTAAATTTGAAGATTTTATAAACAATGAAATATTATTTTGACCAAAATTTATTAGTTAGTAGTATCATTGATAATATTAAAAATGGGAAGATCGTAAAAGATGAAATTATTTTATTAATCAATAATTTTGTAAAAAAGGATCAGATATTATTAGAAATAGAAAATGATTCTGAAATAAAATCCTTAACTGAATTTTCAGGTGATATTTATTTTTCTGAAGATAAAAAGAAAATATATTCTTCACGACAAGGTTTTGCTAGTATATTAGTAAAAACAATTAAAATTTTTCCTTTGTATATTATATCTCAAGATAATATGAAACTTTATCTTATTGTTCCTAAAAATATAAATGATATTGATTTTATAGATATTGAAAAAGAAATAAAAAGTTTAAATTTATATAATTTTGATCCTTCAATTTTGAATAATTATAAAAAGCAAGGATTTTATACAATTTTTAAGGGGAAATATCCAAGGGATGGAAGATGTCAGAAAATATATTTGCTTGTTGATGATAAGGTGATTCCTGGAATGCTTGATGAGTTTGGAAATATAGATTATTTTGAAAGAAGGTTTCTTGTTCCTTTAAATAAAGATGATGTAATAGCTAAAGTGGAAGAAGAAATAAAACCTGAAGATGGATATGATATTTTTGGCAAAACAATTGTTGCGAAATATGATAATAAACCTGCCTATTTACTCGGAAAAAATGTTTCTATAAAGGAAGGATTTGTTGTTTCCGATATTGATGGTGTTTTATCAATAAAAGAAAATAAAATAAATGTATTTAATTTTTTAAAAATTAAAGGAGATGCTTCTATTTTAACTGGTAACATTCATTCAAATGTATCTTTAATTGTTGATGGAAATATTTTAGAAAATATTGAAGTTGAGACAAATGGGGATCTTTTTGTACTAGGTGGAGTTTATAGTCCAAAAATACTAAAAGTGGATGGAAATTTATTTATAAGAAAAGGAATTATTGGAAAAATTGATCAATTATATGAAATAAAAGGGGATCTTTACTGTCAGTATATTGAAAATTGTTTTATAAAAGTTAATGGAAACATTATAGTTGAAAGAGAAATATTAATGAGTAATGTTTTTTCAAATAAAAGTATTATAGTTACAAAAAAAGAAGGAGAGATTCTATCATCTAAAGTAGCTTTTTATGACAAATTATTTGTAAACAATCTTGGTAAAGAAAAAGGGGCTAAAAATGAGATAACTTTTGGTTATTCTTTTGTTGTTGAAAAACTTTTAAATGAACTTTCTCAAAAAGAAAAAGAACTTTTTAATAATAAAAATAAATATTCTGAAAATGAGTTTAATTTAAAATTAAATATTATAAACAACAATAAGCATAAACTTTTATCTTTTCTTTATAACCCAAAAGCAAAATTATTTCTTTTTGGAAAAGCTTTTTATGATAATGTGATCTTTTTTTACAAAGGAAAGTTTAAAAATGAAAATATTATAGAAAAAAAAATATTTGTTATGGATGTTGATTTAAAATTAAAAATGGCTAATTTTCTTGAAAAAGTTAGAGAACAGTTAAAAGAGTACTGTGAAAAATTTTATAAATTAGGAGAGCAAATCTCTAAAATAGAATCGAAAGAGTTTGAAACTAAATATGTTAGCGAAAGAAAAAGAAAAGATACTTTTAAAAATAATTGAAAATTTTAAGTCAAACATAAAATTAATAAAAGATGTTGAACAAACTGAAGGGCAATATTATGAATTACCTAAAGATATTGATAAAAGTTTAGCAGATTTTCTTCAAAGTGAAGGATTAGAAAATCTTTATTCTCATCAGTATTTATCATATTATAATTTAAAAGAAGGTAAAAACATACTTGTTACAACTCCTACAGCATCCGGAAAATCTTTATGCTATAATCTTTTTATACTTGATTCCATAATAAAAGCGAAAAAAGAAAATAAAGAAATAAAAGCTTTATATATTTTTCCAACAAAAGCATTAACAAATGATCAAAAAGAAAAAATTTTAAAAATTAATGAAACATTGAATAAATTTAGTGAACAATTTGGAATAAATATTTACCAATACGATGGTGATACTCCCTCATCAATTAGAACAGCAATTAAAGTAAAAGGAGATATAATCCTAACAAATCCCGACATGCTTCATACAGGAATATTACCAAATCATACAAAATGGGTTAAGTTTTTTAATAATTTAAAGTTTGTTGTAATAGATGAAGTCCATATTTATAAAGGAGTATTCGGATCACATTTTGCTCTTTTAATTGAAAGATTAAAAAGAATAGCAAGATTTTATAACAATGAAAAAATCCAGTTTATTCTACTTTCAGCAACAATTTCAAATGCTAAAGAGCATGCAGAAAAACTTATAAATGAGGATGTTTTTTTAATAGATAAAAATGGAGCACCACAGAAAGGTAAAAAGTTTATTTTTTATAACCCTCCAATTATACCAAATACAAATATAAGGAAAGGTATTATTTATGAGACAGTTAAAATTGTATCAAGTTTCTTAAATTATGATTTTCAGATAATTAATTTTTTGCCATCAAGATTATATGTTGAACTTATTTATAACTATCTTTTAAAAATGAGTCCTGATAAAAAAAAATTTATATCTTCTTATAGAGGAGGTTATTTACCCAAGGAAAGAAAAGAAATAGAAAAAGGATTAAGAGAGAGAAAAATTAAATATGTTTCTTCAACAAATGCTCTTGAACTTGGTGTGGATATAGGTTCTTTTGATATATGTGTAATATCCGGGTTTCCTGGTTCTATTTCATCTTTTTTTCAACAAGCTGGAAGAGCTGGAAGAAAGGAATTTGGTGCTGTTATTTTTATAGCATCAAATAATCCTTTAGATCAATATTTTATGGATAATCTGGAACTTTTTTTTAAAAAAAGTCCTGAATCACCAATGATAAACCCTCTTAACAAGTACATTTTTTATTCTCATTTGAAATGTTCTCTTTTTGAGATTCCTTTCTATAAAGATGAGAAATTTTATAATATAGAAGTTTCAAATTTTTTAAATCAAATGTTTTCTGAAAAAATTGCAACATATGAAGAAAATAGATATTTTTTCTCTGATCTTTCTTATCCTTCTGAGAATATATCTTTAAGAAATTCTGAAAATGAAAATTTTTTAATAGTTGATGTTACAAATGATAAAAATGAGATAATTGGTAATATGGATAGGATTTCTGTTTTTAATTATTTATATCCTCATGCTATCTATATGCATATTGGAAAAATTTATGAAGTTGTTAGTCTTGATCTTGAAAATTATAAAGCTTATATTAAAGAGGTAAAAGCAAATTATTATACTGATTCTTTGACAAAAACAGACATAGAAATTCTAAGAGAACTATTAAATAAAAATATTAATAAAGATGGTATTGAACTTTTATTTACCTTTTCTGAAGTTATGGTCAATACATCTGTTTTTAAATTTAAAAAATTAAAATTTTTTACAAATGAAAATATAGGTTTTGGGGATGTGATACTTCCTCCCTATCAATTTGCTACAGAGGCATTTTTTGTTGGATTTTTTAATATAGAAAAAATTTTAAAAAAAAATTTAAAAAAACTAGAAAAATTAAATGATTTTCAAAAAGATGAAAAAATTTCGATTTTTATTAATTATTTTGAAAATGAATCTTATAAAAAAGAATTTATTTCAGAACTTATAAATAGTCTTGCATATCTAACTAAAAATTTTCTATCATTTTATCTTTCATGTGATTCTAAAGACTTAGGTTATGCTGATTTTACAAAATCACCTTTTTATAATATCCCTGGATTTTTTATATATGATAATATTGTTGGTGGTATAAACCTTGCAAGAGAAGGATTTAATTACTTCCCATTTATTTTTGAAAAATTTAAAAGTCGTGTTTTAAATTGTGATTGCAAAGATGGTTGCCCATCTTGTATTGGTATAGTAGATGATAAAAATGGATATAAGAAAATAAATAAAAATATTATTATAAATTTTTTAGATGAAATAAGTTAATAAATAAATATTTATATAAATTATTTATAAACAAATAAATTTAAATAAGAAAAATTAATTTAAATTAAAAAGAAATTAATTTTATATATTTAAATATGAATAGTAAAATAAACAAAATATGGAAAAATTAAAAAAAAATGATTTAGATTTATTTAGAAAACTTGGTAGAGCTATTCTTGATTATAATTTAATTGAAGATAATGAGAGGGTTCTTATTGCAGTTTCAGGAGGTAAAGATTCTGTAACTCTTCTTGACCTTTTAAGAAAAAATTTAATATATAGAGTTTTACCAATAAATTATGAATTAAATGTTTTTCATCTTTCAATAACAGAAAATGATCAATATCAAATTATAGAAAGTTATTGTAAAGAATATAATATTCCATTCTATCATAAAAATTCAAACTTGCTTCAAATTGTAATGAAAGAGAAGAGAAATCCATGTTATTTATGTTCACAGATAAGAAGAAAATGGATTTTTGATATTGCAGATAATTTAAAAATTAAAAAGATAGCTTTAGGGCATACAAAGGATGATATTGTTACAACTTCTCTTATGAATATTTTTTATCATAGAATATGTGCTTCTCAACTTGTAAAATTACCTATATTGAATGATAAGTTTGTAATTATAAGGCCCCTTGCATATATTGATGAAAAAGAGATTATAAGATACAAAGAAAGATATAGATTACCAGTATTTAAACAGCATTGTACAATTGGAGATAATAAGAGAAGAAAATTTGTTCAAAATTTGATAAATAAATTAGAAAAAGATATTCCTCAAATTAAAGATAATATTTTTGCTGCATTCAGAAATCCTTCTTATAATTTTTTCCTAGATAGATATTTTGCTCCTATTGATTATAAAGGGAAAAAATATCGACCATAAATAAATAAAAAGTTTTAAAAAAGAATTAAAGATTAAGAAAGAGTTAAATAGATGAAAAAATCAAATAAAACCATAAAATCAAAAAATTATAATAGAAAAAATATTTTATCTATTGATATTGGAGGGACATTTGTTAAGTGGGGATTGATAAAAAATTTTAAAATTATTATAAAAGGGAAAATAAGAATTTTTAGTTTAATAAATGTTTTTGAACTTTCTGTTGCTATAAATTTTTTAAAATATCTTTTAGAAAACAAATTTGAAACTATAAAAAATAGATTTAGTTTATTAATTAATAACAATTCTGATAAAATCAATTTTGGGGATTTTGAAATATCTTTTTCAGATATTTTTGAGATTGAAGAGTTTAATAAATTAATCTACAGTTTTTTTGATTATTATCTGGAATATTTATTTTTTTCTAATAAGAAAAATGGATTAAGTTTAAAAAAAATAGTAGATTTTAATGATACATTTTATAATGAATTAATTGATAGATTTTATAATAACTCTGAAAAACTAGATAAAGAGAAGTTATTTAAATATTTTGATGCTTTATTAAAAAAATTATTTTTAAATGAAAAATCAAATTTAAGTTTACTGTTTTTTGAAAGTTTTAAAATAAAGATAGAAGGTGTTGCAATAGCTGCTCCTGGTTTTTCTGATAATAGAAAAAAAATGCTGGTTGGTATTAATCCAAACCTTCCAAATATTACAAATAAAAGTTTTCTGCCATTTTTTAATGTTGATATTAGTATAATAAATGATGTAAATGCTCAAGGGATTTATTATAATTATTTAAATTTTGTAAGGAAAAAAGACAAAAATAAAATTGATAAGAATTTTGAATTTTTAAAAAAAGATATAAATTTATATGAATCTAATAAAGGAAGAAATAAAGCAAAGAATAGTTTGATAATTGCTATTGGTTCTGGAATTGGTGGAGCAATAATCATCAATGATAAACTTTATTTTGGTAAAGATGGTTTTGCTGGAGAATTTGGTCATACAATTATTGATAAAAATTCTAATATTCTTTGTGGCTGTCGGAAAAAAGGGTGTATAGAAACTTTGGGATCTGTTTCAAGTTTGATAAAAAATTTAAATAATAAATATAATGATGGAGAGACCATTTTATTAAAATATTTTAATAAAGAATTAAATATAGATGAAACTAAAATAGTAGATAATTGGTTAGAATCTATTGCAATTCTTATAGGAAATCTTGTAAATATTTTTAATCCTGATGAGATTGTATTTTCAGGTGCTTTGTTTGTAAATTTCCCTAAAATTATAGAAAATATTAGAGATAGAGTAAAATTTTATTGTTTTGAATTTTTTTTAAATAATTTAGATTTTAGGATTTTTCTAGAAGGGAAAAATGCAGGAATAATGGGTGCCTATTTATTCTTTATTAAAAATAATTCTTAATAATTAAATAGTTAATAAAACTTTTAATTAAATTTATTAAATAAAATTATAGGGGAATAAATTAAAATATTTTTTTTAAAATATTAAAAACTAATAAAAAGAGGATTGGTGTAATTATTTGAAGGAAGATGTTCAATTTTTTTAACAATAAGAATTTCACCATTAAAAATAAAAGTAACTTTTGTTATTCCAAAATATGAAGGATCTCTTATTATAAAATATACCTCATTTTCAATTTGGTTTGCAAATATATATAGATTTGGAGAATCTGTTTCAATTTTAATTTTTAATATATTTAATGCTGTTTCTTTAAAAAATGAGAAATACAAAGAATCTTTATTGTCAAAAGGTGGTTTAAGTCCAAATTCTTCTATTATTTGATCAAGTATTTTCGAAAGTTCTACAGATAAAATCTCTACTTCTCCATTATCTTCAACTTTAGGGTAGAAAACTTGAGTTCTAAGCTTACCATAACTTTTAAGTAGATCTTCCACTATATTTATAGCTGAATCAAAAAGTTCTACTCCTAAAGGAGAGAGATTTAAATTTTCAATGTTAATATTGTTTTCTTCTTCTTCTTTGTTGTTTGTCATAATAATTTTTATTGAAAAAATCTAAAAAGATTTTATATAATATTTTGTAAAAATCAACAAATAAAAACTTGATTAAAATAAAATTATTATTATTTTTTTATTTAATTTATGTTAAAATATAAACCAAAATATTTTAATATTAAAAAATATTCTAACAAATTTAATTTCTATCATTTAAAAGTTTTTATAATATTATTAATTTCAATTTCTATAATGGTTTTTGTTATTTATACTGCATATAATCTATTTATAAATTCTCCAAAAAAAATTAAAGAGTCAAATTTATTAAATGAACAAAAAATTTTAAATGATTTAAGACAATACTATATTTCTGGTAAATTTGAACTTTTAAAGGATAGTATAGAAAATTTGCTTATTCAATATAAGTTTAATAGAAACTTTAAAAAAGATTTATTGTATTTATATTTTAATGTTTGCATCTCTTTAAAGAATTTTGACTATTTTGAAAAATATTTTTTGGATTATAATTCTCTCTTTGAAAAAGATGAAAAGGAATATATTTTATCTTATCTTGATTATAAAAAAGGAAATATTGATAGTTCTATTAAAAAAATTGAAAGGACAATAGAATTAAAAAAAATAGTTAATAAAGATTTAAATATAGAAAATTTTAATATAAAATTAAAAAATATTTATAATTTTTATTCAACTCTTCTTTTAATAGAAATATTTAAAAAAAAGAATGATTATAATAGTGCTATAAAATTACTGAGAAGTTTAATAAATGAACCAAATTATGGAAATTTTGTAAGGATCTACAATAATGAAAACTCAAAATTGGATAATAATATTTTTAATTCTTATGAAGATGTTGATTATGCTATAAAGTATAATTTATCATATTTTCTTTTTCTAAATAACAAAATTATGGAATCATTAGAAATTCTTGAAGAATTATTAAACAAAAAAATGAAAGGTGAAAATGAAAAGAGCAAAAATTTTTTAGTTTCAAATATTTATTTTATTTTAAACAAAAATAATAAAACAAGGGAGTTTCTTAAAGAATCAAAAAATTTTGGACTTGATATACAAACTTTTATCTATAATTATCTTTTAACATTATTTAATGAAAAAGATATAAAATATAAAAACTTTAAAGATTATATCTATATTAATGATTTGGAAATAAAAAAAGAATTTTTATTTGATCCATATATTTTTTTAAGTTTTATATATTTAATTTATCTTCAAAAATATTATGATAAAGTTGTTTTATCATATAATTATTATTATATAAATAAAAGAGATAAAATATTAGATAATTTAGATCTTTATAATGAAAGATTTTTTTATATTGATTATATTTATATAGATTCTTTTTTTGAATTAAATAAAGACAAAATAAAGGAAAATAAAAAAATACAAGATGAAATTATAAGTAAATGTAATGAAATTTTTTCTTTTAATTTAAATTCAAAAAATTTTATCTTTTTTGCAAAAACATATTTGTCTATACTTATTTATATAGATAGATATAATGAGTTTAATGATTTTGTAAATAATAATATAGATAGACTAAAAAATGATATAAATATAGTAAATATGATTATTTATTATAATATTTTGAAACAAAATTATAAAATCTCTTATAATTTTTTATCAAATTATTTTGAAAGAGAGAAAGATCCATTTTATTTTTATTATTTTTGGTCAATTATAGAACTTTTCGAAAAAGATGATATAAATCAAGCTTATAAAACAATTATTAATCTTGAAAATGTTAAACTAACAGAAAATTTAAAAGATAGATATTATTTTTACAAAGCTTATTTCTTATATTTAAAAAATGATTTAAATAATTCTTTTGAAGAATTGCAAAAAATAAATACTTATGAAACTATTGAAAAAGAATTTTTTCTATATGTTTGTTTAAAATTAGAAAAGTATGATGAAATTTTAAAATATTATGATAAATTTAAATCAAAAGATGAAATTGATTATAATTTGTATCTTTTTTATGGAATAGCTCTTTATAAAAAAGGATATTATGAAGATTCATTAAATTACCTTTTAAAAATACTTGAAAGTACTTTTGATAATAAAATTAAATCTATTATATGCACTTATATAGGAAATATTTATTATTATTTAAATTCTTTAGATAATGCTATTAATTATTATCAAGAAGCTTTAATTTATAACAAAGATAATTTTTGGGTAAAAATAAACCTAAACAGAATTAACAAAAAATAAAGTTTTAAACAATAAAATAGTAAAAAAAATATAAAAAGGTAGGAAAAATTAAAAAAATAAATAAGAAATTAGATAAATTAAATTAAAAGGAGTATTTTATGGCAGTGACTAGTGGAAGAACTGAAACAGTTTTAAATTCATTGATAGGAGAAAAATCTATTTTTGAAGGCAAATTTTATATTGCTGGGTCACTTAAAATTGATGGAAAATTTGAAGGTGAAGTAAAAACAGAAGATGAATTAATTGTTGGTGAATCTGGTAGAGTTAAAACAGATATTTTTGCAAAAAAAGTTACAGTAGCTGGTGTTGTTATAGGTAATATAGAAGCTGAAGAAGAAGTTAAACTTCTTGCAACAGGGAAAGTTTTAGGAAATATATCTGCACCAAAAGTTTATGTTGAAGAAGGAGTTATGGTTAAAGGTGAAATAAGAATTCATGCTGGTCAAAAAGCTGATTTTGAAAAAGTTATTCTTGAATCTTATCAGAAATCACCTAAAATACCAGATTTTGGTAAGCAGCAAACTAATCCTCAACAACATATTCAATCACAGCAAAATAAATAATTAATTATATTTAGAATTAATTTAATAAAAATTAATTTTTTCTAAAATTTTTTACGAAACTTATCTTAAGATGGATATGATTATATTAAAAAGTATTGATGAAATTGAAAAAATGAAAAGAGGTGGGGCTATCCTTGCCTCTATTTTTATTTATATTAAAGATTTTATAAAACCTGGTATATCTACTTTTGAGATTGATAGGATTATTGAAGAGCAAATTATTAAAAACGGGGCTAAACCTTCTTTTAAGGGGTATAACGATTTTCCAAATGCTTCATGTATATCTGTAAATGAAGTTTTAATTCATGGAATACCTTCGAAAAAAGTTATATTAAAAGAAGGAGATATCGTTTCTATTGATATTGGGGTCTATTTTGAGGGATATCATACTGATGCTGCAAGAACTTTTCCAGTTGGTAAAATAAAAGATCAACTTGTAGAACTTATAAAAGTTACCGAAGGTTCTTTTTTTTATTCTTTACAGTATGCAAAACCTATATATAGAATTCATGATATTTCAGCTTCTATTGAAGAATATGTAACAAAAAACAATTTTTATGTTGTTAGAGAATATGTTGGGCATGGAATAGGTAGAAATCTTCATGAAGATCCACCTATTCCGAATTATGGAAAAAGAGGAACAGGTCCTAAAATAAAAGATGGTATGGTTCTTGCTATTGAACCGATGGTTTTAATCAATTCAAACAGAGTGTTTACAAGATCAGATGGATGGTCAGTTGTATCTTCAAATAATTTACCAACAGCCCATTATGAAAATACTATAGCTATTCTCAATGGTGATCCTATTATTTTAACGATTTAATAAATTATTTTTTTATAATATTTAGTAGCTTTAATAGAAATATTTGAAATTTTAAAAAAATTAGATTAAAAAAAGAGGGGCAGATTTTTAAATGCCCCTCTTTTTTATTTTTTAATCTAAAATATCTTTTATTTTTATTTAATAATTTATATTTATGCAACTAACTTTGAAATAATATATTTAATAAAATATGCTGTTTTTTGAATAATTGTTATTCTTCCATATAGAACTGGAGTAATTTTTCCACCAAGAGCTTTTATATATTCAATAAAAACATCTCTCTGGAACATTGATGTATCATAGAAAGATAATGCTTTTTTAAATACAACATAACCATCACCACCTGTAGCCATATAAGAATTAGTAGCAATTTTATATACCTTATTTTCATCAATTGGTTTTCCGTTTATGAGTATATTTTCACATTTCATTGTCTGGTAATTTATTGTAAATTTTACACCATCTGAAACTTGTGGGAAAGCTCCTGCACCATTAGGTATAGTTGCAATATAGTTGAAAAGCTCGATAAGATCAGAGCCTTTTAATTCAACAACAACAATTGTATTATCAAAAGGTAATATTTCATAAATTAGGCCTTTTGTAATATCACCTTTTGGAAGTGTTTTTCTTATACCACCACCATTTTGAATAGCAAAATTAACACCAAGATTTTTAGTATACCATAACATTGAATCTGCAACAAGATTTCCAAGTTCAGTTTCCATTTTTCTTACATTATCATTTGGAAAATCACCTAAAGCCTCACCTATTTTTTCTGCAAGAATATCTTTAACTTTTTCTTTATAAGGCATTAAAATATTCATAAGATTTTGATCATTTTGGAAGAAAAAGTTTGGATCAGGTTCATTTTTATAATTTATATAAACATTTGAGGTTGATCCATCTGCGTTCTTAACAGAAGTCATAAGGTTAATTGGTATTGGTAACCAGAAGAAACTAGATATTTTTCCATTTTCAAAATTGATTATTCCTTGTCCCATATATCTTCCCCAATCAGCAGCTTGAACTATATATGTTTTATTTATTTTTATAGGTCTTGAAAGATAAGTATGAGAATGACCATCAACAATAATATCTATTCCATCAACATTTCTTGCAAGCCATTTAGAACCGTAACCTTCAACTTTATCATCATATATTCCCATATGAACAAGAGCTATAACAATATCAGCTTTTTTTCTTAACTCTGGAATAAGTTTTTTTGCTGTTTCAACTTCATTTAATATTACTAAATCTTTAATAATATTTGGATTACCAATTTTAAGAGTTTCATTTGTTGTTAACCCAAATATAGCAACTTTTAAACCATCATAATTTTTTATTATATATGGAGTTGTAAGGTATTTTCCATCTTTTGTTAAAACATTTGCAGATAAAAATGGAAATTTTGCTATACTCATTTGATTTTTTAAAACCTGTAAGTCATTATCAAATTCATGATTTCCTAAACAAACTGCATCATATCCAATATAATTCATACCTTTAATATCTGGTTCAGCTTTGAAATAGTTGGATTCTAAAGTTCCTGTATTAAAATCACCCGCATCAAGTATTAAAACATTTTTATACTGACTTCTGATCTGATTTACGAAAGTTGCTCTTGCAGGCATACCAGCTTGATTATCAATTCTGTTATAATTGAATGGTAAGAATCTTCCATGAGTATCATTTGTGTGAAGAATTACAAGAGTATAGTTTTTACCCTGTGTTTGAGAAGAGAGTCCAGCTGTACATGAAAAAACAAAAAGAAAAACAAAAATCAAAGAAAAAATTTTAAAAAGTTTTTTGTTCATACTTTTTCCTCCTTATTTTGTATTTAATTATTTTATCTTAAATATTTCAAAATGATCACCAAATTATAAATTAATTAAAATATTCCTTAATAGTTTTTTCAAGATTATTTTTCAAATCTTTTAAACTTTCATTTCCCATTAAAGCTTTCATATTTCTTTTATAATCTTCAACTCCTGGTTGATCAAAAGGATTTATTTTTAACATATATCCAGAAATTCCACAAGAAAACATAAAAAAGATCATGAGATTAGTAATTGATGAAAGTGAAATATCATCAATTTCTAAAATGGTTATTGGTACATTTCCATCATAATGAGCAATAGTTGTAGCATAAAAAGCTATATCCTGTATATAAGAAAGTGTTTTATTTGATATTGAATTAAAATTATCAAAATTATCTGAATCTTCAGGTATAAAATAATCATTTTCATATTTTGATATTTTTATTATAGTTTCTTGCAGAATTCTTTCACCCTGTTGTAAATATTGTCCAATTGAATGCAAATCTGTTGTAAAAATAGCAGAAGATGGCATAATACCAACACCATCTTTTCCTTCAGATTCACCAAACAATTGTTTCCACCATTCTATAAAATATCTGAAAGCATCATCATAGGCTATAAGGTATTCAACTTTTTTCCCTTTTTTATATTGATAATTTCTATGTGCTGCATATAAAATAGCAGGATTATTATCAGATATATTCTTATATTTTTCTATTTGAGTTTTTAATACTTTTTTAATAATCTCGATATCATGTCCCTCGCAAGCAATTGGTAAGAGACCAACAGGAGTAAAGACTGAAAATCTACCGCCAATATCATCGGGGATTATTAATTTTTCACAGCCATATTTTTCAACAAACTTAACAAGAGCTCCTTTTGATCTGTCTGTTATACAAACAATTCTTTCTTTAATTGAACTTTCTCCATATTTATCAACGATAATATCTTTGAAAATTCTAAAAGAAATAGAAGTTTCAGTTGTTGTTCCTGATTTCGAAATCACAACAACTGATAAATCTTTGTCTTTTATCTTTTTTAAAACTTTATTTAGATCATAAGGTGATAGATCATATCCAACAAAAATAACTTTATTATTACCGTTTAATGCTTCAATTATTGCTTTTGCTCCTAAATATGAGCCACCTATTCCAAGGACAATAATATAATCAGATATTTTTATAAGATTTTGTGCAATTTTTTTTATTTTTTCTATATCAAAATCATCAATATATTTATCATAATCAAGCCACCCTAAAAAATCATTACCAGGACCCTTTTTGCTTAATAATAATTGTAAAGTTCCTTTTGCATCAGAAATATAATTAATAATTTCATTGTTTTCTATAAATTTTTTATGAAAATTAAAATTTGTTTTAATCATCAATAATACTCCTTTAAAATTATAGTTCATTTTTTATTTTATATAATTTTTTTGAATTTAGATTAATTTTATTTTAAGTTGAAATTAATTTTTTATTTTGTTTTTGTTGTATCAAAAAGCTCTTTAATTGTACCTATAGAACCTAAAATTGAAGTAGCTTCGAATGGTAAGAACACAACTTTATTTTCTTTTCCTGAGCTTATTTCTTTAAGTGCATCAATATATTTTAATGCAATTAAATATTGAGCAGGATCTGCTTTAGTTTTATTTATTGCTTCTGTAACTTTTGTTATAGCTAAAGCTTCAGCTTCTGCAATTTTAATTTTTGCCTGAGCTTCACCCTCGGCAGATAATATTTTTGCCTGTTTTTCACCTTCTGCTTTATTTATATAAGCTTGTTTTACTCCTTCTGATTCAAGAATTTTTGCCTGTTTTTCACCTTCTGCTGTAAGGATTGCAGCTCTTCTATCTCTTTCAGCCCTCATCTGTTTTTCCATAGCATCTTTAATATCTTTTGGTGGATTAATATCCTGAATCTCAACTCTATTAACTTTAACACCCCACTTATCTGTAGCTTCATCAAGAATTTTTCTTAATTTGTTATTTATTTCTTCTCTTGATGATAGAGTATGGTCAAGATCCATTTCTCCAATGATGCTTCTTAAGGTAGTTTTAGCAAGTTTTTCAATAGCATCAGGAAGATTTGCAATTTCATAAACAGCACTTTTTGGATCTGTTATCTGATAATAAATTATAGCATCAATTTCTATAACAACATTATCCCTTGTGATAACATTCTGTCTTGGAAAATCGTAAACATTTTCTCTTAAATCAATTAATGTAATAAAATCTCTTCTAACTACCAGCTGCCCATTTGGAAGTTTTCTAATATAATTCCATTCTATTTCCCTTGGTTTATCTATTATAGGGAAAATGAAATTTAGTCCTGAGTTCAAAACTTTATGAAACTTTCCTAATCTTTCAATAACCATAGTCTTTGCTTGTGGAACAATTACAAGAGATTTTGCTATTAAGACAATCATGAAAATAACTATTATAACTACTAAAATTAAAAATCCTGAAAATGCCATAAAATCCTCCTTTATTTTTTATTTTATTTATTTTATTCTACTTTTTTTACGATAACTTTTGCTCCTTCAATTTTAATTATTTCTGCAATTTCATCTTCATTAAATATTATGCTATCATCTGCTGAAATAGCTTTCCAATTATCTCCCCCTATTTTTACCCTTCCTGTTCCTTCAATATTATCAATTTTTTCAATAACTTTACATTTTTTGCCAATTAAAAGGTCTACATTTGTTTTATTATTTTTATCATTTTTATAAACAATTTTTAAAAACAAAGGTCTTAAAAATATGAATGCTAATATATTTGCAATAGCAAAAACAAGAAGCTGAATATATATATTTTTTACAAAAAAAGAGATTATCATTGCTAATATTGACCCTATTGAAAATATTGAAACTAAAAATCCTGGAGTAAAAATTTCAAAAATTAAAAAAGCAATTATAGATATTAACCACCCAAGCCACATTTCCATATATTTGCCTCCATTTATATAATTTTTTTTTTATTTTATAATATTTTTCTAATTTTCTAAATTTTAATATATTAAAATAAAAATACAATATAAACAAACTAATAAATAAAAATTGAAATTTTATAAAAATTTGTTTATTTAATTATCTATCAAAGTATAAAGAATATTTGTAAATATAAAATTTATTTGAATTTTTTATAATTTTATAGGAGAAAAAAATGAGTATTTCTACAGGGAAAGGTGATGGTGGTGAAACCTCTTTATGGTCAGGGGAAAGAGTAGGGAAAGATTCTTTAAGAGTAGATTGTTATGGCACTGTTGATGAATTAAATTCTTTTTTAAGTGATGCAAAACATTATGTAGAACAGGATGAAGTTCGTGAAATAATAATTGAAATTCAAAATGATCTTTTTAAAGTTGCAGGAGAAATAGCATCATTAAAGAAAGAATATGTAAAGCCACTTACAGATAAAGATATAGATAGAATTACAGGTTATGTCCATAAATTTGAAGATATAATAAAATTGAAAGGTTTTGTTTTAACTGGTTCAACAAAAGGTTCTGCTAAACTTGATATATGTAGAACTATTGCAAGAAGAGTGGAAAGGTTGGTCGTTAAATTAAATAGAGATGTAAAAATAGATTCTAATGTATTAAAATACATAAATAGGTTGTCAGATTTACTTTTTATTCTTGCAAGGTATGAAGAATTTAAACAAGATAAAATAATATATCATCAATGGTGATTAAATATTTTTTGGTAATAAATTAATTCAATTAATTTATGGAGTTTAAAATGGTTGAAAACAAGAATTTTAAACATCTTGATACAATAACTGCTTTATTTGTTTCTGTTTTAATTATTTCAAATATAGCATCAAGTAAGATTGTTAAAATTTGGTTATTTGAATTTGATGGAGGAACTATTATTTTTCCACTGTCTTATATTTTTGGTGATATTCTTACTGAAGTATATGGATTTAAAAGATCAAGAAAAGTTATATGGTTAGGTTTTTTCTCATGTGGACTTATGTCAATAATTTTTGCTATAGTAGGAGCATTAAAACCTGCTCCTGGTTGGGAAAATCAGGAAGCATTTATATCAATCCTTGGTCAAACTCCAAGAATAGTCATTGCAAGTTTGATTGCATATTTTAGTGGGGAATATACAAACTCAGTTACTCTTGCAGTATTAAAGGTTAAAACAGAAGGGAAACATCTTTGGATTAGAACCATTAGTTCAACTATAGTTGGAGAATTCGTAGATACATTTTTATTTATTTTAATTGCTTTTTCTTTTGTTTTACCTTTCGATCTTTTAAAAAATGTTATAATTTCAAATTATATTTTCAAAGTTGGTGTTGAAGTTTTATTTACTCCAATAACTTATTTTATAGTTGGTAAACTAAAAAAGATTGAAAATATTGATTACTATGATAGAGATACTATATTTTCACCTGTTTAAATCTTAAATTTATTAACATTTTTTAATAATTCTTCAACACTGTTTTTATTTTCATAAGTTAAGCTATTAATATTATTTACGGCTAAATTTATTTGTTCACTTCCAGATGCGATTTCATTTATAGCAGTTGTTATTTCTCCAGTTATTTTATTTAAATTTGAAGTTTCATCTAATATTGATTGACTGAGATTTGATATATCAGTAGAAGAAGTTTTAACTTTTTGAGTAATATCATTTAAGTTATTAATAGAATCTGAAACTTGCTTTGAACCTGATGATTGCTCTTCCATTGCTGTTCTGATTATGTTTTCTTGATTATTTATTATTTCAATTTCATTTTCAATTATATTGAATTTGTTTTTTAATTCCTCAGCAGAGTTGTTTATTTTATCAATTGAGTTTTTAATTATTTTTAAAATATTTGTAACTTTTTTAGCTTGCTCGTTTGTAGATTCAGCTAGTTTTCTAACTTCATCAGCAACAACTGCAAAACCTTTTCCAGATTTCCCAGCATGAGCAGCTTATATTGCAGCATTCATTGCAAGTAAATTTGTTTGACTTGCAATATTTTGTATAAGTTCACTTATTTCTAATAAACCTTCTGATTCCTTAGCAACATTTTCAATATCTTTTTTAATCTCATTTAATGAATTTATTCCTAATTGAGTTGATTCATTAAGTTTATTAAAATTTGAAGAGTTTTTAATTAATGTTTCTGTTACATTATTTATGTTATTAATCATTTCTTTAATTATTGATGTTGATTCAATAACATTTGTAGATTGATTTTCAATAAGTTCATTTAATTTTTCTATTTTATTTATTATATTAGTAATAGTTTTATCTGATTTTTCTATACTATTTGCTTGAGTATTTATTTGATTTTTTATTCCTTTAATATTTGCACTGATTTGATTTATAGCTGCAGCAGTTTCAGTAATAGTTGAAGAAAGATTTGAACCTAGATTTTGAATTTTTAAGGTTTCAGTTTTAACATTTGATACAAGTTTTCTAATTTTATCAAGAGTTTGATTAAAATAATTTGACATCAAACCTATTTCATCTTTTGCTTTTATATATATTCTTTTAGTTAAATCGCCTTCACCTTCTGAAATATTCTGTAAAGAAGATGTAAATTGGATTATATGTTGTAAAGTAAGGTTTTCCTAAAATATATGCTTTTCCTATATAAAGTTTACCTTCTTTAACAGGTTTATAAGCAGCACTATCTTTTCCAAGTTTAGTTCCAACAGCTCTTTTTCCTTCTTGAGTTATAATATTTGTAGAAACTCTTGTAAAATCATCACCATCACTCTTAAATATAGTAGCATAAACACCTAAATCTTCTTTTAATTTGTCAACTACAACAAAATTATTTAAAATAGGATTTCCATTTATATCATAAAGTTCATTATCTTTCATTATAATTTTACCATAATATTTTTCTACATATAGATTGTATGAATTTATATCACCTTTTAATTTGTTTAAAAGGTTTTCACTCATTAGTTCATTTGCAAGATTATTTGCTTGTTTTATAGTAACTATAAAAAATAAAATTAATGATAAGATTAAAAAAAGAATTGTTGTTAATTGAATTTTTATTTTTATTTGCATAATTTGACCTTTCAATATATATATTATTGTAATATTAATATATAAAATGAACAAAAATATAAATATTATTACAATTTAAATTATAATAAAAAAAATTAAAAAATTCAATTTTTTTTATTATATTTATCTTAAAAATATTCAAAAGCATCAATTATATCAAGATAGACTCCATCAAAATTGGCATCTATAATCTTTTTAAGATAAGAGTCATCATTTCCATATATTATTGCCTGCCATTCTTGGTCCCAATATTTTACTTTATAATTTCCAGGCCAATTTGGATTTTCAGCAGATAAAAAAGATGGAGGATGATTATTCCACTCTTGATTCCAGTAATATCGATAATCTTCAGCCTCCCCTATACTCATATAACATATAATTAGCCTTTTCCCCCCATTTTTCTTTGTTTTTAAGGAATCAATATCTTCTTTTGTAAGCATTTCACTATAAAAAAATAAATCTATAATTATAATATCAAAATTTGTATTTTTTAAAGCATTAAGAAAATCATTTTTATTTAAGTAAGAAGAAGGATTTATTATATATAAGAAATTTTTTGCATCACCAAGGCTATTTATATCATTCGAATTTTCATTATAAGGCTTTATAGGATACTTTGGTATATTATCAAGTTCTCTTCTATTAGCTGCAAAAGAGATAAAACCAAGATTGTTGTTTTGATAGTAAGAATTATCAATTTTTGAATGTGTTGAACAATAGTCAATTATAATTATTACTTTATTAAAATTTTTTGCAATATTTAAAAAAGATAAAATATATAATCTATCTGATTCAGGAGTTTCTTCATCATCATTTAAATATCCATAAAAAAAATCTTCTCTTCCGATTCCATCAATGGCTGAAATATATTCTAATGCAGGATTTGAGTTAATAGTTCCATCTAGAGTTAAAATTTCTTGCCCATTTTGTGGGATGATTATGAAATTTGGATTAATACCTTTTGCATACTTTGAAATATTAATAACAAAATCTTTCATCAATTTTTTATAGTTTAAATTATTTAAATTTTGAGAATTTTTATTTTTTATTAAAAAACAATTGTAAAAAGAAACTATGAAAATACTATATATTAAAATTATTAAAAACTTCTTTATATTCACATTTTTTATTATGTGTTTTTTATATTTTTTAATCGAATTTTTTTAAATATTTTAAAATTTAATAATTAATAAAATTTTATTAAAAAAATTATTTAATTACAATTAAAAGAAGTTTAATTTTCAAAAAATTGCTTCAATAATTTTATTAATCTAATTCTATTGTATCTTTGAACAATTATGCAAGGAAAATTAGAAAAAAAACAATATAAGGTCATAATTATTGAACCTATTAATGGGTTCCAAGTAAAAGATATTGGTAAAAAAATAAATGGTAAGATATGTGTTAGTTCTCCCCTGCAAGTTTCCAGAATAAATTTCTCAATATAATCTTTTTTTTTATATTCAAAATGTTTTTTACTAAAAGGATGTAAACCTAAAACTTTTCCACCATCAGGTAATTTATCTTTCCATTTTTGTATAAACAATAGTTTTTTATACAAAAGTCCATTTTTCTCAAAATTTCTTTTCTTAAAAATAAAATTTTTTGTGGTATAAAAATTATCTGGAATAAAATGAACTATATAACCACAAAAAAAGTTTACTGTAATCCAGAATATAGTGTTTAAAATTAAATAAAAATAAATTGATTTCATTTTATAATTAATATTAAACTTTTAATTATTTAATGAGAATTTTTCTTCCTCTCCAGTAAATTGGTATTTTAAGTATTTTCATTAAAAAAGATCTCAAAAAAATAATAAGATAAAATAATAAAAAAATTGGGAATAAAATATTTGTAATAAATTTAAATTTACCTAATTTCTTTGAAGAGATATAAAGTAATAAAGAAAATATTAAATATTGAAATAGATAAAATATGATTCTTTTTATATCAAAATTAATAATTGAAGATATTGTATTTATTGAGATTGAAGTTGAATATGTAATAAAAGAAAAAATTATCAAAATTGTCCAGAATGTTGATTTTTGAGCTCCAACAATCATATTTTTAGTCCAACCATCAATTAAAGATTTAATACCCTCAGGATACATATTAAAAAAGATTTTATTATTATGAGGTATTGAAAACATTTTAATTTTTCTTTTTGAAAATTCTATTCCCAAAGCCATATCATCAAGAACTGTATCATTTACAAGAAAGTGCCCACCTGTTTTATAATAAATTTCTTTTGGAATAATCAAGCAAGGACCAAAAAGGCCAACTTTTGTTTCATATGGGTTTTTTATTTTACCAATATCTAATCCCAAAAAAACAATTAAGTTTGAATAAAGTGAAAATTGTTCATATGGCTTGTATGTTAAATGATAAGGTTGGATACTTAAAACGTAATCTTCGGAAATGTTTTCTGAAATATATTTTAAGGCATCCTCTTTTAATCTAACATCTGCATCAAAAAAAAGGAAAAAATCACCTTTTGCTAATATAGCCCCAAAAAAACATGCGGCAACTTTTCCTTTCCAGTTCTCCAATGATTTTTCAAATTTATTATTTAAAATTTCAAAAATATAATTTTTATTATTAAAATTATTTATACCTAATTTATTTATATCAAAATCTTTTATATTAAAATATATTATCTTTATTTCATTTAAATTATTTTCTCTCTTTATGTAATACTCTACAACTTCTTTTGTTCTATCTTGGGAACCATCATCAACAACTATTATTTCTAAAGGTTTATAGGTTTGGTTAATTAAATTTTCAAGTAGTAATGGTAATCTTTTTTCTTCATTTCTAACTGGTATTATAACTGAAATAGAAAAATTCATTTGCAAATTATTAGAAATATTTTTATTTTTTGAAATGATATTTATATTTTTTGAGGTAAAAAAATAATTAATTCTAAAAAAACCTAAAAAACAGCTAAAGACTATTATTAAAGATAAAATTGTATTGAAGATGTTTGAAAAATAAGAATAATCAAAATAATTAGAATTAAAAATAAGATTACAAAAACTTATTAATTTCATAAAATTAAACAAGATTATTATCGGGGTTTAAATTTATATTTTTTACTTTTATTGCTTATGTTAATTTACTTATTCTTATAAAGAGACCAAAAAAATTAGTTTAAATTGATTTTTTTATGTTTGAAAAAAGAAAATTGTGAATTATAGTTTAGTAGAAAAATTAAATAGAATATTATAATTTTTAGGGATATTATATGCAAATTGAAATACTAGAAGAAATACCTTTACATGATGAAAAAGGATTTATTACAAAAGAGGGTTGGGCGAGAAAACCTTACTGGCAGTATGATAGAAGCAGAATAAAAGCATGCAAAATAAAAATAAAAGAATGGGATTATTATGCCGCTATTTCTCATAAAAATGGCTTTGGTATCGCTTTAACAATAAGTGATATGGGTTATCTTGGTTTTTCTTCAATTACATTCTTTGATTTTAATAACAAGTATTATAACCCTGTAGATTCTCTTTTTTTATTTCCAATGGGAAGATTAAATCTTTCACCAAAAAGCGATGAAGGTTTAGTAAAGTATGAAGATAAAAAAATAAAAATAACTGTTGAAACAATTAAATTTTCAAATAATACTGTTGAAAGAAGGATAAGTTTTAATTCTTCTTTATTAGAAGATTTTTATAAAAACAAAGGAATAGAAGGAGAAATTACCCTTATAACACCCGATAATGACGATACAATATGCATAGCAACATCATGGAAAGAAAAAAGAACTGCATTTTATTACAACCAAAAGATAAATTGTATGGTTGTAAAGGGGCAGATTAAAATCGGTAATAAAATATATAGTTTTGATGAACAAACAGATCTTGCAGTTTTAGATTGGGGAAGAGGTGTCTGGACCTATAAAAATAGATGGTACTGGAGTTCATTATCTTCATATCTTGATGGCAAAAGATTTGGCTGGAATCTTGGCTATGGATTTTCAGATAGAAGTTTAGCTAGTGAGAATGCAATATTTTATGATGGAAAACTTTATAAACTTGATAATGTTGAATTTAAGTATGATCCAAAAAATTACTTAAAAAACTGGAAGATTTTTGATAATGAAGGAAGACTTAATGTTGATTTTGTTCCAATAATAGATAGGAATTCAAAATCTGAATTTTTAATAATAAAATCTATTCAGCATCAGGTTTTTGGATATTTTAGTGGTATTATTAAATTGGAAGAAAATAAAACTTTAAAATTTAATAACCTTTTGGGTTTTGCTGAAGATGTTTTTAATGCATGGTAAATATTTAATAAATGTTTAATTAAAAATGTTTAATAAAGAAGATATAAAAAAGCAAATCATATAAAATTTTGTATTTTTTAAGTTTATTATTTAGAATAAACTAAATAAACAAAATTAATTGACTTAATAAATTGAGCTTATGTCAAAAATATTATAAGAAATTTTTGAGGAGAATTTATTATGAAAAAAGTTTTTAAATTAATTATTTTTCTTTTATCATTTTCCATTTTACATTTCGCATATGATTTTTTAGGTGGAAATATATTAAAAATATTTTCTGGAACAGATGAATCTGTGTTTTCTCACTTAAAGATAGCTTTTTGGGCATATTTTGTAACTTCGTTGATAGATTTCTTATATTGCAAGAATAAAAAATTGGATTTTTCTATTTATTCATCTTTGCTTATAAATTCAATTTTGCTATGGTTTATAGTTATTATCTGGTATATTGTTCCAGCATTATATGGTAAAGTTCATAAAGATTTATACGAGATTATATGGGCATTTTTTGTTCTTATTTTAGCAGGAATTTTCTCTTTAAGTATTGAAAAAGATATATCAAGGATAAATTATAATATTTTATCTAAAATCTCTATATTTATCTTTCTTTTTCTCTCGATATTTTTCTACACTTATTTTTCTTTTTCAAAACCGTGGATAGATTTTTTTCAAATTCCATAATTGTTGTTAATTAATTTTATAAAAAATTATATTAAAAACTTATTTTTAATTTTAGTATAATCTTACAAAAAATAATTAAAAAAAATACATTTTTTAAAAAATTAATTGCTTGTTAAAAAATAAATATTATTTTTAATTAAAGCTTGAAAAAAAATTCAATAATTGAAAATTTTTATTAATAGGGTTATAAGGAGGGGGAAATGTATTATGGAATTGACCCTTTATATTGGATATTGATGTTGCCTGTTTTATTTTTATCTATGATAGCTTCTTTAAATGTAAAATCAGCTATTGATAGGTATTCAAAAATAAAATCCAAAACAGGTTATAAAGCTTATGAAATTGCAAGAATGATTTTAGACCAAAATGGTTTGTCAGATGTTAATGTAGAAGTTTCAAAAGGCTTTTTATCAGACCATTATGACCCTTATAAAAAAGTTGTTAGACTTTCTCCTGATGTATACAATAGTACTTCAATTGCAGCTATTGGAATAGCAGCACATGAAACTGGTCATGCTATTCAACATGCAGAAAATTATAAACCTCTTATTTTAAGAAATTTAATTGCTCCAACAGCATCAATAGGTTCAAATCTTTCATGGATAATAATTGTATTAGGATTTATTATTGGATGGATGGGTCTTGTTAAATTTGGTATAATTCTTTTTAGTATTGTAGTTTTATTTCAACTTATAACACTTCCAGTTGAATTTAATGCTTCAAAAAGAGCACAACAAATATTATATGAAAATAATATTGTTGATTTAGGGGAGCTTAAGGGTATAAAAAAAGTTTTATCAGCAGCAGCAATGACTTATGTTGCTGCTGCAGCCTCTTCTATTATGACTTTTTTATATTTTTTAATCAGAGCAGGTTTTTTAAATAGAGAGGATTAATATATAAAAATATAACTTTATACAATTAATGTAGATCTAACAGTTTTGGTGATGATTATTCCAACAATTAAATGTGCTATGTCCATGACAATCTTTTTTTGATTATGATGGTGCATATGATAATGTTGATTATGATCAGTGTTATCGCAACAATCGATTACTTCTGTTAATTCAATTAATTTGTTTTCATTAAATAGATTAATTACCTTTTCTACAGTCAAAGAATTTAAATCTTCAGGTTTTAAAATATAAATTTTTATATTAGCATTTTTTAATTTTAATAAAGCATTTATTCCAATTCCACTAATAATAACAGCAGAGATATTTTCGGATTTAAGTAAATCTGTAGGCTGACATGCACCATGAATATGATTTTCATTTGTGTTTTTAACTGTTTTAATCTCTTTTGTTTCAGTATCATAGATTAAAAAATATGGACTACTTCCAAAATGTCCAAAAATCCTTTCATTTAATCCATTTAAACCTTCAACTGGCATACAAATTTTCATATAACCTCCTTTTTTTATTTTTGTATATAAAAGTTTTTATTGCATAATAATCAAATTATAAACATTTATACTTTGTTTTTAATTATAATTAATTTATCATTAAGTAATGCATCGATTAATTTATATCTGCCTGTTTCTAATAGTCTTTGAACTGTTCCTCTTGAAATATTCATCTTCTCTGAAGCTTCTATCTGACTTAATTTTTCATGGTCACATAGTCTCATTGCTTCAAACTCATCTAAAAAAATTTCAACACTATTATTACTAAAACAATTTGTTCCTATTGGCTTATAAATTTTGTCTGAATCAAGTATTCTGCAACATCTTTTTTTCTTATGACAGCTCATATTTTTATTATTTAATTATATTAAGTTTTACTAATAAAAAGCAGAAATAATTTGAATAAAATTAATATACATTAATAAATAAAAAATTATGTGCATATGCACAAATTATAATATATTTTTTTTTTGTCAACAAAATTTTTTATAAAAAATAAAAAATAAAAAATTAAAAACATGAAAAAATATAATTTAAGATATTATGATTTATATTAAAAGGTTATATATGTAAAATTACTAGAAAATATTAATAAAAAATTAACATTAATTTATAAAATCTTAATAATAAAATTTTAAAAAATTAATATTTACATCTTAAACATTATTTAGATATTAAAAGGAGGATATATGATTAGAAAAAGTTATAAAATTCTAGGGTTTTTATTTGCTCTAATGTTAATTTTTATTCTAATAACAACAGGTGGAATAGTTAATTATACTGCTGTCAAAAATGTTATTTTGTTAATTCCAGATGGAATGAGTATTGGTGGAACAACTCTTGCAAGGTGGTATAATGGTGGACAACCACTTGCTATGGATGAGATGGCTTGTGGACTTGTAAGAACTTATAGCTCTGATGCTCCTATAGCTGATTCAGCACCAGCAGGTACTGCATTTGCAACAGGATTTAAATCAAGTACAGGTTTTATAGCTATGTTGCCTGATAAATTTGGTATGCCTAATGTTACACCTGTAGATAAGGATAAAGAACTTTCACCAGTTGCAACAGTTCTTGAAGCAGCAAGATTAGCTGGTAAAGCTGTTGGCATAGTAAGTACTTCTGAAACTTCACATGCAACTCCAGCTACTTTTTCATCACATGCAATTTCAAGAAAAGAAATGAATAAAATTGCTGAGCAACAAGCATATAATTTTATTGATCTTATAATGGGTGGTGGAGCAAATTATTTTAAAGCTGATAAAAGATCTGATAAAGAAGATCTTATCAATTTTTTTAAAGAACAAAAATATTCATTAGTAACTACAAGAGATGATCTATTGAAAATTAATTCTCCAAAAATTTTAGGTCTTTTTGCAGATGGACCTATGGCTTATGATTTTGATAGAGTTGGAACAAATGAACCATCTCTTGCTGAAATGACAGCAAAGGCTATTGAAATTTTAAGCAAAAATAAAAATGGATTTTTCTTAATGGTTGAGGGTTCTGAGATTGACTGGGCAGCTCATGCAAATGATCCTGTTGCTCTTATAGGTGATATACTTGCTTTTGATAAAGCTGTTAAAGTAGCTCTTGATTTTGCAAAAAAAGATAAAAATACAATAGTTATAGTTGTATCAGATCATGGAAATAGTGGTATAACTATAGGAAATAGAGCAACTTCAAATGATTATGATAAGAGAAAGCTTGAAGAATTTATAGCTCCTCTAAAAAAAGCAAAATTAACAGCTGAAGGTGTTGAAAAGATGATCAATGATGATATGGGTATAGATCAAATAAAAGCTATTATAGCAGAGTATTATGGTATATCTGATTTAACAGATAAAGAAACAGAAGAAATTGTAAAATATTTTGAAATGAAAAAAGCAAAAGATCCAAAAAAACCTTATAGTTTAGCATATGTGTTAGGCCCTATGATGGCAAATAGAGCTTATATTGGTTTTACCACTAATGGACATACAGGTGAAGAAGTTGTTTTATATATTTATTCACCATATAAGGATAAGCCAACTGGAGTTATAGATAATATAGATATAGCTTTCTATATAGAGAAAGTTCTTGGTTTAAATTTAAAAAGAACAACTGATTTATTGTTTAATAAAATTGAAACAAAAGTTCAAGAAGAGGCAACAGTTAAATTTAATAAAAAATATAGTAAAAATGTAGCCCTTGTTTATAGTGATAAATCAGATTCAAATAACCCAAAATTAATAATAATACAATCAGATGGTGTTAGTTTAATTTTTCCTGAAAATAAAAATTATTGTATTGATAAAGATGGAAAAATAGTAAAAATATTTAAAGGGGTTACTGTGTTTAATGGTAATGATTGGTTTTTATCAAAAGAAGCAATTGATTTTATAGAAATGAAAAAAAACAAATAAATTAATTAGATAAATTTTTAGCCCTGTAGTTTCTACAGGGCTATTTTATTTATTTATGGTTATTTTTTTATGTTGGTTTTTACTTTTTTTTATTTTTGATTTTTTATATTATCATATAATTATTTTTATTATTATAATTTATTTTTATTATTTTTAATGTTTTTTTATTTTTTTATTTTATTATTATTTTCAATAATAATAATTTGAGCAATTTTAGTTTTTAAAAAAATAAAAATTGATATTGTAACAGTTAGAATACCTAAAATAATATATCTTAATATTCTTAAAAAATTAAAATTCAATAAATTTTCTTGAAATATTTCTTTGAATAATAAAGAAAGTAATGTTTTAATAGTTAGATAAATTGTAAAACCAATTATTATTCTTAAAATTATTTTAAAAATACTCATATTGTAATTAATAGAAAAAAATGAGTTCTTGTAATTATGCTTATCATTTTTTTTATTTTTATAAATATTATTAAGTATAAAAAAAAGTAATAGATAACCACAATTTATTCCTGCTAAAAAACTAATATTGCTTTTATCATAATTAACAGGAATTAAAATAATGCAAATTGGTAAAAAAATAAAAAAAAGAAAATAAAAAATAATTTCTTTTTTTGCTATGAAAAAATTAAAAGGGAAATTTTTATTTCCTTCAATATATTTATTTAATGGAATATAATATATTAAAATAATTGCTATTGCAAGAAAAAAACCTCCTATAACATCAAGTAAAGAATGTACTCCAAGATATATTCTGGAAAATAAAACAAGAAGTATTACAATAACTGAAAATAAGTAAAATGTTTTATTTTTTATTAGTATTGCAATAGAACCTAATGTTGTTGTTATACCACTTGAATGACCTGATGGGAAAGAGTAAGAAACATTTCCTTTTTGTATTTCTTTTATCATAGTGGTATCGAGGTTTTTTATTTTTGGATTATTGATAAATGGTCTATTTATCATAATAATATTTTTTAAAATATCTGTTAAAGTAAAAGTTAAAAATGATGTTTGAATAACAAAAAATCCTTTATGAAAAGAAAAACCAAATAAATATATGCATAGAATTATTGTTACGCCAAGTTCATAACCTATCAATGTAATATAGTTAAAAATTGAGTTTAGCATAGGGGATTCAAATTTTTGTAAAAAAATATTTAAATAATCAAAGTTCATATATTACTCCTTAAGATCTTTATTGTTTATTTTAGTGTAATTTAAAAAATTTAATTTTCTATAATATATTTTATAAAAAAATATGTATTTAATAAGATTAATTTGAATAATTTCAAAATATAATTAAAATTATTTAAGTTAATAAATTTCAATTAAAGGAAATATTATGTCTAAAAATCAAGGTTCAGCTACTATTATTATCAGTAAAAAAGCTTTTTTTACTTCTGTATTGATCCTGCTTATTTTAACAATTTTTGCTGGTATACTAACACAAATTATACCAAGAGGCCATTATCAAAGAATAAAAACTAACTCTGAAGAAATTATAGTTCCTGATTCATTTACCTTTTCTAATGAAAAACCTTTACCTTTATATTATTGGTTTATAAGCTGGTTACTCGTTTTATTTGCCCCTGGAAATATTCTTATTATTTCAATTATTATTTTTATAATTATAATTGGGATTTCTTTTGCAATAATATATGAAACTAAAGTTTTGCAAGAAATAATAGAAATTTTAACTATAAGATTTTTAAATAATAAATTGTTCCTTGTTGCTATGATCTCTTTCTTTTTTATGTTAATAGGATCAATGTTTGGAATATTTGAAGAGATGCTTCCTCTTGTTCCTCTTATTATTCTTTTATCAAAAAACCTTGGATGGGATGAACTTATAGGGCTTTCTATGAGTTTACTTGCAACAGGATTTGGTTTTTCAGCAGCAATTTCAAATCCTTTTACTCTTGGGGTTGCGCAGAAACTTGCAGGGCTTCCTGTATTTTCAGGATTTCCTTATAGACTTCTTATTTTTTTTATTGTTTATTTAATCCTTATTTTATTTTTGTTTATAAAAATTAGAAAAAAGCCTTTATTAACAATGGAAAAATTAGATTATGAAATGTTTAATAATAGTTTAAATAAAAGTAAAAAAATTTTAAAACCATCTGTAGTTTTTTTTATAATTATGATAATAATAATGTTCTGTTTTATATTCTCTACTATTTTTATAGAATCAATTTCAGGGTTATCTTTACCATTTATTGCAATTGTATTCATTATTATTTCAATAGGGACAAGTATAATAGAAAGAATCCCTTTCAAAAAAGCTATAAATGTTGCATTTAAAGGTTTTATTGGTATAGCACCCGCTATTTTACTCATCTTACTTGCCATGGGAGTTAATTATATCATAAAAAAGGGAAATATAATTGATACCATCCTTTATTATGCATCAATAAACATGAAAAAAGCTGGTAAATATGGAACATCATTGTGGATTTATTTTATAACATTATTTTTAAATTTTTTTATTGGCTCAGCATCTGCTAAAGCTTTTTTATTAATTCCTATACTTGCACCACTTTCTGATATAACTGGAATTAGCAGACAAATTGCTATTCTTGCATTTCAATTTGGTGATGGATTTTCAAATGTTATATATCCAACAAATCCTGTTTTGTTAATTGGTCTTGCAATAAGCGGGATAAGTTATCCAAAGTGGTTTAAGTTTACTTTTATTTTACAATTAATAATTTTAATTATAACTTCTTTATTGTTAGTTTTGGCTGTTTCTTTTGGTTATAAATAAGAGTCTTAAAATTAAGATAAAATCTTAAAAATAAAAATTAAAAATAGTGTAAAAATAAAAATTAAAGAAAAAATTAAAAGTTTAATAAATAATAAAAATATAAAAGTAAAATAAAAAAATTATCTTAAATTATAATAATCTTAAAAAGGAAATAAAATGAAAATTTTTAAAAATTTTGAAGAGATTATTCAATCTATACCACAAATTAAAGGTATATTACAAAATTTTTATAAAATTGTAGATATAGATAATTATGAGGAAACTTTTTTAATCAAAGCAAGAAATCCTGATACACAAAAACATCTTGTTTTGCAAAGCGGGTTACATGGTATTGAAGGTTATGTGGGATTTGCTATGATTTATTTTTTTGTTGATGAGGTTATTCCTGAAATTTATAAATTAAATGATAATTTTATTTTTACTAAACTTTTTGATCTCTCTTTTATAATTAATGCAAACCCATTTGGGGTGAAAAATAAAAGAAGAGTAAATGGAAACAATGTTGATTTAAATAGAAATTTTTTGTTGGAAGAAAATAAATTTAAAGATATAGATGAAAAATATAAAATTATTGATGAATTTGTGAATCCCAAGAAAAAGATAAAAAATTTATATTTTTCATATATAAAAACTTTTTTTAATATTTTAAGAATAATTTTAAAAATTGGACAATCTAATTTTAAAAATCTTTTATTATCAGGTCAAAATTATAATTCTCATGGTACATATTATATGGGGAATTGTTTTCAAAAAGAAACAATATTATTAAAAGGAATATATAAAGAGCTTTTTAATGAAAAAAAGGTTGAAAATACAATTTTTTTAGACATTCATACTGGTTATGGCCCTTCAAATCAAATGAGCATTGTAAATTCAATTTATATGAAAAATAAAAGTTTTATAGATTACTTACAAAATAAATATCCACTTGTAGTTTCTTCAAATACAGATGATTTTTATGAAATAAAAGGAGATCTTATAGATTTTATTTGTAAAACTTATCCAGATATAAACTTTGCAACAGCTTTTGAATTTGGAACTTTAGGTAATTCTATTTTTGCTAACATTAAATCTATTATTGCAGTTATTCTTGAAAATCAATACTTTTTTAATAATTTAAATGGGGTTCTAGAAAGTAAAAATAAAATTTGCAAAATAGGAAAAAAAATTATTTCTTTTTATGAAAATGTTTTTTTTCCAAAAAGTAAAAAATGGTGGGATAAAGCTTTTTATGATTTTAAATTTTCAATAAAATTAATTTTAAGGAGATAAAAATTGATTCAATTTTTTTATTTTGAGGAATGTCCAAATTATAGTAAGTCATTAGAAAATCTTTTAGAAGTTATTAGTGAACTTAATATAGACAAAAATGATCTTGAAATTATAAATATTAAAGATCTTGAATCAGCAAAAAGGTATAATTTTCAAGGTTCACCTTCAATAATTGTAAATGGTATAGATATTTATACAGAAAAAAAAACAGAAGGTGTTAATTATACCTGCAGACTATATAAATTTAATAATGTTGTTACAGGAATAATTCCAAAAGAATTTATAAAAGAAAAAATCTTAAAGTTTTATTAAAAAATAACTAAAAAAGAACTTGGATAATAAAGTTAATTTGAAAAGAGGGTAATTTATCCAAATCTAAATGATATTGATCTTCAGCTAAAACAATTGTAGAATTAGTCTGAGTAAAATCATGATAACCTAACTGACTTGCAGTAGGGAAACCTGGGTAGAAAAATAGATTAAATTGAATTCCAAATAAAAGTTTATTATTTATATTGTAGTATCCTTTAATTAATATCATTAGTCTATCAAAGTAACCATAAGGAGTTTTGGGATTTGTTCTTCCTGGGAAAGCTGTAGCACTATTTGAAAAATCAAGATGATTTGAAACATCGTCATATAAATAAATATATTCAAAACCAATTCCAGTAATAAAAGTTGAAAATTGATAATTTACACCTAAAAATAATTTTAATCTATAAGGATTATTAAATTCAGTATTTGCAGGAATTATCTTTTGCAATAAATGGTTGAAAGTAAAAATTGAAAGTACCTATAGAATCATTAGTATAGTTTATATGAAATTTAAATAGTCCATTTTCAAAATAATCAGAAAATGAAATTGAAGAATCATTAGAGTTTTAAAGAAATAAAAAAATCTATTTAGTTTTGAGAATTGTTAAGAAAATTTTAATAAAATTAATTATAACCATAAATTAACTCAAATTTAATAAATACTTCATAAATAATTTATAATCTTAAAATAATTTTTAATTGGAAAAAAATCAAAGGAAAAAATATGAAAATAGGAGTAATAGGTGCTGGTTATGTTGGTCTTATAACTGCAACTGGATTTTCCCATCTTGGGAATCAGGTTTTTGTTTATGATATCAACAAAGAAAAAATTTCAATATTGAAAGAAGGAAAACTTCCATTTTTCGAAGATAATTTAGAAGAGATTCTTTTAGAAAATATAAAAGCTAATAGACTTAATTTTACTTATTCTTTAAAAGAAACAGTTGAAAATTCAGATTATTTATTTATAGCAGTTGGAACTCCGCCTGATGAAAATGGTTTTGCAAATTTAAAATATGTTTATGACTCTTTATCAGAAATTGCAAGATATATAAATGATTATAAAATAATAATTATAAAATCTACAGTTCCTCCTGGAACATGTAAAAATATTGAGCTCTTTCTTCTAGAAAGATTAAAATTTTATAACAAAAACAATAAATTTGATATTGTATCCAACCCTGAATTTTTAAGAGAAGGAAATGCAATTTATGATTTTTTTTATCCTGATCGAATTATTATAGGTACTGAAAATGATAGAGCAAAAGATTTAATGGTAGCTTTATATAAGTATTTTATAGATATAAATGTAAATATTGTTTTTACAAATTTAGAAAGTTCTGAATTAATAAAGTATGCTTCAAATTCTTTTTTAGCTACTAAAATTAGTTTTATAAATGAAATTTCAATACTTGCTGAAAAAATAGGTGCAAATATTAAAGATATTTCAAAAGGGATGGGATTAGATAAAAGAATAGGAGATAAATTTTTAGAAGCAGGCTGTGGTTATGGTGGATCATGCTTTCCTAAAGATACAAGTGCTTTATATAATTTTGCCAAAATGAAAGGTGTAGATCTGAAAATAATAGGAGCAACGATAAATGCTAATAGTTTTCAAATTGAATATTCAATAAAAAAGATTTTGAGTAATCTTGATAATGTAAATGGTAAAATAATATCAATACTTGGACTTACATTTAAACCTAATACTGATGATGTTAGAGAATCACCTGCAATATATATTGTAAAAGCTTTAATACAAAAAGGTGCTTTGATAAAAGCTTATTGTCCAAAAGGTATACCTGGTTTTAAAAAAATATTTGAAAATGAAAAAAGCATTAGTTACTATAATAGTATTTATGAATGCTTAACAGATTCAGAAGCATGCGTAATAGTAACAGATTGGATAGAATTTAAAGAAATGGATTTAAAATTAGCAAGTAATCTAATGAAAGATAATTATATGTTTGATTTAAGAAATATTTTTTATTCAAATAAAATTGCACAAACTTTATTTAAATATTTTGGTGTTGGAGTGGATAAATTAAAATATAAAGTTATCAGTTAAAAAAATAATAGTAGAGTAAAATAATTAAAAAATGAAAAATTAAATAAAAAAATAAAAGCAAAATAAAGACTAAATAAAATTAAATTAAATAAAAAGGGATTTTAAATTTAAAAGATATTTTTTATAAAATTTGGAGGGTTTAATGTTAAAAAAAACAATTAAAAAAATGGATATGCATCTTCATTCTATATATTCAGAAAGACCTTCTGAATGGATATTAAAAACTATAGGGACAAGAGAATCTTATGTTGATCCTTATCAAATATATCAATATGCTAAAAATAAAGGAATGGATTATGTTACTATTACAGACCATAATAAGATAGATGGGATTTTAAAACTAAAAGAAAAAAAACCTGATGATACTATTATAGGTGTTGAGTTAACTACATACTTTCCTGAAGATGGTGCAAAAATTCATTTACTTTTATATGATTTTGAACCTTCTATTTTTGAAAAACTTAATTATTTAAGAGAAAATATATATGACTTAAGAAATTTTATAATAGAAAATGATATTTTTTATTCAGTTGCTCATCCGCTTTATTCTGTTAATAATAAAATAAATATGTCTCATATTGAAAAATTGATATTACTATTTAATAATTTTGAAATAATAAATGGTGGGAGAAATGAAGAGATAAATAAATTTACAGAAAAATTTCTAAAAAGTATCACTCAACAAAAAGTCGAAATATTAATTAAAAAATATGGTATAAAACCTTATGGTGAAAAACCATGGGAAAAAAAATTTACCGCTGGAAGTGATGATCATACAGGATTATTTATAGGTACAGCTTATTCTTATGCAGAGGCAGAGAATCCAAAAGAATTATTAAAGTTAATTCAAAATGGTAATTCTTCATCAACTGGAAGTAATTTAACATTTGAATCACATGCTTTTCAATTGTTGAAAATAGCTTCTGATTACTATAAGTTTAGAAATTATGATATTATTAAAAATAGGATGGAAGAAAATTATAATAATAAAGATAATTCGTATTTTTTTGAAAATATTCAGTCTGAACAAGAAAGAGAAAAGAATTATTTAAATAAAAATGAAGATTTTGAACCTAAAAAATTAAAAAATTTTCAACCTTCTTTATTTAATCTTTTTATTAATAAAAAAGAAAGAAATTCAAATGCATTAAAAATAATATTAACTGCTTTTGATAAAATTTTATTTCAAAGACAAAAACTATCTTTAAAAGAAAAAATGCTAATAAATCAATATCAAAGAAGTGTTAGAAAAAAAAATGATGATATTACAAAAATACTATTAAAATTTATTTTAAAATTAAACAATTTACAGTCTTATAATCCTTATGAAATATCAGTTCAGCTTTTTGAAGTAGTTTCTGAAATTATTGATATATATATAAACACCTTTTTAAAAACCCTAAATGAAAAAATAAATAACAATGATATAGCATCGATATTAGGGAAATTATCCTCTTCCTTTATACCTCTTATTATGTCGATACCATATTTGTCTTCAATAAAGCATTTATGGAAAGATAGAAAAATAATAAATGAAATTGATAAAAAATATTTTAAAAACTCAGGGTTCGAAGATAGAGAGCCTTTTTATAAAAGGATAGTATGGCTAACAGATACTTTAATAGATTTAAATGGAGTATCAGTAACATTAAGAAATATAGGAAAAGTAGCTAAAAAAAATAATAGAGAACTATTTTTTATTACAAGTTTAACAAGGGATGATTATGAAAAAAGTAAATTTGAATTTGATGTAATAAATTTTGAACCAATTTCATCCTTTGTTTCTGATATATATAAAAGTTTTACTGTAAAGATCCCTTCTTTAATGAAGATTATAAAAAAAATATATCAATTAAATCCGGATGAAATTATTATATCAACCCCAGGACCCGTTGGACTTGCTGGATTAGTTGCTTCCAAAATATTAAATATTCCATCAAAAATGATTTTTCATACAGATTTTGCAAAAGAAGCTTATGAAATTTTAAAAGATGAGGGATTTTCTCTTGTTGTTGACTATCTTTTAAAATTTCTTTACAATTTAGCTGATGAAATTCTTGTAAATAACAATGAGTATCTTAATATTTTGAAAGAAAAAGGATTTCAAAGTTCAAAATTAAAAATATTTAAAAGGGGACTTGATTTAAATTTGTTTAAAAAAGTGGATAAAACTAAGATAGATATTTATGATGAATATAAAATTAAGGAAGATGATTTTATCTTACTCTATACAGGGAGAATTTCTAAAGATAAAAATCTTGACTTTATTTTAGATATTTTTAAAGATTTAAAGAGAAAATATGCTAATCTTAAATTTTTTGTTGTTGGAGATGGTGTTTATCTTGAAGATTTAAAAGCAAAATACTCTAATATAAAAGATCTTATTTTTCCCGGAATGTTAGAGAACAGTAAACTAGTTCAATATTATTCCATTGCTGATATAATGGTTTTCCCTAGTATTACCGATACTTTTGGGATGTCTGTTTTAGAAGCACAAGCTTGTGGTCTTCCAGCTTTAGTTTCAAATATAGGTGGACCAAAAACTATTGTTAAAAATGGAGAAACAGGTTTTGTATTAAAAATAGATAAGAAAACTTGGGAAAAGAAGATTATTGAACTAATAGAAGAAAAAAGAAACAAAGGATTAATATTAAAAAGGCTTTCAATTAATTCAAGAATTTATATAGAAGATAAATACAATATAAATAATGTAATAGATTCTTATTTTATTAAAGATAATTTAAAAATAAAATATGATAAACAGGAAAGAACACCTTTAGTTGAAAATACAAATTCAAGCATTAATAATCAAATAGAAAGGGTTATGATTATCTAATAATTTTTATATCTAAATTTATATAAAAATTATTTATATTATTGCTGCAAAAAATAAATTTTAATCTATATTTTAAATATAAAAAGTAATGTTTATTTTATAAAAACTAAATTATATTTTAATCAAATTATTTTTTAATCTTTTATCAATATTAAAACCTAATGTCTATTTTAAATATAAAAAATTATCTGAGGCTTGTATGGTAAAGTTAAATGAAACTATTAATGTTATTCTTAATCGTGTCTCACTAAGAAAATATGATGAAAGACATATTAATGATGAAGAACTTGAACTTATATTAGATTGTGCAATTAGAGCCCCAACAGCAGGTAATAATATGCTTTACTCAATTATTCTTATTAAAGATATTGATACAAAAGAAAAACTTTCTGTAAGTTGTGATAATCAGCCTTTTATTAAGAATGCTGATATTATAATGATTTTTCTTGCAGATGTTAAAAAACTTTATGATTATTTTGAAATTTCAAAAGTAAAAGAATTCTGTAAAACTTACAATATACCTTATGTAAGACCAAATTTTCAGATGTTATATCTTGCATTGAATGATGCTCTTATAGCAGCTCAAAACGCAGTAATAGCAGCAGAATCTTTAGGTATAGGATCATGCTATATAGGGGATATTGTTGAAAGATTTGAATACCATAAACAACTTTTAAACCTTCCTGAGAATGTATTTATAGCCACAATGCTATGTTTTGGTTATTATCCTAAAGATTATAAAAAAAAGTTAAGACCAAGATTTGATAAAAAATATATTGTGCATAATGAAAAATACAATATAATCAAATCAGAAGAGTTAATGAAAATTTATGAAATTTATGAAAGTCAATTTTTTGAAAACAAAACAAAAGACCTTGAAAACAGCACAAATTCAATCAATTCAACTAGTTTAGTAAAGAATGGTTTTAATTTTTCAAACTATGGTCAATTTCTTTATAAAAATAAATTTGCATCTAATTTTGCCATTGAGATGGAAAGATCATTAAAAGAAATGTTAAAGAATTGGTTTAAATAAATAAAAAGAGAAAAAAATGGAATTTTTAAAAGAAATTGGTATTTTACCTCCCCCAATATCTGATTCTTTTATTAAAGAATCACTTTTAATATTATTTGTAGGAGTTGGGATAATAGTTTTATTTTGTAGAACTATTAATATTAATTATCCTAAAATATCTATAAGAAACCTTATTAAAAAAGATAAAAGTGAATGGGAAAGAAAGTTTTATAAGAAACTTGTGTGGCAGTATCCAATATGGGGTTTTATTCAACAGTTTTTTATGGTTTTGTTCTTTGTTTTTATTAGAAGATTCGTAAATGATTTTAATGCTGTTTTAATAACTTCTTCTTTGTTTGTAGTCTTACATTATCCAAATCTTTTTTTAGGTTTATTAGTATTTGGAATGGAACAAATGCTGTTAAATCATTTTTTGATATATAGAAACTTATATGTATTAGGAATTTTTCATGGTTTTTTTGCAACATTACTTTTATTTTTAAGTCCATCAGTCCTTTATACAAAATTTTATATTTTAACTGATTATATAAAATTATACAAAAAAGATAAGATAGATGATAGTAAAGAATGGGTACTTATTCATTTAGATAAGTTTAAAAATGTTATTGAAAGAAAATTACTTAAAGATTTTGATGAAAAATAATCTATAATTTTATACTTGAATATAGATTAATTTATTTTAATACCCAAAATCTATTTAACAATAAAAGAAAAAATATATAATAAAACATTTTTATTGATTATTTGATTAATAATAATATTCTAATTAAGAGTACTATAGTATGAAAAATAGATCAATTAGATATATAATTTTATTTTTAATTTTGTTTTCTATTGCTGTTTTATGGTTTTTTAATCGATCTAAAGAAATACCAACTGCTGAAGAATTAGTTGTACCTGTTGAAACAATAACACCTATGTATGGAACTCTTGAAAAAACATTAATTGTTTCGGGTTATGTTAAATCCGAATCTGTAGTTACAGTTTTACCTAAAATTTCAGGAACTTTAGTTACTCTTCTTGTTTCAGTAGGAGATGATGTTAAAGCTGGACAGCTTATAGGAACTATCGATCAAGGCCCATATCTTTTACAGTATGATCAAGCTAAAGCGGCTTATGAAGCTGCAAAATCTACTTTAGAAAGAGTTGAAAGTTTATATAAAAGTGGTTCAACATCAAAACAAAACTACGAACAGGCAAAAGCCCAATATGATGCCTACAAATCTCAATATGAACTTGCTAAACTTCAACTTGATTATACTAAAATAATTTCACCTGTTAATGGTGTAGTTCTTTTTGTTCATTCAGTTGCAGGTTCCCTTGTTGCTCCACAAGTACCAATAGTAACTGTCGGAGATTTATCTAAACTTGTTATAGAAGCAAAAATACCTGAATCTTATTATTTCATTTTTTCAAAAAATCAAAATTCAATGGATCTTTATTTTACATTTCCGGATATCCCTGAAAAAAAAATTACTGGTAAAATAAAATCCATAACTCCATATATTTCTCCAGAAACTAAAACTTTTACTGTTACCTGTTTTATAAATAATCCTAAAGAAATTCTTCCAGGGATGTTCTTAAATGTTAATTTTGTTCTAGATAAAAAGGAGAATATTTATTATCTTCCAATTGAAGTATTACTTGATAACAACTATGCTTTTTATATAGATGAAAAGACAATGAAAGCAATTAAAATAAAAATACCACTATCATTTTCTAATGATCAATATTTTGAAATTCCAAAAGATTATAAAGATTTTCAATTTGTAATAGATGGTCAACATTTCTTAAAAGAACAACAGAAGGTAAATATAATAGAAAAACATTCTGTTTATTAATTTAATGTTTTTTATTTAAAAAAATAATTAAAAAATAATATAATTTAAAATTAAAGAAAATATTCAATTATAAATAATTGTAATAAGAATTGTAGATATTAATATTAAACAGAAAAAAAATTATGAGTAGATTGATTAAGTTTCCTATTGAGCATTTTGTTATAATAACAATTCTTGTTATAGCTCTTGCTTTTTTTGGGATAATTTCATTTAATTCACTTAGGCAGGAACTTTTTCCTGATATATTTCTACCAACATTAATAATAATAACAACTTATCCAGGAGCAAGTCCTTCTGATGTGGAAAAAGATGTTACAATTCCTATAGAAGATGCCTTATCAACATTGGCACAGGTAGATTCAATCCAATCAAGTTCATTTGATTCTCTATCATTAATAGAAGTTGGATTTAGCTGGGGAGTAGATATAGACAAAAAATTTCCAGAAGTTAGAGAAAAACTAAATAGCATTGCAGATACTTTACCAGAAAATATTTCTGGTATCCCAGAAATTTTAAAAATGGAACCAAGTAAATTACCTCTAATTACTGTAGTACTCGAAAGTCCAATGAAAAGAGAGGAATTGACAGATTTTTTTGAAAAGCAGATTAGAAGCAGGCTAGCGAGAATAGATGGGGTATCTGAACTTAATTTACATGGGGGAGAAAAAAAGGAAGTTATAATTACAGTTAAAAAAGATCAGCTTATTGCAAAACATGTTTCTATCTTAGATATTTTTCAAATATTAAAATATTACAATATTTCTTTTCCTGGAGGTATAATAAAATTTCAGGGTAAAGATATAAATATAAGAAGCTATGGGGAATTTAAATCTATTTCAGATATAGAAAATCTTGTTGTTGGTTTTTCAGACAATACATTTATAAGATTAAAAGATGTTGCTAAGATTGAACTTGCATTACCAAAACCTAAAGAATATACTTCTTCATTGGGAAAACCTGTGATTGTACTTGATATAATGAAACAGCAAGGTAAAGATACTTTAAAAACTTCAAAAGAATTAATAAAACAGTTTAAAGAAATAGAAAAAACTTATTCTGGACTTATTAAATTTAAAATAATTACGAATCAAGGTTATGATATAAAAAGATCTATTAATACTGTTCGTGATTCAGCTATAATAGGTGGATTGCTTGCTGTAATTGTACTTTTTGTGTTTTTAAGAAATATAAGAGCAACACTTGTAATTTCTTTTTCTATTCCTCTATCAATCCTTTTTACCTTTATAGGTATGAAAGTTTTTGGGAGATCATTAAATTTAATGACACTAAGTGGTCTTACTGTTGGTATAGGAATGGTTGTAGATGCTTCAATAGTTGTACTTGAAAATATTGATAATCATATAAAAAAGGGTCTTTCAAGTAAGGAAGCTTCTTACATCGGCACTAAAGAAGTTGCTGGTGCAGTTTTAGCATCTACAACAACCTCTTTGGCAGTATTTATCCCAATGATTTTTGTAGAGGGAATTGCTGGACTTGTCTTAAAAGATATTGCTTTAACAATTTCTCTTGCCCTTTCTGGTTCTTTGATAGTTGCTGTAATATTTGTTCCTTATGCTGTTTCACATTTTTTCCCTACTTTTGAAAAGCAGGATCAAGAAAATCAAGAAGATAAATTTAATTATAAAAAAACAAATCAGATAAGTAATAAAAATGATTTAAATAATATAAGTAATATAAATAATATAAGTAATATAAAAAGCTCTAAAATAAATTTCTTAAAAAAGATAAAAAACATAATTAAGTTTTTGTCTGAACTTATAGATAAAGGGCTGGACTTATTGACTTTCTTTTATAAAAAAACTTTAGAATTTGCCCTTGAAGAAAGAAGGTTTGTGATAACACTTTCAATTGTTTTGCTTATTATCTCAATCATAACTTTAGATATGGTAGGCTTTGAATTTTTAAGTGATTCAGATATGAGTGAAATTGAGGTAAAAATGTCTACTCCAAATGGATATTCTTTAGAAAAGACAAGAGAAAAGGTTTTAATGTTTGAAAATATTGTAAAAAATTATGTTCCAGAGGTTAATACAACTTACTTTCTTGTTGGAAAAGGTGATCCTTTTGGAATTTCTTCAAAACCAAATATATCTTATGGTAAGATTAGGCTAGTACCTGTGGACAAAAGGAATAGATCTGTTTTTGAGATTATTTCATTTTTGCAGCATAAGGCAGAATCGACAATTCCAGATATTAATATAACCATTTCAAATGGAGGACTTGGAGCATTGGCTTCATTGGCTCTTGGTGGTAAAGGATTTATGATAGAGGTTTATGGAACAAATTTTGATTCTATTTATAAGTCAGCAAAAATAATTGAGCAGATATTATCTTCTGATAAAGCTGTATTAAAAACAGATCTTTCTGTAAATTTTGACTCATTTGAGCTTTTATCACAAATGAAACTTGATACAATGGGTAATCTTGGACTTATACCTTATGAATCTGCATTTGCAGCAAGAATATATTTCTATGGAATGCATGTTGGTAATTTTAGAACAGAAAATAAAACATATCCAATATTTTTAAAAACAGATATTCCTGATAGCAAAATAACTTCAAATATATTAAATGAAATATTCTTAAAATCAAAAAATGGTAATTTTGTTTCATACTCAAATTTTGCAAAATTAGAGCTAAAGCCATCAGTTTCTCTTATTAATCATCGTAATAGATTAAAATCAATAATAGTAACGGCAATACTTTCAAACCCTGATATGAGAGGGATACAAAAAAGAATAACACCTATTTTAAAAAATCTCGTTTTGCCACTAGGGGTTAATTGGGAAATTATTGGAAGTGCAAAAGAGATAAAAACTTCTTTTAAGTCTCTTTTTATAGTCCTTTTAATAGGTATTTTTTTAGTTTATATGGTAATGGTTATACAATTTGAAAGATTTTCTCATCCTTTAATAATTCTTTTATCTATTCCATTTATGCTTATAGGAGCTACTTTAGGAATAATTTTGGGAAAGTCTACTTTATCTATAGTATCTTTTTTAGGCTTAATAACACTTGCTGGAACTGTTGTAAATAATGCAATTGTTTTGATAGATTTTATTGAGCTTAATAGAAAACAATATGGGAAATCTTTGGAGGAAGCTATAGTAAGTGCTGGAAGTAGCAGGTTAAGACCAATCCTTATGACAACTTTAACAACTGTACTTGGTGTTTTACCAATGGCTTTAGGAATTGGAGAAGGTGCAAATCTTTATAGACCTTTAGGTATGGTGATAGCTGCTGGGCTTACTACTTCAACTTTAATTACCCTTGTTTTAGTTCCGATTATCTATTATAGTTTTGAAAAAAGAAAAGAACCAAAAAATTAAAAAAGTATAAAAAAAATATAAAAAAAGTATAGAAAATGTATAAAAAATAAAGTAATTAAATTAAAAATAATAAAAGCAAAACAAATAAATAAATTAAATAAGGTAAAAATATGATTAAGAAAAACTTTAGGTTTTATGCAGTAATTTTTTTTGTTTTTTCTTATCTATTGTTATTTTCCTGTTCATCTGTTTTTAGAGCTTCTTTAACGGGCCAGTATATAGACAGTGAAAATAAAAATGGTATAAATGATGGTTATGTTTTTCTATATATTAGTAAAGATAGATTTGATAAGGATTGGGAAGATTATCAAGCAACTAAAAATTATATAGCTTTTTTTGCTAATTGTTTTTCTTCAACAACTACAACTACTGTAAATAATCAAAGTGGAGTTTTTACCTTTAATGCAGTCGTATGGTCTACATTAAATCCTTTTTTTGGTAAAGATGCTGATATACATGAAATATATCTTGTTTTTTATCATGAAGATTATGGTGTATCATATAGTACTCATAAAATTGTGTCTGATTCAACAACAAGATTAACTCCAATTAAAGCAAGTAAAATAAAAAATAGTGCAATAATACATGGAAAAATTGTAAATGTTTCAAGTGGTGAACCTATACCAAATGTTACAGTTCGTATTTATGTTCCAAAAAATTGGAATTTTGATAGTAATAATAACCCAATTGTTAATGATTCATCTTTTGATAATAAACCTTCATACACAACAACAACCAATGCAAATGGTGAATACACTGTTAGAATTTCTTTTCCAAAAATGCCATCAGCTTCTCAAGATTATGGAAGAACAAAAATAAGGATTGTTTATTTTCTTAATGACTATGAAACTTCAAATAGTATAGAGCCTAGCTTAGTTGATAATAATTCTTGGGATCCTGACGGAAATTGGATTTATGAAGATTATTATGAAAGTTCGACTATATTAAAAGATACAACAACACAAATTCCAGCTTTACATATGAAAAAAACTATATTTAGTGAATCTCTTAATGGTATTGTTAAACTTTCTGGAAATGGGGTAAATGGATATAAGGTTAAAGTTACTTATAAAACAAGAAATAATACATTAACATCTAAAAGTTCAAGAACATTTACATATTATCCAAATAATCAAACTGCGGTTTCTGGTTACTTTGAAATAAATAATCTTGAACTTTCACCAGATGGAACAGAAGGCTCTCAAAATTATCAAGATGTAAATATAGAAGTATATAATAGTCTTGATGTATTAGTGAAAACAGTAAATAATTTTAGAATTTATGAAAATGCAGATAATTATATAGAAATAGAAATTCCATAAAAAAATTAATTAAAATTAATAAAAAACATTTTATAAACTAAAATATAAAGAAAGAAAAATATTTAAATTAAGAGGAATTTAAGTTTGAGTTTAAAAAACATAAAATTGAAAAATATATTTATTATCTTTTTTATATTAATATTTTTTATTTTTTTCTCTTTTGAAGAAGAAAATAGATATAATTTGCAGGGCTTAATAAATTATGCTCTTGAAAAAAATAAAGAAATAGCTCAATTGGATTTAAATATTAAAAAAGCTGAATTAGATCTTCTAATTGCAAAAGCCAAGAAGTTTCCCTCCATATCGCTTAATGTAAGTTTAAGTTATTTGACAAATCCAATTGGTCCTATATCAGTCAATACTGGACAATTTGGATCTATTCCTACTTCTAATGGAGATATTTTAATTCCACCTCAAGATATGGTTGTATTTAAAGGAATGGAAAATACTTTATATCAATTTAAATTAACTATAGATCAACCAATATTTACTTGGGGTAAAATAGATAATTCAATAGAGATATATAAACTTTTAATTGAAGCAGAAAAAATTAAGAAAGAAGCAAAAATAAGTGAAATTAAAACAAAAATTAAAATTTATTATCATAGTCTTTACTATCTTGATAAGATATTAGATGCACTTAATAAGCAAAAGGAAATAATTGATAGAATTGTAGAGATTTCAAAACAAAGTTATGAGAAAGGATTTATAACATATTCTGATTATTTACAATCTGCTATTTCCCAAAAAGAGTTTGATTTAAATTTTACTAAAATAGAAGGTGAAAGAAAAAAAGCAATAGGTGAACTTAAGATTTTATTAAATTTTCCTTTAGATAAAGAATTAAAAATTGATTATTCAGAGTTTGATGAGAAACTAAAAGATCAGAAGGTTTTATTTTTAAATATGCCTGATAATTTATGGCAACTTGCAATTGAAAATAACTTACAGTTGAAACAAATATCAATATTTAAAAAAATAGTTGAAAAACAATATGAAATAATAAATGCATCAAATTATTTAAAACCCGATATAGGTTTGAGAGTTGAAATATCTTATTATGGTCCGAGATTTCCCTTATTTGAAACTGGCTGGTTTACTCAAAATGACTACAATATTACAATATCATTTGGAATCTCTACAATAATTTTTGATTCAGGAGCTTTAAAAGCAAAAATTGAACAAGCAAAAGATGAGATAAAAAAAATGTTTGTTCAGATAGATATGGCTTATCAAAATCTTTCAAATCTTCTTGATTCTATTAAAATAAAATGTGAAGTTAATAAGGCCAAATTAAATTATTATCTTTCAAAGATAGAATCAGACAAAGAAATAATAGATAAAAAACAAAATGCCTTTAAAGAAGGTTTAATTGATGAAATTGAATATTTGAAAATTATATCAACTTTTTATGTTAATATAGTGTCTCTGTATTTAGAAGCAATAGATTACTATTCTAATTATTATAGTATTGAAGCTATATGTGGGGTTGAGTTTTGAATTTATTCAAGTTTTATCCTGTTTAATCTTAATGAGTTTAGCACAACATTTAGGGAACTTGTTGCCATTGCTATTTCTGCTATAATAGGATGGAGTAGTCCAAGCATAGCAAGAGGGATTGCAATAATATTATAGAAAAAAGCCCAAAAAAGGTTTTGTTTTATCTTTTGGAATGTTTTTTGGGAAATAATAAAACTTTTATATACACCAAAAAGGTTATTTGAAGGTATAGTTATATCTGCTGCTTCTATAGCTATATCTGATGCGGCTATCGCTATACCAACATCTGCCTGTTTTAATGCTGGTGCGTCATTGATTCCATCACCAACCATAGCAACTACTTCACCTTTATTTTGCAATTTCTTGACAATATTAATCTTATCTTTAGGTAGCAAATTTGCATAAAAATTATTTATACCAGCTTTATTTGCTATAAAGTTTGCTGCTAATTTATTATCACCTGTTAACATAATTGTTTTTAAGTTTAATTTATGAAGTTTTTCTATAACCTCTTTTGCATCTGCTTTAATTTTATCAGAGATTGCAAAAGTACCAAGAAGAATTCCATCATAAGATGTGCCGACTATAGTTTTCCCCTGTTGAATAAATTCATTTATTTTATTTTTGATAGTATCTGAAATTTTTACATTTTCTTTTTCTAGAAATGAAATACTACCACAAATTGCAGTTTTACCATCGATAAGTGCTTTTATTCCATTTCCAGCAAAGTATGAAAATGATTCAACTTTTACTTGTTCTATATCTTTTTTATCATTTTTAATCCAATCAGTTATAGCTTTAGCAAGTGGATGGTCTGAAAGCGATTCTAAAGAATAGGAATAAGATAAAAATAGATCTGTATTATCTTTTATATTATTTTTTAACTGATTTTTTGATTTATTATCTAAATTATTGTCAAAAATATTTTTTGATTTTTCCATCAAAATATCTGTTACAATTGGTCTTCCTTCTGTTATTGTACCTGTTTTATCAAAAATAACAGTTGTAACCTCTTTCATTCTTTGTATAGCTTCTCCTTTTCTTATAAGTACGCCATTTAACGCTGCTTTACCCATACCCACCATCAATGCTGTTGGAGTGGCAAGTCCTAAAGCGCATGGACAGGCTATGACAAGTGTTGCTATTGATGCAAAAATTGCCATAGTAATTCTATCTTTTGCTATTATTATCATCCATGGCAAAATACCTGAAATTTTTTGACTAAATTTACTTAGTGGACCAGGGAAAAGAAACCATGCTAAAAATGTTAAAATGGATAAACCTATTATTAAAGGAACAAAGTATCCTGTTACTTTATCTGCAAACTGTTGAATAGGAACTTTACTTGCTTGAGCCTGCTCTACCATCGAAATAATTTGGGAAAGAAAGGTATCCTTTCCAATTTTTTCTATCTTAACTTTGATATCTCCATCTTGATTTATTGTTGCACCTATAACATTATCACCAACTTTTTTATCAACAGGTTTTGATTCTCCTGTTGCAATAGATTCATCAATAGTACAACTACCTTCAATTATAACACCATCTGAAGGAATTTTTTCTCCAGGTTTTACAAGGACTATATCACCAATACTAAGCTCTGATACATCTACGTCGATTATATAGTTTTCATTTAATTCATTTTTAACTAAATTATTTTCAGTTAAATCATTATCAGTTATACTATTATTTATTATCTTATGGGCATTTTTTGCTCCAAGTTGCATAAGTTTTTTTATAGCCAAACTTGCTTTACCAGTTGAAAGTTGCTTTAAATATGTACCAATATGATTAATAGACATAATCATTGCACCAATCATAGAAAAATCTTCGATTTTTATATTACTAATCATTAAAATATTGGAAAGCTTAAGAAGTCCTGTAATAAATGAAGCTATTGTTCCTATACCGATAAGACTATCCATAGTAAAAGAAAATTTTCTTATTGCATAAAAAGTTGCTTTTATAATATCAAAACCTAAGATGAAAATAATAAAAAAACTTAGAATAAGATCAATAGAAATATCTAAAATTTCTTTGTGAATCATAATTCCAAATAACATTGCTAAACTCATTTTGATTAAAAGTGGCAAAGTTAAAACCCAGGATAAAATTAGTCTTTTTCTTTCCTTTTTTAAGTAAGTTAACTCTTCATCTTCATGCCCTTCAGGTAAAAGTTCATAACCTGCCTCTTTAACTTTTGATGTTAATTTTTCAAAAGGTATTGTCTTGTTGGTAGTTATAATTGCCTTTTTAAGACTAAAATCAACTTTTACATCAATAACACCTTCTATTTCTTTTATTGCCTTTTCAATGTTAACTGCGCAACTTGTGCAACTCATTCCTTCTACTTTTGCATTTATTTTTTCCATATTTCATCCATTTTTTTAATTATTTTATTTATATTATTTTATTTTATATTTTATATTTTATTTTATACTTTTTATATTTTTTATATTTTTTAGTCTTTTATTTTTCTAAACTTTAACTTTTCTGAATATTTTTAATTTTAAGTTAATTTTAATCTAATTATTTTACTTTATTTTTATTTTTCTAATTGGGCTTTGTAATTTGTATTTTTATTGATAGCGTCAATTAAATCTTCTGCTTTAAGTGAATCTTCAGCAGTTATAATTGCTCTTTTTGTTTCTAAATCTACTTTTATATCATTAATACCTTTAATTTTTGATAAAAAATTTTGAACAGTATTAACACAACCCATACATTTCATATCCATTACCTTTAGTTTTATTGTTTTCATTTTATTATCCTCCTTATTGTACTTGTAACTTCTTCTATTACTTCTAAATCCCCCTCTTTTATCCTGTCTACTACGCATGTTTCTATATGTCCTGTTAGTAATTTTTCCTGAACTCCTGCAAGTGCACTTCTTACTCCCGTAATCTGATTCAAAATATCATCACAGTAGCAATCTTCTTCTATCATTTTCTTTATGCCTCTAATCTGCCCTTCAATTCTATTTAACCTTTTAATAAGGTTATCCTTAAATTCTCTTGAATGATGTGCTTTTCTGATACTTTTCATTTTTCCTCCAAAAAAATTAAATATAAAACAGATAAAAAAAATAAGTAATATAGATATAGGGGGTATACCTAAATAAAAGATAATATAAATTAATCTAAAAGTCAATATAATAAGAGAAATTTAAGAAATAAATATTTAATCTAGGATTAAATTAGTATAATATGAGAAAAATTATTATTATAGGGGCAGGGATATCCGGGCTTGTTGCAGCTTTAAGGGCAAAAACTGAAGGATATGATGTTATTGTTTTTGAAAAAAATGAAAAAGCCGGAGGACTTGTAAACTCATTTTACAAGGATGGATTTTTATTTAATGGTGGTACAAAAGCTTTACAGGGATTTATATTTGCCTTACTTAAGTCTTTAAATATTACCATGGATTATGTAAAAACTCCTGTTTCTATAGGTATTGAAGATAAAATTATTTCCATGGAAACAGAAGAAGGGATAGAAAATTATAAAAAAATGCTTGAAGAACTTTATCCCGATTCTCTTGATGATATTGAAAAAATATTTAAAGATATAAGAAAAATGGGTAAATTCTTAAAGGCAGTAAATAAAATGCTAAGTGTAAAAAAAGGTTTTATGTCATTTTTTATAGATTTTATTCCAGCAATAGTTAGTCTTTTTGCAAATATTAATGTTTTATTTAAGATGAAAGATCCTATGGAAAAGTATTACTTTGATAAACTTATCTGGGCTGCCGATTTAAAAACACTTTATAGAAACCTGGAAATAGAAAAATTATCTAAAGAAAAGACTATTGAATTTGAGAAAGAAAAAGAAAAAATATTGAATCATAAAGGTGCTGAATCTATTTTTACAGTATATTTAGCTATTGATGAAGATCCCAAATATTTTAAAAGTATTTCAAACAGCCATCTTTTTTATACTCCTTATAGAAAAGGGTTGGGTTCTATCATAAAAGAAAAGCAGCAAAATATAATTAAAAATTGGGATAATCTTAATAAAAAAGAAATATTTAATTGGTTAGAAGAACTTTGTAGATACAACACTTATGAAATATCTATTCCTGTTTTAAAAGATAAAGATGCTGCACCATTTAACAAAACAGGGCTTGAAGTAAGTTTCTTATTTGATTATACAATAACTAAAAAAGCAAAAGAAACAGGTTTTTATGATGAATTAAAAGAAAAACTTACTGAACTTGTTATAAATATTCTTTCAGAAACTATTTATAAGGGATTGAAAGATAAAATAATATTTAAATTTTCTTCGACACCATTAACTATAGAAGAGATTAGTGGTTCTTCTGAAGGTTCTGTAATAGGTTGGTCTATGAAAAATCCTGTTCCTGTTAATTCAAGTTTCTTAAAAATGGTAGAGGCTGCCAAAACATCAATACCAGATATTTATAAGGTTGGACAATGGACAATGAGTCCTGCAGGAACTCCAACAGCAATAATAACTGGAAATTTAGCTATAAGCTTAATTTCGAAGAATTATAAACAAAATAAAAAAAAATATGAAAAATAATAAAGAAAATTATAAAAATTAAAAAGATATTTTTATGAGGTAATAATGATTTACGATGTGATTATAGTTGGCGGAGGTATTGCTGGTCTTACCTGTTCTGCATACTTGGCTAAAGCTGGTAAAAAAGTTCTTCTGATAGAAAAAAATAATGAAACTGGTGGTCTTGTAAACAGTTTTAATCATAACGGTTTTACTTTCGATGCTGGAGTAAAGTCTCTACTTAATGCAGGGATTATTTTCCCTATGCTTAAACAGCTTGATATAAATATTGAAACATTAAAAAGCCCTGTTACGGTTGGTCTTGAAAATGATATTTTAAATATTGAAAAACCTGAAGATATTGAAAAATATAAAGAATTATTGGTCAAATTTTATCCTGAAAGTAAAAAGGAAGTTTTAAGAATTATAAAAAAAATAAAATCAATAATGAGATATTTTGATATATTATATGGAATAGATAATCCAATTTTTAAAGACTTAAATAAGGATATTAGCTTTTTATTTGGAAAGCTCTTACCCTGGCTTCCAAAGTTTCTGTTTACTATAGTAAATATAAATAGACTAAAAATTCCTGTTGAAAATTATCTTAGAAAGATTGTTAAAAATCAGTCTCTTATGGATAATATTATTCAGCACTTTTTTAAAAATACTCCGGCATTTTTTGCTTTGGGTTATTTTTCATTGTACTTAAATTACTTTTATCCAAAAGGTGGTATTGGTAAGTTAGCTTTGGCTATAGAAAAAAAAGTATTAGAAAATAAAGGTGAAATTAAAATAAATACCAAAATAATTGAAATAGATACAGCAAAAAAAGCAATAAAAGATGAGCAAGGAAAAATTTATAACTATAAATACCTTGTATGGGCAGCTGACTTAAAAACCTTTTATAAAATAACAAAAGTTAATGAACTTTCAGAAAGTATAAAGAAAAAGTTTTATTTGAAAAAAGAGAAAATTTTTAAATATAGAGGTAATGATTCTGTAATTACAACATTTATTGAAGTTGATGAACCTGTAGAAACTTTTAAAAAGATTTCTTACGGGCATTTTTTCTATACTCCTTCAAGAAAAGGGCTCGGTGAACTACATCGTAAAAAGCTTGATCATATTCTTTCAAATTTTGATTCTTACTCAAAAGAAGAGATTTTAATTTGGCTTAAGGATTTTTTAAGGTACAATACTTTTGAAATATCTATCCCAGTTATTCGAGATATCGATTTAGCACCTTATGGTAAAACAGGCTTGATAGTAAGCTTTATGGCAGAATATGAACTTTTTAAAAAGATAAAAGATGCAGGATGGCTTAACGAGTTTATTTCTGAGATTGAAATTAATCTTATAAATCTTTTAACAGATTCTATTTATCCTATGCTTAAAGATAAGATAATAGCAAAATTTTCCTTTAGTCCACTTAGCATAGAAAGCAGAGTTGGTAGCAGTGAGGGATCAATAGTTGGATGGGCATTTGAAAGAGAGATACCTGCTGTAAATAATATGTTAAAAGTAAACAGTTCTATTTTAACTCCTATAGATCATATATATCAAATAGGCCAATGGGTATATAGTCCAGCAGGTGTTCCTATGTCAGTTCTAACAGGCAAAATTGCAGCAGATAAAATAATAAAAGGAAAATTTTACGAAAGTTAGAGAAAAAAAGTATAAGATTATTTAGTCTTGAAATTATACCATTAGATTGTGGAAAAATTAAATTGGTACATAGATTGATAAAAGAAACAAGAAGATTAACAAATCTTGATTTAAAAGAAAGATCAGATGAAATTTATTATCTATGTGCATGTTGCAATAGGATCAAATAATAAAGACTTTTCAAATACTTTCAAAAAAAAATTAAAATAAGTATAAACTTAAAAATTTTCTACTTTAAAAATTCAAAATACATTTTATTATTATAATAGTCTAAAAATAAAACCAGAAAAAAAGAAGGGAGGATTAATTATGGCTGCAGGATTAATTCAAACTTTTATTCTGCTTTTTACCATTGCTTTTATAATCTACCTTACAGCAAAGCTAAAAGTAAATGCCTTTTTGGTTCTTTTATTATCAGCTTTGCTTTATGGTCTTCTTTCATATTTTTTTACAGGAACTCCACCTTTACTTGATATAAAAAAGGATGATAAGGTTGTTCAAGGAGTTATCAATCTTATTACTGGGGGATTTGGTAGTACATTATCAAGTATTGGAATAGTTATTGTTCTTGGAACAATTCTTGGATATTTTCTTGAAAAAAGTGGTGCAGCAATCGTAATGGCTGAATCTATATTGAAAATTGTTGGAAAGAAAAATTCACCACTTGCGATTGGTATTGCTGGTTATATTGTTTCAATACCAGTATTTTGTGACTCTGGTTTTATTATCTTACAGGCATTAAATAGAAGTTTAGCTCAAGCAGCTGGTATCTCTCTTGCTGTTATGGCAACATCTTTAAGTATGGGACTTTATTCAACACATTGTCTTGTACCTCCAACTCCTGGTCCAATAGCAGCAGCAGGAAACATTGGTGCAGATCTTGGTATGGTTATTATGCTTGGACTTGTCACTTCTATTCCTGCTCTTTTAGCTGGTTGGTTCTTTGCAACTAGATATGGTAAAAAAATAAATATAAATCCTTCTGCTGGTATGTCTTTTGAAGAATTGAAGAATAGTTTTAAAAAACTTCCTTCACCTTTAATGTCTTTTTTACCTATAGTTTTACCACTTATTTTAATTGCATTAAATTCAATTGCTTCATTTCCAACAAATCCATTTGGGACTGGATTATTAAAACAAATATTAGTTTTTATTGGAAATCCAAATATTGCTTTGCTTATTGGTGTTTTCATAGCATCTATTATGACTGGTTGGAAGAAAGAAGTTTTTGATGGATGGGTTGGTGAAGCTATAAAAACTTCAGCAATTATTCTTGTTATTACAGCAGCTGGGGGATCTTTGGGAAGTGTTTTAAGAGCAAGTGGAGTTGGAAATTATCTTGGCAATATTTTAGCAAAACTAAATATTGGATTATTACTTCCATTTATTATAGCAGCAGCAATAAAAACAGCTCAAGGTTCATCAACTGTTTCTCTTATAACAACTTCATCAATACTTGCTCCAATGTTAACTTCACTAGGTTTTGTTACAACACCTCAAAAAGCTCTAGTTGTACTTGCAATTGGTGCTGGTTCAATGGTTGTTTCTCATGCAAATGACTCATATTTTTGGGTTGTTGCAAAATTCTCTGATATGGATGTAGGACAAGCATATAGATTACAAACTTTAGGTTCTCTTGTAACAGGAATTGGAGCTCTTGTTGGTGTATTTATACTTTCTATATTTTTTATGTAAAATTTATTATTATTAATAATTGAATATTTTTTAGTAAATTTAGTTTTTTTATAATTTTTGATATTTCTTTAATATTTCTAGGATTAGGGGCTATCTAATATTTAAAAATTTGTGAGTTTGTAGTAAGGTAGCCCCTAATTTTATATAAAAAACTTTTTCTATAGATTTGTTTTTTTATCTATTAACAATACTCCTACATCTGTAACATTTGTACCTGTTGGACCTGTTATTATTGCATCACCAAGTTTTTCGAAAAAAGTAAATGAATCACTATTTTTAATAAAATTTGCAGTATCTATATTATTTTTTTCAATAAATTCAACAGACCAGTTATCCGCTATAGCTCCTGCTGCAATAGAAACACCATCTATTCCATCTGTACCAAAACTACAGATTGAAAAAAGATATTTAAGTAGATCAATATTTATTTTGTTTTTTCTTATATTATTCAAAAAAGAAAGAACAAAGTGCTGATTTCTACCGCCCTTACCATTTCCTCTAACTTTTACTGTTGTTTCGCCACCCCATACAATTGCTAATGGTAGGTGGTAAAAAGAATCATTGATGGATATATCTTTTATTCTTAAAATCTCAGATGAAAAACCGAATTGATTTTTAAAAATTGACCTAAAAAAACCGAAAAAAAGGTTTGCTATCTCTTCAGCATCTCCTTCTATTAATGAACCTAAATAAATAACATTGTAGTTTTTTACTATTAAACTTTTTATTATACTCTGACAGCAAATATAATTTGAGCCTACAAGAAAATTCTCTATTTTGCCTCTTTCATACTGTTCATTATATTCTTTTTCTTTCAAAGTTTCCAGTATTTTACCATTTATTCCATCATTAAATATTTTTTCAATTTGAGGATATTTTTCAGTAAGTTCATACTTTTTAAGTATACTTAGAGCCATTTCAAAGGTTGTACTATCATGATATGTTGGACCTGATGCAATAGATTCGAGAGGATCACCAGGGACATCTGAAAGAATTAGAGAAATAATCTTTGCTTTGCTTTTTTGAATTATCCTACCTCCTTTTAATGCTGAAAGATGTTTTCTTATTGTATTTAATTCATGTATGTTTGCACCTTTTTTTAATAGATCAGCAGTAATTGATTTTAATGTATCAAAATCAATTATTGGTTTTTCAACAAGTGCAGAACCTCCTCCTGAAATAAGAACAAAAATAAGATCTTCTTCATTTGCTTTTTCAAGTATTTTTATAATTTCATTTCCAGCTTTTATTGAGTTTTCATCAGGTAATGGATGTCCACCTTTTATATATTTTATCTTTTTACTGTTTGTTTTTATCATTTGCTCAGAATTAAAAGCTATCGACATGATATTATTTTTATTGTTTTCAATGATATTAATTTGATCTGATTTATAAGTATTAAAAATACTTAAAAACTTTTCTTCTATATTTGAAATTTCTTCATTTGAACAGATTATTCCATCAGTTAAATTAAATCTTATTATAATAGCAAGACTCATTCTAATAACAGCCTTTCCAAAGCCTATTAAATAGATATTTTTAATGTTTAAATAATCTATATTATCAATATTTTCTTCAAAATTAGGGAAACTATTATTTTGAAAATTTATATTTTGTATTTCTATATTTTTTTTATTAGGTTTAATTTCTTGATTGTAAAAGTAGTTATTTACACATATAAATGGGTCAACACTTTGTAAACCAACATTTAAACTTTCAAGTAAATCTTTTCTAAGTTTGTTAGATTCAAAGTTATTACTTTTTTTCAAATACTTTTCAATTTCAATTAACATAGCCTCCCCCTTTTTATTATTTTTATATTGATTTTATATTTTATTTTATTTTTCTATCTATTTTTCTTTTAACTATTAAAATTGTAATTTAAAATATAAATTTATACAAATTATTTATTTAGGAAAAATAAAAATTGACAAATATTAATATTAAGTTTAATCTATTAGAAATATTTTTTAATTTTATTTAAATATTATAATGTAATAGGAGTAGAATGATGGAACCTATTGTTAAAGTTGAGCATCTTTACAAGACATACAAAACAAAAACCAAACAGATAAAAGCTGTTGATGATATTTCTTTTGAAGGGGTTAGTGGAGAGATTTTTGGAATTTTAGGGCCAAATGGCTCTGGAAAAACAACAATTGTAAAATCTATAGCTACTATAATCTACTATGATTCTGGTAGAATTTTAGTTGATGGTATAGATAATAAAAAACATCCAAATTTTGTAAAAGAAAGAATAGGAGCAGTATTGGAAGGGGCAAGAAATATTTTATTGGAGACTTACCCCTGTTGAAAATATGATATATTTCGCTGGCATAAAAGGGCTTTCACATAAAGATATAAAATCAGATATTGAATATTTTCTTGAAACTTTGGAACTAAAAGATGTAAGAAATAAACAGGTAAGAGAATTTTCAAAAGGAATGCAGCAAAAGGTTGCAGTTGCATGCGCATTTATATCTAATCCAAAAGTTATACTTCTTGACGAACCAACTTTAGGACTTGATGTTGAAACAGCAAGGCAGATGCAAATCTGAGTTAAAAAAATAGCAAAGGTTAAAAATGCATTTATTCTTGTAACTTCTCATGATATGAAGTTTGTTGAAAATGTTTGTGAAAGAGTATCTATTATAAAAGATGGTAAGATAATAATCACAGATACAATAGATAACCTAAAAAAGTTTTTCATGAAAAAGGTTTACAAGATAATATTAAATTCTCCACTTGATTTAACTCAACAGGAAAGATTAAAAAGCTTATTTATGGTTCGTTTTGAAAGCATAAAGGATGATTTTATAATCTTTATAACAATAGATGATGATAGCTTTCTATATGAAATTTTCTCAATACTTGCAATGAAAAAACAGATTATAAAATCTATTGAGATTGAAAATGACGATTTTGAAGATGTATTTCTTGAAATAATTCATAAAAATGGAGAGAAAAATGAAAATAATAAATCTATTTAAAGTCGAAGGGATGAAATATTGGCTTGAAATAAAAAGATATCTTTTCAATACAATATCAGGCTTATTAGTTATTTATATAATATTTCTTGTTTATTTTTTTGGCATAAAGTTTATGACAGGTCCAGCAATGTCAACAGAAAAATTAGATGTTTTAATAATTGGTTATGTAATGTGGATGCTTGCTTTAATAGGTTTTCAGGGGACTTCTTATCTTATCTATGATGAAATGCAAAGAGGAACCTTTGAACAGATGTATATGACAAGCCTAGGGCTTGAAAATGTCTTTTTTTTCAGAGTTTTTTATGATACAATATTTAGCATTGTTTTTTCTTCATTGATACTTCTTTTAACTATGGTAACAACTGGCAGGTACTTTTCATTTAATGTTTTGCATTTCTTTATTATCTTTTTTCTATCGATCCCTTCTATGTGGGGTCTTGGCTTTATTTTTGGAGGTCTTGCCCTGATTTATAAAAAAATTTCCGCTTTTTTAAATCTTATGCAATTTGTAATAATCGCTTTAGTTGCTTTAGATGCTTATCCATTTAATGTTATGTCTTTCCTCCCTTTTACGGCTGGAGCATCTTCTATTCAGCATCTTATAAATAAGCATGGTAGTTTTCCTTTATGGTGGTACTTTTTCCTCTTAATAATGAGCATTTTTTATTTATCTATTGGAATTTTAATCTTTAGGCTATTATTAAAAAAAGCAAGGAAGATGAATCTTTTAGGCCAATATTAAAAATTTTATTTTATCTTTAAATTTCAAGTTTTTAATTTTTAGTTTTTATTATATAATTAAAAATATAATATAACTGAAATTGTTTAAAATATATGAAAAATTAAAATCAATTATTGTTTCAAATTATTAAAAAATATTTAGGTGTTTCATATGATATATTCAAAAAATGGATATTTTGTTGATGAAAAAGGTAGAATCCTATTATTCAGGGGTTGTAATTTTTCAGCTGATGCTAAAATTCCTTTAATTCCTGATGGTGCTACTCATAATAAAGAAAGCTTAAATCGAGAAAAAATTTCATTTGTAGGAAGACCATGTAGACTTGAAGAAGCAGATGAACATTTTGAAAGAATGAAAAACTGGGGATTTAATTTTTTAAGATTTCTGATAACATGGGAGGCTATTGAACCTCATGAACCTGGAGTTTATGATATAGAATATATAAGGTTTATTAAATCTATTTTAAAAAAAGCAGCAGATTATGGATTTTATATTTATATAGATCCTCATCAAGATGTCTATAGCCGCTTTAGTGGTGGAGATGGGGCTCCATGGTGGACTTTTGATAAAGTTGGGATTGATGTTGAAAAGATTGGAACAACCTTTTCTGCTCTTTTTCATAAAGACTATCAAGACAATTTCCCCTCGATGATCTGGCCTACGAATTATAATAGATATGCAGCAGCTACTATGTTTACATTATTTTTTGGGGGGAAGGATTTTGCTCCACATCTTAAAATAGATGGACAAAATGTTCAGGATTATCTTCAAACAAAATATATAAACGCTATAAAACAACTTGCCAAAGCTGTTGCGGATAACAAGAATATAATTGGTTTTGGTAGTATGAATGAGCCAAGTTCGGGATATATAGGTATTACAGATTTAAGTAAAATACAGAATTGTTCCTATGCCAAAGGTTATATTCCGACAGGTTTTCAATCCATGATCCTTACATCTGGCTTTCCGACATATATCAATAAGTACAATGAAGGATTTTTTGGATATAAAGCTATAGGTAAAAAGCTTTTCAATAAAGAAGGGATATCTCTTTTTAAGGATGGGGCGATGTGTCCATGGCGAGCAGAAGGGGTTTGGGATATTGTAAATGGTAAGCCAATACTGTTAAAAAAAGACTATTTTTCAAAGGCAAATGGAAAAAGTATTGATTTTGCAAATGATTATTTAAAACCATTTATAATAAAATTTCAACAGGAGATAAACAAAATAAATAAGAACTGGTTTACAATCGTTGAAGGTATTCCTCATGGAAAAGCTCCTACATTTAACCAGGAACAAACAAAAAAGATGATTCATGGATTTCACTGGTATGATGGTTTGCCTATGGTTTTAAAAGTTTTTTTCCCGTTTTTTTCAATAAGAGGGGATACTAGAAAACCTGTTTTTGGTAAAAAAAATATTATTAAAAGTTATTTTGAGCAAATTAAAAATATGAAGGAAAATACTGAGAAAAACATGGGGAATATGCCATGCTTACTTGGAGAATTTGGGCTTCCTTTTGATATCTTTAATGGAATTTTGTTTAAGATAAAAAACTATAAAATCATTAATAAGGCAATTTCAATGTATTACGATGCTATAGATAAATTACTCATTTCATCAACAATATGGACTTACTGTGTTAATAATAATCATAAGTATGGGGATAATTGGAACAAAGAAAATTTTTCTATTTATTGTAAAGAAGATTTTTATAAAATCCAAAAAATAAAAAATAAAAAAAATAAAGTGTTTGAAGAAAATATAAGAGTTGTTTTTGGAATTTTAAGACCATATCCAGTTATTGTAAATGGTATTCCTCTTTCTTTTTCTTATGATACAAAAACAAAGAAAATTATACTTGAATGGAAAAATGATGATAAAGATTTTATCTTTAGCAAAGAAGAGCTAACAATAATTTTTATACCTAAAAGATTATATAAAAAAGAATATCTAAAAAATAAATATAAAGTAAAAGAAAATAATATAAAAAAAGATGAAAAAGAAGAAATGGATAAAAATTATAATCTAATTTTTTATTACAATGATGAAAAAATAGATTCTAAATATTTTGAAACTTTTTATGAAGAAAATAAGCAATTTTTTTATATTAAAACAGAATATAAAGGAAAGATAAAGATTGTTTTTGAAAAAATATATTAAAAATTTCCAGTTGCCCTATGTTTTAATATTTTTCCAGTAACAATATAATAAACATCTTCAGCTATGTTTGTTGTTAGATCTGCAATTCTTTCAAGATTTCTTGATATAGTAAGAGATGAAAGAAAATTATTTTTTTCTTCAAATGAATCAAAATTTTTGTTTATAAAAGAATGCAATATCTTTTCATTTAATTCATCAATAATATTATCAGACTCACATACTTTTATAGCTTTATCAGGATCCTCAAAAGAATAACTTGAGATTGCTTCATCAAGCATATTTAAAACTTTCTCACCCATAGATATTATATTTTCATCTATTTTTGTGAAAGGTGATTTAAAAAGTTCTATTGAAGTTTCAGATATATTAACAGCATGATCTGCTATTCTTTCAAGATCATTATTTATTTTTAATGCCATTATTATTTGTCTTAAATTTTTACCTTTTGGTTCATATTGTGCTATTGATGATATGCAAAATTCATCAATTTCTATCTCTTTGGCATTTGCATATGGTTCAAGGTCATTAATAACATTTTCAAGTAATTTAATATCTTGTTCTTTTAAACCTTTCAAGCTTTTTAAAATCATATCTTTTACAAAAAGAGTATATGAAAGTATGCTTTTTTTTAAGTCATTTAAAACTTCTGTTAGCATTATTTTCTCCAATTATTTGTATTATTTATTGTTATATTTCAAAATATTAATTTTTAATTATAAAATTTGCAATTTATTAACCAAATTTTCCACTTAGATATTCTTCAGTTACAGGAGAATCCGGAGATGTAAAAATTTTTTTACTTGGACCAAATTCTATAAGTTCTCCAAGATAGATAAAAGCAACAAAATCTGATACTCTTGCAGCTTGAGCAATATTGTGAGTTACTAGTAAAATAGTAACACTTTCTTTTAAACTTATCATAAGTTCTTCTATTTTTGAAGTAGATTTTGGATCTAAAGCTGATGTAGGTTCATCAAGTAAAAGAATTTCTGGATTCATTGCAAGTGCTCTTGCTATGCATAGTCTTTGCTGTTGACCACCTGATAGAAATGTACCTTTTTTAAAAAGATCTTTTTTAACTTCATCATATAAACCACTTTTTATAAGTGAGGTTTCAACTATTTTATCAGCTTCTTTTTTTGATAAGTGAATCCCATTTAGTTTAAATCCTGCTAAAACATTATCGTAAATACTCATTGTAGGAAATGGATTTGGTCTTTGAAAAACCATCCCAACCTTTCTCCTTAAAACTATTGGATCTATATCAAAAATATTTATGTTATTTAAATAAATTTTTCCATTTGCTTTAACATCATGATTTAAATCATGCAACCTATTTATTGCTCTAATTAATGTTGTTTTCCCACAACCTGAGGGACCCATTATAGCTGTTAAAGTATTCTTTTTTATTTCAAAATTTATGTTTTTTAAAACAAGATTGCTTCCATAAGAACAATAAAAATTTTCGATTTTTAATACTGAATCAGTTTTTAATGATGGTTCATTTAATAATCTATTTTCCACTTTTTTACTCCTAATTTAACAGTTAAATTTACTAATAAAACAAACATTACTAAAATTAATGAAGAACTCCACGCAATTCTGTGTAATTCAGGATAAGGGCTCATAGTATAGTTGAATATAACAAGTGGAATAGCATTTATTGGTTTTAAAGGATCGAATGATATAAATTGATTTCCAAAAGCTGTAAATAAAAGAGGTGCAGTTTCACCTGCAATTCTTGCCATTCCAACTAAAATCCCACTCATGATACCAGATATTCCTGAAGGTAATATTACTCTTAAAATTGTCTTATAGTAAGGCACTCCAAGGGCAATAGAAGCTTCTTTTATAGTATAAGGAATTCTTAAAAGAGTTTCTTCTGTTGAAATTATAACAGATGGAAGCATCATTATGAACAGAGCAAAACTTCCAGCAATTGCAGAAAAATGCTTCATTGGTTTAACTATTAGTATATATGAAATTATTCCTATAACTATAGAAGGAATACCCTGAACAATTTCAGTAGATAATCTTACAGGTAGATAAATTTTTTTTCTTCTATTTTCAGCAAGAAATATCCCTATAATTATTCCAAACAAACTTGCAAAAAAAGAAGCTGTCAAAACCATAAAACTGGTTCCTATAATAGCATTCAAAATTCCATTTTCAAATTCTCCAACAGGTCTTGTTGAAAACAAAAAAAGATTTAAAGAGAAATTTTCTACACCCTTTTTAAAAATTAATCCTAATATTAAAAACAAAGGAATAATTGAAATAATAGAAAATAAGAATATAAACAAAACAAATAATTTGTCTTTAAATTTTCTAATATTTAATTTTTTTTCCATATTTTTACTTTTTTCTATTGATTTTTATATATTAATAAATTTTAGTAATTTAAAATTTGAGCTTTTTTAATAAAAATTTTACCTAAAAGATTTATGATAGATGTTAATATAAATAAAATAAAAGCAATATAAATTAAATTTGAGGTATGTAAAAGATCTGTGGACTCAGCAAATTCATTTGCAATAACACTCGCCATTGTATTTGAAGGAGAAAAGATTGAAGTAGGTAAAAAATTTGAGTTTCCAATAAGCATAGTAACTGCCATTGTTTCACCTAATGCTCTTCCAAGTGAAAGTAAAATGCCAGCTATTACCCCTGATTTTCCAAAAGGGAATACAATTTTTGCTATAACTTCATATTTTGTTGCACCTAAACTGTATGCAGCTTCTTTGATATCTTTAGGACACATACTAAAAACTTCCCTTGAAATACTTGCAGAAAAAGGAATTATCATAATACTTAATACTATAGAAGCTGAAAAAATTCCTACTCCATAAGGAGGCACACCTATTTTCATTTGAAAGTTTCTTATAGGTATTAGAAGAACAAAATAAGCCCATAAGCCATATATTACAGAAGGTATAGCAGCGAGTAATTCAATACAGGTTTCAATGAAATTTTTGAAAAGTCCTTTTTTTAAATATTCAGATAAGAATATTGAAATAGAAATTGAAAATGGTATACATATAATCAATGCAATAAATGAAGTTATAAGAGTACCAAAAATAAAAGGGATTATGGAATACTTTCCATTTAATGGATCCCATGATTTTTCTACGAAAGAAGAAATACCGTTGTTTTTTAAGGCAGGTAGAGATTCTTTATAAAGGGAAAATAAAAAAATTATTAATAAAAATAAGAACAAAATAGCTGAGAAAATTAAAAATATATTAAAAATTTTATCTTTCATAAATATTTCCATAAAAATTTGTAAAATATTATAATTAAAAATTGATTAAGAAAATGTTAATTTTATGTTAAAAAATGCTTCACCTAAAAAGGTGAAGCATTTTATACTTATTTAAATAATTTCAAAATATTACAAATCAAAATTAAATACCTATTTTAATATTTTTTGTCCATTATAAGTAACATTTCTTAATAGGTTTTCTACTTTTTTAACTGCAGCTTCAGGAAGAGGAGCGTATCCAAGTTCCTTAGCATATTTTTGTCCATCATGAACCATCCACCAGAAAAGTTCAAGCATTGCTTTAATTTTTTCAAGTGATCTATTACCATAATTTTGTTCTTTATAAAGGATTATCCATGTAAATGAACTTATAGGATATCCATCTTTAGCAGATGAATTTGTTATAGAAACTTTAGTATGATCAGGAATATCAATATTAGCTGCTTTTGAAACGGAATCAAGAGTTGGTTCTATGAAATTACCAGAAGAGTTTTGAATTGAAGCATATTTTAAGTTGTTTTGTAATGCATAAACAAGTTCAACATAGCCAATTGATCCAGGAGTTTGAGCTACAAATCCAGCAACTCCAGGATTTCCTTTTTGTCCAATTGTATTTTGAGGCCAGTTTACTAATTTTCCAGCACCCAATTTATTAGCCCATTCTTTATTAACTTTTGTTAGATATTCTGTAAAAATAAAAGTTGTACCACTTCCATCTGTTCTTCTTGTTATAATGATAGGAAGATTTGGAAGTTTAACATCAGGATTAAATTTTGCTATTTGAGGAGCATTCCATTTTGTTATTTGACCCATAAAGATTTTTGCAACAAGTTCCCCTGTTAATTTTAATGAAGGGGTTCCTGGTAAATTATAAATAACAACTACTGCACCTAAACATGTTGGAAAATGAATAACTTCAGCACCAGCTGCTTTTTCTTCTTCCTCAGTCATAGGAGCATCTGTTGCTCCAAAATCCATGGTTTTATCAATTAAACCTTTTATTCCACCACCAGAACCTATTCCCTGATAATTAACCTGTACATTTTTCATACTAAAATATACATCAAATAATTTAGCATAAAAAGGTTGTGGAAATGTAGCACCGCCACCTGTAATTTCAATTTTAGATTGAGCATTTAAGCCAATAAAATTAAAAATAACTAAAGCAAAAATTAAAACTAAAAATAAAATCTTTTTATTCATAAAAATTCCTCCTTCAACTTAAAACTAAATTTAGTGTGTTAACAAAAAATAAATGAAATGTTAAATTTTTATAAATTTTTTGTTTTAAAAAATTATGAGACTTTAACAATAAATTTTGAACCTTTATTTAAAATACTATTAATTTCTATAGACCAACCAAGTTTATCAATTGCACTTTTAACAATTGCTAAACCTAACCCTGTTCCATTGTATTTTCTACTTCTACTTTTATCAATACAGTAAAATGGTTCAAATATTTTTGGAATTTCATTTTCATCTATTCCTATTCCACTATCTTCGACTGTTATTGAGATTTTATTTTTTAAACCTTCTTTATAGTCTTCTTCTACTTTATCAATAATTATTTTAATAAATCCCTTATCAGTATATTTAATTGCATTATCAAGAAGATTTGAAAATATATTGTAGAATAAATTTTTATCTGTAATAATTTTTATATTATATAAATTTTCTATTTTATTTTCAAAAATTAAATCAATATTTTTATTTTTAGCAGAAGATTTAAAAATAGCACAAATTTGATTTAATTCTTCTAAAAGATCAATTTCTTCTAATGCTAATTCTTTTTTATAATTTATTCTTTCAATTTGAATTAGATCATTTGTTAAAAAAATAAGTCTTTCACAATTTCTTTTTATTATTTCTGAGTAAGAAATTATATCATTTTCATTTTTATTTTTTGCAACTTCCATTATTTCATCAATAAATCCATTGATAGAAGTTAATGGAGTTTTTAATTCATGAGAAATTGAAGAAATTAAAATTTTTTTCATCTCGTAGTAGGACTTTATTTCTGTTATATTGGAAAATGTAACTAATATACTTGAAAAAGAATTAATATAAATAATTTTTACTAAGTATAATTTTTTATATTGTTCAATCTGTAAAATTTCATCAAATTTTTTAATATTTATTTCATCTTTATTTTTTATAATATTTTGAATGCTATTATTTATTTCATCAGATAAAAAGATTTCCCAATAAAACTTATTTTTATAATCAAAATTTTTTGGGATAAAGATTTCTTTAGCTTCTTTATTTAAAAAAATTGCTTCCCCT